>JAESFG010000038.1_pt1 | contig 679208 bp, 541 predicted proteins | sample 9269371 | NCBI WGS metagenome assembly JAESFG01 (sample SAMN14506227, study PRJNA617093) | algae metagenome | isolation source: Aetokthonos hydrillicola CCALA 1050 (B3-Florida) and co-occurring... | place: USA: South Carolina | collected 2013-01-01
GTCAACCCCGGCGTCTGCCAGTAAGCCCATCAGGGAACGGCCGCAAGGCCAACCCCTGACCGAGACAACAACGTGAATGCTTGAACCCCCCGGCGGGGAGCCACAAGGCTCCCCGCCGTTTCGTTTTTGACTCCTCTTTTCCGCAACGCGGGGCCTGATTGCGGATTCCGCGCCGCTCGCCGACAATCCCCGCCATGCCCTCCCTCACCACCCGCCCCGCCTGGACCGCCCTCGAATCCCACGCCAAGCAGACGCGTTCGACGCACCTGCGTGAACTCTTCGCCGCCGATCCCAAACGTGGCGAGCGGCTCACGATGGAAGCCTGCGGGCTGTTCCTGGACTATTCCAAGAACCGGGCGACCGACGAGACCCTCCGGCTGCTGGCGAACCTCGCCGGCGAGGTCGGCCTGAAGGGGCGCATCGAGGCGATGTTCCGCGGAGACAAGATCAACGTGACCGAGGACCGCTCCGTTCTGCACATGGCGCTGCGGGCGCCACGGAATGCCGTGATCAACTCCGACGGGAAGAACGTGGTGCCGGAGGTCCACGCGGTGCTCGACAAGATGGCCGACTTCTGCAACCGCGTGCGCAGCGGGCAGTGGAAGGGGCACACGGGCAAGCGGATCCGCACGATCGTCAACATCGGCATCGGCGGCTCGGACCTGGGCCCCGTGATGGCGTACGAGGCGTTGCGCCACTACAGCGACCGCGACCTCGAGATGCGGTTCATCTCGAACGTCGACGGCACGGACCTGGCGGAGAACGTGCGGGGCTTGGACGCCGGCGAGACGCTGTTCCTGGTGTGCTCCAAGACGTTCACGACGCTGGAGACGATGACCAACGCCGCGGGGGCGCGGGCGTGGCTGCTGGCGGCGCTCGGGGGCGACAAGGCCGCGGTGGCAAAGCACTTCGTGGCGGTGAGCACCAACGCCGCGAAGGTGAGCGAGTTCGGGATCGACACGGCGAACATGTTCGGCTTCTGGGACTGGGTGGGCGGCAGGTATTCGATGGACTCGGCGATCGGCCTCTCGACCATGCTCGCGGTGGGGCCGGAGCACTTCCGCGCCATGCTCGACGGCTTCCACGCGATGGACGAGCACTTCCGCACGGCACCCATCGAGAAGAACATGCCGGCGCTGATGGGGCTGCTGAGCGTGTGGTACAACAACTTCTTCGGGGCCGAGACGGCGGCGGTGCTGCCGTACGACCAGTATCTCAAGCGTTTCCCGGCGTACCTCCAGCAACTGACGATGGAGAGCAACGGCAAGCGCGTGACGCTCGAAGGCGAAGCGGTGACGTGGCAGACCGGGCCGGTGTACTGGGGCGAGCCCGGGACCAACGGGCAGCACTCGTTCTACCAGTTGATCCACCAGGGGACGAAACTGATCCCGTGCGATTTCATCGCGTTCGCAAAATCCCTAAACGCCTCCGTTCCGGGGGGCGGCGGGCACCACGACATGCTGATGGCCAACGTCTTCGCGCAGACCGAAGCACTGGCTTTCGGCAAGACGGCGGAGGAAGTGAAGAAAGAGGGCGTGCCGGCGGCGCTGGTGGCGCACAAGGTGTTCGAGGGCAACCGGCCGTCGAACCTCATCATGGCCGAGACGCTGACGCCGCGGGTGCTGGGGACGCTTGTGGCCCTCTACGAACACATCGTGTTCACGCAGGGCGTGGTGTGGGGGATCGGCTCGTTCGACCAGTGGGGCGTGGAACTGGGGAAGGTTCTGGCGAACCGGATCATCCCGGAGTTGGCTTCAAAGACCGAGCCGGCGCTCTCGCATGATTCTTCGACGAACAATGCGATTCGGTGGTATCGGGGGAAACGCGGGGTTTGACGCGAAAGGGCAAATCTCATCCGGATTCCGATTGAAGTTCGTTTGCGGCGGTTTGTTCGATGGCCCTCGCTTGCGCTTCGGGTTCGTTTCAAGCGGCCATAGACGAACCCGAAGCGCAAGCGAGGGCCACCGAACAAAGGACGGAATCGCAGATCTCACGCAGATTCCGTCTCGGATTCGGATGCGTGCACCCGGCGGGTTGCGGCAGACTGCCTGAGTGGCGTGTCTCGATGATGGATCACCGCAGTGATTCCTCAACCCCGAGTCAGCGCTTCCTTGTTCGTCCCCTCCCCCACTTCGATGGGGTAGTCCCCGCTGTAGCACGCCGTGCAGTAGCGATCGCGCGGGACCGCGTCGGAATGCACGGCGGCGAGCAAGCCGTCCAAGGACAGATACGCCAGGCTGTCCACGCCGAGGGTCGCGCGGATCGCTTCGGTGTCGCGGCCGTGGGCGACCAGTTCCTTTCGGTCCGGGAAATCCACGCCGAAGTAGCACGGGTGGCGGATGGGCGGGCAGGAGATGCGGAGGTGGATCTCCTTCACGCCGGCGGCACGCAACTGTTCCATTTTGCTGCGCGTAGTGGTGCCGCGGACGATGGAATCGTCGACGACCACCACGCGCTGGCCCTTGACCACCTCGCTGATGATGTTCAGTTTCAGGCGCACGGCGATGGCCCGCTCTTCGCCCGTGGGCTTGATGAACGTCCGGCCGACGTACCGGTTGGGGATGATCCCTTCGCGGTACGGCAACCCGCTGGCCCGCGCGAAGCCCAGCGCCGCCGAGCGGCCGGAATCGGGCATCGGCATCACGAGGTCGGCGTCGACGGGCGATTCGGCGGCGAGGCGTTCGCCCATCTTCTCGCGCTGGGCCTGCACGTTGGAACCGAAGACGGTGCTGGCGGGGCTGGCAAAGTAGACGTGCTCGAAGACGCAGTGGGCTAGGCGGGGGGCGGGGTCGCTGAAGCGGCGGGATTTCACGCCGGAATCGTCGATGGTGACGATCTCGCCGGGTTCGATCTCGCGGACGACGCTGCCGCCGATGACCTCGATGGCGACGGTTTCGGAGGCGACGACGTGCCCGCCGTGGGGGCCGCGGCCCAGGACGAGCGGGCGCCAGCCCCAGGGGTCGCGGGCGACTTCGACGCGGTTGTCGTAGAGGAAAACGAGGCTGAACGCGCCCTTCAGGCGGCGGAGCGCGACGGCGAGCGGGTCTCTTCCGGTGGCACCGGCTTCCAGCCGGTGGTCCGCGGGCCCTTTGTCACAGTGCGCCACCAGTTGGAGGATGACTTCCGTATCGCTCGACGTGTTGAACGCGTGACCGTGCTCTTCGAGATCCAGCCGCAGTTCCGCGGCGTTGACGATGTTGCCGTTGTGCCCGATGGCCATCGAGCCGTGCCGGAAGAAGCATGTGAAGGGCTGGGCGTTGAGGCGGTTGGAAGCGCCGGTGGTGGAATAGCGGTTGTGCCCGATGGCCCCGCCGACGTGCTTGGGGCGGTTGTGGGCGTGGGCATCGAGGCGGGCGAGGGTCTGGGCATCGAACACCTGGGCAACCAGCCCCATGTCGGCGTGGCGCTCGATGCTGCTGCCGCTCGTCACGGCGATGCCGGCGGATTCCTGCCCGCGGTGCTGCAGGGCGTAGAGGGCGAAATAGGCGAGCCGCGCGGGGTGGGGCTCGCCCCACGTGGCGAAGACGCCGCATTTTTCGCGGGGGTTGTCGGTGTCGTCGCCGAGGAGATCGCGGATGGGATTGGGGAGCGGTTCTGGCATTCGGAAGTTCAAGTTTCGGAGTGCGTCGAGGGTGGTGCGCAGATCGAGTAAGCCGGCCTCGTGCGCGCGGACGAGAACGCCAAGCGTACCCGTGATGCGGACACCCGCTCTGGCGGCCGCGGCACGCCCGGGCTGATCGTCGATCAGGAGGAAGGTGGAGTGCAGTTCCTTCGCAAGCGAAATCGCCTCGGACTCGCCTGCGCCAAGGCGAAGACCCGGCATCATGACCTTGGGTGCTTGAACCGTGACCCAGTCGGGTCGAGACTCCAACCAAACCCGAACAGCGTCGGGTGCTCCGGCCTGCACAAGTTCTTCCGCAACCGCTGGAGGAATCAGCACCGAACCGAACAGCCGATGCAGAAGCCCCACTTTCCCGAGCAGCACAAGGTAGTTGAGCGGCGAGGTATCGGAGACGATGATCACCGATTCACCAGCCCGCGGAGAGATGCCATCTCAGCCTCAAACTCTTCGTCCGTGTACTTCAGCAACACGCCGTGGCGCTTCAGAACGCCGTCCGCTTCGTATCTGGCGAGGTTCAGGGCCTTGGCAAACTGGCCGTGGCTGATGACTTCTCGGCGGAAAAGGTCCACGAGCGCGGCCTCCTTCATGGTCGCCGCCACATCCGGCCCCAGGCCGGCGATGAGTTCTTCGATGGGTGGCGGCAGCTCAAATGAAACAGTCATGGGATCACTCCACACGGCACACGGAGACGGCAACGCTGGCTTCGATTGCGCAAGATTGTAGGGGTCCATTCGGTTCAGATACCGTCGCTCCCGAACAGCGGAGTGCCGCCCGCCACCCTTGCCCTTCCAGATACCGCACATCCAACGCCGCCTCATTGACTTCCCCCCCAATCCCCCCCATAATCCCTTCCCCAATTCAGCCCGGATTCAAGCCCCCGGTTCCAAGTGAGAACCGGGACCAGCACGCCCGGACCGCAGCCGCGGCCCCCCGCGCAGGATCGCACCCCCCGGAAGTGGCTCTCGTTTTCCGCCCGCACTCTTGCGGCTCGCGGCGAGAGGCCCCCACGGGAAAGCACCTCGGAGCATCCCCGCTCCGAATGACGGAGAAGTCTCATGGCCCGTTACCTCGGCCCCAAGGTCAAACTGTCGCGTCGTGTCGGCGTTCCGATCGCCGACCTGCCCAAGCACACTTCCAAGCGTGCGCTCATCCCCGCCGGCATGCACGGCTTCCGGGGCCGCCGCCTCCGCGAGTACGGCGTCCGCCTCAACGAGAAGCAGAAACTCCGCTTCCATTACAACCTGATGGAAAAGCAGATGCGCCGCTACATGGCCGACGCCAAGCGCAGCAAGGGCAACTCGGGCGAGATGCTCCTGCAGTTGCTCGAGCGTCGTCTTGAGAACGTCGTCCGCCGCTCGGGCGCTGTCCGCTCCATTTGGGCGGCCCGTCAGTTGGTGGTCCACGGCCACGTCCGCGTCAACGGGAAGAAGGTTGACCGCCCCTCGTTCAGCGTCAAGGTCGGCGATGTCATCTCCTTCAAGGAGAAGGTCAAGCCGATCCTGCGTGACGCGATGGAGTCCATCGTCGGGCACAACGTCCCCGGCTGGATCGAGTTCACCCCCGCCGAACTGACCGCCAAGATCGTGGCCCTGCCCACGAGCGACCTGGTGCCGTTCGACGTGAACACGAACCTGATCGTCGAGTTCTACCGCTAAGTCGGTTAAGGTGATTGCACCCCTCGGGGCCTTCACGGGTCCCGAGGGACTTTTCTTTCCGATCCGGTGCCAGCCCGGCGGCGCAGGCTTCCTGCCCGTTTCCGCCGAGCACCGCAACGCGGCCGATCCACGGCCGGTCCCATCCGAAAAGTCTGCCCCCAATGAGCAAATTCCTCCGCAAGTACAAGCAATGGATCCTCGTGGTCGGCGGCTGCCTTCTCATGGTGGCGTGGCTGTTCCCGCAGGCCCTCCAGCAACTCAACGGCGCCGGCGGGTTCAGTTCCACCGTCGCGCGGTACGAAGGCGGCAAACTCACCGGGGCGGACTTCCACGAAGCCCAGCAGGAACTCCGGGCCCTCACCGAGATCACCCCACTGCTGCCCATGGCGCTGGGGCTGTCCAACGGGCGCAGTCTCAACAACAACGCCGCCGAGCACTGGTTGCTGCTCACCCGCGAGGCGGAAAAGGGCGGCTGGATCGGCGGCCCCTCCGACGGCAAGGCTTTGCTCGAAGAAATGGCCCCGGCCATGCAGCAGCGGCTTCAGATGAGCGGCCAGCAAGGCGTCGATCTTCAGGCGGTCCGCACGCAACTCGAACAGGCCCGCCTCCGCTCGATGGCCGGCCACACCGAGAAGTGGGCCGACACCGTGCTCGCCCGCGCGGCGGGCATCATGCGGATGGTGAGCGCCAGCCGTTCTCTGGGGATTTCGTTCTCCGAGAAGGAGTCCGCGCTGTTCGCGTGGGAACTGTATGACGCCGCCGTCACCGATCTGGTGCTGGTGCCCGCGTCGTCGGTGTCGTCCGAGGTGACGCCGCCCGATGACGCCCGCATCGCGGCCCACTTCGAGAAGTACAAGAGCGTTCGCCCCGGAACGGGCGACATGGGCATCGGCTACCTCCGTCAGGCGGCGGTCAAGGTCGAGTGGCTCTCGATCGCCCGCCAGGCCGTCATCGACGCCATGCCCGCCGACCCCGTCGAGGTCAACAAGTTCTGGCGGCAGAACAAGGCCCGCTTCGGCGAGAACTACACCGACGTCAAGGCGGCCGTCGAGAGCGAACTCAAGCGCCAGCAAGGCGAGAAACTCCTGGAAAAGGCCCGCGACGCCGTCGCCCGCCAGGTCCTGAAGTCCTCCAGCGGCGTCGAGAGCGAGGGCAAGTACAAGAAACTCCCGGCCGATTGGGCCACCAAGATGCCCAGTCTGGAATCGCTCGCCGAGGCCGCGCGAGCCGCCCTCGACCTTCCCGGTTCCGCCGGCATGGTCATCGCCAACCCCACCGACCACCGCTTCCGCACGATGGGCGAACTGACCGAACTGCCCGGCATCGGCAGCGCCGGCGGGCGCGTGGGCGATGCCCAGTTTGTGCAGTTCTCGCAGGCCGCCACCGAGGTGCGTGAACTCGGCAAGCAGTCGCTCCCCGGCACGCAGGTCGGCGTTCTCTACGGCCCCATCTCGGACGCGATGGGAAGCAACGATTACTACTTCCGCGTGCTCGAAGCCCGCCCCGAGAGCGCCCCCGACAGCCTCACCGAAGTGCTCGACAAGGTGAAGGCCGACATCGCCGACATGGACGGCTTTGAGATCCTCAAGAAGCAGGCCGATGCGTACAAGGAGCGGCTGGCCGCCAAGGGCATCGGAGACGTGCTGACGATCCCCGGCGTGCGCTCGGCCCTCGACGCCGTGGTCCGGCGCGAATACACGACCGGCAGCGACCCCAACCAGCCGCTCTCGCTCCGCGAGGTTGATACGAAGAGCGTCCGCGACGCGGTGATGAGCCTCGTCGAGAACTGGGACCCCAAGGCCGATGTCGCCGCCAAGCCGGCTTCAGAGCGAGTCGTTGCGGTGGCCGAGCCGGCGTCGAAGTCGCTGGTGCTGGGCCTCGTCAAGGCCCGCCGCCCGCTGACGACCGAGAAACTCGCCGCCTCGGAGAACGAGGTCTTCGGGTACGCCCGCCAGCGCATCCTGGGCGGTTCGCGGGGGATTGATCCGTTCACCTTTGAGGCCGTCTCGGCCCGGATGAAGTACGTGCCGGTGCGGGCCAAGACGGAAGAATCCGAATCGAAGCCCGCCGGGAGCACGCCCGCTTCGGAACCCGCGAAGGCGTCGAACTGATCTCATCGGTCGGCCCCGCCACGCCGCTGCCCGATCGCGGCGACACGACGCGCTCCCTGGCACCCTCACGGCGCGCAAAGTTCGCGTGAATCCCGCACGAAACCGGCCATGAGGCGACCGCCCGTTCGTTCCCGCTTTCTAATATCCGGCCCCATGCATTGGAGCCAGATCATGCCCCTCAACCGATCCTTCGCGCGATCCTGTTCCACCATCGCCCTGATGACGGCGGCGTTCGTGTCCCCCGCGCCGGGTGCGCCCGACGCCGCGTCCCTCTGGAAGGCCGCGTTCCAAGCCAACCAGGCACCGCTGCCCGACGGCGCCGACGCCTGGCCGCTGATCCGCAAAGCCGTTGACCAGTACCAGTTCGGTCTGTCCACGGTCCGCCTCACCGCCCCGGACGGCACTCCTACCGCACCGATCCTCGACGTGACGACTTTCGTGCTGCCCCCGCCGCAGGGCGACGGGACCACGGCCCTGCTGCAATCCACGATCGAGGCGAGTGTCCGCGGGTTGGAGCAGTCCGGGCTGGGCAAGGCCATCGACGAGGCCGCCGCCGCCCCGCGCTGCGAGCAGCCGCCCAGTGACGGGTGGATTGGCGCGTTCATCGCCGCGGGCATGCGTCAGGGTGACGACAAGAACTACACGGCGCTGTGCGCGTTCGAGACGCTCCGGTTCGTCCTCGCCAGCCGGGTGGGTGAGAGCGATGTGGCGCTGGCCCGCTTCCGATCCGCCGCACGCCTGACGTGGTATCTGGAGCAGGGCCCGATCGCGCGCCGTCTGCTGGCGTCGTCGTGCCTCGACGGTCTGATGCTCGCGCTGCGAGAGGAGATCGCCGCACGTCGGATCGCGCCCAAGCAGGCGCAGGCGTATTTGAGCGCCCTGGACACCGCCCGCCCCGCGACGCCGTGGGCGCTGACCACCGCGCTGGAAGAAGTGCGGATGAACGAACTGGTGCGGGGGATTGTCGCGAAGTCCGGGACCATGTCGGAGAAGGCGTTCGGGCGAGCCATCGAGGGCTGCGACCTCCAGGACCGCGACGACATCGCGGCGATCGTGACCGAGGCCGTCAAGGTCGAGCGCATCGACCCCACCGCGCAGACGTTGATCCGCGCCCTCCACGCCTACGCCCCGCTCGACCGCGCCGAGCGACGGGCCATGTCGGCGTTTGTCGATCCCCGACTGCTGGGCGACGCCTTCCCATGTGAGCCCTACAGCGTCGCCCGATTCCTCTCGTCGTCGTGGACCTGGGTTGACGCCTGGCTGGACGAACTCGACGCCGACCGCACCCGGTTGGAAGGCACGAGACTCATGCTGGCGATCGAGGCGTACCGAGCGTCGGCGGGCCATCCCCCCGCCACACTCGCCGAATTGGTCCCTACTCATCTCGCTGTGCTCCCCAAAGACCCGGTGAGCGGCCAGCCATTCGGCTACCGCGCCCTCCCGCCCGCTGAAGCCGAGAAGGACGTCTTCCGCCGGTCCTACCTGCTCTGGAGCGCCGGGGCGGACGGGAAGGACGACGGGGGCGTCGAGCCCCACGAGCCAGAGAACCTGTCACGGGTGCTGGGCGGCGGGAGTGCCCCACCGCCGACGGGGGATTGGGTCGTGAATACACCTTCCCGCCCATAACCAACCCCCTACCCGTAGGGTTGCGCCATACTTATCCACAATCATCCGAAAGGCCTTGACTCGGCCCCGGATGCGTGCTCTACTTGTGCCACATCCCTGCCCCCCGGAAGGCCGGCTGAGCGACTTCGGTTGCTCGCCGGCTCTTTTTTTTCTGTCTCCCGAGGGGCTCGATGGGCGCCGGGACGTACAAACTTCACGAGGATTCAGCGCCGTTTTCTCAGGCGACGCTGGTACTCAGGCTTCCGACCTGATAATCTTTCCAAACTGCCGGGGAGATGTCGGTTCCCAATTTCGGTAACTGACGGAGAGAAGCGAAACTTGAGTGAGCGCCAACGCCATCCTCGAGAATCCGCACCCCTCCCTGACCGGGTGGGCGGGCGCGGTCGCACCGGCTTAAAGCAGCAAACAATCGGGTTCACGCTTGTGGAACTGCTGGTGGTCATCGCCGTCATCTCGATCCTTATGGCGGTGTTGCTTCCCAGCGTCGGGCGCAGCGTGGCGGCGGCGCGTTCCGTGCGTTGCCAGACCTCGCTCCGTTCCATCCTCTTTGACTTTTCCGTGTTCGCCGACGCCAACATCCACCCCAAGCGCGGCGACGACGAGACCCGCACCCCCGGACGCTTCAGCCTCGAGACCTTCGTCGAGAGCCAGTACGGCGTCGACGAGTTCTGGGAGTTTGGCTCGGCGCTCACCGCGCTGCGTCAACCCGCCAAGGGGTCGGAAGACCCGATGCGCTGCGCCGAAGTCGCCGGGGTGCTCACGATGAAACGCGGCGTCCCGTGCGGCAACGGCGCCGTGACGCCCCCCCAAAACGTCTCGTACGGGTTCAACATGCGTCTGTGGCGCCCTGACCACCCCGGGCAGCCCCGCATCAAGCCGGTGCTGCTCAACGAGCGTGTGCTCGACGCCGGGCGTGCCCCTTTGGTCTGGGACGTCGACGGCGCCGCCGCCGTGAACTCCAATCCCGGCGCCAACCCCACCTTCACCGCCCCGCCGCAGGGTACCTCCGGTCCCTATGCCAACGGTAGCATCTGGTGGCCGGGGCAACGCCACTCCAAGAGCATGAACGTTGGGTTTATCGATGGCAGCGTCGGCTCCAGCCAGGCACCGCTTGAACAGGCTGGCTGGCGCTGGGATTTCCGGGCGAGGTAAGGCGTGAGGTGGCACTGCCCTTTGCGGCGGCTGATCGGGGCCTCCGCAGGGGCTGATTGGGATTAGAGTCCGGGGAGCGATGAATCTCCAGCGCAAGTTCATGGTGTTGCTCGGCCTGTTCGGCCTGACCGTCGCGATCGGCCTGGGCGTTGCGTTCGCCTTCGGCAACCTCCTGGCCCGAGAACTGGTCACGCCCTTCCAGAGCACCACCACGCTGCTCCTGAAACTCAGCGCTCTCAAGCACACCACGGGGGAGCAGACCCGGATGCTCCCCGGCCCGCGCCGGGACGAGCCGGGTGCCGAGTATGTCACGCCGTCGCGCAACCCCGAATCGCAGAGCGGGGTGCCGGGTGCGCACGAGAGCGTGGACCCCGGCACGCTGTCGGACGTTTGGAAAAGGTACGCCGAAGTCCGGGCCCGTCGGGACCTTGAACTCGAGGCGCTGGTCAGCGACCCGCTGTTCGGGGAGCGGATCGGGGCGAGTACCGCGCGAGGCCTCCGCGAGCAGACCGAAGAGGCGCGGTCGCTCGCCGACCGCTGGTTCCAAACGGGCGACATCGCGACCGGTATCCGCGCCGGCGAAGCCCACTTTCTTTTGCATGAGATCATCGAACGCGCCGAGGCGAAGGTTCTGGAAGACGCGAAAGCCTCGCTGGCGTTCGGCGAATCGCTCCAGCGCAGCCACAACATCGTGATCATCTCGGGCGTGGTCGCCGCGGGCCTGATGATCGTGCTGGGCACCCTGCTGGTGCGCCGTTGGATCAGCCGCCCCGTCGAGCGGCTGCGTGTCGCCGCCGAACGGATCGCCGCAGGTGATTACGCCCACCGCGTGACCGTGGAAACGTCGGACGAACTGGGGCAACTGGGCAACGAGGTGAACGAGATGGCGGCGCTGGTGGCGAAGACACAGGCCGACGCCGTCGAGCGGGCCCGCCTGGCCTCTACCGGCGAGATGGTTCGGCGGCTTGCGCACAACATCCGCAACCCGCTGGCGGGGATCCGCGGGCTGGCCGAACTCACCATCAAGCGCCTGCCCGCCAACGAGACCGTCCGCGAGGACCAAGCGCAGATCGTGCAGACCGTCGACCGCTTCAATAACTGGCTCAAGGACCTGCTCGAGGCCACCAGCCCGCTCGACATCCGCCCCCACCGCACCAAAATCGCGGGGTGGCTGGAGGAGATCGCCGCGAGTCACCAGCCCTTGGCGCGGATGCGTTCGGTGACCGTGGTCATTGATTCGTCACACGCCCCCCCCACCGCACGGTTCGACGCCAAGCACCTGGAACACGCATTGGTGGCGATCCTGACCAACGCCATCCAGGCTTCGCCCGCAAATTCCACCGTCACCATGACCTCTCGAGAGATTGCTGGGGGCACGGTGTGGGAGGTCGCGATCCGGGACCAGGGTCCGGGAATACCGCCCGAAATCAGCGAGAAGGTCTTCCGACCTTACTTTACGACCAAAGCCGACGGCACGGGCATAGGGCTTGCAGTAGCACAGCAGGTCGTGAAGTTGCACGACGGGGCGATCAGCCTCGAAACCGTCACCAGCGGACCCAATCGGGGCACGACCTTCTTTGTTCGGATTCCGATCGTCGATTCAGACAGCAGCGTGGTCGATATCAGCCATTAACGGGCTACGATCCGTGGTTGATATCAGCCAAATGGCTTATTTCAACCACAGAAAGCACCATCCGTGGCATCCGTACTCATCGTTGAAGACGAAAAATCGCTCCGCACCTCCATCGTCGGGGGGCTTGATCTCGACGGGCACAAGGCCGCGGGCGTCGAGTGCATCAAGGACGCCCGCGAACTGATGAAGGCCCGCGAGTTCGACGCGGTGGTCACCGACATCAACCTCGTCGGCGAGTCCGGGCTGGACTTGGTCCGCCGGCTGCGCGAAGAGGGCTTCGCCGGGGCGATCCTGGTCATGACCGCCTTCGGGAACAACAAAGTGGACGTCGCGGTGCAGGCCATGCAGGCGGGTGCCGACGATTACATGCAGAAGCCCGTGGGGCTTGACGACCTCAACCTGCGGATCAGCAAGTCCATCGAGTTCCGCAAGGCCAAGAGCCGGCTGAAACTCTACGACCGCCTCGAATCGGCCCGCTCCAGCGAGACCGTCATCGTGGGCGAAAGCCCCGCGTGGCAGAAGACGCTCACCACCGCCCGGCGCTTCTCGTCTATGCCCATCCCCCGCAGCGGCGAGACGGGCGAACTGCCGTGTGTGCTGCTTTTGGGCGAGACCGGCTCGGGCAAGGGCGTGGTGGCGCAGTACGTGCACCGCAGCGACCCGACGTTTAACGCGGCCCAGCCGACGCCGTTCATCCACGTGAACTGCGCCGCCCTTCCGCCCAGCCTGATTGAGAGTGAACTGTTCGGCCACGAGAAGGGCGCGTTCACCGACGCAAAGGCGGCGCGGATCGGCCTGTTCGAACTGGCGGAAGGGGGCACGATTTTTCTGGATGAAATCGGGGAACTCCCGCTCGACATGCAGGCCAAACTGCTGTTGGTGGTCGAGAAGGGTGTGTTCCGGCGCATCGGCGGCGAGAAGGAACGCTCGGCCCGCGCTCGGGTGGTCGCGGCGACCAACCTCGACCTCGAAGCCCGGGCCCGAGACGGGCGATTCCGCCAGGACCTGCTGTACCGCTTGAACGCCCTCACCGTGAACATCCCCCCGCTGCGCGAACGCGGCAGCGACGCGGCACTGATCGCCCGGTCGGTGCTGGAACGCCTGTCGAAGCAGAGCGGCCGCGGGCCGCTGCGCTTCGATACCGGGGCGGAGGCCGCGATCAACGCCGGGCACTGGCCGGGGAACGTGCGGGAACTCATCAACACGGTGAAACGGGCAACGATCCTGTGCGAGCCGCCGGTGGTGACCACCGAGGACCTGGGGCTGACCCCGGCGTCGACGGTCTCGATGTCCGATATCGACTCGGGACAGGCTGGGTTCAGCCGCCCGACCGAGTCGGTCAACGGCGTTCCCCTGCTCGGGGGCCGTCTTCCCACCATTGATGAGATGGAGAAAATGCTGATCGTGCAGGCCTTGCGTCAGGCCCACGGAAATGTTTCAATGGCGGCCAAGTTAATAGGGCTGAACCGGGGGGCGCTGCGGTATCGTATTGAACGGCTGAACCTTGAATCCGCCGTGGAGGAATCCTCTTCGTGATCCGGGGCCTTCCCATCATCCCGTTGTGTGCCGTGCTGCTGGCGGAGTCGTCGTGCGCGGGCCAGATCTGCGGCGGAGCGGCGATGCCGCCCGGCGGGTGGACGGTCTCGGACGCGGTGGGTGATTCTCGGCTGCTGCGGACCGACGCGGACGCCGACGGGCCGGTCAACCCGCCGATCGTGCAGGGGCGGCCGGGCATCGCGCCGGATGTCATCGGTGTACGCTGGGGCGGGTGGAACATCTCCTACGGCGGCTCGTCATCGGTCATCGATCCTTACAAAGGTTCATTCACCGCGAGCCACGAACCGGCTCTGGTCCGGATCGATGTGATGTTCAAGGGCGTTGTGAACCCGCCGGGGCCGATGGGCGAGAAGGGTGATTACCAACCGTACCTCTACGGGAACAGCCCGGTCTACGGCTTCCTGGACATCGACCTGGACGGGAACCGCGACACCGGCGGTGAACTTGGTGACGCGTCATTGAGCCGGTACCTCGCGGTGGTCGCCCGCTTCGGCGAGTTCCCGGAGGTGCCGGACCTCTCGCGTGTGGCGCGGTCGGGCGCACAGTTGGACTCCCGTTTCAACACGGCTCCGCAGTACGAGCGCAGCGGGGCCGACTTCTCGCTGGTGCTGTGCGGGTGCTTCACCCCCACGATCGTCGACACCAAGGGTGACACCGACGGCGTGTTCGGCCCCGACGACACGTGGATCGTGCGTGGTCGGTTTTTCCAGCGCGCCGGCGGGTTCGCAAACGCCAGTTCGGCAAGCGGCGGCTCACAGCCCCGGCTCTACGACCCGCTGGTCAACCTCCGCTTTTCCCATGACTGCGCCACCGACGTCACGACCGTGTCGCTCGTCTACGCCGTCACGCAGCAGGGGGCGGCCCGCCTGCGCTGCGGCTGGTGCCCCACGCAACCCCGCAACCTGGATGTTTCTGATGACACCAGCATCGACGAGGGCATGCACGACGTGTGCGAGGGCGCGATGGACCCGTATTTGCCGGTGGACTTCCCGGACACCTTTGCCCTCGTCAGTGGGTGGGCGGCGGAAGACTCCGAAGCCGCGCTCGACCCCGGCAAGTGGCGATTCCAGGGGGTTTTCGGCACCGCCTACTCCGTGCCCCAGCCCGACGGGCGCTACGTGTGGTCTGATGTCGGCTTCGATCAACGCCTCGCGGATTCCAACGGCGACGGCGTCACCAACATCTACGACCGCGCGGCGCTCACCGCCTTTGTTTGGAACACCGACGGCAGCGGCTTCGACTGCGACAACATGCCCGGCGGGCGCGTCCAGGTGTGCAGTTTCGGCGAGAGTTTCTCGGCGTTCGACCTGAATTACGACGGGTACGTGGACGCCGCCGACGCCGAGATGGTCACGCCGGTGCTGCTCGGCGATTTCAACGGCGACTGCGCCGTCAACACGCCCGACCTGGTGTTCTTCCTCGGACGCTTCGGCAACACCTCCGGCGCCACGGTGCTGACGGGGGACCTGAACGGGGACGGCGCGGTGAACACGCCCGACCTAACACGCTTCCTCGGACGGTTTGGCACCAAGTGCCAGTGAAGCCTCGGTGGCACCCGGTTGCTCCGCCGGGCATCTCAGGCGACGATGAACGGCGTGAACGATTCTCCCATCGGCGGTCCAACCCCCACTGAGCCTCCAGATCCCCGCGACCGGTCCCGGTTCGACGGCCTGCCCCCGCTGCTGCCGCATGTGCCGCTGGAACCAATGCGGTTCAACCCCGGTGTGCCCCCCGAGGCCGCGGCCCGGGCGTTCTTCGGCGTGATGGATCGGCGACGGACGGTGCGCACGTTCTCGGATCGACCCGTGTCGCGCGAGACCATCGAATGGTGCGTGCGCACGGCGGGGACCGCTCCCAGCGGGGCCCACAAGCAGCCGTGGCGGTTCGTGTGCGTGAGCAATCCCGCTTTGAAAACGAAGATCCGTGCTGCGGCGGAGGCCGAGGAGCGGGAGTTCTATGAGCGCCGGGCGAGCAGGCAGTGGTTGGAGGACCTTGCGCCCTTGGGCACCGACCCGAACAAGCCGTTCCTTGAGGTCGCGCCGTGGCTGATCGTGGTTTTCCAAATGGTGAAAACCGACCCGCCCCCCGGTTCGCCGGCGGGGACTCCCGGCGGCATGGTGTACTACCGTGAGGAATCGGTGGGCATCGCCGTGGGGATGCTGCTGGCGGCGATCCATCACGCGGGCTTGGTGGCTCTGACACACACGCCCAGCCCGATGGGTTTCCTGCGCGAGGTGCTGGGGCGGCCCGAGCACGAGCGGGCGTTCGTGGTGATCCCGGTGGGGTACCCGTCGGAAGGGTGTCAGGTGCCGGACCTGAAGCGAAAATCCCTCGGAGAGATCGCGGTGTTTCGTGAGTGAGCCGGTTGCCGTGCCACTGAAGTCCGTCCTCGGACTTCAGTGCTTCGCAGTCCCGGCGTTCAGCCCGCAGGAGCACTGAAGCCCCCGCTGACGGGGACTTCAGTGGCACGGGCCCTCTCGTGATTCACAGTCGGCGTGAAACGCCCGCGCTGGACGTCAGCATCGCTCCGATCACGATGCCCATGACGCTCAGGCCCGCCGCGGGCCAGGTCCACGACATCGCCGACATGCCCTCGGTGACGACCTTGTCTTTGGCCCGGAAAAGCGTTGTGGGCGTCACCTGGATCATCGCGTCGTACTGCCACAGGATTTCGCGGCGCTGCTCTTCGGTGAGGCCCTCGACGGGCTTGTCGTACGGCCCCGGCGCGACCACACGCTCGATGCCCTTATAGGTCGTGTCCCAGGTCTTGATCGACTGTTCCGGCGGGCCGTCGACGAGGAACTCGGCGAAGCGGTAGCGCCATTCGCGCCTTCGCACCAGGCCCCACGAGCCCTCGTCGTACCCTTCGGCGGGGTAACGCGCGGCGGCGATGAGGCGCGGCTTGATCTCGTGGTTGCGCATCGCTTCCAGGAGTTTCTCGTTGCTCCCGCCGTCGGAGGCGGCCATGGGGAGCAGGCGGAACCAGTCCTCGTGCTTGAGCATGCCGGGGAGGCGCGGGTCGTAGCGGCCGCCGAAATCGAAGCGGATGGTTTGGCCGCGCCACGAGACGACCAGCGCGGGCTTGACGCCTTCGGGGAACTTGCCGTGGACGTCTGGACCGTTGGGGGTTCCGGGGGCGGGGTCGAGGGCGACCTCGCAGGGCACGCCGAGGAAGTCGAACTTCTCGACGTCGATGCGAGTGTTGAACCAATAATGCGGGCGGCTCTTGAGGGCGGGGCGGTCGGCGAGGCGGTTGGCCATGGCCCAAGAGGAGACACCCAAGCCGACAATCGACGCCGCGAGGAGCGTCGGGCCGAACCAGCGTGGGAGCGAGATGGGCATGGTGTGCGTTGGTAGCGTGGGGCGTCGGAAGGCGCGATTGGCCCGCTTGGGTGGGTGCCGCGTAATTTGAGCCCGGCGGAGAGGGCTTTCGCCTGGCGCTGCCGCAGGATTCAACGGTGGCCCTCGCTTGCGCTTCGGGTTCGTTGTGATGGCGCGGTCAGTGGGGCTTGGCTTCGGCGGGCTTTTCGCCGGCGGGTTCTGCCGTGCCGTGCTCGCCCTGGTGGTCTGTCCCGGCGGCCTTTGCGTTCTGCTTGGCGAGTTCGGTGATGCTCATGTCGGCCTTGGCGACCTCGCGCCCGGTGGGGAGTTTCATCTCGCCGGCGTAGTTCTGGAGGCTTCCGCCGGTGCGGATCTCGCCGGATTCCATCTTCTCGATGAGGCCGCGGCTCTTGATGTCGATGATCGAGAGGCCCAGGAACAGGAAGACGCCGAACAACGTGGCGAGGACCACGATGGTGTTCATGGCGCGGTCATACAGCAGGTGCATGAAGAAGCCGAAGACGAGCGCGCTCTTGACCACGGCGATTGTGAGGGCCATCACGATGTGGGCCGTCTCGGACATGGGCAGGCGGCTGGTCCACACGGTCAGGGCCGTGAGGAACAGCAGGATCGCGAAGACCCAGAACATGGTCCAGAAGGGCGTGACGTGGTGGTGCTCGGCGTGCGCCTCGTCCTGCGAGAGGGTCTCGTGAGCGTCGAAGGTGTCGTGTGCGTGGGCCATGGCTTGGTTCGCGGGTTCGGATTTTCACCGCGGAGAACGCGGAGTTCGCGGAGGAATGCAGGAGAGAGAGAGAGAGAGAGAGAGAGAGAGAGAGAGAGAGAGAGGGAGTCTGGGTTCGGGGTTCGGGGTTCGGGTGTCCTTGAGACGGATTTCGTTTTTCGACTGGGCCTCTCCGCCACTGATCCACTCTTGAGTCTCTCCGCGCTCTCCGCGCTCTCCGCGTTCTCCGCGGTTAATCCTTCTAAACTAGACGAGATAGAGCAACGGGAACAGGAAGATCCAGATGACGTCGACGATGTGCCAGTAGAGGCCGGTGTTTTCGAGGAAGGTGTAGTGGCGTGGGCCGAACTCGCGCCGTGCGGCTTTCAGCATGCACATGGTCAGGACGATGATGCCGACCAGGACGTGGACGCCGTGGGTGGCGGTGGCGACCCAGTAGACGCTGAGGAAGAGGTTGTCGTGGGTGCCCTGCGGGTTGCCGTAGGCGAAGGCGGCACCGGGGAGTTCGCCCGCGAGCCACTTGGGGTAATACTCAAAGCGGAGTTTGACAATGAGGAAGAACGCCGCGCAGAGGTTGGTGATCAGCAGGTTGACCTGGATCATCCAGTTGCGATTGGTCTGGGCGCCGCGGATGGCCAGCACGACGGTGAACGACGAGAGCAGCAGCACGGCGGTGTTCACCGCGCCGATCTTCCAGTTCAGGTAGTAGGCCGACGCCGCGTGCCAGTTGCCCGGGTAGAGCATGCGGAAGACCGCGTAGGCGCAGAAGAACCCGCTGAAGAGCAGGATTTCCGTGGCGAGGAAGAGCCACATGCCGAGTTTGGCACCCTCGGTCTCGTCCTGCAGGTTGCGCCAGTGCGAACCGGGGACGTACCGCTCGTGCGGCGCGAGGTCGGCATCGGCGGCTTTGGTGGTGAGTGTGCTCATGCGGGTGGTCTGGGGTGGGTCAGGGTCTTGAGTTCAGAAGAGGGCGTAGGGACTGCTCTTCCTTGATGCCTTGATGCCTCGATGCCTCGATGCCTTCCCAATCAGTGTGCCATGCCGGGGCGCTGCGGGGGCAGCGGGTAGTCCTTGGCTGTCCAGTGCGGCGGGATGGCCGTGTCGTAGTCGTAGGGGCCGTGGGTCATCACGGGTTCGCGGTGGAAGTTGTGCTCGATGGGCGGGCTCGCGGCCTCCCACTCCATGCTCATGCCGCCCCAGGGGTTCGCGGTGGCCTTCTTACCGGCCACCAGCGACTGCACGAACACGCACAGGTGGATGATGAAGCCAAGGCCCAGGATCCACGTGCCGACGGTCGACACCTGGTGCATGGGCTGGAACATGTCGACGTACGTGGCGTAGCGGCGCGGCATGCCCTGCGTGCCGAGGATGAACTGGATCATGAAGGTGGTGTTGAAGCCGACGAACACCAGCACCGCGCCGACGCGGCCCCAGAACTCGTTGTACATGCGCCCGGTGATCTTGGGCCACCAGTGGTGCAGGCCGCCGACGAAGGCGAGCACGGTGCCGCCCATCATCACGTAGTGGAAGTGGGCGACGACGAAGTAGGTGTCGGTGAGGTGGATGTCGGTGGCGAGCGTCGCCAGGGGGGGGCCGGTGAGGCCGCCGATGGTGAAGTTGAAGAGGAAGGACATGGCGTAGAGCATCGGCGTGTTCCACGCGATGGACGCCTTGTACATCGTGGCGATCCAGTTGAACACCTTGATGGCGGTGGGGATGGCGACGAGGAAGGTGAGCGCCGAGAAGATGGCGTTCGCCGCGGGCGTCTCGGCCACGAAGAGGTGGTGGCCCCAGACGAGGAACGAGATGGCGGCGATGGCGATCGAGGAGAAGGCGATGGCGCGGTAGCCGAAGAGCCGCTTGCGGCAGTGGACCGCGAGGAGTTCTGAGACGACGCCGAAGGCCGGGACGATCATGATGTACACGGCGGGGTGGGAATAGAACCAGAAGAAGTGCTGGAAGAGCACCGGGTCGCCGCCGAGTGCCGGATCAAAGATGCCGACGTGGAAGACGCGCTCGAAGACGATCATCAGCAGCGTGATGCCCAGCACGGGCGTGGCCAGCACCTGGATGATGGCGGTGGCGTAGGTGGCCCAGACGAACAGGGGCATATCAAACCAGCCCATGCCCGGCGTGCGGAGTTTGTGGACGGTGACGATGAAGTTGATGCCGGTGAAGATCGACGAGAAACCGAGGATGAACGCTGCCAGCACCATGGCGGTGACGTTGCCCCAGTTGGTGGTTGACGAGTACGGCGTGTAGAAGGTCCAGCCGGTCTCGACGCCGCCGCCGATCAGGGCCCAGAGGGCGAACGCGCCGCCGAAGAGGTAGGTGTACCAACTGAGCAGGTTGAGACGGGGGAAGGCGACGTCCTTGGCGCCGATCATCAGCGGCAGCAGGATGTTGCCCAGTGCTGCGGGGATGCTGGGGATGATGAAGAGGAACACCATGATGGTGCCGTGGAGCGAGAAGAGCCGGTTGTAGATGTTGTTCCCGGTCAGCGTTGTTCCGGTCGAGGTGGTCCACCCGGTGAAGATCTGTCCGACCACCTGGCCGTCCGGCATGGTCTTGGTGGGTGCCCAGAGTTCGGCCCGCAGCAGCAGCGCGAAGACGCCGCCCAGGAAGAACGCGAGCAGCACGGCGGCGAGGTACATCACACCGATCTTCTTGTGATCGATGGTGTAGACCCACGACATGATCGTCTTCCAACGCGATCCCTTGGAAGCGAAGTACGGCTCGTCGTGGTGGCCGCCTCCGTGTGAGTGTGCTGCGTGTGCGGACATGGGTCTGTGTCTCCGAGTTCGGCGGTCGGTACGGATGACGCCGGGTGGTCTGTCGGTTGGTTGGCGCTTACTTGGCGGGCGTTGCGGCGGCGGGTGCCGTGGCGTTCTTCTGGTCTTCGAGTTCCTTCACCGAGGCGTCCTCGGCCTGCTGCTTGAACTTCTCGTTGAGGCTCATGATGTAAGTGGTCAGGGCGCGGATCTCGCGGTCCTTGAGTTTGCCCTGGTAGGAAGGCATCTGGTTGGCGAAGCCCTCGCGGACGAACGCCGAAGGCTCAAGAATGGACTGGCGGACGTAGTTCTCATCGACGACGACGGACTTGCCGTCGGTGCTCTTGTGGGTCTCGGACCAGATGCCCTGCCAGGTGGGGCCGGTGCCCTTGTTGCCGTTGACGGAGTGGCAGGTGGCGCAGCCCTGGAGTTTGTACAACTGGGCCCCCAGTTCACGGAGCGGGACGCCGGAGGTATCGGCCTGGAAATCCAGCCATTCCTTGTAATCGGCTTCCTTCAGCACGGCGATGCGGGCGAGCATCTGGGAGTGCTGGTCGCCGCAGTATTCGGTGCAGAAGAGGTTGTAGCCCTTGCCGACGCGTTCGGCGGGGTCCATGATGATCTGGCCGTTGTTGTCGAGCGGGGCCAGACGCAGTTTCTTGCCGTTGTCGTAGCGCTCGATGGTGTGCGTCGGCTTGCCGTTGGGCTGCACCCACATGGTGGTGTAGCGGTTGGGCATGACGTCGCGCTTGTTGCGGAACTCGGGGAAGAACATGGAGTGGATCACGTCGTCGGACGACATGATGAACTTCACCGGGCGGTCGATCGGGAGCGCGAACACCGGCACGTCCATGTCGGCCATGCGGTCGGTCTCGCGGCTCTTGGCGCCGTTCCTGTACTCGAACGTCCAGTTCCACTTCTTCGCCGTGACCTGGATCACCTCGGCGTCGGAGGGCGAGACGGCCTTGTCGATGTAGTGCTTGAAGCCCCAGACGAACATCACGAACAACAGGATCGTGGGGATCACGGTCCAAACGACTTCGAGCGGCGTGTTGTGGCTGACGCTGACCTCGGCGGCGACGCCGGGCTTCCGACGGTACTTCACGCCCCAATAGAGCATCAGCCACATCAGGGCCACGAAGAAGAAGATCGAGATCCAGAAGATGAAGTTGTAGATCGCGTCGGTCTCGCCGGCGAAGGTCGACGCCTTGGTGCGGAACCACAGGCGCGTCCACCAACTGTCGTCCGAAGAGGCGAGCAGTCCGACGTGGGCGATCAGCGTGTCTGGCAGCGAAACGCTCATTCGTTATTCCTGTGAGGCGGCAAGGGTTCCGGTCGGGGGAGAATTCAGAGAGGAAATCGAAGCAAGGGTAGGGGTGGATGCAATCGAAGTCGGCGTCGCCGCGGGACACGACAATTGCGGCCGGCGGCGGTTGTGGATGAGGAACATGGTCCCGATAAAGGTGCCCAGCGTGAGGGCGGTGATGATCCCGCCGATCTTCATCACCTGCATCGCCTGCAGCACGTAGGTGCCCTGTTTGGGGTCGTACATGAAGCAGGACATGACGATGCGGTCGAAGAGGGTACCGGTCTTGCCCTCGCCGGCCTGGGTGAGGGCGAGTTTCACGTCCTTGGGGTCGTACTGCAGGTTCTCGATGAACCCGCTGACGGTGCCGGTGGGCGTGAGGAAGAAGATGGCCGAGGGGTGGCTGAACTCGCCGTTCTCGGGGAGGTAGCGATAGTGGAAGCCGACGGCCTTGGAGATGGCCTGGGCGTTCTCGGCGTCGGCGCAGAGGAACTGCCACGCATCGGGCTTCAGGTCGGCCTTCTTGGCGTTGTCCGGCTCGTAGCCCAGGAGGTAAAGCGTCTTCTTCGCCGCGGCCTGCTCGGGGGTGTTGCGGTGGTCGAAGGAGATGGTGACGATCCGGTATTCCTCGCCCGCGGTCCACGAGAGTTGGTTGATGGACTCCTTGACGTGGTCGAGGACCAGCGAGCACAGGAGGGGGCAGGTGTAGTAGGCCATCACCAGCATGACGGGGCGGCGGCCGTCAAAGAGTTGCTTCGAGGTGATCTTCCGCCCGTCGGAATCGGTGAACACCAGATCAAACGGGACCTGGGTGCCGCGCCGGTCCATGACGCCGACGCCTTCGAGTTGCGGCAGCGAATTCTTGATGACCTGGGCAAAGCCGGGCCGCGCCGCCGCGAGCACCACGGCGAGGGCCGCGATGAGCGAGAGGGTTGGGCGGGGGGCGGGAGATGTCCGGCTGCGGTGGGTCATGTGGTCTGTGATGCGTTCTTACTTGGCCTTCCCGGCGTACTGGGCCACGACGCGGTCGGCCGCGACATCGAGCGGAAGCCCGACGGTGCCGGCCTTGGCGTCGAGGACGCGGTACTGCTCGAGTTCGGCGTTCCAGTTGCCCTTGATCTGGCGCACCTCGTTGCCCCAGGTGAGGTCGGTGCGCTGCTCGCGCTTGATGAGTTTCTCCTGGGCCACGGCGCGCTGGAAATAGTTGAGGACGTAGAAGGCGATGACGAAAGTGACGACCACGAGCAGCACGAGGGTGACGCCGATGGCGAGCGAGTTGGTCTCGCCGTGGGACGGCTGGTGCTTCTCGCCGGGTGAGTGGCGGAACCAGTCGTCGTGGTGGGTCAACTCGGCCTCGAACTCGGCCTTGGTGTGGTGCCCGTGTTGGTCGTTGTGGTGGCTCATGGAGAGTCTTGGGTCTTGAGTCTTGGGTGTAGGGCTTTGGCCTTCACTTCGTGCCTGCGTAACTCGATGCCTCCGTGCCTTCTTACACGTAGTTCTTGTGCCCGAGCGATTCGGCCAGTCGCGGGTCGTTCAGCGGGATGAGCGGGTTGGAGACGACGCGCCCGATGACGACGCCGAGCATCACCAGGATGGGGCCGAGGATGCCGGTGGCGTCGGCCCAGTGGAAGGTGTCGCCTGCCTCGGGGCGGACGATGAAGAACAGGTCCATGGCGTGCATGACGAGCAGCCACACGGCCCACATCGCCGACCACCACATGCTCTGGCGGCGCGGCTTGGGCAGCATGAACAGGAACGGCAGGATGAAGTGACCGATGGGCAGGGCCCACGAGAGGTACTCCCACGGCCCCTGCTTGCGGACCAGGAAGTACGCCGTCTCTTCCGGGATGTTGGCGTACCAGATGAGGAAGTACTGGCTGAAGCCGATGTAGGCCCAGAACACGGTGAACGCGAACATGAGTTTGCTCATGTCGTGCTGGTGCTCGGGGGTGTAGTGGCCGACGAGGCGGCCGAACTTGCGGAGCACCACGAGGATCAGCGTGACCAGCGCGACGCTGGAGAGCGCGTTGCCGGCGAAGAAGTACACGCCGAACATCGTGCTGTACCAGTGGAAATCAAGGCCCATCAGCCAATCAAAGCCCGCGAACGCGGTGGTGAAGGCGAAGGCGATGAGGCCCACCGAGGAGAGTTTGCGGGCGCGGTAGGTGTGCCACTTGTCGGCGTCTTCGTCCTGGCGGCGCGAGAAGTGCCACAGGGCCCCGGACAGCCCGATCCACACCGCGAAGTAGACCACGGCGCGGGTGGTGAAGAACGGCACGTTGAGGTAGCCGACTTTCTTCTGCAGCAGGTGGTCCTCGGCGTACTTCGCGGTGTTCATCCACGAGAAGAGGTAGGCGTCGCCGTCCTTGAACTTCGAGAGGAACGCGTACTGCATCAGCACCAGCACGCCGAAGAGAACCGCCGGGGCCCAGATGGAGGCCATGACGTTCTCGAACTGGCGGCGGAGCGAGGCCGACCAACCGGCGTTGGTCTGGTGGAAGATCATCACGAAGCCCATCGCGCCCAGGGCCAGGCCCAGGGCGTAGATGAACCCGATGTGGAACGAGTGCATCGCGATCTTGGCCGTCTTGGCATCGCCCGACCAGCCGGCGAAGAACGTCGCGGCGATGAGCAGCACGCCCAGGCCGATGGCGCCGAAGCGGACCACCGACATGGCCCCTTCGGGCATGGAGGTGTTTTCACGCTCCATCGATTGGCGGAGCAGCGCGGGGGAGACGTGGCTCATTGAGCACCCCCGCTGTTCATCGCGCCAGCGGCGGCAGGGGCCGCGCCGGAGGGCATCGGGTTGCTGTTGGTCTGCATGAGTTTCTCACGCTGGTCGGCGGGGACGTCGTTCATCGTGCCCTTGCGGTGGGCCTGCAGGGTGCGGATGTAGGCGACGATGGCCCACGATTCGTGCTCGGAGACTTTGGTCTTGTACGGGCGCATCTTGTAGGGCATCGTGGCGGGCCCGCCGATGTTGGGGACGCCCTCGCGGATGACGCTGAAGATGTAGCCGTCCTGGCCCTTCTCGCCGCCGTGGAAATACTTGGGGTCGTGGTAGTTGGGCAGGGCGTAGGCCCAGCGCTGGCCGACGAGGCCCAGCCCGTCGCCCAGGCCGCCGTGGCACGCGGTGCAGTAGATGGCGTACTGGGCGCGCCCCTCGGCGATGAGTTCCTTGGTCACCGGGATGGGGATGTAATCGATGTACGTGCGCTTCTTGCTGCCGTCGGCGTTCAACGCCTGCTTGCCCGCGGCGTCGAGGACTGGGGTGTAGCCGATGTAGAAGGTGTCGTCTTCGCGGAGCAGGTCGGCGCGGCCGCCGAAGTCCTTGCCCATGAAGTTGGCGGTGCCGTCGGCTTCGACCTCGGCGGTGCGGGCGAAGGCGACGGTATTGGCGACGGGCTCCCGCATGCCACGCCCGAACATCTTGGAGGTGTCCTTGGCGTGCTCGCCGGCGTGTTCATCTCCGTGACCGCCGCCGGTGCCGCGGTGCTCGCCCGGTTCGTCGTACTCCTTGAAGAAGTCCGAGCGTGACTGGGGCTTGAGTTTCGGCTGGTCGTCCATGTCCGGGAAGAACTGGCGCGGCGGCGAATCCGAGGTATCGCCGCGGCAGCCGGTCAGGGCCGCCGTCATGCCGACCAAGAGGCAGGCTGGAAGCCTGCCCCACCGGAACGATGATGGGGTGTGCAGAGGAATCACGCTTCCACCTCGTCGATGTGCTCGCCGCCGAGTTTCGTCAGCGTGGCGGCGATCTGGTCTTTGTTGAACTTGGGGTCGGTGGCCTCGACGGCGAGGACGAAGCGGTCGTCCGACACGCGGAGGAAGCGGTTCTTCTTCAGCAGCGGGTGGTACCACATGGGCAGGCCGTTGAGGGCGAGCATGCCGCCGATGGCGCCGAAGGCACCGAACAGAACGCTCAACTCGAACATGATGGGCGTGAACTGTTCCCACGCGCCGAAGGGCTTGCCTGCGGTGATGATGGGGTAATCGACCGCCGACATCCACCACTGCATCGCCACCGCGCACGAGAAGCCGATGAAGGCCATCGTGCCCATGACGAACGAGACCTTGCTGGGCTTGAGGCCCATGGCCTCGGGCATGCCGTGGACGGGGCAGGGGGAATAGGTGTCCCACCTGGTGTAGCCGTTGTCGCGGAAGAACTCTGCGGCGTGGTAGAGGCTGGCGGCGTTGGGGAACTCCGCCATGATGCCCCACAGTTCTCCTGTGGAGGCGCCGGGCTGGCCTTGTTCAAACTGTTTGCTCAGGGAACTCGACATGGCTCAGTGTCCCCCCTTGTTGTGGCCCCCGGCCGCGTGGCCGTTATGGGCGTGACCGTTGCCGTTATGCCCGTTGTGACCGTGCCCGTTGCCGTTGTGGTGATCGCCCGCGCCGCCCAACGGGTGGTGCGGGTCGGCCTGCCCCATCACGCCCTTGACCTCGGAGATCGCCAGCATGGGAAGGAAGCGGCAGAACAGCAGGAACAGCGTCATGAAGATGCCCAGCGAACCGATGTACGTCGCGACATCGACCGGGCTGGCGCGGTAGTAACGCCACGAGCCAGGGAGGTAGTCCGCGCTCAGGGTGGTGATGATCACGAACCGCTCGAACCACATCCCGATGTTCACGAAGATGGTGATCAGGAAGATGAACGGGATGCTCGTCCTGGCCCATTTGAACCAGAACACCTGTGGGCTGATGACGTTGCAGGTCACCATGATCCAGTAGGCCCACCCGTACGGGCCAAAGGCACGCCGCATGAAGGTCTGCTGCTCGAACTCGTTGCCGCCGTACCAGGCGATGAAGAACTCCATCCCGTACGCGAAGCCCACCATGGAGCCGGTGACGGTGATGATCTTGCACATGTTCTCGATGGTGCGGGCCGTAACGAAATCCTTCATCCCGGGGTAGAGCGCCCGGGCGGGGATCAGAAGCGTCAGCACCATCGCAAAGCCGGAGAAGATCGCACCGGCGACGAAGTACGGCGGGAAGATCGTCGTGTGCCAGCCGGGAATGATCGACACCGCGAAGTCGAACGACACCACCGAGTGCACCGACAGCACCAGCGGCGTGCTCACGCCCGCCAGCAGGATGTAGGCCTTCTCGTAGTTGTTCCAGTGACGGTTGGAGAACCGCCAGCCCATCGAAAGCAGGCCGTAGATGTACGAGCCGATCTTGTTGGCAGGGACGGCGATGGTGAAGTTCTTGATGAAGCCCGGCAGGGGGTGCGGGGCCCACAAAGGGCCCAGGATCGTCTTCTGGTCACGCCGGGCGGTGGTGCGGTCACGCAGCGTCGCCAGGTCGGGGATCATGCCCATGTACCAGAACAGCAGCGACACGGTGAAATACGTGCCCACGGCGAAGACGTCCCACAGCAAGGGGCTGCGGAAGTTCGGCCAGATCCAGTTCATGTTGGGGATGGGGAACAGCATCCACGCCATCCACACCCGGCCCACGTGGATGCCCGGGAACGTGCCGGCGCACACCACGGCGAAGATCGTCATCGCCTCGGCGAAACGGTTGATGCTCACACGCCACTTCTGCTTCAACAAACACAGAATCGCGGAGATGAGCGTGCCGGCGTGGCCGATACCGACCCACCAAACGAAGTTCACAATGTCCCAGCCCCACATCACCGGGCGCTGCAGGCCCCAGACGCCCACGCCGGTGATGATGAGGTACAGGATCGCCAGCGTGCCCAGCCCGGCGACGTGCGCCGAGATGATGAAGGCCATGGGCCACCACTTGGGCGTCTTGTTCTCGATCCACCCGCAGATGGTGTTGGTGACCGAGTGGAAATCACGGTTGCCGAGCACGAGCGGGGCCCGCTTCGACGGATCGTCGAGCAGCGTCCCGTCGACCGTGGCCGGGTCGTGGTACTCGGAGCGGGGATGGTGCGACACAAGCCCCAAAGCGGCGGCCTGGTCGGGCTGCAACGTCGTCATGCGAGCGCTCCGGCGCGGTTGTGGTTGCTGGAATTCAGGTTCAGAACGGGCAGGCTCATGACATGGCCGGCGGGTTTCGCTTCGCCGTGGCCCTCGGTGCCGTGGCCGTGGTCATCGTGGCCGTGATCGTCATGCCCACCACCATGGTGCCCAAAGGGGTCAACCCGGGGCGTACGGATCTTCGGGTTGGGGTTGCGGACACGCACCAGGTGCGTGGTGCGCGGGCGGGTGTTCAGGTAGGCGAGCAGGCCGTAAGACCGGGCATCGGTGCGGCTCTGCGAAACCAGGCTGCCCGCGCCGTTGTTGGACTGGTAGTCGTAGATGTCGCCGAAGATGATCGCGCTCGTCGGGCACGCCTGCTGGCAGGCGGTCTGCACGAACCCATCGGGGATGTACTTGAGGTCGGAGATCTTCGTCTCGACGCTCGCGGCGTTGACGCGCTGGATGCAGTACGAGCACTTCTCCATCACGCCGCGGGAACGCACGGTGACGTGCGGGTTCTTCTGCAGGCTCTGGATTTCCAGGTTCTTGGCACGCAGCCGCGGCGGGATCCAGTTCTGGTTCTCGGGCAGCGGCGTCTTGCCGGCCAGCGGGGCCGCGACCTGACCCAGGCCGCCCTTGTACTGCTTGGTGCCGTAGTCGAACCAGTTGAAGCGGCGGACCTTGTACGGGCAGTTGTTGCTGCAGTACTTGGTGCCGATGCAGCGGTTGTACGCCATGTTGTTCGTGCCGTTGGGATCGTGCACGGTGGCGTTGACGGGGCACACGACTTCACACGGCGCGTTCTCGCAGTGAACGCACGCGACGGGCTGGACAACCATGTCCGGGCTGCCGGTGTAGCCGTGCGGATCGTGGGCGTCGCTCGCGTAATAGCGGTCGACGCGGATCCAGTGCATGTCCCTCCCCTTTGCCGTTTCGTCCTTGCCGACGACGGGGATGTTGTTCTCCGCCTGGCAGGCGATCATGCACGCCGAGCAGCCGGTGCAGGTCGTGAGATCGATCGTCATGCCCCACTGCTGCTGGGGCTTGCCGTGCTTGTTCTCGGCGGGAAGCACACGCCCGCGCCCATCGCGGACGGGGTTGCCCTTCTCGTCGGTCTTGACCCAGTAATGCTCCTGCCCGCGCAGCGGCTGGCCGGTGCCGGGCTTGTAAATGTTGCGGTTGGCCGGGGCGTGGCCCTCGACCGCGCCGCCCAGCAGGCCCGCGAAGTTGAGGTCGCGCGACGAATCGTACGGGTCCAACTGGCGGTGGTCCTTGGAATAGTCCACATCGCCGTGGGCCTTCCACGCGTCGAGGTCGACCTCGCGGAGGATGTCGCGCCCCTCCATCGTCCAGTGGTCCTGCGTGCAGGCGATGAGGTAGAGGTCGGCGTCCTTGGCGAGTTCGCACGAAACGCCCGCCACGCGGTCGGCCGCGAGCGTCCGCAGCGGCGTGACATCGAAGCCCGTGCCCGAGCCGATACGCCCGCACACGCGCCTGCCGTAACCGGCGTGGAGGATCACCGTGTCATCGGCGACACCGGGCTGCACCCACGCGGGGATGTTCAGCGTCTTGCCGTTGACGGTCACGCTGATGACGTACGCCTTGCTGTACTTCGCATCATCGGGGTGGCGGTCGGCCGAGACGCCGATCTTGTCCGCCGTCTTTTTGCTGATGAGCGCGGGGTTGTCCCACGACACTTTGGTCACCGGGTGGGGCAGTTCCTGCAGCCAGCCGATGTTGGCGAAGCGGCCGTCGTGCACGTGCGGCGAGGGGACAAAGACCACCTCGAAGCCCGCGGCGGCCTTGTTCATCGCCGCGCCGAGCGCCGACACTTCCGTCGCCACCGCGCCGCCATTCAAGGCGGGCGTCGCGAACTTCGCCTCGGTGTTGAACACGCCGTCGTGCAGGCCCTTGCGCCAGGCCTTCTCGTTCAGCACGCCGCCTGAGCGAGCCGCAAACGCACGCCGCACGATGTCGTACCCGTCGGTCACGCCGTCACCCAGGATCGCGCCAAGCACCTCGAGGTCCGAGTGCGACTCGAACAGCGGCTTGATCATGGGCTGGACGACGCTGTACTGACCCTCGAAGGTCGTGACATCGCCCCAGGATTCCAGCGTGTGCGCCCGCGGCAGGAACCACTTCACCGCCGCAGCCGTCTCGTCGGCCTCGCCGAGGTAGACGCTGGCGGCACACTTGGCGATCTTCGCTGCGAGGTCCACATCGGAAGGAGCGGTGAACACCGGGTTGCCCCCGATGATGACCACCGCGGTGATCGCGCCCGAGTCGATGCCCGAGACGAGGCTCTTGATCGACGCCGCGCTCGACTGCGACACGTCGCCCTTGAGTTCGGTGTAACGGACACCCTTGCCGACATTGCCCAGGGCGCTGTTCAACGCGGCGACCAAAGCGTGCACCGCCGCGGGCTGCGAAGCCCCGGCCATCATGACGCTCGCGCCGCGGTTGCCGGAAGCGAGCAGGTCTTCGGCAACGGCCTTGATGTGCTCGCCGGAGGGAAGATCAGCACCGTCGGTCGCGCCCGCGGCAGCAGCCACGGCGGACTTCAGCGCGGCATCGCCGCCGCCCAAACCAGCCATCACTTCTTTCGCGAGAGCCACAGCAAAGGCACCGATCCGCGAAGCCTTCATCGACCAGCGGTGGTCCGCCGCGCCGCCGGTGAGCGTCATGCCGCTCTCGACGCAGTACAGGCGGAGCATGTTCGTTTCGGCCGCGGCCTTGCCCGCCGTCGCGCCCTTGCGGAAGCGGCCAGTGCCGTACGAACGCACCGAGGCGAGGTCGGCGTCGGCGTGCAGGAAGTCGCAGTCCAGCGAGACGACGACGTTGGCGTTCGAGAGGTCGTAACGGGGCTTGAGCACGCCGCCGAACGCCGCCTTGGTGCCCGCCAGTTCGCCCTCGTTGTCGAAGCCCTCATAGGCGAACCACTGGGCGGCGGGGAACTTCTTCTTCAGCCGCGCCTGCATGTCGTCGCGCGCCGGGCTGGTGGCCTTCTCGACCAGGAACGCGATCTTGCTGTCACTCCCCCACTGCGACGCGACCTTGACGAAGTCATTCCACGCCGTGAGATTCACCGCCGTGCCACCGCGCGATGCCCGCGAGGCGATCTCGACGGGGTCACGGTCCGGGTCGTAAAGCCCCAGCACGCTGGCCTGCGACCACGCGCTGCTCTTGCCACGGTTGTGCGGGTGCAGCGGGTTGCCTTCGATCTTGGTCGGACGGCCCTCGAACGTCTCGGCGAGCAAGCCCTCGGCACCGCCGCCGGGCAGCGGCATCGCGGTCGCGTAGAACAGCGGCTTACCCGGGATGATGTGCTCGGGGTCCTCGTTGTACGCGAGGATCTTGTGATCGGGCTGGCGGCAGCCGGGCAAGGTCGCCGCACCGGCGAGGGCGAGCGAAGCGCCCATCAGCCGCAGGAACTGGCGGCGCGAGCCGTCGAGCAGTTCGCTGGCGTGCGCGGGGAACTCGCGGTGGACGAAGTCCTGGAACGTCTTGGTGCCGGCGAGATCATCAAGGCTGCGCCAGTACGCGCGGCCCGTGGCACGGCTGACCTCACGCGCCGAGCGCGGCAGATCAGCGGGCGAGGGCTTGCCTTCCTTGATCGTCGAGGGGCATTGATCGATTTGGCTCATCGTTCGCTTTGCGTAGGGACCGGGGACCAGGCACCAGAAAGACGCACCTTAAAACCACTTTCGCGGGGGATCGGATCACCTGGTGCCCGGTGCCTGATCCCTGATGCCTGCTTCAGTAGTGACACGCCGCGCAGTTCTGCGGCGGCTGGAGTTGCTTGATCTTCGCCAGTTCGGCGCCGCGGGCCTTCTGCTCATCGCTGGTCAGCAGTTGCTCGACCTTGTACAGGTCGGTCACCATGACGGGTGCGCCCAGGTCGCCTTTGTTGTCCACCAGATTCACTTCCGGGTTGCGGTGGCACTCGAGGCACCAGCCCATCGCCAAGGACTTGTTCTGACGGACCACTTCCAACTGGTCAACACGCCCGTGGCACGAGTAGCACGAGACGCCGGCGTTCACGTGGGCCGCGTGCGGGAAGTGGGCGTAGTCCGGGATCTTGTGGATCTTCCTCCATTCCACCGGCGTGCCGGGCTGGATGCCCTTTGCGCTGTCGCCGTAGAAGGACCCCCGCAGGGTCACGAGATTCTTGTTTGTCTTGTGCTTCTTCCACAGGTCGCTGTTCAGGAACGCCGCATCGGTCGCGTCGTCGGCGCTGTGACAGTTCATGCACGTCGCCGTCGCGGGGATGTTCGAGGTATACGACTCCTCGACGTGCGTGTGGCAGAACCGGCAGTCCATGCCCAGTTTGCCGATGTGGATCTGGTGGCTGTAGTCCACCGGTTGCGTGGGGGCATACCCCACCATCCAATACTTGTTGTCGATGTAATACTCATACCCCGCCGCCACCAGCACCGCCCCGCCCAGAACGAGCGGCGCGACGACCTTGGGCACCAGGTTGATCCACTTCGGGAAGACTTGCGACACGGCACTTGCTCCCTCGCCCGACGCCCCGAGCCTTCCTACAGGCCCGAAACGCCGAACAACCGGCGTGCTTCACTGCACCGCGGGACGACCCTCTCAGGAAGGATGCGGGGGTCTCGTGTCCGAGAATCCCTGCATCCTGACAGGCTTCGAACCGGCTGCCGGGAATCATTCCGGCATGACAGCACTTTTCCTCGATCCATTCCGATCTGTCAAGCCAACGTTCGGTTTGACAGGAATTTGAGACTCAGTCTCGACATCAACACCAAACCCGCTTGAGTTTGGATTCCGGGAGCATATCGTCCTTTCTCTTGCCAGGCAAGATTTTTCTTGTTTCACCGTAGGTGTCCCGATGGGGTACCCTGCCGGTGTTCCCCCCCAAGAAGGCCAAGTCAGGATGAACTCGACACCCGCTTCCAACCATGCCTCTTCTGAGCTGTCCCCAAGTCCGCCGGCCCCGCTCTGGCTTCCCGCGCTGACCATCGGGTTCGGCACCGCCGTGGCGATGTGGCTGGTGGGGTTCGTCACACACCTGCCGGGGATCACCGTGCCGCCAGCGGCGGTCGGGGCGGGGATGCTCGTGGTGTGGCTGCTCGGGTCGTTCCTGGGCGGACGGATGACCGGGGACCGTTCGGCGCGGGTGGGCTTCGCCGCGGGGCTTGTGACGGCGACGGTCAATCTCCTGATCCTCGGCTCGTTGCTCTCCTCGGGAACAGGCCCGAACGAACTTCGCCCCAACTGGGGGGTGCTGCTGGCGGGCTACTTCGCGTTCGCGGCGATCATCGGGGCGGCGGGGGGCTGGGCCGGAGGCGCGAGCGCTGGACGCAGCTCGGACCGCCGCGCCACCTCGGAACGGTGGCTCTCGCGCTTCGCGTGGGTGGCCGTGTTCGCGGTCGTGCCGGTCATCTTCTCAGGCGGTTTGGTGACCAGCGCCAAAGCGGGCCTGGCGGTGCCGGACTGGCCCAACTCGTTCTCCTCCAACATGTTTCTATACCCGCTCTCTCGCATGACCGGCAGCATCTATTACGAGCACGCGCACCGCCTTTTTGGCTCGCTGGTGGGGATGACGACGCTGACGATGCTGGTGCTGACGCTCATCATCGAGCGGCGCGCATGGGCGAAGTGGCTCGTCGGCGGCGCGTTCGCGCTGGTGTGCATGCAAGGGGCCCTGGGCGGGCTTCGGGTGGTCGCCGCCACGCCGACGTCGGACGAAGTCCATGCCCCAACCGCCGACAACGCGCTCAGCCTGCCACTCGCAATGGTGCACGGCATCTCCGGCCAACTCACCCTCGCGCTGCTGTGCGCTGTTGCGGCCGTGATGTCCATGCGGTGGCGGAATGCCGAACACGGCGACCAGTCGCGTCCATCAGACAAACCGCTGCGGTTCTTCACCTCGGCTCTTTTGGTCACGCTAGTGATGCAACTCTCGCTCGGCGCGGCGTCGCGCCACTTCCAGCAACTGCACGCCCTGTACAGCCACGCCGGGTTCGCCGTCTTCGTCATCCTCGCCGCCACCTTCTCGGCGTTCCGCGCCATGAGAGCCGCCGACCATCGCCCGCTCAAATCGCTCGGCCACGGCGTGCTGCACACGGTCATCCTGCAAACTTGCCTGGGGCTCGCCGCCTTGTTCCTCGTGCTGCCCTATGACGGTCGGGGCAAGGAAGGCGCGGCGTTCGTCCTCGCGTCGCTGCACCAAGCGAACGGCGCAGCGCTGCTCGGCCTCAGCGCCGCGCTGTGGGCATGGACGCGGCGCTTGACGACGGCGTGAAGGAGCCTCGCGATTCGCGCCGGCCTCAGCCCGCGGAGCGGGCCTGCGATGGTTGCCAGCGGCGCAGCCGCTGGTGCGCGATGCCTCAGGCATCAGCGACCATGAAATGGTCGCGCGAAACCCACCGGGCCGAATCGTCCGCCCGTTTCACGGGCGGCATCGGCAAAGAGCGATTTCACCAGCGGCTGCGCCGCTGGCAACCATCGTCCACCCGCTTTGCGGGCGGTTTTCGCAGCCAGCACAAGCCACATTCAGCCCCCGCGCAACCCCGCGTTGTACGCATCCCTCGCCGCCACGGCCATGCGGTCGCACGCCTCGTTCTCGGGGTGCTCGTTGTGACCCTTGATCCAGTGGAAACTCAACTTGTGGACGCCCTTGAGTTCATCAAGCCGCATCCACAGGTCCTGGTTCTTCACCGGCTTCTTCGCGGCGGTCTTCCAGCCCCGCTTCTTCCAGTCGGGCATCCATTCTTCAAGTCCCTTGAGCACGTACTGCGAGTCCGAGTACAACTCGACGCGGCTGGGCTTCTTGATCGCCGACAGGCCGTTGATGACCGCGAGCAGTTCCATGCGGTTGTTGGTGGTGTCGGGCTCGCCGCCGGAGCCGTCGACGACCTTGCCGCTGGCGGGGTGCTTGAGGATGAACGCCCAGCCGCCGGGCCCGGGGTTGCCGGAGCACGCGCCGTCGGTGTGGAGTTCGATGAGGTTGGGGTCGGGCATGGGGGAGAGGGACGAAGGCACTGAGGCACAGAGGCACGGAGTGGTGGCGAAGGAAGGGAGCAGCCCAGAGACGCGCTCGCGCGCCGTGAGGGCGAAGGCGAGTGTATGGATTCAGACGATCCGATTGTCGCCGTGCTTCCACTCACGCCCCGAGCAACGATGTGATCGCGCCCGCGCGTGACGATCCACAAACCACTCCGTGCCTGCGTGCCTCCGTCTCTCCGTGCCTTCTTTCCAAAGCAAAACCCCAGACCTGCATGGCTGCAAGTCCGGGGCGTTGAGTAAGAGGGAAGCCTGGGTTGGGGTCCTGTGTGCGGCAGAGACTGATGCCGAGGCCGACGCTGATGCCCGAAGCACACAGGGCAGAATGACCGCTTGCCGACAGTTATCGGACGTGCGGAGAACTCTCTAGATGTAGCGGTGGGAACCGCCCTTTTCCTAGGATGAATGTACCCGATTTCCACGAACCTTGCAAGGAATCTCTTCATCCTTTGCGGCTTTCCATGCGCCGCTTTCACCTTCACGAGCCAGATATTCCTGCTGAATGAGGGATACGGGACCAAGCCCTGTGCGGTTCCCGCGATCAGAGAGGGTTTCGCTCCAAAATCTGGCTCGGTTTTTGGTTTGGACGCAACCCTTGGCTCGCTCCAGCCAACACTTATCGGAGCAGCGATTTTCTCGCTTCAAACAGGTTGTCCCAGCGCAAAAAGAACGCTTACGGTGACATCGGCGTCAGCGCCGCCGCGGGCTCTTTCCCCTGCACGATCTGGTCACGTGTCCCCGGCGCGATCAGACGCTTCACGAACGACTGGAACTCCTTGTCCGCTTCGTCCAGGTTGTCGTTGAAATACGCCTGGAACACCGCCGGGCCGGTGCGTGTGGCGAGCGCGTTGATCGCCGCACGCTCGCTGAGTTTGCCCGCGATGGTGCGGCGCTGGTTGCCCTTGATGCAGTCATCGAGCAGCGTGTGGAACTTGCCGGCGTACTTGCCGCCCTCGCCCGAGTTCAGGAAGTGTGTCAGCGCCCACACGTGGGCGTAGAAGTCCAGCAGCGACGAATCGCCCTCACCAAGAAAATCCTGCGGCTTGGAAGAGATCACCTTTGACAGCGGCAGGATCGCGTCGCGGGACGCCGCCTTGCGTAACTGATCGAACCGCTCGAGGTTCGCCCACGGGATAAACGACGGGATGCCCCCGGCCCAGCGGTGGCCTTCCATGTAGACCGCCACACCCTCTTCGAGCCACGACGGCAGCGGGTCCTTGAACGTCCGCTGCGTGTACTGGTGCCAGCCCTCGTGCGCGGCGATGGCGAGCGTATCGAACAGGCCCAGGTCGTAGTACACGCCGATGCCGTTGAAGGCGTACCCGCCGCGCTGAATGCGCGTGAGTTCCCGGGCCTGGTCGGCCATCAGCCGCTGCGTGAGCCGCTCCCACTGCGGGCGGTTGTCCATGAGGTACGTATCAAGCCGCTGCGGCGGGGCGGGCAGCGGTGCGATCGCCGTACGGTAGTTGGCCAGCGCATACTCCACGAAGGTGAGCATGCGCGACTTGATGACAGGGTTCTTCTCGGTGGTGTAGATGCGGTAGTGCTCGGTGCGGACGACCTGCCCCTTGACGTCGCCGAAGGACCAGTCCTCTTCGGAGAGGATGCCGGGCGTGGCCTCAACGGTGCCGGCACCTTCGGCGTTGGCGGAGGTGCCAAGGTCGATGTGCCTGGCGCTGGGGCCGGAGCAGGCGGCGAGCGCGGCGGCGAACAGGAAAGTTGCGATGGAACGCGCCGGTCGAAGATTGGGCATGCGAAACTGTACGGGGGCCGAGGACGTATGGGGCGCGATGCCCCGATGATCCGGGCTCCCTGGCTGCGTGACGTGTCCCGCCGGGGTCGCGGTTAGGGAGCCTTGCTCTCCGAGACCTTCTTTCCCTGATGAAAAACGACCGTGCTGCTCAGACTGCCGTCTTGGCGGTAGTACGTCCACGTCCCCTCTTTTTCGCCGTGGTCATGCTGACCGCGCTTACTCACCCTTCCTGTGGACCAATACTCGACGCACTCGCCGTGGGCAACGCCTTCTTCGTAGTGCGTTTCTGCCGCGATGGGCTGGGGGTTGTTCGTTTCGTCTGAATCGTTGAACCACTGTTTCCGGACGCCGTGAAGTTTGTCGTGCACATAGGGCTTTTCCCAGGCGATCTCGCCGCTGGAGTTGTACTCCCTCAGGACACCCTCCCGCAGGCCGTCGGCGAACTCGCACTCCGACGCGAGCCGGCCGTTCTTGTGGTACGAACGGAATTGGCCGTGCCGCTTCCCGGACTTCCAGTTGATCGTCTCACGCACGGCCCCGTTGTCGTAGCGCTTGACCTCCAAGCCCTCTTTCTTCCCGTCGACCTCCCTCAGCGTGTCCTGCGGGTTCGGCGGCGGCTCGGCCGGACGGGCAAAGGCAAACATGGCCAGAGATCCGGCGATCGCGGCGATAATGATTCGGTTCTTCATGACATACTCCTCGTCCGAGAGAGAGGCCGTCACCGAACGCCCGCGCGCCGCGTGGAGCAAAATCTCCGCTGATTCGAGGAATGGGGCAGGAAATCAAGCCGCATTCCGAGCGTGCGGGAATCGACGCTCACGGGCAAGCCGTCCCGGCGGCCTTCGCCGCCTTGATGTCCGCGAGCGCCTTGTCAAAGGTCCCCAGATCGCGGATCGCGCGGTTGTCGCGACCGCCCTGGGCTTCGTTGGCCTTCACCAGTTCCTGCATCAGTTCGACGGACCGCGTCGCGTTCGTCTCCGCCGTGTCCCACTTCTTCAGGCGGCACATGCACTTGGCCGTGAGGTGGAGCGAGACGGCGAGGTCGCGCTTGGTGCGGTCGTTGGGGTCTTCCTTCACGAAGCCCTCACGCATCTCGAGGCTGGTCTGGTACTTCGTCAGGGCCTCTTCGTGCCGGCCCAGGGCGGTGAGGGCGTCGCCGATCTTGTTGGCGATGACGGCGTTGTTCCGCCGGTTGTTGATGGCGTTCTCGCCGCCCTCGGTCTTGATCCCCGCGTAGAGCGGCTCGGCCTTCTTGAACTCCGCGAGGGCCTCCTCGGCCTTGCCCTGGTCGAGCAGCACCTGGCCCTTCTGCGTGGTCACGTCCGCGAGCATGCGGGTGATCTTCATGGGCGGGTTCTTGTCGGTGTCGATTACCTTCTGCAGGACAGCCCGCGCCTCGTCACTCGACTTCGCGGCGTCTTCGAGTTTGCTCATTTTCGTCAGGGCATCGCCACGCCGAACCAGCGCCCCCGCGAGCATGAACTTCTCCTCCGACGTCGCCCCCGACGCATCGGCGAGTTTCCGCCTGATCTCAACCGCGCTGTCATAGATCGGCAGCGCCTCGGCGGGAAGGTTCTGCGTCGGGCTGCGCAGGCCGCCGACGAGGTCGCCCAGGCGGGTGAGGATGGTCGCGCGGTGCTTCTGGGCGGCGGGGAAATCCACGATCCGCGCGGGCATCGAATCGAGGTGCTCGCGGAGGCTCTTGATGAGCACGTCGCGTGCCTTCATCCCGCCTTCGAGTTTCACCACCTCGTTGTCGTACTGCGAAACGACCTTGTTCAGGCCGGTATCGATGTAGTTCACCGCCTCCGTGAGTTGGACGTTCCGCTCCTCGGCGATCCCCCGCTGCTCCACCGCGATCCCGCGCTGCCACAGCGCCAGGCTCAGCCCCGCCGTCAGCGCCAGCATCACCGCCGCCAAAGACGCCATGGCGATCCGGTTGCGCTTCAGGAACTTGCCGTAGCGGTACAGGGCGCGGTCCGGGGTGGCGATGACGGGGCGGCCGTCGAGGTGGCGCTTGATGTCCTCGGCCATCTGCTCGGCCGAGACGTAGCGCCGGCTCGTCTCCTTGCGCATCGCCATCATGACGATGTTGTCGATGTCGCCCTCGAGTTTGCGCTTCAACTTGTCGGGCACGCCCTCGCGGGGGCGGGCCAGTTCGGTCGGGTCGAGCGTGCGGCTCTCACCGGCGCTGGTCATGTACGTCTCAGCCTGCGTTACGGCGGTGCTGGGACGCGAGGGCTCGCTGTCGCACACGATCCGCTTGATCTCCTCTTCCAACTTCGTGCGGAAGCGGTACGGGCGGCGGCCCGTCAGCAGCTCGTAGAGCAAGACGCCCAGCGAGTAGACGTCGCTGGTGGTGCCGATAGCGTCGCCGCGGACCTGTTCGGGGCTGGCGTACTCGGTGGTCATCACCCGCAGGCCGACCTCGGTGGGATCGCCCATGACCGCGGCGAGTTGCGGGTTCAGCACCTTGGCGATGCCGAAGTCCATCAGTTTCACCTCGCCCTTGCTGGTGACGAGCACGTTGCTGGGCTTGAGGTCTCGGTGGACGATGAGGTTCTGGTGGGCGTGCTGGACGCCGGCGCAGACGTCGCGGAACAGGGCCAGCCGCTGGTCGACGCTGAGTTTCTCCTCGTCGCAGTGCCGGTCGATGGGCTTGCCCTCGATGTACTCCATGACGAAGTACGGGCGGCCGTCCTCCATCGTGGCGGCGTCGATCAGGCGGGCGATGTTCGGATGGTTCAGGGCGGCGAGCACCTGGCGCTCGATGTTGAAGCGCCGGACGATCTCTTCCGAATCCATGCCGCGCTTGACGACCTTCAGGGCGACGCGGGTCTTGAACTGGTCGGTTTCCTTGATGGCAAGATAGACGACACCCATGCCGCCGCGCCCGAGTTCACCGATGATCTTGTAAGGGCCGATGCGTTCGGGGCGCGGCTCGGGCGGGTTGAAGAGGGCGCCCGACGAAAGGTGCGACATGCTGCCGGGCGAGCGCGGTTTCCCCGCACCGCTGACGGGTCCTGTGACGCCGCTGGTGTCGGGACGGTCTTCGCTGCGGTATGGCTGCGGGGTCGGCATGGTGGGGGCTCTGGTGATCCTGAGGCCGGCTTTGGAATCAGGCCTGAAACGGCGAGACGGTCTGTCGAGTTGGGAGCGTATCCGAGGCGTGTGGAGCAAGAACGAAACCCAAACAGACATCGGTGACATCCGGGGCGCATTTCGGGCGCACCGGAGATCGAACCGCTGAGAGAGACCCCCGGCTCATCCGCGTGCGCGCGAAACCGGGCAAAATTGAAAAAACCCAGCGGCGGGTGCCGCTGGGCTTTGGAAAATCACGGTAACCGTGTTCCGAGGCGGTCGCGATTAGGCGCGACGGCGACGGAGGGCGGCCACGCCGGCAAGGCCCAGGAGGGCGGTCGCGCCGGGGGTGGGGATGGCGGAGAAGCGGAAGTCATCGATCGCGAGGCCGTGATCGTTGTTGGCGTCGTTGTTCTCGATCCAGCGGACCCAGAGGGTCTGGCCGGGGGCCCAGTTCTGGTTGCTGATGGTGCCGCCGCGGTTGGCGACGAGGCCGGTGGTGTTGCCGTCCACAGCGGCGGCGGTGGAGGTGTTGAAGACTGGGCTGGTCCAGTCAAAGTTGCCGCCGGGGGTGTTCCAGGTGGAGACGGCGGCAAAGGTGGCGCCGAAGCCGTACTGGAGAACCATGCTCTGCGGAGCGCTGAGGGCGGGAGGATTGGTGGTGCCACCGGTGCGCCACTGCTCGCCATTGAAACCAACGGTGAAGTCGGTGATGGGGGTGGCGGTGGCGTTGGTAATCGCGACGGCGATCCAACCGGCGAGGGTGCCGGTCGCGGGGCTGCCCCAGTAGGCACCGCCGGAGGCGAGGCCGCCGAGAGCGCGGTCGGACTGACCGTTTACGCCGAACGAATAGAAGCTGCCGTTGTTGACCGAGCCGTCGTGGGCGAGGTAGGTGGTGATGGCGGTGCCACCGGCGGTCTGGTTGAACAGGTTCCAGCCGGGGATGGTGGAGTTGTTCGCCCAAGCGAGGGTGGTGGTGCCGCTGACGTTGCCCAGCGTGTCGAAGTTCTGGGTGTAGGTACCGCCGGTGTACGAAACCTGGGCGTTCGCCGAGCCGGTGACGGCCAGGAGCGCAACGATGGCAAAGTTCTTCATGACGTGATCCCTCTTGGTAAGGTCGGGGCTTCCTAGGGCCTCCGACCAACTCTCTCCTGCACCCTCCGGCGCGATCGCGCGACGCTTTTGCGCGGCCGTCGGTGGGTTGAGCGGGGGGATCGCTCCCCGTGTCCATTGGGCCGAAGTGGCCTCGGACCCGCTCGACGGAGAGAATACCTGTGCCTCCGGGCAAGGACAAGAGGGAGGCTGCGGGATTCATCGAATCTTTGCACGAATCTCCGGGTCAGCACCCGAAGAAAATGCGGCCAACTGGGGCGAAACCGGGTCGAAATCAGCCAAATGGCCCGTCCTACGCCCAGTTCGAAACTCACGCACCTTTGACGGGGGAAGGCCCCATAACCGCAGCGACCGGGCTTTCAGGTCCAGACATCAGGCCAGCCCAGCGCTCTTTCGCCCGCCGGTGGGCCAGCACGCTCAGCGGCACGGTGAACAGGTAGATCACCGCCACGGCGGACAGCGTCAGCCACGTGTCCCGCACCAGCCCCACCACCACCATCGCCAGCACCACCAGCAGCACCGGCACGTGCCGACGCTTCACGTGCACGTGCTTCAGCGCGTACATCGGCACACGGCTGATCATCAGCCACGCGATGAAAAACGTGTTGAGCACCACCACCCACGTCGGAAGCGTGGCGGTGAAGAGTTTCGACTGATCGAGCATGGGCGGGACGAGCGCACACGCCGCCGCGGCGGGCGTGGGCATCCCGGTGAAGAACCTTGACAGAGCGGGGTTCGCGGGCGGCTTGCTCGGCGCGGCGGTGAACCGCGCCAGCCGCAGCGCCGAGCACAGAACAAAGACCAGCAGCGAACCAAGCGTGAAGGCCGGGTCGACGCCCGCGGCCTTGCCCATCCACTGGTGCAGCAGCAGCGCGGGCGCGACGCCGAAGCACACGAGGTCGGCGAGCGAATCAAGCACCGCGCCGAAACTCGTCTGGGCCTTCAGCAGCCGCGCGGCGAGGCCGTCGAAGGTATCCAGCACGGCGGAAAAAGCGATGGCAAACAGGGCACGGTCGAAATCCCCCTGCAGCGCAAAGTGGATGCTCGCCAGCCCGGCGCACAGGCTCGACGTGGTGATCGCGCTGGGCACCACCTGGCGGAAGGGGATGTGCTGGCGGGCCTCACGTTGGGCCCTGCTGCGCCGGAAACGCGGGTATCGCAGCGGACTCGCGTCGGCTGGTTCGGGCGGGGATGGGCGCGGCTCGGGAATCATGGCGTTCGTGGGGGATCGTACGCGGGTGTCCGTGTCATGGGGCCTTTCCGCGCCACGATGGACCGTCCCCGGTCCGTCGTGCGGCTGCGGCTTGGGCGTCGAACCTGAATCCGGGCACGACGGTCCAGAGGACTGGACCATCGTGGCACATGGCTTCGGGTCAGAGCGTGCCGAGGATGGTTTCGCCTGCAACAGTTTTGTCACCGAGTTTGGCGGTGATGTTGCTGCCCTGGGGAAAGTAGAGGTCAACGCGGGAGCCGAAACGGATGAGGCCGTACCGCTCGCCGGCTTTCAGGCGGACCCCTTCGGCGGTTTTGACGACGATGCGCCGTGCAACAAGGCCCGCGATCTGCACCATCGCCAGCGTGCGCCCGTCGTCAAGCGCCAGCGCGTACGAGCACCGCTCGTTGAGTTCGCTGGCCTTGTCGAAACTCGCGTTGAAGAACGCCCCGGGCTTGTACGCGATGCGGGCCAGCCGCGCGCTCACCGGCGAGCGGTTCACGTGCACGTTGAACACGTTCATGAAGATGCTGAGTTTCGTCATCCCCTTGGATTGGGCTTCCGCCAGCCCGAGTTCCGGCGGCGGCGTGCCCGGTTCGATCTTGACGACCACGCCATCGGCGGGGCAGATCACCGCGTTGGGGGTGCTGGGCGTGCGCCGGAGTGGGTCGCGGAAGAACCACACGCACCACAACGTGAGCAGTTGACCGATCACCCCCACCACCGCCGCGGCGATGGGGTGCCACAGCAGCGCGCCGAAGGTCAGGACGCCGGAGATGAAGGCAAAGAGAGCGACCAGCGGCCAGCCCTCCCTGGCGATCATGGGGAACTGGCCGGCGTAGGGCTTGCCCTGCGCGTACGCAGGCACGGCGTTGGCGTTGGATGATGGTTCCGAGAGGGTGGCGGTGACGGCGGTCATTGTGAAGATGGTAGCGGTTGATGCCGGTGAGGCGGGCTTCCAGAGTTTCTGCCCTGGGCGACCCCATCATCAACGGCGTGCCACTGATGGCGGCGTCTTCGCCGACATCAGTGCCGTGATGCGGCGAACTCTTGGATATCGGCACTGCTGTCTCCGCAGACGGAGCCAGCAGTGGCACCGGTCGACATTCCGCACCCCCAGCACCCATACCCTGACCCATGCTCATCCGCCCCGCGACAGAGAAAGATGTCCCCGCCGTGCTGCCGCTGGTGCGGGCGTTGTGCGACCTGCACGAGCAGGCGGACCCCGAGCGGTTCCGCGTCGTGCCCGACGTCATCGAGCGGTACGCGAAGTGGCTGCCCGAGCGTGCGGCGGACCCGCGGAGCGTGTTCCTGGTGGCGGAGCACCCACAGGTCGAAGGTTTGGCGGGCTTCACCGTCTGCACCATCGAGCCGGAGGTCCCGATCTTCTGGGTGCCCGAGTGCGGGTGGGTCCACGACGTGTTCGTGGTGCCTTCGGCGCGGCGGCACGGCGTGGCACGCGCGCTCGTGCGCGAGGTGTGTGCGAGGTTCACTTCGCTGGGCGTGAAGCAAGTGCGCCTGCACACCGCGGCGTTTAACGATGCGGCCCGGGCGGCGTTTGCACGTGAGGGATTTCGGCCTTGCGTGGTGGAGATGTTGAGAATGTTGTGAGGTAAGTCGTTGGGTGCCGGGGTACGCGTCTTCGCGTGCCCCGATGTGCGAGCGAACAGAACGGGCACGCGAAGACGCGTACCCCGGCACCCGGCCGCAAAAACTCCGTGCCTGCGTGCCTCTGTGCCTCCGTGCCTTCCCCTCACCCAATCCCCTTGAGCCGCATCCGCAACTCATCCGGGTTCGGCGTCACCTCCATCGCCACGCGCAGGTGGATCATCTCCTCAGCCACCAGTTTCACCAAGGAGCCGTTGAAGTCGATCATGCCGATCTGGGCGCTCTCCTGGCTGCGGATCACATCGAGGAGCTCGTTCTCACGCGCCTCCATGATGTACTTCCGCACCACGGCGTTGTTCACCAGGATTTCCAACGCCGGGATGCGGGCGATCTCCGGACGCAGCGTCGGCAGCAGCTTCTGGTACACGATGGCCCGCATCTGGTACGCCAGAATCTTCCGCACCTGCTCGCGCTCCTCGGCGTGGAACAGGTCGTAGATGCGCCCGAACGTCTGGCTGGCGCTGGAGGCGTGGATGGTGCCGAACACCAGGTGGCCGGTTTCGGAGGCGTGCAGCGCGGCCTCGAAGGTCTCGCTGTCGCGCATCTCGCCGATCAGGACGATGTCGGGGTTCTCGCGGACAAGGGCCCGCAGGCCGGTCTTGAAGTCCAGCACGTCGATGCCGACTTCGCGCTGGTGGATCGTGGCCTTCTGGTCCTCGAAGATGTACTCGATGGGGTCTTCAATGGTGATGATGTGGACGGGCTTCTGCGCGTTCACGTAGTTCAGCATCGAGGCGATGGTGGTCGACTTGCCCGAGCCGGTCACGCCGGCCAGCAGCACGATCCCCTGCGGCTGCATGGCGATCTCGCTCATCACCGGCGGCAGGTACAGGTCCTCGAACTTGCGGATCTTGCTCGTCACCAGTCGGGCGGCGATGGACAGTTTGCCGCGGCTCTGGAAGAGGTTCACGCGGAAGCGGTTGCCCTTGTCGTAGTCGTACGCAAAGTCGACCGAGCCGAACTTGTGCAGGTCGGCGAACTGCTCTTCCGTGAGGATGTGTTTGGCGATCGAGACGAACTCCTCGAACTCGATCGGGTCGGTGTCGAGGCTCTTGAGCGAGCCGCGCAGGCGCACCTTGGGCGCGTAGCCCGACTTCATGATGAGGTCGGACGCCTCGAACTTGATGCACGCCTGCAGGAACTTCCCGAACCGCGTCTCGTGCGGGTCGTGCTTGCGATCAGGATCGAGCGTGGTGTGCCCGGCCTGGGCCTGGGTGGCGATGCCGGCGACGGATTCGTTGCGGATGTTCATGGGGAGGGCGGGGATGGGGAGTCGGGAATGGGGAGTCGGTAGGTCTAAAGCGAAAAACGAAAAGCGAAAGTGAAAATCAGATGCTTGGCGGCGGCATGGGTTTCCTTTGAATCGTGCCTCGTGCCTCGTGCCTCGTGCCTTCTTCAAGGTTTGGCGTTCACAACTTTCGCCACCCACAACTGGCTGGATGGCTTCTGTTCGCTGCCGAGTTTGGCCCCGCGCTGGCTGGTCCACATCATCCACTCGCCCTCGGGCGAGAAGACCGGCAGGCCGTCAAACCCGGTGGCGTGGGTGATGCGCTTCTTGGCCAGCAGACCGGGCTTCTTGTACATGTTGGCGACGCTCGGCACCTCGACGCTGTACACCTCGTAGTTGTCGTGCCCAACCTCGCTGGTGGCGTAGATCAGATACTCGCCCGACGGGTGGAAGAAAGGGGCCCAGTTCACGTGCTGGTTGTCGGTGACGGGGTACTCGCCCTTGACCCCCTTGATGTTCCCGTCCGCGTCGCGGTCAAGTTTCAGGACGTAAATCTGCAGCAGGTCGTCGCCCTTGCGGTCGGCCCGCATGCAGATCATCGATCCGTCGGCGGAAAAGAACGGCCCGCCGTTGTAGCCGTCCGGGGCCGTCAACTGGCGCGATGTGCCGTTGGCGGTGTCGAAGAGGTCCAGGCCGATCTTCGGCCGCTGCGTGGCCTCGTCCATCCCCTTTTGCGAGGCGTAGACGATGTATCGGCCCTGCGGGTCGTACGAGCACTCGGCGTCGTACGCCGGGCCGCTGATCAGGCGGGCCGCCTCGCTGGGCTTGCCGGCATCAACGCCCGCGCCGGTCGGCGAGCGCCCCAGCCGCGACGCCGCGATCGCGGGGATCGTCACCTTCACAATGTCCATCTCGCCGGGGAAGGCCCAGCGGTACGACCGCGTCCCGCGCTGGTACCCCGGCGCATCCACCGCCTTGGGAACCGAAACCGTCGAGCCGAAGACGACCTCCCACGGCTTGATGGGGTTGAAGTAACCGCAGGTGTTGGCCGAGCCTTCGGGGCTGATGCGGGTGGGCTCTTCGAGGCCCACGATGTCGTGCTGGGGATCGAACTTCAGTTTGGCCACGTACATCGAGTAGACGTCGGACGCCGCTTGGCCCTCCGGGGGGCGGGGGATCGCCTGGAAGACGATCCACGAGCCAACGCCGTTGAAGTAGGCCTCGCCGGCTTTGATGAACTTGTCGGGTGTCGTGAGTTGGACGTGGCTGCTGAGGGTCCGGGCTTCTTCGGTGCGCCAGTCGATGGGGGCCGCAGGGGCCAGGGCCGCTCCGGGGTCGGGGGCGGGGGCGGTTCCGGGGGCGGTTCCGGGGGCGGTTCCGGGGGCGGGTTTGTCCTGGGCTGGATCACCCGCCGTGATACCGGCGGCAAGAGCGAGGGCGAAGACGAGGGCTTGGGGCACGCGATGGCTCCGAAGTTGGTGAGAACCGGGGGCTGATGATGGCAGGCTGGGAGCCTGCTCCACCGGGTCGATATGGTAGGGGCACGATGGCGGACGCCGCAGACGAGTTGAAGATCGTTTCGGCGACCGATTCCTACGTCGTGGTCGACAAGCCGCCGGGGCTTCTGAGCGTCCCGGGCAAAGGGGAAGCCAAGCAAGACTGCGTGGCCTCGAGGGTCCGGACCCTCTTCCCGGCGTGCACCGGCCCCCTGATCGTCCACCGCCTCGACATGGACACCTCCGGGCTGATGGTGCTGGGGCTGAACCCGGACTCTCAGCGGGCGCTGAGCCGCCAGTTCGAGGATCGCCGGGTGTACAAGCGGTATGTGGCTTTGCTGGAAGGCATCGTCTCCCACGCCGACACCGGAACGGTGGACGCGCCGATCCGGCTCGATGTCCACCGCCGACCCTACCAGGTGTACGACTGGCTGCACGGGCGCGAAGCGGTCACGCACTGGGGCGTGCTTTCGTTTGAGATGGACCGCACCCGCGTGTGGTTCGAGCCGCACACCGGGCGGACCCATCAGTTGCGCGTCCACGCGGCCCTGCGCCGACCCATCGGGATCGGGCATCCGATCCTTGGCGATCCCTTGTATGGATTGACCGATTCGGCGGAAAGGCTGATGCTGCACGCTGGGAACCTGAGATTTTCGGACCCGGTGACGGGGCGTGAAGTTGCGTTCGCTTCAACGCCCGGCTTCTGAGGCCCGCGTGCCCCCGCATCCGGCGGTTGGGTTGTGCGGGCGCGTGATGCGGGATTTCAGCCAAGCCTTCGGGGAGAACCCTGATGGGGACGCATGGGGCGGCCGAAACATGGCGTTGGCGTCGCCGCGTGGCGCTCGCGCCGTTCTCCATCCGTGAAGATCAGGAGCCGAGACATGTTGAACTGGATCAAGAACCTCAGCCTGGCCACCAAGGTGATCGCCTCGACGATGATCCTCCTGCTGGTGGTGGTCGCGGCGAACTACACCGTGATTGTCAAGTCGTTCCGACACGACGCCATGAACTCGATGCAGGAGAAGGCCGCGGCTTTCACCGCCGTGGCCGACGAGTCGAAGAACCACGCGACCCTGATCGCCAAGAGCGGCGCGTACGACATGGACGCCCTGCTCGCCGACCTGAAGAAAACCATGGAGTCGGGGCGCTCGTACAAAGACGCCAAGATCTTCGCCACCATCCCCGTGGTCGCCGGCTGGACCGCAGCGCAGGAGGCGGCCAAGCGTGAGAACATCGATTTCAAGATCACGTCCTTTGAGGCCCGTAACAAGGAGAACGAGCCCCAGGCCGGCACCTTCCGCGCCAACCTGCTGGCCAAACTCACCGAGCAGGTGAACAAGGGCGGCGAGGAGCACCTCGGCGAAGTCGACCCCGCCACCAACACCTACCACTACATGCGCGCCATCCGCCTCACCGAAGGCTGCCTCATGTGCCACGGCGACAAGGGCAACCAGTGGGACACCGACAACAACGGGATCGACCCCGTCGGCTTCAAGATGGAGGGCTGGAAGGTCGGCTACATGCACGGCGCCTACGAAGTCCAACTCCCCGTCAAGGAGGTCGATGACCAGGTCGCCGCCTTCATCACCGGCGGCCTGAGCTGGACCGTCCCGCTCGTTGTCATCGGCGGCGGCCTGTTCGTCTTCCTGCTCCGCAACATCATGGTCAAGCCCCTCAAGAACCTCATCGCCGCCATCAACAACGTCGCCGACGGCGAGGGCGACCTCACCGCACGCATCAACGTCAACCGTTCCGACGAGGTCGGCCAGTTGGCCGGCGGCTTCAACAAGTTCGTCTCGTACCTGCACAACGTCATCAGCGACGTGCGCCGCAGCACCGAAGAGGTCGCCGCCGCCGCCACCGAGATCGCCGCCTCCGCCGAGGAGATGTCCTCGGGCATGAAGGAGCAGTCCGACCAGGTGACGCAGATCAGCAGCGCCATCGAGGAGATGACCAGCAGCGTCGCCGAAGTCGCCAAGCGCTCCAACGACGCCAACATCTCCGCCACCGAGTCCGGCACCCTCGCCCAGCAGGGCGGCGGCGAGGTCAACAAGACCATCAACGAGATGAAGTCGATCAACGAGGCCGTCACCGCCGGCGCCGCCAGCGTGTCCGAACTGGGCAAGCGCAGCGAGCAGATCGGGCAGATCGTCGAGGTCATCAACGACATCGCCGACCAGACGAACCTGCTGGCCCTGAACGCCGCCATCGAGGCCGCCCGAGCCGGCGAGCACGGCCGCGGCTTCGCCGTCGTCGCCGACGAGGTCCGCAAGTTGGCCGACCGCACGACCAAGGCCACCAAGGAGATCGCCGAGAGCATCCAGACCATCCAGAGCGAGACCGGCCAGGCCGTCGCCCGCATGAGCGAGGGCACCGAGCAGGTCCAGACCGGCGTCAAGATGGCCACCCAGGCCGGCGAGAGCCTCCAGAAGATCGTCAGCAGCGCCCAGAACGTCGCGGGCATGATCCAGTCCATCGCGTCTGCGGCCCAGCAGCAAACCACCGCCAGCGAAGAGATCAGCCGCAACGTCAGCAGCATCGACCAACTCACCCGCCAGACCGCCCAGGGTGCCGACCAGGCCGCCAGCGCGGCGAGCCAACTCAGCGCCAACTCCGAACGCCTCCGCGGCATCGTCTCGCGCTTCAAGTTGGAGTCCGACACCAACCGCAACAACTCGGGGGGCAGCGGGAACTCCGGCACCGGCAACGCCGTCGCCGAAGCCCCCGCCTCGACCCTGACCGGCGGGTTGAAGATGCCCAACCCCACCTACGCCAAGAGCAAGTTCCGCAAGGCGGCGTGAGTTCCGTATCGACTCTTCGAGAATCAAGCACCGCCCGAAGGGAACGCCTTCGGGCGGTTTTCATTTCACCCGGTGCCGCTGTCGCTTGAAGGAATTGGCGGAAATTCGAGCGGCGGTGCCGCCGAAGCTGCCGCGCTCTGCGGCGGCGTTTGTGTTGCCACCGGCCGCAGCAGTTCCTCTCGATGCCGCCGTGCGGCGCGACGATTGAGAAGCCAGATAAGGATCGAGCCACCGACCCACAGCACGACGGCGAGAACGAGGGGAACCTGCCAGTACAGATCGCTGCTGCGCCCGCGCCATGTGGTCAAGCCAAGCAATCCTCCAAAAACCGCCACCCCCGCGATGAACCCCAGAAGGCAAAGCACCGTGACAGCAGCAATGCCCTCAGAAAGGCACCGTGAAAACGGCGTCCGCCTCTGGTGCGTGCCATGCACACCCACGCGCCGAAGGTCGCGCCCGCACTCAGGGCACGTCCAGGTAGGCAGCCCACCGACGTCGTAAGCACACGCCCCGCACCGCGGGTGCTTGAGCGACTTTTCCGGGCTGAGCACCCGCACGATCGCGATGATGCTCTTCACGACCGCTAACCCGAGAAGCCCGAGAAGCAGCAGGCCCGGGATCACGCTGAAAAGGACCATCATGAGCGATACCTCCCGGAAAAGGAGCGTTCCACGGCGTCAATCCACGTCGCGCCCATCCTACCCTTCCAGCCTTCGACCGTCCGCGTCGATGGAGGTGTCTCTATGGCACCCACCCTCATCACGCCCCCCGTCCGCCCCCGTCCCCCAACCACCCGCCCCATGACCACCCCAACTTCCTACCCCCTCCACAAAATCAAGGTGGTCCTCCTCGAAAACGTCCACCCCCGCGCCGTCGAGTGCCTCGAGGCCGAGGGCTACACCGTCGAGACCCACAAAAAGGCCCTCTCAGGCAAGGACCTCATCGACGCCGCCGCCGACGCCCACCTCCTGGGCATCCGCTCCAAAACCACGCTCACCCCCGAGTTCTTCGACGCCGCCAAGCGCCTCTGGACCGTCGGCTGCTTCTGCATCGGCACCAACCAGGTCTCCCTCACCGCCGCCGCCGACCGCGGCGTCAGCGTCTTCAACGCCCCCTTCTCCAACACCCGCAGCGTCGCCGAAGTCACCATCGCCGAGATCATTGCGCTCCACCGCGGCATCGTCGAACGCTCCGCCCAGATGCACGCCGGCAAGTGGGTCAAGTCCGCCGACGGCTTCCACGAGGTCCGCGGCCGCGTCCTCGGCCTCGTCGGCTACGGCCGCATCGGCTCACAGGTCAGCGTCCTCGCTGAGTCCTTGGGCCTCCGCGTCATCTACTTCGACATCGCCGACAAACTCCCCCTGGGCAACGCCCAACCCGTCAAGGCCCTCAACACGCTCCTCGAAACCGCAGACATCGTCTCCCTCCACGTCCCCGAAACGCCCGCCACGATGAACCTCATCGGCCGCGAGCAACTCCGCCTGATGAAGCCCGGCAGCGTCCTCATCAACAACGCCCGCGGCACCGTCGTCGATGTCGACGCCCTCGCCGAAGCCATCAAAACCAAGCACCTCAGCGGCGCCGCCGTCGACGTCTTCCCCGAAGAGCCCGAGAGCAACGACCAGCCCTTCGAGTCCCCCCTCCGCGGCCTCCCCGGCGTCATCCTCACCCCCCACATCGCCGGCAGCACCCTCGAAGCCCAGCGCAACATCGCCGAGGAAGTCTCAACCAAACTCATCAAGTACATGAACAACGGCTCGACGGCGGGCAGCGTCAACTTCCCCGAAGTCGACCTCCCCGTCCTGCACGCCGGCCACCACCGCCTGCTCCACCTGCACAAAAACGTCCCCGGCGTCCTCAGCCGCCTCCACAAGGTCATGGCCGACCTCAACGTCAACATCGCCGCCGAAACCCTGCAATCCAACCCGCGCCACGGCTACGTCATCCTCGACATCGACGACAAGAACTCCGACGCCGTGCGCGAAGGACTGAAGAGCATCCCCGAAACCATCCGCGTCCGCACGCTCTGGTAAGTCCGGTGGGGCAAGCTTCCAGCCCGCCATCCCCTACATGCATCGGGTGGCATGCTTCCGTCCCCGGAAGCATGTCTTCGCGCGCCAGCAGCCCCCCAAATGATCCGTGCCACGGGTTGGCGTCCGCGACAACCCGTGCCCGCCGTGCGCGATACCCTTGCCCCATGACCACCCTCCTGCAAGGCAAAACCGGACTCATCTTCGGCGTCGCCAACGACCGCTCCTACGCCACCTTCATCGCACAATCCATCCTCGCACACGGCGGAACCTGCGCCTTCACCCACATCCCCGGCGAAAAGAACGAACGCCGCACACGCAAGGCCGTCGAAGCCCTCGGCGTCACCGACCCCTGGCTCTTCCCCTGCGACGCCGGCAAGGACGAAGACCTCGACGCCGCCTTCGACGCCTACACCAAACGCTTCAACCGCCTGGACTTCCTCGTCCACTCCATCGCCTTCGCCGACCGCGAGTGGCTCGCCCCCGGCAAGTTCATCGAGACCCCGCGCGCCTCCTACCTCAGCGCCATCGACATCTCCGCCTACACCCTCGCCGCCATGGCCAGACGCGCCCGCCCCCTCATGAAAGACTCCGGCGGCGGCAGCATCATGTGCATGTCCTACTACGGCGCCGAAAAAGTCGTCAGCGGCTACAACGTCATGGGCGTCGCCAAAGCCGCACTCGAATGCACCACCCGCTACCTCGCCAGCGACCTCGGCCCCGACAAAATCAGAGTCAACGCCATCTCCGGCGGCCCCTTACGCACCCTCGCCAGTTCCGCCGTGGGAGGCATCGACACCTTCCTCGACGCCACCCCCAAACTCGCCCCCCTGCGGCGAAACATCGAAGGAGCCGAAGTCGGCGGCACCGCCGTCTACCTCGCCTCAGACCTCTCCTCAGGCGTCACAGGCGAAACCATCTACGTCGACTGCGGCGTCAACATCATCGGCGCGGCTCCGCCGGATGTGGTGAAGGGGTGAGCGAAGTCACGGCGTTCCGGGTGACATGCTCTCGTCCGCGAGAGCATGTCTTGAACCCGCCATCGATCACTTGCTGTACTCTCGAAATCAAGCGCATGCCACCCGCTGACGTAAATCGGGCACTGCGCTCGACTTAGACACGCAGCATCGAGACATTAGGTGGGGAGCACAATGTGCCTATCGGACCGAAATTTCAGAGATAGACTGGCGATACCGCGTCCCCTTCATGTGGTACCATGCAGGCCTTGGCAAGGAGACCTCTATCGCTGCAAGCTTGGCCATCCCGGAAACGCACGCCAAAGAGTGCATTAGTCTGGCATATCTGGCTGCGATTTGCGCTCACGCTGGACTGAACATCCGGCGGTGGGACTGGGATGATGGCATTGACATGGAAATTGGGTCTAGCAAACAGGTCGCGGGGACTTGTTTACCAAGCATCGGTATTCCGCTCCAGGTGAAGGCTACCGCGCGATGGGAAGTCAATAACAACAGCATCGCATTTCCGCTAAAAGCCAGCAACTACACACGACTGCGGGAGGAAGGGCTGATGCTACCCCAGTTCTTGGTGCTATACACCCTTCCACAGGAGCGAGAGAAGTGGATCGCGTACGAGGAGGACCACTGCAAACTTTACCACACGGCCTTTTATCTCAATCTCGCTGGCGAGCAAGAACTTGTTGCCGGCCCTGATGGTGTGACCCAAGAAACTAAAACCGTACACGTCCCCCTAGCCAATCGGCTCACAGGCCCCGCCCTTCTCCGGCTTTTCAACGATGCTTGCGAGACAATCAAAGGGTGGAGGAATCCCCATGCTTGAGCTTGGTACTATCGATTCCATCATTGCGGCGATCGATCCGGGTTCGGTCAAGCGGTTCCTGATTAAACGCGGGTACTCCCTCTCTGGATCGAAGCCAGGCGTCGCAGAAGTGTACGAAGACACCACGGGCGTACTCCTCGCGCTCCCAACTAATCGCAATGCCAGCGACTACGCCAGGCGATTGCGAGATTTGCTTGAGTTCTTTTCCGATATTCAGTTTCCGCTGGACGATATCGTTGGAACAATTGTTCTGCCGAACCCAGATATTTTTAGGTACCGGATTGAAACTCCGGAGAGCGTATGGGGACAGCTACGTCTCTCTTATACATATGAGGCGATGCACGCCCTCTATGACGTATTGCGTTTTTCCGCCGCAGGGGTTTCGAGCAGGCGAATCGAGTACCGGGGTGGAATCTCGGAAGCCGCTAAAGCGTTTGCGGATCAATGTCGATTTGGCCAGACCGAGTATGGCAGCTTCGTACTGAAGATCTTTTGCCCCACAAATCCGGTCGGTGTATCTGATCCAGAAATGCTCGCGGAACCATTCGGACGCCAGACCACTCGTGCTGTACTTGAAAATTTCGAGTTCCTTGCAAGTGAGCGATCGGAGGACCCGAGCGAGCCATTGCCACCAACCATGAATCGACAGGTTGCAACTGCGGTCCATCGCTTGCAGCCACACGCGAGCCTCGGAGCGCTCGCTGAGGTTGGGCTCCGCTTTGCCCCGCTTTCCGGACCTCCTACGGCCAACGGCAATCCTGAGGCGACGCAGACCGTGCAGACATTGGAGTTGGGCCCATTTGTTTATAGCCGTGCTCAGAGTGTTCGTGACAGACTGAAGAAGGCCGAAGAGTTTGAGCGGGAGTTACTGCGAGGCTTCATTGTTGAGCTTCACAAAGATCGCCCAGTTCCAGAGGGAGAGCAAAGCCACGAGATCAAGGTCGATGTGAAGGTCGGCTTGAGCCGTAGAATAGTTCGACTTCGCTTAATGCCTCCACAGTATCGCCGTGCTGTCGAGTGGCACGACGAGAACATTGAAATTGACCTAGATGCTGTGATCGATAAGAGGGGCCACGTTTGGACTGTATCGCAGCTCTATCAGATCAAACCTACAGCAGGTTCGGCGTCCTCGCCCGGATTGTTTGGTTCAAGTGGCGATTGATACCCCTCGTGGCATGCTCACGGCGGGTGGGCCGGGTGGTATCGAAGACCTTAACCCGTGCCATTGAGGTTGCTCCAAAGACTCCAGTGCTCCTGCGGCACAACCGTGCCGCCCACCACCCCGCGCCATCCCCCACCAACCCCCCCAAACCTCCACCACTGACCACCTTTGCGCGCGCACTTTGCCACCCCCAAAGCAAAATCCCCCCAAAACGAAAATTTTTATCTCCCGATCCCACAAGCACTTACGCCAAAAACCCAAAACACAGTGACCACACCCGCGCGCGCAAACGGGGGCGCGAGGGGGGATAGGTGGAGGCGTGATGTTTTTCCCGCCTCTCCCGCAAAGGCGACCTCGAGGCGCACCAGCGGCGGATCAAGTCCGTCAACCCACCACCCGGCAAAAGCGGCAGGGCCACCACCCCAACCGCCAAGCCCCAACCACAAGTCCCGGCGCCGGGCCTCTTTTTTCGTCACTGCCCCGTTACCGCTTCCGCCGATGCGGCCGCCCTGAGTTCCCGTTGGACGCCGATTCAAGGCCAGCAACATGCAGATACGACAACTCCGCCCACCGATCCGAGTTCGGGTAGGCGATGAAAATCTTGGACTTCATCAGCGCCACCAGAAACGGCGTCGGGATGTCGTACGCCTCGCCGCTGCTGCTGCGGATACGGAACGGCTCGAACGGCTTGTGAGCGAGGCGTTCCTTGATGATCTTCATGATCATGCGGGAATCATAGCCTCAAGCATGCCAGTCACCGTGCCACTGCTGGATCGGTCTCCGGGGGGCCGAGACAGCAGTGCTGAACTCGCTGAAGACGAGAAGCACTGATGTCAGCCTCGGAAGGCCGCCATCAGTGGCACGCACTCATGCGTTCGTACGCCCAAGTCCATCCACTACGCCGCGATCCCCTCAGTCCCCGCCACACCGTCCCGCGTCACGTAGAAAAACTTGTTCGTGATCGGGTACGGCAGCCGCAGGTAATCATGGTTCACACGCCCCTGCACCTTCTGCACAAACCCCACGGGGTTCGGGCTCATGGCCAGGAACATGTCGCGCGACGGCGTCGCCACAAGGAAATCCCCGCCCAGTTTCGGAGCCAGCGCCTCGAACAAATGGTTCAAGAGAAGCCGCGAAGCGTCGTACCCGTCCTGCAGGGCCAGCACCATCGCGCGCCCGCCCTCGTCGGTTTCCATCGTGCGGAACTCCAGTTCCGGCGTGTACCGCTCAAGGTTCGCCCGCGCCACCTCTTCGAGTTCGTCCACCGTCATCCCCCACCGGATCATCTGCTCGGTCGTCACGCTCACCGTCATGTGCGGCATGTCAATGACAAACACCACACTCGTGCCGTTGACCCAGGGAATGTGCGCCACCATCTCGGCGCTGAGGTGCTTGAAGATGGAGTCCGGCTGAATCCGTGGCATGATCCGCGTCTTGGCGAGTTCCCACGGCATGCTGGACACGCCGAGCGTTTCTTCATCGAACAGGTGATCGAGGTACTGTTCGACGATCTCGACGCCGCGGTCCTTGTCGGCGTTAACAAGGCGGTGCAGGTTCTCAAGGTCAAGCCGCCGCCCGTTGACGACGAGTTCCTGAGGGCCGGTGAGTTTGACATCGAGTTCCGGCTTCAGACGCTGCAGCAGCGCAAGCACCTTCTCGGCGAACGCTTCGGGCTCTCGGGGCATCTTGGCCATGGGACGGACTCCCCACTGCCGCCGGGTGTTGGCCAAGCGCACGGTGCGCCGGGCGAAATCCCGATGGTTGGTCGAACGGATGGAACCCACGCTTGGTGTGGTGAGGCCCGTCTTGCCGGCGGGCGTCATCAGCGTGACCTGTGCTTCATCGGTCAACGATCCGCACCGCCCCGAGGACAGTTTCAGAATGATGTCGAGTCGCCCAACTCTGGTGCATTTCCTGCGCCCTTCGCCCCCCGGATTTCGGAGTACCCTTCCCCGATGCCACGATTCTGCGCAATCCACGCCGACAACTCGACGCGATTTGATATCGGACCTGGCCAACCCCTCGCGATCATCGCCGGCCCGTGCACGCTCGAGTCGTACGACCTCGCCATGACCGTCGGCGAGGCGGTGCGCGATGCGTGCGTGCGCCTGGGCCTGCCGTACATCTTCAAGGCGAGTTTCGACAAGGCGAATCGGACGAGCATCACCTCGGCGCGGGGGCCGGGGGTTGAGGGTGGGCTGGCGACATTGGCGCGCGTGCGGGCGGCGCTGGGCGTGCCGGTGACGACGGATATCCACTCACCCGAGCAGGCCGAACCGGCGGCGCAGGCCGTGGATGTGCTGCAGATACCGGCGTTTCTGTGTCGGCAGACCGATCTTCTGGTCGCCGCCGGCAAGGCCGCGAAGGCGCACGGGCGAGCGGTCAATGTCAAGAAAGGCCAGTTCCTTTCGCCGGGCGAGATGGTCGGGCCGGTGAACAAACTGGCGCAGACCGGATGCACCAACGTGATGCTCACCGAGCGCGGCACCTTCTTCGGCTACGGCCGCCTCGTCAACGATTTCATCGGCATCGGCGACATGATGGAGTTGGTGGTCGCCAGCGATGCAGGGCCGAGCCAGTCAGGCGCAGCGGCCCCGCTGGGTTCGCCGCCGGTGTGCTTCGATTGCACGCACTCGGCGCAGTTGCCGGGGGCCGGCGCGGGCGTGACGGCGGGGCGGCGCGAGCGCGTGCCGATGCTGGCCAAGGCCGCGGTGGCGGCGGGGGTGCATGCGGTGTTTCTGGAATGTCACCCGGACCCGGATCGGGCGATGAGCGATGCGGCGACGATGATGGCGCTGCGGGATGTGCCGGGGCTTTTGGGAGTTTTGACGCGGGTGCGCGAGGCGGTACGGTGAGGACCTCGACCCGCTTCTTGGTTCGCCTAGTCTATCACTGTGAGTCTGCCAAGGCGTTTCCGATCTAGGAACTCTTCTGCATGGAAACCGAGTCAAAATGGGCCGCCGCGTGAATCAGGGACAAGCGGCGAACAACGATGAGCATCGCACCCACAAGCCAAATCGCAATGGCCGCGCACAGGATAATCACCCATACGTCTGGCCCTCTGCCACGCGTGCCCAACGAAGAAGTACTGGTGATATTCGGCGAACTCGCCCTGAACGCCGTCATGGCGGCAACTGTACCAACCGACGGTCCAGCAGCCATTTTCTCCTGGATGAATTGCGCGACCTGAAGACATTCCGTTTCCACGTCCGGACGCTCGATGTCGATCCCGGCCGAACGCAATATCTCTTTGATGTCGGTCGGTTGAGGAGTCCCGATCTGAGTGAAATCACCCGCATCTGCGGACATTGAAGTGAAAGACCAACCGCCGCCGTCGTTAGTTCCCCGCATCGAAACGCTTTTCCCATCAAGCGTGCTGAATGCAGCATCGATCTCGGACAACTTAGTTCCCGTGCCAACGGTATCTGCAACGCGCAATCTGACAACAGCGAACGAAGTAGACTTTGGGAAAAACGCCTGAGTGAAGACTGTGGTGCCCTGCTGACTCGGTCTAGACCATATGTTGATGCCAAACAAAACGCTCGGCATCAGCAGTGACAGATACCCGACGACGAGACCGATCATGAGCCACCCACACAGCGCACCAAGAAGTGATCCTCGCCTTCGCAGTTCCATCGCTGGCGTGATGATGCCCGTTCGCCGAAGGTCCGAGCCACACTCAGGGCAGTAAAGCGATGCCAGGCCCGTGACGGTGTACGTGCACCTCTCGCATGCTGGCTCGCCTCGCCATCGCTTCGGCTTGGTGACACACCTCCAAATCGTGAGAATGCTTACGATTCCCACGAAGACGGCGGGGGCACCAAACCACAGAGTGTACATCCAAGCGACCGTCATGCATGGCCTCCGCTACTGAATCATCAACAACCGGAACCGCCCCTGCTCGATCACCACATCGAGTGTCCTGAATTTCACGTCGAGCATCTCCGAGCCCGCGCCCATCGTCAGGCGGAAGGCGTTGCCGCCGAGAGGTTTCATGAAGACGCCCGGCGTTTGTTCACCGGCGGGCATGGCGGCGATGAGGGCTTCGACGTCCTGGCGGTTTTTGAAGAGCCAGGCGACGGCCTCGCTGACGGGCTTTCGTTCGGCGAGATACGCCCGCTTGGTCTTCTCGCTCAGAATCTGCTCCTCGATGAGTTGCGTCTCGTTGTCCTGGAGTGTTTCGTAAAGGTTCGCGATGAGTTCGCGCGGCGAGCGGGAGAGGAGGATCACGCCCCCGTCGGGGAGTTTGCGCCGCAGCGGCCGGCCCTCGATGGGTTCGCCGGGGTCTTCCTTGCCCAAGAGTCGTGTCCACTGGTCGCCACCGGCTTGGGCACCCTTTCCAGGTTCACGGACGTTTGGGTCGCCGCCGAGGTTTTCTGGGGGGAGTTGAGCGGTGCCGCCGGGGAGTCGTCCGAGGCCGGAGAGGCCGCCTTTCATGCCGACGACGCGCTGCTCGGTTTGGCAGGAGGTGAGGGCCGCCGCGGAGAGGATGAAAAGTGCGGGGAGGATGTTGGTGCGTCGGTGGGGCACGGTGGGATGGTATGGATGCGTGGCGCGGGCCGGGGTTTCCATTCGTTCGCCCATTTCATGGGCGAGGACACCGAAGGTGATCGTGACCAGAGGCTTGCTCGAAGACTCGCCGCCTCTGGCAACCATCGTGCGCCCGCTCTGCGGGCGGGAGTGGCATCGGCGCCGTGTTGCGAAGTGGGCACTGCTGTCGGCGTGGACGCCGCCAGCAGTGGCACGGGCTAGGGCACGGCTTGCGGTTCGCCGAATGGAGCGTGTCTCTACACTCCCCCGCTGTTCAAGACCACGCGGCCCCGTGGCGAAACTGGCAGACGCGCGGGACTTAAAATCCCTTGCCCAGCGATGGGCGTACCGGTTCGATTCCGGTCGGGGCCATTCACCTCGGCGTCCTTCGGCGTGCGTCGGGGACACCGACTTCCCGGGGCGGGGGTGAGTGATACGGGCCTACATGACGGGTTTCGCGGACGTGGCCCTCACGGGCAGGGCACGCCGAAGGCGCCGAGAAACTTCACGAGGTCGGCGGTGTCGACGTTGCCGTCGCCGTTGAGGTCGCCTTCGCTGACGAACGCTTCGCCGGTGGTGCCGAAGCGGCCGAGGAAGCGGGTGAGGTCGATGGTGTTGACGAATCCGTCGTCGTTGAGGTCGGCGATGCAGGGCGCGGGGGTGGTGCAGGTGCGCCGGGTGTTGACAATCTCGACGCGGTCGACCTGCCAGCCCGTGAAAGTGTTGACGAAGCCGTCGATGGTGTCGAAATCGAACGCGATGGTGGGCGTGGTGCCGGCGTAGGCGCTGAGGCTCGCGGTGCGGGTGGCCCACGTGGTGCTGTTGGTGCTGGGCTGGTCGGCGACGTCGGTGCCGTTGACGAAGACACGGGCGAGGTCGTAACCGGCGACCTGTTCGCGCCCCAGGAACGAGCAGTAGCGGAGCGAGAGCGATTCGCCGGGGCCGACGGGCGGCAGCGCGGTGACGGGGAGTGTGAGCGTGCCCTGTTGGCGCACCGGGGCGACGTTGTAGTTGCACAGGGTGTCGTCGCCGAAGTAGGCCCAGTTTGTGGGATCACAGGGGGAGGGCTGGGCACACGAAGACGTGACGTGCCACTGGCCCGTGGCCGACCAGCCTGAGGGGAGGCCAGACTCGAAGTTCTCGGAGAAGATGACGGTTTCCCCGATTGAGCCAATCGAGAGCGAGAGCGGGGAAGCCGAGGGGCCGCCGAGCGGCGCGGTGGCAGTGCCCGAGGCGGTGCCCGCGGCCTCGACGTAGAACTGCGGGGCGTCGGCGCAGGAGAACCTTGGGAGAGTGGCGCGGTACTGCGTGCCGCCGAGGGGAAACAGCGGGCTGGCGCTGTACGCGTCGGCGGGGCTTTTGCGCCACATGAGGCGGGCGGAGCCGGGCACGAGGGCTTCGGTGCCGGGGTCGATGGTCACGGTGAACTGAGTGAGCGTGTTGCCGACGGTGATCGAGGGCACGGGCTGGTTGATCGCGATGCTCAGCGGGCGCGGCGGCACGGCGGCGTCGGCGTTGAGTGCCAGCGCGAAGCCCTGCAGGCCCTGGTTGATCGCGGCACCCTTGACTCGGACGGTCCACACGCCGGGGTTGGGCAGATTGACCGAGACCTGTTCGAGGTTGTTGATCGGGTCGGCGACGCCGCCGGGGATGGAGAAGCCTCCGGCGTACACGTTGCCTTTATAGACCGTGTTGTCCGGGGCGATGACTTCGAGGTCGAGGTTGTTGACGGTGGCAACCGCGGCACCGGCGGCGGCGGGCGGCTCGGTCCAGGCCAGTGTGACGCGGAGCGGTTCGGCCGACGAGTTCAGCAGCACCGGCGTTTCGACGACGCCGCCGGTGGAGACGCCCGCGCTGTTGCGGACGTCGCGGACGATGAGGCGGCGCGATTCGCCCGCGAGGTAGAGCGAGGCATCGGCGAGGACGCGGCCCCAGCCTTCGTTGCTGTTGGGCACCGACACGCCGTAGGAAAGCATGTCGGTGGCGGAGTTGACGATAACGGCCTTGATGAGCGCGCCCGAGGGCGTGATGGCGTCGGAGGGGTTCGCGGCGCCGCTGGGGTAGTAGCCCTGCGTGAAGTACTGGCGGGTGAGCGTCGCGATGCCCGCCACGGCGGGGGTGGCCATGCTGGTGCCGGTGAGTTGCAGTGTGGAGCAGGCGGTGTTGACCTGGGCGGAACTGATGCTGCAGCCGGGGGCGAACACTTCGGGCTTGCGCCGGCCGTCGGTGGTCGGGCCGACGCCGCCGGAGCAGAAGAAGTCCTGCGAGGGGAAGTCCTGCGAGGCGCCGACAGCCAGGGCGTTCTTGCAGTTTTCGGGGTTCTTCAGCACGGCCTGGTTGGTGACGGCGAAGAGGACCAGGTCGTCCTCGTTGGCGTACATGAAGGCGTCGATGCCGCGGGCGAGCGAGTCGTAGGTGGTGGTGGCGTCGTTGCCCCAGGAGTTGGTGTGGACACGGGCGCCCTGGGTGTGGTGGAGGTTGAAGACGGTGTTCACGGCGTCTTCGTTGAACGAGGGCGTGGGGCTGTAGACGAACTTGGCGGCGTACGCGACGCCGCGGTTGTCGTCGAAGGCCCCGGCGTCGCCGACGGCGATGCCGGCGACGTGCGTGCCGTGGGTGGCGAAGTTGAAGGTCGTGCTGTTGTAGGCGAGGAGTTTGCGGTGGGTGGGGCCGGGGGGAACGCTGTCGACGAAGGCGCAGTGGTTGAAGTCAACGCGGCTGTCGGCGATGCCGAGGATCTGGCCAACGCCGGTGAGGCCGGCGGTATAGAGCGGCGTGACGTCGGGGGTGTTGCTCTGGACGATCCAGCGCTGGGTGGTGTCGCGCTCGGTGATCTCGGGGGCGTCTTCGACCCACTGCACGGCGGGGAGAGCCGAGAGGACGTTGGCCGCGGCGACGGGCATCTGCGCGGTGATGGTGATGTTGCCGCCGACGAGTTCGCGGGTGAACAGTTGGCTCCCGGGGGCGGCCTGGACGGCGCGGAGGGTGTCGGCGATCTCTTCGGGGGAGGCGTCGGCGAAGAGGGTGACGGCGACGGCGGCCTTGCCGCCGCGGGCCAGGTCGCGGCGCTGCGCCGTCGTAAACGCCCCGGCGTTCAGGGCCGGGGCTTTGCGGGCGCTGGCTTCCAACCGTCCCGCCCATTTGGCGTGCGGCACTTGCCTGGCACCGGGGCGGATGCGTGCGGCGTAGGAACCGTCGCCGAGGTAGTCGAGGAGTTTCACGCCGGAGGCTTCGAGGTCCACGCGCTGCGGGTTGGTGAGGGGGGCATCAAACTGGAGGATGATGCGCTCGTTGCCTTCGACGCGGTCGCGGTCGAGTCGGATGGTCGCCTTGGCGAGTTCCACCGGACCCGAGGCGAGGCGGACCGGGCGCACGCCGGGGACGCCCCCGCCCCCGCCGTTGCCGGCGGCCTGCGCGAGCGCGGCGGCGTTGAAGCACAGGATCGTCGCGGCGGTGAGCAGCGGGTTCATGGCGCGGGATGATTGGGTCATGTCCGGGTGGTCCTCTTCGGCGAAACACGTGTTTATCGGCATCCGGCGTGTCGGGCTTCGTGCAGGAGAGCAGTTCTTGGACGGTCCACTCTGTACCGCTGGAGCCGTGTCAGGATCATTCGCGGGCGGCGCTGGTGGGGGCGCACCTGCGTGTGGGCAGGCCAGAAGTGGCCTGATTTCGCGCCGGGGGGCGTACGGCTTTTGTGGGCGTCATCGGCCGACGGCCGATCTCACGGCCACCTTCGGGTATCCCTTCCAAAGCCCGAGCCGGGCTTGACAGGAGGGGCGTGGGGAAGTCTGATAAGGATTGCGTTCGGACGATTGGGAATCGGTTCGGGGCCGTGGCCCTTTTTTCGGAGACACTCATGGGGTTTGCGACCAGCGGTCGGCGTGAATCGGTGCTCGGGGGGGCGATGGCCCTCGCGGTGGTCGCGTGCGCGGGACAGGTGGCGAGCGCCCAGACCGACCCGACCCGGCAGTTGGAGCGGGCGGTGCGCTCGGCCGACCAGTCGTGGCGGCTGATGGTCGATCCGAATCTGGGGATCACCGAGCGGTCGCAGTTGGACGTCGGCGGCTCGTTCTCGCTGTTTTTCCTGAACCTGAACGACAGCAACGGCAACAACCGGCGGCTGCTCCAGCCCGAGTTCCAGTTGTACGGGCGGGCGTCGATCGACGGCGTGCACAACTTCTTCCTGCGCTCCCGGTTCCAGTACCGGGACTTCTCGCCCGGTGACAGTTTCGACGACCGCGGCGACCGGTGGACGACGCCGTTTCTTGACCGGTACGTGTACGAGTTTGACTACGGAGCCAGCGTGCGGGCGTACCAGGGGAAGACGACGGACTGGAACTTCAACCTGAAGGTCGGCCGGCAGTTTGTCGACTGGGGCGAGGGTCTGGTGCTGTCGGAAGCGCTGTACTCGGTGCGCCCGACGCTGACGCTGGGGCGGTGGTCGATCGAGGGCCTCGCGGGGGTGACGCCGGCGGACAAGAGCATCACGGACTTTGATTCGACGCGGGCGGGGTTCGATGACGACACGAAGCGCGGCTACTTCGGCGGGCTGGTCTCGTACCGCTTCGAGAACGCGACGAGATTGTTCGGCTATTTCCTGCACTCGCAGGACTTCAACGACGACAGCGAACCGCGTGACTCGTTCGCCCCGCTGAACCTGCGCGAGGTCGCGTTCGAGTACAACGCGAACTACGCGGGCGTGGGCATCGAGGGTGCCATCGGGCGGAACTTCGCGTATCTGGGCGAGGCGGTGTACGAGTTCGGCTCGAACCAGTCGGACCCGCTGCAGGGCACGCAGAGCAGCGAGGACATCTCGGCGTGGGCGATGCGCCTGCAGGGCACGTACCTGTTCCTTGACCCGCATCAATCGCGCTTGCAGGCCGAGTTCCTGATCGCCAGCGGCGACGAGGACCGCCTCACCACCACCAGCGGCACCATCGGCGGCAACCGCCCCGGCACCAACGACAAGGCCTTCAACTCGCTCGGCTTCGTCAACACCGGTCTGGCGTTCAGCCCCAGCCTGAGCAACCTCATCACCTTCCGCGTGGGCGGGACGACGTTCCCCTTCAACTCCTACCGCGAGTTCGAGCAACTGCAGTTCGGCGTGGATTTCCTCGTGCACAACAAGTACGAGAGCGACGGCCCGATCGAAGAGGCCACCAGCGACGATTCGTACCTCGGCTCCGAGGTGGATTTCTCGGTGAACTACCGCATCACGTCCGACCTGGCCGCGATCTTCCGCTACGGCGCGTTCTTCCCCGGCGACGCCATCACGGGCGAGACCGAGGTGCGGCACTTTGTGTTTACCGGGTTTACGCTGTCGTTCTGATCGTTTTCACCGCGGAGGCGCGGAGGACGCGGAGTTGAAGAGAAGGATTTACCGCAGAGAGCGCGGAGAAATGCAAGAGAGAGAGAGAGAGAGAGAGAGAGAGAGAGAGAGAGAGAGAGAGAGAGAGAGAGAGAGTGGAGGTCGTGGATGGTTGATTGGAGTGCCGATCTCTCGCTTGCCCGCTTTGGATGACTTGGCCCTGATTTTCGTTTTTCGTTTTTCGCTTTCGAGACCACTATGAACCGACCCGGCAACAACGCGTTGATGCTCCCCCTGCTGGCCGCTCTGGCGATGGCCTCGGGCTGTTCGCGGTCGATGGTGCGTGAGCCGCTGAATATTGACGGCCCGACGACGGACGCCGCGGGGGCTCAGTTGGACTTCTGGCACTCTCTGCCGGGCAAGAGCGCCATCAGCAACAACGAGGGCCTGCACGGGCTGATCCTGTTCGTGGATGGCAACGACCCGCACGAGAACTACGACCAGCGCGTGGCCTATGCCAAGGAAAAGGGCTGGCTGACGCAGGGGTTCGACGAGCCCGGCGACATGGTGATGCAGCGGGGGACGCTGGCGCGGGCCATCGCCGTGTCGAGCGACATCAAGGGCGGGGTGATGATGCGGGTGACGAACTCCAGCGGGCGGTACGCGTCGCGGGAGTTGCAGTACCTCGGGATCATGGCCGAGAGCACCGAGCAGCAGGCCCTCAGCGGGCTGGACTTTGTTGGTGTGATCTCGAAGATGCAGGACTACCAGGCGATCGAGGCGGCGCGGGTGGAGACGGGGCGGCCGCGGTCGCAGATCCGTGCCGTGCCGCCGCGGGAGAAGAACAACGAGGGTGTCGGAACGGGGACCGAGACGAGCACGGGGACGCCGCCGGCGGCGGACGCGCCGGGCCCGCAGTAAGGCGTTGCGGGCGTGATCGGCTCGCGCCCCGGTTCACCCAGACACTCCCCGCCCGAGGATCATGGAGGAGACAAGGGCCAACCCGAAGAAGGCGCCGCCGCCCGCTCCCGCCGCTCAGGTGAAGAACCGTGCGGAGGTGATGGCTCGGGTTCAGTGGGGGATCGGGCTGGCGATCACGGCGGCCGTGGCGGTGCTGTGGTGGGCCGGTCTGATGCAGCGGTTCGAGTTCCCGCTGGTGGACGAGTACATGCGGCGGTTCTATTCGGCGGCTCCGCCGCCGGCGAACGACCTGTGCATCATTGCGATCGATGACGGCTCGCTGGAGAACACCAAGCGGTGGCCGTGGCCTCGCGACATGCAGGCGAGGGTGATCGATGAACTGCGGCGAGCGGGGGCAAAGGTCGTCGCGCTCGACTTGCTGCTGAACAACCCCGAACCGGGTCCGCGATTCGATGCGCAGAGCGACGTGAGCCGTCCGAGAGGCGCGGCGGGCGGCGTGGCCGAGGCGTATCCCGATCGGACGTTCGGGGAGGCGATCGCGGAGCATGGAGGCGTCGTGCTGGGGGCGGAGTTCCCGTTCCTGCGATCCGAGAAAGACGTGGCCTCGAAGAACGCGAAGTTTGCCGACGTGTACCGCATCGTCAAAGAGAAGCCCGACGCGACGATTGAGGATCTGCGCGTGCTTCTGAAGGGCAAAGAGGAGCAGGCGGCCACGGACGGAGCCCGGTTCGATGATCTTCGGGCGAAACTCGCCGCGTGCCGGACGCTGATCTCGCGGCGGGAAGATTTCTCGATCCCGGTGCCCCCGGACGGCGCCGCGGGCGGCGGGATTGAGTGGATGACAACGGAAGCGCCGGAACTTCCCGCGGCGGGCATCTTCGAGTCAGCGGCCCAGGTCAGCACCGTGACGGCGACGGGCATCGGCGACACCGACGGGATGCTGCGCCGAATGCCCCTGTGGGTCCGTCACGACGACAGGCTGTACCCGACGCTGGGCCTCGCGGCGACGGCCCGGTTCCTCGACGTGCCCGTCTCGAAGATGCGGATCGAGAGGAACTTCACGGTCATCCCCACCAGGCGGGGCGACATCCGGCTCGAGATGCACACCGCCGATCTCACCGGGCACTCGCACACGGACGGCCTGTTTTACCTCGCGTGGCCGACTGGTGCGTCGTCATTCCGTCAGTTCAGTCCGAACAAGCACTCTGGCGCGTCAAACGCCCCCGGGGCGAAGATCATTCGCGGAGAGTCTCCGTCGGGCTCGGCCTCGTTCGACGACGCCGACGACGATCTGATTGAGGGGGACGAGGTGCCGATCGGGTATGTGTACGAACCGGCGATCGTGGAGCGCCGGATCAAGCAGAACATCGAAGATACCGACCGCGCACTCCTCAGGATGGAGGTCACGACCAAGGCTGGTGAAGAGAACCTGTCTCTCCAGGGAATCACCCTGTTTGACGGGGAAGATCAGAAGCAGAAGCACATCGCTCGAGCGAACATGATCTCCCGCACCCCGATGGACACCGAGGGATGGGTGGACGCGGTTCAATCGCACCTGCGGCACGCCGCCGCGCTGCGGGACGTGGCCGAGGGGAATGTTCAGGCGTTCGCAGACGAGGAAGCACGCGTTGTCAAAGGACTTGCCGCGCCCCTTTCCGAAAAAGACTGCACGGACTGGGACAACTGTCAGGCATATATCAACGCTTCGATGGGTGCTGAGCGGCAGGTGCAAGCGGGCCTGAAGTCGGTCCAGATGCGTCGGGCGAACCTCCGCAAACACCTGAACTCGAAACTGTGCCTGATCGGCTGGAACGCCGTGGGTTCGATCGCGGACTTCGTTCCCACTTCGATCGATGTGAAGACCCCCGGCCCGTACTTGCACGCCGCGGTGGCCAACTCGATCCTGACGGGGCACCAGAAACTCGTTTCGGCCCCGGCGATCACCGGGGTGGGACTGGGTTCGATCATTCTGATGGGGGTGATCGGGACCATGCTGGGCATCCGGATCGGCGTGCTCGTCAGCCCGCTGGCGCTGGTTGGCTGCATGGCCGCGTGGGCGCTAATGGCGGGCTACATCGTGTTCGACCGCTGGAACGCCGTGACCGCGTTTGCCTCTCCGATCGCCGCGGCCGGTGTGTCCTGGCTCGGTGTCACCCTCCACCGCCTGCTGGTCGAGCAGCGCGGGCGGAAGCAGACCGAGGCGCGGTTCCGGTCGTACGTTTCGCCCGATGTCGTCGACATCCTCGTCAACAACCCCGACCTTCAGAGCATGGCGCCGCAGAAGCGGGAACTGACCATTATGTTCTCCGACGTGGCGAACTGGACGACGCTGACCGAGCGGCTGGGGACCGAGGGGATTTTCCAGTTCCTCAGCAAGTACCTGGGCGAGATGACGGACATCATCCAGAAGAACAAGGCCACGCTCGACAAGTACCTGGGCGACGGCATCATGGCCTTCTGGGGGGCGCCCATCGAGGACCCCGACCACGCCAAGAACGCGTCGATCGCGTGCGTCGAGATGTTGGAGCGTCTGGGGGAGATGAACCGGACCAACGCCTTTGGCGACGCCGGAACCGTCGAGGTGCGTTTCGGGATCGCCACCGGCGAAGTGAACGTCGGGGACTTCGGCAACCCGCCGCACAAGTCGGCGTACACCGTGATCGGCGATGCGGTGAACCTGGCGGCGCGGCTGGAATCGAGCAACAAGCAGTTCGGGACGTCGATCCTGATGACCAAGCGGGTGGTCGACCTCTCGGGGAGCACGCTGTTGTTCCGGCCCATCGGGCGGATCGTGGTGAAGGGAAAAACCGAGTACGACGAACTTTACGAATTGATCGGGGACCGGCGGCCCAAGGGGGAGCGGACGCTGGAGTGGATCAAGGCGACCAACGACGCCGTGGGGGCGTTTCAGGCGGGGCGGCTGGACGAGGCGGCGGGGCTTTTTTCGACATTGGACTCCGACTTCGGCGATAGCAAACTGGCCAAACTGTATCTTCACGCCATCGAGGAACTGATGGCCAGCGGCATCCCGGATGGCTGGGAGGGCACGCTGGTGCTGACAGAGAAGTAGCCCGACCGTACACTGCCCGACGCTGCGAACTTTCTCTCCGTGTCCCCAGGTGCGCCCGGACTTCAACGCCCGAGCGCACGCCACGACCGAATCCGAGGCCGAGCATGAAGCGCGACTGGCGTCTCCCGATTTTCGTGACCGGTTTCACCCTGGCGGCCATGCCGGCGCCGCTTGCGCTTGGCGCGCGGCCGATGGAGCGGATGCGTCAGGACGGCGGCGCGGCGGTGCCGACGGCCCCGGCGGCAGCGACGGCCGCCGCCGCGGGGACAGCGCAGAATCTTGCGGTGATCGTGTCGGTCGAGGGCCAGGTGCAGATGCGCCCGACGCCGGAAGACCCGTGGTCGCCCGCGCAGCAGGGTGCCACCGTGCCGCAGGGCGGACAGTTCCGCACCGGCGTTCGCAGCAAGACGGTCGTGCGGATCGGGGAGAACCAACTTGTCACGATCGACCGTCTGGGCGTTGCGACGCTCGATCTCGCCGTGAAGGATGAGAACAACGTCGACCGGACGCAGGTTGATCTTCCCTATGGGCGCGTGTCGTTCAACGTCACGTCGACGAAAGCGGCGAACGATTTTCAGGTCAAGGCCCCGGGCACCACGCTCGCGGTCAAGGGCACCGACGGGACCATCGAAGTCACTGGCGGGCAGCCCGTGCAGGCTTACGGCAGTGAAACGAACACGGGCACCATCGTTGTCGCGTACGACACCGGCGATACCGGGACCGTGACGGGCGATGCCCAGACCTCTTCCGACACACCCAGCCCCGTCCAGTTCGCCATCGAAACGGTCACGATCGATGCGGGCGATTCGAACGCCCGCGAAGGCGATGAGCAGCAGGTGGTCGATCGCAGCGCGGGTGGCGGCGAGGCCGTGCAGCAGAGCACGCAGTCCCAACAGGCGACTGGTGGCGCAGGGGGCGACACGCCGCCGGCGAGCCCGCCCAGTGGCCCGCCTTCCGGACCGCCGAGCGGCCCGCCGTCTGGCCCGCCGAGTGGGCCACCCTCGGGTCCACCCAGCGGCCCACCTTCGGGACCGCCCTCGGGCCCGCCTTCCGGGCCGCCTTCCGGACCTCCCGCCGGGCCGCCTTCGGGCCCGCCCGCTGGCCCGCCTTCCGGACCTCCCGCCGGGCCGCCGGCGAACAGTTTCAGCGCGACGTTCCTGCTGTCGGACCGTGCGGCGAGCAATCTGCGGCTGCGCACGCTGTCCGACACCCCGGTCAGCGATGTGGTGTACGCCTCACCGTTCCCCCCGGGCTTCTCGGGCGGCGGCGCCAGCGCGACGCACCGGAACCCCGATGGGTCGCTGGTGGTCTATCAGTTGATGTCAGGCCAGCCCTCCGGCGGCAGTTCGTCGTTTGCGTTCAACGAGTTGTACACCATCAGTTACCCGGCGGGCCAGTTCTTCCCCAACGCCCCGGCCTCCGGGCGTTCGTTCGGCTTTGTCGCGAAGTTCGCCGACGGCGCACCGGGCACGGCGGTCCTCGGTGCCGAGCCGCTGCACGGCATCGCGTTCTTTGATAATCAACTGTACTTGAGCGGGTCTGATGAGGCGCTCACCAGCAACGGCGCGTCGTTTGTGAGCAGCGGCGGCGGCTCGGCGATCTTCAGGGCCGAGACGAGCCCCTCGGTGAAACTCACGCCGGTGATGTCGTTCGGTCTCTACGACGTGGAGTCGATCACCCAGGCGCAGGGGCGGGGTTCGCTCTTTGCCGGTGTTGGCGCACCAACGACCGTGAACTTCCTCTCCGGTAACGCGTTGATCGAGGTTGATCCTCGGATCAACCACCTCGTGAACGCGTGGGACTCTTCGACGTTCCGGGCCAACGCGGGCACGACGCTGGGCTCGGGGGCGCAGGCCTCGTTCCTGACCGAAGAGACCATCGTGCTCGACATGACGCACGACGGGTCGAACATCATCGCCGTTCTGCGCACGGCGGGGCCCAACACGATGTTGGGGGACAGCGACGACCGGCGCATCTTCGTGACGCTCAACCCCTTCGCCGCCGACACCACGGTCGATCCCAAGGTGAGGCGCATCGACGTGCTGGAAGCGGGCGTCGATTTCCGCGGCATCGCGGCGATCGATTCGGGTGCCACGGCGCCCGCGCCGGCCTCGATCACACAGGTCGACGACGGGCACTTCGATGCGTTCGGGTTCGACCCGTTATTCAGCCGGATGTCGTACAGCGTGCAGGCGGCGGCGTCGACGCCGCTGGTCAACGCCGTGCGGGACATGATCGTCCTCAACGCCAGGACGTTCACCGGCTGTGTCGGCGATGCGTTGCTGAGCACGTCCAACATCGCGGCGGCCATCAACGCGAACGCCAACATCGCCGGCGGCGTCGGACGCACGCTCTACGACCTGACATCGGGCCTCGCACCCAATCACCCGTGCTACCCGGAATCGACCTTCACCGACTACGGCTATGCGGCGCTGTTCAAAAACACCGCCACCGCCGGCGACCTGGTGGCACGCACCTACCCGCTCGTCATCGACAGCAACCTGACCAACGGCACCGCCGACCTCGAACTCGAGACCGGCCTGGCTTCCCAGGTCACCGGCAACGACACCGGCCTGTTCTGGTACATGGCGGGCGGCGAACTCGACTCGAATAACCTGCCCGTCAATGCGCGCAATGAACTCTTCGTCTCAAACTACAACGCCACAACGGGGATGAACACTCCCTTTGTCACCAGCGGGCTGATCCAGACCCCGTCCGTGGGCGGCGTGCCGTCGGTCCTCACGGGCCTCGCCGTGCTAGACAACGTGCTGTACGCGTCGCGCTCGAAGACCACGTTCTCGACGAACGCCTCGTTCCCCCGCATCGTTTCGATCGACCCCAACGCCCGCATCCCGCAATCGACCGACGTGATGGACATCCGCATGTTCACCAAGGGCCTGGCGGCGTCGGACCTCCGCGGGTCACTGTTCGCTGTGGGCCTCTACAGCCCCGGCGACCCACTGCGGCCCAACAGCAACCCCACCGGCGGCGGCGAGCGGGGCAACACCTACAGCAACCTCGCGCTGTGGGAGATCGACCCGCGCAACAAGTACGTCAAGAACACATGGTGGGGCGACGCGGGTGACTTCAACGCGACGTCCGGCACCGTCAACGGCTCGGGCTTCTCGCTCAGCGCGTTCCCCAGCGTGGGGCACATCGGCGACGCGGCCACGGTCGGGCGTTACGTCGTGATCGCCGCGGACGTGAGTTTCTCCGGCAGCGGCGCGTTCAACAGTTTCTATATCACGGTCAACCCCGACGCGAGCGGGGCTTCCAGCCCGTTCGTGGTGCGGCGTGATTCCGGCAACGGCGAGGACATCCGTGCGCTCGCCGACGGAGTTGCGGGCTCCGGCCTCGTTGCTCCACCGGTGACGCTGACCACGCCGTCGACGGGTGGGGTGGACAGCACGAGCATCAACCCGCTGTTCGCCCAGACTTCTTATAGCGCCCGGTCCCTTCGATCGGGACTGATCCGCGCGATCTACGAATCACACTTCCTGGCCACGGCGAACAACGCGGCAACCTGTTCGGCGAGCGCGGTCTACACCACGCAGCTCCCCGCCGCGCTGGCCGCCCACGCGGGGCAGACGCAGGGCATCGGGCGTGTGACGTACGACCTGCGGAACCCTCTGCCTTCCAACCACCCGTGCGCCGGGTCGGGCACCAACCCGCCCTGATCTGATTGACGCGTCGCCAAACGGATCGTCTCATCACCCGGTCCCGCAGGGCCGGGCGGTTTTCATTCGGCAAGCGTCCGGTTGGCCGGAGAGAAGTCTGAAACCGGCGCGACCGTCGCACGAATGCCGACGGCATGAAACGCTCCACATGGGTCTGGGTCGTCTTTGCGCTGCTGTGCGTCGGCATGGCCGGGTACGCCGTCTACGCGTACGCGTTCCTGACACCGGGCGCGGCGGTCCATCCCAAGATGCGGGTTACGTACAAGGCCCACCCGTGGACCATCTCCCTGCACGTGTTCGGGGCCGCGGTCGCGATGCTGCTCGCGCCGTTCCAACTGTCCACGGCGTTGCGGGCCCGCGCGCCGAAATGGCACCGGTTGATGGGGCGTCTTTATCTCACGATGGGCGTGGGTGTCGGCGGGGTTGCCGCTTTGTTCCTGGCCCCGCTCGCTTACGGCGGGTGGGTGTCGACAGCCGGATTCGCCCTGCTCGCGGCGGCGTGGCTCTTCACTGGCGCGATGGGCCTGCGTTCGGCGCTGCGCCGCGACTTCGCGGCACACCGACGCTGGATGGTGCGGAACATTTCCATGACCTTCGCCGCGGTCACGCTGCGCGTGCTGCTGGGGACTTCGTTCGCGCTGCGTCTGCCCTTTGACTCGGTGTACCCGTTGCTGGCGTGGATCAGTTGGGTGCCGAACGTGGTGGTTGCGGAGTGGTTGATTCGGCGCGGGGGCAGGCGCGGGAATGTTGGTGCGTCGATCTGATACGAAGTCGCTTTGCTTTCGCGATCATGGTTCTTGGCAATGGCCCTCGCTTGCGCTTCGGGTTCGTTTCGAACGCCGCCAACGAAGCCGAAGCGCAAGCGAGGGCCAGCACTCAAACTCCCAACGCGCGACGATCAAGCAGAATCCGGATCAGGCGTGAGCGCCAACGGTTCAGTCACCCAAGGCCACGAAGAGCATGGAAACCTCAAAGAAAAGCCCGGACCTCGAGGGTCCGGGCTTGTGGATTCAGCACACTGATTGAACAAAGGGACCGAATCTGCCGGCACCGATCAGCGCGTGGGCTTAGCGTCCTTGTTGTCCTCGATCTTGGGCTGTTCGGGCAGCGGGGTGTCGGTGAGTGGGTCGCGGAGGGGGAGGTGGTTGACCTCACCGCCGAAGAACTCCTTCATGGTGGCGCGGCCGTTGACGTCGCCCGCGGCGATGGGTGCCCACTTGCCCACGATGAAGATCGCCATCTTGGTGGGGTCGATGGTGCGCTGGGCCACGCGCTGGACCTCGGCGGGGGTCACGGCCTTGACCTTGTCGCGGTAGGTCTGCCAGTAGTCCGAGGGTCGGTTGGTCCACTCGTCGTTGATGAACAGGCCGACCATGCCGGCCTTCGAGGAGAAGTTCTGCGGGAAGGTCTCGATGGCCGAGTTCTTCACCGTTTCGAGTTCAGACTCGCCCACGGGGGTTGTGCGGATCTTGTTGAACTCCTCGAACACGATCTTGGCCGCCAGGGCGCAGGTCTCGTTCTTGCTGTCGAAACGGGCCTGGAACGTGCCGGGGTAGTACACGCGGCTGGCGAACCCGCTGCCCGCGCCGTAGGCCAGGCCCTCTTCGGTGCGGACGCGGTTCATGATGCGGCTGGTGAAGCCGCTGCCGCCCAGCACGTCGTTCATCATCTCGATGGCGACGGCGTCGGGGTCGTCGCGCTTGATGCCGCGGGACAGGATCTGGAACTTGCCCTGGGGGATGTCCTTCTCGATGTGGTAGACGCCGGGCTTGATCTCGTTGGTGGGGGCGGGCGGGTCGGGCATCTTGTCGCCCTTGGCCCAGCCTTCCATGGCCTTCTCGAGGCGGGCGAGCATGGCGGCCTCGTCGAAGTCGCCGGTGACGCCGATGATGAGGTTGCCGGGCTGGAAGAGTTTGGCGTGGAAGGCCTTCATGTCCTCGGCGGTGATCGACTCGATCTCGGCCTTGGTGACGACGCGGCCTTCGAAGTGGTCACGCCCGTACATCAGCGCGGCGGACTCGCGGGCCTGGATGGTGCTGGCGTCGTCGTTGCGCTGCTTCATGTCTTCCAGCGCTTCCTTGCGGTAGATCTCGGTGCGGTCCGAGTCGAACGCGGGGTTGCGGATGACGTCGATGAAGAGTTTGAACGACTGGTCGAGGTTCGAGGAGAGGCTGTTGAGCGTGGCCGAAGCCGTGGTGGGGCCGACGCCGGTGTTGCACATGGCGGCGAGGTAATCGAACTCCTCGTCGAGGTCGGCGGGCTTCATGGTGAGGGTGCCGCCGCGGCGCATCATGGCGCCGGTCATGCCGGCGAGGCCGCCCTTGCCGGAGGGCACAAGGTACGAGCCGCCCTTGAAGGTGAAGGTGACGGTGACGAGCGGGATCTCTTTGGAGGCGGCCATGTAGACGGGCACGCCGTTGGAGAGCACGCGCCGGTAGTCCTTGGCGTTGGGGGGCGTGAAGGCCAGGGGCTTGAAGACGATGTTCTCGGGGCGGGCGGGCAGGTCGGCCAGCGCGGCGGGCGTGAACGCGCACGCCGCGGAGAGGGCGAGCAGCATGCCCGCGGTGAGGTTCTTGGTTTTCATGAGAGGGGGTTCCTCTTGGGGGTTTGGTTGGGGAAAGGATGGCAGGCTGGAAGCCTGCCCCACCGGACGCTTACTTGCCGGCCTTGTCGAGTTCGGCGATGCGCTCCTGGGCCTTCTTGATGATGTACTCGCCGATGGGCTGCATGTCGGGCGGCAACTGGCCCTTCATCTGCTCGAACTGGGCGATGCCTTCCTTGAGTTTCGCCACGTCGGTTTCCTTGGTGATCATCTCCAACTGCTTCTTCATCCCGGTCTTCATCGGGCCGGGCATCTTGGCGGTGACGCGGGTGAACTCGGGGTCTTCGTTGGCGGGGGCCGAGCCGGCCTTGCGCTTGTAGATCGCGACCGAGCGGTTCTTGACGTCGAAGTACTTGTTGGCGACGCGCTTGATGTCGTCAGCGGTGACGGCCTGCAGGCGGGCGGGCGAGGTGTTGAGGTATTCCCAGCCGCCCTTGGCCTCGGCGTAGCCGATCTGCACCATCAGGAAGAAGGTGTTCTGGAGGCGCCGGTAGTCGTTCGCCGCGTTTTGGTTCTTGACTTTCTGCAGTTCACGCTCGCCCACGGGCGTGGTCTTGAGTTTCTCGAGTTCCTCGTACCAGCCGGCCTCCAACTGCTCGGGGGTGGCTTCGCCTTTCACTTCGGCGTTGAAGGAGAAGTAACCGCCGTACTTGCGGTCTTCCTGGGCGGCGCCTGCGACGGAGGCGATCTGCTTGCCCTCGGTCATGGACTTGTAGAGGCGGCCGGTGCGGCCGTTGAGCACGTCGGCCATGACGGCCAGCGCGAACGAATCCGAGTGGTTGAAGGGGACGGTCTTGTAGCGGACCTCGACCGAGGGCTGGCAGTCGCACTCGGCGTTCATCCGCTGCTCGGCGAGTTGCGGCATCTCGAGGGTCGCCACCGGGGGGATGGGGTACTTGCTGGGCTTGAGACGCTCGAAATACTGCTTGATGACGGGTTTGATCTCGTCGCTGTTGAAATCGCCGACGATGACGCCGACGATGTTGTTGCAGCCGTAGTAGGTGTCGTAGTACTTCTGGGCCTCTTCCATGGTGTAGGAGTTGAGGTCGCTGGTCCAGCCGATGACGGGCCAGTTGTAGGGCGAACTCTGCCAGAACATGGCATCGAACTGCTCCTGATAGACGCCCGTCGGGGTGCTCTCGGTACGCATGCGGCGCTCTTCGTGCACCACGTCGCGCTCGGCGTAGAACTCACGGAACACCGAGTTGGTGAGGCGGTCGGACTCCATCCACGCCCACAGTTCAAACTTGTTGGCGGGGACGCTGATGAAGTAGAAGGTCATGTCGTACTCGGTGAAGGCGTTCATGCCCGAGCCGCCCATGCCGGTGTAGACCTTGTCGAACTCGTTCTGGACGGTGTTGGCCTTCTGCTCCTCGATGAGTTTCGTCAGTTCCTGACGCAGGGCCTTCATGTCCTCGGTGTCGTTGCGCTGTTCCCACGGATCATCGATCTCGCCCGACTTCCAGCGCCGGTACTGCTGGCCGAGTTGCAGGTTCATCAGTTTGGTGCGGACCTCGGTCTGCTTGTTGCGGAGTTCGGCGTCCTTCACGGCGTCCTTGGTGCCGATCTTGTCGGTGCCCTTGAACATCATGTGCTCGAAGAAGTGGCTGATGCCGGTGATGCCGGGGCGCTCGTTCACGCTGCCGACCTTGGCGACCCAGCCGGCGGCGATGCTGTTGGGCTCTTCGTGCCGGGGGTAGAGCAGGAACTTCATCCCGTTTTCGAGCGTGAAGACTTCAACGTTCACCTGCTGGGCCGCGGCGGGGGCGGGGCACAGCATCGGGGCCGACGCCGCCACAAAGGTGGCGCAGGCGACGCAGGCCGTTCGGATCATGCGGAGCATCAAACCGGTCTCCTATAGAGGACAGCCCAAGGGGGAACCGACGGGCGGCCACTGGACAGGGCCGAGAACCCGAAGAACACTCGCCCCTGGGCGGAGGGGTAGCGGGAGGGATGGTACCGGCGGACGGGTTATCGGTTGACATCGCCCTCACTTGCAACAGCGTTGCACGGATACGCCCTGATCCGGGGGGTCTAATGGGAGCCGGCCTTGCGTGTCCCCTTCATCCGGCGCGCGATCTGGCCGATTCTGACCTGTCACTCAGCGCGGCGGCAGGAGCCGTCGGTATCCGTGCCCACCCGGCTTGGGAATCCAAAGACATGCCCAGCGACTTCGGCCTGACAGTCCGCCGACACGAACGCCACCTGCTGTCCCTTTCGGCGCTGGTGGGTGTCGCGTCGAACCCGGTGCCGGCCATCGGTGTCGAGGGCTTTGTGGGCGGGCGGCTGCGGTTCAGCCCCGAATCCGGTGTGAGCGATAGCGGCGCGCCGGCCAAGGTCGTCGACCTGGGCGCAGGCGGCGTGGGGTTCACCTCCACGAACTTCCTGCCGCGTGGTGCGCTGCTGCGGGTGCGCGTGCTGGGTGAGGGCGGCTCGCACGCCAACCTCCGCCTTGATGCCACCGTCCGCGTGCAGCGTGTGACGATGACCGACCGCAAGCCGACGTATCTCTACGGCACGTCGTTCGTCGATATGGCGCCCAACCTCCTTGACGCGGTGAACGACCTAGTCGCCAAGACGGCTCCCACACCTGTGACTGCTTCAGCACCCGCAGCCGCCGGGGGAACCGGGGGGAGTGCCCCATGCTGAACGGCTCCGAATATCTGGTCCGCGCGTTAATCGATGAGGGGGTCCTTTCCGCGGCGCAGGTGGAACAGGCGAAGCGTGCGGCGTCCGAGCGGGGCGAACCCGTCGAGGAAACGCTGGTCTCGCTGGGTATGGTCTCGCCGCGGGATATCGGGCTGTCGCTGGCGATGCTGCTGGAAGTGCCCTTTGCTGACCTTTCGGCGTACGACATCGACATCGCCAACGCTCGTCTGCTGCCGCGGACTGTTGCGGAGAAGCACAAGGCCTTCCCGCTGTTCGTGCAGGGTTCGGTGGTGACGGTGGGCATGGTTGATCCCCTGAACATCAAGGCGATCGACCAGGTGCGACAACTCATCAAGGGCGAGATCGAGCCGGTGTTGTGCCTGCCCGAATCGCTCACGGCGCTGATCAACAAGGCGTACTCGCTGGCCTCCGGCCCCGAGGCGTCGGCCGCGGCGGAGCAGACGCCCGCCGACCTGACGACCGGCGAAGAGCCCATCGTCGCCGCCGTCAACCAGATCATCAACGACGCGTCGGCGTGCGGGTCTTCGGACATCCACATCTCCCCGTGCGAGCACGAGCTGCAACTGCGGTTCCGCATCGACGGCGAACTGGTGGCGCGCCAGGGGCCGCCGATCTCGGCCCACGCGGGCATCGTGCAGCGGCTGAAGGTCATGGCCAACCTCGACCTCACGCAGACGCGCCGCCCGCAGGACGGCAAGTTCCGTTTCGTCAGCCGCGGCGAGAACCTCGACATCCGCCTTTCGACCATCCCCACGGTGTGCGGCGAGAACGTGGTCATGCGTCTGCTGCGCCCCAACGGACAGATTCTGGACTTCGCCGACCTGGGCGTGCCCGAACGCGCCGTCACGGAACTCGAAGACATCCTGGCCCATCCGCACGGCATGCTGCTCGTCACCGGCCCCACCGGCAGCGGCAAGACCAGCACGCTGTACACCGGGGTGAAGCGGCTGAACACGCCGAATGTCAGCATCGTGACCATCGAAGACCCGGTGGAAATCCGCGTCCACGGCGTGCGCCAGGTGCAGGCCAACGCCGAGATCGGCTTCACCTTTGCGGGCGCGCTGCGTTCGATCCTGCGCCAGGACCCGGACATCATTCTGCTGGGTGAGATCCGCGATGCCGAGACGGCGCTGATCGCGACGCAGGCGTCGCTGACGGGGCACTTCGTGCTGAGCACGCTGCACACCAACGACGCCGCGGGGGCGATCGCGCGGCTGAAGGACCTGGGCGTACCGGGGTTCGTCATCACCAGCGCGGTGCTGGGGATCATGGCGCAGCGGCTGGTGCGGAAGGTCTGCCGCGACTGCGCCGAGCCGACCAAACCTGATGCCGCCCTGCTGCGCCGATTCAACGTGACCGGCACCGACGACCGCTTCCTGAGGGGTGCCGGCTGTGCCCGCTGCGGCGGCTCGGGCTATAAGGGCCGGACGGGCATCTACGAACTGCTCCGCCTGACGCCGGAACTCTCGGGCGAGATCGAGCGCGGGATCAACACGGCGCAACTGAACGCGTTCGCTATCTCCAACGGCATGACCCCGATGTGGCGGGACGGGCTGAACAAGGCGCGTTTGGGGATCACCTCGCTGGAGGAGGTCGGCGCCGCCGTCGCGACGTGCGACATCGAGTCCGTCGCCCCCGTGAGGATGGCGGCATGACGCAACTGGCGTATCAATACCGTGCGGTCGACCAGCGTGGAAAAGAGACGCAGGGCGTCGTCCGCGCCGGGACCAAGCAGGACGCCTATCGGCGCATCGCCGCCACCGGCGTCACGCCCGTCAAGATCATCGAGTCCAAGCCCTCGGCGGGTTCGCTGCTTTCGCGGCTGCGCACCCGCGTGCGTGCTCAGGAAGTGGCGCACTTCACCTACCAACTGAGCGTGCTGCTCGAGGCCCGCATCCCGGTGACGGAGTGCTTCCGCTCGATCGCCGAGCAGGAAAGCAATCCAAAGTTCCGTGCCATCGTGCTCGATATCGCGGCGGCGGTGCAGAGCGGCAAGTCCATCACCGACGCGCTCTCGGTGCACCGCGCCCTGTTCGGCGAGGTGTACCTGCAGACCGTCCGCGCCGCCGAAGCCAGCGGCAACATGATCAAGGTGCTGACCCACCTCGCCGACCAGGTTGAGGAACAGGCCGAGATGCGCCGCATGGTTAAAGGGGCGCTGATGTACCCCATGACGGTGGTGGCCGCGCTGGGGCTGGGCACGGGTTTCCTGATCACGTTCGTGGTGCCGAAGTTCGCCGCGATGTTCCGCGGGCGCGGCGTGCCGCTGCCCGCGTTGACCGAGGCGCTCGACACCTTCGGCAGTTCCGTTCGTGGTTATTGGTACGTGTATCTTTTGAGCCTCACCTTGGCGGGGTGGATTGTGAAGATCATGTGGACGCGTCCTCAATCCCGCGCGTTCCTTGACCGATGTTTCAATCGCACCCCCGTACTAGGGGGTGTGCTGACCGGCCTCGCGATGTCGCGATTCGCCTCGGTCTTCGGCCTTTGCCTTACTTCAGGGCTGGGACTGATTGAAACACTCGAGATGGCTGGCAAAGCCAGCGGCCGACCGATGCTCCAGAGAGACGTGCAGACCATGATCCGGCAGGTCAAATCCGGCGGCAAGTTGGGCGACGCCCTCCAGGTCTGCACCTATGTGCCGGGTTTCGTCAAGCAGTTGTTCCGCGCCGGCGAGGAGTCCGCCGAACTCGGACGCATGTGCCAGATCGTCTCCCGCCATTACGGGCGTGAAACCAAGCATCTTGTGAAGAATCTCGCCACGATTATCGAACCGCTTCTGATCGCCATGCTGACGGGTGTCGTCCTGATGGTGGCGTTGGCGATCTTCCTGCCCATGTGGAACATGGCCAGCCTCATGCAGTGACCAGATATGACCGATGCGCGGCACGTGTCCGCGCGTGATGCACCGTGCCGCGACGCATGAACTCGACCGACCGGCCCACGGTGGCCGCGACTACGAACAAGGAGTACATGATGACCCGTCCATCCAGCAACCGCCGCGGCTTCACGCTCGTGGAACTCGTCGCGGTGATCGTTGTCCTGGCGATCCTCTCGGGCATCGCTGTCCCGAAGTACCTTGACTATTCGGCGCGGGCCAAATCGGCGGCGCTGCAGGGCGCGCTGGGCGGCATCCGCACCGGCATCGCCCAGTACTTCGCGGACCAGTCGGTATCGGGCACCGCCGCGTACCCGACGCTGGCGCAACTCACGACGCTGAACACGGTGATGCAGGAAGCGCTGCCGCCTAACCCCTACAACGGGCTGAGCAACGTGACGACCGCGACGGCGACCGAGGCCGCCGCGGCGACCCGAACCGTTGCGGGCACCGCCGGCTGGCGCTTCTATGTCGATAACACGCTGGCCACGCCCGCCGCGGTTTTCTACGCCAACGATTCGACCGCCACCAGGGTGCTGGATTCGACCGGCGCCGCCATCACCGCCAACAAACTGTAATCCCCGGCCTTCCGCACACGGGACAAACGCCGCCGAGGGGGATGGAGGAGTCCCCCTCGGCGTGTTCGTTCCCCAACTCCGCGCACACGATCCCCGCTCCATAGAACTCCGAGCGTGAGCGAGCGGGCCTCCCCACCACCGATTCCCGGCTTCCCAGGCCCACCAAACCCCATATGCGACGCCGCCGCGCATTCACCCTCATCGAACTGGTCGCCGTGATGGCGATCGTGGGTGTTCTGTCGCTCGCGGCGATCCCCGCTCTGGGCACGCTGGATCAGTCCCGCCGGCGCGCGGTTGCAGGCGAGATCGAACGACGGCTCCTTCTGGCACGTGCCTGGGCCACCAGCACCGGCCAGCCCGCGGCCCTCCGTGTCAACACATCTTCCGGGCTGCTCGAACTCATCCGTATCGCCACGCCGGGGGCAGCGCCCACTGCCATGCCCGGGCGAAACGGCGAGACCGACGCGGGCTCCACCGTGCTCGTGTCGCAACTCGCTTCCGGCGTCACGCTCGCTTCGATCTCCGTCTCGCCCGCGGGCGACACCGCCGTGTGGTTCGACTACGACGGGGAGCCGCAGTCCCGCACCAGCGCCGGGGTGCTGGTGGGCGACCTCAACGCCGACGCGACCATCGCCGTGACATCGGGCCAGACTGTCACCGTCCGCCGGCTCACGGGGTTGATCGAACGATGATGCAGCGCCCCCCCACCACGCTCCGAATGCGCGGCATCCGCCGCGGATTCACGCTGGTCGAATCGATCATCGTCGTGGTGGTGGTTGCGCTGCTGGTCCCGCCGTCGGTCTCGATGCTCCAGAGCGCCCAGACTTCCCGCGTCGATTCCGCGAACACACTGCGGGCGTCGGTGCTGGCCGGTGCGGTGATGGAGCAGGTGATCGCCGACGCGTCAAGCCCGGCGGCGTCGCTCGGGATGGCCGCTTTCGCCGCGCCATCGACGTATACCGACACCGCAACGACAGGCCTGAAGGCGCGCCTCGCCGCCGTCACCAGCGCGTACCAGGCGCAGGGCCTGACGTGGTCGCTTTCCATCGGCGGCCTGGTTTCGAAGACGGGAACGGCCAACGCTGATTCCGCGCAGAACATCTACCGGGCCGTCACGGTGACGGTGACGTGGAACTCCGCACGCGCCGGCGTGGGTTCGCGCTCCTACGCCCTGACCACCCTCGTGACGGACCTCACGCCGTGAAGACCTTCGCTGCCAACCCCCGCGCGACGACTGGGGCGCTTCGGCGCCGCGGCGTTGGGCGCGCGTTCACGCTCATCGAGTTGCTGGCGACGCTCATTGTCGTCTCGACCCTCGCCGCGGTCGCCTCGCCGATCGTGATGACGGCGACCGACGCCTACGCAAAGTCCGCCAAGCAGCGCCGTGGTGCCGAGCGCGTCGCCGCCGCGCTCGACCGGCTCACTCGAATCCTCCGCGAGGCCCCGGCCAAGGCGACGCCCGCGGGCGCGACCGACTTCAAGTCGGCCGATGCGTCATCGTTTGCACTGCAAGGCGGCACCGGCGTCGCGCTCACCGGCTCGAACGTGACGCTGGAAATCACCGGCGTCCCAGCCACGCCACTGTGCCCCGACGTCACCGCGTTCGCGATCACCTACCTCGACTCTTCGGGCGTCGCCGTCAACGTCGCTTCGGGCACCGACACGGTGCGTCGCGTCATCATCCGCCTGGCCGCCGGCGGCACCGAACTCTCAACTTCTGTGTGGCTGCGTGCGAGTCTGAACGAATGAGCCGCAAGCGATTCCATCCCGACACCGGTGGCACTGGCGTCATGCCCGCGAATGGTCCAGCGCGTTCGCGCCGCGCCGCCGCGCTGGTCATGGCCGTGCTCATGCTCGCCGCGATCAACCTTGCGGTGATCTCCGCGATCAACGGCGGGGGCGACGACGCCCGCCTGGCCTCGACCCGCGCCGACACCGTCCGGGCCTTCTACGCCGCCGAGAGCGGGGCGGCGCTGGTCGTCGGCGAGTACAACGCCGGGCGTACGGTCCCCACCGGAACGTTTACGATCAGTCCGGGGGCAACCGCGACCATCTCCACGTCGGCGAGCACTGTCCCGATGGACGTGGTCGTCATCGGCAAGTTCGGGCAGGCCCAGCGCCGCCTTGAACTCCGGGTCGAGTAGTCCACGATTCCCAGTTCACGTGAAGTGCCCGGGCTTCCGCCTTCCGAGGCGGATGCCCGGACTCTTCGATCGCGGCAGCACCATGAAAATGCGAAGATTCGCGACTCAGGACACGGGCATCCCGCGGACGGGAAGCCCGTGGCACGGTCACGCCAGGCCGTACTCCCCCCACCGCCGCTGCACCAGTGCCGCCGTCGCCGCGTCGACCCTCAGGATCGGCGGCCAGTTTCGCACCGGCTCGCTGTTGCGTTCATCCCCCGGCATCTTCGCGGTGGCATCGAAGGCGACGCGCCGGCCGCACTTGCTGGCGTAGCGGTCCCGCTCGGGGGCGCAGTGCGCCGCCCAGTGGAACATCGCCGCGTCGAAATCGGCGACGTCGGCGTCGGCGCCAACCACGACCGTCCAGCGGGGCAGCCCCTCTCCGTCGTTAATCGATCCGATGGCCGCGATTGCCCGCGCCCCGTCCCCTGCGGCGGTTTTTTCGATCTTCACCAGCAGCCACCAGCCCCCGAGTTCCGGCGGAACGCGGGCGTCGAGCACGCCGGGGAGCGCACGCACGCGCGCCTCAGTCGCCCGCGCGGCCTCGCCCAGAGCCGCGTCCACGGGCCCCATCGCGCACAACTTCGCGGCCGTCTCGTCGAGCACGCGGTGCGTCTCCGCGCCGTCCCACTTCCGCGTCGCGTCGAGACCGATCTTGCCGCCCGCACCCAGGAACGGCGCGGCGTGGTCGAGAATATCCAGCGGCCCGCGCACCATCTCCAAGTCCCGCCCCGGCACGCAGCGCTCGCCCACGGCACGCAGCACCGCCGCAGTGTCGTGGACGTCCACGTCGTTGTCGACGACGAAGATTGATTTGGTCCACGCCATCTGCCCCGCGCCCCAGACGCTGTGCATCACGCGCCGCCCCTGCAGCGGGTAGGCCTTCTTGATCTTCAGGAACGCCGCGTTGTGGAACGCGCCGAACATGGGGAGGTCGTAGTCCTCGATGTCGTGGATGATCGTCTTGAGCAGCGGGAAAAACAGGCGCTCGGTCGCCTTGCCGAGGTAATAGTCCTCCTGCGGCGGCAGTCCCACGATCGTCGTCGGATAGATCGGATCACGCCGGTGCGTGATGGCGGTGACTTCGAGGATGGGGTAGCGGTCGGGCAGCGAGTAGAAGCCGGTATGGTCGCCGAAGGGGCCTTCGAACACCGCTCCGGGGCCGAGCGGTTCACTGGTGCCGGGTTCCCACCCCACGCCGCCGGCTTCGCTTGAGACGTACCCCTCGATCACGATCTCGGCGTTGGCGGGCACCCACAGCGGCACGGTACGTCCGCGCACCATCTCGATCCCGCCGCGATTCAGAAACCCCGCGAGCAGCAACTCCGAAATCCCCGGCGGCAGCGGCGCGGTCGCGGCGTAGGGCATGATGCTCTCGCCCCCCAGCGCGATCGCGACGGGCATTTTCTTTCCCAAAGCCTTCCAAGATCGCCAGTGGCGCGCCCCGTCGTGGTGCATGTGCCAGTGCATCGCCATCCTGCGCTGGCCCAGCACCTGCACGCGGTACATCCCGATGTTGTGGCTCGACGGCTTCGCAGCGTCGCGGTCGTCGGCGTGGACCGTATGAATCCCCGCCAGCGTGACGTACCGCCCTCGGAATTCGCGCTCCCAGTTGGGCGCGTCGGCCAGGCCGGGGATGCCGTCGTTCACACCCGGCGGGTAGCCGAGCGACGCGAAGTCGCCGTCGTGCGGCCAGCAGCGGATGATCGGCAGGCGGGTGACATCCACATTCTCCCCGGTCTTCACCACCTGCTGGCACAAACCAAACCCGCGCCGGCGCTTGGGCGGGATCTTCAGCAGCGGGAGGAACTGTCTGGCCTTTGAGATCAACTCGCCGAACGACCGCGGCGGTTCGGGCTTCACCAGCGAACCGATCACCTCGGCCAGCGCATCGAATCCGCCCGGCGTGTGCCCGTGGTCGTCGCACCCCAGTGCCATCTCCATCCGCCGGTACGACCCCCAGCCGTTGATGAGCGCGGGGATGTCCGAGCCTTCGACGTTCTCGAACAGCAGCGCGTGCCCGCCCATGTGATGGAACCGGGGGTCGTTGCGCTTTGCGCTCGCCGAGGGAGGATTCGGCGCAGCCGACTTGCTCACCCGGTCGCAGATCGCCGCGATTTCCAGCACCGGCGACACCTTCGCCGACACCCGGCGCAGTTCCCCGGCACGGTCAAGAGCGGCCACGAAATCACGGGTGGTGGGGAACACGGGCCCGATGATACCCCCGCCCGCCGTTGCACCCGCGAATACACTCCACGCCATGCAGACGAAACTCGATATCGCCCGCAACTGGCTGCCGCGCTACACCGGCACCCCCGTCGACGGCTTCGGCGACTACATCCTGCTCACCAACTTCCGCTACTACGTCGACCAGTTCGCTCAGCGCTTCGGTTGCAGCGTCAACGGCGAGTCGCGACCGATGCAGGCTGCAACCAACTCTGCGGGGCTCTCCATCATCAACTTCGGCATCGGATCGCCCAACGCCGCCACCGTGATGGACCTGCTCTCGGTCCGCAAGCCCAAGGGCGTGCTTTTCCTGGGCAAGTGCGGCGGGCTCAAGCACAGCACCGAGATCGGCCACTTCATCCTCCCCATCGCGGCCATCCGCGGCGAGGGCACCAGCGACGACTACCTGCCCAAAGAGGTCCCCGCGCTGCCGAGTTTCAAACTCCACAAGTTCGTCTCAGAGAAGATCGTCTCCCGCAAAATGGAGTACCGCACCGGGGTTGTCTACACGACCAATCGGCGCGTCTGGGAGCACGACAGACCTTTCCTCGAACGCCTGAAGGAAATGGCCTGCATCGGCATCGACATGGAGACGGCGACGATCTTCATCGTCGGGCACCACAACGAGATCGCCCGCGGCGCACTGCTGCTCGTCAGCGACGTCCCGCTGACGCCCGACGGCATCAAGACCGAACTGATGGACCTGCAGGTGACGCAGCGCTGGACCGACATCCATCTTGACCTGGGCATCGAGGCCATGACCGACATCGGCAGCAAGGGCGAGCAGATCAAACACTTCACGTATTGATTGACGGGGGTGCTCCGCCTGCCGGAGCCGGTTGGATCCGCAAGGAAACGAACCCGAAGCGCGAACGAGGGCCAGCACACTCCTCACGGCCGCGCCGACCATCGCCTCACGGCGGCGAGTACCAATGAAAACGCCCCTTGATGAACAAGGGGCGTCTGTTGAGTTTGATCTCTTCGATCAGCGGTTCAGCGACGACGACGACGACGCAGACCGGCGGCCGCCGCACCGACGACCACGAGCGACCCGACGCCGGGCGCGGGCACGGCGGAGAAGTTCGATCCGACGCTGCCCGAAGACTGCGAAGCCGCGGGTTCGAGCGTGTAGCCGTGTTCGGGCAGGATGGGCTTCGGCGGGAAGGTCGGGGCGACGAGGCTGCCGTCCACCACCATGTTGCCTTCGCTGTCGGCAACCCACCCGACGATCGCGTCAAAGGTCTTCTTCGGGGCCTGGTAGCCGCCGTTCCCCTTGGTCGGGGGGACGCCAATGCTGAGATCCGGGAAATCGGTGTGCTCACCGCCGCCCGCGAGCGCGGGTGCGTTCATGCCGCCGATCACGCACGCAGCGATGAGCAGTGCGGTTCGGGAACAGGTGAGGAGGGTGCGGGTGTTCTGCATGTTCATTGCCCCACCTCCTGATTCGTGTCAACGACCTTGGCGGTTGCCAAAATCTGCCAGCCGACGGCGCGGAAGGAGGGGAACCTCCCCATCGTAGCAGTAACGAGGCTCTTGTTCTGCTCGTCGAGCGGGAATTCGATCTCGAAACCCGTCGAGTCGGTAACTGTTTGGTGCAGGCCGAACTGCAGAGTGAAGACCCGTTCTCGCATCGACCAGTTGCCCAGCCGATCGGCAATTGTTAGGGCACGCGTGTTCAGGAAGCCAACAGCCTCCTGCATCGCACGCCCCTTGAGGTGGCGCAGGGCCAAGTCGGACCCGAAAGTGCACCACCAGCCCCAACTCTCGAGCCAGTCGCCCACGAGCGACTTGTCATTGGGATCGATCTTCCGCAGGGCGGCGACGATCTCGCCCACCGCCTCGCCGGGGTCTTCCTGGCCGGACTCCACCGCGACCTCGATCAGCCCGCCGCGGCAGGTGTTTGCGATGCCCGCGAGGGAAGGCGTGTTCAACTTTGTTGCCAGTTCCTCGTGAATGCCGGCGGCGCGGGCGAGGTCTTCGCGGGCGGCGAGCAGGTGCTGCTGCCTAGCTTCCGGCTCGATCATCGCCAAGCGGCGATGGATGTTCCCGCGGACATAGTGAACGAACGTCGGACGCTTGCGGTCCGTGTCCGTCATCGCGGGGTTTTCCTGGTACCACTTCGCCAAGAGTTCGGCGGTGCCCAGAGCGGGCGTGAGGTCCCACAGGCTGTACCACGCGTTGGCGAGCACCGCGCGGAGTTGCTGGCGGCGCATCGGGTTGGTGGGCGAGTGCGTCAGGCCGCGCCGGCAGGCGTCGACCTCCTGCACATACCGGCCCAGCATGTCCCAGCCGCTGGCCTCGACCGAGCACGCCACGCACTTGTGGTCCTCGGTTTTGGCGGTTTCGTACATGGATTTCGCGAGTTCGACCACCTGGCGTGCATCGCCGCGCTGGTGGGCCGCACGCGCCTGGGCGTAGAGGTCTTCGTAGGCGATGGGCGTCTTGGCCGCGGCGTCCGAGACCGTCGCCTCACCGCCCGCGCCCCACACCATCTCCAACACATCGCCGACGGGCCATTCCAGCACCTCGGCCAACTTCATCAGGAAGTCGGCCTTGGGGTTGCCCGATTCGGGATAGATCTTGGTGGGATCGCGCCCGAGTTCGCGCGCCAGTTGAGCTTTGCTCCAACCGCGCGACGCACGCGCCAAATCCACCAGGTTGTGCAGCCGCTTCCTGCGGAGTTCCATCGCGTCCATCGCGCTGACCTCCAATACACGGTCACACCGAAGAAATCCGTTCAGACAGAGGCCGATACGCGGCCCAACGGAGTCCCGATGTGTCCCGATCACACGCGGTTCGGGACCGGCCGGTTTCCATTCGCCCTTGCGGGCTGGGGAAAGCGGGTGGGACCGAACCCTCCAACAGCCGTACATTACCCGCTGCGAAAGAGATTCGTACCGGCATTTTTGCAGGTGGCTGATTTTAGACTACCGTTCGGCCACAATCCGCAATTTTGTTCGCAATAAGTTCGGCATGGGACGCCTGGCATTCAAGTTTTGTGAGTCAGCACCGCGCCGGGCGTTTGGGTGCCGGTGGAGCGAACGCTCAACTTGCCGTCGTCCACGACGATCTCGACCGCCGAGCCGGGGACGATCTGGCCGGCGAGGATGGCGCGTCCCAGCCGGGTTTCGACCTCGCGCTGCAGGTACCTCTTGATCGGTCGGGCGCCGTAGACCGGGTCGTACGCGGCACGGGCGATGAAGTCCGCCGCCTCATCGGTCAGCACCAGCGTGATATCCCGCTCGCGGAGCCTCGCCTCGATCTCGCGGGCGAGCAGTCGCACGATGGACGCGATCTCTTCGGGGCGCAGCGGCTTGAAGAGCACGATCTCATCGACGCGGTTAAGGAACTCGGGGCGGAACTTCGCGCGCAGTTCGCGCATGACCGACTGGCGGGCGTCGGTGGTGATCTGCCCGCCGGAGGTGACACCCTCCAAGAGGAACGTCGAACCGATGTTGCTGGTCATGATGACCACGCAGTTCTTGAACGACACCGTCCGCCCCTGCGAATCCGTCAGTCGGCCGTCGTCGAGCAGTTGCAGCAGCGTGTTGAAGACATCGGGGTGGGCCTTCTCGATCTCATCGAACAGCAGCACGCAGTACGGGTGCCGACGCACGGCCTCGGTGAGTTGGCCGCCCTCGTCGTAGCCCACATAGCCGGGGGGCGCGCCGATCAGCCGCGAGACCGAGTGCTTCTCCATGTACTCGCTCATGTCGATGCGGACGATTGCGTCCTCGCTGTCGAAGAGCGTGCCGGCGAGCGCGCGGGCTAGTTCCGTCTTCCCCACGCCTGTCGGCCCGAGGAAGATGAACGAGCCGATGGGGCGCTTGGGGTCTTTGATGCCCGCCCGAGCGCGGATCACCGCGTCGGCGACCAGTTGCACCGCTTCGTCCTGACCGACCACACGCTCGTGCAGCACCTCATCGAGGCGCAGCAGTTTGTCGCGCTCACCCTCGACCAGCCGCGTGACGGGCACGCCCGTCCACTTGCTGACGATCTCGGCGATCTCCTCGTCGGTCACTTCCTCACGCAGCAGTCGTCCCGCCCCGGACTCTCCACCGGACAATCCCGAAGTCGGCTTCTTCGCCGCAGCCTCGGCCAGTTCGAGTTCGCGCAGCAGCACGGGGAGCCTGCCGTGGGTGAGTTCCGCCGCTTTGTTCAGGTCGTACGCCCGCTGGGCCTTCTCGGCCTGGGCCCGCACGTCCTCGATCTCGGCACGCAGTCCCCGAACCTTCTCGATTGAAGCCTTCTCGCCCTCCCATCGCGCCCGCATCGCATCCGACTTCGCCTTGAGGTCCGCCAGTTCCTTGCCCAGCACGCCGAGGCGGTCGCGGCTGGCCTTGTCGGTTTCCTTCTTCAGCGCGGCCTCCTCGATCTCCAACTGCATCACGCGCCGCGTCACTTCATCGAGTTCGGCGGGCATCGAATCGATCTCGGTGCGGATCATGGCACACGCCTCGTCCACCAGATCAATTGCCTTGTCGGGCAGGAAGCGGTCGGTGATGTAGCGGCTGCTCAGTGTGGCGGCACTAACCAGAGCCGCGTCGGCGATGCGCACGCCGTGGTGGACCTCGAAGCGTTCCTTGAGGCCGCGCAGGATCGAGACGGTGTCCTCGACGGTAGGCTGGTCGACGACGACGGTCTGGAAGCGCCGCTCCAGCGCCGCGTCCTTCTCGATGTACTTGCGGTACTCATCCAGCGTCGTCGCGCCGATGCAGCGCAGTTCGCCGCGGGCCAGCATGGGCTTGAGCATGTTGCCGGCGTCCATCGAGCCCTCGGCTTTGCCGGCGCCGACAATGGTGTGGAGTTCATCGATGAACAGGATGATCCGCCCTTCGGCCTGCTTCACTTCGTTGAGCACGGCTTTCAGGCGTTCCTCGAACTCGCCGCGGAACTTCGCGCCGGCGACCAGTGCGCCCATGTCGAGCGCGAACACGGTCTTGTTCTTCAGCCCTTCGGGCACGTCGCCGCGGGTGATGCGCTGGGCCAGGCCCTCAACGATCGCCGTCTTGCCCACGCCCGGCTCGCCGATGAGCACAGGATTGTTCTTGGTCTTGCGGCTGAGGATGCGGACGACGCGCCGGATCTCGGCGTCGCGACCGATCACGGGGTCGAGTTTCCCCGCCGCGGCGTCTTTGACGAGGTCGCGCCCGTACTTGGTGAGTGCTTCGTAGGTGACTTCGGGGTTGGCGGATTGGACGCGCTGATTGCCGCGCACGCTGGTGAGCGCCGCCAAGAACGCGTCGCGTGTCACGCCGAAACTCTTCAAGAGTTTTCCCGCGTCGGACTTGTCGCCCTCGCTCAGAATGCCCAGCACGAGGTGCTCAACGGACACATATTCATCCTTGAGACGCTTCGCCTCGTCCTCGGCCTTCACCATCACTTGGTTGAACCGCTGCGAGACAAACACCTTGCCCGGCTCGGCCCCGGGGCCTTTCACGCTGGGGCGGCGCGACAGCCCCGCCTCGATCTGCGTCGCCAAAGCGTCCGCATCGACGCTCATCCGCTCGAGCAGCCGCGGCACGAGGCCGTCCTCCTGACGCACCAGCGCCAAGAGAAGGTGCTCGACGTCCGTCTCCTGATGCCCGAAACGCACCGACTGCGTCTGGGCCAGTTGAACGGCTTCCTGTGATTTCTGGGTGAGGCGGTTGAAGTCCATGGTGGATTGTTGTGCAAACGCGGTGCCGGGTTCTATGGGCGGCGGGGCAGGCTTCCAGCCTGCCATCTCTACGCAGAGGCAGGCTGGAAGCCCGCCCCACCGGTTGATCGCTGTCAGCAAAGCCCCCCACTGCCGCCATGCTGTCACATTGACAGTCGCATAACGGGCCGATGCCTCGAAATCGCGTGAAAAACAGCCTCGCGGCGTTTGGCATCGGGGTTGCATCCATGCCAAGCGGACACCCGCCCATCGGCACCGTCCACACACACGAGACCACGAGAGTGGCACACCGCGGCCGGGCCTTCACGATCCTTTCCGCGATTCCGAATCGAAGAACACACGCACACTCATTTGAGAAGGAGCATCGACCATGCTTGCCTGCCGAACCGTTTCGAACCCCGTCTTCGCGAATGTCCCGATGACCGACCTCTCCAGCCACGTCGACCGCTTGCTCAACGAGGCCTTCCGCGGCTTCGCGGGCGGCGAGGTTCCCGTGCCCTACGGCACCGCGAAGCCTTTCCCCGCGCTCAACATGTGGCACGATGAGAGCGCCTTCCACATCGAGGCCGAACTGCCCGGGTTCTCGATGAACGATGTCGAGATCAACCTCAAGGGGCGCGAACTCACGCTTAATGCCACACGCAACACCGATTCGACCACGCAGAACGCCGAGTTCCTGCGGCGCGAGCGGGCCAGCGGCACCTTCAGCCGCACCGTGCGCCTCCCCGTCAGCGTCGACGCCGACAAGGTCTCGGCGAAACTCACGAGCGGCGTCCTGACCATCACGCTGCCCAAGGCCGCGGAAGTCCTGCCCCGCAAGATCAACGTCACCGTGGCGTAAACGTCCACGCGTGGAGCCGCCGGTCCCCGGTGGCGCCTCTCGCCGTCTGCACCCGAACCCCGTGCGCAAGCACGGGGACAGAATCTGTCTGCCTTGCACCTCCACACCAGAAACCACACGGAGCCACTCCGATGAACACCACCCGAATCAACCCCACCACCGAATCCAACACCGCCACCTCTGACTGCGGCTGCGGCCCCTCCTGCTGCACGACCTCCGAAACCGCCAACACCGCGACCACCACCTACCGCCCCGCCGCCGACATCGCCGAGACCGACGCCGCCTTCACCGTGCGGCTCGACATCCCCGGGGCGAACCCCGACACCATCGACGTCCGCGTCAGCGGGAACGAACTGGCCATCTCCGCGAAAGTCCCGGAACGGACCCCGAAGAGCCCCGGTGCCACCCCGCTGCACCGCGAGTACGGCGTGGGCGACTTCGCCCGCTCCTTCCGCCTCGGACAGGAGATCGACACCGCCAACATCAACGCCACCTACGAACACGGCGTGCTCACCCTCACGCTCCCCAAGTCCGACCGCGTCCGCGCCCGCAAGATCGATGTGCGGGTGAACTGACGCCAACAGGAATGGAGGCGGTTCGTGAACTGGACCAGCCTGGAGGCACTTTGAGGACGTTCAATGATTGCACGCCCTCGCGGCCCTTCTCCTGCCAGCTCTCACGGCCCAGCGTCCCGGACGCCGGGCTTTTTCGTTTTCTCAATTGAGAGACCGGTAGGACGGGATTCCAGCCTGCCGCTCCATGCGGGCATGCTGGTCATTGGTGTCGCGAGAAGCATGATGGCCCTCGCTTGCGCTTCGGGTTCGTTGTTGACGGCCTCAACGGTGCCGGCGTCCACCTGCTGCTCCGACCATTGACGTCCGGTGGGTGCGCACTTAGTATTTGAGACTGAATCTCAACAACCGCGAGCACACGCGGACGGTCCAGTCCATCACCCCATCATCAAAGGAACGCCCCATGTCCGGATGCCCATTTCACAAGCCAGGTGCCGAAGCCATGCCCAGCGTCATGGAGGTTCTGAAGGTTTCGACGCAGTCGATGCACGACGCCGCGGAGGGGCACCGGTTCCAGCAGTCGCTGGTAAAGGGCGAGATCACCCGCGACCAGTACGCGACGTACCTCGGGCAACTCTTGCTGGTTCACCGCGAACTCGAATCACTCCTGAAGTCCCACGCCGCGACCACCCCGGCCATCGCCTCGGTCGTGAAGCCGGCGCAGTACCAGGAGCCTTACCTGCTCGAAGACCTGCACTTCTACGGCGTCAACCCCGCGACCATCACGCCGCTGGCCTCGACCGCCTCGCTGATCGCCGAGATCCGCGCCGCCGCGGCACGCGACCCGCTGAGCCTGCTGGGGTTCCACTATGTCATGGAAGGCTCGAACAACGGGAACAAGTTCATCGCCAAGGCATTGGCCCGCTCGTTCAACCTCACCGGCCCCGGCGGCCTGAAGTACCTCGACCCCTACGGCGACCAGCAGCGCCCTCTTTGGGCGGCGTTCAAGGACGATATGAATGCCATTGGGTTTCATCCCATGCAGATGCGGGTGATGGCCGAGTCGGCCCAGAAGATGTTCCAGGGGATCGGGGCGATCTCCGCCGAGATGGGCACGCTGGTCATGGCGTAACCCGAGTGGGCCGGGACCTCCGGGACCGGCTCCCCGAAACAAGATGGTGCCGGGGTACGGCGTCTTCGCCGTGCCCCGATTCGGAATGCAGAACAGTTCTTCCACTTCGATTGGCGCGGGGCACGGCGAAGACGCCGTACCCCGGCACCCGCCGAACAAATCACCGAAACCCCCGCCTCCCGATCCCCATTGATCCGGTATCAACTCACACGCCGGGCACCTCATGCGGGGTGCCCTGCGCCATCACCAGAGGAGCCCCCCAGATGAAACGTTCGATCACCGTCGGCGTCGCCGCCCTCGCCGCGGCGCTGACCACCACCGTCGTCCAAGCCGATACGACGCCCGCCGCCGCGGTGCCCGCCGCAAAGGCCGCCGCCAAGAACCTCATCCCCCGCTCGGTCCTGTTCGGCAACCCCGACCGCGCCGGGGTCCAGGTCAGCCCCGACGGCAAGCACCTCTCGTTCCTCTCCGCCGTTGACGGCGTCATGAACGTTTGGGTCGCCCCCATCGACAAGCCCGACGACGCCAAGCCCATCACCAAGGACACCGTCCGTGGCGTGCGCTCCTACTTCTGGGCCTTCAACAGCACCAACCTGCTTTACACCCAGGACCAGGGCGGCGACGAGAACTGGAACGTCTACTCCACCGACATCAACACCGCCAAGACCACCAACATCACGCCCATCAAGGGCGTGGCGGCCCAGATCGAGGGCGTCAGCGAGAAGTTCCCGAACGAAATCATCGTCGGCCTGAACGACCGCGACCCCCGTCTGCACGATCTCTACCGCGTCAACATCCAGTCCGGCGAGCGCACGCTGGTGGTCCAGAACCCCGGCACCATCGACGAGAACATCTGCGCCGGGATCACCGTCGACGACGACTTCCGCGTCCGCTTCGCCGCTACCAACACCAAAGAGGGCGGCAGCGATTTCTACAAGGCCTTCCTCAAGGAAGGCACCACGTACGAGTGGAAGAAGTTCGAGAGTGTCCCCTCCGAAGACATCCTGACCACCAGCCCCCTGGGGTTCAACAAGGACGGCACCTCGGTCTATATGCGTGACAGCCGCGGGCGCGACACCGCCGCGCTCTACACCCTCGACCTGAAAACCGGCGAGAAGAAACTCATCGCCGAGAACGCCAAGGCCGACGCCGGCGGCGTGCTCATCCACCCCACCGAGAAGACCGTGCAGGGTGTGGCCTTCAACTACGAGCGCAACGTCTGGACCATCCTCGACAAGGCCGTCGAGCCCGACATCGCCTACCTCCGCACCGTCGCCGACGGCGACATCAACGTCATCTCCCGCACGCAGGACGACAAGACCTGGATTGTCTCGTACCTGCTCGATAACGGGCCGGTGAAGTACTACCGCTACGACCGCGGCGCCTCTCCCAAGGCCGCCTTCCTCTTCACCAACAACAAACGCCTCGAAGGCCTTGACCTGGCCCGCATGCACCCGGTGGTCATCAAGAGCCGCGACAACCTCGACCTCGTCTCGTACCTCACCCTCCCCACCGCCTCCGACTCCGATAGCAACGCCCGGCCCGAGCACCCGCTCCCCATGGTGCTCTTCGTCCACGGCGGCCCGTGGGCCCGTGACGCCTGGGGCCTCAACCCCACCCACCAGTGGCTCGCCAACCGCGGCTACGCCGTCCTCAGCGTCAACTTCCGCGCCTCCACCGGCTTCGGCAAGAACTTCATCAACGCCGGCAACGGCGAGTGGGCGGGCAAGATGCACAACGACCTCCTCGACGCCGTCAAGTGGGCTGTCGATGAGAAGATCGCCGACCCCAAGAAGGTCGCCATCATGGGCGGCTCCTACGGCGGGTACGCCACGCTCGCCGGCATGACCTTCACCCCCGACGTCTTCGCCTGCGGCGTCAGTATCGTCGGCCCCTCCAACCTCGCCACGCTGTTGAACACGATCCCCGCCTACTGGGAGCCGATGATCAACACCCTCGTCAAGCAGATCGGCGGCGACCACCGCACCGAAGAGGGCCGCAAGTTCCTTGAATCCCGCAGCCCCCTCAGCAAGGCTGGCAACATCAAGAGCCCGCTGCTCATCGGCCAGGGCGCGAACGACCCGCGCGTGAAGCAGGCCGAGAGCGACCAGATCGTCAAGGCCATGCAGGACAAGAACATCCCCGTTTCGTACGTGCTGTTCCCCGACGAGGGCCACGGCTTCGCCCGCCCTGAGAACCGCAAGAGTTTCAACGCCGTGGCCGAGGCCTTCCTCGCCAAGCACCTTGGCGGCGAGTACGAACCCATCGGCGACGACTTCCAGAAGTCGTCGATCACCGTCCCGACGGGCGCCGCGGGCGTGCCCGGGCTGCCCGAGGCGCTGAGCGGGAAGAAGTAAACCAAGCGCCGTGCCACGGTTTGGCGTCCTCGACAAACCGTGCTCCCGCATCGTGACACTGTCTCAAAGCCCCGGCTCATCAGGCCGGGGCTTTTCATTTCAACTCCGCCCGCAACCGAATCCATGCCGCAGCCGTACGATCCGGTCATGGTCGGCGCGGAAGACCCCATCTCGTCGACGCCACCCGCTCCGGAAGAGGTGCACGCCGGGGCGCATTCATCGCCCGCTTCCTCAACCAGCCAAGTCCGCCGCGCCGAGGCCCAGCGTTGGATCACCGACCACGCGGGCACCCTGTGGCGGTTCGCGCTCGCCCGCACTCGTTCGCCCGCCGCCGCAGAGGAAATCGTGCAGGAAACACTGCTGGCGGCGTTGAACTCGGCATCGGGTCCGGCTTCGGTGCCATCGGAACGCTCTTGGCTTCTGGGCATCGCGTCCCATAAAATCGCCGACTACTTCCGCCAGGCGTCAAAGCACGCCCGTCTCGCCGGTGCCCCGACCGCCCGGCCTACCTCCGACCCGTGTTTCTCCCCCGACGGGTCGTGGGCCCGCCCGCCCGCCGCCATACTCCTTCCTGAAGACAGCGCCGAAAGGTCCGAGCAACTCGGGCGACTCCGACAGTGCATGGACGCGCTCCCACCTTCGCTCGATCAGGTCATCTGGCTCCGCGAGGTGCTCGGCTTGACGTCCGCGGACGTCTGCGACATCCTCGCGCTGACGCCGCAGGCCCTGTGGACCCGCTTGCACCGTGCCCGTTCGAGCCTGCGCGAGTGCATGGAAAGGGCGACCGCCGCGCGTCAAGCCCGGGCCGCCAAGCCTCCCTCCAAGCCGAGCGCCAGGAAGGAGCCGCGCCCATGACACGTTTCGTGCGCGACACCCTGCGTGTCCTGAACATGCGCTGCGACGAGCACTCGGCCCTCATCAGCCGCGCGTTTGAGCAGCCGCTCTCGCTGGGCGAGCGTCTGGGCCTGAGGATCCACACGTCGTACTGCGCCGGCTGCCGGCACTTCGGGATGCAACTCCGCCAACTGCGCGGCCTCGCGTCCTCGCTGCGAGACGAAACCGACGCCGCCCCGGGGATGCCCGACGCCGTCGAGCAGCGCCTCCGCCGCGCGGTCAGCGAAGAGCGCCCCGCAGGGCACGGCTGAAAAAAACTGTTGCCCCGGTGTCAGGCCCACACCCTTCGCACGACTCCTATGCGGAGGAGGTTCGAGAACCATCGGCCTCCAGCCGATTCTTGCGTCTTCGGGCCGTGCGGCCCGGACGCACGAACGGCCGTCACACGCGGGGACGCAACCCCCCGCCATTGAGGAGTCCTGCCATGCGTTCCATCGGTCCCGTCGGGGCGTTCGCCCCGGCCTTCGCTGTCATTCTGGCCTCGTCGGCCTCCGCCGCCCCCGTCATGCTCCGCGTCACCGCCACCAACCTCTCGCCCACCAACAGCCTGACCTTCGCGCCCCTGCGCGTCGGCTTCGGCAACGGGACGTTCGACGCCTTCAACAACGGCCAGACCGCCACCGCGCCGATCATCTCCATCGCCGAAGGTGGCGGCGGCGGCGACTGGTTCCCCGCTTTCGCCGGCGCAGAGCCGAACGCCACGCTCGGCAGCGTCATCTCCGACCCTGCCGGCCCGCTGCTCCCCGGCGCCACCGCCACGAACACCTTCACCGTCGACCCCAGCATCAACCGCTTCTTCACCTTCGGCGCCATGGTCGTCCCCAGCAACGACTTCTTCATCGGCAACGACTCCCCCACCCGCTTCATGCTCTTCGACGCCAACGGCAACCTCAACATCAACTCCATCTCGCAGTTCGGGCGCGACATCTGGGACAACGGCTCGGAAGTCAACGGGGCCTTCGGCGCCGCATTCCTCGCCGGCTCCAACAACAGCGACCGCATCCCTGAAAACGGCGTCGTGCGGTTCGATTTCCAGGGCCTCGACGTCTTCAACGGCCTGACCACCGCCGCGGGTTATGTCTTCCAGCGCCAGATCAGCGCCGACACCGAGGTGTACCGCATCACTTTCGAGATCGTTCCCGCGCCGACCGCAGCGTCGCTCGCGGGCCTCGTCGGGGTCGTCGGGCTTCGCCGCCGCCGCCGCTGATCCGCACGCGACTTCGGGAAGGTGACCGCCCCTTCATCATCTCCCTCATTCCCCTGAATCGCCGGCCGGCGCCGCTCCTCGGACGCCGGCCGGCTCTATTTCGTCAGCCCGCCCGGGGATACACTGGCATGAGGGCCGCCAGCGCGGCCCGCACGATCTCCGTGCCGCTGTAGCTCAATTGGTAGAGCGCGTGATTTGTAATCTCGAGGTTGCGGGTTCAAGTCCCGCCGGCGGCTTTGAGTCTTTCCCCATGGAACCCCGAGCGTCGGCGAGCGGGCTCTCGTCGATCGTCCCCAAGGCCGCCCACGTGAACGAATCCGACGAACCACTCACGACCCCTTCCGTCGGTACCGAGAGCGTCCCGATCCCCGCCGCTGATAAGCGCGATCCCAACCCCGCCCGCGGCTACCGCATCGGCCCGTTCATCTTCGTCCCGGAGTGGACCACCGCCCCCCGGGGAGAAGGCGAGGCCGACCCCTGGGCCCACCGCAAGGGCGAGCCGCGCCTCATCACCCTCGCGTGGACGATCTATCTCCTGCTCGCCTCGGGCCTCACGCTCTTCATCACGCGCGGCGCAGGGCTGATCCGCCCGGTGCAATACCAAAGCAGTTCACGCCGCCTGTTCATGTTGATGGTGCTGGGCGCGTGCGTGCTGTGGCCGATGGTGCGGCTCAGCCAGGCCGCTCACGACACCCGCGAACGCCGAGTCGGACTCTCGATCCTGCTTGACCTGATCGGGCTTGGTTTTCCCGCCGTCGCCGTGCTGCTCCCGCTGCCGATCCTGACCGGCTGGGGCTGGCCCGTGATGCTGGCGGTTTGGAGCACCGTGTGCGGCTGGGCGCTGATCGCGCTGGCCATCGCCGCCTGGGGCGTCGGCACCACCGAGGGGACCAACGCGACCGCGGCCCGAAGGCTCATCGCCACCGCCGTCGTCCTGCTCCTCACCCTCGCCACTCCCGCGGCTCACGCCTGGCTCGCTTCCACCGGGTCCCCCGTTCCGACGCTTCAGGAAGGATGGTGGTGGGCCACCTCCCCCGTCACCCACATCCTCCGGCTCACCACCCCGCCCAGCGGGCTCGCCGCCCATCCCACACCCGAAGACTGGCGGACCCTGGTGGGTGTCTGGGCCGTCGGCGGCGTGCTGGCGTTGTGGGTTTCCCGCGCGATGCGCCGATAGTCTCCGAAACGCGGGCCGCTCGGCTATAATGTCAACAGTCCCGCCCCTTCGCCCGCCCGCCCGTTCTCGGCGACCCGTACACTTCGGGAACCCGACCGGAACCCGAGCGGGCAGACGCCGACGGTTGGTCCATCCGGACCGTCCGCCGATGGGTCCGAAGGTTTCCCGGTGCCGCCATCGACGAGGTGCGGGCCGGAGCGTGCGGGTTGGTGTCTCAGAGAGAATCGTGGTTCGACCCCGCGGCACCCGAAAAGGCCGCCGCGAGGGCATGCAGGAGCGTTTGGTTTATGGAGTTCATCACCGCCGAGGACAAGAAGATGCTCGAAGAGCGTTTGGCCGTCCTGAAGGCCAACCGCCCGCTGCTGTCGACCCGCATCGCCGAGGCCCGCGCCAACGGCGACCTCAAGGAGAACGCCGACTACCACGCCGCCCGCGAAGACCAGGCCATGCAGGAGATGGACATCCGCCGTCTGGAGGAGCGTCTCGCCAAGGCCTCGGTGGTCGAGTCCGGCTCGATGATGGAGGGCGTCGTTTTCGTCGGTGCCACCGTCAAACTCCGCGAGGTCGATTCCGGCGACGAGGAACTCTACAAGTTGGTCGGCGAGGCCAGCGGCAGCGTGTCCTTCGACGTCGTCGAGGTCACCGTCAACAGCCCCATGGGCGAATCCCTGATGAAGGCCCGCATCGGCGAGATCATCAAGGTCGATGCGCCCCGCAAGACGCTGCGCTTCGAGGTGGTTGAGATTTTGTGAATCGGGGGCCGGGCCAGTCGAGTCCCGGCGGCCGTGCCACTGATGGCGGCCTTCCGAGGCCGACATCAGTGCAGATCGTCGGAAGTTACGGGCTCATCGGCACTGCTGTCTCGGCGGACCGATCCAGCAGTGGCACGAAGCCGATCCCATGGACATGCCCCGGAACCCACGCCGACAACCCCACCCCACCGATCTACACTTCCGCACGATGAAGCACTTCGGGGTCAACGCTCTCCACGCTCGCACGGGCACCGCCGCGGTCCTGCGCCGATTCGGCGCGGCCCTAGCCCTCGCGCTTCTGCTCGCCCTGCCCACCACGGGCCGCGGCAACGACACCGCCACAGCCACTCCCGCCCCCACCACCACCAATCCCACCACCACCCTCTCCCCCATCCCCGCCTTCCGCCAGGCCCAGAACCTCGCCGTGCTCACGATCGAGGGCGGGATCAACGGCGTCACCAGTTTCAGTTTCAAGCGAAGGTTGGACGCCGCCATCGCCGGGGGGGCCGACGCCATCGTCGTCGAACTCAACACCCCCGGCGGCGAGGTGATGTCCGTCATCGAGATCTGCAAGGCCCTGAAGTCCTGCGGCAAGCACACCATCGCGTGGGTCCGTCCCGATGCGTACTCAGGCGGCGCGATCATCGCGCTGGCCTGCCGCGAGATCATCGTCGCTCCCGGTGCCACCATGGGCGACGCCGCCGTCATCGCCCCCGGCCCGCTCGGGCTGGGCTGGCTGCAAGGGCTGACGCGCACCGAGCGCGCCAAGGCCCTCTCGCCCGTCCTCGTCGAGGTCGTCGATTCCGCCCGCCTCAACGGTCACGACGAGAAACTCGTCCAGGCTTTCGTCACCCTCGACGTCGAACTCTGGATGATCGAGGACACCCGCACCGGCAAACGCTTCTTCGTCAACGAGCACGAATACCGCGACCTCTTCGGCACCTCACCCGCCCGCGACAACCCCGTCGTCCCCTCCGCCGGCGACGCCAAGAAGGCCGACCCCACCGGCACGATCGAGGAAGAAGCCGAGCAGGACCAGCCTCTCGAAAAACCAACCGACCCCGGCACCGCCTTCAAGCCCGCCAGCCCTTCGATCAGCAACAAGGTCATCAACGACCTCAACAGCGAGGTCATGGGCCTGACCCAGGTCTCAAAGCGCCCCGATTTCAGCAAGGAAGACGGCACCAAATACCGCCCGCTCGGCTACGCCACCGACGGCAAGACCCTCCTCACCATCAAAGAACGCTCGATCAAGGAGTTCGGCCTCGCCGTCAAAACCATTGCCACCGACGACGAACTGAAACAGTTCACCGGCGCGACCAACCTCCGACGCATCAACCAATCGTGGTCGGAGGATTTCGCCTCGTTCCTCGACGTCGGCGGCCCGGTGGGCCTGATTTACCGCGGCCTGCTCATCGTCATCTTCCTCATCGCGCTGTTCCTCGAACTCTCGATGCCCGGCGCCACCATCCCCGGCATCGTCGCGCTGCTCGCCCTCGCCGGGCTTGTGCTCCCCTCGCTCATGATCGGCGCTTCCGCGTGGTGGGCCATCGCCGCCATCCTCGTCGGCCTCGTCCTGATCGCGCTGGAGATCTTCGTCTTCCCCGGCTTCGGCCTGCCCGGCATCGCAGGCCTCCTGCTCCTTCTCGGCGGCCTCGTCGGCACCTTCGCCGATGCCGGCGAACTCTTCCCCGGGGCCGGCAAGGGCACCAGCGAACTCCCGTGGGCCGTGAGCGTCGTGCTCATCGCCTTCTTCGCCGCGGGCGTGGGCATGTTCCTGTTCTCGAAATACACACGCAGTTTCCCCATCGCCGGGCGGATGGTCCTCGCCTCACCCAAGCCCCAAGACGACGGCGAGGGCCTCCTCGCCGCCATGTCCGCCAGCGAACCCTCCACCGGTGCCGTCCCCGTCGGCGCTGTCGGCCGCGCCACCACCGACCTCCGCCCCTCCGGCACCGCCGAGTTCGAAGGCCGCTTCGTTGACGTCGTCGCCGAGTTCGGCTTCATCGAAAAAGGCCGCACCGTCCGCGTGACCACCAGCGGCTTCCGCGTGAGCGTCGAGGCCGTGCCTGAGGACTCGGCCTCCGCCGCATCCCCCGAGGGAACCGCCTGATGGAACCGCTCCTTTTGTGGGGTTTCGGCCTCCTCGCCGCCGCCGTCTTGCTCTTCGTCGTTGAACTCTTCCTCCCCAGCGGCGGCGTCCTGGGCTTCGTCGCCGCCGTCGCCGCCATCGCCGCCTGCGTGGCGTTTTGGCGCGTCGACCCCTGGTGGGGCATCGGCTCGTCGCTTCTTGTCCTCACCTCAGCCCCGCTCGCCTTCAACTTCGCCATCAAGATCATGCCGCACACCCCGATGGGCCGCGCCCTGATCCTGGGCGATGAAGAGGACGACACGCAGAAGCGCGCCGTCGACCAGCAGCGTGAATCCGAGGCGGCCAAGGCCATCATCGGAGCCACCGGCACCGCCATCACCCCGCTGCGCCCCATCGGCCTGGCCGAGATCGAAGGCCAGCGCATCGAGGTCCTCGCCGAGGGCGGCCCAGTGGACGCGGGTGCAAAGATCCGCATCACCGGCATCGTGGACAACCAGGTCCGCGTCCGCCCGGTGTAACCCCCTGGGTCTTGGATATTGGGTCTTGTGCCTTGTGACGTGGGCCTGAGGCGTGAGGCATAGTCGTCATTCTCCCAGTCTTAGCCCGCAAGGCGGGCCGACGTTGGTTGCCAGACGCGCCGCGAGCATAGCAAGCAAGCGTCTGGTGGACGCCCCTTCACAGCGACCCGCCGATGAAATGGGCGGACGAACATCTCTCTCTGCCACTCCCACACTTCCCCACTTCCCCAATACACTCCCGACACCAATGGCCCACACTCACCTGCACCCCCTCCCCACCACCGTCGCCGTCACCGGCGCCACCGGCTTCGTCGGACGCCACACCGTCGCCGCCCTGGCGCATCGCGGCCACCGCGTCCGCGCCTTGGTGCGCGACATCCGCAAACTTCGCGAGGTCTACCCGAGCCTCCCCACCAATGTCGAGGTCGTCCAGGGCGACATCTTCGACAAGGCCGCACTGAGCGACCTCTGCCGCGGCGTCTCCACCATCGTCCACACCATCGGCATCCGCAAAGAGGTCTACCCCGCCAGCACCTTCGAGCGCATGCACCCCACCGCCACGCGCCTCGCCATCGACGCCGCACGCACCGCCGGCGCCAACCGCTTCATCCTCGTCAGCGCCCTGGGCGTCCGCCCCGAAGGCCCCACCCTTTACCACCAGTCCAAGTTCGCCAGCGAATCACTCGTCCGCACCAGCGGCCTCGACTGGACCATCCTCCGCCCCGGCCTCATCCACGGCCCCGATGGCGAGTTCATGCAGATGGTCAAGTCCTGGGTCTTCGGGCGCATGGCCCCGCACTTCTTCATCCCCTACTTCGTCCGAGTTGAGGGCAAGCCCCCGTCGCCCCCGAAGTTCGTCGCCGCCGAGGTCGCCCCGGTGTGGGTTGAAGATGTCGCCGCCGCCATCGCCGCGTGCCTCGATACGCCGCGCAGCATCGGCGAGGTCTACCCGCTGACCGGCCCCGAGACCATGCGCTGGCCCGAACTGCTGAAGCACATCCGCGACAGCCTGCCCATCACCGACAAGAAAAAGCGCGTGATCCCCATCCCCGGCCGTCTCGCCTGGGCCCAGGCCCACGCCGCGAAAGTGCTGGGCCTCGCCAACGCCCTGCCCTTCGGCCCCTCCGAACCCATCATGGCAATGGAGGACTCCGTGGCGAACACGGCCAAGGCCGCTGACCATCTGGGCTTCAATCCCTCGCCGTTCCGCTCGCGCGTGCGCGAGTACGCAGCGCGTGTGTAGAGCAGTGCCTTACTTCTTCCCCACCGCCCGAACCACATACACCGCCGCGTACAGACCCGCGATCTCCTCGCGCTCCACAACCCGCGCCGGGTACGCCGAGTTCAAGGGCTGAAGCCGGATCCGCTTCATCTCAGCCGGCTTCTTTTCTCCACCGGACGCGGCCGGCGCGGCAGCATCGCCGGCCGTGATTCCCGCGCCGTCGGACACACCGGCGGCGGGGGCGGTTCCGGGGGCGGGGGGCGACTCGAAATACACCCGCTTGAACGTCGACTCCTCGTTCCGCTCAAACCGCACGAAGCAGTCGCTCCCGTCCACCGTCGCCGTCATCGGGCTGAACACCACGATGTCGCCCTCGCGGTACACCGGCTCCATCGAGTCCCCCACCACCCGCGCCGCGAACGCATCGGCATCGAACACGTCGGGCACGCTCACATACTCGTCCGCTACCCGGGCCGGATACCCCAGGTCCGTGAACGCCGTGGGATACCCCGCCGCGACCTTGTTGATCACCGGCACCTGCATCGGCAATACACCCATCATGCTCATGTTCCCCCCCCCGCCCCCGGAACCGCCCTCCCCGTGCCACGGGCTTCCAGCCGCCCCCGGCTGGATGCCCGTGTGCCCTGAAGCACCCGCACGCCCCCCATCCGGATCAAGCGACCGCACCAACTTCTCCAACTCGCCGGACTTGAACGCCCGGTCCACACCCTCGCGCTGCAACACCTCCGCCAGCCGCCGAGCCACACGCGTCTGCCCTTCGAGTTCGCGCACCCGAGCCCGCACCACGCTCGGCGTCGCCTTCCACTCCCCCACCATCACCAAACGCCCATCCTCCAGATGCAGCGCCCTCTCCAGCCGGCGCAGCATGTCCGTCGAAGGCACCGTCGACCGCCGATCATTCTCAAGCGAAGACAGATACCCCTTGGTACACCCCGCACGCTCGGCCACCTGCTGAAGCGTCAACTTCAGTTCCTTCCGCCGTTGGTGGATGGTCTGTCCCAGTGGGTTCATCTGTGGTACGTCGCTGTGGTACGTCGGCTCTCCGAGCCGACGCCGAGGGGCCTCAACACCGTCCCCGACCAAGGCCACAAGCCTCAATCGCTCCGTTCAACGACGGTTCCGCCGCCCTTCCGATCCCGTCATCCAAAAATCTGCAGCGCAGTGACCGGGTCTGCGCGCAATCTTCTGGTGATACCGTACAAAGTCCTTGCACAAAGTCAAGCGTCGGACATACTGTATCAGGAGTTTACTGCAAATCAAACATCTTCAGCCTGTCTACTCCCTTCCAAATCCCATACACAAGCCCGAAACGCCTCCCATCCCCCCCAAAGTGGAGTCCCCCATGAACGCACTCCAAATCCCTCGCCCCCAACCCACCACCACCCCGCCCGCCCCCGACACCCCCCGCCTCACCCTCACCAGCGACCCGCCACCCGTGCCACCGACTTCCCCCCGGGGGGCGAGGGAAGTCTGTGCTCCCCGCGCTCCGACCCCCCCAACCCCCCGCCCCCAAACCACCACCTCCGGCACCACCGGCCCCGTCCTCGATTACGCCCAAGCCGCTGACCTCCGCCGCAAGCGCTCCCGCGCCCTCTCCAACCAACTCGTCCGCCTGGCCCAGTGGCTCGAGCCCGAAGACCGCGCCATCGCCTACGCCGCCTTCCGCGACAACCTCACCGCCCGTGAGGTCGCGCTGATCCGCGCCACCTCCGCGCGGCTGGTCCGCCGGCATCTCCGCGTCCTGATCAAACGCCTCACCACCCCGCTCTTCGAGTTCGTCGCCCGCGAGCGCGAAAACTGGCCCGCGCTCCGACGCCACATCGCCACCGCCGTCGTCCTCCACGGCAAAAGCCACCGCGAAGCCGCCCAACACCTCCACACGACCCTCCACATCGTCCGCACTGAAATGAACATCGTGCAAGCACTCGCCGGGGAGTGATTGCCGAGCGTCCATCCGAACCCCGAGCGCAAGCCCGGGGACAGCATCGCAACAACACCAAGGCTCGCTCGCACGCCACCCGTCCCGCGCCTCCGCCTCCGCCGAGTCACTCTCTTCGACTTTTCACTTTTCGCTTTTCGCTTTTCGCTTTGTCCCATGCTCCCCTCCCGCACAGCCTGCCAAGCCGCACACCGCCTGGGCATCACCCTGGACCAACTCCTCATCGCGCCACGCCGCGCGACACCCGACATCGCCCTCACCCCCGGCGCCCGCATCCTCATCACCGGCCCCAGCGGCAGCGGCAAGACCCGCCTCCTCGAGTCTATCGAAAAGGCCTGTATTTCCAGCGATACTCTCCCCATCCGCCCATCCGACCACCTCCCGCCACACAAGCCAGCCCTCGATGTCTTCACGCCAAGACTGCCCATCGAGCAGGCCATGCACGCGCTCGCCCGCGCCGGCCTCGCCGACGCCTCGGTCATGGTCCGGCGCGTCCACGAACTCTCGGCGGGCCAGATCGAACGCCTCCGACTCGCCCGCGCCATCCTCGAATGCACCCGCGCCGCCCACGCCCAGCCCGCGCCTCACAAACCGTCCACCGCCCTCCTCCTCGATGAGTTCGGCAGCACCCTCGACGACACCACCCTCGAAGGCGTCGCCCGCCTCCTCCGCGCTCACTCGATCAAGAACAAGCACACCGCGATCATCATCGCCACACACCGCAACGCCACACGCGAAGCCCTCGACCCCACGCTCAGCATCGCGCTGAACGACGCCGGCGAAGCGACCATCACCGCGCACACCACCCGCTCCACCCGCAACGCGGCACACACCTTCCCCATCTCCCCCGGCACGCGCGACGACCTCCACTTCCTCGCCCACCACCACTACCGCACCCGCCCACCGGCGACCATCGACCGCGTCTTCCGCGCCGTCGATCCGCGCACGAACAAACCCGTCGCCGTGCTCACCCTCAGCCTGCCAACTCTGAACGCCGCGTGGCGCACACTCGCCTGGCCAGGCCGTTACGACACACCCGACAAGCGGGCCAACGCCCAGCACCTCAACCGCGAAATCCGCTGCATTTCCCGCGTGATCGTGGCCCCGCCCTACCGCGGCCTCGGCATCGCCCGCTCCCTCGTCTCACACGCGCTCGCGCACTCTCCGACCCCCTGCGTCGAGGCCCTCGCCGCCCTCGGGCGCGCCAGCCCTGTTTTCGTCGCCGCCGGCATGACCGAGTACCCCGTGCCCCACAGCGCCCACGACACCCGCCTGCTCGACCTGCTTCACGAAGCCGAGGTCGAGCCGTGGCGACTCGCAATACCAGCCGCTGCGCTCGCGCGGGCGATCTCCGCGCTGGGCCCACACCTGCTCGACCGCGAACTGCGCCACTGGGCCAACATGTCGCGCCCGACCCGCGCAACCCGAATCGCACCAACGCCCACCCTCTTCACCAGAGCCTGCGAACGCCTCGCCCGAACCACCCACGCCTACGCATGGACACGAAGCACATGAACACCAACACCACACCCACACCGCCGCAGCCGCACCCGCCGCCCAACCCCGACGCGCTCCCGCACCCCATCACTTTCTTCACCACGGCACGCGAGCGCTCCGCGATCCTGAAAGCCCTCCGCCGCCTCTCACCGGACCGCCGCACCGCGCTGTGCAAATCGCTGGGAATCAAAGCCGACAGCACCAACTCTCCAAACTCATCCGCATCACCATCTGCGGCCCGACGGGCCGCCGGAATGTAGCCACGGGTGGAGCGAGTCCCCCAAAGGGGACGAGCGCAACCCGTGGAACACCGGCTTCAGACGGGATCGCCCCAAAGGGGCGAAGGAACCAACCCTCCACGAACTCCATTCACATTCGCCATCCGTAACACTTCCGATAGGGGAACAACTCATGCCCGCCACCGCCTCGCCCACCCGTGCCACACCGCGCCGCGCCACCAAGACGCCAACGCTCGTCCCCACCACCGAGCCCGACCACGACCCGAGCCCTGCGCCCGCCGCGCCCACCGACGTCCCGTCCCCGGAATCACCCGAACCCACCGAACTCAACCTCATCGCCTCGCTCTTCAGCGACACACTCGCCCTCGAAGACCTCGCCCGCGCCCACGGTCTCTCCCTCCGCGCCCTCATCGCCTGGGCCGAGCGCCGTGACATCGCGAGCCTCCGCCGCTCGATGCGCGAACTCGCCGACGACCGCGCCGACCTCATCGTCAGCCGCGCCAGAACCGCCGCGGCGCACAAACTCAAGTCCTTCGTCGAAAGCGCAAAAGCCGACGAAACCACCAGAAAAGCCTGCGTCGACCTCCTCCGCCTCCGCTCCGCGCAGAGCGCGGCGATCCCGGAGCCGAACTCCACCGACGCGCCCCCCGGTTCAGACGAGGGAGAAGCCGGCACCGACACCGACGACGACCTCCTGGCCAAACTCGACCGCCTTGCGCGGATCACGCACGCCCCTCGCCTGACCGCCGACGACGACCGCGATCTCGACACGCCCCCTTCCGGCGCAGACTGATCCCACGGACACACCGTCGAGCCGCAACACCTCACTCGCCCTCTCCCTGAGCATCGACGGCGACCGTCGATGCTCAGGCGTCAATCAGCGAACACGCGCCAGCTCCCGTGCCACCGACTCACCGTCTTCGGTGAGTCGGTGCTCCGAGTCGGCGCGTCATTCCGAACAACGCAGCCCGACCAACACCAATGCACACCCCGCGCAAACTCTCCCGCGCCCGCCTGCTCGCGCTCGCGCCGCGCAGCCCCGAACAACTCCGTGCCTGGCTCCGCCTCGCGCTCGACATCGAAATCCCCTGTGAACGCGGCGATTCCGACGCCGGCACCGGCCCGCTCGCGTATCTCTGGCACACCTTCCACGAGCCGACGGTGGGCGAGCCGAAGAAACCCGACGCCGTCGTGTGGGCCTGCCGCGGCGGGGGCAAGACCTTCTACGCCGCCGTCGCCACCGTGCTCGACCTCGTCTTCAAGCCGGGCATCGAAGTGAAAGCACTGGGCGGCTCGCTCGAACAATCACAGCGTCTGCATGCGCACCTGCGCCGATTCTTCGAGCACCGCCCGCTCGAACATCTCGTGGACGGCCGCATGACCGATCGGCGCGTCCGTCTCATCAACACCTCGGGCGCAGAAGTTCTCGCGCAGTCGCCCACTTCAGTCCGGGGGGCACGCCCGCAGAAACTCCGCTGTGATGAGGCCGAACTCTTTGACCGTGACGTCTGGGCCGCCGCCCAACTCTCGCCACGCTCGAAGTTCATCAACGGCACCCTCATCCACGCCTCCATCGAAGCCCTCTCGACGTGCCACGAGCCCTTCGGCCTGATGAGCGAACTCATCGCGTCGGCCGGGCCGGGCACAGAAGGCTCGCTCACCAAGCCCCGCCGCCTCTTCCGCTGGGGCGTCGTCGAGATCCTCGAAACATGCGAGAAAGACAGGCCCTGCGAGACCTGCGCCCTCCACCCCGAATGCCGCGGCACGGCCAAGCGCGGCGTCGGCCACCTGCGCATCGACGACGCCCTGACGATGAAATCCCGCGTCAGCGCCAACCAGTGGGCCGCCGAGATGCTCTGCCTCCGCCCCAAGCGCGATGATTGCGTCCTCCCCGAGTTCGACGAAGCGATCCACGTCAGAGCCTCCACCAGCACCAACGAACCCGGAACGCCAGCGACGGGCCACCTCACAACACCGAGCCCCCTCACATGGCTCGCCGGCATGGATTTCGGCTTCCGCGCCCCAAGCGCCTTCCTGTGGGCGACGCACGACGCCGCCACGAACGTGCTGCACGTCATCGATGAGCACATCGAATCCCGTCTGACCATCGCGCAGCACATCGAGAAGATCGCCAATCGCGACTGGCCCACGCCCAAGTGGATCGGCATCGACCCCGCGGGCAGCGCCGCCGAGGCGCAGAGCGGCACCAGCCACGCGAACGTGCTGCGCAAGGCGGGGCACACGGTGAAGCACCGCGCCTCGAAGATCGAGTTCGGCCTGGGCCTGCTGCGGGCACGCCTCGCCCCCGCCTCGGGCACGCCCACGCTCTTCATCCACCCGCGCTGCCGCCAACTCATCGAGAGTCTGACGAAGTACCACTATCCCCCGGCGTCCACGTCGTCGCTCGATTCCGCCGAGCCGGTGAAAGACGGTCACGACCACGCGGTCGATGCGCTGCGGTACCTCGTTCTGAACCTGGATCGGCCGCTGAAAACGCAGCGGACGTGCTACATGTGAGCGGGTGCCGGGGCACGGCGTCCCCGCCGTGCCCCGCGACGACGACGCCAACAACACAGCGGGGCACGCGAAGACGCGCACCACGACACCCGATCCATCTTCTGTTCCGCCCCCTACCGCTGAAACCACGGCACCACATGCTCGACCGCGATCCACATCCCCACCGCCAGCGCCACCAGCGCCAGCACCACCTGGGCCGTCATCACCAGCACCGAGCGCCAGTACCACCGCGCGGACAGTTCACGCAGGCGCACGCCCTTGTACGCCATCGACATGAACAGCGCCATCGGGATGAGCATGAACCACCACACGTCGTGGACGTTCAGCGGCTGCAGGAATGGGGTGTACGCGATCATCACAAGTGTTCTCGATCCAGCCATGTCCGCCGACCAACCACCGCCGAATCCCGCCAAAGGCTCCCATCGCTTCAATCCGGCCGAGTGCCAAGTGCCCAGTCCCCAGTGCCTTCTTCCCCCTCTCGCCTTCCCCTACAACGTCACCTTCCGCTGCTCGCGCCGCTTCCGGATCGGCGGGGTGTGCCAGAAACAATCCACGATCGCGATCAGGTTCATCATCCCGGCGATCCCCGCCGAGAGCGCCCCGACTTCGTACACCCGCCCCAGGCTCTTCTGATAGTCGGTCACGCTCGGGTTCGGACCGTTGGGGGTCAGCCGCTGATACCCGGCGTTCAGGTGGTTGACGGCCAGCGTCGCCGGGCCGACGCCGCACTGCAGGATGAACCACCAGCGGTCGTTCTGTTTGTCCACCACGCTGATGCCGCCCACCAACAATCCGCCGACGAACAGTCCCAGAACACCGGCACTCACATAGATCGCCCGGCGGAGTTGTCCAAGATAGATATAGCCCAGCCCGGGGAAGAGACACGCCAGCAGACCCGCCACGGGCTCGAACTGCGTGGGATCATGCCCCGCCTGGGGCGGTTGGACGGCGGCGGGCTGACCTGGTTGGGTGGGATCGGCCATTCTGAGGGGCACAGTTGTAGCCGAGGAGGGGCTTTGGGGCGAATGCGTCTGCCTCACAACCGGTGGGGCGGGCTTCCAGTCTGCCGTGCCTCTTTGCTCAACACGGAAAATTCCCGAAATCGTGGGTTGACAGGCGGGCCGCGCTCTGTAGTGTACCCGCGCAGGCCCGGAACCGGGCATTCCCGACGCCGACGACAGTCGCGGCACCTCGGGCGAATCTCTCGGAATTTTCAGCGACCTATTGCAGAGGCCCGCGGCGAATCTCCGATGCACGCGGCTCATCGCCCCAAACGGTGCCGACCACGTGCAACCGGAAGGCCGAACCTCCGAATGGGCGGAAAGAACCACCCGAACCGACGGCATGAACAGGGCCGAACGGACGGGACAGAACGGATCGAATCACGCGGCGAACGATGTGGGTCAACCAACACAGTGACCAACGGGCGCAGGGCCGCTCAGCAGCGACGAGGTGGATGATGAACGCGATTCTTGAACTGACTTCCAAAGCCCGGATTTCCACCGACGCCGCCCGGCGCGACGCCGCCCCCGCGTGGCTTTCCGGCGACGCCGGCACCGCGCTGATGGACCTCCCCGCGCGCTCCCCCCGGAACCCCCGGAATCCCTTCGCCGCCCCCGTCATGGAAGACGACGACGACGGCGACGACGATTTCATGTGGGACGATGAGGACGAGGACGACTTCGACAGCGAAGAGGGCGGCGCCTCGGAGGACGAGGAGTTCGACTACGAGGACGACGACGACGACGCCTTCGGCGACGACGATGACGCCGACGACGATGATGATGACGACGACGAGGTGTGAGTCCCAAACCAGTGGGGCAGGCTTCCAGCCTGCCTCTGCAATGGAAGGCAGGCTGGAAGCTTGCCCCACCGATTCAAGTCGGAGTACTGCCCTAGGTCGCGGACATTTCGCTGCAAGGAGCCGAGATGCCCGCACGCCCGATCATCACCGTCACGCTGCACCCCACCATTGATCGCGTGATCGGGCCGGGACTGCCTGCCGACGGCCGGAGATTTCCCGCTGGGAAGGGTGTGAATGTCTCGCGGGCATTGGCCCGCTTGGGATCGTCTTCCACGTGCATCTCGCTTTGCCCGAACGAAGACCGTGCGTTCTTCGAGTCCGAACTGGCGGCCACCGGACCCGGCAAGGTCGGGTTTGTCCCCATTCCGGTTGCGGGTCGGGTGCGATGGCGGCGGACCGAGGCGATGACCGGGGAGATGAGCGAGAGTCTGCATGTGCCGGAGGAGGGATCGCCCGCGATCGCTGCGACCGACGGCGATCTTGATCGTGTGCAGTCGGCGATTCTGGAGCGGGTAACACCGGGGGCGGTCGTGGCGTTCTGCGGGTCGGTCCCGCCGGGGGTGTCGGTTGACAGGTTCTCGACGCTGGTCGAGGCCACCATCGGGGCCGGCACCCAGGTGCTGGTTGATACCAGCGGCGAGGCCCTGGTGGCGGCGGCTCGGCTGGGAGGCTGGGCGGTGAAGTCGAACTCCGTCGAGGCGGAGGCGATCTTTGCGGCCGGCATCAGTTTCCAGGGCCTTCACGCGATCACCAGCGGCGACGCCGGGATGATCGTGCTGGTCCCCAAGTCGATGCCTCTGGAGGCGGGGGTCCGCCTGCCCGAGAACACCGTGGCCCTGGATACCGTCGGCTGCGGCGACGCCTGCACGGCGGGCATACTCCGGTCGTGGTCGATGAACCCGGGAAACATCGCCCAGATGGCCAAGTGGGGAGTGGCGGCGGGGACCGCCAGCGTGGCCACGATGGGGCCGGGCGAGATCGACCCGGTGCTTTTCAAGAGGTTGGCGGGTCGGGCCATCGCCTCCACGGCCCGGGCGCGGGCATCCATGCGGAAGATGGCAAGAGACATGGATCGGGAGCGGGACGCCGAGGGGTTGGAGTAGGGTTGGGCACCATATCTGGTGGGTCGACGTGATTCCTACACCACAATGGGTGATTGATCGATTGCCTGATCGGGGTCAAGTACCCCATCCCTAGACCCGATAAACCGAATAAACCCACCCTCTCGGCACAATCTGCGCCCCGATTACGAGACTTGGGCTGGAGTCTCCCGTATGATTCCCGAAGAGGCGAAGGTTCTCGGTTCGTGACTTCGCCATCTCGCGGTGCATCGAAGACTCGACCACCCCGCTGGCAAGAGCGATGGGTGAGACACAAGGTTGGTGCCCAATAGGGGTCGGCTGCTGGGTGTGGTGGAACCCCCGGACTCACCCGCGGCCTGCGTTCCAGAACCCCTCTCTCGAATCGGAATCCGGATTCAGCAAGCCCGAAGGACCAGGAGCGTCCCGGGTGATGATCGACCAGACGGCCACCGGGGTGATTCTCTCGACACGCCGTAGCCCCCCCGGCCCTTTCCGACAACCGCAGACGCGAACTCCCCTATGCCCACACTCGCCCACAACCTCCAGCAGATCGCCCGGCCCAGCCGTGTCCATGCGACGTTGGACGTCAAGGCGGCCAAGCGGGCACGCTCGGCCCAGTGGGTGCTCGAGGCTTCGGTGTTCACGCTGGCGGCGGTGTTCGTGGTGTGGTCGGCGGTGAATGCCAAACGGGCTCAGATGGGGCCGCTGCTGGCCGCCGTGGAGACCGCTTCGTCACAAACCAATGGCAAGCCGTCGGCGATCCCCTTTGTGGCGGCGACCAATGAGATGGCCGGGGAAGTGATCGAAGAAGAACTTGCGGTGGAGCCGGAGCCCGTGGCCTCCCCCACCGCCGCCGAGCCGGCCCAGCCGGGGTTCGGCATCGGGACGTTCACGCCTGTCGCCGGGGCCAAGCGGTACTTTGACGGGCGGCCGATCCGGGCCAAGAAGACCATCTGGATGACGGTGACGGGGTACTCGCCCGATGCGCGGTCGTGCGGCGATTCCGCCGACGGGCGCACGGCGACGAACCATTCGGTGTGGACCAACGGGATGAACCTGGTGGCGGCCGACCCTCGGCTGCTGCCTTATGGATCGATCGTGAGCGTGCCGGGGTACGCCGAGGGGGAGGCGGTGCCGGTGCTGGATTGCGGCGGGGCGATCAAGGGGACGCGGCTGGATTTGCTTTATCCGTCGCACTCGCAGGCGCTGAAGTGGGGCGTGAAGCGGGTGAAGGTGACGGTTTGGGAGTATGCGGATAAGGCGGAGTGAGGGTGGGGGCTGGGGGCCTTGGGTGATCTTTGATTGAGTGACGCCGAGGCCGAAAGGCTTCGCTCGCCCGTTTCACGGGCGATGTCGTTTTTGGAGGCTTTTCCAGCGGCTGCGCCGCTGGCAACCATCGTGGGCCTGTTTCACAGGCAGGGGAAAGAGTGGCGGCGGCGGCGCAGCGGGAGTACTGCGGCGAGCATCAGCGATGAGCCGACGCCCGGCGTGGGGATAAACCTTGCCAAGCCGGAACTGGGGCGGATGGATTCTTCCGAAAAGAGGACGCCGACGGGGTCGGACCACTGGGCGTCACGTCGGGGGATGAAGGGGCGGGTGATTGGGGCAGTGGAGAGGGGCAGGCCTGCTGGCGCGGTCATGGCGGACCAGCGGACGGGCTCGCGGTTGCTATCGGAACGCTCGTCGATGATCGCGATGCCGTCGCCGCTCCAGACGCTGGTGACACGGCCAAAGTCGGGGATCGCGGCGAGGGTGCGCTCGGCACCCGTCGCGGCCGCAGTGAGCGTCAGCGGGTCGGGCTGGGGCTGGTTCCATGCCGACGCTTGGGCCGTCCATAGGGACTCGGCGGGTCCGACGTTGTCGGGCCCGCTTTGGCCGGCGATGACCCCTGCGGGGGCGATCCGACCACCCGCGCTAAAGGCCAGCGCGGCCACGATGAAGCCAAATCCGTTCACTCTCGATCTCTTCCTTGCTCGCTGCGTTTCTCTCGGGCCGCTGCCGGTCAGGTCCGGCGTTTGTTCGGCGGGATTGTTTCCCTGTCTGAGGGAACAGTACCCCGTCCATGCGACATGACAAGTCCTCCGGGCTTGGTACGCCGTGGATTCACGAAGGTTTGACGATCTGTGTGGCGGGGTTCGGCCAGAGGCCAGAACGAGCGGAAACGTCCGGGAAGATCACGCCACCGAAACGGGGTTTTCGATGTGGCCGAGGCGTTCGATGTCGATTCGGAGGTTGTCGCCGGCGCGGAGGAAGCGTGGTGGTGTGCGGCTCATGCCGACACCGCTGGGGGTGCCGGTAAGGACGAGCGTGCCTGGGATGAGCGTTGCGCCGCGTGAGAGGTCGGCGATGAGGTTGAAGACGGAGAAGATCATGTCGCCGGTGCTTGCGTCCTGCACGGTCTCCGTGTTGAGGGTTGTTCGGAGGCGGAGGCTCATGGGGTCGGGGATTTCGTCGGCGGGCACGACGCGGGGGCCGATGGGGCAGAAGGTGTCGAAACTTTTGCCGCGGTAGAACTGGCCGCCGGAGCCTTGCTTTTGCCACCAGCGCGCGGAGACATCGTTGGCGATGCAGTAGCCGAGGATGATGCCGCTGCTCGGGTTGCGTGCGTCGGCCTCGGTGGCGTCGCGTGTGGGGCGGCCGATGATGAAGGCGAGTTCGCCCTCGTAATCGACCTGTTCCTGGTCCTGGCAGGCCTTGGGGATGATGATCGGATCACCCGTGAGGCAGAGCGAGGCGAGGGACTTGGTGAAGACCATCGGGCGGTCCGGGACGGCCGCGCCCTGCTCTTTGGCGTGTTCGGCGTAGTTGCGGCCGATGCCGAGGATTTGGCGGATGGGCAGCAGACCGCCGCCGGTGCTGGCCGGGAGGACGATGGAGACGGCGTGGTCGGTGCGGAGGAGGTTCATTTGGGGAAGGCATCTAGGCATCTAGGCATCTAGGCATCGAGCCGGAGGGATTCGCTTCAAGGGCATTCCTTGATGCCTTGATGCCTTGATGCCTTGATGCCTTGATGCCTTGATGCCTCTTGCCTTGATGCCTTCTGCTTCAGGAGATGGCGGCGAGGACGTCGTCGTTCTTCATGGCGTCCTTGATCTGGCGGGCCTGGACCCACTTGACCTTCGGGTTGCCGTTGGGGGCTTTGGCGATGACGACGGTGCCCCGGCTGGAGCAGTTAAGGTCGGGGAAGTAGAGGCCGTAGGCCTTGCAGACCTGACGGTGCATATCGGCCAGCAGGGTCTGCTTGAGGCCGAGGCTGTCGGCCCAGGCCTTGTGGGTGAAGAAAGAGTCGCAGGAGATGCCGACGACCTTGGCGCCTTTGGACTGGAACTTGTCCATCTCGTCGGTGACGCACTTCATTTCGGTGGAGCAGACGGGGGAGAAATCGAGCGGGTAGAAGCACAGGACGACGTCGCTGTTCTTGGCGGCTTCGGAGAGTTTGAACTCGCTCTTGTCCTGGTCCATCAGGGTGAAGTCGGGGGCGGGGTCGCCGGCTTTGATGGGTTCGGAACGCGGGGTGAGGTGGTCGTTTTTCATGGGGCGGGGATGGGGATCGGGGGGACTGATCGGGTTGCGGATATGATGCTGGTTGCCGAGGGTTGCCGACACGTGTTCGGCGGTCGGCGCTGGTTTCGTCGTGCTCGCGAGAGTGTAGTAGAGGAGCGGGATGTTGACCGTCCAGACGCTGGAAAGCCGGTATGCGCAGGTGAAGGACCGCGTGGGGCACGCCGCCGCGAAGTCGGGGCGTCGGCCGGAGGACATCCTGCTGGTGGCGGTGACGAAGTACGCGGACATGCAGCAGGTGCGCGAACTGGTGGACATGGGGCACCAGGACCTGGGGGAGAGCCGCGTGCAGCAACTGGTGCAGCGTGCGGCGCAGGTTGAGGAGTTGCTGGATCGTCGTCGGATCATGCCGGGGGTGAGCGCGGCGGCGAAGAGTTTGGCGGGGGGGTTCACGGATGGGTCGACGTTGTTTGAGATCACGCCGCAGCGGGCGACGCGGAACCAGCCGGGGAGCGGTCCGACGCCTGCGGAGGCCCCGGGTCCGCTGAGCGGGCGTGTGCGTTGGCACCTGATCGGGCACCTGCAGCGGAACAAGGTGAAGAAGGCGATCGACGCGGTGCGGCTGATCCACAGCGTGGACTCTTTGCGGCTGATCGAGGAGATCCAGCAGATCGCGTACAAGCGCGACCGTGTGGTGGATGTGCTGGTGCAGGTGAACTGCGCGGGCGAGGCGCAGAAGTTCGGGTGCGGGATCCCGGCGGTGTCGCACCTGTGCGAGCAGATCGAATCGATGATCCACCTGCGGGTTCGGGGGCTGATGTGCATGGCTCCGTATTCGGAGAACCCGGAGGATTCCCGGGATGTGTTCCGGCGGTGCCGCGAGGTGTTTGAGGACACGCGGACGCGGGGTTATGCGGACGGGAAGTTCAACATCCTGTCGATGGGGATGAGCAACGACTTCGAGGTGGCGATCGAGTGCGGGGCCAATGTGGTGCGGGTGGGGTCGGCGCTGTTCGGGGAGCCGCAGGTGGAGACTCAGGATGTGGATGAGGCGGAGGAGGACTGAGTGCCCCCCCGTGTGTTGCGATGAGGGCGGGTGAGGGGTTGTCGGGACGCCTTGATGGACAGTGTGATTTTGGGTGTGTGTCACTTCGGCGTTGACCGGTCCTTCGCCCCTTCGGGGCGATCTCGTCTTTGTGCCTCTTCCACGGGTTGCGCTCATCCCCCAAGGGGGATTCGCTCCACCCGTGGCTACATCCCTGCGTCCCTTCGGGCCGCCTGCGGGCGAGGGCTGATAACGTGAGTTTCAAGGCTGCGACGCTGAGCGCCTGAGACGCCTGCGGCTTGGTTCGCTACTCTATTGAAGCGTTTTCGACGGTGCCGAGACGCGACGTGCTGACACTCCCCGGATTCACCCACCGGCTCACCCAACGCAACACCATGCCCAAGTACCAGACCATTCTTCTGTTCGGCGCGCCGGGTTCCGGCAAGGGGACGCAGGGCAAGATCCTCGGGCATGTGCCGGGGTTCTATCACCTTTCGTGCGGCGAGGTGTTCCGCACGCTGAACGTGCATTCTGATCTGGGGAAGAAGTTTGTTGAGTATTCGTCGCGTGGGGAGTTGGTGCCGGACGACCTGACCATCCAGATGTGGCAGGAGAACATCCGGGCGCAGACGATCCTGAGCATCTACAAGCCGGACAACGACCTGCTGATCCTCGACGGCATCCCCCGCAACGTGCACCAGGCGCGGGTGATGGACGCGCACATCGATGTGCTGCTGGTGATCCACCTGACGTGCTCCGACAAGGAGAAGATGTTCGAGCGGCTGCGGCGGCGGGCCATCAAGGAGAACCGCTTTGATGACGCGAAGGAGGACGTGATCCGGCGGCGGTGGCAGGTGTACGAGAACGAGACGTACCCGGTGCTTGACCACTATCCCAAGAGCGCGGTGCGGACGGTCGAGGCGCTGGGGAGCCCCGCGGAAGTGCTGCAGCACATCCTGGAGATGGTGGTGCCGGTGCAGGCGAAGCACTTCAGGAATGCGTTGGAAACGCCGCGGTGAATGTGCGGGGTTGATTTGAGCGGGGTGGTTCGCCCGCCCGTTTCACGGGCAGTTTCGCGTGTGGGGCCGTTGCCAGCGACTGCGCCGCTGGCAACCATGGGTGGCCCGCTTTGCGGGCCGGGGGGGCGGGGGCGGGGGCCGTTCGGAACGTTGGTGAGTTCGAGCGCCGCCGATGGCGTGCGGGTGCTTCGGACCGAGATTGGGTTGGGCGGTTTTTTGGTGAGAATTTGCTTTGGTGGCGGGGGTTGATGATGTAGGCTCAGGTTGTGCCCCGGTTGTGGGGCGCTGAGGAGCCGATCCATGCTGAACTCGCGTTGCCGTTCCGGGATGATGGTGCTGGTGCTGGTTTCATCTGCCGGGGCGATCCCGCCGGGGTCCGGGGGGTCCGGGATTGCGCCCGAGAGGCCCGATATGGCGTATGTGCCGGGGCCTGCTTCGCCTCGGCTGAGCGTGCCGGTGAATGCGCTGGCGCCCGAGCGGGTGGGGGTTCCGGTTTTCATCAAGCAGATCAACACGGGGGCGGGCGGGTTGAACATCGTTGGTGATGCGGCGAACGAGCCTTCGCTGGGGGTGGACCCGGTGGACCCTCGTCGGCTGGTGGCGGGGTGGCGGCAGTTCAGCACGGTCGCATCGAACTTCCGGCAGGCGGGGGTGGCGTATTCGACGGACAACGGGCGGACGTGGACGAACCTGCCGCCGCTCGAGGCGGGGATTTTCCGGTCGGACCCGGTGGTGCGATTCAACCGCACCGGCGACAAGGTGTTCTACAACAGCCTGAAGGTTGTGGGGAGCGCTTTCAACGTGTGGTACTTTGTTTCTACGGACGGCGGGGCCACGTGGGGCTCGCCGCAGTCGATCCCCGGGGGTGACAAGACGTGGTTCGTGATCGACTCGACCAACGGCCCGGGGCGCGACAACCACTACACCTCGTGGAATGTCGCGTCGAACCCGACGCCGGGGCTGACGTTTGCGAGGTCGACCAATGCGGGGGTGTCGTTCATGCCGGCACAGGCCTTGCCCGGCGGTCCGCCGATCTTCGGCACCTTGGGGCTTGGCCCCAATGGCGAGTTGTACATCGGGGGGACCAACTCGGTGGCCCCGGGGCTGAGCATGGCGCGGTCGACGAACCCGTTCATTCTGGGAGGTTCCCCGACCTTTGTGGCTTCGACGCCGAATCTCGACGGGGACCTGGGGCAGAACCTGCCGATCAACCCCGCGGGGCTGCCGGGGCAGTTGAACACGGACGTGGACCGGTCCGGCGGCGTGGGGCGCGGGTTCGTCTACGTGGCGGCTTCGGTGGTGCCCAACGCGGGGGGCGATCCTCTTGAATCGCGGCTGTGCCGGAGCCGTGACGGGGGCGCGACGTGGGACCCGTACGTTCGGATCAGCGACGACCCGGTTTCCAGCAACAGTTTCCAGTGGTTCACGACGATGAGCGTGGCGCCCAACGGTCGGATCGATGTGATTTACAACGACACGCGGGAAGACACCGTCAACAACCGGCTGTCGCGGACGTACTACACGTTCTCGACCAACCAGGGGCAGACGTTCGCGCCGTCGCAGGCGGTCACGGTGCAGTGGAACCCGTTGGTGGGCTTCCCGCAGCAGAACAAGATCGGCGACTATTACGACATGACCTCGGACAACGTGGGCGCGAACGCGATCATCAGCACGACGGTCAACGGCGAGCAGGACGTGTACTACGTGCGGCTGGGCGAGTTTGATTGCAACGGGAACGGCATCGGCGACACCTCAGAGATCGCCCAGGGCCTGGTGAAGGACTGCAACGGCGACGGCGTCCCCGATACGTGCACCAAGCGGTGCATCGGGGACATCAACAACGACGGGACGACGAACACGGCTGATCTCGTGGCGTTCCTCGGGAAGTTCGGGACGACGGTGGCGGTGTGCGATCCGGCGAATCTGAACCTGGACACGCAGGTGAACACGGCGGACCTGACGATCTTCCTGGGGAACTTTGGGTGCGGGGGGTGAGGGTCGGTGGAGGCGTCGATCCAGAGCCACCGGGATTTTGGTGGGCTGGTCGGCGAAGCGCCGCCTGCGCCCGTGGCTCCAGCCCTGCGCCCCTTCGGGGCGGCGATGAACTGCGCGAAGACTTTGGCTTGCGTTATCGATGGCATCGCCTGACAACGAAAACACTCCCGCGTGGGCGGGAGTGTTTGTTTGGAATTCGGGATGGTCGGCGGCCGCGCGGTGGACCGCAGGTCGGAGGCCCGGCGGTCTTAGTTGACGCGGGTCTTGGGGATGCCCAAGACGGGCTTCTTGTTGAAGTCGGTGCCGGCGAGGGTCTTCATTTTCTGGATGCGCTCGTTGCGCTTGAGGACGGAGCGCTTGGTGGCGAGGCTGCCGCCGGTGCGGAGGCTGCGGTCGATGGACATGGTCGTGATCCTTGCTGGAAATCTTGGGGTCGGAAGATTGGGGTGGGGAGTATAGCGGGGGGGGAAATGGGGGGCAAGGATGGGGGAAGACGGGTGTTGTTTGGGGGTTGACACACGGCCTCGGACACGGGCATCGCCGCAGACGGCGAAGTCCGTGGCACGGGACAGGGCCCGCTGCTCAGCGGTCGAACTTTTTCCAGAAGAGGTCGTTGAAGTCGGTCGCGCCCTTTTGGTCGCGTTTGAAGGCCCGGCCGAGTTCACGGAGTTTGCGGGCTTCGGCTTCGCTGTTCTTCTGGTAGCCCTCGCGCTCGAGGCCGATCAGGGGGACAACGGTGAAGAGGCGCGAGTCGCTGGGGGACGGCGCGAGGATGGTGGGGTAGCCCTTGCTGACGAGGAACTCCGCCGCGGCGGTGGCTTCTTTGATGGGGAGCGTGGCGACGGTGGGGTAGTTGAGGCCGACCTTGCGTGGGTCGTCTTTGGCGGACTTGACGACGGTGACGCGGGGGGAGGTGGGCTTGGGCTCTTCGGGCTGCGGCGCGGGCGGCTTGGTGGCCTGCGATGGCTGGCGGTTTGGTTGTGTTGCTGTCGAAGGGTTGGCACCAGCGTTGTTGATGCCGGGGATGACGGGGGTTGCGCTGCCGCCGGTTTGTGTCGCGGTGGGGTCGACGATGCCCTCGTTCTGCTTGGCGAGTTCGCCGGCCTTGCGGGCCTCGACCTGCTTCTCCATCTTGCTGTAGCCGAGGGAGTACGCGGCGATGACAGCGGCGATGACCAGGGCCATGGCGACGAAGGCGAAGCCGACGGGGATGTTGAGGCGGCTGCCGGGGGTGATGCCCAGGACTTTGTCGCTCTCGGGCTCGTCGTCGATAGGGGCTTGCGCGGCGGTGTAGGTGGTGGGCGCGACGGCGACGGGTGCCGGTGCCGGGCGGGGCGTGTGGGCGTTTGGTGTGTTGGGCGCGAATGTGGGCTTGGCGGTGTGTGTTGGCGCGGGGGCGACCGGCGCGGGACGGGGCGCTGCGGGTGTTGGCGCGGGCTGCGCGTGCGGCGCGCGTGCGGCCGCCGCGGCGGCTGCGGCGTCATCGGTCTCACGCGGCTTTGGCGCGATGAGTTCGTAGAGCGCCGGGGCGCGGCGCTTGTTCGGCGTGACCGGGATGATGCGACGCTCTCCCATCATGGCTTGGCTCCCGGGATCGCTGTGATCCCGCGGACACGCCGCGCACACCATGTCCGATAAGGACGGTGCCGGCGCGGTCCGTGGGGTAGTTTAGCCGGGCTGGTCTGCTTTGACCTGGCCTCATTCGATCTGACCCAGCGCGATGACCGAGGCGATGACGGTTCCGCCTGCGTGGGAGATCGAGACTTTCCAGTCGACAATGTCGAGTTCCTTGGCGCGGGCGGCGGCGGAACCGGTGAGGCGGAGTTCGGGGGCTCCGGAAGGGTGACGAGTGGTTTCGATGTCGGTCCACGAGACGCCGCCGGAGAGGCCGGTGCCCAGGGCTTTGAGGACGGCTTCTTTGACGGCGAAGCGGCCGGCGAGAAACTCGTGGCGGCGGCTGGGCTGCTGGTGGGTTTCGGCGTCGGCGGCTTCCTGCGGGGTGAAGCAGCGGGTGAGGAAGCGCTGGGGGTGGTCGCTGAGAACGGCGGCGATTCGGGCGGTTTCGACGAGGTCGATGCCGTGGGCGAGGAGACGCATGGGGGGATGGTAGAGGGTGTGTATTCGAGACTCAGGCGCGGCGGAATTCGCAGAGGTATTGCCAGCTGATCATCTCGGCGATGACCTTGCACTTGAGGCCGATCGCGGCGGCGCTGGCGGCGAGTTCTTCGGGGTGGTTGTAGTGGATGATGCTGCCGGTGCCGCGGCAACTGGGGAGGTTCTCGCGTCGCCAGGATTCGATGGCGGCGGCGTTCCACCGGGCGAAGTGGATGACGGCGGTGCCGGTGGGCTTGAGGACGCGGGCGAGGGATTCGAGGAACTGGTGGACGAGGTCGCTCTTGAAGTGGACGAAGACGTCGAAGGAGAGAGCCACGTCGATGGAGGCGTCGGGGACGCCGAGAAGGGTGGCGGTCTCGTCGTGGTGGAGGTGGAGTTTGGAGAGGTGCTTGGCGAAGCGGTGCTCGATGGCTTCGTAGAGGAGGCGCTGGCTGAAATCGACGATGTGGTAAGCGCCCGCGGCGGGGATGATGTGCTGGGTGCAGAGGCCGGTGCCGGCGCCGATTTCCAAGGCGGTTCCGCCTTGCCCGAGGCGTTCGTGGACGGCGTTGATGAACTCGGCGGGCTTTGGGGGGTGGGGCTTGGGGTAGTCGTGGAGGTAGACGGCGTTGCTGCCGTGGGACTGGCCAATCGAGTATTCGAACTCGTCGATGAGGGTTTCGTCCCAGGTTTTGGATTCGAAGCGGGGCGGGGCGGTGAGGATGTAGATGCCGCGTTCGCGGAATCTTGCTCGGGCGTTCCAGAGGGCGGTTTGGGCGGGGCCTTCGGCGGTGATGATGACGGAGCGGGTGCCGCGGCTTATGGCATCATCGAAGGATGTGATAGGGATGCCGGCGATGGTCTTGCCGTGCTTGGCGGGGTTGTCATCGATGACGGCGCAGATGTGTTGGGAGCCGGGGCGGAGTCCGGGGCGGAGTTGTTCGCAGACTCGGCCGCCGCCGTGGAGGGCGATGGGGGTGAGGCCGGCGCGGACGAGGCGTGCGATGAGGCCTTCGAAGTGGTCTCGGTGGGCTGGGGTGATGAGCATGCTGTGATGGGATATCGGAGGTGGGGTGTGCGGGGGCGGTAGAAATGCGGGCGAGGGTCGCCGCTGCGCGCGAGCACAGGCTGGAAGCCTGTGCCACCTGGAGAGCACAGGCTGGAAGCCTGTGCCACCGAGATGGTTGCCCTACGCTGTGGGCATGATTGATCGTGCGCGGTTGGGGCTGGTTGTTTTGCGTGAATCGGATGCCGACCTGGTGGTGGTGAAGCCTGCCGGGGTGGCTTCGGAGTTGACGCGCGATCCTCGGAATGAGTCTTTGATCTCGCGGGTGCGGCTGAGTGCCCCTCGGGGGGGCGGGGTTTCACCTCGGTTGGTGCATCGGCTGGACCGGGTGACGCGGGGGATCATGGTGGTGGCGCTGACGAAAGAGGCCGCCGCGTTTCACGGGGAGCAGATCAAGGAGGGGACGTGGGAGAAGTACTACCTTGCGCGCATCCCGACGCCCAAGAGCGGGACGGCGGCGGCGGAGCGGCTCGTGGGGAAGCACAAGGCGTACATCAGCGAGGACGGGGACCGGGCGAAACTGGTGCGGTCCGGGGGGAAGCCTTCGTTTCTGGAAGTGCTTGCCTGGGGCGAAGCGCCGGGGAAGGCGGGGCAGTCGCAGGTTTTGATCCGGCTGCTCACGGGGCGGCTGCACCAGATCCGCGTGATGTTCGCGGGGCTCGGATTGCCGCTGATCGGGGATACGGTGTACGGCGGGCCGGGGCTTGGCAAGGATTTCTATCTGGAGCACGCGGCGCTGTGGCACAAGGATGCTTCGAGCGGGGAGCGGGTGCTGGCGTTTGTGGCGGATGATCCGGAGCGGGAGAAACTGAACCGGGGGGTGGAGGCGGCGTTGCGGAAGGTGACGGGGACAGGGGAGGGGTGAAGCGGGAACACGGGCATCCGCAGAGGACTGCGGAAGCCCGTGGCACGAGGAGGGATCGCCCTGAGGGCAAACGATGACCGGGTGACGGCGATTCGTTCGCCCTCCGGGCGAGATCATGACACACACTTCACCAGAGGCTTGCTCGCTTTGCTCGCTGCGCCTCTGGCAACTTTCGTGCGCCCTTCGGGCGGGGTGCGTGGGGATGTTCGTGTGCTCGACGGCGGGGCGTGGGTTGTGCTGGTCGTTGCTGCTGCGAAGTGTGCGGTGGCCCTCGCTCGCGCTTCGGGTTCGTTTCTTTGGCTTCCCGCAGATCGTTGGCTTCAGTCGTGGCGGAGGGCGACGATCGGGTCTTGTTTTGCGGCCTGTCTGGCGGGGTAGATACCGGCAACCAGGCCCGTGAGCGTGGCGGCGACGAAACTCACCACAATGGACCAGAGGGGGATGCTGGTTGTGAGGTCGGCGCCTTCGAAGAGGCGCTTGGCGCTCCAGCCGATGGCGAAACTCAGGCCGATGCCGGCGAGGACGCCGATGACGCCGCCGGCGGCGGAGAGGACGCTTGTCTCGACGAGGAACTGCCAGACGATGTGCTTTCGGGTTGCGCCGAGTGCTCGGCGGATGCCGATCTCGCGCGTGCGCTCGGTGACGCTGGCGAGCATGATGTTCATGATGCCGACGCCGCCGACGACGAGGCTGATGGCGGCGATGGCGGCCAGGACCAACTGCCAGCGGAGGGCGGCAGAGCGTGCGTCTTCGAGCAGTTGATAGGGGATGACGAACTGGATGTCGTCCATCTTGGGGTGGCGGACCTGCATGACGCGCTTCAGGAGGGCGGCGTCGGTGAGGACGCGCTCGCGGGTAGGGGATTCGTAGATGATCTCGCGGATCTGGACTTCCTCGCTGCTGCGGGAGCCGGACTGGATGCGGACCACCGCGTCGCCGAAGCGGGCCAGGGCGGTGGTGATGGGGACGTGGATGTCGAGGTTGAAGTCGCGGCCGACGAGTGCGGCTCCCGCACCGCCGCTGGTGCCGACGGGGGCGAGGACGCCGATGACGGTGAAAACCTGCTCATCGACGCGGAGGGTGTTGCCCAGCGGGTCGTCGAAGGGGAACATGGTGCGGGCGATGTCGTGCCCAAGGACGGCGACGGCGGCGCGTTCGTCCATGTCGCCGGTGGAGATGTAGCGGCCGCGGGCGAGGGCGAGTTTGGCGACGCGTTCGAGTTCGGGGGTGGTTCCGAAGCCCTGGCTTTGCTTGCGGAGCGCGCCCTTGAAGACCTGCGAGCCGATGGATTTGAGGGGGACGACGGAGGCGGCTTCGGGGAAGGCCTCTCGGACGACGGCGAGGTCGTCGCGGGTGATGCCGAACTTGGCAAGGAAAGTTCGGCGGTTGCCGCCGCCCTGGTTGTTGCTCTCGGGGGGCTTGATGGAACGGATGATGATGTTGCGGGCGCCGAGGCGTTCGATCTGGGCGAGGGCGGCCTGCTTGGATCCTTCGCCGATGGCGATCATGGTGATGACGGCGGCGACGCCGAGAATGATGCCGATGGCCGTGAGGATGCTGCGCAGCGCGTGGAGGCGCAGGTTGGAGAGGCCCAGGCGGATGGTTTCGAGGAGGAAGGTCACGTGGGCGGGGGGGTGGGCAGTGGGCAGTGGACAGTGGGGCTTGGGCAGTCGGGGGGAAGGAGGATAGGGGTAGGTTGTGGTCGGCGGAGCGGCTGGCGTGTGTCGTAGGGCGCGGCGGCGCTGAGGTTGCGGGAAGTGTCCGATTCTGGGGGAAAGTGGCGAAGATTCCTTCGGCGCGCATCGATACAGTGGGGGCTGTTCGCCGAGACGCGCGTTTGGGTTCCGGTGGTCGGAATCTGCGATGCGTTGCGTTTGTTTCGACGTTTGTTCGCTTGCCCCCCACTGCCATGCCGAGCGTGACCGTCCATGAAGAGACGCAGACCGAACGCGGGTGGACGTTCCGTCTCACGTGGGTTGGTGCGGCGTCGGAGCGGGACGAGATTCGGGGGCGTGGTGTGGCGCTGGGCGGCGAGCGGACCGTGATGCTCACGCTGGGGTGGCACGATTACGAGCACTGGTCGCACGGGATTTCAGCGCCGATGGATGTCGCGCGGGCGGTTTTGGAGGCGGCGCTGGAGGAGCGGCCCGAGTTGGCGGTGCCGGGGCGCGTTGATGCTTCCACTTTGCGGCGGATGGTTTCGGGGCTGGATTCGTTGGTGCGGGAGCGGCTGGGGGGGTGAGCCCACAGAGCACGACTTTGCGAAGACGCAAAGTCGTGGCACGTTCACGGGCTGCGAGTGTTCAGGCGGCAACCAGTTGGTTGGCGCGGCGGAACGTGGCGAGGGCGTAGACGGCGGCTTCGGTTTCGGTGTGGCCGACGACGCCGCCCAGGGCGTGGCCCGCATGGTCGCGCCATTCGGCGCGGTAGCAGTCAAAGAGGTCGATCTTGCGGAGGCTGAGGTCGGCGCCCGCGGCGGCAAACTCGCGCATCACGCGGCCCAGGCCGGGGTAACAGCGGCCTTGGTGGTACTCGCAGCCGGTGGTGTCGAGGGCGCTCCAGCCGGTGGCGAAGAGTTGTTCGATGGCGAAGTCGAGGCCCATGGGTGCCGCCTTTCGGGGCCGCGCGGCTTGCTTTGGGGCGTGCGCGCGGGGGTGCGTCGTGGGATCGATTGTATTCCTGCGGGTGCGTCGACGGAATGGGGATCGGCGGGGCGGGGCGGTGTGGGCGAATATGCGGCGTGGCTTTGGTTCTCGGACGAGCATCGGACGCGCGATGTGTATTCGGCCTATGTTTGGGGGTGAATCCACGGCCCACACAGGCTGATCGCGGGGCTGAGGACGCGTACGCCGACCGGACGACGCACGGGATGGTGCGCGGGCGTGGGGCGCAGTTGAACCCGGCGAACCGGTTTGAGCCGATCTCGCTGCATGTGCTGGGGGAGCACCTTGATGAGATCAGTGTTGAGCACGGGGACGGGGTGAACGTGCGGACGCGGGTGTTCCGCGACCATGCCAAGACGGTGATCAACCCGGTGGACTCGCCGGACCTGCACATGAAGTGGACGCTCAACCCGTACCGGGGGTGCGAGCACGGGTGCGTGTACTGCTATGCGCGGCCGACGCACGAGACGTTCGGGCTTTCGTGCGGCTTGGACTTTGAGACGCAGATTTTCGCGAAGGAGGATGCGCCGGAACTGCTGCTCAAGGAGTTGTCGAAGGCGTCGTGGATGGGCGAGCCCATCATGCTGAGCGGGATCACCGATCCGTACCAGCCGGTCGAGCGGTCGCTGCGGATCACGCGGCGGTGCCTTGAGGTCATGGCCTCGTGCGGGCAGCCGGTGACGATCGTGACCAAGAACGCGATGGTGACGCGAGACATCGATGTGCTGGCCTTGCTCGCGAAAGACGGCGCGGCGAATGTGGCGATCAGCGTGACGACGCTGGACAACCGGTTGGCGGCGAGCATGGAGCCACGCGCCAGCGCGCCGGGGGAGCGGCTGCGGGCGATGCGGACGCTCAGCGATGCGGGGATTCCGGTGACGGTGATGGTCGCGCCGGTCATCCCCGCGCTGAACGACCATGAGATCCCGGCGATCTTGAAAGCCGCGAAGGAGCACGGGGCGACGGGGGCGGGGTATGTGCTGCTGCGGCTGCCGTACCAGATCAAGGCGTTGTATCTGGATTGGCTCGCGCGGGAGTTCCCGGATCGGGCGGGGCACGCCGAGGGGCAGTTGCGGGAGGCGCGGCGCGGGGCGCTGTATCAGTCCGGGTGGAAGGAGCGGCAGCGCGGGGTGGGGGCTCGGGCGGAGCAGATTCGTGCGATGTTCGAGATGTTCAAGCGGTCGCTGGGGTTGGACCTGAGGGGGATCGGTGTGAGTTCCGGGGCGTTCCGGCGGCCGGTGGTGGAGAAGGAAACGGGGGGTTTGGGGCAGATGGGGTTGTTTGGGTGATGCGCGGCGAGACGGAATAGGATTGCCTCCCGCATGCCGAAGGTGTTCAGCGATGCCGGATTGGATTACTTCTTCTACTCGAACGAAGGGCGGGAGCCGATGCACATCCATGTGCGGAGCGGCGACCCCGCTCGCCCGGCCGGTGAGGCCAAGTTCTGGCTCAACCCGATCAGAGAGGCGTACTGCGATGGATTCACCGCGAAACAAGCGAAGCACATCCGGAAGGTCGTCGAGGACCGTCAGGAAGAAATCCGGCGGGCGTGGCGGGAGCACTTCGGGGCGTGATCCGCGTGCGATGGGGGTTGAGTTCTCGACCTCCGGCTCGGCGGAGTTTCTGGCGGTGGCGCTGGATGATGGGCGGGTGGTGATCACGCCGCTGGCTTGGTACCCGGTGCTGGAAAGGGCGACCGTGACGGAGCGGAAGTCTTGGCTGGTTTCGGCGGGGGGGCGGGGCGTTTCGTGGCCGGGGCTCGATGTTGATCTGTCGGTGGCCGGGATGCTCGCGGGGTCGCCTGATGTGACGAGGCGAGCGCGGGCGATGCGTCCGGTTCGAGCGTCGTACTCGCGCGTGCTGGCTCGCTTGGACCGGTCGGGGTGGTTGAAGGCGGGTTAAGATTTCCGCGTTTGGACACCGATGGTCGCCTTGACGGCAGGCTTCATCTGACGTGCCTTCGAAAGATTGCACACCGGATTGGGCGCGGACCCCACTCCCGACCCGGGACGGGTCGGGCCACCCATCAGACTTCCGTGACTTCCTTGCTCTTGAGGGCCACGGCTTCGTCGATCGCGGTCTCGTGCTTTTTCAGGAGGTCCTGGACCTTGTCCTTCAGGTCGGCGATCTGGTCTTCGGAGAGGTGGCTCGTCTTGTCCTTTTCGAGGGCGTCGACGTGCTTGTTGGCGTCGCGGCGGACGTTTCGGACCGCGATCTTGCAGTCTTCGCCGAGCTTCTTGACCTGGACGACGAGCTGCTTGCGGCGGTCGCCGGAGAGGGCGGGGACGTTCACGCGGATGATTTTGCCGTCGACCATGGGGTTGAGGCCGAGGTTGGCGGCCTCGATGGCCTTCTTGATTTCGTGGAGCGCGCCCTGGTCGAAGGGCTTGATGACGAGTTGGGTGGACTCGGCGACGCTGACGGCGGCGAGGCTTTTGAGGTCGGTCTGGCTGCCGTAGTAATCGACCTTGACGAACTCGACGAGCGCGGGGGATGCGCGGCCGGTGCGAATGCCCTTGAACTCGCTCTTCAGATAGTCGAAGGCCTTGTCCATCGAGGTCTTGGCTTCTTTGATGATGCTGTCAGCGGTCATGGCCATTGGTCTGCTCCGAGGGCTTGAGGGCGGGGAATCTTGGGCGGGGGGGATGATAGCGGAGGGGAGGGAAGGGGCGTGTAAGGCGTGATGATGGGTCGTGATCCGCGTTGGTCCTGAGTGACGGCCTTCTAGGCCGTCACGATGGGCCCAGCGAACGACACGCGATCCACGAGAAAGGGCACTGCTGTTTCCGAGGACGGAACCAGCAGTGGCACGGGGAGAACGCCCCTGCGGTAGCCCTCGCTCGCGCTTCGGGTTCGTTTTCGGGACGAGGTCACGCGCCTTGGTAGTGGCAGCGGCTGGTGCAGGTTTCGTGGATGACGACCTCGGCGAGCATGGGGAGGGCGGGCTTGAGGTGGTTCCAGACCCAGCCGGCGATGACTTCGCTGGTGGGGTTTTCGAGGCCTTGGATGTCGTTGAGGCAGTAGTGGTCGAGGCGGAGTTTGATGGGCTCGATGGCGGCTTTGATCTCGCCGTAGTCCATGAGGTAGCCCTTTTCGGGGGCGACCTCGCCTTCGACGATGACCTCGACGCGGAAGGAGTGGCCGTGGAGACGGCGGCACTTGTGCCCTTCGGGGAACGAGGGGAGCCAGTGCGCGGCTTCGAAATCGAAGGATTTGACGAGGCGGACTCTCAGGGGGAACCTCAAATCAGCAAAGCAGCAAAGCGGAAAAGCAGCAAATTCGGATTGGAGAGCGGAAGTCTATCGCGATGATCGGCGCTTTGCGGGGCGAAGTCCGCGTCATCGCTGAAGGCGCTTGTCGTGCCTGACTCATTTACTGCTTTGCTTTTTTGCTGCTTTGCCGCTTCTCCGCGGCGTCCTCGCCGCTAGACCCCCCTGGTCTGCGGCTCCCAGATGAACTTGTGGAGTTGGGTCTGCATGACGACGTCGAGGCCGTCTTCGAGGATCCATGCGGCGAGGTCGCGCATCGGCAGGGCGCGCTGGCCGAGGATTTCGAGGCCCTTTGGCTGCTCGAAGACGGCGCTCATCAGGACGGCGGCGACTCGGTTGGTCAAGTCATGCTCGCGGATTTTCTCGAGGGCCCACTCGTAGTCGGCGCGGTCGCAGATGACGAACTTCACTTCGTCGGTCTTTCGGAGGCGGGCGATGTTGGCCCAGTCGTTGCGTGCGGATTCGCCGCTGGCGGGGCACTTGAGGTCCATGATGCGGATGACGCGGGGATCGGCGGTACCCCCCGCATCGATGTCGCAGGCTCCGCTGGTTTCGATAAGGACGGTCTTGCCGGCGTCGCAGAGGCGGCGCATGAGGTCGTGGACGCGGGGTTGCAGGAGGGGCTCGCCGCCGGTGATTTCGATGAGGTTTGTGGGGTGATTCAGGGCTTCGGCGACGAGGTCGTCGATTTCCCGCGTGGTGCCCTCGTGGAAGGCGTATTCGGTGTCGCAGTAGGTGCAGCGCAGGTGGCAACCGGCGAGTCGGATGAAGACGCAGGGCCGCCCGGCGCGGGTGGACTCACCCTGGATGGAGAAGAAGACTTCGTTGATGCGGAGGGTGGGCATGGGGAAAGCACACAGCGGCAAAGCACAAAGCAGCAAATTCGGATTGGTGAATGGGCGGTGGCGGCGGGATCGGGGTTGCGGGGGGGTGATGTGCCGAGGAGGAGTGTAGGGTGAATGCAATGGGTTCTGGTCGCGCGCCGAGGTCTTTCGCTACTTCTCTTTGCCGCTCGGGTCGGCCGCTGGTGCTGCGTCGGGCCGCGGCTCTGCTTTTTCGGCGGTCACTCGCACCACCACTTTGGTTCCCAGTTTCGGCACGCGCTGGCGGTCGGCGGTCCAGACGGGTTCGTCCTGGCCGGCTTCGGGGCTGAAGGGGTGGGTCCAGGCGATGGTCTCGGTGCCGAAGGAGGCGAGGCCGATGAGTGTGCCGTCGCTGTCGGCGTCGTAGCGCTCGGTGCCGTTGGGGCGTTTGATCATGACCGAGCCGGCGAAGACGAAACCGTGGTTGAGCGTGGAGGCTCGCGTGCCGTCTTTGGCGTTGACGACCCATTCGAGGGGTGAGGCTCGATGCTCGGTTGGCTTGTTGGCGGTGTCGGCGGCGGGGGCGGCGGGGGCGGGGGCCAGGGGAGCCGGGGGGTCGGTCCAAATGAACTCGACTTTGACGGGATCACCCGTGGGCGGTGTGGCGGTGGGTTTTCCTGGGGCGTTTCCGGCCCCCCCACTGCCCTTTGGCGGGTCGGCCCACTGCACGGGTTTGCCGGGGACGAAGCCCGCGAGGAGCAACGCCGCGTGGACCTGCGAGGGCTTACACCTCGTCATCAGGAGTGATTCGTGCTCTTTGCTGTCGCGCGGGCAGGCGAGGACTTCGAGGTAGAGGATTTTCTTGGGGTCGGAGAAGTCGGCGATCACTTCGGCGTCGAACTCGACGGCTTTGTTGGCGGGGTCGGCGCGGACGCCGGGGAAGAGTTCGCGGAGGTTCTCTTTGGGTTGCGGAGTTGGCTCGGCGTGTGTGAAGGTTGTGGCGAGAAGGATGACGGCGGCGGCGACGTGGAGGTTTCGGTTTGCGGTGACAGGGCTGTTTGCCAGAGCTCCTCTGCCCCTGCCGGGGCAGTGCGGCTGACGCTGGCTTTCCACGGGCTTGGCGTCGAAGCGCCGCCTGCGCCCGTGGCTACAGGCGTTCGTCCCTTCGGGACGAAGATTGCCGTCTCGGTGCTGTGCCCTCGGAGATTGCGATGCGAGTTCGCAAGCCATTCCGTTCGTTGTCACGACGTTCGCGTGCTTGCTGGTCATATGGGCAATCGTTGGCGCTCCGGGAATGACAAGCGGCCGGTGGGTCGGCCGGCTCGGCGTGAGCGCGACGATTCGCTTCGTGGACTCCGCTCACCGTCGGCGTGACGTGCCATTGGCGCGCCGGGCCGGGGTTAGCAGGGGCCGGCACCGAAACTGCCGAGGAAGATGGTGAGGTCGGTGACGTTGACGAGGCCGTCGCCGTTGAGGTCGCCGTTGGTGTTGGCCGGGACGGCGGAGCCGAAGGCACCGAGGAAGATGGTGAGGTCGTTGACGTTGACGGCGTTGTCGGCGTTGAGATCGGCGGGGCGCTTGGTGTCGACTCGGAAGACGGTCAGGGCGTTGACGCCGGTGGCCAACGGGGATTCGAGTTGCACCGAGCCGAGGGCGGCGTCGTAGGTGTAGACGGCCGGGGTGCCGTTGACGGTCACGGCGCAGACGGGCGAGTTGGCGGGGACTCGGATGGTCGCCTGGGCGGTGATGGGCTGGCCGGTGAGGTTGGTGTAGGTGATCGAGGCGCCGCGGCTGTTCTCGCTGGCGGTGACGCTCACGCGGTCGGGGCCGATCTTGAGGTTGTTAAAGGTCATGCTGGGCCAGCCGGTGGGCAGTTTGGGCGAGACGCTGAAGCGGTCGCCGGGGGCGTAGGGGCTGAAATCCAGCAGGGCCATGACGGCGTCGACGAACGTCGACATCGACTCCCACGCGTTGGGCCAGGCGGCCTGCAGGCGGAAATCGTTCTGGCCGGGGTAGAGGAGGCTGGACGAGGGCGCGATCTGCTCGGCACCCAGGCCGATGGGGCCGAGTTTCTGGATGCTCAGATCAACGCGGAGTTTGTGGTTGTCGATGTCGCCCTTGCCGGGGGTGAGGTTGGCGCGTTCGGCGTAGAAGAGGCCGTACCAGAGGGTGCTGAGGAACCAGGGGTTGGCGGTGGGCTGGCCGAGGTTGCAGGTGATGTTGCCCTTCCAGTACGAATCGCACCAGTAGCGGTCGAGGAGGTTCTGGAACTCGCCGGTGAAGTTCATGAGGGGTTTGTTGTTGCCGAAGCGGTCGTTGGCGACGCCGTTGATGCGGTCCATGACGAGTTTGGCGCGGGGGCTGGTAGGCGAGTGGGTCTCGAAGGGGTAGACGATGCCGAGTTGGGAGATGTCGGTGTTCTCGCCGTTCCAATCGAGGCGGGCGTCGAGGCCGGTCTGGATGGCGTTTCGGCGGAAGGTGAAGGTTGCGACGTCGGCGTTGTTGCCGAGAGTCTGGGCGATGTCGGCGGCGTCGCGCAGGCCGCGGACGACGTTGGCGTTCGAGTAGATGAAGACGTCGAAGGAGTCTTCCCAGACGTTGTTGGCGTACATGAGGTTGACCGAGTCCTCGTAGCGGAGGCGGGAATCGATGGTGGAGTCTTCGGAGGAAGCGAGGCCCGCTTCGTAGACCGTGAGGTAGTGGGACTGGAGGAACGAGAGGTCGCCCTCAACGTCGTACTGGAACTTGATGCCCCAGGGGTAGACGGCGGTTTCGTCGACCTGCGGGGCGGTCCAGACGCGGTAGCCGTCGGTGGTGTACTTCTGGTACCAGAAGGCTCGGCCGGTGTAGCCGGTGGTGAAGGTCTGGCTGTCGCGGTAGCAGATGTCGCGGAGGAATCGGTAGACCTCGCGGGCCTTGCTGGTGTGGGCGGTGCGCGCGAGCGTCACGGCGGCGTAAACGGCGTCGCGGGGCCAGACGAAGGGGTACGCGCCGTTGTGGTAGCCGGCGATGACGCCGCCGTTCTTTTCATCGAGGTGCAGGGCGGTGGTGAGCAGGCCGCGGTTGAAGAGGGTTTCCCACGCGGTTTCGGGGAGGTCGACGGTGACGCCGGAGTTGAGCCAGTTGGTCCAGTAGGTATCGGTGGTGGTCTGGATGGCGGCCATGCTGGTGGACTGGAACCAGTCGATGGGGCCGTCCATCTGGAAGGCGTAGGTGCCGGCGGCGCCGGCGAAGTTGTCAAAGCCGCCGACGAAGGCGATGTTGACTTCGCGCGTCTGGCCGGGGTTCAGTGACACTTTCGCGCCGACCCAGCCCTGGCCGGAGTCGTTCGAGGTGTCGCGGGAGAAATCGACGGCGGGGGTGCCTGTGGCGGAGCCGAGCGAGGAGCACACCTTCATGACGGCGGCGAGGTAGACCGAGACATTCTTGTCGTAGTTGGCGAAGGTGGTGGGGTTGTACTCGCCGACGTTCCCGGCCAGGCGCTGGGTGTTGTCGAAGGCGACGAGCGCGCCGCGGGCGGGGTCGGTGAAGAGGCCGTCGAAGTTGTCGCCGCCGTTGAGGGCGGGGTCGTAGTAGAAGTAGACGTTGACGTCCTCGGCGGTTGCGCCGTTGTTGGTGAGGATCAGGCGTTTGACGTAGATGCCCTTGTTGGGCTGGGCGGCGTCGGTGTTGGGGAAGGCGATGCCCTTGGGGGCGAAATCGACCTGCTGCACCGTGATGTTGTTGCCCGCCGCGATCAAACGCTGGGTGGTCTGGACGGTGTTGGTGCCGGGGAGATAGGCCTGGGCGAGATCGGTGAAGTCGGCGCCGGTCTGGTTGGTGAGCCAGTAGGTTTTGTCATCGACACGGATGCCAGCGAAGGCCTGGTTGAGGTGCATCTGGCCGCGGAAGCCCAGCGGGAGTCCGGCGGGGAAGGTGTCGACGCCGTCGACATAGCCCTCGTTCTTGGTGGAGATGCCCTGCACGGTGCCGGCGGAGGGGTAATAGATGTCGTAGACCGAGCCGTTCTGGTCGAGTTGGACGTTGATGTTGTTGTTTCCGACGACGGCCTCTTCCTTCCAGTTCCACACGGGCGGGTAGCCCACGGTGTGGTTGACGAAGGCGCTGCCCTGTCCGGGCCAGGCGAGTTTGTTGGCCCAGGTGAAGACCGTGCCGGGGCCGCCACCGACGAAAACCTCCGGGCCGTCGTTGTCGCGTGCGGCGACGCGGTACTTGATGACACGGCCGTAAGTGCGGGTGTCGAGGGATTGGGCGGTGGCGGGGACGGTGGCCTTCCACCAGTCGTCGTTGCCGCCGAAGCCGTTGGGCTGGTTGCGGACGAAGTTGATGCCGCCGGTGTTGCTGTTAAGGACGCTGGTGGTGGGGTTGCCGGCGGTGCCGTTGGAGCCGACGGGGTCGGAGCCGTCGAGGGTGAAGTAGATGGAGACGAAGTTGTAGGTGAAGGAGGGGCCGACCTTGACCCAGAGGTCGACGATCTCGTCTTCGCGGGGGAGTTCGGGCTCGCGCGAGGTGATGCCGGAGGCCTCGCCGAAGACCTGGGCGCTGGGGACGTGGCTGATGAAGGCGGGGTCAGCGAGCGCGGGGGCGGCGAGGGTGGCGATGAGGGCAATGGCGGAGGCGAGCCTTGCCCGCAGGTGGCTGAGGGGTGACATGGGGTGGTGGTCCTGATGATGATGCGGCGGGGTGTCATCGCCGCCATTGGTAAATCGCTTTACCAGACTACCAGACGCACAGACGAAGTCAATGGGTTTGTTTCGCCTACGAAACGAAGTTATGGGCGTGAGTTGTCCTTATCGGAGTCGGATGTTGACACATAACCCCCTGTGCGGGGGGTTCATCGTGGTTTTTGAGGCGAAATGCCCTGCATTTATGGACCGGTGGAGGTTATCGCTCACGGAAATGGGGCTTGCGCTTCAGTGACCTCTCGCTCACGACGATTTTCTCGGCACCATCCGGAAAAAGACGGGCAGAAAGGGCCGGCGTGGCCCGGACCCGTCTCCGGAAGGCCTGGACAAGCCGCAAGGTTTGGCCGGGCCAGAGGCGAGGACGCCTCGGGTTCCCCCGCTGGGGAACCGCCCCCCACAGGCACGGACGCCGAGGGGTGCGGGACAGAGAGAGACAAGGTTCACGGAGGATTTCATCATGAGTCGCATCAATACGAACGTGGCATCGCAGATCGCTCAGCGCGTGCTGACGAGCAACAAGAACTCGCTGAACACCAGCCTGGAACGCCTGAGCACGGGCCTGCGGATCAACCGCGGCAAGGACGACCCGGCCGGCCTGATCGCTTCGGAAAGCCTGCGGGCTGAGAAGACCGCGCTGACCAAGGCCATCAGCAACTCCGAGCGTGCCGACCAGGTGGTGAACATCGCCGAGGGCGGCCTCGACGAGATCGGCAACCTGCTGAACGAGGTGCAGGCTCTGGTGACCGAGACGGCGAACACCGCCGGCCTCTCGTCCGAGGAACGCGGCGCCAACCAGTTGAAACTGGACAGCATTCTCCAGACCATCGACCGCGTGGCCGGCGCGACGAACTTCCAGGGCAACCGCCTGCTGAACGGGAACTTCTCGTTCACCGCCGACAACGTCAGCGCCCAGGTCAGTTCGTTCAAGGTCAACGGGGCCAAGTTGGCCTACCAGTCGAACCTCAACGTCGACGTCGTCGTCACGGGTTCGGCGCAGGTGGGCGGCTTCTTCCTGTCGTTCGGCGGGTCTTCGATCGACCTGTCGTCGGCGAGCGCCAAGTTCGTGGTGGAGATCGCCGGCGCCAAGGGCAGCCGCGAACTCTCGTTCGCTTCGGGCACGGCTCTTTCGAGCATCGCCGCGGCGGTGAACTCGTTCACCGACGTGACGGGCGTGAAGGCCCGCGTCTCGGGCACCACGGGCGTGCGTCTCTACACCGATCAGTACGGCAGCGACCAGTTCGTCTCGGTGAAGGTGAACAACTCCGGCGGCCTGGATGCGGGCCAGCGCGGCGTGTACAACCTGAACACTGGCGATGCCGACGCGGTGAACACCACCCGCCTCTCGACCTTCACCAACGCCCTGAACCCCGTGAAGGACCTGGGCCAGGACGTCCGCGCCACGGTGAACGGCATCAACGCCACCACCAAGGGCACGAAACTCCGCATCAACACCGACTTCCTCGACACCGAGATCGACCTGGCGTACAACTCTTCCAACACCAGCGCCGCGAAGTTGGGGGCGTTGACCGCCTTCCGCGTCACCGGCGGCGGTGCCGACTTCCAACTTGCCTCCCGCGTCGACATCGCGGGCAAGGTGTCCATCGGCATCAACAACGTGGCCGTCCGCGAGATCGGACGCACCTCGAGCGGCTCCAACAACTACTTCCTGTCCGACCTTGCCGCGGGCAAGTCGCTCAACCTCGTCAACGGCGACCTGACCACGGCACAGAAGGCCGTGAGTGCGGCGATCACCGAGACGGCGGCCCTCCGCGGGCGTCTGGGTGCCTTCCAGCAGAACACAGTTGGTGCCACCATCCGCAGCCTGAACATCGGCCTTGAGAACACGACCGCCGCCGAGAGCGTGGTGCGTGACGCCGACTTCGCGAACGAGACGGCGGGGCTGACCCGCTCGCAGATCCTGGTCTCGTCGGCGACGCAGATCCTGGGGCTGGCCAACCAGCAGCCTCAGAGCGCCCTGCAGTTGCTGGGCTAAGCAAGTATCCCCGCCGCCGGCGTCGCCGTAAGGCTCGTCGGCGGTGGATAGGCCGCAAGGCCGATCGATTCAGGATCACCCGTGAACCGATCCGACCGCCCCGGTTGAATAAACCGGGGCGGTTTTGCTCTTTGAGATGGGCTTCGGATCGGGATTTCACCGCGGAGGCGCTGAGGGCGCGGAGAGGGACGTGGAGCGAACATCCTGGCTCCGCGCCTCCGCGTTGAATCTGACTCAGAACGGCGTTTGTTTGATTTTGAAGCGAGGGATGGGCGGCGGAGATTTGGGCAGTGGCCCTCGCTTGCGCTTCGGGTTCGTTTGTTGGGCATCCGCTGGGATGGCTGTTTTCGGGCGTTGAGGCGGCGCTCGGGGCGATTTCGCCCGATGGAACTGAGGGCCTGCTGGTGCGTCCAATGGGCCGCCCACCCTAGAATGGTGCGGTCCGCCCCGTGTTGGATTCGGAGGTCTTTGGCCATGATCAATCGCACCCTGAAGACTGTTGTGCTCGCCGCGTCCGCCCTTGTGGCGGCCGTGCCTGGGGCGGTTCCGGCGGCTTGGGCGGCGCCGTCGGAGGCGTCGGCGATCAAGCGGGACAACTACCGGCGGCTGCAGAAGCCGGTGACGGTGGAACTGACCGACCAGAAACTCGGCGATGTCGTGACGTTTGTGCGTGACCTGACCGGGGCGGACATCGATCCCATCTGGGCCGATGATCGCTCGGAGGGGCTTGACCGCGAGAAGCGTGTGACGCTGAGCGTGCGCGACCAGTCGGCGCTGCGGCTGCTTGAGAAGGTGCTTGACCGCGCGGGTGAGGCGGCGGGTGATTCGACGTGGCAGTTCGGCGAGGACGGCTCGGTGCAGATCGGTACCAAGGCCACGCTGAACAAGCACGGGACACTGAAGTTGTACCCCATCCAGGACCTGCTGTTTGTGATCCCGGATTACACGGCCGTTCCCGAACTCGACCTCAACAGCGTGCTGAGCCAGGGCGGCTCCGCCGGCGGCGGGGGTGGCGGCGGCGGCGGAGGCGGCGGGTCGAGCCTGTTCGGCGGCGGTGGCGGCGGCGGGCAGCGCCCCGAGACCACGCCCGGCGGCGATGACGCGCAGAACGCTCAGAAGATCATCGACCTCCTGATCGAGACCATCGAACCCACGCAGTGGCAGGACAACGGCGGCGACGGCGCGACGGTGCGGTTCTACAACGGGAACCTGATGATCAAGGCGCCGGACTACATCCACCGGCAGATTGTTGGGTACTCGTTCCTCAAGTAAGGCGAGGGCAACCTCCGTATGTTCGTCCGGCCGCATGTCAACGAACCCGAAGCGCAAGCGAGGGCCCATCGACGTCGGACTTTGCTGTCGGGCCTGCCCCTGTTTTGGTTGCGTTGGCGATGAACGTTAATCCGGGGCGTTGGGTGTTGGCCCTCGCTTGCGCTTCGGGTTCGTTGTTGGGGGTCTCCGGCTCTACACTGACTCTGTGCCGCCGGTCGTGAAGACAACCTGGACCACGCGTGCGCTGCTTGAGTGGATGGGGTCCACGTTCAAGGGCAAGGGGCTTGATGCGCCGAAACTGTGCGCTGAGATGCTGCTGTCGCACGTGCTGAAGTGCGATCGGCTGCGGCTGTACATGGACGCCGACCGGCCCGCTTCGGACGAGGAACGGGCCGTGCTGCGGGCTCTCGTGACGCGGGCGCTGGCGAACGAGCCGGTGCAGTATCTGGTGGGTGAGGCGTGGTTTTTTTCGATGGCGTTCAAGGTGGACCGGCGGGTGCTCATCCCGCGCCCGTGCACCGAGATGATTGTTGAACAGGTGGTGCAGCACGCTCGGGTGACGCCGGGGCATGACGCCGCGGCGATTGCGGATGTGTGCACGGGGAGCGGGTGCGTTGCTCTCTCGCTGGCGAAGCACCTGAAGCAGTCGCGCGTGCTGGCGACGGATGTTTCGGAGGATGCTCTGGCGGTGGCCCGCGAGAACGCGACGCGGCACGGCGTGACCGACCGCGTTGAGTTCGTGCGGGGCGATCTTTTGTCGCCGCTGCTGGAGCACCCGATGGGGTCGCGGTTGAATTATCTGGTCTCGAACCCGCCGTACATCCCGGACCACGAGTGGAATGATGACAAGATGATGGGGGCGAACGTGAAGGGTCACGAGCCGGAGATCGCGCTGCGCGGGGGCGTGGACGGGCTGAAGTTTGTGCGCCCGATTGTTGAAGATGGGCCGGCGCGTCTTTTGCCCGGCGGGGTGCTGCTGGTCGAGATCGCGTCTTCGACGGCGGAGGATGTGCTGGGGCTTGCGCGGGGGAATGCGCTGCTAGAGGGGGCGCGGATCGTGGCTGATCTGGAGGGGTTGCCGAGGATGTTGATGGCGCGGAGGGTGTGATGGGGACAGCCGTCGCATCACGCCCGCTGGTGGCATTGCCCGAGGTTTCGCGTGTGCCCGAGACGCTGAAGGGGTTTGATCACTTGGCGCTGGCGGCCGCGGGGCCGTGTGCACGCTGGCTGCGCCCTGTGGGGCGGTTTCTTGCTTCGGCTTCGCGCGTGGCGGCGATGGAGCGGCTGTTCGCTGACATGACCGATGCGGCGTTGGCCGGTGCGGCGGCGGAGTCGCGCGATTCCGTGCGTCGCGGGCGGGTGTCAGCATTAGTGATCGAAACGGCGCTGGCGGTGGCGCGTGAGGCGGCGTTCCGTGAACTCGGGCAGCGGGCGTTCCCGGTGCAACTGGCCGGGGCGCTCGCGCTGCACGCGGGGTGTGCCGTGGAGATGGCGACCGGTGAGGGGAAGACGCTGACGGCGGTGCTCGCCGCGGCGCTGGCGGGGTGGCGGGGGCGGGGCGTGCACGTGGTGACGGCGAACGACTATCTGGCGGCGCGGGACGCGGCGTGGATGACGCCGGTGTATGCGCGGCTGGGGTTGAGTGTTGGGTGCGTGGGGCAGGAGATGCAGGAGATGCAGCGGCGCGAGGCGTACCACTGCGATGTGACGTACACCACCAACAAGGAAGTCACGGCGGATTACCTGAGAGATCGGCTGCGGCGGGGCACCGGCGGGGCGGCCGTGGGACGTGGGAGTGAGCCGCTGCTGCGGCCGCTGCATCCGCTGGAGTGCGCCATCGTGGACGAGGCGGACTTTGTGCTGATCGACGACGCGGTGACGCCGTTGATCTTGTCGGGGGAGGAGCCGAACGCCGAGGAGGCTTCGTGCTTTGTGACCGCGCATGGGATCGCATCGCGGCTGGAGGTGGGCGAACACTACACGGCGGATGTGCGGCACCGCGAGTGTGTGCTGACGCCCGCGGGATCGCGGTTGATTGAATCGGTCGCGGCTCCTCTGGGCGGCGTGTGGGCGGGCGTGCGGCGACGGGAGGAACTGGTTTTGCAGGCGCTCGAAGCGCGCGAACTGTTCCACAGGGGACGCGAGTATGTCGTACAGGACGGGAAAGTCCAGATCGTCGATGAGGGCACCGGGCGCATCATGGCCGACCGGTCGTGGCAGCACGGCGTGCATCAGAGTGTGGAGGTGAAAGAGGGGTTGCCGCCTTCGCCGACGAAGAGCGTGCATGCCAAGGTGAGTTTTCAGCGGCTTTTCCGGATGTACCGGCACCTGTGCGGCATGACGGGCACGGCGCACGAGGCGCGCCAGGAGTTGTGGAGCACGTACCGCTTGCCGGTGGTGCGCATCCCGACGAACCTGCCGGGGCGGCGCGAGCGGTTGGGGATGGTGTTGACGAAGACTGAGCAGGCGAAGTGGGACGCGGTCGCCGAGGCGGCGGGGCAGTTCTCGGCGGCGGGGCGGCCGGTGCTGATCGGGACGCGGAGTGTGCGCGAGAGCGAGGCGGTTTCGTTGGTGTTGGCGGGGCGGGGGGTGCGGCACGAGGTGGTGAACGCCGTGCGGCATGAGCGAGAGGCGGGAGTGATCGAGCGTGCGGGCGAGGCGGGGCGCGTGACAGTGGCGACGAACATGGCGGGGCGCGGGACGGACATCCGGCTTTCACCGGAGGCACTTCGGGCCGGTGGGCTCGTGGTCATCGCGACGGCGCGGCACGAGAGCGGGCGGATTGATCGACAGTTGGCCGGGCGTGCGGCGCGCCAGGGAGAGCCGGGGGCGGTGATCGAGGTGCTTTCGCTTGAAGATGATTTGTTGAAGCGGCACGGGTCGTGGGTGTCGCGGGGGGTGGCTCGCGTTTCGGTGGGTGTGGCGATGCGTCTGGCGCAGTCGCGTGCGGAGCGGAAGGCGCGGCGGCAGCGGCGGCAGTTGCTCTTGCAGGACGATTGGTTGGACGAGAATCTGGGGTTCGCCCGGGCGGAGTGAACCACTCAACGCGGTTTTGCGCCGGGTTCCATGATGCGTGTCTCGATCAGGCTGGCGTCCCAGTTGTAGATGAGTCGGCCGACGAGGTGCTCGTCGAGCCACGTGGTGGGGACTCTGAGGACGAGCAGCAAGGCCGCGGCGTCGATCTCGATCTTTCCCGCGTCGGTCCAACCTAGAAGGTCGGCGTTGGTGCGGGTGATCATCGTCCACGCTTCGGCGGGAGTTGGGATGCGAATGGAGCGAGAGTTGGCGCGGGTCGGAATGGGGCCGTCACGGCGGGCGAGTTTCCGCACCTTCGCCGTCTCGATCATGGCGCGGGCGACGCGGGGCATGGCGACGTCCGGGCCGCCGGCGATGTCGGAGCCCAGGCCGATCCGCAGGCCGGCTTCGTGGGCGGCGTCAAGGTCGAAGAGGCCCGCCTGAAGGAACATGTTCGCCGTGGGACAGTGGACGACGATGCTGCGGCGTTTGGCGATCAGAGCGCGTTCGGCGTCGCTGAGGTGGACCGCGTGGGCCAGCAAGGTTCGGTCCGTGAGGAGGCCGAAGCGGTCGTAGACGCTGGTGTAGTCCGGATCGGTCGGGAAGAGTTCGCGGATTTTCGAGAGTTCGTCGGGGCTCTCGCTGAGGTGCGTCTGCACCCAAGTGTCTGGATGGTCCTTCACCCACCAGCCGAACTCGGCAAGGAGTTCTTCAGAACACGACACCGCGAAGCGGGGGTTCGCCGACACGACGTGGCGCTGCACCATGCCCGGCGGGTCCGTGCCCACGCTCGACAGAACACACGGGCGGGGCGGGCGCTGGCGGGCGCGGTCGCGGTCCTCTTCCAGCAGTTCATCGGGGGCGAGGCGGTCCATCCCGACGCGCCCGGCGATGAACCGAAGGGGCGTCTGATGGGCGAGCACGGCGAGCACTTCGCGGTTGATCGCGCCGTGGCTGGTGAGGTACGCCGCGACGCCCGCCGTTCCCTGGTGGAGGTGCCTTCGTGCGGCGACCAGTGCCATGTGGACGGCGGCACCCCGGCCCCACCAGATCTCCGCGGGAAAGACGGCGCGGTTGAGCCATTCAAGCAGCGGCAGGCCGTCGATGCCCACGGCGTCGGTCTGGGGCAGGTGGCAATGGGCGTCGAAGAAGGCGGGGGAGATGACGTGGTCGGGGCCGCCGTGGGTGGGCGGGCCGAGGGCGGAGGGGAGGTCGCCGTGGCCGATCTCTCGGATGCGCCCGTGCTCGATGCGGAGCCAGCCGGGGGTGGCTGGCCGGGCGGGGTCGAGGAGCAGGCGGCCTTGGAGGATCATTCGGGGGAGATTAGGGGGAGTCGGCGGGGAACGGTCGGATAATCGCGGGATTGTCCGGGCGAATGGGTACCTCTATAGTCAGGTCTTCCTGGGGTCCGTCTCGCACCGAACCGCTCCTCCAACCCTGAAGGTATCGCTCCCCATGGCTGTCGCAGTCAAAGGCCTCGAAGGTGTTGTCGCCGCCGAAACCCGACTCTCGTACATCGACGGCGAGGCGGGGATCTTGGAGTTTGTGGGCATCCCGATCGGGGAACTGGCGTCGCACTCGACGTTCGAGGAGACGGTGTTCCTGCTGTGGAACCTGCGTCTGCCGAGCAAGGCGGAACTGACGGCGTTCGAGGCTTCGATCCGGGCAAACTACGAGCCGCCGGCGGAACTGGTGAAGTTGCTGCAAGCGACGCCCAAGGACGCGCAGCCGATGCACGTCATGCGGACGATGATCTCGGCGCTGGGGCTGTACGACGCGACGCCGAACAAGATCGATGCGGCGAGTTTGCGGGAGAAGGCGCTGAAGGCGCTTGCGTGTGCGCCGACGATCCTGGCCTACTTTGACCGGCACCGGCGCGGGCTGCCGCTGGTCAAGCCCGACGCGAAACTGGGCATCGCCGAGAACTTCCTGTACATGCTCAACGGGCAGCGACCCACGGCGACGATGGCCAAGGCGCTGGACGTGTGCCTGATCCTGCACGCCGACCACGGGCTGAACAACTCGACCTTCACCGCCCGCGTCATCGCCTCGACGCAGAGCGACATTTACTCGGCGCTCACGGGCGCGACAGGCAGCCTCCGCGGCCCGCTCCACGGCGGGGCGAACGAGGGCGTGATGGTGATGCTCAACGAGATCCCCTCGGTCGCCGCCGCCGAGAAGTACGTGCTCGACAAGTTGGCGAAGAAGGACAAGATCATGGGCTTCGGGCACCGGATCTATAAGGCCTACGACCCGCGTGCAACGCACCTGAAGGTGCTGGCGAAGCAACTGGCCAAAGACACTGGGAACGAGGGTCTGTACGAGAAGAGCCACGCGATCGAGAAGACGATGGAGACGGCCGTTGCCGCGAAGGGGATTTACCCCAACGTCGATTTCTACTCGGCGACGACGTACCACTGCATCGGGCTGAAACTCGACCTGTTCACGCCGATGTTCGTGGCGGGTCGGATCGCCGGGTGGGCGGGGCACATCATCGAGCAGTTGGGCGACAACCGGCTGTTTCGCCCCGACGCAGATTACGTTGGGGCGCACGACGTGAGTTACACGCCGGTGGAGAAGCGGTAAGGCGTGGAATCGCTCGCGCTGGTGCTGGCGGCGGCGGCGTGCGTGGGGGTCGCGCTGCTGTGGAATGGGCAGCGCCGGGTGCGACGGCGGCAGCGACAACTGGACGAGCGGACGCGCGGGCTGTCGCGCCGCCTGGAGGTCGCGGCGCGTGCGGCGGCGGAGCGCGAGTCCGCAGAATGCTTGACGCGGGCGGGTCGGGAGGCCCGGTGGCCGGTCCGATTCACCTCGGGCAGCGGCGAGGACCTGTTCCTGTGGCGTCTGTTCGAGGACAAACTCGAGGGGCGGTTTATCGAGGTCGGTGCGTACGACGGGGTGACGCACAGCGTGACATACCCGTTTGAAGGGTTGGGATGGACGGGGGTGCTGATCGAGCCGTTGCCAGAGGCCGCGGCGGCGTGCCGTGCGGCACGGGCGCACAGCCGGACGGTGCAGGCGGCGCTGGGGCCGGTTGGCAGCGGCGGGACGGCAAGGTTTACAAAGGTCGGCGGGGATGCCCGCGGCGAGAAGATGTCGTTCCTGACGACCTCGGCGCGTCACCGCAAGATCATGCGCGAACGCGGCGAACAGGTCGAGATCGAGGTGCCGTTGACAACGATGGACGCGGTGCTCGATGGTGAGGCACCCGGGATCGACTTCGCGGTGATCGATGTCGAAGGGGGCGAGGCGGAACTGCTGCGAGGGTTCGACCTGCGGAAACACCGGCCGCGCGTGCTGGTGATCGAGGACAAGAGCGACGGTGCGGACGGCACGGTGCCGGGCCTGGTGATGGGCAGCGGGTATGTGTGCGCCGGCTGGGTGGGCGAGAATCTGGTGTTCGTGACCGCGGACGAGCAGGGCCTGGTGGAGCGGGCGGTGGGGCTGTGCGACCGGCCCGCGCCGCGCGCGCTGTCGGCGGGTACGCTGCGGGCATGAGCGGGTATTCACGCGAGTTTTTTCAGGGTCGGATGGCGGGGGCGGGGGCCTCGGCGGGGGTTGTTACGCCGCTGGCACTTTCGTGGACGCGGGCCGCAAGCGTGCTGGATGTCGGCTGCGGCACCGGGTCGTGGCTCGCGGCGTTCATGGGGCTTGGCGTCACGGACGTGCTGGGCATTGACGGCGATTATGTGGACCGCTCTGCGCTCGAGATCCCGGCGGAACGGTTCCGGGCGATGGACCTTTCGAAGCCCTTCGACGTGGGACGGGTGTTTGATCTGGCGGTGTCGCTGGAAGTCGGGGAGCACCTGCCGCCGGAGACTTCGGAGGCGTTCGTCGAATCGCTGTGCCGCGCTGCGCCGGTGGTGCTGTTCTCGGCGGCGGTGCCGATGCAGGGCGGGACCGGGCACGTGAACGAGCGGTGGCAGGGAGACTGGGCGTCGATGTTTGCGCGGCGTGGGTTTGTGGCGGTCGACGCCGTGCGCCCGGTGGTGTGGGGAGACGAGCGGGTGGCGTGGTGGTACCGGCAGAACACGCTGGTGTATGTGCGTGAAACGGACCTGGGGAGGTACCCCGAGTTGGCCGCGGCACGGGCGCGCACGAACGACGGGGCGTTGTCGGTGGTGCATCCGATCCTGCTGGAGAAGCGGAACCGCAAGCCGTTGCGCTCGATGGGCGCGGCATCGGTGGCGCGGGCGTGGTTCCGCGCGGCGCTGGGGCGGTAGCGGGACGTGCGCGGGGGATCAGGGCCTGTGTACCGGGCCGGTGCCGTTCTGGGCGTTGTAGGCGCCGACGATCTCGACGAGGGCGCGCCAGCCGGGGTTGTCGGACGCCGCGAATCGGTCGAAGAACGAGCCCTCGAACAGGCGCTCGCGGTCGACGGGGAAACGTGAGCCGAGGTAGTGCAGGATGCGGATGGGCCGGTCGTCGCCCATGCGGATGATGGGGTCGCGCCAGTTGTCGGCGTGGGGCAGCAGGCCGAAGGGGATGCCGAGTTTGAGCAGCGTGGCGGGGACGGCGAGTTGGCCGCTGTGCACGCGCGGGAAGAAGCCGCCGATGATGCGTTTGGCGGCGTCGGGCTTCTTCCAGTGGCGGCGGTTCCACTGCACCAGGGCCCACTGGACGGGGTTGAGCGTCGTCGCCCGCATGCTGGCATGCAGGCGGTTGCACATCGGGACGATCTCTTTGGCGAACGCGGGGATGACGCTCGCGCGGATCGCGAACACCCCGGTATTGAAGATCGGCAGACGGTCGGCGGGGAACCAGTCGTGGGCGACGGCGTCGAGTTCGGCGTCGGTGCGCCCGGTGTACTTCTTCAGAATACCGCGGAGGCCCCACGCCTGGCGGGTGTGCTCGGGGGAACAGAAGAAGTCCTCGCGTGCCGACGCCAGACGGTCGAGGAGCGGGTCCAGCGGGCTGACAACGGCGGTGTCACAATCCAGGAACAACAGCCACGGCGTGGTGCCGAGGGCAGGCGCGAGGCAGTTCCACTTGTTGGTGAACCGCAGGGCGGTGCTGATTCGGGGGCGGACGAGGGTTTCGACGCCGAAGCGATCGCGGAGTTCGGCGGCGAGCGGCTCGTCGGCGCGTTCGTTGAAGACGACGGTGATGGGGGCGGCGGCGGCCCTTCCGCCGCGGTTCCTGATGCTCCAGCAGGCAAGGCGGAGCATGGGGCCGTATTCCGGCTTGGCTTCCGCGACGTAGACGATGTGGGCTTCGGGCATTCGCAGTGGGTGCGTGGTGATGGGCGATTGATGGATGATGCGCTCGCAACGAAATCAACGAGGCGAGACTGCCGGCGCGTCGGCGAGTTTAGCACTTCGGGCGGTCCGCTTGGACTTCGTTGTGGCTTGCTCTTCCATCATCAGCGCCATCCGCTTCACGCGGTCCCCCCACCGCTCGCTGGTCACCTGCTGCGTCCGCAGGCTCTCGGCCCAGATGGGGAACGACAGCGGCGTAAGTTGCGGGGTGTTGACTATCACGAGTTTCGCCGAGGCGATGCGCCGCAGGGCGGCGTGGATCCTCGCGATCTGCAACTGGTCGTTGATGACCTCGCGTTTGGCCTGCTCCAGCAGGAAGTTCACGGGGTCGAACTCGGTGAAGACGTCGAAGAAGAGGTCGGCGGAGGCCTGGACGTGGCGCGGGCGCTTGGTGAACCCCCCGCCGCCGGATCGTCCACCGGAACTGCCCCGGCTCGATGGGGATCTGGTCGCGGGGAATCCGGGGTTGATCAGCCCCGCGACCCGCGCGATATCGCGGAAGCGGCGGCGGGTCATCTCGCTGGTGTTCACGCTGGCGGCGAGGTCCGGGAGGAGGTCGTCGGGATCAAGGGCTTTGCGCCACTGGGCTTCCGTGAGGTTGAGCGGCGTGGGGCTGGAGAGTTCGAGGCCGTAGTCATTCATGGCGACGGTGATGGAGCGGGGTTCGAGGCGTGCGAGTCTTCGTGCAAGGATGGCACCGAGGCCCTCGTGGACGCTGCGGCCTTCGAAGGGGAAGAGGTAGACGTGGAAGCCCTCTCTGCTCGTCGTTGATTCGATGAGGAGTTCGTTCGCGTGGGGCAGGTGGGAGAGGCGGGCGTGGAGGTCGAGCAGCGGGCGGGCGGCGATGAGTTCGGGGGAGGGAGCGAAGGGGATTTGAACGGGCTCGATTCTGTCCCCGAGCTCGCGCTCGGGGTTCGGATGGATTGCCGCTGCAGCGATCGTCGCACGCACCCTCGCGGCGAGTTGTGAAGAGAGCGACATCTGCCCGCCCACCCACTTGGGCACGGCCCCGGAACGGCCCTTGGCGCGGCGCACCATCACCGTCATCTCATGCAAGCGCACGAGTTCTACGGCGATCCCGGCGAAGATGAAGCGGTCGCCCACGGCGAGCCGTGCCACGGCGGACTCTTCGATCGTGCCCAGCGTTGCCCCGCCGATGACTTTCACAAGCAGGCTGTTGTCACTCGAAATCGTGCCGATGGTGAGGCGGTGTTCGCGGGCGGCTTTGCTCGAGGCGATGCGGTAGCGGGCGTCTTCGCCGCGGGTGATGCGGGCAAACTGGGGGTAGGCGTGGAGGGCCGCGCCGCCGCGGACGGCGAAGTCGAGAACGTAGCCCCATTCGGTGTCGGTGAGGTCTTTGTAGGCGTGGGTGGAGCGGGCTTCGTTCAAGAGTTCCGCCGCGTCGAAGCCCGCGTCACCGGCCGCGCACGCCGTGGTGACGACGTGCTGGGCGAGCACATCCAGAGGTTTGTCGAGGGGCACGCGCGGCTCGATGTCGCGGGCGATCAGGGCCTCGCGTGCGGCGGCGAACTCCACGAGCTCGAAGGCGTGCGTGGGCACGCACACCACGCGGCTGGGCACGTTCGGTCGGTGGCCGCTGCGTCCGGCCCGCTGCATCAGCCGGGCCACGCCCTTGGGGCTGCCGATCTGGATCACCTGTTCGACAGGGGAGAAATCCACGCCGAGGTCGAGGCTGCTGGTGCAGACGACGCACTTCAGTTGCCCCGCCTTGACCGCGTCTTCGACCTTTTGCCGCAGCGCGCGTTCGAGCGAGCCGTGGTGGATCGCCATGCGCCCCAGCCAATCGGGGCGGAGGTGCAGCAGTTCGCGGAACCACAGTTCCGACTGCGAGCGTGTGTTGGTGAACACGAGGGTGGTCGATGCACCGTCGATCACCTTCGCCACCTGCTCGGCGATCTTCAGGCCCAGGTGCCCGGCCCAGGGGAAACGCTCGATGTCTTCTGGGATGACGGTTTGAAGGTCGAGCGTCTTGGGGAGGTCGGCGTGGATGAGGGTTGGGGTTGGTTGTTCCTTGGGTGATGAGGGTGGGTTGGTCGCGAGAGGTTGTGGTTCTTGGGAAGAGTCTGCACCGGCTGGAAGCCGGTGCCACCCGGAGCCGTTGCCCCGGTTGCCGGCGAGTGCTTCGAGCGCTTGGGGCAGGTTGCCGAGGGTCGCCGAGAGGCCGATCGTGCGGAGGTTGGGGAGCCAGCGGCGCAGACGTGCCAGCGCGAGTTCGGTCTGGACGCCGCGCTTGGAGGAGAGGAGTTCGTGCCACTCATCGACGATGACGCAGCGGAGGGAGGCGAAGCGTTCTTCGCCGCCGGGGTGACTGAGGATGAGGCTGAGGCTCTCGGGGGTGGTGATGAGGGCTGTGGGGAGGCGTTCCTTTTGCTTGAGTTTGAGCGCGGCGGAGGTATCGCCGGTGCGCTTCTCGATGGTCCAGTTCAGACCGAGCGCCTGAAGAGGTTCGGTGAGTGCTTTCGCCGTGTCGGTGGCGAGGGCCCGCATGGGGGTGATCCAGAGGATCGTGATGGGGTCGGCTGTGTTTCGGCGGAGAGGCTTTGGAGGGGAGGCTGGATTGGTGGAGCGTTGGGCGGTGGCCCGTCGCTTGCGCTCCGGGTTCGTTTCCTGCGGCGTCTCGTGCAAGATTTGGTTGATGGGGGCGAGCCATGCCGCGAGGGTTTTGCCGGTGCCGGTGGGGGCATGGATGAGGGTGTCGCGTCCCTCGGCGTAGGCACGCCACGCGTCTGCCTGATAGGGGAACGGACGCCAACCGCTCGCCTTGAAATAGGCCTGGATGAGCGGGTGGATGTCGGCGTCGCGGCGCACGGAACAGGGTAGGGGATGTGTTTGGGTCCGCGGCGTGACGGGCCGATAGTGGTGGGTATGGCACACGATGACCAGCAGGCGGGCGTGGTTCCAACGGGACACTCGGGCGGGGGCGGTGGTGGGTTGCGCACGGCGTTGGCGTGGGTGGCGCTGGTGTGCGTCGCCGGGCTGATGATCGGGCTGCACGCGCTTTCGAATGCGCCGGCGGTGCCGAAGCCCGGCGAGCCCGTGCCGGCGGCCCAACCGGAGCGCGACGCCGGGGTGATGCTGAAACTCATCGGTCGATACTCGATCGGCGTGCGGGAACTGGGGAAGACCTCGCCGCTGTTGAAAGACCAGGCTGTGATGTCGCAGTTGGTGGGCACGCTGGACGGCCAGGCGACGACGCCGACCGAGAAACTCCGTGCGGCGATGATCGCGGGCGAGTTGACGGGACCGGATGCGGCTCGGAAAGCCGTCGACGGCGTGCTCGCCGACGGGGCACTGGATGAGGGCCTGCGGAAGGACGGCGAAACACTGCTCGCGATGAACGCCGAGGGGGTTGAAAAGGCTGCGGGGGCGGTGTCGGCGGAGGACGCCGAGCGGCTGAAGAAGCGGCACCACTGGTTTGCCGAGGTGGCGCTGTCACGCGGGTTGCCTGAGTCCGATCCGGTGCGTGTTGAGATCATCAAGACGGGCACGCGGACGGTGATCGTGATGATCTCGGCGGTGGTTATCGCGGGCGTCGCGATGCTGATCGGGTTCGTGCTCGCGACCATCGGCGTGATCATGCTGGTCTCGGGCTCTCTCTGCCCGGCGTATGCGCGTGACGCGGCGCTGGCGGGAACGACCGCGGGCCAGCGTGCGGCGCTGCTGGAATCGCTGGTGCTTTTCATCCTCGCGCTGCTGGGGCTGAGTGCCGCGGCGGAAGGGATTCAGGCCGTCGGCGGGCCTGATCTCAAAGTCTGGCTGCTGTGGCTTGCGCTCGCGGCGGCGTGGTGGCCGCGGGTGTGGGGCATGGAGCGTTCGGCGTGGAAGACGGCGCTGGGGTGGCACACCGGGCGCGGCGTGCTGCGCGAGATCGGGGCGGGCATCGTCGGCTATCTCGCAGGGCTGCCGATCGTGCTCGTCGGGCTGGTGACAACGCTGGTGCTCGTCGCGGTCACGGGCTCGAAGCCGACGCACCCGGCGGTGGAACAGGCGAGCGCGGGCGGCGGGTGGTGGTCCTCAGCGCAGTTGATGGTGCTGGCGTGCCTGTGGGCTCCGGTGTGCGAAGAGACGTTCTTCCGTGGGGCCATGTTCGCCCACTGCCGCCGGTGGCTGCACCCCTTGCTGAGCGCGCTGGTGGTGGCGTTCGTGTTCGCCGCGATCCATCCGCAGGGCTGGGCGGTGGTGCCGGCGCTGATGAGCCTGGCGGTGAGTTTCGCGCTGGTGCGGGAGTGGCGCGGGAGCACCATCGCGAGCATGACGGGGCACGCGATGCAGAACGGGTTTGTGATGACGCTGAATCTGCTGATGCTGGGGGGATGACGAGTGTCACCGCAGAGACAAGGAACCGAGGAAGGGCTTCACCGCGGAGAACGCGGAGCACGCAGAGGAATGCGCAGAGAGAGAGAGAGAGAGAGAGAGAGAGAGAACGCAAGGGCAGCAGAGCGAGAAAGCGGGAGCACCATGACTGGCGGTGGGACAGCCCTCTTGGAATCCCGCGTTCTAAGGCCCGAAGGGCCGAACGAGCATAGCCGGGGGTAAGCGAGTCTTCGAGCGCAACCCCCGGCAAACAGGCCTGTATCGTGAAGCCCCGAAAGGGGCGACAGAATCGGGGCGAGGTTGATGCAACTCCGCGGATGCGGGAGTGGAGCCCGCCAGAATGGGGGAAACCTTCCGCGATACCGCGCCATCCGATCCCTTCGCAAACCAAAACCGCGCCGCGCCCCCGCTCCTACGCGTCCGCCGCGGCACGCTCCAGCGCAAGATCGTGCGCCCGGTGATACGCCCGCCCTAACCTGGTCCAATCGAAGAGTTCGCTCTGCCGCTGCACACGGTTGCGCAGGTCGATGCGGCCCTTGCGGTCCAAACGGCAGTACGCAAGCAGCCAGCGTGCAAGGTCTGCGGCGGCTTCGTGGTAGCCCCGCCCGCGCCGCTTCAATACGTTTAGGCCCCAGTCGTCGTGGTCAGGGTACTTCTCGGCGATGTAGCGGCCAAACCCAGCGAGGTCCGACGTGACCGCGGGCACACCGAGCGCGGCGCACTCCAGCGGCGTGTAGCCCCACGGCTCGTAGGCGCTGGGGAACACGCCGAGGTGACATCCGCGCACGAACTGCTCGTATTCGATGCCCCACAGGGGGTTCGTCGAGGTGATGAACTGCGGGTGGTAGACCACCTTCACCGGATCATCGGGCTTGTTGAACAGGTGCAGCGACCGCATGTAGTTCAAGACCGCGTCGGCGCCCTCGTTCTCGATGGCGTGCGTCACGATCGGCGGCAGGCCCGAGCGCCGCAGAGCCTGCTGCGTCCGCCGATACCGCACCGACCAGTATGGATCGACCAGCGTGTCGATGTTCACCTTCTCGCCGGCCGCCGCGCGGGGGAACAACTTCGCCCCGACATCGCGCATGATCGACGAACACACCGAGCGGAGTTCGTCGAGCACCGCCGAGGACTGCAGCACATCCGGCAGGATGAACCGCACCGGGCGGGCGGTGATGATGAAGAAGACGACGTTGACGGGGATGCCGAAGGCCTTGATCTGGGCGTTCAGCCGGGCCAGCGCCTCGAGACACAGATCAAACCCCTTGTTCCGCGGCTCGAAGCGGCCGCTGGTGAACATGTAGATCGTGCGGTCAAGGTCCATCTGGTAACTGGGGAAAAAGTGCCCCATGACGAACCGGTTGATCTTCTCCTTGAACTGCGCGTGCAGTGTCTGGAACTCGTGCCCCACGTCGTGACGCGCGACGTCCAGACCGTTGGGCAGCACCATGTCGACGGGTCGGCCCAGCAGCGCGGCGCACTCTTCGCCGGTGATGGGGCTGACCGTCGTGAACACATGGGCCCCGTGGGCACACGCCCGCTCCATCGCGTGCTGGCACTTGATGTTGTACTTCCCCGCTTCGAACTCGGCGTTGCGTCCGGGCCGGCCCGGGCCACCCAGCGTGTCATAGAAGTTCTCCTCGTTGCTGGCGATGTAGCGGCCCAGCAGCGTGGCGTGGGTGGTGAAGACCGTCGTCACGGGCATGCGGTCACGCCGCGCCATGGGGATGGCCAGCCCGCCAAGCCACTCGTGAAAGTGGGCCAGAACCTTGCGCTTTTCGGGGTTCTTGTGCGTCGTCGAAACGTGGCACACAGCGCCGAGCACGCGGCGCACGGCGTCGCCGAAACTCACCGCCAGGTCGATCGTCCCGTCGCCCGCCGGGCACTCGATCTTGTGGTCGTTCCACAGCCGGTACTTCACGGCGTCGAGGTCGTGGGTGGACATCTGGTGCTCGACCAGCAGGCAGCGCGGGTTGCCGGGGATCAGCCACCGCCCGTAGTGCACGGTCAACCCCTGCGAGGCCAGGAGTTCCACCACCTGCTTCATCCAGCCCGACGGCACGCGGACCTCGAACTCCACCTCGGCCCGCTTCTGTTCGTACGGGCCGACCAGCACGTAGTGGTCGCCCCAGCGAGCCGACATGGTGGCGGCTTTCGACCGCAGCACCTGGTAGATGCCGCCCACCTGGTTGCACACCTCGGTGGAGATCTCGAGCAGCAGCGCCCCGGGGGGAGCAAGATCGGCGTCGATCATGGTGGGCGAGGACGACGCACCCGCCGACGCGGTCGAGCCGGTGCCGGGGGCGCTTGAGGGGCGGGAGGTTCGGGAGGGTTTCCCTGTGGGGCTCACGCGGTGAGGATACCACGGCGAAGGGGAAATTCTCGGGCGTTGGATTCTCCTCATGTTTGGAGGGATTTGCCGCGGGAATCCGTGGGCAAAATGTGGGCGGGCAATCCCCGGATTTGTGCCGCCCAAGGCGGGGCCGTGCGGTAGCATTCCAGACGCCCGGCGAGAGGTCGCGCGGGCGGAGGGTGAGAATCCCTCCACAGACACGTCACACGTCAACACACGTCCACCTAGGAGAGAATGAGATGCGTATGTCCACCAAGGCCCTTTTGGCCTGCGCCGTTGTCGGCACCGCCGCCGCCTTTTCCAACGCCGCGGTCGTCTTCGACGCCCAGAACAGCGGCGGCTTCTTCACCCCGTTCAACAGCGGCAACGCCGGCACCGTCAAGTACGGCGACTCCGGCTGGCTCTCGGGCTTCGGCTCCGACACCTACACCCTGACCAGCATCACCCTCCGGCTGGCCACTTTCAACACCACCACCGCCGGGACCACCGACCTCAACTTCACCTTCAACGACGGCGACCCCTCGGGCCTGGTCTTCGGCCCCGGCACCACCCTCTACAGCACCACCGTCACCGGCATCTCGCTCCCCGCCAACCCTGTCGGCTTCGCCACCTTCTTTGACCTCACCATCCCCCTGCCCAATATCGTCACCAGCGGCGGCTTCAACAACATCGGCTGGTCGATGGGCCTTTCGAACTACAACTACGGCGGCGACTTCGGCGTCCAGACCTCCGGCTTCCAGGCGGTCGGCTTCTTCACCACCAACGCCTCGTTCTACAACGGCTCGACGTGGAACCTGTTCTCCTTCGGCGGCCCGGCCAACTTCGCCGCCGAGATCAACGGCTTCATTACCCCCGCGCCGGGCGCGGTGGGCGTGATGGGCCTGGCGGGCGTGGTGGCGCTGCGGCGTAGGCGCTGAACGGTTCCATACGCATGACTGGCAACAAGACAGCCCCGGCCTACTGGTCGGGGCTGTTTCACTAGGTTCATTCGTGCCACGGCTTGGCGTCATCGACATGCCGTGGCCGTTCTCGATACTGACTTCAACGCACGGCTTGTCGAAGACGCCAAGCCGTGGCACCTCGAAATCGTCAGGACATCACACGTCCAAACTCTTCACCTCAAGCGCATGGTCCTCGATGTACTTGCGCCGCTGGTCGACGTCCTCGCCCATCAGAATGGTGAAGAGTTCGTCGGCCTCGGACGCCGCGTCCCAGTTGACGCGGAGCATGGTGCGCTTGGAGTAGTCCATCGTGGTTTCCCACAACTGCTCGGGGTCCATCTCGCCCAGACCCTTGAAGCGCTTGACCTCCATGCCGCGCCGGCCGACGTCGAGGAGCGTGGTGAGGATCGAGGGGAGGTTGGGGGCTTCGACGAGACGCCCGCCGCCACCGGCGGAACCTGCGGCGTCTGCCGTGGCTTCTGGGGAGCCCGTCGCTGACGCTCCGGGTTCGATGTTTGCCTCATCGGCCTCGCCGTCGGCCTCGGCGTCGCGGGCGTCGCCCTCGCCGCTGCCACGGGCCTTGATCGGGCCGGCCCGCAGGGGGGTGCTCCAGGCGAACTTGGTGGGGAGTTTCTCGCCCGTCACAGCCTCGCGCCGCGTGAGGGTGTAGTCCTTCATCAGCAGGCCGAAGGGGGCCAGTTGCTCGAAGATCTGGGTGATCTCGCGGTTTTCGTGCAGTTCTCGCACGATGGCGAGCGGACGCGGATCGACGGGCGCGGAAGAGGGGCCGCGCGAGTCGTGCCCGTTGGCAGCATCCACGGTGAAGTCGGGCACACGCAGGTTGTGCTTCTTGACGATCGACGCGGCGCCTTCGTCGGACCACGCGAACTCGTCGCCGCCAATCTGGCCCGCGGAACCGGCCCAGGTGACGCGGTGCGTCGGCAGCGCGTGCCGGCCCGAGGGATCGTTCTTGCCGGATTCGATGAGCGACGCGAACCGCACGCCGCGGCGCTCGGCGATCTCGACCAGTTCGTGCAGCCGGCGGAGGAGTTTCACGACCTTCTTGAGGTTCTCGCCATCGATGGTGCGGGCGGTGGGCGCGCCGGAGGCCCCGCCGCGGGCGGTGGATTGGGCGTCGTCGTCGCGGACCATGAGGGACGCGCCGTCGAGGCCGAGTTCGGCCAGCACCTCGGTCATGCGCCCCTCGTTCAGGACGTACTGCGACTTCTTGCCTCGGGTGATCTGGTAGAGCGGGGGCTGGGCGATGTAGACCTTGCCGCGCCGGATGAGTTCGGGCATCTGGCGGAAGAAGAAGGTGAGCAGGAGGGTGCGGATGTGGCTGCCGTCGACGTCGGCGTCGGTCATGATGACGACGCGGCCGTAGCGGAGTTTGGCGATGTCGAACTCTTCGCCGATGCCGCACTTGAGGGCCGAGATGAGCGTGCGGATTTCCTCGAAGGCCAGGACTTTGTCCAGCCGCGCTTTCTCGACGTTGATGAGTTTGCCGCGCAGCGGCAGGATGGCCTGCGTCTCGACGTCGCGCCCCTGGGTGGCGCTGCCGCCTGCGGAGTCACCTTCGACGATGAACATCTCGGAGCGGCCCACGTCCTTGGTGGTGCAGTCGCGGAGTTTGTGCGGCATGCTGCCGCTTTCGAGGGCGCTCTTGCGCCGCGTCAGTTCGCGGGCCTTGCGGGCGGCCTCGCGGGCCTGCGCCGCCACGATGCCCTTGAGGCAGATCTTCTTCGCCTCGGCTGGGTGCTCATCGAGCCACTGCTCCAGCCGCTCGCCGAAGGACGAACTGACCTGGCCTTCGACCTCGGTATTGCGGAGTTTGCCCTTGGTCTGGCCCTCGAACTGCGGCTCGGGGAGTTTCACGCTCACGACTGCGGCGAGGCCTTCGCGCAGGTCGTCGCCGCTGGGGAGCGGGTCGGAGTCCTTCAGCAGTTTCGCCTTCTTGGCGTAGTTGTTCAGCGTGCGGGTGAGGGCGGTCTTGAAACCAGAGAGGTGCGTGCCGCCGTCGACAGTGCGGATGTTGTTGGCGAAACTCAGGATCGACTCGTTGTACGAGTCGTTGTACTGCATGGCGATCTCGCACGAGAACGCGTTGTCCTTGAACTCGCCCTTGAGGTGGACGATGTCGTGGAGGGGCTGCTTGGCGTGGTTGAGGTGGGCGACAAACTCGAGGAGGCCCTTATCGAAGCGGAAGGTCTCGTCCTTCAGGTTGCCGTCGCTGCCCACGCGCTCGTCGGTGATGCGGATGGTGACGCCGGGGTTGAGGTACGCGAGTTCCCGCAGGCGGTGGCTGAGCGTGGCGTAGTTGAACTCGATCTCGGGGAAGATCTCGGGGTCGGGGTGGAACGTGACCTTGGTGCCGGTGCGGGGTCGGCCGTCGGAGCGGGTGGGGGCGTCGCCGATGACGTGCAACGGCTCGGCGGTCCGGCCGCGGTGGAAGACGATCTTGTGGACTTTCCCGTCGCGCATCACCTCGACGGCGAGGCGGTCGGACAGGGCGTTGACGCAGGAGATGCCCACGCCGTGGAGGCCGCCGGAGACCTTGTACGCCGAGCCTTCCTCCCCGAACTTCCCGCCGGCATGGAGGACGGTCATGACGATTTCGACGGCGGGCTTGCCGTCGTACGCGGGATTCTCGTGGCGCTTGATCTCGACGGGGATGCCCGAACCGTCGTCGACGACGCTCAACGAGCCGTCGGTATGAATCCGCACCGAAACCATCGAAGCCCGCCCGGCCATGCACTCGTCGATGGAGTTGTCGACGGCCTCGTAGACCAGGTGGTGCAGACCGCCGGGGCCGGTGTCGCCGATGTACATACCGGGACGCTTGCGGACGGCGTCGAGGCCCTCAAGAATCTTGATCTGGTCGGCGCCGTAGGCCTGCTTGGGGTCGGCGCTGGGCTGGGGCGGTGGCGTATCGGGCATGGCGGAAAGTGGCGTCATTCGTGGCTCGATGACCGCTCGGGGATGGGCTTGTGTGGATGCTCTGGCTGGTGTGCCGCGGCGGAAAAGCAGGAAAATCGTCGTCTCGTCGAGGCCCGGAACACCTGCTCGGACTCGACTTTGTGATGCCCTGGAACGGGCTGAAACGGTGGTCACTCGGGGGCAAGGATTGTAGGCGAAGCAAGGTCTTTTTTCCTGTTGGGCACAGAGTTTTCAACACCGAAACGGGGCCGGAATTTCAGAGTTTTTTGTTTCGTTGCCGCAGCGAAAAGGATGGTCATCGGTAGGCCGTGGCGTTGACGATGGAAACAGGTACCACAATCGCTCCGCACGCCACGCAGAACCCTGCGCCGGCGGTGCCTTGGAACGCCGAAAACGAGGGCCGGGTGCATTACTCCGTGACGGCGTCGCGCACCTTGGAAACCCCTCCGCCGCATGTCAAGGGGGCGGAAAGTCCCATGAGGGTGGCGTCGAACATCTCCATCAACCAGTACACGCTCGCGGTCGTGGCGTGCTTGCTGACTTGGGCCTGCTTGTCGATGGTCCGCCGAGCGGTAGTGCTGCCCGCGGTCGCAGCGTGGTTCTTCTACTTGGCGCCGATAGTCCTCTTGCTCTGGCTGGTCTCCGAGCCGATCCGGGCCTTATGGCCGGGGAAAGCGTTCACGATGCGCAACCTCGATGTCGGGCCGGACCCGAGTTTCCGCGTCCGATGCGTCGCCCAAGGAAGGCACCTCGACGCGCTCGGCAAGATCACCGATCAGGCGTTCGAACCCGAAACGTTCAACGCGTCGCTCGCCGAGGGCGGTGCTCCCGGCGGGCGTTGGGCCCGTGCCGCGTGCAGTCTGGTCGGCTTCGCCTTTCTTGCCGTGGCGTGGAGACTGTCAACCGGGCGATGGCTGCTCAGCAACGGCGGGGGCGCGATGATCGGCGCAGGGCTGATGCTCGGTGCCGTCGTCGGGGGCGCGGCCTCCGCCGTCATCTGGCCGGTGTATTACCGCGTGATGCCGGGGCGGCTGGAACGGGTCACGACCGGGTTCCTGGCCCGGGGCCCGGTGGTGAAGCGTTCGTGGAACCTGAAGCAGTGCGGCGTTCTCGCCGACCTCACCCGACGCGTGGTGGCCATCGATCCGCCGGGATCGCCCCGGCTGGTGCTGCAGACCTCGCTGCTAGGAAAGAAGTACGAGTTCGAGCGGGCGGTACTGCTGGGGGCGGTTTCAACAGGGGTCATCCCCGAGTGCGACGAGTTCGAATTTTCGCTCTAGTCGCCGTCAAAAATCCTTCTCCGTCATACGACTTGCCCCAGACGGAAAGCAAGCTTTGAATCTCTTTCGCTCGGCGCTTGCGAAGATCGATGCGCTGAACCCCGGTGATCGCCCAGATCATCTTCTTGTCGAATTCTCCGATGACCACAGGCACGATCCGATCTCTGTAGCGGCGATTGTCCAGCGCGTAAACGTACTCGCGATTGACCCATTCTGATTTGGCGGCGTTCCTCGACAACAGCAACACGAACCATGTGCAACGGGCGAGCGCACGTCCGATCTCTTGATGCCAATCGACAGCACCTGTCAGCTTGTGCTCGCTGTACCAAACGCTGATGCCGTGCCGCTGAAGGAGATCACGGATGCAACGCGCCGTGTTGCGATCCTTGCTCGAGTGCGAAAGAAAAACGCTCGACGCGTTGATCCGGGATACCGACGAATGCCCGCGGGTCATGCCGCCTTCCCTCGCCGCGTCTGCCTGGATTGCCCGCCCAGCAGCGCTTCACCCAGCTTTCTTGCAATCGCCTTCGGGCTTTCGTCGGTGATCCATTGCTGCGACTGAATTGGCCACGGGACCGCACCGGGGTCCGTTTTCCGCACTTGCACGACCACAAAGCGGCCTGCGAAACGAGGCTGGGACAGTGCGTACAACCAATCGCGTCGAGTGTTCTCCGATTCCGCCGATTGAGGTGAAACAAAGGCCACCATCGCGTCGGCACCTTCAAGAAACTCGCCGAGTCGAGCGGCCCAGTTGTCGCCCGGCAAAATCTCCTCGAAAGGATCGCGGGCGGTGATCCCCATCGCTTTCAAATGACGAACGACCTTGCGGACTCGCTCTCGATCCGGTGGCGCGTAGGACAAGAACAGGTTGCCGATTCGATTGCCGCTTCGCATGGAGAATACTACGCGCCAGGAATGGGCACGATCCGGTCACCGCTCACGGCCGGATCTCCACCGTGCTCGCCCCTTCGAACAGCAGTTCGTACACAAACTCAACATCCCGATCCACCAGCCGCACGCAGCCCATGCTCTTCTCGGTGCCGATGGATTCCGGTTCGACCGTGCCGTGGATGCCGTAGCCGCTGAGCAGTTTCGTGTTGGCGTCGGTGCCGTCGAGGCCGAGCCAGCGTTCGCCGATGGGGTTCTTCGGGTCGTCGGCGCCGAACTTCTCGCCCGTGCGCGGGTTCACCCACTTGGGGTTCACCAGTTTGCTCTTGGGCTTGACGATGAACGAGCCCGTCGGCGTCGAGCCGTGCTCGCCGAGTCCGACCGCGAACGACTTGACGTAAATCTGGTTCCCTGCCGAATCCTTGACGCTGGAATAGATGTCCATGCGGAACGCGCCCTTGTTGACGATCGCGTGGAAGGGGCCCTTGATCAGTTTCATCCGCTGGTTCAAGCCGATCTTGCCGGGGTCGGCGATGCGGTTCACTCGCGTGATCAGACGCCAATCCACTGCGAGGTTCTTCGTGTAGGGCAACTTCACCAGCCGGTCGCCCGACTGGAACGTGTACTGCTCCACCATCGCGTCACCGGGCTCGATGCGCGGCGAGAAGGTGATCGCGTCGGCCAACGCCGCCAGTTTGTCGCGCAGCACCGACCTGTCGGACTCGGTGGCGCGGGGATCGAACAACGCACGGTTGTACGCGTCGCGCCCGTCGACGGGCTTGCCCTGAGCGATCATCGCGTCGCCCTGCGTCACCAGGAACGCCACGGCGGACGAGGACGAGACCGAACCGCCGCCGCCCGTGCCGCCGCCCCCCGGGGCAGCCGCGGGGCTTTGCGTGAACTGCGGCTGGGAGGGTGCAGACTGCGACGGTGCGGAAGGCTGGCTGGTCGACGGGCTCGCGCCGGCGTCACGCGCGGGCGAGGTCGGAGCGTTGGTCGACTGATTGACTGGCGGATTCGTCGCGGGGTTGGCCAGAGCGGCGGGGTTGCTGCCGGGCGTGTTGCTCGCGGCGACGTTCGCCAGCGGTACACCGGGCGGCGCCGAAACCGTGCCAGACTTCGTCACCGGTGCGCCCATCGTGAGCGATGCCGCGGGCTCGGGCCGGGGTGCCGGTGCCGAAACAACCGGAGTGCCCGTGGGCACGCGCTCGGTCGTTGATGGAGCGGTCTTGGGCAGGAACGCGTCGGCGGCGGCGAGTTGGGCTCGCTCTTCCGACGACATCGCGCCGTTGCCGTCGGCCGTCTCAGGCGTGGACGGTGCCGCGACTGAGCCGCGACCGGTCAAGGCCCACCACGAAAAACCGGTCACGACCACGAACAGCAAACCCCACCCGAGCATCTTCTTGGAGGAGGCCACGCGTCGCGACCTCGACGCCGTGAACTTCGTGGCGGAGATGGACATCGGTCGGGCGATTTGAGAGGGAAGGGCCATGGTTGGTTCTCGGTGGTTCTGGTCTTAAGGGAATGCGGGGGCAACCGGGGTAGACCCGGGGGCGGCGTTCACCGCATCATCAATCGGCGATCCGTGGCGACGGCGTCCATCCGAACATCGTGGGGCTGTACCGGAACGGCGTCGACAACCTGAACGTCGAAGCACACCCCCACCACCGTCGCCCGGTGGCCCGTCGGCCGCGAATCCAGAATCCCCGCCAGCCAACGATCATAGAACCCTCCGCCACGCCCCAGGCGGCCCAATCCGGCGTCGAACGCAAGCCCCGGAACGAGCACGACATCGATGTTCTGTCCGTCAAAGGCAGGCAAAACGACAGGGCTTGCCCCCCGCCGGAAGGAGGGTTCCGGCGGCACCGGCTCGGGCACCCCGTGACGCCGCACCTCTGTTTGGGGGATGCCCACGTGATCGAACGTCAGTTCCACTGCGGTCATGGACCCCGCAGCCCAATCAACGCGGGGTGCAGCGATGACCACCGCCGGGTTCGCAACGCGCAGATTCCGCGCGAGCGGGATCAGGTCGGGCTCGTCCGGCCCTGCCGACAGGAACAAGAACACGGACACGGCCCGCCGCACGGCGTCCATACCCGCCAGCCGCTCGCAGATCAACCGTGAGCGTTCCGCTGATTCCGCGGGCGTCATCGCGGCCAGCCGGGCACGCGCCGCGGCCCGCGCTTCACGCTTGGCCCGCCCAACGCCGCCGTCCGCGGGATCGCCCGGCGACGAACTCACAGCGCCCCACGCTCCTTCGCCGCCACGATCTCGTCCAGCGTCAGCAGCGCCCGGCGGAAGTGCGGGATCACGATCGACCCCCCCACCACCAGGGCGACATTCATCGCATCCTCGATCTGCTTCGGCGTGCTGCCGGTCTTTACGCACTGCTCGAGGTGGTAGTTGATGCAGTCGTCGCAGCGCAGCACCGCGCTCGCCACCAGCCCCAGCAGTTCCTTCGTGCGCGGGTCAAGCCCGCCCTCGGCGGTGCCGTCCTCGTACGTCGCGGAATCCAGCCGCAGGAACCGCTTGATACCCAGGTGCTCAACGCCCATCAGGCGCTGCTGCCCAACGCCACGGCTCTCTTTGAACTGCTCAAACGTCTGTCTGGTGCTGCTCATGGGGGAAGGGTAGAAGCGTCCGCTCGCCCGTGTGCCGTGCCACCGAACTCGTTCCGGGGGGTGACGACTTCGGTGCTCATCCCATTGAACCACAGAAAGAACACCGGCCCGCATTCCTGCGGGCCGGCGTCACTTAATTCATGCTTGTCCAAGCCGATCACCGTCGGCGCTTCACGAGGAGCGCGCCCGAAAGGACCGCCATCGCCGAAGCGCCCGGCGTGGGGACGCCGGTGGGGATGCGGAAGATCTGGTACTCCTCGAAGTTGTCGCCGCCGATCATGGGGTTCTCGCGGCCGCTGGGGTTGCCCCAGGTCCAGCGGGCTTCCTTGGTGATCCCGGCGATGGTGCCCCAGGGCTCCATGCCATTGTTCTCCGCAACGAACGGGGCGTCCCACAGCCCCTTGTTGTCCGCGAGATTCACCCACGAGCCGATCTCCTTGACCGATGGCGCGGGGTCGCCGTCGCCCAGGTTCAGGTCGGTGCCGACGTACTCCCAGCGCTTGTCGCTGCTGAGCAGCGTGGTCTTCTCGTCAAACTCGAACTGGCCGATCCAGCCCTGGGCCACGGCGTCGTCGCTCCACACCGCGACGTAGATGTACGCCTGCGGCTCGAACTTCCACGTCTCGGCCTCGCTCCAGTTGTAGCCGCCGTCGCTGCCCTTGGCGTCGAGTTCGTTGCGCCCGATGAACGTGATGTCCTCGAACGAGTTGCCGGTGTAGAGGGCGTAGTGGTTGTCGGCGGTGAGCGTGGCGATCACGCCGGCGTTCGAAACCCCGGCGGCCACGCCCAGACCGGCGACGGCGATGAGACCCTTGACGCTGCGCATATGGATGCCCCTGTGCCCACCGATACGGGATCACAAAGTCGGCTCGGCGCGGTGGACGACGCCGGCACGCTCACTCCAACCATGAACCATCCGATACGCGCGGGCGATCAGCAACGTCCGGCGCATGGATATGTCGCGATGGCGGGTTATGGGCCCGGTGCAGTCGGTTCGAGGGTGGTTTTCCCGGACGCGGCGCGGGAAGACACCACGTCCGAAGAAGTTATTCCTGCTTTCCATCCGCGGCGGCGACCCGTTTCAACACCGAACGCTGCACGGACGCCGCCACGTACCCCTTCACCTCGGGAACGCCGTCCTTGCCCCCGGTGTTCTCGGGCTTGGCCGCGGGGAAGGTGACGATCTCGAAGATGATCCGGTCGTCCTCCGGCCCCTCGCCCGCGGCGTCGAAGCGGTAGGTCGTCACCAGCATCGAACCGTCGACCTCGAAGGGGCACACCAGCGCATCGCCCACCAGCGTGGCGGGGAGCACGATCGAGTTCCGCTCGTCGATCTCGTACAGCCCCTTGCCCGCGTCGCGGTCGACGAGGTGGTACTTGCGCTCCTGACGCCCCTGCTTACCGTCGTAGACGATGGTCCACGTGCGGCGCGGCTTGGGGTCGGCGTCGAGACCGGCCTCAAGAGGGCCGACACGCAGTTCCATCGTGAAGGTCATGGGCGCACGCTCGGGGTCGCTCCCGCGTGCCTCGGCGTCGCCCTTCCACGTGCCCTGCCAGGCGTCGGGGAACGCCGCGCCGGCGGCGAGCGGGGCGAAGGAGACGAGCAGCGTGACGGCGAGTTTCGGTTTGAGCATGTCCGATGGTATGGATCGCTTTGGACGGACGCGCAGCGGAACCGCCCGCGCTGTCGGCAGCGCGGGCGGCGGTGTGGTGCGGGTCCGTTCCTTGCGTTCGGCCGATTAGTTCCGCGCCTTGCGGCGGGGGGCGGCCATGAGAAGGCCGAGACCAGCGAGGGCGACGGTGCCGGGCGAGGGGACCACGGGGATGGCCGTGATCTGGTCCTGAGCGTTGTCGGATCGGAGAACGACGAGTTGGATGGACGCGGGGCCGTTGGGGCTGCCCGCGAGGTTCGACGCCGAGGTCACGAGCGCCTGGGCGGCGTTGCGGAGCGAGGTCGAAGAGTTGACCTTGAACGCGCCCGCGTTGGTGTTCAGACCGGTGTCATAGATGATCTCCCAGATCGCCAACTGGAAGGCCGCGGATTCGGCGGAAGTATCGATGCCGGACTTGTAGGTCTGCCACAGTTGCGTCAGCAGGTTCTGACGGGCCACGCTGTAGCCCGCATCGGTCATGCTCACGACCTCGTAGGTGGTGTCGGTGTTCGAGCGGACGCTCTGGGACAGATCGACGCAGTAGGTGTCAAAGGTGGCGGGAACGGCGGTGTCGACGCCGGGGCCGGGCTTGTCGGTGCGGGTCCAGTGGAAGGCGACGGTGTTGACGTCGTCGTCGTTGTACCCGTACGGGCCGGTGATCTTGGCGCTCTGCGCGAGATTCGACGTGTACTTGGCGGTAATGAGACCGGCGTTCGACACGCCGCAGAGGGCCACCAAGGCGGTAACGGCCACGAGGGAGTTGAGATTCTTCATGATGTTCGACTCCTTTGAGATTGTGCGCGGAGGGACCGATCGCGCCCCGCACCACAAAGGTGCACCCGGAACGACGACCCGACCACGATGTGCGCATCCCCGGAACACTCGTCGCTCCGCGGGCTGGGAAAAGGCCAGCGAAGACCGCCCCGGCATCCGGCGGGTGCCCCCCTGTGCGAGGGCACGCGCCGTGTCGGGCGATACCTGAACCATGCCGCACGATCACCGGCGCAGCAATGCTTTCACCATCTCGAAGTGGTTTCGGGACGGCGTCGGGGCGTCACAGATCGACGCAGTCTCGATCACGGGCACCAAACACGGTCGATTCTCGGAACACACTTCAACTCATACCCGCCATATCGCAACGCCGGTCGTTCTCGGCCCCTGCAAGGGGCCCACGATGGCTGCCAGACGCGCAGCGAGCAGAGCCAGCAAGCGTCTGGTCGACATCTTTCATCACCGCTCGCCCATGAAATGGGCGAACGAGAGGGAGGTCAGACCAGGCATCAGCCCAAACGATCTCAGTCAACCAACTTCGCGTTCCCCTCAGCACGCACGCCCGAAGTTCGCAAGGAACACCGTCAGGTCGATGGTGTTGACCGCCCCGTCGTTGTTCAGGTCGCCGTTGGTTCCGGGCTGGACCACGCGCCCGAAGTTCGTCAGGAAGATCGTCAGGTCGACGGTGTTCACGGCGTTGTTGAAGTTGAGATCGCCCGGGCAGGCGGGGTTGACGATCAGGTTCACCGGGTTGGTCGTGCGGTTGCCGCAGGGGTTGGTGATAGCGCAGGTGTAAACCGCGCTGTCACGAGGGTCGGGCGTGGTGATCGTGAGTGTGGGTGTGGTCGCGCCGGACACCGCCGAGCCTCCCGGCTGGGCGCCGTTCGACAGGTTCACGTTGTTCCGCTTCCACTGGAACGCGAGCACGTCGCCCGTGGCCGACACGCTGAACTGCGCCGTCGCGTTCTCGTTCACCGTGATCGTCTGCGGCGGCGTCACAATGCTCGGCGGGTCGCACAGCACCTCGAACTTCCGCATCATCTCGTGGTCTTCGTGCTCGAGAATGTGGCAGTGGTACGGGAAGAACCCCGCGAACCCGTCGAACTTCATGATCGCCCGCGTGATCTGCTGCGGGTAGACCTGCACCGTGTCCTTCCACCCCGATTCGTTCGCCGCCGGCGGCACGCGCGGGCCCGTCGGGACGATCTGGTTGCCGTTCTGCACCACGAAATCCTGGCGGTCGAGGATCTGCATCTGCACCAGGTGGACGTGCAGCGGGTGGGTGATGTTCGAGAGGTTCGTGAACGACCAGATCTCCGTCGTGCCGATGCGCGGGAACTCCGTCACGTCCTCCCACTGGAGGCCGTTGATAGTCCACATGGCGTAGCCGCACGTGGGCTCGAAGACCTGCTGGAGGCGGAACTCGCGGCTGATCGTCGCCTGCGTCTCGGGGGTCCGGGGCACGCTCGCCAGCGTGGCGGGCAGGAACACCGCCGGGCCGAACTCCGACTGCACCACGAACTTCATCACGTTGGGCACCACGCCCACGCCGGGCGAACCGGGGAACGGCGCGGGGGCCGAGTTGGTCAGGATGACTTCTTCGCCGGGCGACAGCGCGGCGAAGTCGATCACCACGTCCGCTCGCTCCGATGGCTGGATGGTAATGCTCGTCACCGGCGCGGGCGACGCGAGCAGGCCGCCGTCGGAGCCGATCTGCTGCATCGTGGCCCCGTTGGAGAGCGCCAGCGTGAAGGTGCGGGTGCCGCTGGCGTTGACGATGCGGAAGCGGTACTTCGTGCGCTTGACGTTCAGGAAGGGCCATACCTTGCCGTTGACGAGGATGGTGTCGCCGAAGAACGTGTCGGCGAAGGCGGGGTTGTAGCGGATGGAGCCGTCGCCATTGAACGAGCGGTCCATGATCATCAGCGGGATTTCGTACTCGCCGCGCGGGATGGCCAAGGCGTCTTCGACGCTGTCGCGGATGAGGTAGAACGCCGCGAGGCCCATGTGGACATTCAGGCGCGTCAGCCCTAGAGCGTGATCGTGGTACCAGAGCGTGGTCGCCAACTGGTCGTTGGGATAGGTGTAGAGCGGTGCCTGCGAGCCCGGCGGGAACGCCGCCTCGGGGTCGCCGTCGCTGGCCGGGGCGACCTTCGCGCCGTGCAGGTGGACCACCGTGACGGGCACGGTCCCCGTCACATCAGGCCCGTGCAAACACGTGTCCACCGCGAGCAGGTGCGTTGTCCGCAGGGCCCCGGTCGAGTCGCGCAGGTTGTTGATCCAGTTCACCGTCACCGGCTGGCCGCGCCGGGCCACGATCGTCGGGCCGGGTGAGATGCCGTTGTACCCCCACTGCCGCGTCGGCGGCAGGTCGCGGTGGACCTTGCCGGTGAACTCCGTCATCGTGATGTCGTAGTGCGCCGCTCCGCCCGAGACACCCGTCGTCGGGACCGCCACCGGCGGGATCGGGAGCGCATCCACAAACGGCACCAGCGGGATCGGGCAAGAAACCTGAGCGCATGTCAGGTTGTCGCCTCGGTAGTCGCCGCCCTGCGATGCGCAACTCGGCGGCGTCGTGATCTGGCACGCGCCCGAGGGCAGGCAGCACACGCCGGTGGGCTGCGGGCACGGGTTGTTCGGAGAGCACAGCACGCCCACGCCGTTGAACGTGCCGCCCTGCGTCGCGCAGGTGGCGGGCAGGGTGACCAGGCACGTCCCGGACGCGAAGCAGCAGGCTCCCGCGCCGGCCGGCGGCGTGAAGGTGATGCTGAGGGTCGGTCGGTTTGCAGTTGTTGGATTGGAACGGCTGGCGAACTGCTTGGCCATGCCGGTGGCGACCTCGTCGCCGCGCACGATCCAGCCGTAGTTCTGGGCCGTCCCGTTCACCCACGCCTGCGCGTCGGCGATCATGCCGGCACCCGACCACGTGAACGCCGTATTCAGCGGCGTCGCGGTCACCGTTGTGACCGCCGAAGGCCCCGCGACAAAGTCGCCCCCGATCGTCGTCCACAGGACCCCGGGATAGAACCGGTGAATCCACGAGCAATCGTTCGTGGTGGGCGGCGCGCCCGAACCCTCGCCCGCGATGGGGTCCGACCCGTTGGGCGGCGGCAGCCCCTCACCCCAGGAGGCCGTCACGCGGTGCGTGCTGACCTGCGAGTTCGTCGACCCCGCACGCGACTGCGTGTGGACAAGCCGCAGCGACGCCGCCGTGATCGTCGAACCCGGCGGGATCGACGACAGATCGAACCTCAACAGCGCCCGGCGAATCTGATTGCCGTTGTTCTTCCCCGCATGGATGAAGTCGCCCGCACCGTTGGCGATGCCGCCCTGGAGGTCCTCGTAGATCGTCGAGTCCGCGACCGGGGAGAGCGTGAGATTGACCTGGGCACCGGCCCTTTCCGTCACCGAGATCAACATCGCCGCCGCGCACAGCACGCCGAACACCTTGCGGCGCACGGAGCGTGCAACAGACCGCCACCCGCTCTCGCGTGTCACTTCCAAGGCGTACTCCCTCAGGACGAACTTCAACCGAACGAACCATTGCGGAAAGGCGCGGCGACAGCCACCAGCACCTCAGCCTACATGCACAATCGCCCTTCGCCTTCGGAAAGGCCGGGATTCAACCGTCCCGACAGATTTTGGGCGACGCGCCGGCAGCCCCTCCGCCCGCGCTATGACAAACGCGCGCTGATATCGGGCGTCGACGGCTCCCGAAAACGGGACCAACGCGCAGCACCTCTGCTGCAATCGCACCACACCGCGGGGCTCAGGTCGTCACGATCTCGCCCGAAGCCGCCGTCCCGCGCCCGGCGGGAACGAACGGCACCGCCGGCGGGTTCTTCACCCAGACCAGGGGGGCCGCGATGGCGAACGACGAGTACGTGCCCACGATGATGCCCACCAGGAGCGTCCACGCGAACGAGGACACCGAATCCCCGCCGAGGGCCACGATCACGATCAGCAAGAACATCGTCGTGCCGCTGGTGATGAATGTCCGGCTCATGGTCTGGTTGATCGAGAGGTTGATGCACTCCCGCGTGGCGTAGGCCAGTTTGCCGCGGTTCTCGCGGATGCGGTCGAGCACGATGATCGTGTCGTTGATCGAGTACCCGATGATGGTCGTCAGGCCCGCGATCATGCCCAAGTCGATCTTGAACGGGTGGATGCCGATGAAACTGACGATCGGGAAGTGGTCGTACAGCCACCCGCTGATCGCGATGAAGCCCACCGCGATCCCCGCGTCGTGGAACACCGGCAGGATCGACGCCATCGAGTAGCGGAACGAGCCGAACCGCATCCACACATAGATCATGATCAGTCCGAACGACACCAGCAGCGCCACGATCGCCTGCGTTCGGAAGGTCTCGGCGATCGCGCTGCTGAAGTTCTGCACGCTCGCAAGCAGGGTGGTCTGGGTATACGCCGTCCGCAGCATGTCCCATTCCTGCTGAGCAAACTGCTCACGCCACCGGGCGGTGTCGAACGCGGAGACGCCGGGGTCCTTCACCAGGATCACCGCCGTCTGCACCGCGTCCTTGGTCCCGTCGACCACGACGATGTCGTAGTTCCGCTTCAGGGCCTTGGCCGCGTAGTCGGACTGATGGCGGATGTAGTCCAGGCGCTGCTGCAGTTCCCCCTGGCTCGGACGCGGGGACAGGTCCTGCAACACCACGGCGGCGCCGCCGATGAACGCCGCCACGTCGTTCTTGACCTCGGGCCGCCCGATGGTCGCGCCCAGCGACCCGTCCAGCACCTGCGACACCGGCGCGCCGTCGGTCAGCCGGGCCGAGCCCGACCCCTTGAACTCCAGCGCGGCGCGCGATTCGACAATGTCGGTGAACTTCGACACCACCGCGTCCCGCAGGGCCGCTTCATCCGTGATGCTGGTGCGGATCGTGAACCGGTCGCTGGTCACGCCGTCGTTCTGCGGGTTGATCGGGATGACCTCGGCGCTCACCAGCGGCTTGAGGAGGCTGTTGTTGGCCCGGTCGGCGTCCTTCGCGATGGCGTCGAGCCGGTCCTTGATCTCGGCCCGCGTCGCCGTCAGGGTTTTCTTGGTCCCGTCCGGCTGCGTCTGCTCTTTCAGGGTGAACGAGATCGCCGTCCCGCCGCGGAACTCAAGCCCGAACAGTGACTCGCCCTTGATCCCCATCGCCGCGAGGCTGACGACCGTAGCGATGACCGAGAAAGCGAAGAAGAAGTACCGCAGGCCGATCCAATCGACATTCAGCGACAACGCGCGCTGGACGAACGGCAGGACCAGCGGCAGGCTCTTCTCGGCGTTCGGGACGCGCATCCGGTCGATGATCCAGAACATCAGGACCTTCGTCACCACCAGGGCCCCGAACAGCGTGGCGACCACGCCGATACCCAGCGTGATGGCGAAGCCCTTGATCTCCGCCGTGCCCATGTACGCCAGAACGACGCAACTCAGCAGCGTGGTGATGTTCGAGTCCACGATCGCCGCCATGGCTCGGGAGAACGACAGGCGGAGCGCCGTCCTGGGGTCGTTGCCCCGGAGCACCTCTTCCCGCAAACGCTCATAGATCAGCACGTTCGAGTCGACCGCCATGCCGAACGTCAGCGCGATGCCCGCGATGCCCGGCAGGCTGAACGCCGCCCGCTGCAGCGCCATGATGCCCAGCACCATCAGCGCCACCGCCAGCATCGCGACGACCGAAACGCCCCCGGGGATGAAGTAATACCCCATCATGAAGATCGCGACGACCACGAACGAGACGATGCACGCCTCCAGCCCCGCGGCCAGATTGTCCGCCCCCAGGTCCGGGGCCTGCACATCCTTGCTGATGGGCTTGCTCGACAGTTTCGCCTGCAGCGAACCCGCCGACATGGTCTTGATGAGGTAGTTGAGTTCCTCCTGGCTGAACGTGCCTTGGATGATGCCGCTGCCCGAGATGCGGCTGTTGATGTTCGGTGCCGAGATCACCTCGTCGTCGAGCACGATGGCCATCTGCTGCCCGGTGTGGGCCTGCGTCAGGTCGCCCATCAACTGCGCGCCGCGCTCGTCCATGCGGAACGCCACGGCGGGGCGGCCCAGTTCGTCCTGCCCCACGCTGGCCCGCGTCAGACGCCAGTTGCCTTCGGCCTTGGTGATGCGCCAGCCGGATTCGTCGCGCAGCAGGACGTAGAACTTGCCGTCACGCTCCTCGACCACCAGGCCGCGATTGGCGAAGTAGGCCTGCGGGCTGGCGACGAGCGCCTGGTACTGCTCCAAGGAGTCGTACCACGATTCGAGTTTGTTGATCGGGCGCCACACGGTGGTCGTGCTCTCGACGCCGTCGGGGCCGCGTTCCTTCAGTTCCCGGCGGAGCCGCCCCTCGTCGGGGTTGCTGCCCACCGGAACCGCAATTCGGAACTCCAGCACGCCCGCGCCCTGGAGCAATCGCTCAAGGTCGGCCGGGTCGTCGAAGCCCTTGCGCTCCTTCTTGTACGCCGTGTGGGCGTCGATGATGTCCTTGATGATCTGGTCCGCCCCCGCCACGACCGCGACACGCTTGCCGATGCCCTCGACCGCACGCTCACGCGGGCTGGGGACCTTCACCACTTCGCTCGACTTCGACGTCTTGCGGACGCTCGACCCGGTGTTCGAGAGTTCCAGGGCCTCCCGCATGTCGTCGGGCTGCACGCTGGCGGTGATCGCGGCGCTCTTGGCCGCGTCGAGTTTCTCGCTCGCCTCGCCCGCGGCATCGATCAACTTGTCAAGATCGGCCCCGGTGGTGCCCGCCTTCTGGGCCGCGGCCAGCGCGTCCGAGGCCTCGTCGGCCTTCTTCGCCGCCTCGATGATCGGAGCCAAAAGGCCCTTGCGCTCGGCGGTGTCGGCCATCGCTTCGATTGCCTTCACCCGCTCCGCACCGCGGAGCCGCAGCGCACGCTCCATGGCGTCGGAATCGACGTCCACGTCGCGCAGCCGGTTCAGCGCCGCCTCGTACGCCGCACGCAACTTCTTCACCCGCTCATTCGGCAGCGGCATGGTGATCTCAAGCCGGTCGCGCCCCTGCTTGGTGAAACTCATCTCGAACAGGCCGTCGGGGTTGACGCGGTCCTTGATGATCTCGATGGTCTTGTCCACCACATCGGCGGGGTCCTCGGGCTTCACGTCCAGCGTGTAGACCAGGTTCACACCGCCGGCAAGGTCCTTGCCCAGCCGCAGGTTCTGCTCCGGCGGGTAGATCGCCAGCGCACAGGCGACCAGGACAACGATGGTGAGGATGACGTAGCGTCGAAAATGCGGCATAAGGGGGTCCGAGGGACGGGAGTCGGGAGTCGGGAATCGGGAGTCGGGAATCGGGAATCGGGAATCGGGAGTCGGGAGTCGGGAGTCGGGAGTCGGGAATCGGAGGATCAGATTGCGGCAGACAACACAGTTACGCCGCCGCGGCGGCTTCGCTCTCGCGGGCCTTCTTCATCACGCCCTGGATGGCGCTCTTGGAAAACGTGATCTTGGTGTTCGTGGCTTCATCGACGCGGAGCACGACCTCGTCGTCCCGCATCTCCACCACCGTGCCGATGATCCCCCCCAGGGTCTGCACGCGGTCGCTGCGCGAGATGGACGACAGCATCGCCACCCGCTTTTTGCGCTCCTTGCTCTGCGTCCACCACGAGAAGCCGATCATGAACACGAGAACAAACACGAACGGCATCAGCATCCCGAACCCCGGACCCGCCGGCGCGGGGCCCCCGGTCCCGCCGGGCACCCCCGGAACCGCCGCCGTCCCGTTCGCCGCAGGCGTCCCCAGCGGCTGGGCGTCGCCCTTGCCCCCGGCGATCGGGGGGCCCTGGGCGATCACAAAGGCAAACGGCTGGTCAAGGAAAGACTGGTTCGACATCGGGCGAAGACTCCGGCGGTGACGCCCAGGACCAATTCCCAAAGGCCCTGAACGAGAGGAAAAACCCTGAAAACAAGCGGACACGATAGCCACCCGTTCCGGCACGCGCCGAAGCGGGTTCGCCCGCCGACAGCAATACATCTCAGAGCGGCGACCCGTCCCCAGGGCCAGAATCCACCTCCGAACCGGGTTCGGCGGGCGCGTTCGGGCTGGGGGCCAATGTCACCGGCCAGTGCCGGGCAAGAGCGGACCACCCATCATCCCGGATTGCCGCCCGGATATCAACCATGAGGCGTTGGAAATGCCGAACATTGTGCAAACTGACCAGCACGGGTCCGAGCATTTCCTTCGCCATGAAGAGGTGACGCAGGTAGGCACGCGAGAAGCACCCGTGGCCACTGACACCCTGATATCCACCAAACGCCGTGCCCGCCGACACCGGGGCAGCCGGGAACGCCCATCCGTGCTTCGCGGGCGCACACGCCACGCAATCACACGTCGGGTCGAGCGGCCGGGGGTCCTCCGCGTATTGAGCATTCCGCAGCCGCACCGTCCCCGTGGGGGTGAACGCGAACGCGTTCCGCCCGTTCCGCGTCGGCAGCACGCAGTCGAACATGTCGATCCCCGCCTTCACCGCCGCCACGATGTCCCGCTCGTACCCCACCCCCATGAGGTACCGCGGCTTCGCGTCGGGCAACAGCGGTGCCGTGTGCTCCACCACCTTCACGATCTCTTCAAACCCCTCCCCCACCGCCACGCCCCCCACGGCGTACCCCGGCAACTCCACGTTCGTCACCTGCGAAGCCGACCGCGTCCGCCGGTCCAGGTCCGTCCCGCCCTGCACGATGCCGAACAAGGCCTGTTCGTCCGGCCGACTGTGGGCGATCTTGCACCGCTCCAGCCAACGTGCCGTGCGCTCATTCGCCTCGTCAAGCCTCGCGGCGTGGTCGTAGGGCTTCTTCGACCGCGAGACCGTCTTCTGCTGCGTCACCATCAGCCGCTGCGCCGCTCGGCTCTGGGCCGTCGGATCAACGCTCGGCGGGCAATCATCAAACGCCATGATGATGTCCGCCCCCAGTTCGTTCTGCACCTCAATCGACCGCTCCGGCGACAGGTGAACCTTCGACCCGTCCACCACCGACCGGAACGTCACGCCGTCGTCGTTCACCGTGTTCAGGTCGCTCATGGAATACGCCTGAAACCCGCCGGAATCCGTGAGCATCGGCCCCGGCCACCCCGCGAAGGCGTGCAAGCCCCCGAGTTTCGCCACCAGACCCGACCCCGGCCGCAGCATCAGGTGGTACGTGTTCCCCAGGATAATCTGCGACCCCGTCGCCCCCACCAGCGGCAGCACCAACCCTTTGATTGTTCCCTGCGTCCCGACCGGCATGAACGCGGGGGTGTCATACCCCCCATGCACAGTCTCCACCCGCCCCACCCGCGCCCGCGTGGAACGACACCTCGCCAAAATCTCAAACCGGATCGCCATTTGGTCCGCAGGGTACACAACCCGTGCCATCCCCCGTGCCACGATGCTCGGCGTCCGCGACGAGCGTCGTGCCGAATGGAAACACGTCACCGATCACGACGGGCGGCGGACCGCCCATCGTGGCACAACTCCAATCACCCCCCTCCGCTATTCTCTCCATATGCCCCAGTTTCGCACCCTCATCCTGACCGCGCTCCTTCTCGTGGTCACGCTCCGGGCGACCCCCGCCACCGCCCAATCCATCAAGTACGACCTCGACAACGACCGCTCGCTCGTCCAGACCGATGCGCCGTCCCTCGAAGGCGACGCCGCCGTCATCGCCCGCGCCCGCCGCGCCCTCGCAGAGGACAACCCGAGTTCCGCCCGCACCCTCCTCACCGACTGGATCACCAAGAACGAACGCACCGCCAACGCCTACCTCCCCCAGGCCTACCTCCTCCGCGGCGATTCCTGGGTCGCCGTCAACGACCTCTACGAAGCCCTCTACGACTACGAGACCGTCATCAAGCAGTACCCGCAGACCGAGGAGTTCGTCACCGCCATCGACCGCGAGATCGCCGTCGCCCTCCGTTACGCCAACGGCGAAAAGCGCCGCACCCTGCTCATCTTCTGGGTCGACGCCTCCGACATCGCCGTGGAACTCTTCATCCGCACGCAGGAGCGCCTGCCCGGCAGCCAGTTGGCGGAAAAGGCCGCGATCGAACTCGCGGACTACTACTACCGCGAGCGCGAACTCCGCCTCGCCGGCGAGTCCTACGACCTGTACCTCGAGAACTTCCCGCGCGGCCCGAACAAGGTGAAGGCCGCCCAGCGGCGCATCTTCTGCGATATCGCCCGCTTCAAAGGGCCGCGGTACGAGTCCGCCAGCCTCATCGACGCCTCGGTGCGCATCAAGGACTTCCAGCGCGTCTTCCCCGCCGAGGCGGAAAAGACCGGCCTCGATGCCGCGCTGCTTACACGTCTCGACGAATCTGCGGCGGCCCAGATGCTGGAGAACGCGCGTTGGTACCTCAAGGTCAACGACGAAGCCTCGGCGAGATTCGTCGCCAAGCGCCTGCTCAAAGTCCACCCCGGCACGATCGCCGCCGACCAGGCGATGGCGATGGCTCAGGAAAAGGGCTGGGAGATCGGAACGCCAAAGCCAACGGAACCGAGCACGACCGAGCCCGATACTGGCGCGAAGCCCGACGATGCCGCTGCCGCTCCCACAACCTCAAAGCCTGAGGGCACCACGGGAGGCGGACAGTGAGCCGTGATGCAAAGAACGCTCTCTCGCCCAAAGCCGTGGCCGTCTTGGCCACGGCCTTGCTTGCGACATCGATTTTCCCCGCCTGCTCTTCCAACAAGTCCGCACCAGGAAGCACCGGCTATTCCTTCGGCTCGGGCCACCGCACCGACATCCGCACCGTCGCCGTCCCCATCTTCGACAACCGGACCTTCAACCACGGCCTCGAGATCGAACTCACAGAGGCCGTCATCAAGGAAATCCACCGCGTCACCCCGTGGCGTGTCGCCGCCCGCAACAACGCCGAGACGGTCCTCTCCGGCACGATCACGAACGTCGAGATCCGCAAACTCTCAAGCCAGCGCGATTCCGGCCTGTTGCAGGAGGGCGCGGTGGACCTCGCCGTGAACTTCGAGTGGAAATCCACTAGCGACGGAAAGGTGATGATCTCCCGCCGCAACTTCCGAGCCGCCAAGCCCTTCGTCCCCGCGGTGGGCGCGAAGGAGCGTCTCGAAGTGGGTCAGGCGTCGGTGATCGATCAGATGGCCAAAGACATCGTCGCCGAACTCCGCGGCAGTTGGTAGGCCGATTCTGCGAACCCCCCGCCCGGCCTCTCAATCGAACCGGAAGATACCTTTGCGGTAGCCGTACACGTACGCGATCACCGTGGTGCCCATGAAGAAAAGCACGCGCCCGAGGAACGCCGCGCCGTGTTCGCCCGCCGGGTCGATGTTGGCGAACGTCGTGGCCCACGGGTAGAGGAAGATCACTTCCACATCGAACACCAGGAACGTCATCGCCAGGATGTAGAACCGCACGTTGAACCGCTTGCGCGCCGTCCCGATCGGCGTCATGCCGGATTCGTACGTCTCGTCCTTGGTCGACCCCGACCGCATCGGTCCGATGAACCGCGTCAGCACCACGTTGGCGAACGCGAAACCGATCGCCATCATCAAAAGCACGAACACCGGGAAGTAGTTTTCCATCGGCGTCGACGCGAGTATGCCAAAGGTCGTGCTCATGCGGACCCCATGATAGCGAACACCGCCGAACGTGCCACGGCTTGGCGTCTTCGACAAGCCGTGCGGACGGTTGTTGTTCCAGAAAGACACGGCTCGTCGCGGACGCCAAGCCGTGGCACGACCGACCCCTCCCCGTCCTCCGCCCCCGTGCCACCGACTTGCCGTCTTCGGCCAGTCGGTGCCGAATCACCGATCTCGTGCCGCGGGATTCCGTCGGCGGATACCCGTGCGAAACCACTGAATCATCGAAAGGTTCCCGCAACCGGGATTCCGTACCGGGCATCCCAAGGCTTCCGAAGACACCACAACTCACACGAGGATTCAAACCATGAACCGCCCCAGAATCGCCGCCGCCGTCCTTCTCGCCGCCCTCGCGGGCGCCCCCTTCATCGCCACCTCGGCCCGCGCCGAAGACCCCGCTTCGGCGGCACAGCCCGCTGCCGCACCCACCGGCCTGAAGGTCGGCGAAGCCGCCCCCAAAGCCACCTTCACCGACCCCGCCACCAGCAAACCGGTCGAGGCCGACACCCTCTGGGCCAAGCGGCCCGTCGTCGTCGTCTTCTACCGCGGCGGATGGTGCCCCTACTGCACCAAATCTCTCGAAGCCTGGCAGGGCCGCATGGCCGACCTGAAGGCCGCCGGCGCCGATTTCGTCGCCGTGGCGATGGAGAAGCCCTCCTTCGCCGCCGAGACCAAGTCGAAGCACAAACTCGAATACACCCTGCTCACCGACCCCACCGGCGCCGGCTGCCGCGCGTACAAAACCCTCTTTGACGTCGACGAAAAGACCAAAGCCAAGTACGAGGGCTACGGCATCGACCTCAGCAAGCACAACGAAAACGGCAAGTGGCAACTCCCCGTCCCCGCCACGTACGTCATCGATACCAAGGGAAAGGTCCAGTACGTCCAGTTCGACCCGGACTACACCAAGCGCGCCAGCCCGGACGACGTCATCGCGGCGGTGAAGGGCATCTCGAACAGGTAATCAGGTTCATTTGATTCACATGATCCGATTGTGCTAACCTCCGATGGTAGAATTCCACCGGAGAAGTCGATGCTAAAGGGACCATCATCCGAGAAGACACTCCAAGCCCTTCTGAAGCGTGACCACACGCTTCACGGCGGTGTGCTTCATGGTTTGGATGGATACGAGATCGAAATCCAGGCTCGCGCGACGGCGATCGGAGGTGATCCATCATGGAGGAAAGCCGTCAAGATCACCGGGATGCCGCGAGGTGCCGTCGGCGAGAGTCTTGATCGTATTTGCGGGGCTTTCGCCAAGCTGGGAATTGAAGCTCCTCAAGTCGACATCATTGTCAACCTTGTTCCGCCCGACCTGCCCAAAGACGGCACCTGGCTCGATCTCCCGATCGCGGTGATCCTTTTGCAAGCAGCCGGAATGCTTCCTGATTTGCCAGAATCGGTGGAAAAGAGCCTCTTGCTCGTCGGTGAACTTGGACTTCATGGCGATATCCGCAGAGTCCCGGGCGTGCTGTCAATGGCGAGCAGGGCGAAACCCGGTCAAGGACTCGTCGTGCCTGATGGCAACCAGCGTGAGTGCGCGTTGATCATGGCCAAGCCGGGGCACGAAGGCTGCAAGATCTGCCCTGTGACTTCTCTCGCGGAAGTCATCGAGTTTTTTCAGGGCAAGCGACAACTCACCAACGCGCTGACTCAGAAAATCGAGCTCAAAGAGGTTCCGGCAAAGGTTGTTGATTTTGGCCAGATTCGCGGGCAACAGCAAGCAAAGGAGGCTGCTGTGGTCGCCGCGGCCGGCGGTCATAATCTGCTGCTCATCGGCCCTCCCGGAGAAGGAAAGTCGTTGCTGGCGAGCGCTATGCCCGGCATTCTACCGAAACTCAGCAACGAGGAACGCGTCGAACTGACGCGAATCTACAGCGCCGCAGGGGAAATTGAGGAAGACGGAATGGTCGTGATGCGGCGACCGCTCCGAACGATCCACCACTCCGCTTCGAAACAGTCTCTAATCGGTGGTGGGCAAGGTCTGCCTCGCCCCGGCGAGATCACGATGGCGCATCTCGGCATCTTGTTCATGGACGAACTTGCAGAGTTCAGCGGCGCGACGCTCGAGAGCCTTCGACAACCGATGGAATCAGGCTCGGTCACTATCTCTCGGGTTGGCGGCTCGTTCACGTACCCATGTCGATTCACATTGGTCGCGGCCATGAATCCGTGCCCGTGCGGGTATTTCTCGACCGATCGGTGCAAGTGCAAGCCGACTGATATCAAGCGGTACCAATCGACCCTGAGTGGTCCGATCTTGGATCGAATCGACCTGCAAGTGGAGTTGAAGCCACTCACCACCGACGAACGCTTTGCAGAAACCGAAGGCGGGCTTTCGCCCAAACTAAGGCTACAGGTCGAACGTGCGCGTGCGAGGCAGGCTGAGCGATATAAGGGCATGGATGTTCCGTTCAATGCCGCTATGCCGGGAGGTCGTGTTCGAGAACTCTGCTCATTCGATGACGCGGGCTTCGCTCGATTCAAAGAGCACATCGAGTCCAGCACACTGACGACTCGGTCGATGGATCGACTCGCGAAGGTCGCTCGAACGATCGCTGATTTGAAGGACAGTGATTCAGTTTTGCCCGAGCACGTGGACAAGGCTGCGCAATACGTGGTGGGCGGAATGCTCCGAGAAGCGTTCGCGTAGCGTGCCGCTGGCCAAGCGGGCGTTTTCCCGGCGAAGTCGGCGATCACCCAAACAAATCTGACGCGCACTGACCGCATCTGCGCGCAATCTTCCGGTACTGCGCAACACCGCGCTTGCCCGGCCCCGCCGCCGTGTCAGAATGATGGGACATCGCACCATCTACTGCCAAACCCGCCCCAATACACTCCCCCCATGACCACGTCCGCCACCGCTCTGCCCCCCCCACGAACCGTCCGCGCCCCCCGAGGCCTCGCCCTTTCCTGCAAGTCCTGGCAGGCCGAGGCCGCCATGCGCATGCTCATGAACAACCTCGACCCCGAGGTCGCCGAGCGGCCCGAAGACCTCGTGGTCTACGGCGGTCGCGGCAAGGCGTGCCGCTCGTGGGAAGCCTTCGACGCCATCGTCAACACCCTGCAGCGCCTCGAACCCGATGAAACCCTGCTCGTGCAATCGGGCAAGCCCGTCGGCGTGGTGCGCACCACCGAGGATTCGCCGCGCGTGCTCATCGCGAACTCGAACCTCGTCCCCCACTGGGCCACGCAGAAGCACTTCGATGAACTGGAGCGCAAGGGCCTGATGATGTTCGGGCAGATGACGGCCGGTTCGTGGATCTACATCGGCACCCAGGGCATCCTGCAAGGGACGTACGAAACCTTCGCCGAACTGGGGCACAAGCATTACCCGCACCTGAGCAAGGACCCGCTGGGCCCGCTGGCGGGGAAACTCGTCGTCACCGCCGGCTGCGGCGGGATGGGCGGGGCGCAGCCGCTCGCCGTCACGCTCAACGGCGGGACGTGCCTGATTGCGGATGTTGATCTCGAAAGACTCAAACGCCGCTGCCATGACCGCTATCTCGATGAAATCCTGCCCAGCATCGAGCAGGCCATCGATGCCTCGCTGGACTACGCGAAGAAGAAGCGGAATGTGAGCGTCGGCGTGCATTGCAACGCCGTCGACCTGCTCGCCCGCCTCATCGAGCGCGGCGTGATCCCCGACGTCATCACCGACCAGACCAGCGCCCACGACCCACTGGTGGGCTACGTCCCGGAGGGCATGACGCTGCACGAGGCCGACGCGTTGCGAGCCGCTGCGCCGGAGGATTACACCAACCGCTCGATGGCGACGATGGAAAAGCACGTCCGCCAGATGGTGCAACTGATGAAGATGGGCAGCGTCGTCTTCGACTACGGCAACAACATCCGCCAGCGCGCCCTCGACCACGGCTTCAAGGACGCCTTCGCGTTCCCGGGCTTCGTGCCGGCGTACATCCGCCCGCAGTTCTGCAGGGGCCGCGGGCCGTTCCGCTGGGTCGCTCTTTCAGGCGACCCCGAAGACATCTACACCACCGACGCCGCCATCATGGACCTGTTCCCCAAGGACGAACGCCTGCACCGCTGGATCAAGGGCTGCCACGGCAAGGACGGCAAGAACAAGTTCGCCTTCCAGGGCCTCCCCGCCCGCATCTGCTGGCTGGGCTACAGCGAGCGCGACAAGGCGGGCCTGCTGTTCAACGAACTGGTCCGCACCGGCGAAGTCAGCGCCCCCATCGTCATCGGCCGAGACCACCTCGACTGCGGCAGCGTCGCCAGCCCCAACCGCGAAACCGAAGCGATGAAGGACGGCACCGACGCCGTCTCAGACTGGGCCATCCTCAACGCCATGGTCAACATCGCCTCAGGAGCAAGTTGGGTCAGTTTCCACCACGGCGGCGGCGTCGGCATCGGCTTCTCCCAGCACGCCGGCCAGGTGATCGTGGCGGACGGCACACCGGAGGCGCGAGAGCGCATAGCGCGAGTGCTGGCGAATGACCCGATGATGGGAGTACTGCGCCACGCTGACGCGGGGTATGACGAAGCGATCACCTTTGCGCGCGAGCATGAGGTGGATGTGCCGATGATGGAGTGAGGGAAAGAACCTCACTCCCCCGGAATCACCGTCAAAACCCCGTCCCAAGGGCTGCTCGCCGTGGCGTACAACTTCTTCGGGATCCGCCCCGCCAAGGCCGATTGCCGCCCCGCCAGCACCGCGTGGCGCATCGCGTGGGCCATCATCACGGCGTCCGTCGCGTGGGCCACGGCGGTGTTGAGCAGCACGCCGTCGGCGCCGAGTTCCATGGCGATGCTGACGTCCGACGCCGCGCCGACGCCGGCGTCGACGATCACGGGGTAACTCGCATCGCCCGCTTTGAGGTCTTCCAGGATGATCGCGATGTTGTTGCGGTTCAGCACGCCCTGGCCCGAGCCGATGGGCGAGCCGGCGGGCATCACACTGGTCGCGCCGGCCTCCTTGATGCGCCGGGCCATGATGGGGTCGTCGCTGGTGTAGCACAGCACCTGGAAGCCGTCCTTCACCAGTTCGCGGCAGGCTTCGAGCGTGCCGACCGGATCGGGCAGCAGCGTCTTCTTGTCGGCGAGGACTTCGAGTTTCACCCAACTCGCGCCCGGGTTGTTGATCTGTTCGAGGAGTTCCCGCCCCAGCCGCGCCACGCGCACGGCGTCCTCGGCGGTGAAGCACCCCGCCGTGTTGGGCAGGATGGTGTAGCGCTTGGTGTCGATGAACTCGAGCAGTGATTGCCCCTTTTCATTGAACAGCCGCTCGCGGCGCACGGCGACGGTGACGACCTCGCAGCCGCTGGCGTCGAGGGCGGCCTGCATCGTCGGGAAGTCCTTGTATTTCCCGGTGCCGACCAAGAGGCGGCTCGTGAAGGTTCGGGTGCCGATGCGGAAGGGGGTCACGCCGGGTTCGGTGCCCGCGCCGGGCTGGCCCGAGGGCGACGGCTTGGTCTCAACGGCGTGATTGGGTGTGTGTGCGGCGGGCATACAGCCATCGTAGGTGTACGACGGGACGGGTTCCCGCGGGCCATTGGTCACCGCACGCCGTTGATTTCCGGCGTGATACGGCGGGTCAGCCCCCTCCCACAAGCGTGACCACTTCCACGCGGTCGTCTGCTTTTAGCACATGCGCCTCGTGCTTCCGGCGTGGGACGAGTGACTTGTTCACCTCGACCGCCGTGGGCTGGGTGTGCAGCCCGAGGCGTTCGATGAGTTCGCGGACGGTGGTGCCGTCGGGGAGGGTGTGTGGTTCGCCGTTGAGGAGGAGTTGCATGGTCGTGAGCATCAAAGAGGTTCGGGCAGGCGGTCATCAAGGGGTGCCGTCAGTTCCGGGTGCACGACATCGCCCGTGTTGAGCGTGCCGGCGGGCTCGAAAAGCACGACTTCAACCTCGTCGTCGGCCAAGGTCCGGTGCTCGACCCCACGCGGCACCACGCCTATCTCACCGGCCCGGAGCGTGACGGACCCGCCTCGGGTCTCGATGCGGAACGATCCACGCACCACCAGGAACAACTCGTCCTCGGTCTCGTGGGTGTGCCACACAAACTCGCCCTTGAACTTGACCAGTTTGACGTGCTGGCCGTTCAGTTCAGCCACGACCTTGGGGCGCCAGTGCTCGCTGATCCGCGAGAACCGCTCGGCAAGGTTGATTGGCGTGATCGTCAAAGTCGGCTCTCCGGGGTATTATTGCCCCGCCTTCGCGGGCGTAACTCAATGGTAGAGTGTCAGCCTTCCAAGCTGAATGTTGGGCGTTCGAGTCGCCTCGCCCGCTTTTGTCGGAACCTTGCCCCAAGGGAACAGTGACCGACCGTCCCGCCTCCATCGATGATGTCGCGCAGCGGGCGGGGGTTTCCACCGCAACGGTGAGCCGTGTGCTCAACAGCCCGGAAAAGGTTGCGCCAGCCACGGCCGAGCGGGTTCGGGAGGCGATTGAGCACCTTGACTACCGACCGAACCAGTTCGCCTCGGGCCTGATGACCCGGCGCAGCCGTCTGATCGGGCTTGTGGTGCCCGATGGCTTTGAGGGCGTGACTGTTGAATCCATCCGCCGCGCCGACGACGAAGCGCGCAGGCTGGGGCTGCACCTGCTGTTCATCGCCGAATCGCGTCTGGCCGACGCGGAAGAGATCAGGGGCTCCCCGGCATTGAGCATGCTCGATGCCGTCGGCGTGATGCTCGACCACCCGGCGCCGGACCTCGTGCGGCGGCTTGATTCGATGGGCGTCCCCATTCTCCTCATGCGCGATGACGCCGCAGCCACGGGCAACGCGGACAGCGACGCGGCGGCCCTGGTGCGCCGGCTCGCACTGTCGCCGCACTGACGGGCGTGCATCACCCGGGTGTGACAGAAAGAACCCGCCCGCCTTGCAACGGGCGGATTCGATGGAGATCACGCATCCCGGCGCCGGCGGGCCGCACCGGCCACCGCGGCCAGCGCGAACGCTGATACGGCGGGCGAAGGGACCACGTTGACGCTCACCGCGTCCACGCCGAGGTTGAAGAAGTTCACGTTGTCAACCTGCGCGAAGCGCAGCCGCACCGTCTCCCCCGCATGGGCGGACAGGAGCGACGTGACGTCCACGGAGAACGCGTTGTAACCGGTCAGCAGCGGGGTCGCCGTTGTCGTCTGGAAAAGGTTCAGCAGCACGTCGGCTGCGCTGACGCTGAAGGCATCGGCCCCGACAACCATCAGGTCCACACGGGCCTGCTGGTTCAGTTGCGGCGTCGACCAGTTGAGGTTCGCGGGGTTCGAGTACGCCGCCGCACCGTTCCGCAGGAACAACGAGAAATCGATCGTCGCCAGCGTGATCGGACCGGTGGGGATGATGAAGTCCTGGTACAGCACGTGCGAGCCGCCGGCCGTCGAATCGGTCATGGCGGCAAAGCCGCCTTCGACCGGCGCGGGCACCGTGAAGGCGTTCACGGGGCTTGCGGTACCGGACTGCACGGCGAAGGAACCGTCGCTGCCCAGTTGGTTCGCGAGGGTCCAGCCCGTGAAACCCGACTCGAAGCCGCCGTTCACGAGCCCGCGGCCCTGGGCCGAAGAAACCAACAGGCCAAGCCCGAGAAGGGCCACGCCAGCGGCATTGATTACATTCAGATTACTCATTGGAAACTCCATTCTGCGTCTTGGCCTTGAGCGTGGCCTTCGGCAACGCCGCGGGCGCGCGGCTGACTTTGCGGATCACGTTGTCGGTGTTGCACACCACGTAGAGGTTCCCGTCGGGGCCCTGCACCAGATCGGTGACGATGCCGAAGCCCTGGCCGATCTTCAGCGATTCGCTCTCCGTGCCGTCGAACTTCTGGTTGCGGAACAGGTTGTCGGCGACGCGGTCGGCCAGGCGCGGGTCGTCGCTGACGTCGACGTGCAGGCGGTCTGCGGTCATTTTCATGCGGTAGAGGCTTCCGCCGTTGCCGCCAACCTGCTGGAAACTTCGCGCCGAACCCATCCAAAGGGTTCCGTTGTATTCGGCGCCCAGCGTGTTCCCGCTGATGAACGTCGTCCCGGCGGGGCCGATCTCGTACTTCCAACTGAGGTCCGGATCGACGTAGACCGCGCCGGGGAGCATGAACATCCGCGCCTGGGCCGCCGCGGCGGTGTACGCCAACCGCGTCGGTGGGAAGCGGATCTGCTGGAGCGCACCGCCGAAGAGCGTCGTCTCGATCTGCTTGAAGTCCGCGTAGCGGTGCAGGGGGCCGGCGATCTGGATCCATCCGCCGTTCATCCCGGGGACGGCGCGGTTGAGTTCGCTCATGGCGTCGTCGGCGTTCTCTGTTTCCCAAAGGAATCCCGTTGCGGGGTCGAACGCCATCCCGAACGCGTTGCGGTGGCCGTACGAGTAGATCTTCTGGATGTTCGCGCCGGTCTCGCCTCCGATGGCCGCGCCGACGGCGAAGAACGGGTTGTCCGTGGGGGTCGTTCCGTCATCGTTGAGACGGACGATCACACCGGTGAAGTGAGCATTGTCCGGGGCCGGCCCGCCGAGCGTGTCGTCCTGTAGAGGTGCGTCGAGGAACGGCCCGTTGGCGAGATTCTGGAGCCAGCCGCGTCGGCCGTTGTCACCCATGAACAGATAGACTTTGCCGTCCGGCCCGAACCGCACGACGCCCCCGTTGTGGTTGCCAGCGGCGGCGGCGTTGGCCGTGCCCGGGTGGCCCGGAACGGGGATGTTGTCGGTCTGCAGTGCCCGCAACGCGATGAGATTGCGGTCGAACCCGAAAGTGGAACCGTTCCACATGAAGCGATCGAGCCGGTTGCTCAGGATGTTCGTTTCGAGGGTCTGCGTGCTGTCGGCACCGGTACTGCTCTCGGTCCAGCGGATGTAGGCGTAGGGCGTGGCGGGGAAGTTCGGATGGAGCGCCATGCTTAAGAGGCCGCGCTCTGAGGCCGAGTTCACCGCCAAGTCCAGCACCGGCGAAGCCTGCTGCACCCCGCCGATGAACCGCTTGATCCTGCCCGAGGCTTTTTCTAGCACCAACATGTCGTCGGTACCGAGGAACACAAGGCCGATCGGCTGATCGAGCCCGGAGATCGCGGTGGTGACCTGGAGGTTCGGATCGAGCATGGCCGCGGGCACCGTGTCGGCGCTCGCGCTCGCAGCACCGGCCGCCGCCAGCGCGCACGCGGTCAGACTCCGCCGCAGGTGGTGACATCGCCTGGGATGAGCGGCCTCAAAGCCGGGGCGGGCGGAAATGCCAACGCTGTTGGACTTCATGTTTCTCTCCTTCTTCTGCAGTGAGCGGTGATCGCAGGAACCGACCGGCGGCGCCGCTGCGGATCAACCGGTTCGCGAAAACGAGACGCACGGGCCATCAGACGGAGCAATCGCTCCGGTCCGGTTCAATCAATCGAAGTTCAAACAAGAACGTCCGCACAGAAGCGGGGCGCGTGCCGGACAAACGACCGGCTCCCGCCCGACTCGCACGTCAACACCACCCCCGGCAACCGGGCGATTCAGATTGGTCGGACGACGGCCATCCACCTTGCTGGAGCCAACCATGGTCTTCTCCAAGCGGGAGACGGTGTCGTCACAGAAACTGAACACGTCTCGAACGCACCATTCACAATCGGGCACGGATCAGGCACCTCGACGGGCCTTGCAGTCCATGCGTCAGAACGGATACGGGTCTGTCACCTATCATGTCCTCGCGAACCGGCGGCATTGCATCCGGTTTCTGATTCGTGCAAAGGGCCTCCCGATGAGGTGCCAGCCCCGCTCCTGACCCTGATTCAGACCAACCCCCACACCCTCTCCCCGCCTCACGGTCCCCCGGCCTCCCCGGCCTCCGCCCCCCCACTATGACCACCAACGCCCGACAAGAGCGCGTCGTGATCACCGGCATCGGTGCTATTACCCCCATCGGCAACGATGCCGCCACCTCGTGGGACGCCATGGTCCGTGGTGTGTCCGGCATCCGCACGGTGGTGGGTGAAGACTTCGCCAAGTGGCCCCCGGAAAAGTGGAGCGTCACCATCGCCGGGCAGATCAAGGGGTTTGATGAGGCGACGTACATTGACAAGCGGGAGGTGCGCCGGCTGGACCGCTTCGCCGTGCTGGGGATTTCGGCGGGCATCCAGGCGATCAAGGCCAGCGGCATCGATTTCGCCAAGGAAGACCCGGAGCGCTGCGGCATCGTCGTCGGCTCGGGCGTCGGCGGCATCCAGACCATCGAGCAGGGCGTGATCCTGATGATCGAGCGCGGGCCGGACCGCCTCAGCCCGTTCACGGTGCCCAAGTTGATGGCCAACGCCGTCGCGGGTGATCTTTCCATTCGGTACGGCCTGCAGGGTCCGAGCGGTTCGCACACCACCGCGTGCGCCTCCAGCGGCCACTCTATCGGCGACGCCTTCCGCATCATGCAGCGCGGCGAGGCCGACGTCATGATCGCCGGCGGCAGCGAGGGCGCGGTCTCGCCCCTGTGCCTGGGCGCGTTCATGGTGATGCGGGCGCTCAGCACCCGCAACGATGCGCCCGAGAAGGCCTCACGCCCATTCGACAAGGACCGCGACGGGTTCGTGCTCTCCGAAGGCGCGGCGGTCGTCGTGATGGAAACTCTCTCGCACGCCAAGGCACGCGGGGCGGAGATTCTCTGCGAGATTCTCGGCTACGGCGCATCGTCCGACGCCAGCCATATCACCGCGCCCGACGAGCAGGGTCGAGGAGCCCAGCGGGCCATGCGCTGGGCCATGCGTGACGCGGGGATTGAGCCATCGAAGGTGGACTACATCAACGCCCACGGCACCTCGACGCCACAGGGGGATGTCGCCGAGGTCAACGCCGTTTTGAGTCTGTTCGGCGACCACGCCCGAAAGAGCAAGGGCGGCAAACTGCTGATGAGCAGCACCAAGAGCATGATCGGACACTGCCTGGGCGCCTCGGGCGGCGTCGAGATGATCGCCTGCATGGGCGCCCTCCGCCACGGCGTCGTCGCCCCCACGATCAACCTCGAGAACCCCGACGACGCCTTCGACATCGACCTGGTGCCGAATCACGCCCGCGATGCACGGGTCAAGGTGTGCCTCAACAACACCTTCGGCTTCGGCGGGCACAATGTGTCGCTGGTTCTTGGGAAGTTTGAGGGGTGAGCGATACGCACGGGGCGTTCCGGGTGGCATGCCCAAACTTGTTTGGGCATGCTGGATTACCACGCGCTGACGCAACGCGTTGGCCTCAAATCGCTCACCAATAATGCACACTTTCGGAGCATGGCCAAACAAGTTTGGACACGCAACCCGCAGAGGGGCGACATTTGTATGGCGGAATTAGCGCTTCCGACGCAGCGACGCGAGCGATACAGTCAGCGCGATGGCAGCCGATGAAGGGGCCGGAAGTGCGAGGCCGGTGATCCGGAACGCGGTATCGCTTCCAATACCTGTTACGGTCGTGCCGTCCAGAGAGACACCTGCCACCACCTGAAGGCCTCGGCCCCACATGTTGACACCCAATCCCTCGAGATAGGTACGAAAGTTCACGACGCCGAGCGCTTCCGTCCACATGAAGACGGTCCCGTCCTCGCCGCCATTCCGACTGGTTCCAAACACGACCGCCCCGTCAGGACTGACGGCGGTTGCAGTGGAAGTTTCAAAGCCCGGCAGGCCACCTATATCCTGGATTCCGGTTTGGTTTGTCCAGCGAAATGCGCGACTGGCTCCGGCAGCATTCTTCGAGAATCCGACAACAACCGAGCCGTCGGCGCTAACGCTCGATGCCACGGTCGAAGTGCCTCCCAAAGTGCCGATATCTTGCATGCCAGTGTCCTCCGTCCAACGGAAGGCACGATCGCCGAGCGGGTACGAGTCTGAGACACCAACAATTGTGGTTCCATCTGCGCTGATGGCCTCAGCCTTGGAGTTGTTTCCGTTGGGTAGCGTGCCGAGGCTACGCATCCCCACCGTGCCGGTCCACAAGAACGCGCGGCGCCCGAATCCGAAGGGGGACGAATCGCTATCCCCAACAATTCGTGTTCCATCTGCGCTGATGCCGTAGGCGCGCGAACGGTCGCCGCCGAGGGTTCCGAGTTCCTGCATTCCTTCATCGCGGGTCCAGCGGAACGCACGCTCGTCTCTCCCGAAAGGTCCGCCGTCGCTGTACCCGATGACGGTGGCACCGTTGGCACTCACACCGGTGCCGATTGAGCGGTCGCCTCCGAGCGTGCCGAAATACTCGGTCCCGGTGGCGGCCGTCCAACGGAAGGCGCGGTAGGAGGTGAGCCCGCTTGGAGCCAGGTCGAAACCTGCAACAACGCCTCCATCAGCGCTGACTCCCCGCCCAACGGCGTGAATGCCGCGCAAGGGCAGGTATTGATACGCGGGCGGAGCGGCAGTTGCAATACTTGGAACAATCGCGCACGCCATAAAGGTCGCCTTCAGAGCGAGCGCGGGCAGTTTCGAGCCGGTGAAAATCCCGGAGTGCATCATCGAGTAAGTCCTCATCGACAAGTAAATGGTTTCATTACGAACGCCGTGAGTCGCAGTGCCGACATGCTCGCTCTACGCAGCTGTATCAGCGTCGCCAATCAGACTGCTCACTTCTTCGAAGGCGCTGACGGCGTCTTGGCCTTCTTCTTCGAGGGCTGGCCCGCCGCGGGCTTGAACTCGGGGATCGCCAGCAGTTTCGGTGCCGCCGCGCCGGTGTACGTCACGACCACATCGCGGCTGCGGGCAGCGAGCGTCCCTTCAGGCGTGTACCCCATTGTCAGCGTGTCGATCTCGGTGCCGTCGTCGGTCATCAATGACACGCGCGAAAGCGTGCTCACGGGTTCGACGGGCTTCGGCGTTGACGCGACCGCGGGCTTTGCGCTGGGCTTGCCGCCGGGTCCGGGGGCGGTTCCGGGGGCGGGGGCGGGGGCGGGCACCGGCGCGGCGTCCGCCTTCACCAGTTCCGGCTGGCCTTGGCGCGTGGTCAGGAAGTCCACCATCTCGGCGACGGCCTTGGGATCGACCTCGGCCTTGTCGGTCTTGCCACCGGGGAGGAGTTTGTGCCACTTGCCGTTGATGCGCCGGTAGCCGGTTTCCTGCTTGCCGGCCTTGAGGGTGATGAGTCCGACATCGGCGGGCGACGCCGACGACGCGGTGAGGTCGAGATAGGTGCGGGCCGCCGTGGAGACGGCGGTGATGCTCGAAGAATCGATGAGGAACAGAGGCGTGCCGGACGCATCGGACGAGGCGTACAGCCGCGTGCCGCTGCCGTCGGCGGGGCCGCCCACGAACAGGTCGCGGCGTTTCACCTCGGTGCGGACGGTGCCGCTGGCGTCGAGGCTCCTCACGTCCTTCTCGGTCGTGATGATCATGCGGGGCGAGGCGATGCCGGTGCTGGTGGCGTCGAGTTTGACTCCCGGTGCACCGGGGGTGCCGCCTTCATCGGCGAACTTTTCGATCGTGATGCGGCCCAGCGCATCGAGCATCGCGCCGACGCCCGCCGCACTGGCCCGCGCGCTTACCGGGCGCGAGATGAACCAGCGGTTTTCCTGGCGGCTGAAGGCCAGTGATTCATTGTTGGATGAGACACTGACGCGAGAGAGTTCGCTCGCCGAAGCCCCCGGCAGGGCGCGGTTGATGCGCCAGCCTTTGGGGCCGGGCTGCGTCGCCATCGCAAGGATCGAGGCGTCGGCCATGAAGGGGGCCTTGCCGTCGATATCGACGACGGTCTTGCCGCCGACGGGCGCGGTGCCGATGCGGACCATCCGGGCCGAACCGTCCTTCATGGTCAGCGTGACCAGCGCGTTGGCGTCGGGCATCTTGCCGGCACGGGGGGCCTTGGGGTCGGGAGCGAGTTCGCTCAATGCCCTGGCGAAGTTCTGGATCGGTGTCGGATCGGCGGGCCAGGTGATGGGTTCGGGCTGGGGTGCCGGAGTCGCGCCCGGAGCGGGGGCGGGGGCCGCCGTCACCGCCGAGGCGAGGACGAACGCCCAAGCGCCGGAGGCATCGCGGCGAACCGCGTCCTCGCCGGCGCCCGCGCCGCCCTTGATCTTGATCCCCACCACGTCCGCCGCGTTGATGGGCAACGCCACGGCGTCACGGTCCCCCGTCAGGGACGAGCCGGACCCCGGCGTCCCGCTCCGCCAGTTGGAATACACGATCAGCCCAAGGAGACCGACCGCCAGCAGCACCGCGATGATGATCGCTTTATTCGACATGGCCAACTCTACGCAACAGGGATGAACCGAACAGCCAAGGACGACAAGAAACCGCAAAAACCGGGGGCGAAAACGGCCCGGCCGCCGCACGGGATTCCCCTCGGCGAGCGGGCCAGACTCCGAAACACACATCAACCCCGCAGCACGCGCACCGCGAATCCCAGCGCCAGAACGAGCAGCGGGAGCCCGGCGATCAGCGTCCAGCGGATCGCCCCGAGCCTCGCCTCTGTCATCGGTTCGATGCGAGGCACGTCTCGAATCCGCGGGCTGGGGGCGATCAGTTCGTCGAGGCCCGCCAGCCAGTGGAACGAGGCCTCGAAGAGTTCGCCGTTCCCGGGGAAGGCCCACACACGCCGGCCGTCGACGGTACCGGCGGCCTGGGTGTAGAGGTCTTCGAACCAGCCCGGGGCCGAGACGACGATGAGCCGCTGGGGCGCGGCCCCGCCGGTGCGGTCACGCTCGACGGTCACGACGACCGGCCAGCCGCCAGCGGTACCCACCCGGTCCCGCCCGGCGTCGGGCGCGGGGAGTTCGGGGGGCATCAGGGCTTGGAAGGGTTGACGCACGTTGGCGTAGCGCAGCGGCAGCCACGAGGACTCGCCCCACGCCGTGGTCGATGTCGGCACCACGAACACGGGGTGGGCCCACACGCCCGGGACGGTTTCGATTTCGACGGCCATCGGCCAGTGCAGGATCAGGGACAGTCCCGACAGGGCGTCGCCGAGCGGAGTCCCCGGTTCGGAGGCCCGCAGCGTTTGATACGCCGAGATGGCCGGGCCGCGCGGCGTGCCGATGCGCTCCAGCAACGGGCGGGCGGTGTCGGGCTTGATGCCCCATCCCTTGAGCGGCTCGCACATCGGGTCGGGCTCGCCCACGGCGGGCATCTCGCTGGGTTCGAGCGCGAGCAGCACCTGGTCGCCGGAATCCAGCAGTGAACGCAGGGCGTCCGCGAGGCGCTGCACCCGCTGCGGGCGGTCGGCGAGCGATGAACTGCGTCGCGGGTCGGCGCTGGTGCGGGGAGGCGCGGGGAGGACGAACCACACCTTTGGCCGGTCGCTGGAGGGGTCGATCTTTGTCAGGACTGGGCGGGCCGGATCGACCGCCACCGCCCACTCGGCGATATCGACGCGGCGCTGCGACAGGCGTTCGAGGAGTTTGCCGACGGCGTTGGAGGTGTTGGGGAGGGGGCGGCCGGAATCGTCGAGCACGCGCTCCCGCTCGCCGTGGACGAGAACGAGGACGGGCGGGCGCTTGACGCCCAGCGACGCGAGGGCGGTGCCGAGCATCTCTTCGCCGACGAACAACGGTTGTGCAGCGGCACCGGGGACCGTGCTGGAACGTGGGAACAGCGTGTCGAAATCAATGGCCGCCGTGGAACGGCTGTTGTAGACGATGACGGTGGGGCGCTCGCGCAGGGCGCGCGAGACGCTGAGGGTTTCGAGCGGGCGGAGAGAGCGGAGGGAATCGTTCGCCACCGCGATGCGGTCCCGCACCGCGCCGAGCCCCGCGATGGGCGGTTGGACAGCCGAGGCTTCATCGAGGGCCTTAAGCGCGGCGAGCATGAGCGGGGCCGCGCCCTGCGCGGCGGTGTCCGCTTCGGGGAGTGCTTTACCCTCTTCACCCGTGGCGGCCCTGACACGCTCGGCCGCATCGGGGGCATCCTTCGCCGCGACGCGCAGCGCCGCCGCGAGTTGCAGTAGTTTCTCTTTCGCCGCGGCGTCGGGGACCGTCTCGGCACGGCGTGCCACCTGCTCGGCCACGATCGAAAGTTCCGGTGCCGCCGCCACCAACGCCGCCGCGACATCGCGGAGCACCGTGCGGTGCCGCTCGATCACTGCACCGTCGCGGGCCACGAGTTCCGCCACCACTGCCCCGGCGCGGTCCGAGGCCTCGGCACGCCCTGTATCGATCAGCGTGACCTTCGCGTTGCCGCCGGTGCGCCCGAACTCGCCGAGCATGTCGCCGACGCGCTCCCACGAGCGCGGGTCCACCTTCGACACGTCCGCGCTCACCACGATCGCCGTCGGCTCGGGGAGCGCCTTGAGAATCCCCACCGTCCGCGGCGAGAGCGTGTGCTCCCGCGTCGCCGTGAAATCCAGCCGCACCCCCCACCGCTGCCCGAGGATCAGCGCGAAGACGACGCCCGCCGTGACGGCGATCCCCAGGACCAGCGTGCGCAGCGTGTACCGCGTGCGGCGGACCAGCGCGTCGCTCTCACCTCGCACGGGCGATTTCGGGGGCACTGAATCGGAAGTCTTGCTCATCGCCACCTCCGGCTCTCAAGGCTGATCACCGCCCCCACCACGAACCACGCCGAGATCGCGAGGAAGAACACCACGTGGCGGGTGTCGATCACGCCTCGGGCAAAGTCCTCGATCCGTGGGGCCAGCGACGCCGCGATGAGGTACGCATCCCAAGGCGGCCCCACCAGCCGCGCGCCCTGCGAGGCCCCGAAAAACAGCAGCAAAAACAGAAAAAGCGTTCCGAGATACGCCACCATCTGGTTCGGCGTCAGGCTCGACATGAACAGCCCTACCGCGAGGTACAGCGTGCCCACCAGCACCAGCCCGAGGTACCCCGCGAGGATCGGCCCGTAGTCCGGGTCGGCAATCCATTCCAGTACCGCCACATGCGCCAGCGTCGGCAGCAGCATCACGAGGAGGAAAAGCACCGCGCCGAAGAACTTGCCGAAGGCCGTGTGCCAGTCGCTGATCGGCGCGGTCATCAACGGCTCGATGGTGCCGGAGCGGAACTCTTCGGAGAGCAGCCGCATGGAGATCGCCGGTGCGATCATGAGCAGCAGCCAGTGCGAGAGGGCGAAAAAGTCGCGCATCGTGGCGGGTTCGCCGGGGCGGATGGTGGTGAACGCGACCGTCAGGCCCGCCAGCAGCAGGAACGCCGCAACCACCACCCAGCCGATGGAGGCGCGGAAGTACGAGGCCATTTCGCGCGTGGCGATGGCGAAGAGCGGCCTCACGACACGCCCCCCGATCCCGCGTGCTCGGCGTCCGCGCTCTCGATCAAACGGATGTAAAACTCTTCGAGCGACGCCGTGGCATACCGCAGTTCGCGCAGCGCCAGCCCCGCCGACACGCAGGCGGCGTGGACTCTGGGGCGCGGGTCGGCGTCCGCCTCGCCGCCGCCGAAGGAAAGAATGCAGCGCGTCCACCCATCGTCCGTCGCCGAGGCCTCGGCCCGCGTCACCCCGGCCACAGACGCCAACGGCCCCGGAACCCCCGAAACGCCAGCATTTCCAGTCGATTCCGCCCGCACTTCAACCACGCACCGCCGCCCACCCGAGTGTTTCGAGACCAGTTCCCCCGGCGGTCCATCGGCCCGCACCCGCCCCCGCGCGAACACCACGATCCGGTCGCACGTCCGCTCCACCTCGGGCAAAATGTGGCTCACCACCAGCATCGTCCGCTTGCCCGAGAGTTCCCGGATCAGTGACCGCGCCTCGACCACCTGCGACGGATCAAGCCCGCTCGTCGGCTCATCCAAAATCACCACCGGCGGATCGTGCAATAGCGCCGACGCCAATCCCACCCGCTGGCGGTATCCCTTTGAAAGCGTCCCGATCCGCTGGTCCCGCACCTCGCTCAGGTGGCACTTGTCGAGCACCCGCTCCACCGCGTCACGCCGATCGCGCCCCGCGATCTCGTACAGCCCGGCGCGGTAGCGAAGGTACGACGCGACCTTCATCTCCGGGTACAGCGGTGAAGATTCGGGCATGTACCCCATCTGCGCGCGCAAACCCCGTGAGTCCGCCACGCTGTCCAAGCTGTTCACGCTGACCGTCCCCGCCGAAGGGGGCAGCAGACCAGCGATCATGCGGATCGTGGTCGTCTTCCCGGCACCGTTGGGCCCGAGCACACCGACGACCTGGCCGGTCTGAATCTCCAACGAAACGCCGCGCACCGCGTGGACGCGGGCGAAACGCTTCTCGACCTGGTGAAGACGGATCACAGTTACGTACGCCAGCATCCAACCGGTGGGGCAGGCCTCCAGCCTGCCTCATCATGATTCTGAAGTGATGGAGGATGGCAGGCTGGAAGCCCGCCCCACCAACTCGGTTCTCGGGCCACCATCATCGGAGGATCGCGCCCCTCGGGACCATGCGCCGAACCTCGTTCGCACGATCGGATTGCACGTCGTACGGATTTCGGTAGGGCTGGGCGGCCGCACGTGTCCCACTCCGCCCACACTTGGGCGAACCGCACCCACACCCTGACCGAACATTGGAGGTAGACTTCCGTGGAGGCGGTGAGAATCGCGCGGCGGTCAGGATGGCCACGCCCGGAAGATCGGAACCCGGAGAGTCTCTCCGGCCGGCGCCACGCAGGCACTCGATGTCCAGAACTCGACCAAGGTTGCTCGTCTTGGGCGGTCCCGGGGTGGACGCGGGCGATGTCGCGTCGTCACTGGGAAACCGCTTCGACGTCATCGCGGCCCCCACGGCCCAGGAAGCCCGAGAGCAACTCGCGTCGATGGCCTTCGACGCGGTGATGGCGGCCTCGGGCGACTTCATGCCGCTTGAGCGCGATTTGGTCGGGCGTCAGTCGAGCCTGCTGCTGAACGCCATCGGCGAGGGCATCGTCCTCAGCGATTCCAACGGGCGGCGGGTGTGGTCCAACGATCTCTTCGATGCGTGTCACGATTCCGTGCGCCGGCGCGTGACGAAACTGTGCAAACTCGCCGGGGCACGGTTCAAGGCCGAACTCGAGGAAGACCCCACCGGGCGGTTCCTCAGGCCGCGCCGCCTCGTCATCAGTTTCGGTCGCGGCAGGCGGTTCTACGAGGTGTACCTCTCACCCGTGATGCCCGAGGGGTGGACGGGTGCCGCCGCCGCCAACGATCCGCACGATTCCCCCGCCCGTGCCGCGACGCTGCCGGCGGTCTCGCCGCAGGTGGCCGCAGTTGTACGGGACGTCTCCGCGCGAGAGCGCCTCGCCCGGAAGATGCACGCCATCGAGCGTGCCGGGCAGGAACTCATGCACTTCGACGTCGACGTGGTGAAGAAGATGCACGTCGCCGAGCGGCTGTCGTTCCTGGAGACGAAGGTCTCGGGCTACGCGCACGACCTGCTGCACTTCGATCACTACGCCGTGCGGCTGCTGAACGAGGCTAGCGGGAAACTCGACCTGGTGATGAGCCGCGGGCTGCCGCCCGAAGCGACCGCCATCGAACTGTTCGCCAAGGCCGACGGCAACGGCATCTCGGGCCTCGTCGGGGCCACGGGCGTGTCGTACATCTGCGGCGACGTCTCGAAAGACCCGCGCTACGTCACCGGCATGGAAAAGGCCGGTTCCTCGCTGACGGTGCCGCTGCGGCTGTTCGACAAGACCATCGGTGTGTTCAACGTCGAGAGCGCCCGCCCGCGCGATTTCAACGAGACCGACCGTCAGTTCGCCGAGATTTACGCCCACTACATCGCGGTGGCGCTGCACTTCCTGAATCTCCTTGTTGTCGAGCGGTACACGACGCGCGAGACCGCCGCGGGCGCGGTGCAGGGCGAGATCTCCGAGCCGCTGAACGACCTGGTGGCCGAGGCGCAGCGTCTGAAGGACGCCCCCGGCATGACGGAGGAATCGGCCCGCGCGCTCGACCGCATCCTGCGCGATGTCGAGGCGGTGCGCCGGCGCGTGAAGCACGCCGGGTCGGGCCCGCGCACGCTGCTGGGCATCGAGGCCGCGCTGGCCGATACGCGCGTCGACCCGCTGCTGGAATCCAAGCGCGTCCTCGTGGCCGACAACGAACAGATCATGCGCGAGACCGTTCGCGACCTGCTGCAGGCCCGCGGCTGCGTGGTCAGCATGTTCGACAGCGGCGAGACGGCCATCGCCGCCCTCGAGGCCGCCGCGCCGGGCGAGTACCACCTGATCATCTCGGACATCAGCATGGGCGACAAGACGGGCTACGAGGTCTTCGCTTCGGCAAAAAAGATCGACCGCGATGTGCCCGTGATCCTCATGACCGGCTTCGGCTACGACCCCCACCACTCGATCGTCCGCGCCAGCCAGGAGGGCCTGCAGTGCGTGCTCTTCAAGCCGTTCCAGGCCGAGAAGTTGATCGAGGAAGTGAAGAAGGCGCTGACGACTCGGCGGGCGTAATGGCGGGTGTGGGGTGTAGGGTGTACGGTGTTGAACTTCCCTTCAGTCGTACAACCGCTTGATGACCCGCACGCTTCACATCCTTGAACCCCGTGACACCGCGTGGCCGATGACCGCGCTGCTGGCCCGCACACGCGGCGCGGACGATGTTGTCGTGGTCCTCGGCGGCAGCAGGGACGCCTCCGCCGCGGCTTCCCTCGGGCTTTCTTTCGAGCACTGCATCACCCCCGCGCTGGGCTGCGGCATGCTCGCGTGGGCGCGGCTGCGCGTGCTTGAATCCCGCGGCGCGTTCGCCGGGATTGACGCCGTCCACGCGTGGTCGCTCGGCGCCCTCGCGGCGGCGCGGCCGGGCCTGCCCGCTGCGTTGCGGTCAGCGACCACCTGCACGATCTCCGTCCCGCCCGCGCCGCGACAGGGCTCGGGTGTTTTGGCGGCGATCTTCGAGGCCTGCGCGGTCGGAGAAGCGCAGCGCTGCACGAACCTCCGTTTCTCCAGCGTGAGCGTCCGAGACGCATGGGCGAGCCGGTTGGGCCTGTCCGCCGCCACGGCGTCCACCGTTCCCATCGCGGCCGGCATCGAACGGATGGTGCCCCCAGACGCCGAAGACGCATCGGGATCGGCGCGCTCGCGGGCCCGCGAGTGCTGGGGCGTCGCGCCGGGCGAGCGTGTGCTCCTGGCCCTCGCGGACCACGCACCCCTCATCGACGCTCGCCGGTTCATCTTCCACTGCGGCGTGATGGCCGTCGGCGGCCACCGGCTCGTCGGCGTCGTTCCGCCTGACGCGGCACAGTTGGAGCGTGCCGTTCGCTTCACGCGCCGGCACCACGGCGCGTGGCGGCTGGTGATCGATGATTCACCGATGCCGCAACTCATCCGCTTCGCCGACGCGGCGATGCCGGCGAGCCCGTTCTGCGAGTGGTCGGCCGCCTTCGCCCGCCGCGCAGGGGTCCGCGTGGTCGATCCGATCGAAGCCACCGGCGACCGCCTGGCCGCGAACGCGGCCCTGCTGCGCACGCTTGAGGCCGTGCCGGCCGCCGTGTGATCAATGAAAAACCCGCGCCATCAAGACGCGGGCTTTGGAGAGCACTTCAATCTATCAGAGCCTGCCAACCAACCGGCTCAGATCTTGCCTTCGCCCGCGAGTTTGTTGAACTCCTCCACGGGCATCTCCGTCACCTTGGCCCGGGCCAAGAGGGCGTCCATCGCCTTGTGCTCGCGCACCTGCTGCACCACCATGCCGACCTGGTTGGTCTGGATGAGTTCGGCCCGCAGTTTGTCGGGGCGGACGCGCCGCTCCATCGCGATCTGGTAGATGCGCCCGTTCACCTCGTCCTCGGTCACCTGCACGTTGAACTGGGCCGCGGCCTTCTGCATGATGAAGAACAGTTTCAGTTCGGCGACCGCCTGCTCCATCGTGCCCGAGCGGAGTTCCGCCACGCGGTTCTCGACCTCGACGGGGTCGACGCCGCGGTACGCCATCTCCATGCGGGCGCGGGCCAGGCTGCGCTCAGCCTGGCGGGCCGAGACGTTCTTGGGCATGTCGACCTTGACCATCTCGACCAGTTTCTTCGCCACCTGCTGGCGCATGGCGGCCTGCTGCTCGACGGCGCCGCGCTGCTCCAACCGACCACGGACCTGCTCCTTCAACTGGCCCTCGTCGTTCATCCCGAGTTTCGCCAGGATGTCCTCCATCTTGGCGGGGATGATGCGTTCGACGCGTTCAACCTTGAAGGTGACGACCAGGTCCTTGCCGCGGACGTCGACGCGCTCGTGGACGTCGGGGCCCTTGCACTTGATGGTGATGGTGTCGCCGGGCTTGGGCAGGCCGGCCTGCTTGGCGAAGTCCTCGACGATGACGCCGAGGATCGCGCCCTTGGACTCTTTGGCCGCGGGGATCTGCACCACCGCGCCCTCGAGGTCGAGCAGGGGCTTCTCGTCGGCCTTGGCGGCGGCGTCACGCATGGTGCCGCGCCCGATGCAGTAGTCGCCGTGCGCGGCCTTTTCCTGAGATTCCAGCGTGCCCTCGTTGGTGCGGAGGCGGTCGATCTGTTCGGTGATCTGTTCGTCCTTCACCGAGAAGACGGGCTTCTTGACTTCCAGGTTGTCGAGCGCGGGCAGTTCAAACTCGGGAGCCACCTCGATCTCGAGGTAGAACTTGAAGTCCTTGGTGGGATCGACGGCGAGCGCCCCAAGTTCATCGTTGCCCTCGGGCTCGGCCAGCACCTGCAGTTTGTGCTGCTCGATGGCCTGGGAGTACGCCGCAGAGACGAGTTGGTTCTTGGTCTCCTGCTTCACAGACTCGCCGAACTTCTTCTCGATGAGGCGGCGGGGGACGCGGCCCGGGCGGAATCCGGGGAGGGCGGCCTCGGTCACGAGGGTGGCCATCTGCGTCTCAAGCGTCTCGGCGACGTGGGCCTTGGGAACAACGAACGACAGTTTCTTGCGGCAAGAACCCATGTCCTCGACCTTGACGTCGGCGGACTTCGGAGCGGCGGCGGTTGACATGATGAACGCCCTTTCGGCGCTGGCCCGCCCATCAAGCAACACTCGGACCCAGGCTCACGCGAGCCGACCATCCGGGCCGCCGGGGCGGGGGGAGGGATGATAGTGCGGTCTTGATGTGTGAGTTTTGGGGAGTCGAGGGATCGGGGGTCGGGTTTGGGGTGTGGGGTGTGGACCTCGATGGCGGCGGTTTTCAACTCGGCGTGTTCAATACCACAAGCCCGATACCCCATACCCCAGACCCGATCCCGTGCGATGAAAATCACCAACAGCCACACCCTGCCCCGCTATACTCTCCACCCCTCCCGCCGGGGCCTCTGAATCTGTTTCGGCGTGGAACCCACGCCGGAGTGGCGGAACTGGCAGACGCGCTGGATTCAAAATCCTGTGCCCGCAAGGGCGTGAGGGTTCGACCCCCTCCTCCGGCATTGATTGGGAAGGCATGAGGCACGAGGCAAATGGCACAAGTGCCGGAATCAGACCAATTCCCATCGACCCCCGAACACCGAACACCCACCTCCTTTTAGAGAGAGAACACCCATGAGCGAGCAACAGAACCAGCAGCAGATCCAGATCCGCATGGACGAGTCCAAGATGGTCACCGTCTACGCGAACACCATCCGCACCTCGACCACCCAGGACGAGGTCGCGCTCGACTTCGGCTTCAACCTGCCCATGCAGCAGGGCGCCGACCAGCCGGTGGTCATGAACTTCCAGGTCGGCAGCCGCGTCATCATGAACTGGCAGGGCGCCAAGCGCCTGATGATGAGCCTGCAGCAACTCATCACCAACTACGAGAACGCCATGGGCGTGATCGAACTCGCCCCCCAGCCGCGCCAGGGCCAGGCGAAGCGGTAATCGGGAAGGCATCGGTGCCGAAGGCATCAAGTCACGAGGCATCGAGGCATCGCGACATCACTGAGCACATTCAAGCCCCCGCGTGTGCGGGGGTTTTTTACTGGAAGAACCAAAGGGCAGTCCGTCCAGATTTCGATTGCAGTTCGCGCGTGCCACAGTTCGTGTGCTGGCCCTCGCTTGCGCTTCGGGTTCGTTTCAGACGGCCATTGACGAACCCGAAGCGCAAGCGAAGGCCACCGAACAACGGAAAGAAGCGCGTATTTCAATCAGTACCCGTGTCAAAACTCCGCCTTCGCCGGCGAGTTCACGGCGTCCCAGCACGCCTCCATCAGCGCCTTCATGCCGAACTTCGTGGCCCCGCTGATCGCGAAAATCGGGTCTTTCTTCCCCAATTTCAACCCCTTGCGGAACAGGTCCACCGCCACCTTCGCGTCCTTCTCATCGCCCAGCAGGTCCACCTTGTTCACCGCGATGATCTCGACCTTCTCCGCCAGTTCCGGGCTGTGACCAGCCAGTTCGCGCCGGATCACGTGGTAGTTCTCGATCGGATCGCTGCCATCGGCGGGCTCGATCTCCACGACATGCACAAGCACCCGCGTCCGCTCGATGTGCCGCAGGAAATCATGACCCAGACCGACCCCTTGCGAAGCACCCTCGATCAGCCCGGGAATATCCGCCAGAACCAACCTCCGCTCGGCGTCCAGTTCCGCGATCCCCAACTGCGGCACCAGCGTCGTGAACGGATAATCCGCGATCTTCGGCGTCGCCCGCGTCAGCGCCGCCAGCAGCGTGCTCTTGCCCGCGTTGGGCTTCCCCACAAGCCCGATGTCGGCGATCAGTTTCAGTTCGAACCGCACGTTCCGAACCTGCCCCGGCTCACCCGGCGTTGTCTCATAGGGCGTCTGGTTCAGCGGGCCTTTGAAGGCGTCGTTGCCCATGCCGCCGCGCCCGCCCTTGGCGATGACGAAACGCTGGTGCGGGGCCAGATCGACGACGATCTCGCCGGTGATCTCGTCGTGGACCACCGTGCCGGGGGGGAGGCGCAGGACGACGTCCTCGGAATCGGCCCCGGTGCAGTTTTTGGCCATGCCGTGCTGGGCGTCCTGGGCCTTCCAGGTGTGCTTGTGCCGGAAATCGAGGAGGGTGTTGACGTTGGGATCGCCGACAACGACGACGTCGCCGCCGTTGCCCCCGTTGCCGCCGTCGGGCCCGCCCTTGGGCTCGTATTTTTCGCGGCGGAACGAGCAGGCCCCGTTCCCGCCGTCGCCCGCTTTGACGGTGATGATCGCTTGGTCAATGAACATTGGGGGGAAGTGTAGGGGGCTGGCCCCGACAAACCCGCCCAAAGTTAGGCTTTCGGCGGGTGGTCGCCGTGAATCCGCCAGAGGGTGACATGACGGATACTGTTTCATGACATCGTGTTTCGGCATGCCCAAGCGGACTTGGGACTGGCACCCGGAAAGCGAACGATCGTTCCGAATCACCGTGAGCAACCCCATGCACACGACAGGAACACGACGGCACGCCGGTTTCACCCTGGTGGAACTGCTGGTGGTGGTGGCGGTGATCGCCCTGCTCATCGGCCTGCTGCTCCCGGCGCTCACCAAGGCCCGCGAGCAGGGGCGGCTGATGATCTGCCTGAACAACGCCCGCACCATCACGATGGCGGCGAACTCCTACGCCGCGGACAACGACGGGCTTTGGCCGGTGTTCCCCTGCTTCATCAACAAACAGGCCAACGTGGCGCTTTTCAACTCATGGGACTACGGCGGGAAGACCACGTCCTCCTATTGGACCGGCCCGACCGCCTTCCGCGCCGTGAATGACACGCCGCTGAACACGTATGTTGAGCCCGAACGCCCATTGATGGACCCGCCGGGGGGGCGGATGGAACTGCCGACGTACCGCTGCCCCTCCGACCCTGGCACGCTGCAACGAAAGTTCTGGTCGCCCGGCACCACGCCCGACCCGACCATCACCAGTTACGACGACGTCGGCACGAGTTACCACATGAACGTGCAGTGGTGGTACGAGGCGGCACGCCGTGCCGGCATCAACGCCAACGGCAGCGGCACCCTGCCGATGTGGAGTCACTACGAAAAGATGTTCAAGGTCGCGAACTTCCGCTCCGCGGCCCGCTTCTCATGGATGTACGACCAATCGATGGACTTCATCGCCGTGGGAGGATTCGAAAAGATGGGCGACCACGGCGGCGAGAACAAGGCCACCGCGTCGTTCATGGACGGGCACGTGGTCTACCTGACGGTGACGCCAAAGGCGGCGGAGACGCAGGACTACACGCTTTGGACGGATCGGTTTTATCGGAAGCCGTGAGCACTTAAGGTGGTCACGGCGTACATGCCCTACCAAACCTCGAAATGAGTTTCACAAGGTCCGCTGTGGTGATGACACCGTCGCCGTCGAGGTCGACGGCGAACCGCTCGGCGGCGGAAGAGCCGAATCGGCTGAGTAACTTCGCGAGGTCAATGGCGTCGACACGGTCGTCCGAGTTCAGGTCTCCGAGGAGAACACGTGGTCGCCACGCGGCGACGCCCGAACTCTCCCAAATGCCCGCGATATCGGGCTGGTAGCCGCCGAACCACAGGGAATCAGCGGCATCGGACTCACGGAACGGGGCGGGAAACACATGCGTGCCAAAGGTCGGCCCCTGGCGGGGGGAAGAATCCAGCGGATGCCAGTTGCTTCCGTCCCAGACCGCGATGTTGCGGGCGGGCGTGGTCCCGACGCGATCGTAACGCCCGATCGCGACGAGCCGACTGCCAGCGCCGGTTTTCCAGGTTCGGATGTCGTAGATACTCGCCGAATACGGGCTGTCGAGCGTGAACGGCGCACCGACCGTCTCCCATGAAGCACCGTTGCGACGGATGACTCTCGTGCTCAAGTAGTCAGGCGGATCGTAAATCTGTCCCGCAGCATAGAACGCGGTTCCGGCTCCATCGTCGTGCGCTTCCATCGCGTAGACCTCGCCGAGAATCCTTGTGCCGAATGGAACCCAGGATGAACCGTTCCATTCCATGACGTCACGCATGTAGTAGTAATCCTGCGGCGTCACGGTGGTGAACAGGCGGGGCCGCGCGGGGCCTTCGCCATCAAGATCAAGCGAAGCAAGGCCCCAAGGTTCACCGGCGATCCCCTCTTCCGCGATGCTCCATTCGGAGCCATCAAATCGGGTGATCACCGTGCGGTACGGATGGGCGCCCGGTATGTTGGGGCCGTCGCTCATGGCAAACAGCGTTTGCGACGGATCAGCTTCGTACTCAGCCAACTGATAGACCCTTGAGTGGACGCTCTCGCCGACAGGGTGCCAAGCAGCCCCGTCCCAGCGGGCGATGCCTGAGGCCCCAATACCCAACTCGCCCCAGAAATACCCCGATACGACGAGCGACGGCTGAGTCGACCCGGTCCATGCCGCAGAGGTGCGGATCGCGTTATGGAACGCGAATGCGTGGCCATCCATATCCCGGGGTAACGGATTCCACGCCGCACCGTCCCACCATGCGATGCAACCCGCGATGCGCTTCCCGGCGATCATGAAGTCCCCGAGGGCGAAGAGTCGTTCCTTCCCTTCAACAGGGAAGCGCGCGAACGCGTTCACTTCGCCCTCGATTCCCTCGCCGGAGCTCAGGGGCTCACCGGTCCAGGAGACGCCGTCCCACTTGGCGAGCGAAGCCGGGCCCCCGCCGTCGGCCTGCGAGAACCCCGACGCGGCGTAGAGCGCTCCGTCGAACGATTCGAGGCTGTACGCGCTGGTCCCGTAGCCGGTGGGGCCGCGGGTGAAACCCTGGCCCACGCCCCGCCACTGCGCACCGTCCCAGGAAGCCACCCCGCCCGCCGGCACGCCGCCGGCCTCCCTGAATGCTCCGGTGGCATAGAGACGCGACCCGGACCCGTCGTCGTGTACTTCCAGTCGATCAACGATTGGCGCAAACCAACCTCCCATGCCCCCGCCCACAGGCGAGAAAACGGTGCCGTCCCAGCGGGCGATGTTCGCCATGTTCACGCCGCCAATCTGGCTGAAGTTGCCGCCAAGAAACAGCCGCGCAGGCTGAGGCCCCGCACCGTCTTCGTCATAAGAGTTCATCGCGAGGACGTACGGATAGGACCCGGTATTGACGGGGCGCCAGCGTGTGCCGTCCCATGTTGCGAGGCCCTGTGCGGGCTGGGCACCGGCCTCGGAAAACAGCCCGGAAACAACGAGCAGCGTCCCGCGCGGACCAGGGCCGTCCGGATCGAACTCCGCCGCGGCGATCGCCCAGTTATTCAGGCCAGCCCCAAGCGTCGCCCACACCTGGCCGTCCCACTGAGCAATGTTGAAAACCGTCACGCCGCTCTGCTCTTCGAAACTCCCCAACGCGATCAGCACCGGCAGGGCAGGACCGTCGGGACCGTCGCGGTCGTAGGACACGAAATCCCGGACCCACGCCGCCTGCGTTCCATTCGGCGCGCCAGTGTCGGTCCACCCCGCGTTGTCGAGCCTGAAGATGCCCCGCGCGTAGTTCCCGTTGGCTTGCACCCGGTACCCGAACGCGACGAGTGGCTGGCCCTCGCGCCTCGCGTCGACACCGAGAGCGTTTGGGCTGACAAATGGCTCGCCCGTCGTTGCGTTGCTCGGGACAGGCTGCCATTGGTCGCCGATTCGCTGAGCCAGCCCGTTGAAGGGCCGGCCGTCAATCGCTGTGTAGCCTCCGATGAGGTACATCTCACGCGCGCCATGACGCTTCAAACCGACAACCCGAGCACCCACGGGGGTGCGCAGCGCCGAAGAAAACGAGTTGGCCCACCCGGGCTCGCATTGCGCGCTGGCGTCGCGATGTCCAACGAATGACACCAACACGGCAAGCAGCGTGACCAGTCGAATCGGCTTCGGCACCATGAGATGTCTCCTGCGGAGGTTCGTCCCCACGAACCTTAGACATCGTATCTCTTGCGCGCCGCCCGTCAACTCGCGCTTCCGACAAGGTCCGCGTTCGTCTTGAACCGCCCCAGCGCCGCCAAAAGTTGCTCCACCTGCTGCGGCGGGGGCATGTTCATCAACCTGCGCCTCAGCGCCGTCACCGTCTTCAACTCCGCCTCGCTCATCAGCAGGTTTTCCTTGCGTGTCCCGCTCTGGGCCAGGTTCATCGCAGGGAAGAGCCGCTTTTCGCTGATCTTGCGGTCGAGGATGAGTTCCATGTTGCCGGCGCCCTTGAACTCCTCGAAGATCACCTGGTCGCCCTGGCTGCCGGTCTCGATGAGGCACGAGGCGATGACGGTGAGGCTGCCGGCCTCTTCGGTGTTGCGGGCCGAGCCAAACAGATACTTCGGCACCGTGAGCGCCCGCGAGTCAATCCCGCCGCTCAGCGTGCGCCCGGAGTTCGCGTGCTTCTTCGAGTTGTTGAACGCCCGGCCCAGGCGCGTCAGCGAATCCAGCAGCACCACCACGTGCTTGCCCGCCTCGACCATGCGACGGCACCGCTCGATCACCATCTCCGCCACGGCGATGTGTCTTTCCACATCATGGTCGTTGCTGCTGGCGAAAACCTTCGCCGGGACGCTGCGACGGAAGTCCGTCACTTCCTCCGGGCGCTCGTCGATCAGCAGGGCGTACACCGTCAGGTCCGGGTGGTTCTTCGCCAAGGCGCCGGCGATGTCCTTCAATAGAACCGTCTTGCCCGCCTTGGGCGGGGCGACGATCAACGCACGCTGGCCGCGCCCGATGGGGCAGAACAGATCGATCAACCGGCACGACGGCGGGCAGCCGGGGTACTCCAGCGTCAGCCGCGGCTGCGGGTCGATGCTGCTCAGTTCCTCGAACCGCTTCCGCTTGGCGAACTCTTCGGGCGGGATGCCCTCGATCGCCACCACCCGTTCCACCACGCTCCTGAGCCCGCCACGCCCCCCGCCGCTGCGGCGCCGGTTGGGGCGCTTTTCAACCACCTCGACCGTGACCTCGATGCCGTGGCGCAGGGGGTAGGCCTCCCCGAGCATCATGGGGACGACGGGGTCGGCGGGGTTCTGGACGAGGCGGTCGCCCTCGAGTTGGCGGACATGGCCTTCGGCGCGCGCCGGCCACTCGAGGATGCCTGTGAGCGTGGTCATGCAGTGCTTTCGGATCGCCGCCGGGCGGGGACATGAAGGGGCCACGGGGCCGAATCCGGGTGTCGGAAACGGGTGGAAAACCCAAGGAACCCCAAGGAGACACCGACGGCCCGAAGGATCGGACGTTCGTCGGCGGTGCCCGGCGACAAGTGCGAGATGATTGGAACACGCAGGGGGTCGGAAGTCAAGCACGGACTTTCGAAGGGCCGCAAACCGAGCGGCAGAGGCGAACACACGTTCACTCGGCGAGCAATTCAAAGTACCGCTCCCGGCTGATCCCCGCGGTCTTCAGGTTGTTCCGCACAATCGAAACCGGAACCTGGTCGTAGGCGGGGATCACCACCGGGCGTGCCGTCCCTTGCCTCGTGTACGTGCGGTGGCTGCCCACCTGCCCGCGGAACTCGAATCCGGAACGCAGGATCACGCGCTCAAGGTCTCGCCAGTGCACCGGGACCATTCGCGGCATGGCGCACCCTTCAGGCCGACAGCGGGAGCGTGTGGTGCTCGAAGCCAACCCAATCCGGGGCACGCCACTGATCACCCGACTTCGTGTAGCCGCAATCCTCAAGGGCCTCATCGAGGGTGCCGGCGTCCCTGGCGGCGGAGATGAACGCCATCACGGCCTCGTCGACGGCGGCTCGGGCCGCCGCGGGGCTTGGGCCGGAACTCATGATGTCAATGGGCAGCGCGTGGGCGACAAACTGTGTGCCTTCCTGCCAAAGATGGACGGTGAATCCCAGATGCATCGAAAGAGTGTATTCCCTTGCAAGGCGCTTCGCGACACCCGACATTGAAGGGTGCAGGAAAGCACCGATAACACCGGCGCGACGCCGTCACCACACGGTTCCAACCCGTTCATCCGATGCAAAAAGGGCGATTTTCAAGGCTTGATTTTACGCCGCTTCCGGTATCATCAAGACGGGCCGCGGCGTGCGAACGCACGCACCGCCATGTTTATCGCGGATTGCACCATTTGGAGACCCGCCGTGAAGACTCGATCGATCATTGTGTGCTTCGCGACACTCGCGGCCCTCGCCGCCTCGGCGACGGGCGACTCAAACGTCTCCCCCACCAAGAAATTCTCCTGGGGTGAGAACATCGGCTGGCTGAACTGGCGCGACGCCAACGGCACCGCCCCGCTGGGCCAGCAACAGGGCGCACGCATCTACCGCACCCTCGCCACCGGCTTCATCTGGGGCGAGAACGTCGGCTGGATCAACCTCGGCAATCTCGCCACCTCCTCCGGCGGCTCCTACGCCAACACCACCGGCCTCAACTTCGGCGTCAACATCGATTTCAACACCGGCGTCTGCTCCGGCTTCGCCTGGGGCGAAAACATCGGCTGGATTAACTTCAATACGGTTCCCACGCAGGGCGCTCAGGGTGCCCGCTACGACCGCGCGACCGGACGCTTCAGCGGATATGCCTGGGGCGAAAACGTCGGCTGGATCAACCTCGACGACACGGACAAGTTCATCTGCGCCCTGCAGGCCGACCTCAACGCCGACGGCGTCGTCAACACCATCGACCTCACCCGCTTCCTCGGCAGTTTCGGCCAGCCCATCACACTGGGCGAACGCGGCGACCTCAACGCCGACGGTGTGGTGAACACCATCGACCTCACCGCGTTCCTCGGACAGTTCGGGCGCTCGTGCCCGTGAGTCGGAGCGAGTCGCTCTGATCCGTGCCACGGCTTGGCGTCTTCGACAAGCCGTGCTGTCTTGTCGTGGTCGCACGGCTCGTCGAAGACGCCAAGCCGTGGCACGTTGAAGGAAAGTCCGCGCGATACGGCGATTGCGTCAGACACGCGCCGTGAATCATCGACGACGGCGTGTTGCGACCGCACCCGCCAGCACCATCACCCCGCCCACCCCCGGCGCTGGCACCTGCAGGAAGTTGGCGAACGCCTGCTCGCCGACAAGGCGGCCCGACGTCAGCCCGGCCGTGTTGTCGAACTGCCAGTGAATCCCGCCGTAAATGCGGCTCATCCCCGCCTCCGCCGCGGCTTCGCCGAATCCGGTGAACGAGCGCGTCACGTTGGTGAGGCCCAGGGAAGGATCGGTGACGGTGAGAGAGAACGCCGTCGAATCTCCGTACATCGCCGCCAGCACCGCCGCCGACGCCGCCGAAAAGGTGCTGTGCCCGGAGGTGTAGGCCTGAAACTGCGGCGTGGTGAGCAGCGGCGTCCAGTTCGGGTCTTCCATGTCACGGATGGCCGTGACGGGGCGGAAGTAGTCGTAGTGGAACTTCATGTCCCACGCGGTGACCGCTGCGTCCGCCGTCGCCATGTTCAGCACGGCGAAGAGCCGCAGGTTGTCATCGAACGAGGTCGAGTGGGCGGCCGAGACGTTCTGCGCGATGTTGTTCCACATCCCGGGAGGCGTGACCGTACCGCCGCCCGCGGCCCAGAACTTGGCGATCTCGGTCTGGTCCGCGGTCCGCGTGACGCTGGTGTTCTGGCCCAGCGATTTCACCTCGTTGTACGCCGCGATGAACTCGGGCGAGCCCGGCTGCGGCGGCGCGGCCTGGCGGAACTGCGAAGGCCCGCTCATGGTCCACGGCTGCACGAAACAGAACTGGTTGAACAGCGGGATGGGCGAGGCCCCGGTGGGTTGCCAATCGGTAGGGTCGCTCCCCTGTGTCCACGGCGTGGGGGCACTCGAGCCGTCGTTGGCTCGGTGGTTGAGGAAGTTCGTCGCGACGGTCGTTCCCAACGAGACGCCATCGTTGCGCGATTGCCCCGGCCCGATCGAGCCGAGGTGTGTGTTCAGTTGCGCATCGAAGGTCGCCGCCTGTGAAGGGAACAGCCCCGCGAGCACGTCCCTCGCCGCCTGCGCCACCGCGGCCTCACGCGACGCGCCCGACGCCGCAGCGGGGATCGGCAGGTACGACCGACGGGCCTTCGTCACCGCGTTGTTCGCGTCGTACATCGCCGTGTGCATGATCGCCAGCGCCCGCGACGCAAACGGCGGCGGCGTCGACCCGGCCTTGATCGCGTTCAGGGCGGTCGTGTTCCAGTCGGTCACGATGTCGCCGAGCGCCACCGGCGCGGCGGCGAGGGACGCGACAAGAAACGCCGAAAGGGCAATGGGCGCGGTCCGGTTCATATCTGGCTCCTTGACGAAGAACGAGCCGCCCGGTGTGCGACGGGCGACTCCAACAGCATGCACCAACGCCGCCGGGCGTCAAGCCTTGCCTGTGTTCCGAGCGGATTCCGACCATTCTCGGGCGTCACAGACCGCTGAACCCGAACAAAGCAAACCCCATTCCCCGGCTTCCACGAAGAGATTCGGGCTGGATTCGTCCCCTGTCTGGGGTTACGTTGGCTCGCGGGCCGGCCTCCGTCCATCTCCGAACGCCGGAAAATACCTCTCGCAACGCCCCCGGACCTCACCGAACCGGAACCCCAATGAGTTCGATTTGGCTCATCATCGGTGCCCTCGCCGCATTCGCCATCGCGTACCGGCTGTACGGCGCGTTCCTGGCCGCCAGGGTCGCCGTGCTCAACGACGCCCGCCTCACCCCTGCGCAGCGCCTCAACGACGGCGTCGACTACCACCCCACCAACAAGTGGGTCCTCTTCGGCCACCACTTCGCCGCCATCGCCGGCCCGGGGCCGCTCATCGGCCCGGTGATGGCCGCCCAGTGGGGCTACATGCCCGGGTTCGTGTGGATCCTCATCGGCGCGTGCCTCGCCGGCGCGGTGCATGACTTTGTCATCCTCTGGGCCAGCGTGCGTGAGGACGGCCTGAGCCTGCCGCACATCGCGCGCCGGACCATGGGCCCCATCGCCGGCCTCATCACCAGCATCGCCACGCTGTTCATCATCGTCTGCTCGCTCGCGAGCGTCGCCAGCGTGGTGGTCCACGCACTGGCCGAGAGCGCCTGGGGCATGTTCGCCATCATCCTCACCATCCCCGCCGCGCTCATCACCGGCCTGTGGATGTACCGCATCCGCCCCGGCAAAGTGGCAGAGGCGTCGGCCATCGGCGTGGTCATCGTCCTGCTGGGCGTGATCCTCGGCCGCCCCTTCGCCGAATCATCCTTCGCCCACACCCTTGTTTTCAGCAAAGAAACCCTCAGCATCATGCTCCCGGCGTACGCCCTCATCGCCGGCATCCTCCCCGTGTGGGTCCTCATGTGCCCGCGCGATTACCTCAGTTCGTACATGAAGATCGGCGTCATGGCCGTGCTCGGCGTCGGCCTCATCATCGCGAACCCCGAACTCAAGATGCCCGCGACAACCCCCTTTGACGACGGCGGCGGCCCCGTCGTCGCCGGCACCGTCTGGCCCTACGTCTGCATCACCATCATGTGCGGCGCCATCTCGGGCTTCCACGCCCTCATCGCCAGCGGCACCACGCCCAAAATGATCGGCAAAGAAAGCCACATCCGCCCCGTCGGCTACGGCGCCATGGTCGTGGAGGGCTTCGTCGCCGTCACCGCCCTGGTCGCGGCGTGCGCCCTGCATCCCGGCGACTACTTCGCCATCAACGCCCCGAACAACGAGACCACCCGGACCATCATCGCCGCCCAGCAGGCCAACGGCTGGGACCTCCGCCCCGTCGAACTCGCCATGCTGGAAGAGGAAGTCGGCGAGAAACTCGAAGGCCGCACCGGCGGCGCGGTGACGCTCGCTGTCGGCATGGCCAAAGTCTTCGCCAGCCTCCCCGGCCTGCACGACCTGATGGGCTACTGGTACCACTTCGTCATCATGTTCGAGGCGCTCTTCATCCTCACGCTGCTGGAAACCGGCACCAGGGTGGCCCGATTCGTCGTGCAGGAGATGGGCTTTGGCCCGCGCGGCCCACCCGCATCGACGTCCGACCACGCACCCCCACTGTCGCAAGGCACCGCCAAGCGCCCGCCCAACTGGCCGCTCAACATCGCCCTCAGCCTCCTCGTCTGCGGCTCATGGGGCTACCTCCTCTACCGCGGCGACCTAAAAACCCTCTGGCTCATGCTCGGCATCGCCAACCAGTTGCTCGCCTGCATCGCGCTCGCCGTGGGCACGACGTACCTGCTGCTGCACGCCCCCAAGCGCCGTTACGCGCTCTGCACGGGTATCCCGATGGTTTTCGTCCTCACGACCACCGTGTGGGCCAGCATCGGCAGCATCGCCCGGTGGTGGGACCGCATCGACGACGCGGCCACACTCCCCGCCGAAGCGTTTTATCTGCGTCTCATCGTCGTGCTCGGCTGCATCATGCTGGGGCTGACGGTGGTGATCTCAGTTCTCGCGGTGCGGCGCTGGTGGGTCATCCTGAAGAAGTGAACCGCTTCTTTTCCGCCCGCCGCGCCACCCTACCCTCCTGCGAGTGCTGCAGATCCTCCTCATCCTGTGCATCGGCACCATCGTCGCCCACGATGCGCTCCCGATCACGTCCCGACCCGCGCCGGAGGTGTGGAATTGGTTCATCGCGGCGAACGTGCTCGGCTCGATGGCCGCCGTCGCGGCGACCACCCACGCCCTCATCTGGTGGTGCGCCCGCCGCCTCGATGACACCGGCTCGGCCCGCTTCGTATTCAAGGCCGAGCGCGTGGTCAACCTCTCACGCCTCGCCTACGCCGCCCTCCTCGCCTGGGGCGTGCTGGGCCTGGGCTGGGCCGACTGCGTCCGCGCCGTCACCGGAGACCTCCCCGCCATCGACGAACTCCTCATCCTCTCGCCGTTCATTCTGGGCCTGTGCGCCGGCTGGGCCTCGTTCCACGCCATCGATCGACGCCTCCGCGAAGCCTCGCTCATGGGCGTCCTTGATTCGCCGCAGCCCGTGATGACGCTGCCCACCACGTGGCAGTACGTCCTGGACCAACTCCGCCACCAAGTACTCATCCTGCTGGCCCCGATGATCGGCATCACGGCGTGGAGCGAGGGCACCGTGCTCGCCGCCGATGCGCTCCTCAAAGCCCACCCACACCTCTTCGACACAGACGCCGCCCAGTGGGCCTTCACCATCGTGCAGTTCGCCGGGGTGCTCGTCGTCCTGATGCTCATGCCGCTGGGCCTGCGCTTCATCTGGAGCACCTCGCGCCTTGGCAACGGCCCACTCCGCCAGTGCCTCCAGAACCTCTGCGAACGCCAGCGCGTCCGCTGCCGCGAGTTCCTCGTGTGGCACACCCACACCGGCATGGTCAACGGCGCCCTCGTCGGCTTCCTCCCCCGCGCCCGCTACATCCTGCTCACCGACGCCCTGCTCGAACGCATGACCGAACGCGAGGTCGAGGCCGTGATGGCCCATGAGGTCGGCCACGCCGCACGCAGGCACATCCCCTGGATGGCCGCGTCGGTGATCGTGACGACCACGCTCTCGCACACGGCCCTCTCATGGCTCGGCCCGAAGGCCCTCCCGCACTGGCTCTACGTCGCCGTCGACGGCGGCGGCCGCGTCGGCCCCGAGTTCGCCCTCTCCATGCTGCTGGGCCTGTTCGTCTTCGGCGTGGTCAGCCGCCGCTTCGAACGCCAGGCCGACGCCTTCGCCGCTCAGCACCTCAGCGGATGGTCGGTGCGTCGCAGGGAACCCACGCCCGCGCCGATCATCGACGCCGCGGCCTGCCAGGCGATGGCCGACGCGCTTACGAGAGTGGCCCGCCTGGCCCACCTCGAAGAATCCCGCTTCACCTTCCGGCACGGCAGCATCGCCCAGCGCAAACGCAACGTCATGGCTCTGGCCGGCGAGTCGGCGGACAAACTCATCGCCGACCGCGCGCCTCGGGTGATCAAGTGCCTGGCAACCATCGGAATTCTGATGGTCCTGATACTCGCCGTTCTGGACTGGTGGGCCAATCGCGACGCTGCTTCACGAGGATTTGTGACGGTTGTTCACTCGCACACGCAACCCACATCGCCACCCACTGCGCGTACACTTGCCCCCGCCGCAGCGGCCCCGGACCTTCACCCCCCGGCCACCCGTGCGGCACAGAACCATTGGTGAGGTGGCCGAGCGGCTGATGGCGCCGGTCTTGAAAACCGGTTTGGGCGAATAGTCCAACGGGGGTTCGAATCCCCCCCTCACCGCTTCAAAAACAACCTCTCCGCGAAGACGCCCACCCGCTCGAACTTTGTACCGATTCGCCGCAACATCGCCGCCGAATCCGCGCTCTCGCGTCTTTTCACCAATCCGCAACCCGCGCCACACCCCCATGGCACTCACCGACCTCACCATCGTCCGCCGCAGCATCACCGGACGCCTCTTTTCCAGTGTCGTCACCGTCATCACCGTCGCCGTCGCGGTGGCCCTGATGCTCGTCCTGGTCTCGATGCGCCACTCCGGCCGCGCCGCGTTCGAGCGCGGCAGCGGCAACATGCACCTGCTCGTCTCCCGCGACGCCTCGCCCCTCGCCTCGGTCCTCAACGGCGTTTTTTACGCCAACCCGCCGCAGCGCCCCATACTGTGGAGCGAGTACCTCGACCTCACCAGCCGCTTCCCGTTGGAGTGGGCCATCCCCACCCAGCAGGGCGACAGTTGGCGCGGCTTCCCCGTGCTCGCAACCACCACCGAGTTCTTCTCCCGCTTCGAGCCCTCACCCAACGAGCCGTGGCGCTTCGCCTCGGGCAAGCCATTTGACCGCGAACTCCAGGTCGTCCTCGGCGCCGCCGTCGCCCGCTCCACCGGCACACGCATCGGCGAAAAACTCGTCCTCACCCACGGCGTCAGCCTCACCGACGCCGCCCGCGAGGCCATGACCGCCGCCGGCCAGACCATCACCGAGCCGCACGTCCACACCGAGTACCCGTTCGAGGTCGTCGGCATCCTCGAACCATCCGGGAGCGCCCACGATCGCGCCGCCTTCATCAGCCTCGAGTCCACCTGGCTCCTTCACGCCCACGACCGCCGCACCGCCGAATCCGCCGACGCCTCACTCACCACCATCGCCGACATCAAAGACATCGACCGCAAAATCACTGGCATCTATCTCCGCCTGCCCACCCGCGCCGGGTCCGACACCCCCGCCAGCCTCCCCGTTGTCTTCGATCAACTCCGCCGCGACCCCTCCATCACCGTCGCCAACCCCAGCAAGCAGATCGAGCAACTGTTCAAGATTGTTTCAAACGTCGACCAGGTCTTCCTCGCCCTCGCCGCGGCGGTGATGCTCTCCAGCGGCATCGGCATCATGCTCGCGCTCTATAACTCGATGGAGCAGCGCCGCCGCCAGATCGCCGTGCTCCGCGTCCTCGGCGCCAGCCAGTCCCGCGTCTTCGGACTGATCCTGACCGAGAGCGCCATCCTCGGCGTCATCGGCGCGGTCCTGGGCGTCGTCATCGCGCTAGTAGGCAACCTCCTCGTCGCCGGCGTGATGAAGCAGCGTCTGGGGATCGTGATCCAGCCCGCCGCCGCCCCCGAGTTCGTGATGAGCCTCATCCTTATCACCACCCTGCTCGCCAGCGCCGCCGGCGTCATCCCGGGCGTCATGGCCTACCGCACGAGCGTGGCGAAGAACCTCAAGCCGATCGGATAAGCCGCCGGGGCATGCCGAATCCGGAATAAAAATGAAGAAACTGCGCTAATATTGTATGAAGATTTCCGGGCGTGATGGACCCACCAAGGCATTGGGCAGAGGCCTTGAGACACGTCAAAACCTCCAGAAACGTGGATCTTTCGCTTCCGCCGGACACGAACACCCTTCGGTCCTTCGGCCAACCCGCCGTCGAAATCATCAGCCTTTCGGGGTCCACAACGAATCCACAACGAATTCTCGCACCAACCTCGTCCGGTCTTCACAAAAACCACACACAAAGGTGGCAGACTTACGGGCGTGGATGGTGTGGGTGCCCGACGTCGTGTCGGCACGTCATCGTCCGTCGCTTGTCAGGAGCAGCAGACCCATGGCGATGTCCTTCTTTCTCTCGAAGCCCCGGCGCACGGAACGCCGAAGCGGCTTCACCCTTGTCGAACTTCTGGTCGTTGTGGCGGTCATCGCCCTTCTGATCGGCCTCCTCCTCCCCGCGTTGGGCAAAGCCCGCGAAACGGGCCGCGAGATCAAGTGTGCCTCGAACATCCGCGCCGTCGGCACCGCCTCGGTGATGTACACCGCCAGCAACGAGGTCTACCCGCTCGCCTACGTCTACCCCAGCACCGAGAAGGGCTTCAGCTGGAAGGTCGCCGACCAGCAGATCAGCAACCCCAACCCCGGCAACGGCTACATGCACTGGTCGCAGTTCCTGCTCGAGCAGGAGAACGGTGCCCTCTCGCACGAAGCCTTCCAGTGCCCCACCGTCTATAACGGCGGCGCGCCCCGCACCAACCCCGGGCGTGACTCGCAGTACTGGGAAGCCTGGCAGCAGAACGACCTCGGCGGCACCAAGTCCAGCCCCACCGAAGTCCCCGAAGACCGCCAGGCCTACCGCATGGCCTACACGGTCAATGCCGCCATCATTCCCCGCAACAAACTCGACACCGCCGGCGCAGTCCGCCAGGCCAAGTTCGTCCGCCCGGTGCAGATCCGCAACGGTGCCCGCACCATCCTCGCCACCGAGTTCCTCGACGCCGACCAGTGGCAGTCCATCTCGGTCGACGGCAAGAGCAAGTCGCACCGCCCCATCACGCCTTTCCGCTCGCCCTCGGGTGCATCCGGCGAATCGATCTTCAATGTGCCCGACGTCGCCGGCAACAACAGCCAGCGATTCTTCTACCCGCGTGAAAACCAGATCAAGTCGGTTGATCAGCTCGGCAGCCAGTCCATCGAGGACGCCGACTCCGAACTCAACGCCGTGGGTCGGCACCACGCCCCCAAGGACAAGTTCGGCGGCAGCGTGAACATGCTCTTCGTCGACGGCCACGTCGAGAAGAAGACCGTCCTCGAGTCCGTCACCGACCGCCTCTGGGGCGACCAGTTCTACAGCCTGACCGGCTCCGGCACCAAGATCCCGCTCTCGGCCAACGGCCAGTAATCAAGCCGGTCCGTGCCGGCAGCATATACAGCATTCCCACGCCGCCCCGAGGGGAACCCCGGAGCGGCGCTTCAACCAGACGGACTCCATTTCTTCGGGTTTCGCTTCATCCAGACGGATCGTGGGCTCAGGTCTTTCGGCTCCCCCGCCGACGGCCTGACGAGGAACAGCGCTGGGACGCTGCAAGTCAAGATTTTCAAGTCGCAAGGGTCGATCCTGCGGCGCGGTCGTCGCGCCGGGATATCCCTCGCTCATCACCCGTTCACCGAATCGGATTTCCCCCCCTTCACCCTCGCATCGGAGAGAGACGATGAAGAACAAGAATGTCATGATGCTCGCCCTGGCCTGCGGGACCACTATGGGTCTCGTCGGCTCCGCCAGCGCCCAGTCCGTGATCAACATCTCGGGCGCCACCCTGTTCCAGAACTTCTTCCGCGACGGCGCCTCGACCGTCGATTTCTTCGACGTTGACGGCGACGGCCGGTGCAAGACCTGCACCGCCCCCAACAACGTCACCGACCAGTTGGCCAACTTCCAGTTGCCCCCCTCGCTGAACACCGATGAGACCGGCTCCGGCCAGTTCTGGTGCGTGCAGTACTTCGCCGCCGGCTCGGTGAACGGCTTCCAAGCCCTCGCCGACTTCGGCGCGCCCAAGCCCTACTCGACCACTGGCGAAACCGGGCCCGGCCTCAACATCAATAGCCTCTCGCTCGCACGCCACAACCGCACCCAGTTCTTCGGTGCCGGCGCCAGCAGCATCCGTAACCCGGCCAACCCCTACGGCGCCCCCGTCCGCTCGACCACCGACGGCACCTACACCGCCACCTACTCCGCCGTTGGCGTCGCTTCCGCCGGCGGCACCCGCATCGATATCTCCCCCCTCGACATCGATCCCTACTGGGGCCAGCAGTTCCCCGGCGGCACCCCCTCGTTCGACCAGAAGCCCGGCACCGCCGGCTACGGCCGCAACCCCGCCGGCCCCACGAACAAGGACGGTTCCGCCGTCACCGGCTCGGGCGCTTCGCAGCAACTCGTGAACCTCTCCGCCGCCGGCCGTACCCTCTACGCCGGCGTCGGCAACGGCGATGCCAACACCCTCTTCGGCACCCCCATCGTTTACAATACCGTCGGCGCGCTGGTCAACCTCGGTGTCGGCCGCAGCCAGATCCGCCAGTCCGACCTCCGCCACCTCAACGCCACCGGCCGCCTCCGCAACGGCGAGAACCTCGTCGCCATCACCCGCGAGTCCGGCTCCGGCACCCGCAACGCCTTCAACAACAGCCTCTGCCTCGATCCCTCCTACGGCGTCGGCGAGAACGTCGGCGGCGATAACCTCAACGGCGTCCTCACCCCCTCCCCCACCCCGTTCACCCAGTTCGCTGGCGCGGCCTTCCTCCCCTCGAACAAGATCGGTTCGGGCGACCTCGAGGCCACCATCCAGAACAACCGCCTCGCCCTGGGCTACACCGGCACCGAGCGCTTCACCAACAACGGCCTCACCGGCCGCGTTGAACTCCTCGCCGTCATGCCCGACCTCACCAACGGCTCCGACGCCGTCGGCTCCTTCGCCCGCCCCACCGCCGCCAACCAGATCGACAACAACCCCCTCCGCGGCGACAACTCTTCGGGCTACATGATCGGTGGCGTCCAGACCTTTACCACCGTCGGCGACCCCCTCGCCGCTGGCGCCGCTCAGGGCGGCCTCAGCAACGGTCGCCAGCAGATGGATAATCCCCAGGCCGCCGCCTACATCAACAACATCCTCAAGGCCAGCGCCGCCTTCGGTGCCAACCCCAGCAGCGACGTCAACACCGCCTCCCCCGGCGAGTACCTCGGCATCAACTTCATCTTCACCAACGTCCCCGCCTTCGTGCAGGGCCAGTTGAACCCCTGCGGCTGGTCGGCCAACCCCACCTTCGCCGCCGGTGCCACCGCCCGCGCTTACGCCCTGGCCAACGGCGTCTTCGGTCGCGCTGCCAACGCCCCCTTCTACAACAACTTCGGCCAGAGCGGCCTCGACGGCCGCGTCCCGAACCGCTCCACCGGCGTGACCTACTCCGACGGCACCACCGGCACCGCCACCACCTACATCCTCCTCGACGGCACCACCGCCACCTACGGCTCGGCCACCTTCCCCGCCCGCAACCGCATCGCCGGTGACTTCTCCGGCAACGGCGTCCGCGATGTGAACGACGCCACCGACCTCGTCGGTGCCTACCGCCTCCGCGCCTTCGGCACCCCCTGGTCCGCCCCCAACGGCTCCGGCCCCCTCGCCGGTCAGCTCGGCACCAAGGCCTCGCCCGAAATCCTCGGCGACTTCAACTCCGACGGTAACTTCGACCTCCAGGACGTCCGCTACTTCGCCGACGGCCTCGCCATCAGCGGCGGCATCGCCGACCGCAAGGCCGGCTTCACCGCCGTCGACAACGCCTTCGCCGGCAACATCTTCAACACCACCAAGGCCACCCCCGCCCCGTACGTCGCCGGCGACAGCCGCGCCGACGTCGCGGGCGGCACCGGCCGCACCGCCAACTTCCAGCCCATCGCCCAGGACGGCGCCGTCAACGGCCTCGACATCGACTTCGTCTACAGCCAGTTCCGCGGCCTGAGCGACGGCGTCATGAACTTCGACAACACCGCCGACGCCATCGGCAAGGACTACTCCGCCAACATGACCTCCGGCGATACCAACGTCGACGTCAACGACGTCTGCGAAATCGTCCGCACCGTCCTGAAGACCAACTTCGGCGACGTCAACCTCGACGGCGTCACCAACTGCGCCGACCTCGCCGTCATCAACCAGCCCGCCATGCCCTACGCCGGCACCTGGGCGACCGGCGACGTCAACGGCGACGGCCTCGTCACCGCCGCCGACGTGGCCCAGATCCGGTCCTTCATCCTCCCCGGCGACCTCAACGGCGACGGCGCGGTGAACACCTCCGATCTGACCGCCTTCCTCGGCATCTTCGGCACCACCCCCGCCTGCAACAACCCCGTCTTCGCCCTCGACCCCACCGCCACCAGCGTCACCACCAACGCCCTCACGGCGTTCCTTGGCCGCTTCGGCACCTCCGCCACCTGCCCCTGAGTGTGGCCGAAGGACCTACCTGATCTACAACGTCTGACAACCTGATCGAGCAACGCTGCTCCTGCGGGCCGGCCCCCTTCCGTACTCGGGCCGGCCCGCTTCTTTTTTGCAATCATCCTCGACGCGTGCGCATGCGACAACGAACCCGAAGCGCAAGCGAAGGCCAACGCGGTTCACGCCCAAGTGCCGCTTCGCTCCATCAACACACGATCCGCGCCAACCCACTCAAGGGCACAGGTTGCCGAACCGCCCGAGGAAGAACGTCAGGTCCGCCGTGTTCACCACGCCGTCGGTGTTGAAGTCGGCCAGGCACGGCAGCGGGCGGGCTTGCAGCGCAATGCTCGCGGACGTCACGGCACCGGTATCTGTCGCCGCCGCGTCCTCAAACGTCAGCGTCCAAGCACCCGTGCCAAACTGACCGCGGAGGAAATCCGCAAACTCAATTACAGAGTGAGTCCCGTCGAAATTGCTGGCGACCGGTGCATACGCGCCCGTCGCCAGGGTGCCGGTTTCGCCGATTGCCTGAACCCCCGCCAGCACACTGGTCGCCCCGAGCACAAACGTGTACGTGCCGTTGAGGTCGCTGTTGTCCCCGAAGCCGCTGGGAGCCGAAGCACCAAGCCGGTTCATCACCACCACCGTCGTCGTCGTCGCCGAGCCAGCCGGTGTGTATCCCAATCGCACCCGCAGGTCGCCAACCCATGTGTGATTCATCGTGATCGTCACCACGACATCCTGGATCGGGTTCGCCACGTTGCTGCTCGCGGTCAGCACCCGCGCCGGTCCAAAGACGCCCGCCGCGCCCGTTCCGTCCGGGATCGCACCAGTGCCGGTGAAGAAGAACGTCTGCCCCGAGGCGGCGGAGCCAACGGCGAGCACGACCGAAGCGGCAAGAGATCGAACGAAGTTCATGGGCAGTCCTTTCAAGGGTCTGGAGTGGATGGAATCACAAAAGCCTATCAATACGAAATGTTCGCGGCAGGATCAGACGTCGTGATCGCCCCGCCCGAAGCCACACGGTTCACGATCGGCCCCGCGATGTCGCCGCTCCCGACCAGATAGTTCGTGTTGGGGTTCCCCCCGCACACGTTCCGGATCACCACGTTCCGCGTGCTCAGGATAAAGATCCCGTTCCACGGCCCGTTGTTGCACGCGTTCCCCTCAATATGGTTCCGGTCGCCGAACACCGCGATCTGCCCAGTGAAGTTGAACGTGCCGCCGGGCGTCCCGTTCCCGCGGCACTGGTTCCCGATCATCCGGTTCCCCCCGCCGGAAACCACGATGCCCGACCCCGCGTTGTTGATCACCGTGTTGTTCCGGATGGAGCAGTCGCTCACCACCGCGATGCCGTACCCGGTGTGCCCCGTCACATGGCAATCGGAGATGTCGGCGTAGTAGCCGTTGGCGATGTCGGTAAAAAAGCCCGGCCCCCCGATCCCGAACCCGCCGTTCATCGACACGTTGCACCCCTTCACCGCGTTCCGCGAGTTCGCCAGGAAAATCCCCCCCGATTCGCAGCCCCGCACCGTCGTGTCCGTCACGTTCGAACCCGTCGCCAACCCGATGCCGTACCCCGGCAGCCCCGCCGCCGCGTCCGCAACAGTCCCCACCACGCTGCACCGCTGGATGCGACAAGTCCCCGTGGTGTTGATCCCGTACCGCTTGTTCACCGAAGCCGACGAATCCACCAGCAGCGTCCCCTCGCCGATGAGGAACCCCGCCTCGCCGTTGGCCGTCGCCGAGCAACGCTCGACGACCGCCCCGCCGCTGCTGACCGCGCCGTACCCCGGGATGACATACTGGCTCGCCAGCGTCGTGATCCCCACCCCCGCGTTCTCAAACGCGCTGCACTCCGAGATCAGCACCGCCGCGGCGTAAATCCCCTGACCACATCCCGACACCCGCACGCCCTGAATCTGCGCATCGCGCGCCGGCGCGTTCACACCGATGTTGAACCCCTTGATGCTCCCGTGACTCAGCCTGAAGTTGGTGCCGGCCGCAGTGGTCAAGACGCCGTCGTCACCAACCACGCTCGGCCCCGGCCCCGACAGCGTGAACCCCGAAAGATCGAGCGTGACATCCGGCGCATCAACGCTGATCGCCGGCCCGCTGCCCGTGAACTGCAGATTGCCCGTCAGGTAGTACGTCCCCGACGCCGTGATGCTGTACGGCACCGCGTTGATTACCGTCCCGGGGCGCACCTGGTCCAGCGTCTTCATCGTGGGCGAAACGGGCCCCACCGGCGGATCAATCGGCCCGGCGCCCGCCACACCCGCACACAGCCCCGCGGCGGCCACTACACAAACCCGCGCCCGCCACACACCACGCCGTTGAATGCTCATCGTCTCTCTCCTGAACGAACCCGAAGCGCCAGCGAGGGCCATCACACAACTGAACGAACCCGAAGCGCCGGCGAGGGCCATCACACAACTGAACGAACCCGAAGCGCCAGCGAGGGCCACAGCACAACTCGCGGAGGCCGAGGTTTCGCCCGAGCGTGAACCCCGCTCGCACCATCGAGTCTCGTTCTCTGCAAAGCCGCCGCGCCCATGCCGGGAAAGCCTACCACACCCACACGCAAAGTCGCAGCGAAATCCCGACCGTCACTTTCCCTCGGTAAAAACAACACCCAGCGCAGGCCCAATCTCCGGGAATCGAAACTCAAACCCCTCTTCCCGCAGCCGCCGAGACACACAATATCGGCCGTAAAGAGCCAACTCCGGGTCCGTCCGCAGCAGCAGCGGCGCCGCGATACGCACCCCAAGCGCTGGTGCCGGCAGCCCAATCGGCATGCCCACCGCACGCCGAAGCGCCCGCATGAACTCCCGATTCGACACCGGGTTGGGCGAAGTCGCGACATACACCCCGCTCATCGAAGCGTCCGTGATCGCGCGGTGGAACAACCGGTTCATGTCCACTTCATGGATCCAACTCATCCCCTGCCGCCCATGCCCGATGGTCCCGCCCAGCCCCAGCCGCGTCAGCAGCCCAAGACGCCCCATCGCACCCGCCCCACCCGCGTTCCGCCGCCCCACCACGAAACTTGTCCGAAGCACCACACGCCGAACGCCGTCGGGGCACGCCTCATCAAACGCCGCCTCCCACGCCCGCCCTACCTCGGGCGCAAGCCCCATGCCGAACGCCGAATCCTCATCGCACACCGTCTCCGGCGGATCACCATAGATGTGCGCCGTGCTCATCTGCACCCACACCGCCGGTGCCCGCTCCACCCCGCGCACCGCCTTCCCCAGCACCAACGTCGATTCCACCCGCGAACGCAGAATCTCATCGCGGTGGTCCGGCGTCTTCACACAATCCACCGACCGCCCAGCCAGGTTGACCAGCGCCGCGGCCCCTTCGAGGTGTGACACCCACGCACCCACCGTGCGTGCGTCCCAGTGAACATGCGTCACACCTTCACGCGACTCCCCACCCCCGCGTCGCGACAGCACGACCACCGAAAAGCCCTGCAAACGAAGATACGCCGCAAGGCTCACACCGATGAACCCGCTGCCACCGGCGATCACCACGCGAGCATCGTCCTTCGGCATGTGCATGCGAGAATGTAGGACGCAGACACCGGCCAACGGGGCAAGGGCACACGCGCAGACTGAGTCTGCAGCCTCACGGGCACGCCCGCCCGAAACTGCTCAGGAAAAAGGTCAGGTCGGCGGTGTTGATCACGCCGTCGGTGTTGAAGTCCGCCAGGCAGAACTGCGACCGCGCCTGCACGGCGATGCTGGCGGAGGTGACGGCTCCAAAATCGCCGAAGACACAATCCTCAAACGTCAGAGTCCAGGTCCCGGCCCCCGGCTTGCCGCGGAAGTAATCGGCGAACTCGACCACCTGATCCGCACCGCCGGCGTTGTCAACGGGCGAGTACGCACCGAACGAGAGCGTCCCGAACGAACCGACCGCCGTGCTGAAGGGCGTGGCACCGGCGACGAAGGTGAAGTTCCCATTCAGGTCGTTGTTCCAGCCGACACGGTTGATCACCCATGCAGCGGTTGCAGTGGGCGATCCCGTGGGGGTGTACGAAAGCCGGATGCGGAGGTCGTTCACGAATGTGTGGCTCATGGCGATCGTGAGCACGACGTCCTGGATCGGGTTGGCGGCGTTGCTGGTCGCCGTGAGCACCAGAGGGGTGCCGCAACCGGGATTGCTTGGTGTGTCGTCTGGGATCGCGCCGGTGCCGGTGAAGTAGAACGTCTGGGCACCCGCGACGGGGCCGAGGCTGGCGGCAAGAAGACACGCGGCGATCACACGGATGTTCATGACGACTCCTTTGAAACGAAGTGAAAGGGAAGGACAAGGGCTTGCGCGCCCCCGGCCAATGGGCCGGGGGCACCCACCGACGGGCCGACGCCCTGAAGCGGTGAACGGGCGGACACGCCGTGGGGCAGGCTGTCCACGCTCGCCCAAGCTTGGTCCGGGTTAGGCGGCGGACAAACAAGAAGTGCGCGAGCGTCTCCTCTTGTTGCGAGAAGTGCGCGACAAGCCCCTCACGCCTAAGGCGGGAAGCATCAACAGTTTTCCGTGCATCTCAGGTTCGGTGTCCGTCCGCCGTATCAGCAGCCGCTCGCCGATCCGATCGCATCACCGCCTCACGGGCAAACCTGCGAAAACCGCCCCAGGAAGAACGTCAGGTCCGCCGTGTTCACCACCCCATCCAGATTGAAATCCGCCAAACAAGGCAGCGGCTGCGCCGTCAGCGTCACCGATGCCGCCGTCACCGTGCCCAAGTCCGATGTCGCCCCGTCCTCGAACGTCAGCGTCCACGTCCCCGTGCCCGGCAGCCCGCGGAAAAAGTCCTTCAGTTCAAGGTTCGGGTGCGTCCCGTTCAGGTTGTTCGTCAGAGGCTGGTACACGCCTGAGGGCAAAGCGGCCGTGAGGCCGAGTGAAACCGCCGAGTCCCACATGTCCGTCCCCGCAAACACGAACGTGTACGTGCCCGCCAGGTCCGATCCGTCACCGACGGAGTTCGTCGTGGCCGCACCCACCCGGTTGAACAGAAACGCCGTCGTCGTGGTCGCCGAGCCCGAAGGCGTGTAGGACAGCCGCACCCGAAGATCGCCCACCCATGTGTGCGACATCGTGATGCTCACCACCACGTCCTGGATCGGGTTCGTCGCGTTGCTCTCCACCGTCCGAACCAGCGGCGCCCCGAAACTGCCGGCGGTGCCCGAAGTCCCGTCCGGGATCGAACCGCCCGCAAACGAGTACGTCTGTGAGCCCACCCCGCACGCCACGCCACACACGCCCAGCACTGCCAAAGTGAACGCACGAAGATTCAGCATGACAGTCTCCTTCAGGTTCAGGCAAACACCCCCGCCACACACGCGAACGACGGTGCATAGCGTAGCACAAGCCCGCTGAATCTCCAGCGAATTCTCGCCCCCACCCACCGCCCCAGCGGTTCAAACCAGCCACTACCTCCCCCCAAGCCCCCCCCACGCCGAAACATCCAGCCCAACCCGCCCCGGCTCCGCCTGCCCCGGCATCATCGGCCGGGGAAACGACGCCCGAACCCCCGCCGGATACTCCCGCTCCACACCAACAATCAGCGTCACCCCATCTTCCTCAAACGCTTCCATCGGCAACGGCACCACCGAAGTCCACTCCCGCAGGCCCGACACCCCCGCACGCGCTATCTCCCCCGCGCCGACATCACGAACCGCAACCTCCCCGCCGATCCGCGTCCCCCGCCCATCCTCCCCCGCACCAACCACCACATCCGAAGCCCGCACCCACTCCCCGCGCCGCCCCGGCCCCACTACCACAACCCCGCGCGACCTCTCAAAAGCACCGCACCACAGCCGCACCACGTCCTTCTCCCCGCCCACGGCCCCCGCCACCGGACCACGGCACCGCACCACCGCCTCCCACCCGCTCGAGCCCTCATCCCCGCCACCCACCGTCCGCTGGATCGTCACCGTCACCCCGCGCGATTCCCCGCGAGCCACCGCCGAACGCGCACGCCACGAGGCAAGTGTCCACGGCTCCAGCACCGGGCCCAACTCCAACCCCGGCGGCATCACCTTCGCCCGACCCACAATCGGCGAGATCGTCGTCGACCACGCCCCACCCTTCGCAAGGTTCAGCCCCGCCTCCACCACCGGCCGCGCCCCATCCGCACCAAACGCCATCGCCATCCGCAGCCGCACACTGTGCGAAGGCGCCACCGCCACCTCCAGCTCCTCCCCCCGATACCCCGCGCTCGTCGTCGCCCACGCACGCCCGCCAGTCCCGCTCAAATCCGCAACCCCAACGCTCGGCTCAAACCGCGCCGGCGTCACCGACGGCACCCCGATGTCATCGATCATCCACGCCTGCACCGCCGCTGATTCATCCAGCCACCGCCTCGCCATCTCCACCCGCGCCGAAGCCGTCACCCCCGGCGACAGCAGCCCGATCATCAGCACCGCCGCGCGATCATCACCAACGGGCCACGCCGGCAACAGCACGCCATCCGGCGTCCGCAGCACCGCCGTCAACCGGTTCAACACCTCCAGCGCCGCTCCACGGTCCGCCGCACGCAGCGCATCAATCGCCGACCGAGCGTTCAACTCCAACTGCTCCGCCACCGCCTCCAGCGGCTCACTCAACTCCGAAGCCACGCCCCCAAACCCCGCCGGAACCCGATTCCCCCACAGCGCCGCGGCCCCAAACCGCTGCGCCACCAGCCGCACCCGCCAACGCCGCTGCGGATCAGACGCATCCCCGCGCAGCATCTCCCCCAAACCCAGCACCGACTCCGCCGAAACCTGCGGCAACGCGGCCGCCATCACGTCGGGGTTCTGCAGCGCCGGCGGCAACCACGTCAACTCCACCACCCGCTCATCCACCCGAGCAAACTTCGGCAGCCGCCGCTCCGGAATCCCCGACGGTGCCTCCACCAGCGCCACCCACCCCGCCGACAACGCCCCAGCGCCGACCGCACCCGAATCCCCACCAAGTTCAACCGCCCGCCACTCCACCGCCGGCGGCATCCAACGCGACGCCGACACCGCGTCCACCACAGCCCTCCCCCACACCCGGAACACCCGCGAAGACAACACCGTCCCGCCCTCCAAAACCACCTTCGGCGGCCCCGAAGGCACCCACGCCGCCCGCGCCGCCTCACTCAACCCCTCCGGCGGAACCAGCGGGATCACCGCAGGCCGCCCCTGGGCCAAAAACACCCGACCCAAATCCACCTGCGCGGGTGCGGCTACAACCGCCCCGCTCCCCGCAGCAGCAGCCGCGGCCACCTTCCCACCCGAACCACGCGCCGACGCAGGAAAAACAGGCTTCCCCGCCCCGCCCCCACCACCGCATCCCCCAAGCACCACCCCCCCCACCACGACAAAAACACCCCAATCACAAACCACCCGCCAAGTTCGATCAAAGACGCGCATGGGAAGGTCCGATGTTGGCACTCCGCGTGGGCCACAAGCCCGACGCGCCGTGCCGCCGTCCATCGTAAATCAGTTCACGAAGCGAAGAGAGGCCACCGTGGTGACGCAAACCGCCGGCGAGGGAGTTCGATTCAAGGTCTACATGCCCGACGCTTCCGACGTCCGACTCGTCGGAACGTTCACCGGCTGGCGCGACGGCGCCATCTTGATGTCCAAAGACGACCAGGGCTGGTGGCACGCCGAAGCCGACCTCGGTGCCGGCGAGCACGAGTTCCAGTACCTCGTCGACCACGAGCACTGGCTCGCCGACTACGCCGCAGGCGGCCTCCGCCTCAACCGCTTCGGCACCTGGGTCAGCCAACTCTACATCCCCGCCGAGGAAGCCCCGAGCTACTCCTTCGAGGACCTCGCCCGCCAGCCCATCGAGCAGCAGACGGCACACCGCCAGGCGGCCTGATCGGGTCGCTCAACTCCTGGTGGCACCGGTCTCCGACCGGTGCGCCGCACGCCCTCAACAAAGCCAAGCCTCAACACGTGCCACCGACTTCATTCCCATGAAGTCGGTGTCTTCATTTTCACCTTTGCAGCGCACCGACACTTCCCCCCCGGGGGGGTCCTCACCCCTCCACCATCACCTCAAACCCCCCAAACGCCATCCGCGCCACATCAAACGGCATGTTGTTCGGATCGCACAGCGCCGCCACGCGCGGTTCCTTCATGATCTTCTTGTTCACGCGGTCCCGCTGCGCCTTGTTCTTGTAGACGATCCACGCCACCACCACCGTCTCGCTCGCTTTGGCCCCGGTCAACTTCCCGAACGGCACGCAAGGCATCGACACCTTCGGCTTCAAATCCTCCCCCACGCACTCGCGGTACTCCAGCGCCCCGTGCTCGATCCACAACTTGCTCGCCGCCTTCGCCATCTTCTTGTATGCCGCCAAATTCTTCTTCGGCACCGGCAACACAAAGCAGTCCGCATACGCCATGACACGCCTCCTCAAAGCCCAAGATCGAAAATCAACGGCACCAAAGCCAGCCTACCCAAAGCAGCCCACCAAAAACGAACCCGAAGCGCAAGCGAGGGCCACCGCCCAACCCCCCGCCATACAAATCAACACACCATCGCCCCCCGCCCTCCTCTCTCACTCGACCACTCGACCACGTCCCCACCGCGGTCCCCCGCCAAAGGGACGAACAACAAAATCCCAACTCCGAAAAAAATTCGTAAACCCATCAACCACAAACACTTCCACATCCAAACACCCGTTTCATCCACCGCCCTCGCGCGCGCAATCCGCGTCGCGGGGGGGATAGGGAGAGGGGCCGCGCAAAACGCCAAGCCCCTCACCCCAAGCCGCAGCCGGCCGGCGAAAAGCAAAGGGTCGTCTCACCAGGTCTCGAACCGGCGGAAGGGCGCAAGCCCGACCACCACCCGCCGAAAGGCGGGCACACCCAATCACCCATGCATGGGCTTACCCCCACTCCCCACTCCCCACTCCCCGCTCCCCGCTCCCTGCTCCAAGCCACAAGACGCAACCCAGTTTCCTCTCGGTTATCGCCCCCACCCGCCCCACCAAACCCCCCATAACCCCATTATTTACAAGCACTTGAACGCGGGACCCCGCACGCACGCCTTCCCTGATGTAGATTTATGGGGTGAGGCTGAACTCCGCCGACCCACCCACGTGGGTGGTCGGCACGGGCCAAGCCACGCGTGAGAGAGTGAGACCATCCCGATGCGCGCGAGCATTCACAACGTGAACCGGCCGCTCCGAAACCGCACCGGTGACACCCTGCTGTCACTGGTCGCCCTCACGGCTTTCGCTGGTGTCTCAATCGCCGCCGAGCCGGCCACCCAAGACACCGCCGCCCCCATCTTCACCGCCCGCTCCGGCGCCCCCTTCGCCATCGACAGCACCCAGCGCCTCACCTTCACCACCCGCGGTGTCGTTCTCAATCAGCCCGTCTGGGGCACCAAGTCTGAGGGCGAACTCGTCGGACCCCTCGCGGACACCGACCACCAGACCGAACCGGGCGAACGCGCCTGCGACTTCACCACCACCTACAGCGGCGCCGATTTCACCAACGGCGGATCGCTTATCGCCCAGGCCGGCATGGCCCAGGGCGAGTGGGCCGCCGTCCAGTTCTTCATTCCCGCCGCGCATTTCCCCGTGCGCATCCGCCTCAGCGAGATCCTCTGGGCCACCCTCAACGCCACCTCCCCCACCACCACCGAGTACACTGTCCGCTGGTACTCCGGCAACCCCTCCAACGGTTCCATCATCGGCGAGTTCTCCTCCGACGGCGTGATCCTCCCCAACATCTCGCTCCCCATCGGCACCTCGGCCATCAACGTCCAGGTCCTCGTCGACGCCCAGGACCCCGAGCAGATCGTGATCCCCGCGCCGGTCGACGGCACCAACTCCTTCACCGTCGCCTTCCAGATCACCCGCCACAACAACGCCCCCGCCAACGGCTGCACGCAGCCCACACCAACCGCCACCAACGCCTTCCCCACCACCGACACCAACGGCCTCGCCCAGCCCACGCGCAACTGGATCTACGCCCTGCCCTGCGGCGGGGGCCTCTGCCCCGGCGGTTGGAACACCTTCTCGAACCTCGGCTTCTGCCGCCCCTCGGGCGATTGGAACATCCGCGTCTCCTACGAACAGGTCAACTGCGGCCCCGCCACCGGCGCCTGTTGCTTCACCTCCGGCACCTGCCAGGACGCACAGACCGCCACCGCCTGCACCAACGCCGGCGGCACCTACAAGGGCGACAACTCGCTCTGCGCCAACATCACCTGCCCCGTCGCCACCCAGGCCTGCTGCTTCATCTCCTCGCAGTCCTGCCTCGACCTCTCACCCACCAACTGCACCGGCTTCGGCGGCACCCTCGGCGGCGCGGGAACCTCGTGCGCCAACTACGTCTGCTTCCCCATCGGCGCCTGCTGCCTCCCCAACGGCAACTGCCTCGAAGGCGTCAGCCCCTCGCAGTGCACCACCCAGGGAGGGAACTTCCGAGGCAACAACACCACCTGTGCCACCCAAAACTGCCCGCCGCCCCTCGGCGCATGCTGCGGCGGCAACGGCTTCTGTGCCGTCTTCTCCTTCGCCAACTGCAACGCCGTCGGCGGATCATGGAAGGGTGCCCAGACCACCTGCGCCGACGGGAACGGCAACGGCACCGCCGACGCCTGCGAAGCGCCGCTCCCCTGCCCCGGCGACTTCAACAACGACCGCAACCGCAACACCTCAGACCTCACCTTCTTCCTCGCCCGTTTCGGCAGCACCGGCTCCCCCCCCGGATATCCCGGCGACCTCAACAGCGACGGTGCCATCAACACCACCGACCTCACCCTGTTCCTGGGCGTCTTCGGCGTGCCCTGCCCATAACCCATCGGGGATGTCCCCGACCACTTCTCGGACACTGAACCGCCCGCGCGCCACAACCGGTACGCGGGCGGTTTCCTAATCAGGGGTATTTCACTTCCGTGGTCCAGAGCAGCCGGACCATGCCCGATGGGTTCGGGACACGCAGCCGCGTCGGGGCTTTCCATGAGGAAACCCGCGGCGAGGCTTGGGGAGTACCCGCACATGCCGAAGACTCTGAAGTCCAACGCCGTCACTCCGCACCCGGCCCGAATCTCCGCCAACTTGGTCGTGATGCTGAGCGGCCTGGCGCTCTCAACGCCGAACCTCATGGCGCAGAACGCCGCGAGCGACCCCGAGCCCGCCGCCGTCGCCGAGGCGATGGAGATGGAACTGCTCGAAGGCCCGCAGAATCTCCCGGGCCAGGAACCCGGCGACCGCACCCGCCCCGAAGCCGCGCCCGAACCCGACGCCGCCAAGGCCGACGAACCCCGCGAGTGGTTCGGCGGCAAGCCGTACTGGGAATGGTCCCGCGCCGCCGGCGACCTCGGCGGCGTCCGCACCGCGCTGGAGAACTGGGGCCTCACCCTCGCCGGCTCGCACACACTCGATCTCGTGGGCGCCTGGTCGGGCGGGCTCGATCACCGTTCCACCTCGGCACGCCTCCTCGACTTCAACGCCACCCTCGACCTTGAGAAGGTCTTCGGTCTCAAGGGCGGCTCGGTCTACGTCGACACCCAGGTCAGCGGCGGCAACAGCCCTTCGCGCCGTGTCGGCGACTTCCAGGGCACCAGCAACCTCGAATCCGTCGAGAGCCAGCACTATGTCACCGAACTGTGGTACCAGCAGTGGCTGTTCGACAACGTGCTGCGTGTGAAACTCGGCAAGATCGACGGGAACAAGGAGTTCGACTTCACCGCCGCCGGTGCCGAGTTCCTCAACGCCGCCGCGGGCATCGATACCACCAACGCCCTGCTGCCCTGCTACCCCGACCCCGCCACGGCGGTGGTCGCGTTTGTCTACCCCACCAAGAACTGGTATCTGGGCTTCGGCTTCTTCGACGGGGCGGGCAGCGACGGGGTGCTCACCGGCGGACGCGGGCCGGCCACCTTCTTCTCCGACGACCTCGCCGACGGCTTCTTCTACACCGGCGAGACCGGTGTGACCTTCGATCTCGGCTTCATCAAAGACCTCCGCATCGCCGCCGGCGTGTGGCACCACGACGACGAGTTCACCAAGTTCAACGGCGGCACACGCGACGGGACCACCGGGTTCTACGTGCTGTCCGAGGGGACGCTGTGGAAACGCAGCCAGGACGATAAAGACGACGCCCGCGGGCTCTCCGCGTTCATCCGCTACGGGCACGCGGACGACGAGGTCTTCGCGTCGGGCAACAACCTTGGCGGCGGGCTGAAACTGCTGGGCACGTTCGACGGACGCGATACCGACTCGTGCGGCGTGTTCGTCGGCTGGGCCGACATGAGCGACGCGGACGGCGCGGGGTTTGAAAGCGATGAGACCACCATCGAGGTGTATTACCGCTGGAACATCACGCCGTTCGTCCACCTGGTGCCCGACCTGCAGTTCGTCTTCGACCCCTTCGGCAGCGAACAGGTCGGCGACGCCGTGGTGGGATCGCTCCGCGTGACGGTGGACTTCTGAATCTTTGTTCGCTCTCGCGGCGGGCCGTCACGGACCCGCGGCACGCGCTTCAAGCAACACAACCCTTCTCGAAGGAATTCAACATGCGGTGGAATGTGGGAACACAGGTGGCGTCTCTCGGCCTGGCGGGCGTTCTGTTCACGGGGGCGGTCTCGTGGGTTGGTTATCACCAACTGGGCGTGATCTCGAACGCGTCAGAACAGATCCGCCTCACCGGTGAGGTGCTGAAGAACCACCAGGAGGGCGACATGATGCACGACGCGCTCCGCGCCGACGTGCTCGCGGCCCGGCTGGCGCGCTCGCCCGAGGAGCAGAAGCAGGTGCGCTCGGACCTGTCCGAACACTCGAAGTGGTTCCGCGAGGCCCTGAAGGCGAACGAAGACCTGGCCCCCGGCGGCACCGTTGAAGCCGCGCTGAAGGACATCGGCCCATCGCTCGATTCGTACATCAAAGCCGCGGAGACGCAGGTGGAACTCGGGCTGGCCGACCCGGCAAAGGCCGCGGAGCAGGCCGAGGGTTTCCAGGCCGTGTTCACCGACCTCGAAGGCAAGATGGAAAAACTCAGCGACCGCATTCAGGAGGAGGCCAAGGCCTCGCAGGAGCAGGCGGCGTCGCTCGCATCGAATGCACGCACGATCATGCTCGGCACCGCCGGCGTTTCGCTGATTGTTTTGGTGGGAACCGGGTACTGGATCTCCCGTCGCATCACCCGGCCCTTGGCGACCTGCGTCGACCTGATGGAAGCGATCGCGCAGGGCGACCTGACCAAGCGGCTCACGCTCGACCGCACCGATGAGATCGGGCGCATGGCCCTCGCCGCCAACCACGCCGCCGAGAGCATGGGCAAGGTCGTCGCCTCGATCCGGCAGGCGTCGGGCGAGGTTGCTTCGGCGGCGACGCAGATCACGGCCTCCGCCGAGCAGATGGCCAAGGGTGCCGAGGACCAGTCGGCGCAGGTGTCGCGCGTGGCCTCCGCTGTCGAGGAGATGTCGGCCACCGTGCGCGACGTCGCGGCCCGCTCGGTCGAGGCCGCCGACGAAGCGCGCCGCTCCGGCGGCACCGCCGAGGAGGGCCGCACCGTGGTCAGCCAGACCATCGAGGACATGGCGAGCATCAACGAGGCGGTCTCGGCCGGCACGGCGAGCGTCTCCGAACTGGGCAAGCAGAGCGAGCAGATCGGCAAGGTCATCGACGTCATCAGCGACATCGCCGACCAAACGAACCTCCTCGCGCTCAACGCGGCGATCGAGGCGGCGCGAGCGGGCGAGCACGGGCGCGGCTTCGCCGTCGTCGCCGACGAGGTCCGCAAACTCGCCGACCGCACGGCGAAGGCCACCGGCGAGGTCAACGTCTCGATCCGGTCGATACAGACCGAGACCGGCGAGGCGGTCACACGCATGACCGGCGGCACGGAACGTGTGCGCGTCGGCGTCGAGCGCGCCTCAGGCGCGGGCAACAGCCTTCTGAAGATCGTCGAGGGCACGCAGCGCGTCGCGACCTCGGTCTCGGCCATCGCCACGGCGGCACAGGAACAAGCCCGGGCCACCGAGGAGATCAGCCGCAGCATCGAGGCGATCTCAAACGGGGCGCAGGAGGCTTCGCGGAGCAGCGCGGAATCGGCCCAGGCCGCCGCGGGGCTTTCGAGCCGGGCCGAGAAACTCAATGAACTGGTGAGCCGTTTCAAGACGCCGGCGGGGGTCTGACACTGGCGGCCGCTTCACTGGCGCACGTCACCGACTTGTGGACAGGTCGGTGGCACAGTGGCGGCACGCCGTCAGGACTTCTCGTGCCACGCCGACCTGGTGGCGCCGGCCTTGAGGAGGCGTTCACCCTCGTCCGCGGTCATCGAGCCCTCGGCGACGAAGGCGGCGATATCGCGGCGAGACTTCTCGCGCTGGCCGTTCTTGATGGCACCGACGATGGTGCCGAAGACGATGGCGACCACCGCGATGAAGAGGGCACCGGAGACGGCGATGATCTTGACGATGTCGTCGGACGTGGGTTCGCCGATGGCGGCGGCGAGAAGGGCGGGGTTCATGGGAGGCCTCGGGGGTCTGGAGTGAGCGTCAGTCGGCGTCGAGTCGGACGCCGGGGATTATTCAGCAAGCGTCGTGGCTGGACTTACCCGCTTTCATCAGCCGCTCGCCCTGCTCGGGGCTGAGGGAGCCTTCGGCGATGTACGCCGCGATCTCGCGACGGGTCTTCTCGCGGGCGGTGGCCTTCACCATGTTCTTCACGGCGCTGAAGATGATCCCCACGATGGAAATCGCGGCGATCATCGTGAAGGTCCAGTTGTCGGCGGCGGCGCGGGCGAGTTGCTCGAATGCGGTGTCCACGGCGTCCTCCAGTGGGCAGGGGATGGGGCGTGGAGGATGATAGGGAATCGGCAGGGCGGTATTTCAGGGGTACGTCGAAACGCACAAGAAAAACGAACCCGAAGCGCAAGCGAGGGCCAACTTCCAAATGCCCAAGCCGCCTTTCGTCGGTCCGCTATTAGATTGGGCGGCCGTCCGCCGGTGCTGCGGCGGGTTGGGGGGTGGCCCTCGCTTGCGCTTCGGGTTCGTTTTCACGGTCCACCGGCCGGCCTCACGCGATAACGTCGATCATCCGCCCCGTGGCGGACAGCACCCGGCGTTCCGTCACCACCAGCACCTTTCGCAGGGGCGGCGGCGGGCGGATGGGGGAGACATCGCCGATCTTCGGCGTGTTCTCGGACACCTTTGGCATCGCGACGCGATCCGGGCAAAGACGCCCGGCTTCGGGCCGCCCCACCACTCTTGTTCGCATGGCGTAAGGCATTGCCATGGCCAGACGCTCGACCAGCCCGAATCGAAGCCCCGGCAGCGGCGACTCGCGGTTGGCCTTTCGCAGCCAATTGGCGTAATCGATCGCCAGCGCGAAGGCGTCCCTCGCGCGGTCATCGCCGGGCCACGGCGGGGTGGCTTCGCGGCGCCACGTGTCGCAGACCATTTGGTGCCGGGCGCAGGCCGCCTCCCTCAGCGGCCCGTGGTCGGCACGGACAAACCCCTCGGAAAACCGCAACGCATCGGCCCGGATGGGCACGATGATCGCCGGGGGCGGAGACGTCCATGTCTGCGGTTCCAATCGCACGCTTGGCGGAGTGCCAAGTTTGTGCCGCGGCGGAGATTCTCGCGGTGCCCATAACAGCGGCGTCGGCGCGTCCGCGTGGCGGGCGGTTGAACGGGCGTGCTCCGGGCGTGTGGCGTGGGAACGACGGGCGTTGCGGAGAAGCGACGCCGAACGAACCCGAAGCGCGAGCGAGGGCCATCATTCGAGCACCGGGCGTGTGCATCGTTGATCGCGGGACCGGGATGCCGGGTGGTTCGTGTGAAAGGGGGAGCGTGTGTCGGTTTGCGTTGGGGAGTGGCCCTCGCTTGCGCTTCGGGTTCGTTTGTTGGGTTTGTTTGCGGGGCTTTGACGGTCCTATCTTCCTCCCCCATGCTCACCAGCGAACTCGACTACCACCTGCCCGACGGACTCATCGCCAGGCGACCGGCGGAGCCGCGGGATTCGTGCCGGCTGCTGGTCGTGAGCCGGAGCGACCCATCCGTCATGGAGCACCGCACGTTCCGGGATTTGCCGGACTATCTCCGGCCCGGCGACCTGATGGTGTTCAACACCTCGGGCGTGCTGCCGGCGAAGGTGCAGGGGCGACGGGCCGAGACAGGGGCGGCGGTCGAAGGGCTGTTCATCAAGGCCCAAGCCCCCGGCGCGTGGGAACTGATGCTGAAAACCGGGACGAAACTGCGGCCGGGGACGGTGGTCGAGTTGGACGATGCCAACGGGAAAGCGACGGGGATCGGGCTTCGTTTGGGCGACCGTGCGGAGGAGCGTTGGCTGGCGGCGGTGATCGATCTCTCGACCGGCGAAGTGATCGAAAAGCCGGAGGGGGAAGTGCTGGCCACGGTGGGCGCGACGCCCTTGCCGCCGTACATCAGGCGGGCGCGGAAGGACGCTGGCGATGAGACGGCGGACGAGCAGGACCGGGCGTGGTACCAGTGCGTGTACGCCGAGTGGGCGGAGAAAGGTGGAAGCGTCGCGGCGCCGACGGCGGGCCTGCACTTCACGCCTGAACTCCTGGAGAAGTTGAAGGATCGGGGCGTGGGGCGGGCCGACGTGCGGCTGCATGTCGGCATCGGGACGTTCAAGCCGGTGGAGGTGGAACGCGTCGAGAACCACCCCATCCACGGGGAGTGGATCGACGTGCCTGGGGCGACGGTGACGGCGGTGGAGAGGACGCGGGCGGCGGGGAACCGGGTGGTGGCGGTCGGGACGACGGCGGTGCGGACGCTGGAGAGCCTGCCGTGGCCGATCACCGATGAGGTGCGCGAGCGTGGTTACGCGGCGGAGACGTCGCTGTATGTGATGCCGGGGTTTGAGTTCCGGCAGGTTGATGCGCTGGTAACGAACTTCCACCTGCCGCGGTCGACGCTCTTGGCGATGGTCGGGGCGATGTTCGGGGAGGCCGGGGTTCCTCGGCTCAAGGAAATCTACCGGGCGGCGGTGAAGGAGAAGTACCGGTTTTACTCGTATGGGGATGCGATGCTGATTGTGCCGTGAATGCGGTAGGGCAGGCTTCCAGCCTGCCGTGCCGAACGCGAAATCCCGGATGTCGGGCGAGCGTTGGATGGAGAATGTGTCGCCCCATCGGGGCTTTGGCTCGCGCGGGATGTTTCCGGGGGTTCCGCTCGCAGACTCGCTTCACCCCCGGCTACATTCGTTCGGCCCTTCGGGCCGGAGAGCAGACCGAATCGGAGGCTGGGACAGACGCTGCTGCTGAAGTGGGAGCGTGAGCCTAGCGGATTTCGTGTGGTGCCAAGGTGTGACCCGATACAGTTGGTGGAGAAGCCCGCGATGGAGCGCGGGTTCGTCGGCGGCGCGGATCGAGCAGCGAGGACGGGCGAGCATGAGGCTTGGCGATCTCATCCAGGGTGTGGTGGACCTTCGCGGCGTTTCCGTGGGGGCAGCGGTGGCGGACGCCGCGGGGGTGCGGGTGTGCGATATCACCGAGGATTCACGCACGGCGATGCCGGGGTCGCTGTTCATCGCGCGCCCGGGGACCAAGGCCGACGGACGGCGGTTCATCGCGTCGGCGGTCGAGGCCGGCGCCGAGGCGGTGCTGACAGACTCGGCACCCGACGCGGCGATGCTCGCGGCGTGCCCGGGGGTTGCGTTTGTGGTGACGACGGAGGTGGCGCGGGTGGCGGCGGTGCTGGCCGAGCGGTTCTTTGGCTCGCCGACCTCACAATTGAGCGTGATGGGCGTGACGGGGACCAACGGCAAGACCACCGTGGCCCACTGCGTCCACCGGCTGATGAACGCGACCAAGCGGAAGTGCGGGCTGATCGGGACGGTGCTGATCGACGACGGCACGGAGGTTTCGGAGGCGGTGATGACCACGCCACCGGCATGTGAGTTGAGCGCGACGTTCGCCCACATGCTTGAGGCGGGTTGCGTGGCGGCGGCGATGGAGGTTTCGAGCCACAGTTTGCACCAGCACCGCACCACGGCGCTGCGGTATTCGTGCGCGGTGTTCACGAACCTCACCGGGGATCATCTGGATTATCACGGGACGATGGAGAACTACGCCGCGGCGAAGGCTGGGCTGTTTGAGTTGCTCGCGCCGGAGGCGACGGCGATTTTGAACGCGGATGATCCATGGCATGCGCGGATGATCCGGGATTGCAAGGCGAAGGTGCTGCGGTGCTCGCTGGAATCTCGGTCGGCGGAATGCCGCGTGGAGGCGGGGGAGGCGACATTCGCGGGGACTCGGGTGAAGTACGTTGGGCCTTGGGGGTCGTTCGAGGTGCTTCTGGGGATGGTGGGTCGTCACAACCTGATGAACACGCTGCAGGCGGTGGCGGCGGCGTGGGTGATGGGGGTTCCTCTGGATGAGTTGGAGCGGGCCGCCGCATTGATGGAGGCACCGCCGGGGCGGCTGGAGCGCGTGGTTGTGCCGGGGAAACAGGACGATTTCGCGGTGTTCGTGGATTACGCGCATACCGATGATGCGCTGGCGAACGTGCTGCGGGCGGCGCGGCCGTTGGTGCGTGCCGGGTCGGCGCTGCGCGTGGTGTTCGGCTGCGGCGGGGACCGCGACCGGACGAAGAGGCCGCGCATGGCGAAGACGTGCTGCGAACTGGCGGACTTCATCACGGTAACGAGCGACAACCCGCGGACGGAGAAGCCCAGCGCGATCATCGATGAGGTGCTGACGGGGGTTCCTGCGGGGGATCGCGGGCGGGTGGAGATCGATGCGGACCGGCGTGTGGCGATCCACAAGGCGGTGCGGGCGTGCCGGGCCGGGGATGTGCTGGTGATCGCGGGGAAGGGGCACGAGACGTATCAACTCTTGCCGGATGGAGTTGGGGGGATTCGGCGGATCGACTTTGATGATCGGGTGGTGGCGCGCGAGGCGCTGGGGGAGGTTGGCGTGGTCGGGGTGGTGATGTGACGCGAGATCGGCTTGAAACAACGGGGATGGATGGTTGGATTGATGGGCGGCGAGAAATCTCGGCGTGTTTCTTCTCCTCCGCCCCTTCGGGGCGGGTTCATAAAAGTGACGGATTCCACGGGTTTCGCTCGCCCCTAGGGGGCTTGCTCCACCCGTGGCTACATTCCTTCGGCCCTTCGGGCCGCAGATGACCGTTGGAACGGCGAGGGCCGAACCTCGACATCGAATGACGACCGACGAAAGACCCGAGGCCGATTCGCAAGTTCCAGCAGGTACGTCCCAATTTCAAGACTCAAAGCCCAACACTGAATGCCCATGAACTTCTGGACCCCCAACAATCTTCAGCACGTCACCGGCGGATCGTGGATCGTTCGTCCGCCTTCGGGTGAGGCGTTCCGTTCGCCGGTGGAGGGCGTCGGGACTGACTCGCGGGCGCTCAAGGCTTCTCAGGCGTTCATCGCGCTGGCTGGCGAGAACTTTGATGGGCACGACTACTTGTCGCAGGCGGGGAGCGCGGGCTGCGGCGTGGCGATCGTTTCGGATGATTCCAAAGTGCCAACGGTGTGGCGCTCGGGGGCTGTGGGTGGGTCGGTTGCTTCTCCCGCCGTGCTGAAGGTGGATTCGACGCTGCGGGCGCTGCAGCGGATCGCCGCGGCGTACCGGCGGTCGATGCCGCATCTGCGGGTGGTGGGGATTACGGGGTCGAACGGGAAGACGACGACGACGCGGATTCTGGACGCGGTTTTGTCGGTGAAACTGCGGGGCTCCGCGAGCATCAAGAGTTTCAACAACCACATCGGCGTGCCGCTGACGTTGCTGGCGGCGCGGCCCGGTGACCAGTACGTGGTGTGCGAGATGGGGATGAACCACGCCGGGGAGATCGCGCCGCTGACCGAGATGGCGAGGCCCGATGCGGCGATCATCACGTCGATCGGGCGGGCGCATATTGAGAACCTGGGGAGCATCGAGGCCATCGCGAAGGAGAAGGCCTCGATCTATGCGGGGTTGAAGGACGACGGGCTCGCGGTGGCTCCGGCGGATTCGCCGCTGCTGGGGGAGTATCTGCGGCGGTTGCCGCACGTGGTGACGTTCGGGCGTGCGGACCGGGCTGATCTGCGGGTGACGACGGTCGAGGTCTTAACGGACGCCGGGGGGCAGGCTTGCGGGCAACGGTTCGTGCTCAACGGGCGTCAGGCGTACACGATCCCATTGCTGGGCGAGCACAACGTGATGAACGCGTGCGCCGCCGTCGCGGTGGCGCGGCGGTTTGGGTTGAGCGATGAGGAGATCACGCGGGGGCTGGCCTCGGCCAAGCCGGCGGAGATGCGGTTCAACCGGCTGTCGATCGGCGGGGCCGAGATCATCAACGATGCGTACAACGCCAGCCCGGAATCGGTGGCCGCGGCGCTGCGGACGTTCGCCTCGATTTTCCCCGCGGGTGGGAGGCACGCCCGGCGCGTGTTGGTGCTGGGGGACATGCTGGAGATGGGTGCGGCGTCGGACGCGGCCCACGATGAGATCGGTCGGCTCATCGCTTCGGTGTGCCCGCCGGACCTGCTGGTGACGGTCGGGCCTGCGGCTGCGCGATACGCTGCGGCTTCAGGGATGAACAGCGCCCGAACGACGATGTTCGCCGAGGCGGATGAGAAGGCGTGTGGGGAGATCGCCGGGGCCATCCGGGGCGGGGACGCGGTGCTGCTGAAGGCGTCGCGGCGGATGGGGCTTGAGCGGGTGGTGAAGGCGCTGGAGGCTCGGGCTTCCGGTGCGGCGAGTGTGGGTGGTGTGCCGGTGGTGACTGCGGCGGTGAGGCCGGTCGTGAAAACCGGGGGCTAGGTTCCAAAGAGGATTCGTGCTGTGTGTCGATAACGGTGGTGCGGACCCAGTGGTTGGGTTTGGCGGTGTCGTGCGCTTGTTGTTGGTTCGTTCGCCCACTTCATGGGCTTTGTGATCGGTTGGCATGCAATCCAGACGCTGCGCGTCCGGCAACCATCGGTGACCCGCTTCGCGGGTCGAGACGGAGATTGCAAAGGCTCAAGCCCGAAGCCTCAAGACCCAAGGCCCTCCGTGCTGTTCAACCTCGTCGAACTTCTCCGCGATTGGCTCACCCGCAAGGATCTCTATCGGTGGGTCATGGTCTTCGACCAGCGGGAGTTCCGCGTGCTCGCGGCGGCGCTGCTGTCTTTCGCCATCGTGCTGTTCTTTGGCAAGCGGGTCATCCGCTGGCTGACGGCGAAGAAGATCGGGGACCAGGCGAAGTTTGATGTCAAGGCGCTGGACGAGGCGAACGCCTCGAAGGCGAACACGCCGACGATGGGTGGGCTGCTCATCGCCGCGGCGATAGGGGTTTCGGTGCTGCTGCTGGCGGACTTGCAGAACCGCTATGTGCAGTTGGCGCTGGTGGTGGTTACGTGGCTCGCGGCGGTGGGCGGGGCCGACGACTGGCTGAAACTCACGGCGGCGTCGCGCGGGAGCACCAGCCGTCAGGGCTTGTACGCGTGGGAGAAACTCGTTTTCCAGATCGGCATCGGCGTGCTGGTGGGGTACTTTGCCTATCGAGAAGGTGGATTGAGCAGCGGTCTGAGCACGGCGGCCGACCCGAGTCTGGCCCATGTGCTGAACCTGCCATTCCAAAAAACGTACGCCAACGCGCTGTCTGGCCCGAGCCCGACGCTGATTTACTGGGGCATCGGCGCGTACACGGTGGTGATGCTGCTGATGATGACGGGGATGTCCAACGCCGTGAACATCACCGATGGGATGGACGGGCTGGCGGGCGGGGTTTCTGTGATCGTGGCGTTCGGGATGACGCTGTTGTGTCTCATCGCAGGGTCGGAGGAGTTGGCGAAGTTCTATCTGGTGCCGTATGTGGCGACGGCGCAGGAACTGGCGGTGGTGACGGGGGCGCTGGCGGGGGCGTGCCTGGGCTTTTTGTGGTGGAACTGCTCGCCGGCGAGCGTGTTTATGGGGGACACGGGGAGCCTGTGCCTGGGCGGGCTGCTGGGGTACATCGCGGTGGTGATCCGTCAGGAGTTCGTGGTGATCCTGATGTGCGGCGTGTTCATGCTCGAGATCATGAGCGTGGTGATCCAGGTGTCGTACTTCAAATGGACCAAGGGGAAACGGATTTTCCGGTGCGCGCCGTTCCACTGGCACCTGCGGATGGGGGGCTGGCCGGAGCAGCGGATCGTGGCGCGGTTCTGGATCACCAGTGTGATCCTGGTGGCGGTGGGGTTGGCGACTTTGAAGTTGCGGTGAGGGGAGAAGCGGTCGAGTGCGCCGTGCCACGGCTTGGCTTCCGAGACAAGCCGTGCTTTTCGGGACGTGGTTTGTGGGGAGCACGGCTTGTCGATGACGCCAAGCCGTGGCACAGGGGGCTTCGTTCGTTACCATTCATGCACTATGCGACGAACCGCCCTTGCCGCCGCCGTTGGTGTGACGCTGTCGATGCTCTGTTCGTGCATGCCGGGACCGCACCGGAACACGCTGACGCGAGAGCAACTGCGGACAGCGCAGGCGGAGTTTGAGTCCGACGCTTTGGCGGTGAGCCAGCACATCATGAAGACCATCCTGCGCCGGATGGAACTGGAGGTTGACGAGAAGGCGGCGGACCCTTCGCTGCCGGAGCCGACGATCGATCTGCTCTCGATCTCGGGCGGTGGTGACTACGGCTCGTTCGGGGCGTCGTTTCTGGAGGCGTGGGGTCGGGTGCCGCGGGAACACCCGATGCACCGGCCGGACTTCGATGTCATCGGTGGGATCAGCACGGGGGCTTTGATCGCCCCGTTCGCGTTCGAGGCTTCGGACGAATCGCTGCAGACGGCGGCGAAGACGTACACCGAGGCGCGGCCGGGCTGGGTGTGCTTCCGCGGGCTTCTCAGCCTGCTCCCGGAAAACGCGTCGTGCTTCGACATGTCGAAACTGGAGAAGGTGATCCGGCAGAAAATCTCGCCGGACCTGGTCAGGTATGTGGCGTCGCAGAATGCGAGGCACCGCGTGCTGCTGGCGGGCTCGACCGATCTGGACTTGGCACGGTTGCGGATGTGGAACCTCACGTCGGAGGCGGAGCGTGCCGTGGAAGACGGGAGTTACGGGCGGTTCCAGGACATCCTGCTGAGTTCGGCGGCCATCCCGATCGCGTTCCCGGCGCGGGCGATCGACGGGAAGGTGTACGCCGACGGCGGTGTGGTGGGGAATGTGCTCATGGGTCGTGACCCGCAGGGGGTGGTGAAGTTGGCCGAAACGTGGAAGTCACGCCGGCCCGGGGTGCCCATGCCGAAGGTGCGGATGTGGGTGCTGGTGAACAACAAGGCGAGGCTGGACCCACAGTTTGTCAACGCCAACTGGATGCCGGTGGCGGGCCGCGCCGTGGCGGCGTCGATCCACTCTTCGACCGTGAGCGCGATCCAGCAGATGTGGCTGCGTTACCGACTTGCGGCGGTGCAGACGGGCGAGCAGGCGGAGTTCCGCTGGTGCGCCATCCCGGACGATTTCGATGTGCCGGCGACGGACGACATGTTCGACCCAAAGGTCACGGTGCCACTCGCCGAACTGGGGGCGAGGATGGGGGCGGAGCCGGAGAAGTCGTGGTTGAGCGACCCGCCGAAGGGGGATTGATGTGGCGGTGGTACGATGGCATTGATGCCCGATGCGCCAGCCGCACCAACTTCGCCGCTGCTCGAGGTCGATGACCTGCGCGTGTGGTTCCCTTCGCGGTCGGGGATTCTGCAGCGGGTGACGGGTCAGGCCAAGGCGGTCGATGGGGTGTCGTTTCACTTGAACCCCGGCGAAACGCTGGGGCTGGTGGGCGAGTCGGGGTGCGGGAAAACCACCGTCGGGCGGGCGATCCTGCGGCTGATCCCGGCGACCTCGGGGCGGGTGCGCTTCGAGGGACGCGACATGCTGGCGCTCGGGGCCGGCGAACTGCGGCGGACGCGGCGCCGCATGCAGATCATCTTCCAGGACCCGGCGGGGAGCCTGAACCCGCGGATGACTGTGGGGCGTGCGATCGCGGAGCCGATGCTGGTACACGGGATGTGCGGTTCGCGGGGCGAGGCGCGGGCGCGCGTTGGCGCGCTGCTGGAACGGTGCGGCATGCCGGCCTCGAGCGCGTCGCGGTACCCGCACGAGTTCAGCGGCGGGCAGCGGCAGCGGATCGCGATTGCGCGGGCGCTCGCGCTGGAGCCGCGGTTCATCGTGTGCGACGAACCGACCAGCGCGCTGGATGTCAGTGTGCAGGCGCAGATCCTGAATCTGTTGTGCGACCTGCGGGACCAGATGGGGCTTTCGTACCTGTTCATCAGCCACGACATGGCGGTGGTGCGTCACATCGCCGACCGCGTGGCGGTGATGAAGGGCGGGAAGATCATCGAGCAGGGGACGCGCGATGAGGTGATGGAACGGCCACGCGAGGCATACACCAAGGCGCTGCTGGCGGCGGTGCCGGTGGCGGACCCGAGGCGGGTGAGGGCGGCGGTGGTCGTGGGGTGATCGCGTGGAAAAGAAAGCACCGACCGGCCGAGGGCGGCAAGTCGGTGGCACGGCTTTGGCGTGAATGACGGGCGTGGTGAAGTGGCCCATAACCGTGGGTTGGCGGAGATGGGCCGCGTCCGCGTGGGTTTATGACGCCTCAGATTCGGCCCAGACGGTACAAACGGCTTGATTTCGTGCGTTTTCGGGTCATGCTTTCAAGACGGCACCGCCGTCGGACGGGGCGTCGCCCCGGGCTTTTCCGTTTGGGCTTCCGCTGAGGGACTTTGAGATGAACCGAATCGCTGCGCTTCTTTCTGGTGTGTGCATGGCCGCGTTCGCCGTGGCTTCCGCTTCCGGGTCTTCGGGGAAGATCCCGGATTACATCTCCGCTGATTACACGCGGGACCTGGGGCAGGGACGTCTGGTGACGGCGGCGCCGTACCCGAACAACCGGGTGGACGATCCGCGCCGCGCGCAGAACGGGCGGCTGTGGATCCCGCGGACGCCGGTGGGGACGCGGACGCCGATCAGAGAGAGCGTGTACGGGTTCCCGGGGCCGTCGTCCTACGGCGCGCCGGTGGGGGCGATCGATGACGTGATCTATGTGCAGACGCGCGAGCCACTGCCGCTGGTGACCGTCAGCCCGTGGGTGAATCTTGACTCACAGAACATCAAGCACCTGAAGCGCGAGCGGCCGTGGATCCGTCGTGCGCCCAGCGTGCTGGAGGACCTGCGTGCGGCGCAGGTGCAGCACCTGACCGAGCAGGGGTACATCCAGAAGGTGCGGACGCACGTGAACCCGGCGACGCTGGCGAAGATCACCAGCGCAGGGAACGCGCCCTCAGACGGTAACGCCATCGTGCGCCGTCCGTCTGCGGAAGACATCAAGCCTCGGGCGGTGATCAGGGTGAAGCAGCGTCACAGCAAGCCGCCGGAGGTTGAAGCGGCGGCTCCTACCACCGAGCCGAAGCCCGAGGCGGTGGTGCGGGTGTCGGTGCCCGCGCACGCCGAGGCCGCGCCGATCCAAGTTGTGAAGGCGGAGTGATGAACGGGCATAGGAAGTAACGTGCCACGGCTTGGCGTCCGCGACAAGCCGTGACGCCGTGCATCGCCGTTTTTCACACGGCTTGTCACGGACGCCAAGCCCGTGGCACGGGTCGGTGTCACTCGCCCTTGATACGGCGGAGTTCCCGCAGCATGTCCTCGGACTGCTTCTTCAGCAGGCGCAGACGCAGCAGGCTCTTGGCGCGGGTCAGCAGTTCGAGTTTGAAGACGGGCTTGGTCAGGAAGTCGTCGGCGCCGCACTCGACGGCGCGCTCGACGTCCCCCACTTCGCTCAGGGCCGTGACCATGACGACGGGGATGTCCCGGGTGTTGGGGTCGGCCTTGAGTTTGGAGCAGAGTTGGAAGCCGCTCATGCGCGGCATCATCACGTCGAGCAGGATGAGATCGGGCTGGGATTTCTCGACTTCGGCCTGGGCCTCGAGGCCGTCGCGGGCGAGGCGGACCTTGCAGCCGAACTCTTCCAGATAAGCCTGAAGGAGTTCGAGGTTCTGCTCGTGGTCGTCGACGACGAGGATGGACGCCGAGGCCAGGTCCATCTTGGCGTCGAGGTCGGCCTCGCTGAGGGGGGCACCGGTGGTTGCGGCGGCGTCGGGCATGGGGGGATCGTACGGCGGGTGAGGTGGGAAGAGGGCTGGCGGTGCTTCCGTGAGTGTTCGGCGCGGGGTGGAACCAGGCCGAGGCGGGACGATCGGACTGGCTCACCGCATTACCCAAACAAAATACAAATAAATCGTTCGGATCACGCAAAAACAGCGCAAAACCGGCGTGTTTGGGGGTCAAAGCGCGAGCATGTTCCCCGGTTTTGGCGTACATCTATGGGTAGGGCGTGCGTGAGCCGCCTCCCTGCCCCGGGTTTTCGCCCTTGGCGAGCCTTGGGAGGCCACTGTCATCGAGTCTCTTGGTGATTTGGTAAACGTTTTACCTGCGTCGGAACCGCGAGATGGCGAAGCCTTCGTACCAACGCCCGGCCTGGGAAGACCAGTTCAAGGTCCCGTGCCAGCGTGCGCTGCGGGATGGGTATCCCAACAAGCACAACGCCGAGTTGTTCGAGTGTGCGCTGACGGCACTGCGGGGCTTGCCCAATGTGACGGAAAAGTTGGCGTGGCAAGGGGTGCCGTGGTGCTGGTCGTTCGTGTTTGAGAACGGGTGCAAGGACGGCGCTCCCGCGGCGATGCTGGTGCCCGACGTGCAGGGGGCGCGGGTCGTGGTGCCGATGCCGGCGGGGACGTTCCACACGGTGAAACTCGACGATCTTTCGGCGGAGATCAAGGACATCATCGGGCACTCGCGCAGCGTGTGCGGCGGGGCGTGGCCGGCGTTCGAGATCACGGGCAAGACGCGGCTGGAGGCGGTGGTCAACATCATCCGGCGTCGGATCGTCGCGGCGCACATGGCCAAGCAGAACGGGGTGCCGGCGCAGTCGGGGAACACGGGGTTTATCCCGCCGCATCCGATGCGGTGAGGTTGTGAGAGATTTCAGGTCGAGATTTCGCTCGCCCATTTCATGGGCGAGTTGGTGTCGTGAGCGCATTGCCAGACGCTGCGCGTCTGGCAACCATCGGTGGCCCGCGTTGCGGGCCGGGGAGCACCGAAGTCGTCGGAACGACTTCGGTGGCACGGGGGTGGGGCCACGGGCATCCGCGGACGGAAGCCCGTGGTACGGGAGGCCGCGGGTTTGGTTGAACCCGTGCGGGTGGGTTGGCGTAGCAGGTAGTCGGCCACGGCCCGCCGGTGATTCTCGGTCTATCGTTGTGTTCTGGCCGGAGTAACCGAACCATCCCCGAATCGTGCGGGTTGGGTGGCGGGATCGGGCCCATTTCACCCATCCATCGCCCCGCCCTTGCCGATCTGGAACCCACTATGTGCGGAATTGTCGCCTATCTCGGAAGCCGTGAAGCCAAGCCCATCCTTCTTGAAGGCCTGAAGCGGCTGGAGTACCGGGGGTACGACTCCGCCGGGATCGCCACGCTGAACGGGAAGTTGGAGGTGTGCCGCACCGTCGGGCGGGTGAGCGTGCTCGAGGAGACGCTCAAGACGATGCCGGGGTTCCATGGCAGCCTAGGGCTGGCGCACACGCGCTGGGCGACGCACGGCGAAGTGTCCGAACGCAACGCCCACCCCCACCGCGACGACCGGCTGGGCGTGGCGATCATCCATAACGGCACCATCGAGAACTACGCCGCGCTGAAGCAGTATCTCAAGGACAAGGGGCACCATTTCACCAGCGAAACGGACACCGAAGTCCTCGCGATGCTGATCTCCGAGTTGTACGACGGCGACCTCGAGCGCGCGGTGCAGAACGCCCTGCGCGAGGTGCGCGGGGCGTACGCCATCGGCGTGGTGTGCGAGAAGGAGCCGGGGGTGCTGCTGGTGGCCCGCAAGGGTTCGCCGCTGCTGGTTGGCGTGGGCGACAAGGAGTTCGTGGTGGCGTCGGACGCCTCGGCGATCGTGGCGCACACGACGCAGGTGTTCGAACTCGATGACTACCAGGTGGCGAAACTGTCGCGGAACCAGGCGGGTGACACCGAGTTCCGCACGTCGACGATCGACAACGTGACGGTGACGCCGAAGATCCGCCAACTCGAGTTTGAACTCGAACAGATCGAACTGGGGACGCACGAGACCTTCATGATGAAGGAGATCTGCGAGCAGCCGCGGGCGCTGCGCACGACCTTGCAGGGTCGCGTGAGCGAGCGCGAGGGGCGGATTGTCCTCGGCGGCATCTCGGAACTGGCGCGGGACCTCATCCGGGCCAAGCAGTTTGTGCTCACCGGGCAGGGCACCGCATACCACGCCGCGATGCTGGGCGGGTACTTCCTCGAAGACCTGGCGAAAGTGACGGCCAAAACCGACTATGCCAGCGAGTTGCGCTATCGCAACCCGGTGGTGGTCGATGGCACGGTCGTGATCGCTGTGAGCCAGTCGGGCGAGACGGCGGACACGCTAGCGGCCTTGCGGGAACTGAAGGAACGCGGGGCGATGACGCTCGGCGTGGTCAACGTCGTCGGGTCGTCGATCTCGCGCGAGACCGATGCGGGCGTGTACCTGCGCGTCGGACCCGAGATCGGCGTCGCGAGCACCAAGGCCTTCACCGGGCAGGTGATGGTGCTGGCGATGGTCTCTTTGTTCATCGCGCGCCGTCGCTTCATGAGCATCGACACCGCGGCGGAACTGCTGAGCGAACTCAACCGCGTGCCCGACCTGATGGACCGCGTGCTGGAACAGTCCGACCACATCAAGCGGGTGTGCGAGAAGTACGTCGACCGCGAGAACTGGCTGTTCCTGGGGCGCGGGTACAACTACCCGGTGGCGCTCGAGGGCGCGCTGAAACTCAAGGAAATCTCGTACATCCACGCCGAGGGGATGCCCGCGGCGGAGATGAAGCACGGACCGATCGCGCTGATCAACGACGGGATGCCGGCGGTGTTCATCGCCAACAAGGGCCCGCAGTACGACAAGGTGATGCTCAACATCGAACAGGTGCGGAGCCGCGGCGGTCGGGTGATCGCGGTGGCGACCGAGGGCGATAATGAGATCAAGAACTACGCGGATGATGTGTTCTATGTGCCGCCGATCTCGGACCCACTCAGCCCCTTGCTGACGGTGGTGCCGCTGCAACTGCTCGCTTGCCACGCGGCGGTGCTGCGCGGGCATGATGTGGACAAGCCGCGGAACTTGGCGAAGAGTGTGACGGTGGAGTGAAACTCGTTGCAGTAGTTGGTGCTCACGGGCACACTCAATCCGGACATGCATTCCGGGTTTTTCGCCAGATTTTTGCGCATTGGCGGGTGATTGCCCCCCGATAACTCAATTCCGTCGTTCTGAAACCCTTGCCTCATGCATGATTCGGGCGCATCATTCCGATGAGGGGGTTCGGTCCCTGCCTCGCGCCCCCGCTGGAGGATCCCGCCATGACAACCGCCCCCAAGGCCGCCTACATGCCGCTGCCCAAGCGGGACCGCACGGACACACCGCCGGAGGTGCTGTTGCCGCTATTCGCCGCGCTGGACTCGTACAAGGGGTTCATCTCGGTGAACGACCTGGAGCGTGAGGTCACGAAGATCAAGATGACAACGGACCAGTTGGGCGACGCGATCGCGATCGACACCGGTGCGTATGTGCGGACGCTGGTGCGCGAGACGGAGTTTTATGACGCGCTGGTGATGGCGTGGCTGCCGGGGCAGCGCAGCCCGATCCACGACCACGCCGGTTCGGCGTGTACGGTGCGGATCGTCAGCGGGACGGCGCGGGAGACGCGGTATCACCTTCGGCCCGACGGGCTGGTGGTGCGCGACTCGACGACGACGTATCTGCCGGGGCAGGTGGTGAGTTCGGTGGACCGGGACATCCATGACCTTGGCAACGCCGCGGCGTGCCCGGCGACGATGCGGGACATCCTCGTGACACTGCACGTCTACTCGCCCAAGTTGAAGCCGACGCGGAAGTATGTGGCCGTGCAAGAGGATTCGGCGGCGGCGTGAACGAGCGTGGTGTTCCCAACACGGTGGCGCTCATCGGCGGCGGGTTCAGCGGGGTCATGACCTGTGCGAACCTTGTGCGGCTGTGGTCCGACGCGGGTTCAGGGGCGTCACGCGGTAATCGCACTCCTCGCCGTATCGTGTTGATCGAACGCGCCCGGCCCGCGCGCGGCCCCGCGTATGTGACGGTAGAGCCGCATCATTTGCTGAACGTGCCAGCGGCGCGAATGGGGGCTTGGGCCGACAACCCTCGGGATTTTCTGGATTGGTGCGCGGGGCGGGCGGGGGATGATGCGGACGTGGTTGGCGTCGGGCCGGCTTCGTTCGTGCCGCGGCGGCTGTATGCGCGGTACCTCGATGACGTGCTCGGCGAGACGGTGGCCCTGGCGCGGGCTTCGGGAATCACGCTCGACGTCATCAACGGCGCGGCGACCGGCGTGACGGCGTTGCCGGGTCAAGATGGAAAAGCCGGGCGATTCCGGGTGGCGCTCGACGGTGTGATGAAGATCGATGCCGATGCGTTGGTCCTGTGCTCGGGGAACATGGAGCCTGCGCCGAGCGTGGGCGGTGCCGGGGCGGAATCGGCGGGACCGATCATCTCGAACCCGTGGGCTTCAGGCGCTCTGTCGCGCATCGCGCCGCGGGACCGCGTGGTGATCGTGGGCAGCGGGCTGACGATGCTCGACGTGCTGTGGACGCTGGAATCTCGGGGACACGCGGGGGCGGTGACGGTGGTGTCGCGGCACGGGCTGCTGCCGCGGGTGCATCGGGCGGACCCGCTGGATGCCGCGCCGGTGGGGGCTGAGGTGCTGGGATCGCCGGATGTTTCGTCACCCTTGGCCGCGCTGCGGTGGGTGCGGCGGAAGATCACCGAGGTCGAGGCTGCGTGCGCTGGGGGTGCCGAACGAACGCTGGTGTGGACGTACGTCATCGATTCGCTTCGGCCGCACACGCACAAGGCGTGGGGCGGGTGGAACGTGGCCCAGCGCCGGCAGTTTGTGCGGCACCTGCGGGCGATGTGGGATGTCCACCGCCACCGTGTCGCGCCGCACGTGATGGGGGTCGTGGAGCGGATGCGGGCCGCGCGAAGGCTTGAAGTGATGGCCGCTTCGGTGGTGAGCGTTTCAGAAAGCAGCGAAGGCGCGAGAGTGGTCGTGCGGGGCCGCGGCGGGCACGCGACGACGGAAATCGCGGCGGAAAAGGTGGTCTTCTGCACCGGGCCGAACCCGGATTTGGCGCGCACGAAAGACCCGCTGTTGGCATCGCTGGTCGACTCGGGGCTTTTGGTGCCGGATGAGTTGGGGCTGGGGGCGAAGTGCGACGCCGCGGGGCGGGCGCTGCGCGGGCCGGGGGTGGCGAGCGATACTCCTGCGATCTATGTGGTTGGGCCGCTGCGGCGTGCCGATTTGTGGGAGAGTATTGCCGTGCCGGAATTGAGATGGCAGGCGGCGGGGGCGGCGAAGGCGATTGCGGGGGGGTGATACGGCTTGTTGGTGGAACTCGATCGGCAGCGCGAGGATGGTGCGGACGACTGTGACGATCGGTATCACGACTTCTTGAAATACATCTCGTGCTCGTGCGAGGGGACGTAGTTCTCAAGATTGCGTGCTCCACCCGGGACCGTGGTGGAATTGTTGGTGGGATCAGCGGTGATGGTCTCGCCCTTCTTCACCGTGCCCGCGGCGACGATCTTCTTCTCCGCCGGGTCGTAGACCCAGAACTGGCCGTCTTCCTTGGCGGTGTGTGTGAGCGTGCCTTTGCCCTTGGCAACTCGGCTGGCCCCTTTGAGTTGGGAAGGATGGCCGCTGCCGCCGGTGATGCCGGTAGGCTTGTCTTTGTTCGATCCCGATCCTGCGCCGTCGTTCTTGGGGGGCTTGGGGTTCTCGGGTTTGGGGTTCTCGGGTTTCGGATCGGTGGGCGGCTTCGTGCCGCCCCCGGAACCCCCGCCCCCCGGGTTCTTCTCCGCGCGGAAGAAGATCGAGTGGTCGTTTCGACGGACGAGGTCCCTGTCGTAGATGATCTCGTCGTTGAGCCGGACCTGGTCTTTGCTCGGGTCGACTTCGACGATGTCGCCCTTGACCACGGCTTTGGAGAGGATCATGCGTTCGCGGTCGTCGTCGCCGACCCAGACGCGGCCCTCGCGGGTGGCCTGGTAGCGGAGGACGCCGCCGCCGGATTTGGCGCGTTTGGCGCTAGTGGGGATGCCGTCGTAGCCGCCGCCGAAATCCGCATCGTCATCGGGGTCTGTGGCGTTGGCGTCTTGGACGAAAAAGATGGTGTGGGGGTTGTTGCGTTCGAGGTTACGGTCGAAGATGACCTCGTCATTCTTCTTGATGCGGTCCTTGTCGGGTTCGACGGTGATGGTGTCGCCGCGCTTGACTTTGACCGAGACGATCTGTCGCTCGCGCTGGTCGTCGCCGATGTAGACGCGCCCGGCGGACGTCGCCTTGTACTTGATCTTGCCGGTGCCCTCGGTGGCGACGCGGGCGCGGGAAGGGATGCCGTCGTAGTGGGCGGAGTTGGCGTCGCGCTCGTCGTCGTTGTACCAGTCGGAGGTGCGGCGCTCGGACTGCGAGTCCTGGGCGGCGGCGTAGGTGCTGGGCCCGAGGTGGCCGCCCGCCGAGCAGCCCGGGGCGAGGCTCAGGAGGCTCGTGGCGATCACGCAGGCGATGGTGTGGTGGCTGGGTGACATGGTTGGCTTCCGATTGGCTCACTGGTCCTTTGCCGTCGTCATTCGGCTTTGGGCCAGTTTTCCCTGCATGGTATGGGTGTACCGGCGGGGGGTTGGAGCGGTGGCGGCCGCGGGATTGGCGAGGCTGGGGCGGCGCGCCGATAATGATGGCATGCGGAACGGGCTGAAAATCGCGTCGGTAGGACTGCTTACGGCGGCTTCGGTCGCGCGTGGGCAGGCGGTGAATCCGCCTTCGGGCGCGTCCGGCGGGTCCCGGACTTTGACTTCGACTTCGCCCAAAGCGACGGGCTCGAGCGGCTCGGTCGCACCAACCGGCTCGGCGGTGTCGGGCAAGCGGGTGGACCAGGGGATCACCGATGCCGGGCCGTTGAACCGGTCGCTGCGCCAGGTGCCGATGGACCTGCGCGTGGACGACGCGTTCCAGGGCGTGTACGAGATCGCCGCGACGAAGTACGGGCCGGTGCAGTACATGCGTTCGGCGGGCGGGCTGCACGCCGTGTTCCCGCAGTCGGAGTATGAGAACACGCGGAGCGGCATCTCGCCGGTGACGCCGGCGGGGGTGGTGTATTGGATCGGTGAGCCGCCCAAGCCGCTGGCCGTATCGAAGGTGGACCGGGAGGACGGGAACAATCCGATCGATCTTCGGGTGTACGACGCGGAGCGGGTGGACGCTTCGGCGGGCGTTCCTCCGCCCGGAGCCGAGGTGAAGCCCGCAGTGCCCACCAGCGCGGGGACGATGGAAGACCAGTCGTACCGTCTCAGTGTGCTGTGGCGGCTGGCGCAGGCGGAGAAGGCGCGGCTTGGGCTGGATGAAGGCGGGGAAGAGTGAGGTTCGTGGGAGGGGGTCGCGCCGGAGCGGGGCGCGGCGGAGACGCCGTGCCCCGGCACCTTATGCGGCCCGAGAATCGCGGAACCCCGCAGCCACCCGGCCCGAATGTTCACCCGGAGGCGGCATGAACGACCCGCGGCGTGATGCTCCGGCTGATCCACTGAGCGGCTTCCGCCAGCGCGGCGGTGGTCCGGTGATCTTTCGGCCCACGCCCTGCGGGCACTGCGGGTACGACCTGTTGGGGCTGCCGCAGTCAGGGACTTGTCCGGAATGCGGGACGCGGGTGGGCGAAGATGCGCCGCGGACGGACGAAGACGATGCGCGTGCAAAGAAACGTGCGGCGGCGGCCGAGGCGGAGTCTCTGCGCGTCGCCGTGCCGAAGTGTCACCGGTGCGGCTACGACCTGACGGGGCTGCGTCCCGGCGCGGTGTGCCCGGAGTGCGGCGAGGCGGTGTCGCGGACGTCGGCGGTGACGATCACCAAACGCGACACACTGGGCGATGCTGCGCCGGAATATCTGTCGCCGCTGGCGGCGGGGATGGCGCTGGCGGGGGTGAGCGGGATGGCGTTCGGGGTTTCGATGATCTTCGGCGGGGCGTGGTTTGTCGGGGGAACCGGCGGGATGGTGGCGATGCACCTGGGGATGGCCGCGGGGTGGTTCGGTGGTGTTCTGCTTTTGCTGCGTCAGAGGCCGGGCGCGGGGCGAGACCGCGAGCACGATGCGCAGGGGCGCGAGTGGTGGAACCAGCGGGCGTTCATCGCGCTGACGCAGGCGGCGGTGCTGCCGGGGTGCTTGTTCTTTGTGCTCTCGGCGATCGGCGCGGCGGCGCGGGCGGCGGCACCGGGCTTGCCGGGCGGCGTGGCGGCGTGGGGCGGGTGGTGGTACCTGTTCCTGTTGACGTGCCTGATCGCGCTCACGGGCTGGCCGGTGCTGTGCTACTACATGGCCAAGATCGCCGACTGGGCACCGGACGATTCCCTGAGTTCGCACTTCAGGAACACCGGCTCGCTCATCGGCGTAGGGGCCGTGGTGTCGGGACTGGCATTCCTGGGGCGGTCGGTGTCCCCGGCGATCGGCCTGCTGATGTTCATGTTCGGTGCGCTGATCCTTTTTTTCCCGCTGGCGTGCCTGTACATGTGCATCCTGCTGCTGCGTGCGGCGGCGATGGTGGGCTGGGCGCGGAAGAACACGCTGGAGCGCTACGAACGAGATGCGCGGATGATCGAACGCTCGCAGCGCCGGGCCGACGAGATGACGGCGCGGTGGATGGCGGCGACAGGCGAGGCAACGCCGCCCGCGGCGGATGTGGACGCCGCTCTCCTGCGAGATGTCGAAGAGAAGAACGCCGCGGCACTGGCGATGACTTCCGAAGAGGAAGAGGCGGCGCGGTTGGCCCAGTTGAAGAACGTCCACACGGTGCGGCCTTCAGGGGATCGGGCGGGGTACGCGGTGGAGGAGTGAGGCTGTCTGCATCTCGGGCAGAAGGGGAGGGGATTTAGCGCGGAGAACGCGGAGAAATGCTGGGGAGGGTGTGTGGGGGATCGGGTGTCGGGTTTGGCTTGGGAGAGGGTTGAAAGGTTGTGTTTTCGGACGCTTTTTGCGGTTGGTAGCCGTTCGCGCCAAGCGCGCTTTGGTCGGTTGTGGCCTATGATTCCCCCCTGCCCTCTTCCGGTGCTCCGCGTGCCGGTGTGGGGTTTGGAAGGAGCAGCACCCGATGGCCCAGCCCACCTCTTCCGCGGCGATGAAAACCGGCACTCCCCCTGTGGTCATCGATATCGGTGCGTCCGGGGCTTCTCCGGCGGCCGCCGAGAAGACGCTACGGTGCGCGGTGATCGGTGTCGGGCGGATGGGGCGGCACCACGCGAAGAAGTTCCGGTCGATCCCCGGGGCGAAGTTGGTGGGTGTCGTTGATGCCAACGCCGAGCGCCGCGAGGACGCGATGGAGGCGAACAACTGCGCGGGCTTCGCCACCGTGGACGAACTGCTGAAGGCGGGCGTGGACGCGGTGACGATCGCGACGCCGACGGTGCATCACCTGGCCGCGGCCGAGCCGCTGCTGAAAGCCGGCGTGGCGTGCCTGATCGAGAAGCCCTTGGCGGCGACGGTCGAAGAAGCCCAGAGGCTGGTGGAACTGTCGAAGCAGTCCGGTGCGGTGCTGATGGTGGGTCACATCGAGCGGTTCAACCCCGCCGTGGTGGCGCTGCAGCGGGCGCAGGCTTCGGACATCGCTTCGGGCGGGCAGGGCATTGTGCCGCGGTTCATCGAGGTGCACCGGGTTTCGCCGATGACATTCCGTTCTGTCGACGTGAGCGTGGTGATGGACATGATGATCCATGACCTTGACGTGGTGCTGATGCTGATGGGCGGCGTTGAGCCGACGCACGTCGAGGCCTCGGGAGTGCCGATCCTGACCGAGCACGAGGACGTGTGCAACGCAAGGCTGACGTTCAACCTGCCGCACGGCCGGTGCGTGGCGACCATCACGTCTTCGCGGCTTGCGTTCAAGACCGAGCGGAAGGTGCGGATCGTGGGCGAGAACGGGTACGTCTCGATCGACTTCGCCAAGAAGGCAGGGGTGCTCATCCGGCGCACGGCGAACGAGGTCCAGATGCAGGCGATCCGCGATGAACTCCGCAAGGGGACCGATCTTTCTTCCTTGGACTACCAGAAACTGGTGGCGATGGAGGATCTGAAGATCGACGATGTGGACCAGTTGGAACTGGAAGTGAAGGCGTTCTTGGAGGCGGTGCGGACGGGGTCGACGCCGCCGATCGATGCGCAGGCGGGGTTCGCGAACGTGCGGACGGCGCAGCGGATCATGGCCGAGGCGCGGAAGGATTGGTGAGGGGGCGGGGTGCCGGGGTACGTCGTCCTCGGCGTACCCCGTGAGTTTTCCGCGGGTTCGTCCGGGCACGTCGCAGACGACGTACCCCGGCACCCGATCATCGCCTCACGCCGGGAACTCCGGCTTTTCACCGCTGAGCACGCGCCAGACATCGCGCACAACCCATGACATGTTGCGGTGTGCGGTTGCTGTCGCCGCGCCGATGTGGGGGGCGAGGTGGGCGTTGGGGACACTTAAGAGCGGGTGGTCGGGGCCGAAGGGCTCGGGCTCGTGGACATCGAGCAGCGCCTGGGCCTCCGGGCGTTCCCACAGGAACGCGGCCAGCGCGATGGAATCGACGACCAGGCCGCGGCTGGCGTTGATGATGAGCACGTCGCGCTTGCAAAGGTCGAGCCGCTCGGCATTCACGAACTTGCGGTTCGATGGTCGCCCATCGGGGTGCAGCGTCAGGACATCGGCCTCGCGGAAGAGGGTTTCGACGGGGACAAAGGTCGCTCCGCAGCGGTCATGCTCTGGGATGTCGAGCAGATCGTTGTACAGGACGCGCATGTTGAACGCGCCGGCGATGCGGGCGACGCTCTTGCCCACGCGCCCCAGGCCCAGGATGCCGATGGTGAGGTCGGAGAGTTGGCGGGTGGCGGTGAGTTCTTTGCGGGCCTTCTTCCACTCGGGCATCGAGAGCGGGCGCTCGAGGAAGAGGCGCGGGCGAAGGGCGTCGAGGATGAACGCGAAGACCAGTTCGGTCACGGCGCGGGTGTTCGCGTCGGGGGTGCTGAGGACGGTGACGTTACGGGCCTTGCACGCGGGGATGTCGACGTTGTCGAGGCCGACACCAGCGCGGCCGACGACCCTCAAATTCGGGGCCTTTTCAAGCAGTGCGGCGTCCACCTTGGTGTAGGTACGGATCACCAACCCATCGGCGCGGGCCAGCAGCGGTACAAAGCCGGGGTCTTCACTCGGGCACGGGATGAGTTCGCACCGCTCGCCGAGCCACGCGGAGCAGACGGGGTCGAGTTCTTCGGTCTGGACGACCAGCGGCCGGGGGCTGGTTCCCGTGGCGACGCTCATTCGTCGGTGCCGGCGTCGGCGGGCTCGATGAGCGACGACATCGCGCCCTTGCACGAGGCGATGCGGTGGTCCTTGCCCTGGGCGTGGAGTTGTTCGAGTTTCAGTTCGGCGAGTTCCTTGTGGAACGTGCCGCAGACGGCGCGGCCTTCTTTGTCCACGGTCTCGGCGATCTTGAAGGCCTTCTCCTTCGCGTGCGAGAAGACCTTCTGCATGGCCTCGATGACGTACTCGTAGGAGTGGTCCTCGTCGTCGAGGATGACCACGTTCCACAGGCGCGGCTGCTTCACCTTCGGGGCCTTGCGCGGCGCAGGGAGCGTTGCGGCGGCGGGACCCGAATCGGTCTGCTCGGGCCGCTCGGGGCTGTCGGGGTGGGCGGTTTCACTCATGGTTGTCAAGTGTACGCGCCCCCCGGCAACCCGGCAGTGGATTCGGGGAGTGCTCCGAGAGTGCGCGGGCCGCCGGTGTCAAGGGGCCAGAGGGTCGGAAGTCGAAATTTCGTTTACCGCTCGAAGGCCTGCTTTTCATGCGTGGAACGGGGTTTCGATGGACTGGGGACCATGACGACGCGGTCGCGCGGTGGAAAGTCTGTGAACGCGGGGTGAAGCGGGAGATTGGAGTTGAATCCGCCACGATGGTCTGTAGGTTGGGCGTCATGCGGCGGTGCTCCGGGGGCGACCACCGACGCATGCCCCGGGCCGGCGACTTTGCCGCCGGCCCGCGACGTTCCGGTCTGTCCCCGGTTTTCCGTTCGTGGGACAGGTCGATTGGCCTGGAGAAAACGTGTCCCCGAGCAGTCGCTCGGGGTGCGGATCGATTTCGGGATGGATGGATGGTCGGGCCGCGCTGCGGCGGAACGGAGGCTTTCGTGAACAAGAGCGGGCTTGTGCAACTGGTGGCGGACGAACTGAAGATCAGCCGGACCGATGCCGGCAAGGCGGTCGAGGCGGTGATGCGGTGCATCGCCGAGGGGGTCAACAAGGAAGAGAAGGTGGCCCTGTCGGGGTTCGGGACGTTCCGCAAGAAGCAGCGCAAGGCGCGCACGGCGATGAACCCGCTGACGCAGCGGGAGATGAAGATCAAGGCGAGCAAGACGGTCGGGTTCTCCGCGAGCCGGGCGCTGCGGGAGCGGTTGTGATGCGGGTTGGTGAGTGATTCGGATTCCAATTGAAGTTCGCGCGTGCAACGGTTCGTATGCTGGCCCTCGCTTGCGCTTCGGGTTCGTTGCAGGCGGCCATTGACGAACCCGAAGCGCAAGCGAGGGCCAACGAACAGCGGACAGAATCGCGGAATTCCAGCGGAGTCCGTGCGAGCGTGGGCGAACGGTCACGGGCACACGGTGTCGGGACGCCAACCCTTTCAGGGTTGGTGTGACGGATACGCCGGTTTCCGGTGGTCTCGCGGACTCGACCACCGGCTACAGATGCTCAGCCCTTCGGGCTGCTGAAGAGTTGAGATCAAGCAGCATTTCGGCCACGCTTTGCTGCCGCACGGGATTCATCGCCTGCGGGGCGATGCTGGCGAGCGGCCCGAGCACGAACGCCCGTTCGTGCATCCGTGGGTGAGGAACGGTCAGGCCCGGGGCGTCGATGATCTTGCCGCCGAAAAGCAGCAGATCGAGATCGAGCCGCCTGGCCCCCCACCGCTGCTCGCGGACGCGGTCGCGGCCGTGGGATCGTTCGATGGCGAGCAGGGCCGCGAGGAGTTCGGCTGGGTTCAGTGCTGTCGAGATTTCGGCGGCGGCGTTGAGGTAGTCGCCCTGCGCGCCGGGACCCACCGCTTTGGTCTCGATGAACTCAGAAACGCGGACCACGGCGGTGATAGGGAGGCGGGCAATCTGGGCAAGGGCATCGGTGAGAATCGCAAAGCGGTCGCCGAGGTTGGAGCCGAGGGCGATGTGGGCGGTGGTGGGCACGCCGGTCACTCTAGCCCGGGAAGAAAGACACCGACTTGAAGACAAGTCGGTGACACGGGTTCCGGGAATCCAACATGGCGATCACTTGAGCACCGGCTCGAACTCCTTCTCGCGGTGCTGCATGTGGGCCTTGAGCCTCGCAAGGATCGACGAGTGCATCTGGCTCACGCGGCTCTCCGAGAGGTCGAGCGTGGTGCCGATCTCCTTCATCGTCATCTCTTCGTAGTAGTACAGGACGATGATGAGGCGTTCGGCTCGGCTGAGGCCCTTGCCCAACAGTTCCTTCAGGTCGCGGCGCTGGATCTCGCTCAGGGGGTTCGCGATGGACTCGTCCTGGATCACGTCGATCTCGCGGACCTCGCGGCTGCCGTCGGACTGGTAGCGCTGGCGGTTCAGGCTGCTGATGCTCACGGCGGAGCCGTCCTTGAGGATCTTCTTGACCTCCTCCGGATCGACGCCCAGCCGCTTGGAGATCTCCTCCTCGGTGGCCGCCGTGCCGGTCTGCATCTCGATTTCCTGGCGGGTCCGCTCGACCTTGCCGGTGCGGTGACGCACCAGGCGGGGGACCCAGTCCATGGAGCGGAGTTCATCGAGGATGGCGCCGCGGATGCGGGGGGCGCAGTAGGTCTCAAACTTCACGCCGCGGTCGAGGTCGAAGGCGTCGATGGCGTCCATCAGGCCGAAGATGCCGACGGACATGAGGTCCTCGATGTCGACCTCGTCGGGCAGGCGGGTGTAGATGCGTTCGGCGTTGTAGCGGACGAGATGGAGGAACTTCTCGATGAAGAAGTTGCGGAGGTTCTCGGAGGGGTCGGCCTTATAAAGCAGCCACAGGTCCTTGGGTTCCATGAGCAGGAACTCGGCCTTGGTCGTGGGCTTGACGGGCGTCTTGGACTTGGAAGTCTGGCGCGGGGCCGTCATCACCGCCGCGGCGGCGGGTGCCGGCGAGGTGCGCGGGGCGGAAGCGGGAGCCGACGGGAATCCGGGCGAGGCGGAAGCGCTCACCTTCACGGGCTTCGTTACAGCCTTGGGCTGGACCAGCGGCTTGGTTGCCACGGGCTTCGAAGCGGCCTGCTTCTGCGCGGGGGCGGCGTGGGATTTCGGCTTAGGTGACGACTTGACGGTCGGCATGGTCGGCTCCTTGACCTTGCACGGCGGCTCGGGCGGCTTTCATGTGTCGTGGATCGGGTGGCGAACCACCTTCAACCGACACGGCCCGAGAAGCGTTGTGATTTCGAACCGCGTACCCGCCCATCCATGGGCGGCTCGCACGATCAAACATACCCGATAACCAATGCGTGAGACAAGCGATCTGTGCAACAACGAACAAATTTTTCAACTTTTTCGATCACGACGCCTTCCCACCGGAACCCGCCACCCTCGCCGCGCCGGCCTCCTCGCCCGCCGGCGAAACCAAGAACACCTCTTGCTTCGGCACCCGGTGCGACGACGCGAAGGTCTCGAACCCTTCACGGATGCACCGCTCGCCCACCGCGCCGATGATCGCGCCGACGATGTAGCACACGACAAGCCCGAAGATCGAGCGGAGCAGGATCGTCTCCACGGTGGCGCCGACGCCCAGCGAGGCGAAGACGGCGACGGCGAAGCCGCACAGCGCGAAGCAACCAGCGATGATGCGCGCGGGTGATCGACGGTCCATCGGGGTTCGCTCCTCCACCATCCGCCGCCGCGGCGATGTGGCCTCGGCGGTGGACGAACTGTTGATCACCGGCCCGACGCGGGCGCAGCGATGTCCGGCCGACATGAGCATCGGCGCACGATGCTTGCGACTTCACGCCGCTTGAGGGTTTTTGTGATCGCGGGTTGCGCCGAGGGTCAGGTCGGCATCACAACCCGCAAAAGCCGCGCCACCAGACCGGACCGCACAGGGGCGACTGGTGCCCCGAGGCCGCAGAGCGAGGAGACGAACCCTGACAATATACGAACGTCGTCGCTGGAATGCGCCGCACGATGCGAAAGCAGCATCGGGGAACGCTGGCAAACGGCCCTCGAAACCGCCGGGTCGCGACGGACGGTGCCCGCGAAGGCGGGGGAGAAACCGAGGAAGCGCGAGCAGACAGACTCGATGCGCTGGTGAACGCCGGCCCCGGCGGCGTGGTCGTCGGCGTTGTTGACCACCAGCGCAATCGCCGGTTCATCGTTGGGCGCGGCCGACAGGCGAAGGCACTTGATCAGCGCGTAGGCGTCGGTGATGGATGTCGGCTCCGGCGTGGTGACGATCAGGGCGGCGTCGGCGGCGCGGAGGAAGGACAGGACGCCAGCGCCGATGCCCGCGCCGCAGTCAACGATCAGCACGTCGAAGCGGGACTCAAGCACGCGCAAATCCTGCAGCATGAGCGAGCGCCGCTGTTCATCGAGGTCGGCGAGGTCCGCGACACCCGAGGCACCGGGAAGCAGGGTGAAGCCGCCGGGAGCCTGAATGAGGATGTCTTCGAGGGATGCACCTTGGGACACGCGATGGGCGAGGTTGAGGCGGGGGTTGAGGCCGCAGAGGACGTCGGCGTTACCTAGGCCAAGGTCGCCGTCGATGAGACAGACCGAGACGCCGCGCTGGGCGAGGGCTACGGCGAGGTTGACGGCGATGGTGGTCTTGCCGACGCCGCCTTTGCCGGAGGCGATGGCGAGGGTGGCGGCGCGTGGGGGCGCGGGCGTGGCTGGGGTTGTGGCGCTGAGGTTGCCGGAGTGGCCCGCTCGCTGGCGCTCGGGGTTCGTTGCTTCCGGCTTGCCTTCGACGATCTCGCGGACGAGGGCGCGCAGGCGGTCGGCCTGGTCGGGCGGCGTTTGCGCGTACGCCTGCGGCGTGAACGCTGTCGTTGAGAATGTCGTGGTGTTCACCGCACGGCCCCGCCTTCCAGGATCAGGCTGGCGAGGCGGTGGGCGTTGCCCGATTCGATGTGGTCGGGCACTTCCTGGCCGGTGGTGATAAACGAGAGTTTGGCGTTGACCTTGCGGGCGATGTTGACCAGTACACCGAAACTCACGGCTTCGTCGAGTTTGGTATAGATCAGGTGCGTCGGGCCGACCGGGGCGAAACTGGCGACGGCGTGTCGCAGGCACGCCTCGCTGGCGGCGCTGGAAAGCACAAGATGCACCTGGTGCGGCACCGCGGCGTCGAGGAACGAGCCGAGTTCGGTAAGTTTGCCCGGGTCGCCCGGGGAGCGGCCGGCCGTATCGAGGAGGATCACGTCACAATCGCGGAGCGCATCGCAGCCGGCGCGCATCTCCTGCGGCGTCAGGGCCACACGCAGCGGGAGACCGATGATGCCGGCGTAGGTGCGGAGTTGCTCGACGGCGGCGATGCGATACGTGTCGGCAGTGACCAGCCCGACGCGCTTGCCCATGCGAAGTTTGTAAGTCGCAGCGAGTTTGGCGATGGTGGTGGTTTTGCCGACGCCGGTGGGACCGACCAGCGCGATGGTGGTGGGCCGTCCGTCGCGTTCGCGCCCGCCGTTCGCGTTGCCGCACGGGGGCTGGATGCCCGGGGGCTCGATCGAGTGATCGCCGGCGGGGATGTACGCGGCGAGATGGCGGAGTACGGCGGCGCGGGCGGCCTCGGGGCCTTTCAGTTCGGCGTGAGGGAGTTCATCACGCACGGCGGAAACCACGGCATCGGCGATCTCGGTGGCCACTTCGGATTCGAGCATCTTGAGATAGCACGATTGCAGCGCGTCGGGGAGCGAAGGGCAGGCGGTGGCGGTGGTTGCTCCCCCGGTGCCCCCCGAGATCGCGTTCATCCCACTGTTGTGAACCACTCGACCGACGAGACGGCGGAGCATCGCCATCTCGTCGCGGAGTTGGGCGGTGAGGGAGTGGTCGTTGGTGGCGGACTGGATGGACCTTGGCGTGAAGTACGGCGCGGTTTGTTGCTCGCCGTCTCCGGGCGTGCGGGTCGCAAGAGGCCTGGAATTCTGGGCAAAGTTGGCGAATTCGCCCTTGGTGGCGGTTGGGGTGGGCGGCGCGAGGAACGCCGGCTGCGTGGGCGGCTTTTCAGTCGCGCGGGCGGTGGCGGGCGCGGGATTGGGCGCGACACTCGCGGCGTTAGCAGCGGCGACGGCTTTGGCGCGGTCGGTCCGCGGCGCGAGCCGCGACCCGACGTTCATCTCGCTGGTGGCGGTGATTTCCGTGATGGATTTCGAGCCGACACCCAGCACACCGCCAACCTTGTAGGTGCGGGTGTGCAGAATGACAGCGGCGCTCCCCAGTTCTTTCTTGACCTGGGCCAGCGCTTCAGAGACGGACGGGGCGCGGAATGTTCGGATGGTCACGCAGCCCTCCATGGCGGATCGAACGCAGCCCCGGCATCCTGCCGAAGCGGCCCCCCGCCTTGTGTCCGCGTCCTGCGTCCTTGGCGGTGGGGGCGGGATTGTGCGGGCGGGTGGGGTATCGCGTCAAGGGGGTGGACGAGTGGTGGAGAGACGACGGGGCGTTGGAGAGGCGTGCGCGTCGCCGAACTCGGAACACCGACTTCCGTGGGAACGGAAGTCGGTGGCACCGGACGCGGTTGGGAGCGGAGAGAGAGCATCACGCAGCCACCTGCGCTTCCTGCGGCAGCGAGACCAGGCCCAAACTCTCGACCTCAACCTCAGGCACGATCTCGTTGTACCCCATCACCACCACGCTGGGCAGATGGGGCTCGACAATCTGCCGCACCTGCGCCCGCACCTGCGGCGAAGCGATCACCACCGGGGTGTTGCCGGATTGGATGGAGGGCTTCAGGGCCTCGATGACGCGGCGCGAGACCATCGCGGCGGCGGCCGCTGGCATGCTGAGGGTCGTGCCCGCCGAGGAGCGGTCGATGAAGCCGTTGACGTAGTCCTCCAGCGCGGGGTCGAGAGTGACGCAGACAAGGCGGAGGCGGCGTGGGGCGCTTGAAGCCCCTGAACCCGCACGCCCAAACTGGCCCGCGCCGGGCGAGAGCGGATCAACTGCGACCGCGTGCAGCGTACAGATCGAACGGCGGAGGGCGTTGCGGACGTACTCGGTAAGGACGTCGAGGTCTTTGGTGCGGCCGCCCCAATCGGAAAGGGTTTCGAGGATGGTCTCGAGGTCGCGGATGGGGACGCGCTCGCGGAGCAGGGATTGCAGGACCTTTTGCAGTTCGCCGGGCTTGACGACGGAGGGGATGGTCTCTTCGACGAGTTTGGGGGCGTGGGCCTTGAGTTGGGTGATGAGGTTGTTGACCTCCTCGCGGGTGAGGAGTTCGTCGCCGTGGGATTTCACCAGTTCGCCAAGGTGGGTGGTGATGACGCTGGTGGGATCGACGACGGTGTAGTTCATGGCCTCGGCCCGGGCCTTGAGGGTCGGGGCGATCCACCAGGCGTCCAGACCGAAGGCGGGCTCGCGCGTCGGATCACCCTGGATGGGTCCGGTGGTGATGCCGGAATCCATGGCGAGAAGCATGCCGGGGCGTGCCTCGCCCTCGGCGACAACGCTGCCACGGATCTTCACGCGGTACTGTGTCGGCGGCAGGGTCATGTTGTCGCGGATGCGCACCGGCGGCATCACGAGCCCGATATCGGCGGCGAGTTGGCGGCGGATGGCGGAGATGCGGTCGAGCAGTTCGCCGCCCTGGTTGGTATCAACAAGCGCGACCAGCGCGTAGCCCACTTCGAGCTCAAGCACATCAACCTTGAGCAGGTCTTCGACCTTCGGCGCGGGCAGCGCGGCCTTGGCCTCCATCTCGGATTTGGCCTGCACCGCCTCGGCGGCGAGTTTCGTCCCGCGCGTCTGGAAGAACGCCACGAGCACGAGCCCACCGGCGAGCCCGAGCAGCGGGAGTTTGGGCAGCGGCGTCATGGCGAGCATCAGGCAGAAGCCAGCGGTGATGTAGAGAGCGACGGGCTTGCCAGTCAACTGGCCGGTGAGTTCGTCACCGAGGTTCTGCTTGGAACCCGCCCGCGTAACGACGAGGGCCGAGGCGATGGCGATGAGGAACGCCGGGATCTGGCTGGAAAGGCCGTCGCCGATCGTGAGAAGGGTGAAGACCTTGGCGGTCTCGGCGGCGTCCCAGCCCTTCATCACCATGCCGATGGCGAAGCCGCCGATGACGTTGATGATGGTGATGATGATGCCCGCGATGGCGTCGCCGCGGACGAACTTCGAGGCACCGTCCATGGCGCCGAAGAAGTCGGCCTCCTGCCCGACGCGCTGACGCCGGCGCCGGGCTTCCTTCTCATCGATCACGCCCGCGTTGAGGTCGGCGTCGATCGCCATCTGCTTGCCGGGCATGGCGTCCAACGTGAACCTCGCGGCGACCTCGCTGATGCGCGTGGCACCCTTGGTGATCACGATGAACTGCACCACCACGAGGATGAGGAACACGATGACACCCACGACGAGGTTGCCGCCCGCAACGAAGCCCGCGAATGCCGAGATCACCTTCCCGGCCATCTCTTTGGCCTGTTCGGGCGACCCCGCGTCGGCGGTGAGAATGAGACGCGTGGTGGCGACGTTGAGCACGAGGCGGAACAGCGTGGCGCCCAGCAGCAGCGACGGGAACACGCTGAAATCCAGCGGTTCCTCGACGTACATCGTGGTCATCAGCACGATGATGCTCAGGGCGATATTGGTCGCGAGCAGGATGTCCAGCAGCAGCGGCGGCAGCGGGACGAGGATCACCGCCGTGAGCGCAATGAACGCCAAAGGGACAAGGAGCCCCTTGTGCTTCTGGACGCGCGAGACCCACGCGGGCATGGGCTTGGTCAGCGCAACCGGGGGCATCAGGGGTGCCCTCCGTGCGGGGGCGGGACGAGTCTGTTGCTGAGATCACGCGGCTGGTCCATCAGCAGCAAATCAGCAAAGCGACAAAGCGGCAAATCGGAACGGCTTCCCGCGATCACGCGAGAATCTTCCACTCCGAATCTGCTGCTTCGCTGCTTTGCTGCTTTGCGATTTCTCATCCGGCCGCCCTCCCCTCAAGGCGGTAGACATACGCCAGCACTTCGGCGATGGCCTCGTAGTGCTCCGGGTTGACCTCCTGCCCGACTTCGACGTTCGCATACAGGGCGCGGGCCAGCGGCGGGCGCTCGACAATGGGCACGCCGTGCGCCGCGGCGAGGTAGCGGATTTTTAGGGCGACATAGTCGGCACCCTTAGCAACCACTTTCGGGGCCTTCATCGACTTCCCGTCATAGGCCACCGCGACCGAGAAGTGCGTGGGGTTGGTGACAATCACGTCGGCCTTGGGCACGTCGCTCTGGAGCCGCTGCATCATCAGGCCGCGCATGAACTTCAGACGCCGGCCCTTCACCTCCATATCGCCCTCCTGCGAGCGCATCTCGTCCTTGACCTCCTGCTTGGTCATTTTGAGGTCCTGATGCAGTTGCCACTGCTGGTAAACGCGATCGATCACGCCCAGAATGAGCAGCACCAGCAGCACCCAGAACGCCACGCGTGTGGCGATGCGGATCGATTCCATCAGCCCCGCCGCGAAATCCAGTTGGGCGAGCGAGACGATGGCGTCGGTCTCCGAACGGACGACCATGGTGGCAACGGTGGCGATGATGATGAGTTTGGCGACGTCGATCGCCCCCTTCACGGCGGCCTTCATCGAGACCAGTTTGCCCAGCCCGGCGATGATGTTCAGGCGGCTGAGGTTCGGCTCCAGCGCCTTGCTCGAGATCATGAAGCCGACCTGCCAAACCTGTCCGAGGTAGGCCACGATCGCCATGATGAACATCAGCGGCACAACGACCTTCGCCCCGCCGATCAGCGACGACGCGATCTCGCGAAGCACCTCGGGCGCCTGCATCGTGCTGCCAAGGGCCTCGGGGCTGAGATGATGGCGGACAAGGCCGGCACCGTAATCAAAGATCGATTCCGCGGAGTAGTAGAGCAGGATGCACGCGCCGCAGAGCGTCGCCGCCGAGGCGAGGTCCATGCTCTTGCCGGTCTGCCCGCGCTCGGCCGCTTCGCTGAGCCGCCGCCCTGTCGGCATCTCGGTCTTCTCGCCCATCTCCTCAGCCATGCGCCACCCCCGCCCCGGCTTCAACTGCGGTTGACGCCGCGGTGTGTTCGCGCGCGGGGCCGAGTTCATCGACCCACTCACCGATGATGTCGATGGTGGCGCGGACGTCGCCGCGCACGGCGGTGTGAATGCCCGCGAGTCCCGCCGTCAGCGCGAGCAGCCCGAGCACGATTCGGATGGGGAAACCGACGCTCATGAAGTTCAGCGTGGGCAGGCTCTTGGTGATGAAACCCACGGCGACCGTCTCCACCAGAACGATGGCCATGACGGGCATCGAGACGCGCATGGCGAGGTGGAAACCGGCGCTGAGCAGGCCGACGAAGGTTTCGAGAAGGCGCTGGTCGGCGCGGAACGCGCCGGGGCCGACGAGCGCGTACGAGCGGACGACGCAGTCCCACATCGCCTCGACACCGCCCATCATGATGAAGACCGAGAGGGCCATGACGAAGAGCAGTTGCCCGAGCGAATCGCTCTCGATGTCGGTGGCGGGGTTGAAGATCGGCGCGAGCGAGAGGCCCATCTGCTGGCCCATGAACGTGCCCGCCAGTTGGACGCCCCACAGCGGCGTGAGCATCAACACGCCCACGGCGACGCCGATGAGCAGTTCCATCGCCATCAGCGGCGCGAGCGCGAAGAGATTGGGTTCGAGGTTGGCGAAGGCGGACTGGTCGATCGTGGGATACACGCTGAGCGCCAGCCCCAGCGCAAGAAGGGCCTTGATGCGCTTGGGGATCATCGCGCTCGCGATGATCGGTGAGAACACGAACAAACCCGTGAGGCGCGCCAACACCACCAGGAACCCTGGAACATGCGGCAGAATGGGTTCGAGGCTTGGCACGGGGTCGGTTCGGGCTTGGGGCTTGCGGAAAGGCCGCGATTCACGTCAGTTTCAGCACGTCGGCGGCGAACTCCACCAGCCGCATCACAATCCACGGCAGAAGCAGCAGCGCGACGATGATCATGCCGAAGATCTTGGGGACGAGGGTCAGTGTCTGTTCCTGGATCTGAGTCACGGCCTGCACCACGCTGATGACCAGACCGATGAGCACGCCCGCGAGCAGGATCGGGGCCGAGACCTTCAGCGTGATCACCAGGCAGGCGCGGACGAGGTCGAGCGTTGATTCGTCGTAGTGCATGCGTGTATCCCTTTGCTAGGCGAGGCCGAGGGCGGACAGCGCGGGCATGAGCATCGCCGACGCCGTTTCTGGGGTTCCACCCGGCCCGTCCACTTTCGCGACGCCCTCCATCAGCCCCCCCACCACCAACTGCCAGCCGTCCACGAGCACGAACAGCAATATCTTGAACGGCAGCGAGATCAGCACCGGCGGCAGCATCATCATGCTCATGCTGATGAGCAGGCACGAGATCACCAGGTCGATCACCAGGAACGGCAGATAAACACGGAAGCCCAGCAGGAACGAGGTCTTGAGTTCGCTCAGCATGAACGCGGGCATGAGCGTGAGCATGTCGACGTCGGCGCGGGTGAGTTTCTCGGGTTCGGAGGTGTCAATGCCGCGGTGGTTGAGGATCATGTAGACGCTGGACCAGTTGTCGGCGGCGTCGATCTGGGCGAACATGAAGTCCCGCAGCGGCTGCTTGGCGTTGTTCCACAGTTGCGTGGCGTCGCTCGCCGCCCCCGACTGATACGGCACGATGGCCTCCTGGTGGATGCGCTCGAAGGTCGGGGCCATCACGAGGAACGTCATGAACAGCGAGAGCGCCAGCGTGACCTGCGCCGGCGGGAGCGACTGCGTGCCCAAAGCCTGCTTCAGCAAGCTCAGCACGATGAGGAACCGCACGAAGCACGTGCACATGATCATGATGGCCGGCGCCAGGCTGAGCACCGTCAGCAGGACCATCACGTTGAGCGCACCGGAAAGCCCACCCTTGAACCCCGGCACGCTCTGTGCGGCGGATTCGAGGACCGACATGGGGTTCATCGACTGAAGCCCCCCGCTGCCGCCCATGCCCGAGGACGCGCCAGCCAATTCAGCCGGCGGCCCCGCAAGAACCTGGGCAGACGCCGTAGACGGCATGAGAGCCAACACGAGCATCACCGCAACAAACGAGCAGACCATGCTCCACCGAGACGCGAGCCCGCGAGTCGGATCCCACCGAATCCCGCGCCACCGACTCGCTTCCGAGCAATTCGGTGCTCCGAACAATCTCACCAACGCGAAGAACCTCAAGCCACACCCCCGTTCCGACCCACGTTAGTCCCCGCCAGCCGCATCGCCAGCCGCGGCGTCGTCGGCGCGCCACCACCGGTTTCTTCATCGATCAGGGTTGAATCCCGTTCCATGCCGCGCAGCAGTTCGCCGAAACGGCGCGACATCGTGCGCCCCTCGGCGTCGGCGGTCTTGGTCAGGATCGACGCCACGTCCTCGGCGTCGGTCAGTTCGCTCAGCGTCGTGAACCCCGCCGGGCTTTGTCCCAGCAGCAGCACGCGCCGGTCCATCTTCAGCAGCACCAGCGTGTGCCCGCGCGACACCGGGTACCGCCCCAGCACCTCCATCACGCCCTGCGGCGAACGCCCGCCCGCGCCCAACTGCGATGCAAGCCCACCCACCCCTCCCGCAGCAAGCCGGATCATGAACCACCGCACGCACCACAGCAGTCCGCCAAGAATCACGAGCGCCGCGATCGTGCGGACAAGCCAATGATCGGTCCACGACGCACTGTCGGCGGCGCGGGCTTCACGGCCACTCGGCTGCGGTTTGTCGTTGCCGGGGACACTCCGCTTCAGGCCCGCCGGGGGCTGCCCAAGACCTTTGGCCTCAGTTGCGGAAACCCTCTTCGCTTGCTGCCTTTGCTGGGATTCGGTGCCATTGCTTCCCACAGCGGGGGCGAGAGGGATGCCGGCCGCCCGAGCGGAACCCGCCGCACCAATGCCTCCGTCCCCGGGCTGCGCCACGGGCGGGACCTCAATGACCTGCCCGCTCGTGAGGTTCGCCAAGGGACCGCTCTCGGCGTCCGGGCTCGCGAAAGTCTGCGCGGCGCACAGCGATGCCGAAGCCGCCGCGATAAGGGAGATGGGCACGATGCGTCGCATGATCGCCGTCCTGGCAGTGCGCACGCCGCGCTCCGCGCGACGCGATGAATCGGGTCTTCCCGCGGCGCGGGCGTTCTCGCTACGCCGCTTCCTCCTGGGCCAGCGGCGAGATGATCTCGTTCACACGGATGCAGAAGTTGTCATTGAGGACAAGCACCTCGCCGCGGGCCACGTGGCGCTCGTTCACATAGATGTCCACAGGATCGCCGGCGAGTTTGTCGAGTTCCACCACCGAGCCTTCGCCAAGGCGGAGCACATCCTCGACGAACATGCGGGTGCGGCCCAGTTCGATCTTGACGTTCAGGTTGACGTCGGCGAGGAGGTCGATGTTGCCCGGCTTGTCGTTCAGCGGCGTGTCGGAAAAGCCCGGGAGCGCGAACGACGCGGGGGCGTCCGCCGCGCCGTCGTCCGAGACCGCCCCGCCGCCAAGACCACCAGAGGTTGGGTTGTTCACTTCGTTGAGCGCGGCCTGCACCGCGGCGAGTGCGTCGGCCGTCGCCGCGTCGGGCGCACTGACCGGGGCCGCGGCGGCGTCCGACTTGATCTGGTTCACGGCGTCCTGCGCGGCCTTCAGCGCGCCGTCCGCCATCGCCGCCGGGTCCGGCGCGGCACCGCCAGCCCCCTGAGCTCCGGGAGTTCCCGGGGCAGAGCCTGCTTGATTTGGATCGGTCTCGGCCATCCTGGCCTCCGCGGGTGAATCCGAACACAAAACCGCCGACGCGCTCCGCGCGAAGGGTCTCGCGAGAGGTATCGGCGCAGGGGCGCAGGATTCACCACTTTCGAGCAGGCCCCGCGCTCACGCGCAACAACTGCGCTCGCCGCGCAAGGCGACGGCCCTCACTCGCGCTCGTACTCAACCGCCACCGAAGTCCGAAGGGAACCCCAGGCACTTGGGGATGAGCACCGATTGCACGCGCTCCTCGCCCTGCGGGTCCTGCTTGAAGGCCTCGCGGAGGTACTCAAGGATCTGCCGCGTCAGCGTCTCACGCCCCGGCTCGGTGAAGTACGGGTGCTGCGCGCTGGAGACGATAGTTCCGATGCCGGTGCGGATCTCGGCGATGCGGGCCTTGAGTTCCTCGGCGACGCCGGTCGAGGGCTCGTGGCCGGCGGCCGGCTCCGCGCCGTGCCCTTCCTTCTTGGGTGCGGCCTTGGCGTCCTTTGCGAGCACACTGACGTCGCCAGCGTGCTTGGTCTTGCACTTGATCAGGATCTCCATGTCCCACACGAACAGGCGGCCCGAAGAGTTGTTCGTGAACCGCTCGCTCAGCACCGGGAGTTCGACGAGTTTCTCGCCAGCGGAGTCGTGGTCCTCGTGCATCTCGGTGGCCTTTACCTCCGAGGGCTTGCCCATCATGCTCATCAGCCCCATGATGGCCACGCCCTCAACAACCAGCAGACCCAGGATCATGCCGATGGTCTTGACGGGTAGACCGCCCTTCTTCGCGCCGGCATCCTTCGCCTCGGGCGCCGGGGCGGGGGCTTCGCTCTTCTTTTCCTGGCCTTTGTCGCTCATGGCTTGGTGTGGGGGATTAGGCGTTGAGGTGGGAAGGAAATCGCGGGCTTCACGCCGCACGCTGGTGCTGACGCGGCTTCGGCTCGATCATGACGCCATACACCGGGGCGTTGAGTTGCGATTCGATCGTGGGACCGACGCTGCGCCTCGCGGCACTCGTGCGGTGAAGGCGCAACGCCCGGGCCACAATCAGCGCAACAATCGACGCCGTGACCGTGACGCCGATGACCGTCGCCACAACCCCGATATCCAAAGGCGCGCCTCCCCCGGATGAACCGGCGGCGGAGGCTTGCGTAAGCACAGCAATGGCGTCCATGGAATCGCTCCAGTGCGGCCCCGGCGCGCGGAGCCACAGCCGGATATCGGGCGAATTCCACTGCTTCTTGACGTGACGGCACGGACCCGGAGCACCGCCGCAGAACCCCCCAAACGGGCGGGAGTCCGCGGGCATCAGCCCCGTCGATTACCGGGCCGTCGCCAGCAACTGCTGCAGCAACTGCTCGGCGGTCGAGATGATCCGGCTGGCCGCCGAATAACCCGTCGAACTCTGGATCATGTCGATGAACTCCTTCGACAGGTCCACGTTCGACTGTTCGAGCGCGCCGCCGACCAGCCTGCCGGTGCCGAACTGCCCCGGCGTCGCCACGACAGCGCTGCCGGAGTTCGGCCCCTCGCGGTACAGGCCGCCGCCGGTATCGATAAGGCCTTCGGGGTTGTTGAAGGCGGCCAGCGCGATGCGCCCGAGGGTGCGGTTCAGGCCGTTCGAGAAGCCGCCGGTGATCGTCCCGTCGTCACCCACCGAGAAACTGGTGAGCGTGCCGAGTTGCGTGCCGTCCTGGAACTTCGCGGCGATCTGCGACACGCCACCGGTGTTCGAAAACGCCGTGACCTTGTCGGCGCCGGAATCGAACGACATGTCGAACTTGAGCGGGTTGCCCGCGCCGGTGAGGTCACGGTCGAGTTCAACCGTGACCTTCGGGCCGTTGGTGAGTTGCCCGAAGGTGTTGAAGTGCATCAGCGGGACGTCCGTCGTAAAGGTCGCGGCGCGGTCGCCGGATTCGAGGTGCAAGGCGGTGTCGGTGTCGTCGGCGGAGTGGACAAAGGCGCGCCAGTAGGTGCCCGTGTTGTCCGTGCGGGCCAGCACCATCGTCAGGTCGACGTTCAATGCGGTGCCCAGCGAGTCGTAGACGACGTACCCGGTGCGGACGCTCTCGCCGTTTGCCGGCGTGCGCGACGCGATGCCGAAGGGGCTGGCCTTCGCCGCGCCGGTGCTGTCCTTGATGAGGAAGTTGCTGTCCTTCAGCACGATGTCGTTCACGGTGCCGAAGTTCCCGGTGAGGGTCACGACACCGGTGCCGCTGATGGCGTAGCCGCCGGGCTCGGGGCCCGGGTCGGTGGTGGCGTTGAAGCCGCCGTCGGTCACGATGCCCAGCGCGTCCATCGTGAACTTCATGAAGTCATCGACGGTGGACGTGGCGGTGACGGTGAACGTGGCGTCGGGTGCCGCCTTGCTGCCCCGCGTCGCCCCCGAAATCGTGATCGTGTCGCCCGTGGCAATCGACGCGGCGGGATCAAGCGCCGTCAGCAGCGTCGCGCCCGTCGCCGCCGCACCGCCGCTCTGGAGCACGTTGAAGGTGGTCACGGTGCCCGCAGTCGCGACGGTGCCGTCGGCCTTGAGGTTGCCCGCGAGGTTCACGTTCTTGGTGGACTCGGCGATGGTCTTGGTGCCCAGCGGGATGTCGACATCAACGAGTCCCCCGGTCACGACGTTGAAGTTCGCGTCCACGCCGTAGCCCTGCACACGCTGGCCCGAGACCGTGGCCAACTGGTTGTTGGCGTTCAACTGGAAGTTGCCGGCGCGGGTGTAGGCGGTGTTGTTCGGCCCGCCGACGATGAAGAAGCCGTTGCCCTCGATGCCGACGTCGGTGGGAACACCGGTGGGCACGACCGGGGCGTTGCTCATGTTCCGCTGCGTACCCGCGACCGTGGCGCCCAGACCGATCTGCCCGGGGTTGGTGCCGCCCGAATCGGTGCCCGGGACGCTGCCCAGGCTGAAGTTGCGGCTGAAGGTGTTGTAGATGTTCAGCCGGCTCGACTTGAAGCCGTTGACGTTGACGTTCGCGATGTTGTTACCGATGACCTCGAGCCTGCGCGAGTTCACGGTCAGCCCCGAAAGTCCTGCAAGCAGCGCGGCGGTGGAAGACATGACTGTTCCTCTCAGAAGTCCGAATCAACGATTCCCGATCACTCGCAAACACACGACGACACTCAAACCCAAGCCCCAGCGTGGCGCTACGCCGCGCCCTTCAACGATGCCAACAGATTCGCGACACTCGAGTTCCTGATCGATTCCATCGACGGCAGCGGGAGCACGCCCCCGGAACCGGAACCCGAAGCACCAGCCAGCACCGGAGAGCCGTTCTTGTCTTGCTTCCCCGTTCCCCCGGCCCCTTGCGCCGCGCCGAACCCCGGAACCGCCGGCTCATCGGGCACCATCACCACCGCGTCGACGCCGTTGACCATCCCGCCGCCGGGCTTCGCAACGCTCTCAACCGTCCGCGACGCGACATCGATCACCACGCCCTGCCCATCAATGAACGCCAGCAGTTTGCCCGCCCCGCCCGCCTCCGCATTGTCCACGGCGGGGCCGAGCCGGCGCAGTTGCCCCGCATCGAGTTCCACCTTCGACCCGCGCCCGAGTTTCACCGGCTCGGACCGGAACGAGGCGCTCTGCGCCGCCTTCAACAACTCCTCGAACCCCTGCGACTCCGTCGGCGTCTTGCCCGTCGCCGAGGGAGTCAGGGCGTTCGCGACCGGCCCGGGGCGTACGCCCGAGCCGAGCCGTCGGAGCATGTCGGAGGAAATCGTCATTGATTCACATTGATCCAAGGTGCCGCACACGTCTTGATTCGAGATTCACGCCTACCCCATCACTCTTTGCGACATCACGGCGTCGCCGCCGCACCAGCGGCCGACGACGACGCCGCGCCCGCTGCTGGGCGTGCAGCCCCGGACGGATCGTCGAGCACGAAGCCCAGAATCTCCTGCAAATCTTTGATGGCGATCGACCGACCATCGACAAGATTCAGGCTGGTGCCGTCGCGGCTGATACGCACGCTCTTCACGGTCCCGGTGGTCACGTCGCCGCGGCTGTCGATGCCCTTGACCGTCTGCCCAACAAGATTCCCCGCGCCGGCGGCCTCGTTCTGCTTGACCAATTGCTTCAGGCTGTCGCTCAGGCCCAGGTTGCTCTCGATCGAGCGGATGGTCGACACCTGCTCGAGCAGGTCCTTGGTCTGGCTGGGCTGCAGCGGGTCCTGCCGCGTGAGTTCGGCGAACATCACCTTCAGGAAGTCGCCGCTCGACATCGAGTTGTACTTGTCGCCCGGCGCGGTGCCCGCCGAACTGCCGCTGGCCACGCTGGTGTTGCTCGAGATCGCGGACACGTCACACCTCCGCCGCCGCGCACTGTGAGCGCGGAAAGCCGTGCAGCGTCCGCCGCGCCAACGCGCGATCATCCGCCGCAGTTCAGGTCTTCACGCCCCTCACACCCGCGTGTCGACGCCCAGTCTCAGGCGTTGCCACAGGCCGCCGAAGTCCTCGACCTCGGCGTCGGTGCGATCCGATGCGTGCGCCGCGGCTCCGCCGGGGCTTCGTTGGTGCTCTCGCTGGTCTCCGCCCAGCCACGACCGCGACCTCCCGTCGCCGGCATCGTGATTCGCGAAACCCTGCCCGTTGGCCTCCTGCCGCTGAGCATTCTGGTCGCCGGTCCCCGACGAGCCATTCCCACCCGGGGGGTTCCCGCCCCCGGCGTGCGACGCGCTCCCCGCGCCGCCGATCCCCGAAGAGCCGAGACTCCCCGGCGTGAGGTTCACGCCGATCTTCTCCACCGCCAGGCCCCTCGCTTCCAGCGAAGAGCGCAGCGTGTCGATGGATTCCATCAGCAACCGGTGTGCCTGCGGGTTCGAAACGTCCATCGAGACACTGACCACCCCCTGCTGCACGTCCATCTGAATCCGCATGGAACCCAGCGATTCCGGCGTCAAACGCATCGTCAGCGTCCCGCCCCGCTGCGCCAGCGAAGCGCTGAGCCCGCGAGCCACGAGCGACTCCAGTTGCGACATCTCTCCCCCGCCACCCGCGCCGTGCGCCGTTCCTGCGCCCTGGCCCGCAAGCGAACCGGCGTTCCCCGCGCTCACCGACGACTCACCGGCCTTCGCCCCACCCACCCCGAGAGCCGATGCGAACGAAGCCCCGCTCCCCGAAGCAGAGTCCGCCGAAACAGGCGAAGCCTGCGCAGCGTTGCCGTCATTCGCCGCAGCCGCCCGTGGGTCGGATGTCGCCGCACCCTTCGCTGATTCGCCCGTAGCGGCGGATGACTTGGCCTGCTGGCCTTCATGCACCGCTTGAAGTTGAGCCGTGGCTCCATCGGTGCCCGGCTCCGACGCGGCCGCACCACTCGCGTTCGCCAAGGCTGCCGAAGCATCCACCTTTGCCTTGATCTCCACAACACCCGCGGTCCCGCCCTGCGATGCCCCCTCCGGCGAGTTGCCCTCAGAAGCCGACGCCTCTTTCGCGGCCGCGCCAGCGTCGCCGCCGTTCGTCTTGGAAGCCCCGGCGACAGCATCCCCCGTCCGCGCCCCAGCGCCGACCGCAGCGCCCCGAGGCTTCACCGCCGCAGCAGAACCTGAAGTCGTCGCGGCGGCTTCGCTCGCCGCAACCGCCGCCTTCTCTTCAACTGGCTTCGTCGCCACAGCAGATTGTCCATCCACGCTCCCAGCCGCCCTCTCACTCTTCCCATGGTCGGCTGATTCCTCAGCGCCCTTCTCGGTAGTGACAGGCTTCTCATCGCCCTGCCCGGTCCCCTGGGCACCCTCTCCGGCCGCTTCCGCGCGATCACCCGTGCCGTCCTTGCGCCGCGGCGCAGATTCCGCCGTGCCCTTCCCATCGGACGCCCCGTCACCCCGATCCAACGTCCGAGAGAGCGCCTTCGAGAACTCACCCCGCTCGTCATCCCCCGCCGGAGCCTCCGCATCGCGCTTCGCCTTCACGCCCCCAGCCCGCCCGGACTCACCCTCCAGCGCCGCACGACCCCGTTCCGATCCCCCGGCAAACCCCGCCCGATCTCGGCGCGGCGCGTCCAACAGCGTGTTACGGTTTCGCGCTTCGATCGGCCCTGTTGGGACTGCTGGGATTGTTGCCATCGCTGGAGCCCTGCGCCGGTGCCGCCGGCGTCGCATCACCCGATTTGCGGGCCTCGAGCCCGTACGTCCGGAGTTTCTCCAGCAAATCCGCGGCCAGCACGGGGTCCTTCTTGCTGAACTCCGAAACAATCCGCGACGACACCCGCGGCGACATCTGGTTCAGATACGACACCACCTGGTCCTTGCCCTTCGGCCCCGTGTTCAGCATCGTCTCCAGCATCGAAGCCGCTTCCGCCGGCTTCACGGCCTCGTACACCTTCAGCGTCTTCTGCAGTTGCTCGTCGGTCTTCTCCTTCGCCACCTGCTCCACCTTGGCCTCGAAAGCCTTCTTAATGGCCAGGAGGTCCGCCTTGTCCTTCTCGAAGTCCGCCCGCTTGATCTCGAGTTGGTTCAGCAGGTCCTTCGTCTCCCGCTGCAACCGCTCGTTCTTCTGCCGCTGCGTCTCCTCGTACTCCCGGATGATCGCCAGCCGCTGCTCCGCCGTGACCGGCGCCCGCTTGTCACGAGCCACATCCTGCGCCGCCTTCGCCTCGGCCTCGGCCTTCGCCTTCTCCTCAGCCACCTTCGCGGCGTCCTGCGCCACCGTCGGTTGGAAAATCTGCCGAACCTTCTCCACACGCTCCTTGTTCAGCCGCCCCGTCGAGTTGAGCCACAGCGCAAAGCCGCCCAGCGCCAGCAGGTTCGCCAGCGCCAGCGTCGATACCGCGATCCAAAGACTCCGCATCATGGCCTACTCCTCGATCCGACGATCACATTCCGATCAACCAAGCCCCGTGCCACTGAAGTCCGTCCGCGGACTTCAGTGCTCCCCACCAGCCGCTACTCCCCGATCAACCGCCGTGCCGCACCCAGCGTCCCGATCTCATCCAGCGCACTCCCCTCCCGGCGGTTCTCTTCATTCTTCCAAGCCTCCACCCGGTTCTCCCGCAGTTTCTCCATCGCCCGCCGGTCCACCGCCGCCGCACTGAGTTCCTTCCGCGCCTCCCCCAGCCGCTTCAGCACGCCCGCCAGCGACACCGCCGCCCGCTGCGCCTTCAACTGCAGGTGCAGCGACGCCACCGCCTGCAACCGCGCCCCGCGCGGGTCCACCACGCCCGACGCCGATTCCGCCGGCGGCGACAGCGCCCGCCGAAGATCGTCCTTCCCCTCGCGCACCTGCCGCTGGTACTCGATGATGACGTTCTCACCGGCACGCCGCTCAACCTCCAGCCGCGCCACGCCCAGCATCTTCTGCCGCTCGATGTGCTCGCGGTACTTCAGCACGGCCTGCAAGGGAAACCGGAACTTCGCCATCGCTTACTTCCTCCTCCCCTTCTCGCCCGCCGCCAGCAGCGCCGCCGCCTCGTGCGCCAGTGTGATCAGTTTGGACCGCCCCGATTCCAAACCCTCCGCCTCGTCCACGCTCTGACGCAGCAGCGCATCGATCCGCCCCTTGAACTGGATCGCCGCGTCCGTCACCGCATTCGATCCCGGCGCATACGCCCCGATCTGGATCAAGTCCTCGGCGTCCTTGTGCGCCGCCAGCAGCGACACCAGCCCCCGCCGCGCCGCCTGATGCTCCTTCGTCGCCACCTCGCTCATCAGACGGCTCACCGAGTCCAGCGCATCGATCGCCGGGAAATGCCCCTTGTGCGCGAGGCGCCGCGACAGCACAAGGTGCCCATCAAGGATGCCCCGTGCCGCGTCGGCGATCGGCTCGGTCATGTCATCACCCTCAACAAGAATCGTGTAGAACCCCGTGATACTCCCCCCCAGTTTCCCCGCACCCGTCAACTCCACCGCGCCTGCCCTCTCCAAAAGCAGCGGCAGCATGCTGAACACGCTCGGCGTATACCCCTTCGTCGCCGGCGGCTCGCCCACCGCCAGCCCCACCTGCCGCTGCGCGTGCGCAAACCGCGTCACGCTGTCCAGCATCAGCATCACGTCAAGCCCCTGATCCCGGAAATGCTCCGCCACCGCGCACGACGCCATCGCCGCCCGGATCCGCATCAACGGCGACTCGTCCCCCGTCGACACCACCACCACACTCCGCCTCAGCCCCTCCTCCCCCAGCGCGTGCTCGATGAAGTCCTTCACCTCGCGCCCGCGCTCACCGATCAGCCCGATCACGTTCACATCCGCCGATGCACGCCGCGCGATCATCCCCATCAGCGTGCTCTTGCCCACCCCCGGCCCGGCGAAAACGCCCATCCGCTGCCCGCGCCCCACCGTGTTGAACAGATCAATCGCACGCACACCGGTGGTGAGCGGCTCGACGATCCGCCGTCGCTTCATCGCCCCCAGCGGCTCGGGCGACAGCGACCGCGTGGAAAGATCCACCAGCGAAGGCCCGCCGTCGATCGGCCGCCCCAGCGCATCCACCACGCGCCCCAGCATCGACCGGCCGACCCGGATCGTCGGGCTGCTCCGCAGCAGCCGCACCGGCTCGCCCGGGCGCACCCCCGCCGTCTGACCCAGCAGCATGACGACCGCGCGCCGTCCATCGAATCCGACCACCTCGCCCGCGCGCCCGCCCGTGCCCACCGAAACCAGCGATCCCACCAGCACCGGCAGGTCATCAACAAGCAACGTCAGCCCCCGCAGCGCCGCCACCGAGCCGCGCAGCCCGACACTCTCGCACGAATCCACCCGCGCCTCGGCCTCAGCAAGGAAACTCACGACCCGCCCCCGCCATCGGAAGCCTCGCCCGCCGCCGCGGCATCATCATCCGCCATCCCCTTCAGCCGCGCCTCCGAAGCGTCCGGCTGATCATCGCTCCCCATCAGCGCCGCCACGGCACGCTCCACCTGCGTCCGGATCGAAGCATCGATCTCCCCCTTGTCCGTCCGCACGATCACCGACCCCGCGCCGAGTCCCTCCCGCGCCCGCACGTCCGCGTTCTCGCTCCCACCGAGGCGCTCCATCAGCACCGGCACGGCACGCCTGGCCGTCTCGACCTCCGACGGATCAACCTCGATCACCAGTTTTGTCGGCGCCAGCACCATCCGCAGCGCTGCCTCCAACTGCGCCGCGACGACATGACGATCCGCCTCCACGTGCCGCTTGGTCACGCGCCGCGCCACCGACGCCGCGAGCCGCAGCAGGCTCTGCCGCGCCTCGATCATGAGCCCTTCGCGCTGCGACTCGAACGCCGCGAGCGCGCTGCTCCACTTCTCCTGCAGCGCTTTCAGTGATGCCGATTCCGCCGACAGCGCCTCGGCACGCCCCGCGATACGCCCCTCGTCAAGCCCCTTCGCCCGCCCCTCAGCGAACCCCCGCGTCCGCCCCTCTTCCTCGGCCCCCGCCACAATCCGCGCCCGCTCTTCCTTCGCCTCACGCAGCGTCCGCTGCGCCGAGGCAACGGCCTCGCGCTTGATCACCTCGCCCTGCGCCGCCAGGTCGCCAAGGTCAAGCACCACCGCCTCACGGGCAATGGTCTTCGAGTTGGCGTTCTTGATGAGCATGGGGTGAAGCGGTCAAGGCACGAAGGCACGCAGGCACGAAGTGAAAACTCCATCAAAGGAACGGACACCGCACGAACAAGACCAAAGCACCCACTTGGAAACACTCCGTGCCTCCATGCCTCCGTGCCTCAATGCCTTCCTAAACAATCAACTCCTCCTGCCCGCCGCGGCCGGCGATGATGATCTCGCCCGCCTCTTCGAGCCTGCGGACGATGTCCACGATCCGCTGCTGCGCGCTCTCGACATCGCTCACACGCACCGGGCCCATGAACTGCATGTCCTCCTTGATCAACTGCGCCGCACGCTCGGACATGTTCTTGAAGATCTTCTCCTGAAGTTCCGGCGACGCCGTCTTGAGCGCCAGCGCCAGTTCGTCGTTGTCCACCTCGCGCAGCACCGCCTGGATGCCCTTGTCGTCGACCTTGCGGATGTCCTCGAACACGAACATCAAACGACGGATCTCTTCGACCAGGTCGGGGTCCTCCGCCTCCAGCCCCTCCATGATCGCCTTCTCCGTGGCGCGGTCGGCAAGGTTCAGGATCTCCGCCACCGTCGGCACGCCCCCGGCCTTCTCCATGCTCTGCATCAGCATGCTGGAAAGCCTCGTTTCCAGGCCCTTCTCCACCTCGCGGATCACCTCGGGGTTCGTCTGCTCCATGTTGGCGATGCGCTTGATCACCTCGATCTGCTTCTGCACCGGCAGCCCCACCAAAATCTCCGACGCCTTGTGGTGCGCCAGGTGGCACACGATCAGCGCGATCGTCTGCGGGTGCTCGTCCTGGATGAACGTCAGCAGGTTCTCCGCCTCGGCCTTCTGCAGGAAACTGAACGGCGCCCGCGTCACCTGCGTCTGGATCTGCGCCAGCACGCGGTCGGCCTGCTTGGGGTCCATCGCGTTCTTCAGCAGTTCACGCGCATACTCAAGACCGCCCTCGGACGTCGCGCTGTACGCCAGCGACACGTTGTAGAACTCCTCCACCACCTGCCGACGCAGTTTCTCCGGCACCCTTCCCAGCCCCGCCAGTTCGCGCGTCACCTCTTCCACCTGCTCCGCCGTCATGCTCTTCAGCACGTTGCTGCCCGACGTCGAGTCGAGCGACAGCAGCAGCACCGCCGCCTTCGTCACCCCCGGCAACTGCGACATGTCCTCAGGCAGCGGATCGCCCGGTTTCCGAGGCATCTTCAATCCCTTCACGCTTTCAGTAGTTCAACCGTCCGTCATCCAACGACTCAGGATCGACGCCGCGTCGCGCGGCCGGTCCTTCGCCACAGCCTCCACCTGCTCCAACACCTTTCGGTCCTTCATCTCGTCATCGGAAAGTTCGATGCCCGACAGCACGCTGTCCGCCTCGGTGGCCTCGCCCACGATGTCGGAATCACCCGGCAGGGTGGGCGGCACGCCGACGAGTTCCGCCGCCGTCGGCAGTTTCTCCTGCTTGCTGGCGCGGAACGCCGTCATCACCACCAACCCCAGCGCCAGCACGGCCATGCCGCCCAGACCGACGGTCTTCACCAGGTCGTTCACCGCCAGCGTCCCGCCGCCAAGGTCAATAAACCCGGCCTTCTGCACCGCCGACTCACCGACGTCCGCAAGCGTATGGATCATCGAAACCTCGACCTGGTCTTTACCTTCCTTCTCAGACAGTTCGGACTTCTGCGTGGGTGTCGTGTCGATTTGCGTTGCGACCTCACGCTTGATTCTCTCAATCTCCGCCGTGATGATCGGCTGCAGGTCCGCGTCCTTCGGCTCCGCCGGCTTCGCGCCCCCCGCCGCCCCCGCATCCGCCCCGCCCGCCGGTGCCGCAGCAGCAGCATCTTGCTGCCCCCGCCAGATCTCCACAAAATACGCCCGCGGCACGTTCACCACCGCGTTGATCTTGGTCGCAAACCCGCGCGGGTCCTCAATATTCTCCGTCTTGCGCCCGAACTTCGTCTCGAATTCCGTCTTCGTGTCGTTGTCGTTTGTCGTTGGCCCGCTCGCCCCCGCCGCCACGCCCGTCGAGATGTCCGCCCCGGTGTTCGACCGCACTCCCGCCTCGCCGCCGCCGCCACTGCCGCCGGTCGTCCGCCGCTCGGTCGTATTCTCGCTCTTCACCAGCGATTCCGACCCCTTCCCCGTCGGCAACACGGACTCGATCAGCGACACCCGCTTCGTCACGTCCACCTGCGCATGCACGGCGACCACCACGCCGCGGATGTACGACGACAGCATGTCATAAATCTGCCGCTGCTTGCGGTCCTCGATCGCGTTCTGAAATTCCGAGTAACTCGCCACCGCCGAGGCCTTCTCGTCCCGCGCCCGGTACTGCCGCATCGTCGTCCCGTCGATCACTCGCACCTGATCGACCGACAGCCCCGACCGCGCGCTCGCCACCAGATGCGCAATCGCGTCCACGGCGTTCTGCCCCAGCCCCTTCCCCGTGAACACCGTCACCGACGCCGTCGGTGCCGTCCGCGGCTGCCCCAGCCCGCGGTTCTTCGGCACATCCATGATCACGTTGGCACTGGTCACCCCGTCCATCATCCCGATGATCCGCGCCAGTTCGTTCTGGACCGCCACCGCCTCCATCAACGCGTTCTGCTGGTACGTCTGCGTCCACGACTGCTTATTGATCAGCGAATCAAACAGCAAATGGTTGTCGTCGGGCAGTTTCCCCTGCTGCGACATCTGCGCCAGCACCGCGTACTGCCGCCCCGGCGGCACCATCACCGCCCCCGCCTCGTTCACCGTGTGCGGCACAAAGTTCGCCCGAACAAACTGCAGCGCCTGCGACTGCCGCTCCGCCGAAGCGTTCGGCTCAAGCAGCGCCACATTCTCCGGCGTCGACGCGTACTGCCGCACCACGAACAGCGTCATCAGCATGATGACCGCAAGACTGCCGATGAGCAGCCGCTGGCTGATCGTCAGTTTCCCCATATACATCGAGATGGTGGCGAGCGCCCGCCTGAACGCGCCCATGCCGCGGCCTCCGCACGGTGAAAGAACTCGGCCCGCTCCGCGGACCGCCCGGAGCCAAAGCACCGGCGCACTCACGCCGAGCCTAACTCAAGGCCCCCTCACATCGGCCCCACCCCCCACGCGCAATGAAATCCCGCGCAACATCCACCCAACGCGCAACATCCGCGCCCCCAACTCCATCCGAACCCCGTGCGCAAGCACGGGGACAGCGTCCATCACGCCCACCACAAGCACTGCCACGTGCACGCAACACCGCTCTCCGCGGCCCAAAGGGCCGCACGAACAAAGCCTGGGGCGGAAGCCCCAGGAAAACCAAGCACAAAAACCGAAAGCCCCGAAGGGGCGACACACGTCCCCGCCGCACCCCGCCCCCACCAAACCTCAACCACCCCCACGCATCAAGTCTTCAAGAAATGATGCTCCAAATACAGCGCAATGTAATCCACAATGCTCGAAGCCTCCGGCACATCCGGGTTGCTCGTCGCCCCCATCGGCTCGAACCGCATCCCCTTGAACCGGTCCACCGCGTCCCGCAAACTCAACCCGTGCTGCATCGACAAACTGAACGCACGGCAGAACGCCTGGCACATCCCAGAGATCGTCGAGCCTTCCTTGCTCATCTTCAGGAAAATCTCCCCCGGCATGCCGTCGTCGTGCAGGCCGATCGTGAGGTACCCCTCATGGTTCCCGATCTGGAACTTGTGCGTGATCGATTCACGTGTGGAGGGCAGGCTGCGGCGCATCGGATAAACCCAATCAGTCGGCGTGAGCGAAACGGAACGGACAGGCAGCATAGGTCGCGATCCTTCTGGATGTGGGAGGACAGCCGATGGACACAACGCCCGTCGCCCGACGCGCCAGGCCGCGAACACTTATCGGGTCCGCACCCGCTGATCCCTTGAGGAACCAAGCCCGGATTTCGAGACAACTCCACGACACCAACCAGCCACCGGACAGCCGCCCGACCAACCTTGAGCCCACTATCGCGGCGGTCCTTGTTGAGGCGCCGCCTCCAGCACCAGTTCAGCCTTGAAAACCACCCGCTCCGCCGCCTCGCCCGTCGACGGCCCGGGGATCTCAAACGGTTTCAGGATGTTGATCTCCCACGACGCACCCAGCGTGATCGCCCCCACGCCGCCGTACTCGGCTCGCCGCACCGCCAGCGTCGTCGGCACCACGATGGGGATCGTGTGCCCCTTGAGCGAAAAATCGCCGTGCATCTTCACATCGACCTTCTCCGCGCCCAGCAGCGACGCCCCCTCCGCGGCATCCACCGACGTGATCGTGAACCGCGACACCGGGTACTTCTCGACGTCCATGAACATCCCCGAGTGCGCGTTCTCATCGATCCCCGCTTCGCCCAGCGTCACCGACGCCGTCTTCACCTCGATGAACCCGCGCAGCGTCGCCGCATCCATCGACTCGGCGATGGTGAGTTCCCCGCCCACCTCCTTCGCCTCGCCCTTGTAGTCGCTCAGTGGCTCGGGGAAGGTGAACGAAACCACCGGCGTATCCCCGCGCGGCCTCACCCGGAACCGCAGCGTGCTGGCAGGCTTCTCCGCAACCGGTGCCGGCGCAGTCGCCGCCGCCGGCGGTGCCTCGCTCGCCTTGCGATCACACCCGCTCAATCCGCCAACAACCAGCGCCATGCCAACCAATCCAATCCGCACCACCGCATCACCTCCCGGCCCGCAAAGCGGGCCACCGACGGTTGTCAGACTCCGGGGGGGCGCAGCGTCTGGCCCACACACCCAAAAGAAACACTCGCCCATGAAATGGGCGAGCGAAGCGAATCACGCAAAGATCCGTCAATCACCGGTGACGTGCAGTTCGAGGAAGCAAGGCGAGGGCAGGGGATTCTCAAGAAACCCAAGTTCATACCCTAAACCCTAAACCCTACACCCCCCGATCAGCCTTCCTTCCGAGCACCCGCGATCGCCGCACGGATCTCGATCTTCTCGCTCACCAGTTCCGGCATCTTCCCGGCGTAGATCCCGAAATCGCTCCGGTTGATCGAGAAGTTCGTCCGCAGCACCAGGAGGTCGCCCTTGGCACGACCGCCCGTGCGGTCCGCCAATCGACCCGGCATGTACGCCGCCGACACCGGGATCGTGATCTCCTTGGTCGTGCCCGCCAGCGACAGGTCCGCCACCACGGTCATATCGAACGTACCCGCGGCGGAGCCGGCCTTCGATTCCTTCACGCTCTTGAACTTCACGCTGATCGTCGGGTTCTTCTCGGCGTTCAACCAATCCCCACCCAGCATCGCCTTGGTCATCCCGTCATTGGCGGTGGTGAGTTTCGCGGTGGGGATGGTGATCTCGCCGCTCACGGCCTTCGGGTCGGCGGGGTTCCACACCACCTTGCCGCCGACGCTCCCGCCGATGCCGAAGATCGGCTCCAGCGTCGAATCAGCGGTGAACGACACCGCGTTCACGCCCTTCATGTCGGCAAAGTCAAACGTCACCGTCCCGCCCGCGGCGGCCGCCGCCGGAGCCGCAGGAGCGGCGGGCGCAGGCTTCGCCGGATCAGCGGCCAACGCCGTGACGCCGCACACACAGGCCAGGACCGAGGCAACAGTCAGTCGAGTGAACATCAGAGGTGGACTCCATACCCGGAACGTGCAACCGAGAAGTGACAATCGATTCAGAACAATGCTACCGCCCAAACAGCCCAAAGCGGCACCCCACGGTTTCGCACAGGAACCCACCCCGGATGCAAACGGCCCCAGACGTCCTCAACCCAATCCGAATCTGTGCTCTGTGCTCTGTGCTCTTCGCTTCCAGCCCCGCCCCCCTCCGATTTTCACTTTTCACTTTTCGCTTTTCCCCCGCCCCCACTCCGCCACATCTTCACCATCAAAACCCCGATCCCAATCAAAAGAATAGCGTCCGCCACGTTCGAGATGTAGGGCCAGACCTCATCGCTCCCGTGCGGCCACGCCAGCCCGAACGGCAACTTCATCCCCGGCAGCGGATGAATAAAGTCCCGCACGCACCCATACACCACCCGGTCGTACAGATTCCCGATCCCGCCGGACACGATCATCCCCACCGCCGCGTGCGCCAGCCAGTCTTTCCGCTCCGTCCACTTCACCAGCAGCCCCACGGCGAAGCACAGCGCCACCACCGTGAACCCGATAAAGAACCACCGCTTCCCCTGCCCCGCCCCGAACACCGCCCCCGCGTTCAAAACCAACTGAAAATCCAGCACCTTCGGCACCACCGTCACCGGCTCATGCCGCGGCACCAGAATCATGATCTCGTTCGGCGCCTCCTTCAACAGAAGCAGCACCTTCTCCCGATCAGGCCGAAACGGCGCATCGGCGATCCACCGGAAAGCCATCTCCTTGCTCCCAAGGTCCGCCACCAGCCCGAGCAGCATCGAAACCAAAAACACAAACCAAACCCGCCCCCGTCCACCGCGGGCCTCGACCACACCACCGGCATCACCCGCGCTGTTCGTCATCAACCACCAACCTCATCCAATCCCGCAATCCGAATTTGCTGCTTTGCTGCTTTGCTGCTTTGTGTTTTCGCCGCAACGCGGCGATCACCACATCGTCATCCCCCCATCCACGCAGAACACCTGCCCCGTCAAGTATCCCGCCTCGTCGCTCGAAACATACGCCACCGCCGCCGCAATATCTTCCGGCTCCCCCAGCCGCTTCACGCAAACCGATTCCGTGATCTTGTCCTTGATCTCCTGCGGCAACCCCGCCGTCATGTCCGTCTCGATATACCCCGGCGCGATCACATTGGCCGTCACGCCCTTCCCCCCAAGTTCCCGCGCCACGGTCTTGGTCAGCCCGATCAACCCGCTCTTCGCGGCCGCATAGTTCGCCTGCCCTGCGTTCCCCACCACACCGCTGGTCGAAGCAATGTTGACCACACGCCCAAAGCGGTTCTTCATCATCGCCCGCGCCGCCGCCCGCGTCGCCACGAACGCGCTGACCAGGTTCGTCTGCAACACCGACATGAAATCTTCATCGCTCATCCGCAGGATCAACCCGTCCCGCGTGATCCCCGCGTTGTTCACCAGGATGTCCAGCCGCCCCTGTTCCGCCGCCACCTTCTCAACCCCAGCCTGCAACGCCGCGCTGTCGGCAACGTCCACCGCCAGAATCGAAGCCGATCCCCCAATCCCCTCGATCTGCGCTTTCACCTCATTCAACGGCCCCTCCGACCGCGCGCTCAGCACCACATGCCGCCCGTCCTTCGCCAGCCGCAGCGCGATCGCCTTCCCGATCCCCCGGCTCGCCCCCGTCACCAGCGCCACCCGTTTCACCGATTCACCAGCGCTGGACATTCCGCACGCTCCGTTGCAACAGGACCACCTCACCAGACTCAACGCCCCACGGCGGGGCCGAGCGCAAGTCTACTCTCACCCGCAACGCCCCATCTTCCCCGAGGCGGAAAGGGACAGGGCTGACCCAAGACCGGCCCATCATTCAAGAACGGCCAATCCGAATTTGATGCTTTGTGCTTTGTGCTTTGTGCTTCGCCGATTTCCCCACCCTCACTCGCCCGAAGGCTTCGAGAACGGCCGGTTCACCGGCGTCTCCGACCCCGGACTCCCACCACCAGCCTCCTTCGCCGCGATGTCCGCAGGGTTCGCCGAAGAAGCGATCTTCGTCTCCCTGACCGCTTCGGCCACCACCGGCGCCTTCAACTCCGCATCGTCCAGCATCGCCACCGACGCCGCCGTCACCGGCTGGATCGCCATCCCCGTAAACGTCACGGCATCACCGGAAGCCGGAGCCTTCCAAGCGATCATGTACGCGCCCAACGAGTCCTGCACCCCCAGGCCCAGCGTCACGTGCGTCTTGTCATCGCTCTCCTTGAGCACGCACACGCGCACCGCCTCGACGCCGCCCGTCTGGCTCGACCACTCGCCCAGCGCGATCATGTCGGCCAGCAGGTCGCGGTCCGCCGTCTCCAGCACCCCCTTGGCCTTCTCGCCGTCCCCGCTCGCGATCGCGTTCGCCAAGGCCGCAATCGCCTGCGCCTGAGCCGCCGAACTCGCGCGGTACTTGTCAGGCCACTGCACCTTGGCGTTCAGGTTGATCCCCTCCATCGGGTCCACAACCTTCGCCGCCACCGGCGCGGGCGCAGGGGCCGCCTCTTCCTTCTTCCCGCACCCTGGAACAACCACACCCGCCGCCACAAGCAACATCACGCAGGGAAGAGTCGAACGAGTGTTCATCTGGCACCTCATCAGCAGAAGAGGAAGGAATATGGCCCCAATTCAACCCACAACAATACCACCCCAAGCCCCCAACGGTTCACGCACCCATACCCCAAACCCTATCCCCGACACCCTTCCCTACACCGCCGCCTTCTCCGGCTCATCGTGGTTGACCACCTTCACCGCCCGGTCAATCCGCCGCATCAGCCCCGAAAGCACCTTGTTCGGGGCCAGTTCGTGATACCCCGTCGTCAAGGCCGGATACGCCCCCACCAGCCACAAACAAGACTGCGACCACCGCACCGGCATCGTCAACTGCTCCACCAGCCGCCTCCGGATCGACGCCACATCGGGCTCATGCGGCACCGCCGACACATTCGAAACCACCGCCACCTTCGGCACCTCAATCCGAGTCTTCTCCAGCGCCGCCCCCAGCCGCTCCGCCGCCGGCTGCATCAGCGCAGAGTGGAACGCCCCCGCCACCGCCAGTTTCGTCGCCTTCAACCCCAATCCCTCCGCCACCCCCACCGCCCGGTCACACGCGCCGACATGCCCCGAAAGCACGATCTGCCCCGGCGCATTGAAGTTCGCGCAAACAAGAACTTCCCCCTGCGAAGCCAGATCGCAAACCTTCTGAGCCTGCGCCTCGTCCCCACCGATCAACGCCACCATCGATCCCTTCGACGCCTCCGCCGCATCCTGCATCGCCCGCCCCCGCAAAACCACCAGTTCCAGCGCCTCCTCAAACCCGATCGCCCCGGCCAGGTGCAGCGCCGTGTACTCCCCCAGACTCAGCCCCGCCGTCGCCACCATCGGCATCCCCCCCGCCGCCTCGAGCGCCCGGAAGCACGCCACCGAAGCCGTAAAGATCGCCGGCTGCGCCACATCCGTCCGGTTCAACACCTCCGCCGGCCCCCCAATGCACAGCGTACTCAGGCTCGCGCCACCCCCAATCCGCGAACCCACCACCCGGTCCGCCGCCGCAAACACCCCCGCCGCCACCGCCGAGGCATCATTCCAAGCCTTTCCCATCCCCACAAACTGAGCACCCTGCCCCGGACACAGCACAACGCGAGAAGTGGTCATGGGGGGATGGTACCGAGGAAGGTGTCGGGTGTCGGGAATGGGGTGTGGGGTGTTAGGGTGTCGAACCCTGCATGGCCGATCCGGCAAGCGTCTTTCGCCACACCCGATACCCGATACCCCAAACCCGCCCCCCTACCCCCATTTGCCCCCCCCACCCCCCACGGGCTATATTGAATCCTCCCGTGTCGCAGGCATCCACCCCGGAACGGTCCCGCGGCCTCCCCTTTGTCCCACCGCCCCCGTCCCCCCAAAGGAGACCTCATCGTGAACGCAACGGAAGTCGAAGCCAAGGTCATTGACATCGTCGCCGAACAACTCGGCGTCGAAAAAGCCGGCATCACCCGCGCCACCTCCTTCGTCAACGACCTCAACGCCGACAGCCTCGACACCGTCGAACTCGTCATGGAGTTCGAAGACCGCTTCGAAACCTCCATCCCCGACGACGAAGCCGAAAAGATCAAGACCGTCGGCGAAGCCATCGACTTCATCGTCAAAGCCAAGGCCGCCTGATCGACCACCCCATCTCAGTCCCCTGAACACCCCGCGAATCGCGGGGTTTTTCGTGCGCCGTGCCACTGGAGGCGTCCGTCCCCGGACGACTCCAGTGCTCCCCCAACGAGCCACGACGTGCCGCCACGTGCCACGATGCTGGCCCGTCCTCGGGGCAGCGTCGTGTCCCCCTCGATGCCTAGATGCCTTGATGCCTTGATGCCTCGATGCCTTCCGAAAAAACTTCACCACAGTGACCGGCCGCGCGCGCAATCTTCCGGTGATGCGCAACGCCGCATTTGCCTCCCCCCGCCGCCGGCGCACAATACTGGTATGTCCAGGGGAACAACACACAACCGCGCCGCCGATCCCGACCTCACCACCGACCAGCGCGAGGAACTCCTCTCGCTCTATCTCCATTCCAACCTCTCGCCCACCGAGATCGCGGAAACCGTCGGCATCCCGCTCCGCCAACTCATCGCCTGCGCAGCGAGCCCGCCACCACCCGCACCATCGACGCCCTGCTCGCCTTCGCCCAAACCCGAGCCGACGACATCGCCAAACTCGCCCGCCCCGCCGCCATCCAGTCCCTCCACGCCCTCGCCAGAAACGAAAGCGCCCGCCCCGAAACCCAGCGAAAAGCCGCCGCCCACCTCACCCGAATCTCCCAACCCGTGCCACGGCTTGGCGTCCGCGACAAGCCGTGCTCTCCCTCCCGTGCCACGGCTTTGACCCGTCCTCAGGTCACAGCCGTGTCCCCGTCTCCCTCCCGTTCCACGACTTCGACCCGTCCTCGGGCCACCGCTGTCTCCCCCTTGATGCCTCGATGCCTAGATGCCTTGATGCCTCCCCACCTCCGCAAACGCCGCCTCACGAATCCGGCAAGAATCACACCGACCGCACGCCGCGCCTTCCTCCGACGGGTCATAGCACGAGTGCGTCATCGAGAAATCAACCCCCAACTCCAGCCCCTTCCGGATGATCTCCACCTTCGTCAGCATCAAGAGCGGCGTCACCACGCGCGGGCCCCGCCCCTCCACCCCGGCCCGTGTCGCCACATCCGCCAACCGCTGGAACGCCTCCACAAACGCCGGGCGGCAATCCGGATACCCCGAATAGTCCACCGCGTTCACCCCCACATATATCCGTTCCGCCCCCAACACCTCCGCAAACCCCAGCGCATACGCCAGAAAAATCGTGTTCCGAGCCGGCACATACGTCACCGGAATCTCGCTGGAACCTGACCCCGTGCCACGGCTTGGCGTCCTCGACAAGCCGTGCTCCCCTCCCGTGCCACGACTTTGACCCGGCTTCTGAGCCGGGTCAAAGTCGTGCTCCCCCATGTGCTGCTCTGCCGCTTTGCTGCTTTGCTGCTTCTCTCCCCCCTTCGGCACCTCAATCCGATCATCCGTCAGCGCACTGCCCCCAAACGCCCGCAGATCGATCCGGATCACCCGGTGCGAAGCCGCCCCAAGATGCTTGGCCACCCGCTCCGCCGCCCGAAGTTCCACATGGTGCCGCTGCCCATACGCCACGGTGAGCGCATGGCACTCACACCCCTCGGCCCGAGCCATCGCCAGGCACGTCGCCGAGTCCAGCCCACCCGATAACAGCACCACCGCTCGCGTCATAGACCCAAACCCTACACCCCCATTCCCGAGCAAACACCCCAACACACCCTCCGATTTTCACTTTTCGCTTTTCGCTTTTCACTTTCCCAAGCCGCAATCCCCACTTCCCCAACACCCCTCAACCCGCTATCATCCCCACCCCTCCGGCCCCCTCGGGAGCCGGAACCACCGCCCAGGTGGCGAAATTGGCAGACGCGCCAGCTTGAGGTGCTGGTCCCCTTAAAAGGTTGGAGGTTCGAGTCCTCTCCTGGGCACTTTCCGCAGACGGCAAAGTGAAAAACGAAAAGTGAAAAGCGAAAAACCCGCGCGTCGACGCGCTCGGGTTCTTCATTTTCGTTTTTCATTTTTCGCTTTTCGCTTTCTTCGCCGCCCTCCCCTGCGTCCAAAGAATCACCCCCGCCCCCACAACCGCCAGCATCCCCGCCCCCCACTGCCCCACCGTCAGCGTCTCCCCAAACAGCCACAGGCTGAACGCCGAAACGATGAACGGCTGCAACTGGATGATCCCCGACGACACCGCGACCCCAAGCCGCGCGATCGCCATGTAATACGCCACATGCCCGATGGCGATCCCGATCACCGACGACAGCAAAAGCAACGCAAACTGGTCATTCGGCAACCTCCAAGCACCGACACCGAAGTGGTCGCCCAGCGTGAACATCAACACCAGCATCGCCCCCGCCGTGTACTGGCTGATCGCGGCGAACGACAGCACCGAAGGCAGCCCCGTCATGCACTTCCGCACCGCCAACCCATAGCACGCGAACAGGAACCCCGACGCAATCGCCAGCACCGCGCCGATCAGCGTGGCCCCTTCGAAGATGTTCTTCCCCTGCAGCACCACCCCCGCCGCCCCCACCATCACCAACACCGCGCCGATGATGAACGCCGGCGACCGTACCACCTTCCGTTCCGCCGGGAAAAGCAGCACCGCCCCCACGGCGACAAACACAATCTGCGTCCGCAGCCCGAACGTGAACAGCCCCGGGTTGATGTAGTAAAAGCCGTGCGTGAAGCACGCCTGACCGCAGATGTTGAACGCCGCCGGCACCAGCGCCGCCTTCCACAGCCCCTTCGGCACCGAGCCTCGATAATGGTTGAACAGCAGCACCGGCAACCAGCACAACGCCGAGAACCCGTAGCGCCACCCGTTACTCGTCCACGCGTCGATGTCGTGCGAGAAGTGCTTGAGAAACAGCGGCACGCTCGACCACCCGAGCAGCGTGAACAGCACACAGCCGACGCCGAGCAGGTGCGGGTGTTTCTCGGTTGGTGGCACGGGCATCAGGCCCGCAGGATACGCGGGGATGTCACGTCACTGCGACGGGTGCCGGGGTACGGCGTCCTCGCCGTGCCCCGTCGGCTTTCCGCGCTTCAGACAGCGGGGCACGCGAAGACGCGTACCCCGGCACCCGCCGAATCGATCCCCTCACTCCGAATCCGGCACATGCCGCACGATCCCCGGCACCCCCGACATCCGCACGCCACGACCGCGCCCGCGGATCAACTCCCGCGGCGTCATCGCGAGTTTCAGGTGATCGACATACGCCTGCAGCGCCGATTCGGAGAAGCCCACCAGCATCTCCCGCGTCGCCCCGGGGTTCATCAGGCGGATCTGGATGACCAGTTGCTCGCGCCGGTTGCCGGCGGGCAGGTCGGCGGTCTCGAAGAGGGCCGACTCATCGACGAACGCGGCGCGGGCCGGTGGGGCCGGGGCCATTTCGAAGAGTTCCTGCTCAACCGCATCAGCCAGGGTTTCGTTCAGCGCGACCATGTGCGGACCTCCGTGTCGGGATTCGTCTTGTATGAACAAACTTGCGCGACCGAAGGCTCCGCCCGCATCGCAGCCCCATCCATCGTCCCCCGACCCAAACAGACAAGAGCGTGTAACCACAAGAGACCCACGGTTGTGGCAGAGCGTTGTGGTGGCCCTAGGGGTTGGGGCACGCACCCACAACCGACCCCTCATTGGATACGCTGACACCATGAACGCCGTCGTTATCTCGAAGCAAACCGTTCCGGGCGGGAAGGTCGCCCAGACCATCCAGCCCGTCACCGACTGGCCCGACGCCGGGGAACCGGGGGTTGGACAGGCTCTGATCCGCACCGAGTGCTCCGCGCTCAACCACATGGACATCTGGGTCGGCCTGGGCATCCCCGGCGTCAACCTCACCTACCCGCGCGTCAGCGGGTGCGACGCCTGCGGCGTCATCGAGCGCGTCGGCCCCGGCTGTGATCCGGCGTGGGTGGGCCAGCGCGTGATCGTCAACGCCGCGTACAGCGTGGATCGGCCGCTGCGCCCGAACGATCCGCCCGCGACGTCGTACATCCCTGATCTGGAATTGATGGGGGAGCATGTTCACGGCTTCCACCGGGAGCGCTTCCTCGCGCCGGTGGCGAACTTGGCCCGAGTGGGCGATGTCGCCGCACCCGATGCCGCGGCGTTCGGCCTCGCATTTCTCACGGCGTGGAGCATGATGTGCGTCAAGGGGCACCTGCGCCCGGGGCAGAGTGTGCTCATCACCGGCATCGGCGGTGGCGTGGCGCTGGCGGCGCTGGCGATTGCGCGGTGGATGGCGTGCCCGGTTGTCGTTACGAGCCGTCACCAGTGGAAACTCGACCGTGCGATGAAACTCGGTGCGGAATTCGGTGTGCTCGATACCGGCGAGGATTGGTCGAAGCAGGTCCGCGCGTGGACCAACGGGCGCGGCGTCGACATGGCCGTCGATTCCATCGGCAAACCCAGTCATCTCGCGTGCATCAAGAGTCTGGCGCGGGGCGGGGCGTATGTCACGCCGGGCAACACTGCCGGCCCCGCTGCGACGACTGATCTGGCCCGGATTTTCTGGAACCAGTTGCGTGTGCTCGGCTCGACGATGGGGACGAACGATGAACTGAGAGAACTCGCCGCGCTGCTGCGGGCGGGTCGGCTCTCGCCGGTCGTGGATTCGGTGGTGCCGTGGCGCGACGCGGCGAAGGCGTGGGAGCGGCTTGAGGGGGCGGAGCAGTTCGGGAAGATTGTGATTGATTGGCGGTAGGCTTGCGTCGCGACTCAAGCGGGATCGATCTTCAACCTCGCGGCGGTTTCCGCAACATCCAACCCCCGCACGCAAGCGGTCTTCTGCGGCGAGGCGTGCCCGGAGACAATCGAGATCTCGCGGGCACTGACTTTCAGCGCCTCGGCCAACAGTCCAATGATCGCGGCGTTGGCCTTGCCGCCCTCGGGTGGTTGAGAGACGCGGACTTTCAGGCGGTCGGCGTAGGGGCCGACGATTTCGTCGCGCTTGGCGCCGGGAACGGCCTTGAGGCGGATGAGCGTGCCGGCGTCGGGGGATGGACTGAGGATGGATGGGGTTGGGGGCACGTTTTTTGTTCGGCGGTTCAAGCGGATTCGCATGTGATCCGGAGCATGGGTGGCCCACCGGTCCCCGGTGGGCGACTCCGTCATGGACTTTGTCGAAGCGTACTTTGTCGAGCGCCCACCGGGGACCGGTGGGCCACCCGATTCAGATCAAGACGGTGGTCGCCGCGTCTACGCTCACGCATGACCAACGCCATTGGAACAACGCCTTGACACGTGAGAGGCCGTTTCTCGCCGCGCGATGGGCGAACCTGTGTTTGTTCAACTATGAGGTTGACGAAGCGGTGCTGCGGCCGCGTCTGCCGCGGGGGTTCGCGCTTGACCGCTGGCAGGGGCGCGTGTTTGTGAGCGTTGTGGCGTTTCAGTTTCTTGAGACGCGGGTGCTGGGCGTGCGGTGGCCGGGGTTTGTCGATTTTCCTGAGATCAACCTGCGGTTTTACGTTGTTGCGCCCGACGGGCGGCGTGGGGTTGTGTTTATCCGTGAGTATGTGCCGAGTCGACTGGTTGGATGGGTGGCGCGGGCGGCGTACAACGAGCCGTATTCCGCCGCGGCGATGACGATGGGGGTTGAGCGGGGCGTCGGCGAGGCGGGCACGCTGCGGATGCGGTACGGAATCGGGCGGCGGGATGTGCTGGGGGTCATCACTGCCGAGGTCGATGCGGCTGCGGTGGGGCCCGCCAGTGAAGGATCGCTTGAACACCATTTCAAAGAGCACCAGTGGGGGTTTGGCGTGAGCCGTCGCGGGCACACGCTGGTGTATGAGGTGCGGCACCCGCACTGGCGGACCCACCGCGTACGCTCGGCGACGTGTGAGATTGATTGGCAGGGGTTGTATGGTCCCGAGTGGGCGTTCATGCGCGATGCGAAGGCTGAATCGATGGTGGTTGCCGAGGGGTCGGGGGTTGAGGTGTTGGTGGGCGGACGGTATGGCGTCGCTGGTGAATGAGCCTATTGGGTGTGGCGCGACTAGCGGCAACGAACCCGAAGCACGAGCGAGGGCCAGCGTGATTCCCGCGGCTCGGACGGGCGGGCTGGCGGATCGATCGTGACGGCGGTGACGCGGTGGCCCTCGCTTGCGCTTCGGGTTCGTTGCGCGGCCCGCACATCTGCGGAATTGGTGCCGTTCTGGCCGATACTCCCCTCGCGATGACTCGGGCACCTGAACCTATTTTGATCATCAATGACGGCTCGCTTGCGGCGCTGGTGGCGAGTCTGCTCGCGCCGGACCTTTCGCGTGTGACAGCGTGGGTGCCGCCGGCGGGGTCGTCGCTGCGGGGTGTGGGGGCTGATGACGCGGCGCAGGTGGCGCTGGTTTCGCAGCAGTCGGATCTGTTGGGGTATGAGCGGGTCATGACGCCGCCGGCGCTGGCGCGGCCGGTGGCGGAGCGGTGGATTGAGCAGGCGCAGTCGCTGATGCTGGCGGTCGCCGCGGCGAGGCAGGCGGGGTGCACGCGGGTGGTCTGGCCGGTGGTGTGCGGCGAGCGGATTCAGGACATGCTGGAGTGTTCCGAGCGGGCGAGTTTGGTGAACCGGCTGTGCTGGTTGGGCGAAGGCGAACGTGCGGCGGGCGAGGGTTCCGGAGCCGCCCCCGGAACTGCCCCCGGGGCGATGCGGCTGGAGACGCCGTTTGTTGATTTGACGCCGGGGCAGGTTGGGGAGATGGCTCGGGACCTGGATGTGCCGTTGCAGGCTTGCTGGTGGGACGTGGGGGTGACGGTGTGAGTTGGTTCAGCGGGGATTTGTTTGGGGATTGATCGGGTAAATCCCGCTCCGGTTGCGAGAGGGCGGATCATTGCTAGAATGTGTGGCTCGGCGTTGGTGGCCGGGGTGACGGGCGTGCCTCATTGGGGGCCGGCATCGTCGCCCTGTCAATCGCGACCGGGTCGGATGTGTCTCGCTCGGTTTGTATCGATTCGGTCAAGTTCGACTTCCCTTTTCAGGCCTTTCGGCGGTTCCGCTCGGGCCAGGAGTTTCATCGATGTACGCGATTTTCGAAGACAGCGGCACCCAGCTCAAGGCCCAGGTCGGCGACATGCTCATCATCGATCTGCGGGAACTCCCCGCCGACGCCAAGAGCGTGACGTTCGAGCGCGTGCTGCTGGTCAGCGGCGACAAGGGGGCGACGGTGGGCAACCCCTACCTGAACGGCGCGAAGATCGTCGCCGACATCGTCGAGCGCGAGTTCAAGGACACCAAGATCGACATCGTGAAGTACAAGCGCCGCAAGGGCTTCAAGAAGAAGCAGGGGCACCGCCAGCGGTACATGCGGGTGAAGGTGACTGCGATCAATGCGTGAGCGCGGTGATGCACGGCGCGGTTTTTTGACTTCGCTTTGATCAAACTGGGATTTCTTTTGAGCCGCCTGATTGGGCGGCCTGTTTTTTTGGCGGTGCCGTGCGATGGGGTTGCGGCCGATTCCGATCTTCATCCCGCACTGCGAGTCAGTTTCTTGAGTGCGGCGACATACTTGGCATGCTTTTCGTTCACCAATCCGAGCTGCGCGTGGTATCGCAGAGGTGATCGCTCCTGAGCAGCGGCCCGGAGCCCGTCTTCCGCGTGCTGCGCGGCTCCCTCGGGGTCTCCTCGCCATGCACGGATCGTTGCTCGAACAAGAGACACCGTCATCCCTACGACGGGAAACAGGCTCGCAGAACCATCGTCGTCGATCGCCCGGAATGCTTCGTCAGCATCATCCTTGCGGTCATTCATGACGAGCAGCAGAGCAATCTTTAGCCGGGCGTTTGTGCGGATCCCTACAGCGGCGTCCTCGGCTTTCCAAGCGTTGCGGTATGCCGCGATCGCCTGATCGATTTCGCCCATCATTTCGTGTGCTCTACCGATGTTTCCGTGCGCAAGTACGACCTGATGCAGTTCGTCCGGATACTCGGCAAGCACCCTCTGCGCCATCCCGATGGCAATCGGCACCAAGTCGGGTCGGTCTGGTTGGATCAGGGTGCCAGATTGGATTTGAAGATACTGCGCCCTGCTGTACGAGCGTGCGGCGCGCAGTTTCTTGAAGAACAACCGCTCGATCTCCTCGTTCCAGTCGGTTTGCCTGAACCAGTCTCGATCGCTCATGGTCCATCAGGTTATTCGCTGCGGATGCAGGGGGCTTCGCCCCCCGCACCCCCAAAGCCGGGAGGCATCGAAGTCCGGGGCGTGCCACTGGTGGTTCCGTCTGCGGAGACACCAGTGCTGATGCACACCGCGAGTCCCGCACTGATGTCTGCCCGAGGACGGCCAGCCATCAGTGGCACGGGACCGGTCGTCCTCACGGGCAGGGCACGCCGAAGGCGGCGAGGAAGGCTGTGAGGTCTTGGGTGTTGACGGTGCCGTTGCCGTCGAGGTCGCCGTTGGTGCCTGGTGGGACGGTTTGGCCGAAGTTTGCGAGGAAGATGGTGAGGTCCTGGGTGTTCACCGCGCCGTCGTTGTTGATGTCGGCGGGGCAGGGTGGCGGCACGGCGTAGAAGACTCGGACGGAGATGTCGCCTGAGTAGCCGACGGCCAGATCCAGGCGGCCGTCGCCGTTGAGGTCGCCGAAGGCGAGGGCGTTGCCGACTTCGGGGGCGTCGAAGGTCCAGTCGGGGGTGGTGTGCAGCACGCCGTTTTCGTTGATGAAGATGTGGGTTTGGCCGTTGGAGAAGTGAACTTCGGCGTAGTCAGGGCGGCCGTCGCGGTTCACATCTGCGAAGGCGATCTCCTGCTGGCCGACGAAGGCGAGGCTGGCGGACCAGGTTTGGGTCAGGACGCCCGCGGTGTTTGAATAGAGACGGGATTGGATGGTGGTGGAGGCGCCGCCGATCATGAGGTCGGGGTAGCCGTTGCCGTCGACATCGGCCCATGCCGCGCCGCGGTCGCCTGAGGTGGTCGTGGCTTCCCATGTCGGGGCGAGACTGGGCGTGCCGGCGTTGTTCTCGTAGAGGCCCGACTTGAAGTTGACCCATTTGGCGACGCCGATCTCGGGGAGGCCGTCGAGGTCCATGTCGGCGGTGGCGACGGTGTTTTGGATGCTGGATTCGGTGCTGGACCAGACGGGGGACGTCGGCATGCCGCCGCCTTGGATCTGTTGGTTGCGCCAGAAGTACATGGGGCGGAAGGCGTTTGGCGAGACGCCCTGGTTGGTGGTGATGAGGTCGAGGTCGCCGTCGTTGTCGGCGTCGAAGAGTTCGCCGGAGGTGGCCCAGCCGGAGGTGGGCGGTGTGGCGAACCATGTGGCGGTGGTGGCGGGGCCGCCACGGGGGCCGGTCCCGCCGTAGTAGATGCGTGGGGGAGCGAAGGCGGAACCGCCGGAGATGGCGACGAGGTCGAGTTTGCCGTCGAGGTTGATGTCGCCGATCTGGAGGTCGCCGGTGTGGGTCTGGTCGGTGCTGATCCACGTGGGCGTGGCTTCGAGGCCGGTGGGGGTGTTGTAGATGATCATGTCCTTCCAGTCCGTGTAGGGCGGGAAGGAGTTGGAGGTGTAACAGCCGATGACGAGGTCGTTTCGGCCGTCGCCGTCCATGTCGGCGATGCGAACGGCGCCGACCTGGCGGCGGAGGTTGAGGGTCCAGTTGGGGGTGAGGGGGTAGGGGGCGGTGCCGCGGGTGGCGGAGGATTGTTCGGGGATGCTGGCGGGGGCGAATTGCGTCACGGTGCCCGTGTCGTTGGTTTCGACGACGTCAAGCGGGATGTCCGCCGCAGCGATGGACGAGCCGGCCAGGGAAACGATCTGGGCGGCGACACGGCGGGCGGCGGTCGGGGACATCGGCGTGCTCCAAACAGTGGGGATGGGGGGGGTTCCGGACACTTCCAAGGTACCGCGCTTGGGGTGGTTCTCAAGGGGAAAAACCAGGGGACATGGCCGGACGTCTGGGGCCCGGGCCATTTCGGGGCGGACCGCACCGGCGTCAGTAGGCCGACTTCGGTGGCCCGGAAATCCCTTGTTTGGACCGACAGGGGCGGCAAGGGCGCGTATCTTTTTCCGCCCGGCGCATGAAGGCCGATGTTTGCGTCTGGATGGACGCGGGCCGGTATGTGTCGGAGACTCGGCAGTCGACGTCGGGCCTCTCACCGGGCCAACGTCGGCGCGGTGTGTTCGGTCCCAAGTGCCTCGAAACCAAGTTGATGTGGAGCAGACCATGAGCGTGATGCGTGACGGCGTGAGGGTGCGGATGCTGGCGATGGTGGCGGGGCTCGCCGTCTCGCTGCTGCCGGTGGTGGCGGCGGCACAGGTCGCGGGTCCGGGGGGGCCTCCCGGGGACAAGGAACCGCCCGAGTTCCCCAAACTCGAAGAGGTCACCAAGGACTACCAGAAGATCGCTGTCACTTCGGACGGCGGGCTGTTCACGCTGTGGCAGCGCGAGAAGGACGGGCAGGTTCTGGCCGAACTGCCGCGTGACTTCGCCAACAAGAAGTTCATGTTCGCCATGACCCAGGCGTCGGGCGATGAGTGGTCGGGGTTGCAGGGTCAGGACTTCGTCGCGACCTGGAAGCGCTTCGACAAGCGGCTGGCGCTGATCGAGCCGAACCTGTCGGTGCGCTCGAGCGGCGACGAGCCTTCCAAAATCTCCGTCTCGCGCCACTTCACCGACCGCGTCGTGCTCGATGTCCCCATCGCCTGCATCGGCCCCGGCGGCGGGCCCATCATCGACCTCGATGCGCTGCTGGTCGGGCAGGCCGTGAAGTTCTTCGGCGGCGAGGGTCGCAACCTCCAGACCTCGCTCGCCCGCATCGTCGAGGCCAAGGCCTTCCCCAACAACGTCGAACTCGCCTTCGAGGTCCCCGGACAGGACGGCGTGCTGCGCATCTTCCACTACTCCATCAGCGTTCTGCCCGAGAACACCGGCTACAAGCCCCGCGAGGCCGACGAGCGCGTCGGCTTCTTCACCACCCACTACCGCGACCTGGGCAAGTTCGGCGAGGACGAGAAGTGGGTTCGGTACATCAACCGCTGGTACCTCGAAAAGGCCGACCCCAAGTTGAAGGTCAGCCCGCCCAAAGAGCCCATCGTGTTCTACATCGAGCACACCGTGCCGGTGCGCTACCGGCGCTTCGTGCGTGACGGCATCCTGATGTGGAACAAGGCGTTCGAGAAGGTCGGCATCTCCGACGCCATCGAGGTCCGCATCCAGGACAAGACTTCGGGCGCGAACATGGATAAGGACCCCGAGGACGCGCGCTACAACTTCATCCGCTGGCTGAGCAACGACATCTCGACCGCCATCGGGCCGGTGCGCGTCGACCCGCGCACGGGGCAGATTCTCGATGCCGATGTCGTGCTGACCGACGGGTGGATCCGGGTGTTCTGGAATCAGGTGAACCGTTTGCTGCCCGAGCAGGCGATGCAGGGCTACGACGCCGAGACGATGTCGTGGCTGCAGCGGCGGCCGCAGTGGGACCCGCGTCTGCGGCTCGCGCCGCCGAACGAGCGTGAGGCGGTGATGCGGCAGTTGGCGCATGAGGCCGCGGCGGCGGCGCGGGGCGAAGCCCCCGGCGGCATCAGCGGGAGCACGCGCGGAATCGACCGGTTTGGCGCCCGCGCGCTGGGCGGCGCGGAAATGATGAGCAACCTCCCCGGCTCGCTCACCTCCGTCATCGAGTCCTCTCCTGAATCGGCCCGCGCATGGATGAACCGGATGTGCATGGCCGCCAGCGGCAAAGCCATGGACATGGCCCTCATGGGCATGCACCTGGACATGGAAGGCCTGCTCGAACCGCCGGACGGCAACGGCGACGCCGACAAGCCCAAGGACGAGGCCAACAAGGACAAGAAGAAAGAAGATAAAAAGGGCGACAAGAAGGAAGAGAAGCAGGAGGAGAAGTTCGACCGCCTCGACGGCATCCCCGACTGGTTCGTCGGTCCCATGCTCGCCGACCTGGTCGCGCACGAGGTCGGGCACACCCTCGGCCTGCGCCACAACTTCAAGGCCTCGGGCGTGTACGCCCTGAAAGACATCAACTCCGACGCCTTCAAGGGCAAGAAGCCCTTCACCGGGTCGGTGATGGACTACAACCCCGTCAACATCAACATGGGCAGCGGGCCCACCCAGGGTGACTACCAGATGATCGACATCGGCCCCTACGACCTGTGGGCCATCGAAGCCGGATACACCTTCGGCGACGTCAAGGAAGTCATGAAGCGCGTGGCCGAGCCCGAACTGGCCTACGGCACCGACGAGGACACCTCCGGCCCCGACCCGCTGGCGCGGCGCTACGACTTCGGCGCCGACCCGCTGGACTTCGCCGTCAGCCGGATGAACCTCGCCAAGTACCACCGCCAGCGGCTGCTCGAAAAGTACGTGAAAGACGGCCAATCCTGGGCCAAGGCGCGGCGCGGCTACATGATGACCCTCAACGAGCACCTGGGCGCGGTGGCCCACATGACCCGCTGGGTCGGCGGCTCGTTCGTCAACCGCGACCGCAAGGGCGACCCCAACGGGCGTGCGCCCATCGAGGCGGTGCCGGTCGAGAAGCAGCGTGCCGCGCTGAAGTTCGTCATCGAGAACACGTTCTTCGATGAGGCGTTCGGCCTGACGCCCGACATGCTGAAGCACCTCACCGTCGACAAGTTCTGGGACGCCGGCGGCTCGCCCAATGATGACGCGACGTGGCCCGTCCACGACCGCATCCTGGGCGTGCAGGCCAGCGTGATGACCGGGCTGATGAACCCGGCCACCATGCGCCGCGTGCTCGACAACGAGTGGCGCACGCCCGCCGGCGAGGACGCCGTGACGCTGCCCGAGGTGCTCGGGGCGATCTCGTCCGCCGCGTGGAAGGAAATCGAAGAGAACCCCGGCAAACGCTTCACCGCGCGCGAGCCGATGATCTCCAGCCTGCGCCGCAACCTGCAGCGCGAGCACGTTGAACGTCTGATCGACCTGGCCTTCCCCGACGGCATCACCGGCGCGGCGGGCAAGCCCGTGGCCACCCTCGCGGTGGCGGAACTGCGCACGCTGAAGGACCGCCTCGCCACCATCACCGACAAGGGCAAGGACCGACTCGACCCCTACTCCATGGCCCACCTCAGCGAGATCAGACTCCGCATCGAGAAGGCCCTCGACGCCCAGTACATCTACAACACCGACAAGATCGGCGGCGGCGGCTTCCCCTTCTCCATCTTCTTCGGCGAAGAGGCCCGCTCACGCGGCGCCAATGGCATGCCCCGCAGCGATGATGAGCCCACCCCGCCGCGGGCCGAGCCTGAGATGCCGTGAGTGATTGAGGCGGCGGGTCCGCCCGCTCGCTCACGCTCGGGGTTTCATTGATCCCAATCACCCGCCCGCCTCAGGGCGGGTTTTTCTTTCCGTGCGTCACGCGGGGACAGCGCTCCCATCGCCGCCGGCTCGCCTCTGAGGCCGTGTCGATGGCGTGCGTGCCCGCGGGATGTGCCCATCCGTCAGATTCCGCTTGACATCTGCGCTTCTGTGCTCAGTTCGATGGCCCTCGCTTGCGCTTCGGGTTCGTTCCCGGCGGCCTTTGACGAACCCGAAGCGCAAGCGAGGGCCAGCACACGCATGGTTGCACGCGCGGATCTCAATCGGAATCCGTCTCAATCCACACTCATGGTCCAAAAAGAAAAACGACCCGCCTTCGCGGGTCGCCTTGAGTCACTCATATCTCACGCTCATGCTTAGCAGGGCTGGCCGAACCGCCCGAGGAACGTCGTCAGGTCCTGCGTGTTCACGGCACCGTCGCCGTTGATGTCGCCCGGGGCGCCGGGCGTCACCGTCTGGCCGAACCGGCCGAGGAAGAAGGTCAGGTCGGCGGTGTTCACCGCGCCGTCGTTGTTGAAGTCACCCACGCACGAGGCGGGGGGCGGGGTGCAGCCGCCGCCGGCGGCGGCGTTCAGCGCGGTGTGGTCGGCGAGGTTGATGACACCGTCGTTGTTCATGTCCACATAGGCGTTGAAGTCAGGAGCGGTCGAAGTCTTGTTGTAGATCGCGTTGAGCAGCGTCACGTCGGCGCAGTTGATCACGCCGTCGTGGTTCGCGTCGCCCTTGGGCGTCGCGGGGGTCGCCGTGACCTGGAAGGTGGCAGTGATTACCGTGCCGGCGTTCACTGTCGCGGGCGCACCCACCCACTCCAGCCACACGTTGAGCGAATCATCGTTGGGGTTGGTGCTCGGGGCGAGGTAGCCCTGCACGCCAAGCGCGCCGGCCGCGCCGCTGATCGAGACGAGTTTCACCTTGATGCTCGGGCTGCCGGGGTTCCACGTCGCCGCGGTGTCCTTGTAGAGCGTGAAGTCGCCGCCGACGACGACCGGCTGCGGGGCGGGGTACAGGTACACGTTGCGCGGCGAGTCGGTCAGGCGGACCGTCCGCGTCTTGTTGTTCGAGTCCGTCACGGCGAGGAAGTTGCCGTCGTACTGGCCGCTGGCCAGGTTGCCCAGCATGCTGCTGAGCCAGAAGAGGCGGAAAGCGTCGTTGCCGCGCCCGGTGGGAAGGGTGAACGTCTGGTTCGCCGTCCAGGTGTAGGTCACGTTGACGACCGAAGCGCCCACGGCGGGGTCGGGGTACTCACGCGTGCACGTCAGCGACGCGACGCCCGAGTAACTGCCGTTGCCGGTCACGCTGAAGGGCGAGGCGCGTTTGGCCGGGCCCGCGGGCGGGCCGGGATCCTGCGGCACCCACGTGGCGTTCAGGCTGGCCGAGGTCATGTCGGGGACGGTGTCAATGGGAGCGCCGTTGGGGCGGAACGAGGGGTGCGTCACCACGGAGGTGCCGAACGCCGTCGTCGTCCCGTCGGCCTTCTGCACCAGCGGGCGCACGTAGCCATTCGCCACGATGTCGGCGAACGTCAGCGGGAAGCCGCCGGAGTTCGGCACGGCGTCGGAAATCTCGATGATGTCATACGTGCTGAGCGTGGCGCAGCCCGCGCCCACGCGGTAGTTCTTGGGGCCAGAGGGCGTCACCGAGTTCAGGAACACAGGGATCGAAGGCTCCTGCACCCCCGCGTTCGTCACGGCGAACGCACGCACGTTCCGGTCGTCCCAGATCTTCACGTCGGGCGAGGTGTTGGGGTCGGTGAACTGCGTGTATTCGACATCGTCCCAGTAGATCGTGCCCTGGTCGAACGTGTCGTTGCCGAAGCGGAATGGCAGGAGGCTGACGGCGTTGGGCGGCTCGGGATAGGCGACCCCGGCGTTGTAGTAGTTGAAGTTGTAGTCGTAGTCCGCCTGTGAGATCGTCATCGTCAACTTGTGCCACTGGCCGTCGGCGAACGTGGGCCCGTTAATCGTGAGGTTCTCGAAGGCCTCGTAGACCGACGAGTTGGGGCGGCGGAACTCCATCTTGAGGCCCGCCGACTGCGTGAGCAGCGGCCTGGTGGTGGGCACGAGATACCAGGCGGAGAAGGTGACGGGGCCGCAGCCGTAGGCATAGGCCGGGTCGTTGTAGAGGCCGGTGGTGCCGTTGAAGACGTTGGTGTCGAGGCCGGAGAACACATCGCCCGGCGGCAACTCGACGCAGCCGATGCCGGTGCGCGGCGTCACCCCGGCCGGCCCGAGGAGACCGTCCCCGACAAAGCGCCGCTTCGCCCCGTTGAACATGCGCCAGAAACGCACAACCGTCGGATCAGCGCGGCCTTCCTCATAACTCGGGTTCAGCACGGCGACGGCTTGGGCGTGCGCCGCCTGCGCCGTCCCGAGCAATGCCAGGGCGGTGATGACAGCCGGCGTGAGGGTGCGGATGGCACTCTTCATAGGGGTCTTCTCTCTCAGGGGTGGGACTGGGACAAACATCGGCGATACGGTGAATGCAGTGGAACCCCGCGTGGGTGGTGCGAACCCGGAACAAACCGCGAAGTAACCGTTTACATCCTGCTCTCTATCGGGTCACAAGTCAATGGATTTGCCCACATTTGCCCGCGATTGGGCCATGATTTTGAGTCAATGCTCGGGATTCGGGTGGTGCGGACAACTCACCCTTCTAGTAAAACGGTTTACTGAACCGCGCCGTGCCACTGAATCAGCCCGCATCACTCCTTCAACCCCTCCGCCGCGATCCCCTTCACGAACGCGCCCTGCGCCACCAGGAATAGCACCAGCACCGGCGCGATCACCATCGTGCTCGCCGCCATCAGCCGCGCCCACGGCGTGAACCCCGCCTGACTCTGGAACAACTGCAACCCCAGCGCCAGCGTGAACTGGTCGCGGTGCGTCGTGAAGATCAGCGGCTGGATGAAATCGTTCCACGTGTAGGTGAAGTGCAGCAGCGCGACGACCACCAGCGCGGGTCTGCTCAGCGGCAGGATCATCGTCCAGAAGATGCGCCAGTGGCCGCAGCCGTCGATGCGTGCGGCCTCATCGATCTCCTTGGGGATCGAGAGGAAGAACTGCCGCAACAGGAACACGTTAAAGGCGTTGGCGAAGAAGGCGGGGACCCACAGCGGCTTGAGGCTCCCGATCCACCCCAGATTCGAGAAGATGACGTAAAGCGGGGCCATCAGGACCGGGAAGGGCACCATCAGGGTCGCGAGCAGCAGCGCGAACACAGCCTTCTTCCCGCGCCACGGCACCCGCGCGAAGCCGTACGCCGCGATCGCGCTGCTGAGGGTCATCCCGACCACGTTCAGCAGGGCCACCACGAGCGAGTTCCGCAGGTACAGCGGGAAGTCGATCACCGGGTCGTTCCAGACGGCCGAGTAGTTTTCCGCCGCGAAGCGCAGCGTTTCCGAGGCCGGCTCGGGCAGCAGGGTCGGCGGTGTCCTCATCGCCTGCGCCGGCGGCTTCAGGCTCGTCGCGACCATCCACACCAAGGGGGCCGCGAACGAGCAGGCGATCACGATCAGCAGCGCGTGCGTGCCAATCTTCCCCCATCGGGTTCTGCGTCCGAGTTCGCTCACGCGGCCTTCTGGTGTACGAGGTTGCGGCTCAACAGGAACGTCAGCCCCGTCAGGGCCATGATGATCAGGAACTGGATCCACGCCAGAGCGCTCGCGTACCCCATCTTCTGGTACACGAAGGCGTTCTGATACAGGTACATCGAATAGAACAGCGTCGACCGCCCCGGGCCGCCCTCGGTCATGATGTACGGCACCGCGAACACCTGCCACGTGTTGATCACCCCCGTGATCGTGTTGAACAGGATCACCGGCGAGACCCCCGGCAGCGTGACGCTGAACCAGCGGCGGATCGGCCCAGCACCATCAATCGAAGCGGCCTCATACAAACTCCGCGGCACTTCCTGCATCGCCGCGAGGTAGATGACGACCGACTGGCCCACGTTCCAAAGACTCACCAGCACGAGCGCCGCCATCGCCCAGCCATTCTCCTGCAGCCACGCCGGGCCGTGCAGCCCCGGCATCCCGAACGCCCGCCCGACCGCCGCGATCCCTTGATTGATCAGCCCCAGTTCCCCGTTGAACAGCCAGAACCAGATCATCGCCGAAGCCACGGCGGGGACAATCGCGGGCACAAAGATCGCCGCGCGGTAAAAACCGACCCCCCGGATTCTCTGCGTAAGCAGCGCCGCCACGGCGAGGGCCACGATCGTCGACAACGGGATGCTGAACACCGCGTACACCACCGTGTTCCACAGCACCGTGTGGAAAACCGGATCGCGCGCAAGTGTGCGGAAGTTGTCCAGCCCAGTGAACAGCGCCGGCTCGATGAGCGGGTCATCGGTGAAACTCGATCGCAGGCTCATCATCAGCGGCAGCGCCATGAACGCAAGGAACCCGATCAGCCACGGGCTGATCCACAGCAGGCCGGTGAGCGTCTCGCGCAGCGATCTCACGCCCTTGCCCTCCGTCGGCGGGCCTCGGCGGCGCGGTCCAGTTGCGCCTGCGCCGCACGCTGCACGCCCGTCAGCGCCTCAAGCGCCCCGGTCTCCAGCCGCCACATGCGCTGCTGGGCCGCATCAAACTCCGCGACATACTCCTGCCACGTCCGCGTCCGCGGGAACGCAAAGGCCCGGGGGCTGTTCGCGATCTTCGAGTGCACCCTCACGTACTTGTTCACGTGTCCACGCTCGAATCCCTCGCTCTGCTTCACCAGCGGCGAGTTCTTTCCGTGTGCCGCCGAGAGCGCCTCGATGTTCTCCGGGCGCTGCGTGAAGGCGATGAACTCGAAACTCGCTTCGGGCCGCTTCGCCCCTCGGGGCACCACCAGCACGTCGCAGTCCAATAGGCCCACCGGCCGCGCTTCGTCGTAGATCGCCTCATCCACTGGAAACGGCGCGACGCCATAGTCCAGGTCCGGCTTGTACTGATGGATCACGTTGGCCAGCCACGGCCCCTGCTGCGTCATCGCCACCTTGCCCGTCAGGAATGGGTGCTCCGCCGAGCCGTAGACGCCGAACCCTGTCTGGAACTTGACGACGTTCTTCGCGCCCATCGCGCGAGGGTACGACATCAGCCATTCGAACGCGCGGACGTTGGGCTCGTCCGCCGCGGTCGCGGTGTCGGTCGTTTGGTCGTAGAGCGAGCCGCCGAAGTGATAGCCCCAGTGCCACTTCCACCAGTTCGGCTCGTTGTGCAGGAATCCGGCACGCACCAAGCCCGGCATCTCCGGCCCCGGTTTTTCCGGCCAGACGCCCGCCTCTACCCCATCGAACCGGGTCAGCCGACGATGGACCTTATCCAACTCCGCAATCGTCTGCGGCGGCTTGTCCGGGTCCAACCCAACCTCCCGGAACATCGCGCGGTTGTAAAACAGCGCCAGCGCCCCGCACGTGTTCACCACGCCGTACAACTTGGCTGGGAATGGCCCGCCGCCAAGCCCTTGTGACGTGCGCGGGCCACTTTCGGGGGCGTGGCCGGGGGGCGTGTGTGTCACCATCGGCCACAGGGCCGGGGCGTAATCCTCACGCCGAATCCCCGCCTTCGCCGCGAGATCGTCCAAAGGGATGATCGCCCCCGCCTCGGCGTACGCCGGGATCGAGAAGTTCCCCAGCCCCAGGATATCCGGCGGATCACCCCCGGCGATCGCGATCAGCGCCTTCTGGTCGATCGTCCCGGTCGAAAAGTACCGCACCCACAGCCGGTCCTGCGAAGCGTTGAACCGGTCCACGATGGCCCGCATCGCGTCGGCTTCGTTCTGCGTCCATTTTTCCCAGTAATCCAGAACCACGCGCCCGTCGCGGCGTTCCTTCGCGGGGCGCGGGCCGAACGCGGCGTAGCCGAGCGCCGCCGCACCCATCACGCCCAGCGCGGCGCGCCGGGAGATTTCAGCGGCGGACGTGCTCCGCGTGGAACCCGTAGGGGTGGGCACAGGCTAGTTTCCCTTGGGAGTCTGCGGCTTTTCGGGGATTGCGGGCCGCTGCGACTTTGCTTCCGCCGTCTCTTTCAGCACGCGTGCGACGGTCTTTTCCCAATCGGCCTTGTCGAGAGGGAACCCCGTGCGTTTGCCCGTCTTGGGGTTCTCAAGGCCCGTCGACACGTCGAGTTGGCCCCGATTGGCCATCTGGTAGAGATAACTCTCCATGCGCCCCCGGTTGAGTTTCCACTCGAAACCCGTCTCGGCACACTTGATCGAAACATCCTGCATCAAAAGGGCCGGGTCGTTGGGGTCGGGCGTGAGATGCGGGCGCGCGAACAGATATGCCGCCGCCGTCACGACCACCGCGAGGGCGATCCACTTCCACACAGAACCGGGCTTTGAGTCATCGCCGGGCATGGGCGTCTCCTTGGGTTCTGCGGGTGGTGATCACGGTCCTACGCAGGCGAAGGAAAAGAGTGGGCCTCTTCATCGCGTCAATAGTACTTGTGACCCCACGCATAGAACGGAACGTCGGACCCGTAGGCGTCCGGCCCTTCGTAGACCGACTTCGCCAGCGTTTCGACCCGCAGATCGAGGAACAGCATGTTGATCTTGCCGCGGTGGCGCGGGACCCAGTCGAGTGCATCGGCGAAGATCACAACACCCTGCGGCCGCTTCACCTTCGTGAACGGCTGGTTGGAAACGCCCGATCGCTCGCCGCGCGAGTTGAACTCGAGGGCGTAGTCGTGCACCCAGTACTCGGTCACCCAGTCATCGAAGTAGTTGATCTTGCCGTCCGCGTTCTTGTCTTTGGCCATGTAGATCGTGCCGTCCTCCAGCCGCTCGGCCTGAGCCGGATCGAGGACGGACAGATCGCCTTTGGCCAGCGGGCAGATGAAGGCCTGCTTGTTGTCTTCCATGTAGGGGGCGAGCGCTTCCACGGCCCGCCAACGCTGCTTCGTCACCACAGGGCTGGTGGGGCTGAACTTCCTCGCGATGTCCAGAAACTGCGGGGTGAGGTTGTCGTTGTTGTACAACTGGAACGCGATGCCCAACTGGCGCTCGTTGTTCACACACTGAAGATCGATCGCGCCGAGCCGCGCCTTCCCCAGCGCCGGCAAGAGCAGCCCGATCAGCAGCGCGATCACCGCGACCACCACCAGCAGTTCAACGAGCGTGAACGCCGAACGAACCCCCCGGATGCGCCCCGCACAGCCCCTCGCCGACTTCCGACAGGACAGAATCAAGGTGTTCATGGTCACAGGCTCCTTTCCGCCGCGCCCGTGCCGGCGGTTTGCTTGGTGGTGACGACACCCCACGAAACAGTGACATCGTTCACGCCCGAAGGCGACAAGTCATTCTCATTCAGCACGCCGCCCGCAATCGGTCTGCCGTTCAGCGTGACGCGGGCCGCGGCCATCGGCGAAAACTCGCGGGCATCGAACCGCACGCGGACCTTCCGCCCGCGCCACGTCCGCACCACATCAACCGCCCCCAACTGGGGGAACGGCACGGGGTCGATGCTCAGCCCCTCCCACGTCGGACGGATGCCCAGCACCCACTCCAGGCACACCCGGTTCAGCCACGCGGCGGACCCGGTGTACCACGTCCAACCCGCCTTGCCGGGGTGGTCCGAGAGCGGGCCGTCGACGTTGCCGGGGGTGACGAACGGCTCGGCGCGGTAGGCGTCGGCGTCCTTGGCGGCCCGGATCGGCGGCGAGATGGCGTTCCAGATCTGTTCGACCGAGGCGGAATCCCGCTGCTTGCACGCCGCGGCGAGCGCCCACGTGGCCGCGTGCATGTAGACACCGCCGTTCTCGCGTGAGCCGGGTGAGTATCGCGTGATGTAGCCGATGTCGGCCTCGGGCTGGGTGTAGGCCGGGGCGATGAGCAGCGGGCCCATCTCGCCCAGCAGTTGCTCGCGGACGCTCTTCCACGCCGAAGCGAGCCGCTCGGGCGTCGAGGCGCTGGTGAGGATCGCCCACGTCTGGCAGTTCAGGAAGATCTGGGCCGGGCCGGGGGCGTTGGCCTTCGAGCCGAGCCAGTGCCCGGCATCGGTCGTCGCGCCCTTGAACCAGGCGCCGTCCCAGGCGTGCGTGTTGATGGCCGCGGTCATCCGCTCGCGCCGGGAGATGAAATCACCGGCCATTTTGCCGTCCGAACGCCGTCCCGCGATCACGGCCCAGTCATCGAACAGGTGGACCATGAACAGCGCGAGCCACACGCTCTCGCCCTTCTCATCGACGCCCATGGCGGAGAGGCCGTCGTTCCAATCGCACGAGCCGATGTGGGGCAGGCCGCGCTCGCTGAGGCGGGCGTTGCCGCGGGCGAAGGCGCGCTGGCAGTGGTCGAGGATGGTGGACTTCGCATCGGGCTCATCGACGAAGCCCGCCGTGGCGTCGAGGATGGTCAGGTCGCCGGTCTCACGGATGTACGCGGCGACCAGGAACGGCAGCCACAGGTAATCGTCCGAGCAGCGCGTGCGCAGGCCGAACTCGGCCAGCGGGTGCCACCAGTGGTACACGCTGCCATCAGCAAACTGGTGCGCGGCATGCAGCATGATCTGGTCGCGCGTCCTTTTCGGCTCCAGCGGCAGCCACACCTGCGAATCCTGCAACTGGTCGCGGTAGCCGAACGCGCCGGACTGCTGGTAATAGCCGGTGCGCGCCCACAGCCGGCCCGAGATCGCCTGGTACGGCAGCCAGTGGTTGTTCAGCAGATCGAAACTCGGCTCGGCGGTGCTGACACCGGTGGGCGAGAGCCGCGCGGCCCATGCCGAACGCGCCTCGCCCGCCGCGGCGATGGCCTTGCCCGAACCCTGGTACTTGTCGAGCAGCGTTTCCACCTCGGCCCGCGTCGGCGCGATCGTGGTGAGGTAGTGCAGTTTCACCGTCGCCCCCGCGGCGAGCGTGAAATCACCGCCCAAGGCGCACGAGGAATCGACGAAGCGGCCGAAGCCGTCAACGCCGCCCGGCCCGGTCATGCCCGCCGGCGCGATCGGGTCGCCATAGCGGCCCAGAAACAGTTCCTTGTCGGAAGTGGCGAAGGGCTTATCGAAATCGATCCCCCCCACCGCGTGCGCCGCCACATAGGGCCACGGTCGGTTCCAGTGTTCCTTCTCGTTCCGCGCCGGAACGTCCCACATGTTCTTCTCGGCGAACACCGCCTGCCGCGCCGAGTCGTGGCGCGTGGTGATGAACAAACGGTGGAACTCGCGTTTCGCGTCGGGCGCGACGCCGCAGCACCACTCGAACCACGACGCGATCCGCAGCCGCCGCGGCACCGCGCGCAGGTTCGTCAGTTCAACGGTCCAAACTTCGACCGGATCGTTGGGAGCGACGGTCAGCGTCCACACCGCCCGCACACCCGAGTGCTCGGTCGTGAACGTGCTCGAGCCCTGCGTGTGGGCGCACGAGTACGCATCAAACTTCGTGCGGCACGGCGCGGGCGAGAGCGACCACACCTCGCCGGTGTCGCGGTCCGCCACATACAAGAACCGCCCGTGATCGTCGCGGACAAGGTCCATCTCCCACCGCGTCAGCACGTTCAACTGGCTGTTGTCGAGCCACGAAAAACCGCCGCCGTTGTGCGACACAACAAACCCGTAACGACCGTTGGAAACCACGTTGACCCACGGCGTGGGCGTGTTGGAATCCGTGATGGTGAAGGCGCGCCCCGATTCATCAAAGCGGCCGTAGCGGTTGTCGAGCATCGCGGGGAAGTCTCCGTGTCGAAACTGTGCGGTTCGGCGGCGGAAGCGGGAGCAGAAGCGGTTCGGAAGCCGGAAGTTGATTCGTCGTTCGATCTCTGCGTGAAACCGATTACATCATGCGGGCGCGTCGAGGCCTTGTCAAGCGCGGCGCATCATCCAACACACAATCCACCGAAAAGGGTCCGTCGCCCCGCGCTCCGCGCGAAGACCCGATCTCACGTTCACGCGCGATCATGGCGACCGCGCACCGTCATCAAGAAGAAACGGGCGACCCGCAAGGGCCGCCCGCTTTGGATCAATACAGAGCGGACTTGGAATCATCGCGCTTTGGGAGCAATCTCCCGAAGTATCAACGGCGACGACGCAGACCGACCAGACCGGCCAGGCCCATCACCGCGGCGGCGCCGGGCGCGGGGACCGGAGCGACGGGGACGATCGAGATGTTGGTGAAGATCGCCGAGGTGGGGGTGTCGTTGCCGCCCACGTTCTGGGTGCCGAAGCCAACGAACCAGGGGAACGCGGAGGGAACGCCGCCTTCGAGGCCGCCCATGGTGAGGGGGCCCGAGGTGATGGGGCCGCTGCCGAAGTCGGCGTAGTACTGGATGGTCGAGGCGATGGCGGGAGCGCCGACGCCGTCGCCGCTGCCGGGGGTGTGCACCATGCGCAGGGTCACGGTGGTCGAGGGGCCGGGGGTGTAGACGACACCGGGGTCCCAGAAGGGCAGGATCGAGCCGAACGCGGCGATGTGCCCGTTGGGCAGGAGGCCGAAGAAGCCCAGGCCGAACAGGTCGGCGTGGAAGCCGGCCTCGCGGCCGTTCACGTTCGTCGAGTTCAGTTGAAGGGTCAACTGCGCATCGAAGCCGTCGGTGTAGTTGAAGTCCTTGCTGGTCGCGCCGGCGTCTTCAGAGAAGTACGCGGTGTGGCGGTTGGCGAAGTTGCCGCCGTCGCCGAAGGGATCGAAGTTGCTCTCGCTCCACGACACCGTGGTGGGGTAGTTGTTCACGGCAACCAGAGTCGAATCGGGGAAGTCGTTGAACAGACGGTTCACCATCTTCACGCCGTTGATCGAGATCGCGCCGGTGGCGGATCCGGCAAGGGCGGCGACGGAGACAAAGGCCAGCAGAGTCTGTGAGGTCCTCATGAATCTCTCCTTCAGGGTGTCGAGGCTCGCCGCACGTGCCACTGCGGCGTGGTTGCAGGACCAGTCAGGTGTGGGCCGAACACGACCGAACGAACGAACCCGACTGAAACCGCTTACAGCATGCGCCAAGATCAGGTGAAGTCAAGCGAAAATCCCAGCCGCCACGATGCTTAAGCGTTTTACCAAACCACATTTCTGAGGCACACCCCCCGCCCCTCCCCCTCAACCCTTCCCCATCTTCACCTCTTGTCGCCCTTGACTGCGAGCCGAAGCCCCAGCCGCTCCATTCCTGCCTGCACCAACTTCGACTGGTGGAACAGCCGCCACACCAGCCCCGTCCGGGCGTTCTCGATCGCTAAAAGCAGCGGCCCTTGATCGATCGCCACGCAGTCCGAGGCAACCCATGGGCCCGCCTGTGCCTGGTCCTTCCCCTTCCAGGACAGATTGAACGAATCAAGGAACCCGTACCGCGCATCATCGAACGAGCACCCCGGATTCGGGTCACGCCACACCAAGGCCGACCCATCGTCCGCCTTCAAAACCCTGAACGCCCGCAGCGCCTCCACTGCCCCCGCCGGGTCAAACATGATCGAGCACCCGGCCCCGTACACCCCCACCGTTCCGTCAATCAGATTGTCCGCGGGCACGACATCGGGGTGATAATCGAAATCCTCCAGCAGCCCGTCGGTCGGCCCCGCCATCGGAAACAGCCCGGGCACGTTGTACCCCCCGGGGCCGTCGCACGCCGTCATGCCCCACGGGCGATACCCCGTCCCGTGGTCATCAAGGCTCTTGCGCTGGTGCATCCGAACGGTCCGCAGCCCGTTGACCCACCAATCCACCGCCGGCCGCCGTACCACCCCCAGCGCGCCGGGATTGTCCGGCCCCATCGCCCCGTACTCGATGAAGCAGTGCGCAAAGAACGAAGTGAACAGCGCGCCAGACCAAGGAAACCACACGAAAGGCGGCCCGCCCGCATCGTTGCCCAAACGCCGCCGCAGCCTGTAATACAAAGCCGGATCGACGCGCTTGGCCTCATCGGGCGCGCACGCCGCCAGGAAAGTGACGAGCCGCTGCTCGTCCCCGCCGTCCATCCACACATAGGGAGACAACTCCCCAGCCCCCGTCGGGTCGTTCTTGAAATCCTTCGGCCTCCAAGCCAAACAGATGAACCCGCGCTCCGAGGGCTTGAAGCGATCTCCCTTCGCTACGTACGCGTTCCAGTTCACCTCCGCAAAGAGCCGCTCGGAAATCTCCCGCGCCTCGCCGCCGAAGTACTCGCCCCCCACCACCATCCCCGCCAGCAGCAGCGCACCGTCGATGGTCGAAGCGACCGTCTCGTACCCCGTGTGGCACGGCCCGCCATCGCCGCCGTCGAGATAGTGAAAGAACACGCCGTCCTTGCGGTTCTTCTTGTTCGACTCCAGCGCGCGCAGGATGGTCAGCGTCCGCTCCTGCCCCTGCTCGCGCGTGATCCACCCGCGCTCGACCCCAACCGGGATCCCCGCCAACTGGAACCCCACCCCCGCCACGCTCACCACCGGCTTGCTCGAACGGTCCCGCACCATCCCGGTGGGCTTCTCGACGCACTCCCACAGGTACAAAAAAGCCCCGTGCTGCACCTCGTCCAGCAGTTGAGCATCCAACGCTGAGAAGCCGAACGGCGGACGTTCCGCCGCTTCGTCCATCACCGGCACCATCGACCCGAGCGCCGGTGCCTTCCCCAACTCCGCCCGCTTCTCGGACGAAGCCGCCGGCCTTTCGCCACCCCCAGCGGCACAACAAGCCAGCATCAGCACCGAAGCAATCGCCGGAATGAATGTATGAATCATGGTGCGCGATGGTAGACTAAAGGTCATGCGCGAGCGGAAACAGAACAACCCCGACGCAGCCCAACCCGCTCAGGGCTCCGCCGGTGCTGCGGGTTCCGACGCCTCACCTCGCCCGCGCCACCGCCCCGCATCCATCGAAGATGTCGCCCAGCAGGCCGGCGTCTCCACCGCCACCGTCAGCCGAGTCCTCAACAAGCCCGACCTGGTCGCCGAGGAGACTTCCAGAAAGGTCCTCCGCGCCGTCGAGGCCCTCGCTTATCGCCCAAACATGCTGGCCAAGGGCCTCACCACCCAGCAGACCCGTGTCATCGGTCTGGCCCTCCCCGACATCTTCGGCGAGTTCTATTCCGAACTCCTCCGCGGCGCCGACAGCGAGGCCCACCGCCTGGGCTATCACCTTCTCGTCAGCAGCGAAGCCCGCCTCAACGGCACCGCCCCCTCCAACGGAAGCGGCTATGTCTTCGGCCTCGTCGACGGCCTGGCCCTCATGGTCACCGAGCCCAACGACGCGCTCATCAACGCCGCGATTCGGCTGGGCGTCCCCGTCGCCGTGCTCGATGCACGCACCGAGTCCGACCAACTCGATTCCATCATCATCGACAGCGAGCCCGGCACCCGCGCCGCCGTGGCGCACCTGCTCCAATCAACACCGCCGCAAGACCTCCGCTTCGTCGGCGGTCCGCGCACCAACTTCGACACGCAGTCCCGCGCCGAGGCCTTCCGCGCCGAGATCGTCCGCGCCGGAGCCTCCGTCAAAATGGGCCAGATCGCCTTCGGCGAATATTCCACCCAGTGGGGCGAACGCTGGGCACGCGAGCAACTCAAATCCGGCGGCCTCAAGGGCCTCGCCGTGCTGTGCGCCAACGACGAGATCGCCTTCGGCGTCCTCCAATCCGCCCAAGACGCTGGCCTCACCGTCCCCGATGACCTCCGCCTCATCGGATTCGATGATTCCCGTCTCAGCGGCATGGTCCGCCCGCGGCTGTCGTCGGTGCAAGTCCCGGCGTCCGAGGCCGGCGCCGCCGCCGTGAGCGCCATCGTGAGAAGGCTCGCCGACCCGACTCTGCCACCAGAGCGCATCCGCCTCACCACCCGCTTCATCCTGCGCGAGAGCAGCGCACAGGGCTGAGAGCGAAGCCGCATCACTCCATCCGAACCCCGTGCGCGAGCACAGGGACAGAATCTCGAGTGCACACGAGCATTCGATGCTTCGGGCATTCACCATGCTGTCCCTGAGCTCGCGCTCAGGGTTCGGATGAACCAGCGCGCCGTAGCCTCAGTTCCAACTCACCCCGCGCGGCGCCTCCGGATCAAACTGCTTCTCCGCCCGCACAAGCACCCCCGACAGCGCCGCCAGTTCCCCCGTGATGATCCCCGCACGCCGCGCCGGATCACCCTCTTCCAAAAGCCGGTACTGCAGCGCCTTGTCCCCCAGCGTGCTCAGCACCGCCAGCGTCACGGCGTCGAGCAGCGCCGACGTCGGCAGTTCCATCGAGTCCAGTTCCCCCAAGACATGCTTCACCCGCGGCAACTCGCACAAAGGCCGCGACTTCAGCAGCCCCATCAACCGCTCCCGATCCTCTCCCAGCACGCCCTCATCCTGATCCCCCCGATCGATCGGCGTCAGGATCGCCTGCCGGTACAGAAGTTCCGACGTCGGTGGGATCTCCGAGACCACCCGCGCCCGGCACACGCCGTGCAGCCAGACGTGGTACGTCCCGTCCGGGTTCCGCTCGTGCCGGGCGATCTGTCCTAAACACACCGCCGGCCGGATCGGCGGCGTCCCCTCGTAATCGTTCATCCACCCCTCGCCCCGGAACACGGCCATCGCGATCTGACCCGACGAATCCAGCACGTCCTCCACCATCTGCCGGTACCGAGCCTCAAACACAAACAGCCGCAAAAGCGCGTGCGGCATTAAGGACACCCCGTCCAACGGAAACACCGGGAACGGCCTCCCGAAGTTCACCTGCACATGCGTCTCTTCAGCGGCCATGCGGAATGGTACGCCCCGGTTGCGCGGAGCATCGGGTGGCATGCTTCTGCCCTGAGAAGCATGCGATCTCGCTCAACCTTTACGCCGCAATCAAATGCGGCACGATCCCCCCGACGCCGCACACCGCCAGCCAGTCCGCCACACGCCCGCTGACCACGACAACGATCCGCGCCCCGCTGCGGCTCGCCACCGAGCACGCCCGCAGCACCGCCGCGACCAGCCGCGTGTCGCACACGTGAACGCCCGACATCTCCAAAACGATCACGCTCCGCCCGTCCAACGTTTCGTGGTCCAGTTCTTCGATCGAGCGCAGCACGCCCTCGATGTGCCCCGCATCGGTCGTGTCGTCCCACGAGCAGCACACCCCGACAATCCGCAGCCCCTCGGGTGCCGACGCACCCTGGGCCGAGGCACACAGCGTCGCCAGAACCTCGCCGAGGTGCCCGCCCGCGACCGCCGGCTTCAACTCCGAGATCGTGTTGTTGGGTGAAGCACGCATGGCAAAGTCCGATCCTGTCACCGTTCCCGACGACACACGTCGTCACAGGGGAGCGGTCAGTCATCCGCACAAAGAGACTCTTGTTGCACCTTCATGCGCGTTCCACCCCCAGACCGGCCAGAACACCCACCAAACAGGTGCCTTTCGCAAGGTGAGCCACCCCTCCCCCGACCCCTAAAGCACCCATGAAAAAAGCGGCCCCACCAAAGCAGGGCCGCTCAAGTTCACTTTCACATCATCCCAACCCGACCCCTCAACCCGCCTCGGCACGCGGATGAGCCCCGTCGTACGCCGAGCGCAGACGCTGCGTCGTCAGGTGCGTGTACGTCTGGGTCGTGGAGAGGCTCTGGTGCCCCAGCAGTTCCTGCACGCTCCGTAGGTCGGCACCGTTGTCGAGCAGGTGCGTCGCGAACGAGTGCCGCAGCGTGTGGGGGCTGATCGTTGGATCGAGCCCGACGGACTTGAGATACTTGTCCAACTTGCGGCGGACCGAGCGCGAGGACAGACGGCCGCCGTGCTTGTTGATGAACAGCGGCGGGTTGGCCCGCGAGTCGTTCCACGAAGCGCTCAGGCGTTCGTCCTGCCCCAGCACATCGCGGTAGTGACGGATGGCGGCCAGCGCGTGAGAGCCCAGCGGCACGAGGCGTTCCTTCTTGCCCTTGCCGCGGACGCGGAGAGCCTCGCCGGATTCATCAAGGTCGGTCAGAGCCAGGTCCACCAGTTCGCTGACGCGGATGCCCGTGGAGTACAGCGTTTCCAGCATCGCCCGGTCACGCGCGCCCAGCGGGTCGCGGTCGTCGGGGGCGGCGAGCAACTGCTCGATCTGCTCCACGCTGATGGCCTTGGGCAGCCGCTTGGCCTGCCGCGGCGTGCGGATCATCGTCATCGGGTTCGCGTCCACAAGGTTGCGCTTCAGCGCCCACTTGTAGAACGACCGCAGCGTCGCGATCTTCCTCGCCATCGTCGCCGGCGAGTACGACTGCTCCGACAGGAACACCAGGTACTGGCGGATCGAATCCACCGAACCGGCGACCACCGCGTCGGTCAGCGTCGAGTGGCGGATCGTCCCCGCCACCGAGCCGCCGGGGCGCGGGCCGCCCTTGGCCTTGTCATACGCCTTGCCCTCGGCGTCGGAGTTGAACGGGATGTTCAACTCGTCGCTCAGGTACTCAACATGCTGACGCAGGTCGGCGCCGTAGCACCGCGCCGTGTACGCGCTGAAGTGGCGTTCGTCGGTCAGGTACGACAGGAAGCCCTCGACAATCGGGAGCGTGTTCATCGCGATGCACTCCGCAGGGAATGGGGCCGCGTGGCCCCGGGGGTATTGGTCTGGCTGGAAGAGGTCCGGTGAGATGGCGATCCAGAAGTCGCAGACTCAGATTCCGCACGAACAGCACGCCGCGTCAGGCCCGAAGGCCCGCCGCGCAGCGGACGAACCGACCGCTCCACCGGCCACGAAGGCCGCGTTGCGCTCGCCGTCCCGTTCTGTCCATCGTTCTTGAAGCCCACGACCGAGAGTCCTTCCGAGCGCCCACTGGCGGGCGACCGGAAGGGTCACACGTCAGCGGGCAGGGTCCGCTTTTTCCGCGGCGTCGGTCACTCGCTCAGGCGGGGGGACCACTGTGGGTGCAACCCGACCTCGCTCGGCGTCGAGCAACAACTCGACCGCCCGGTGACACGCGAACCGCGTGTACAGCCTCATGCTCTTGGAATACCGCTCCCAGCCCATCGGGTCATTCGGCTCGACCCGTGCTTCCCCATACATCTCAACCTTTCGCATGATCGCGGTGTTGGATGCATCAAGAACCACACTCACGCCCGACACCGGCCCGTTGGTCATGCCCGAAACCAGTCCGGGGGGGCCGCTCGGCGTCGCCGAGGCCTGGATCGCACGGACATCGCCCGTGAATCCATCCTGAACGCCCATCGAACCGGAACGCGCGAACAGAGCCACGTTCAGGCCGATCCGAGGCGGCTGGTACGGCTGCCAACTGGTGATGGTCGAGACCACCACCGCATCGGCACCCGTCGCACGTGCCAGCGCCTTCGCCTGCGCCGGAGAATCAATCGAAGCCAGTCCCAGTGAACGCATCGCGTTGATCGTGCGGTTGAGAGGAAGACAGTCCAGGCCCTTGACCTGCCCGATCTCCTCCACAAGCGCATCGCCAACACTCAACTCGTCCACCACGCTGACGCCCGATTCATTCCGCGGCGGAACCACCGCCCACACCACCTGCCCCGACGCCGCATATGGCGAGTGAAGCCGCTCGGGGTACACCACGCGCTTGGCGGATGTCCCGCACGACCCCACCACCAGCGCGAAGGCCGGGAGGGAGATGATGAGCACAGTGGCTCGGAACTTTGCGGCACTCAAACCAGAGGCCGCGAAGAGCAATCGCTGTACGGTTTTCATGGCGTCCTGCCAAAGGAAGCGGTGGGCTCCATCCCGTCCGCGTTCGTTCGATTCAATCTGATCTATCCCGACTTCGTTGATGAGATCGGCCAGTTGGCCGCTCGGGTTTATCGGTCAATCGCGTCCCAGGACTTTTTCTCTCGGACCTTGTTTCCCAGAGAATCACGCCCATCGACTCAAGAACCCCCGGCAACTCTTGCGCGAGGAGGAGAACTCCGGGCCGTCCATCAATGAGGTTCCGCCTCACCGCCCCCCTGCACTTCCGTCACCGTCTCGCCCGAAGCCTGCTCATGCTCCGCCGCCGCCTCGGGCGCGGGCCGCATCTCTTTCTGCTGCATCATGGGCTTGCCCCGCGCCGTCGCCGTGGAACGCTCGGGCACCTCGCCCATCGCCACCAGCGCCTGCTCGGAGCCGATCGACCACAGGTTGTCGTTCCCCGCACGGTTGGACACAAAGAACACGCGGTTCCCCGGACCCCACGCGGGCGAGAGGTTCGCCGCCGGACCGGCCGTCAGGCTCGCCCGCGCAGAACCATCGGCCTTCACGATCCAAAGGTCCGCCTGCGTGGGGCTGACGCGCCCCGGCGCCGGCGTGTTCGCCGCGAGGCTGTCGGGCGAAACCACGGTCGAGAACGCGATGAACCCACCGTCGGGCGACCACGAAGGATTGATGCACGCCGCCACCGCGCTCGAGATCACCTCGGTCGGGTTCACGGCCTCGCCGTTGATGTAGTCCACGGTCCAGATCGAGAAGTAGCGGTCCCCGCGTTCACGCGAACGCTGGAACGCGATGGTGTGACCACCGGGCTGCCACGTCGGGAACAGGCCGTACGTCAGGAACCGGGTGTTCCCCGGACGGTTCACGTCCGTCACCCAGATCTCCCAGCGGTCGTTCCCCTCCGCCGTGCGGCAGAAGGCCAGCGTCTTCCCGTCCGGGCTCCACGTGGGCCGCAGTTCCTGCCCCGGATCGCTCGTCACCTGGATCGCCTGGCCGCCCGAGGCGCTCATCACATAAATGTCGTAAGAGCCGGCCCGGTTGGAGGCAAACGCGATGCGCTTGCCGTCGGGGCTCACGCTCGGCATCACGTCCTGGGCCGCATCAGAGGTCAACTGCGTAATGGCGGTCCCATCGACGCGCTTCATGTAGATGTCGCTGGTGGGGCGGTGCCGCGTCGACGCGAAGAAAACCCACTGTCCGTCGGGCGAAACGCTCGGATCAAAGTCCGAGCCCACGTCCGAGTTCGAGACCCGCAGAACGTTCTCGGTCGATTCGAACGTCTCACGCTGCTCGATCGCCGCATGGTTCGTGCTCGGCGTCTCCCCGAAGATGTTGTACGAAGGCGAGGACGAGAACCCCGCACGCGTCCCGTCCGCAACCGAAGCCTCAGCGCCGCCGGTCTGCGCCGCCGAAGCCTGCACAGCGGAGCGCTCACCAAACGGATTGATCACCCGCCGCGGCGTCGGAGCGGCCTCCACCGGAGCCGGCGCCTGAGCAACAGGCTTGGTCGCGGAACTCGAAGCGCACCCGCTCAGAGCAACGAGCACGGGGATCGCCAGGAACGCGGGCACACGCACGGTCAGAGAAGTCATCGCCGGTCTCCTTCATCAGTCCGAGAGGGGGCGGGGTGGAAATGGGACGTGCAACTCATCGGACGTTGCGTATGCGGACGTGAGTCCGATCCCCGCCCCTCAACGCCATCCGAGCCCCGAGCGCGAGCCCGGGGGCGGAATCAGCCCCCGACCGGCGTCAACCGCACTCTTCAAAGATCAACCCCACCAACGTCCAGTAACAGTTCGACGTCCCGGAATCTGGCGGACCACAGCAAAGATCGTCGTTCGTTAGGGTGCGCAGCCGGCACATTCACCCAAAATGAATCCGGGATTTTGAACGGAACCCCTTGCAATCACTCGGTTTGGGGGTATCTTGTAAGGGTCGAGAGGCGAAAGTCTGTCGGCAGTCACAGGTTTCGAGTCAGCCTCGCCAATCCGTTTTCCAAAGATGTCCATCCCACGGCTTATGTGCTGTTCGTGGGACGCACCCGGCACCTTCGTGACCGGGGCATTCAGGCACGACATGGCCGCACGCACAGGCGGTCTACACCTTTTAGAGGAGTCAGAATCATGAAGACTGGTATGTTCATCGTCGCCGCCGCCGCGCTCAGCGCTGTCGCCGGCTCTGCGAACGCCGCCGCGTTCCTCACCTTCCTCGATCCCGCCGGCGCCCGCGAGGTCAAGTACACCGCCCCCGTCGGCAACGCGACCTTCGGCACCGTCACCGCCACCGCCCTCGTCAATCTCCAGATTGACCTGACCGACAACGGCCTGGGCGTCGTCACCTTCAACGGCGTGCGCTACACCAAGACCGCCAAGGTCAGCAACGCCACCATGAACGGCTCGTCGTTCTCGGCCGAGGTGTTCGACGCCGAGTTCTCCTACACCGACGGCGCCAACACCGTCCTCTCCGGTTCCTTCGGCACCGGCGCCGGCGGCACCGCCAACGGCGGCGACCTCTTCATCAACGGCCTCTCCGGCTCCATCAGCAGCAACGCCGATGCGGTCGGCGGCTCGCTCGCCTACAACTTCGGCTCCGCCCCCATCCAGGCCGGCAACCCCGGCGCTGGCGGCACCCTCCAGGCCCTCCTCGCCACCGCCAGCCTCGCCTTCGGCGCGGCCATCGACGGCAACTGGACCCTGACCGGCATCACCCCCCGCCCCAACGTCTTCGAGGGCGGCAACGGCCTCAACTTCCTCGCTTCCTTCGATGCCAACGCCGCCTTCTCCGGCACCGTTGACATCGTCCCCACCCCCGGCACCGCCGCCCTCGCCGGCCTCGGTCTGGTCATGGGCCTCTCCCGCCGCCGCAAGGCCTAATGAATCCGCAAGGTTTCCCCCGCGATCCCAGATGATCGCGGACCCGTGGGGGGCCTGAACGCCTCGATGATTTCTCGGAACCCCGGCCCGGACAGGCCGGGGTTCTTTCTTTTTGGTGCCGCAGTCACCCGTTCCCCGCCACACCGAACCCTGTCCGGAACCGGACACCGAAGCAGGACCCCGCGAAGACGCCAACAACTGATCAAAGTTGGCCGTTCACGCCCGTCGGCCGCCGTCCGTACGATTGGGGATGCTCTCGATCCGCCCAGCGAATGCACTCGACTTTGAGGCCATCGCCGCGCTCACCAATCACTTCATCCTCCACACGTCGATCCACTTCAGCACCGATCCAGTCACAGCGACGGAACTGCGCTCGTCCTGGGAAAAATCGGCCGAGGTGTACCCCTTCCTGGTGGCGGAAGCCGAAGGCAGGTTCGCCGGATACGCCAAAGCCGGGGTTTGGCGTGAGCGCGCCGCGTACCGCTGGACGCCCGAGGCGGGTATCTACGTTGAAGAGTGGACCCGTGGGAAAGGCGTCGGTACTGCCCTCTACCGGGCCCTCCTGCACGAATTGACGGTCCGTGGCTTCGAGTCCGTGATCGGGGGGATCACGCTGCCCAACGAAGCCTCAGTTCGGCTGCACGAGCGGTGCGGCTTCGTCAAGGTGGGGCACGTGGCCCGGGCGGGCTGGAAGTTCGGTGCCTGGCACGACGTGGGGTTCTGGCAGGCGATGCTTGGGCAAGGCGCAGCCAAAGGCGAAGGGTGAGGCGTGGAGAGCGCCGACGGACCTCGAGCGGTGGGTCGGCGACAAGGGCCGGGCCGCCGGCATTCGGGGATCGGAGGGCGTTGATCCGATATTGTGTGGCTCGGGGGCTGGCCGCCGGCACGTGATCGCCGGCATCGGAGACCTCATATGACCACTCGAACTTCCAAATCTCCCGCACTCATCGTTTCTGCGGCCCTGATCGCCGCGTGTGCTTTTTCCGGCTGCGCGGGGTACGCCAACTACCCGCAGATCGGGGCGAGTGATGTCGCGGTGAACAACCCCAACGTCGCGCCCACGCCCGAGGCGGCGTTCACGGCCCTGAAGTGGGTCGTCCGCCGCTACCCCGTCGAGGGGGCCTATACCGTGAACATGCCCTCGGGCACCTACCGCCGAACCGGCGAACGGGTTATCGAGTTGCTCAAGGACCCAGACGCAAGGCTGCTCACCCCGACCAACCAGCACCTGCCCTGCTACCACATCAAACGCGTGTGGATCCGCGGCGAGCGCGCCACCGTCGAGGTGCTGCGCCCCGTGCTCCGCCCGCCGTTGGACAAGCCGGCGGGCACGCCCGACACTATTTACCAGAGTTTCTGGGTCAAGTGCGAAGCGGGCTGGAAGCCTTGGCGTGTGATCCACGCCCGCGCATGGCCGATCGGATCAGACGCGCCGCCCAACCTGCAGGGCTGGCCGGACGAGGTGCCGCCGCCCGGGAACCGGCTGGCAGATCCGGCGACCGGGATCGGTGCCGACCAGGACTCGATCCGTGGTGCCCGCTCGCCCGAGCCTGCGCCGGCACCGCAGACGACCGAACCAGTGCCGGCCCCGGCCGGTTCGGTGCAGTCGGAAGTGATCCCGGTTTCCGAGTGACACGCCCGGTGGCGAACCCCGAGAATTCAGTCTGAGCCCGCGAACTCCGCGCTGCTCCGCGCTGTGGCCGTGTCACAGACCTCTGGTCGCACCCACCCACTCCCCAGATTGTGGAAACCGGCCACCCCGGTTGCCGATCAATCACCCGGAACAACCACCTCAACCCACGACACCCCCGGAGCCAAGCCACCATGTCCACCGCCAGCGAACAACCCGTCTGGGAGGGCCGACCCAGCCAGTGGACCAACTTCTGGTGGTTCGCGGCGTGCCTGCTCGTCATCCCCATTCCGGTGGCGATCTGGAAATACCTGACCATCCGCTGCACCACCTACACGCTCTCCTCGCAGCGCTTCCGAGTCTCCACGGGCGTGCTGAACCGCGTGTACGACGATCTCGAGTTGTACCGGGTGAAAGACATCACCGTATCGCAGCCCCTGGTGCAGCGGATGCTGGGGCTGGGGACGGTGCGGATGGTGACAAGCGACGCAACGACACCGGAGTTGACGCTTGGGGCGATCGCCGAACCGTTGGTCGTCCACGACGCGATGCGGGCCGAGGTCGAGCGTTGCCGCCGCGAGCGCGGCGTGCGTGAGTTGGACGTGCATGATGACGACGGGGCGGCGTTGGGGCGGTGAGTCGGAGGGCCGGCCGCCGTACCATTACGTGTGACGTTGACCGCCCCCGAACCTCCCTCAGAGGCCGCCGCTGGAAACACGCAGGGCGTGCGCCGGTTGCTGCTCGCCAGCCGCTCACCGCGCCGCCGTGAGTTGCTGCGCACGGCTGGTTTCGACCACGGCGTGATCGACGCCAAGATCGACGACGGCCAGTTGTCCCCGGGTGACTCGCCCGCGCTCGACTGGGTCGCGGCGCTCTCGTATCTGAAGGCCCGAGCGGGGTGGGACTGCCTGAGCGGCGACCAACGCCGCGACGCCGTCGTGCTCGGAGCCGACACCGTCGTCGAGAAGCACGGCGAGATCATCGGCCAGCCGCGCGACGAGGCCGACGCCCGCCGCATCATCGCCCTGCTGGAAAACGGCGAGCACCGCGTCCTCACGGGGGTGACGCTGCTGTGTGCCGAAGGGGAGGAAACGCTGCCCGGCGTGTTCGTGCCGATGCCGCGCCGCCGAACCTTCACCGATGCGGCCACCGTGCGGGTCGGGGCCATCGGCGAAGAGCGCCTTTCGGCGTACCTCGCTACGGGCGGATGGCGCGGGAAGGCCGGCGGGTACAACCTTTCCGAACGTCTCGCCGATGGTTGGCCGATCACCTTTACCGGCGACCCCGGCACGATCATGGGGCTGCCGATGGAGCGTCTCGGCCCGATGCTCCGCGAACGACTGGCGACGCCCGCCAAACGCTCATGAACACCGGCGCGATCATCCCCCTGTGGCTCGGCGTGCCGGTCGCGGCGGTGCTGATGCTCATGGTCGCGGCCCACGCATTGGCCGTTGGTGAAAGCGACCACCCCGCCAGCCGCAAGCGCATCAGGCAGGCCAACGGCGTGATGATCCTGCTGACGGTCCCGCTGCTGACAATGGGCTTCTGCGTGCTCAGCCCGCGTTCGCACCCGCGCGAGTGGGCGCTGGTCTGGATGGCATCCTTCGCGCTGCTGGGGTTCGTGGTGCTGCTCGCGGTCGCCGATGTGCTGAACACGCTGCGGCTGCTGCGGGCGGCCAGGGCGCGGCTGCGCCGTGAACTGGTGCATGGGGCGAGCGACCAGAACGCGCCCGACGGAGCACCGACCGATGCGGCATGACGACCGCCGGTCGCGCCCGCCCGCGCCGGGGTGGCTCGGCGCGCTTGGCGAGCCGGTCTACCGCTGGGCCGTCGCCCGCCGCAATGCCCGTTTTGACCGCGGCGAAGACGTCAACCGCTTCCCGCTGCCGGTTATCAGCGTCGGGAACCTCAGCGTCGGCGGCACCGGCAAAACACCCATGGTGGCGCTGGTGGTGCGCCGTTTGATCGAGATGGGCCGTCGCCCGGCGGTGGTGATGCGGGGATACAAACGCCGCGCCGGGGAGATGTCGGACGAACAAGCAGAGTACGCGGCGATGTTCGGCGATTCGGTGCGGATCGAAGCGGACCCGGATCGGTCCGGGGCGATCTCGCGTTTGATCGCCCAAGCGGCGTGCGACAGCGTGGTGCTCGACGACGGCTTCCAGCACCGGCGCGTGGCCCGCAACCTCGACATCGTGCTCATCGACGCGACAGGCGACGTGTTCGCGGACCGCCTGCTGCCGCGGGGCTGGCTGCGCGAGCCGGTGCAGTCCCTCGCGCGAGCGGGGGTCGTGGTGATGACGCACGCGGACCGGGTGAGCGAGACCGACAGGCAGAGAATCTGGGCGCAGGTGTGTGCGATCGCCGGCAAGGCGCTCCAGGTCGAAGCCGTACATGCCTGGGCAGCGCTGCGCGTGTTCGAGAACGGGACGGAACGGGCGGAACCAGTCTCATGGCTGGAAGGACGGCGCGTCACGGTCGCGTGCGGCATCGGCAACCCCACCTCATTCTCCGCTCAGGTGCGATCCGCCGGCTGCGACGTCGCGAGCGAGACCTTCATGCCGGACCATCACCACTGGAATTCCGCTGACCTGGCGGGCCTGGGCGGCCGCGCCGGGATATTCGAGGCGGCACCCGCCGCCGATTGCGTCGTCACCACCATGAAAGACTGGGTGAAACTCCGCGAGGTCCCCGGCTCGCGCGCCGTGGCATGGGTGGTCCCGCGGCTTGAGTTGGCGATCACGAGCGGTGCCGAAGGCTTCGATAGGGCACTCCGGCACGCGGTCCTCGGGGCATGAAGCGCGCCTGCTCAAGCGCGGACGCCGGGCGTGGTGCCGCCGTCGGAATAATACTTACGCCGGTTTCCGGCCCTTCAAATCACGAGTCTCCGCGCGGGGCTCGGGCACCTCAGCGTCCTCCTCCTCCTCGTCCTCGTCCACCTCAACATACTCCTCGACCTCGACATACTCGTACTCATCGTCATCCGCTTCGGCATCGGCATCTTCAGCCACAGCCTCGGCGTCGTCCTCGCCGTCTTCGCCTTCATCCTCTTCGACGGCCGCGTCCTCAACCTCTGCCGATTCCTCGTCCGACACCTCGTCAACCTCATCAACTTCGTCGGCTTCCTCGACTTCGTCCGTCGCGTCGTCGTCCTCGACCTCGGCTTCCTCGATCACCGGCGCCGCATCCCGTGCCACTGAAGTCGGCGACCCGGGGGGCGACGACTTCAGTGCCGATCCCGCGGCGGTCGCCGATCCCGCAACAACACCTGCCGCCGAAACTGCACCGGTCTTCGCCGCCACCACACCCGCCGCAGCCCCCCCACCGCTCAGCATCCCCGCGCTCGCCCAGTTGATCGCCGCCTTGGGCGACACCTTCTCCGGGTCACCCTCGGTGTCCGTCTTGACGCCGATCCGCTCCTTCGGCTTCCCGAGGCGCGTCCCCGAGGCCCCATCGGTCCCGTCTTCGTCATCAACCTCAAACGCCTCATCCTTCTTCGGCGTCGGCGCGGTCAGCGCCGCCGGCGGCCCGCCCGTCCCGCGCGCCACCACCGGCTCGCCGTCTTCGTCCAGCACGATCCCGCCGCCGATCTCGGACAGCCCCGACCCGGCGACCGGCGATTTCTTCGCCGCATCAGGATCAAACAGCGTATCGGGCCGGTCCGTCATGCCCTCCTTGGCCAGGATCGCCTTGATGGCCGCCCATTCCTCCTCGCTCATCACCACTTCACGAGCCACCGACCCCTTGTGCTCGCCGATGATCCCCACGATCCCCATGAGCTCAATCAAGCGGCTCGCCCGCGTGTAACCGATCGCCAACCGCCGCTGCAGCAGCGAAACGCTGCCGCGCCGCGTCTCCAGCACGATCTCGACCGCCTTGTCGAACAACGGGTCTTCCTGCGCCGCCTCCATCGCCTTGGCCTCGGCCTCCTCGGGCGACGCCGTGTTGAAGTTCCCGTTCACCTTGCCCAAACCGCTGTTCCGAATGGCCACAAGCGAACGCTCAAACGACGGCGCCGAGTGCTCCTTCACGAACTTCACCACACGCCGAGTCTCGCCGTCATCGACCAGCGTGCCCTGGGCCCGCATGGCGGTCGAACTCCGGGGGGTCAGCATCAACATATCGCCCTGACCCAGCAGCAGTTCCCCGCCCTTCTGGTCCATCACGATGCGCGAGTCCATCCCGCTGGCCACCTTGAACGCGATCCGCCCCGGCATGTTGCTCTTGATGAGACCCGTCACCACGTTCGCCTGCGGCCGCTGCGTCGCCAAGATCAAGTGAATACCAACCGCGCGGGCCTTCTGCGCAATCCGCACGATGGATGATTCCACCTCCTTGTTCGTCATCATCAGGTCGGCGAGTTCGTCGATCACGAACACCATGTACGGCAGTTTCCGCGGGATCTTCGCCTCTTCCAGTTCGTTCTGCGGGTCGAACCGAAGCTTCAGTTCCTCCCACCCCAGCGCGTTGTACCCGCCGATGTCGCGGCAACCCGCCTCGGCGAGCAACTCGTACCGCTCGTCCATCTTGCTGACGGCCCACTCCAGGATCGCCGCCGCCTTGCCCATCTCCGTCACCACCGGGCACATCAGGTGCGGGATGTCCTTGAACTGCGACAACTCCACCATCTTCGGATCAACCAGCACCAACTTCAGATCACTGGGCTTCTGCGTGTACAGGAACCCCATGATGATCGCGTTCATGCACACGCTCTTGCCCGACCCCGTCGTACCCGCGATCAGCATGTGCGGCAGCCCCGCCAAGTCGATGATCAGCGGGTTCCCGCTCGCGTCCTTGCCCAGGAACAGCGGCAGTTTCATCTTCGCCGTCAGTTCGCTCGCCGTCATGAGTTCCTTGAGGCGCACCTTCTCCTTCTTGCGGTTGGGCACCTCGACCCCCACCGTGTCCAAACCCTCGGTATTGGGCACGATGCGCAGGTTCACGGCCTTCAGCGAGCGCGCGATATCGCTCGCCACCGTCTGCACGCTCGAAACCTTCGTCCCCGGCGCGAGCCTCACCTGGTACAACGTGATCACCGGCCCGGACTCGATGCCCACCACTTCTCCATCGATCCCGTACTGGTGCATCGCCGCTTCGAGCGCGGTCGCCTGCTCGCGGACATAAACCTCCATCTCCGCCGAGAAGTTCTGCTCCGGCTCTGACAGCAAATCCAGCCCGGGGAAGATGTAGTTCTTGTCCGCCTCTTCCTCGCTCTTGCGCAGATTCCGCAGAGCCTCAAGGTCGCCCTCGCTGGCCGACTTCTTCTCCGCGTTGTTGAACCGCACCGGCAGCCGCGCGATCTTCTCCCGCAACGCGGCCTCATCGAACACCGCCGGCGCATCCGCCAGCGGCTCTTCGTCCTCGTCCTCATCATCGCCGCCCGAGGGCACAACCGCAGCCTTCCCCGGCTTCCGCTTCGCCGACTCATCATCCGGATCGAACGCCCCGCCGCCGCCGAGTCCGCCGAGTTCCTCATCCAGCGGCTCGACCTCGACCTCCGCCTTCTTCTTCAACTTCATCCGCCCCCCAGGAACAATCGTTCCATCGGGGGCAACCCCCAGCCCCGCCAGCCGCAACTTGCGGTCGTCGTCCACATCGTTCACGCGCACGCCAACAACCGGAGCCGCCTTGACCATCTTCCCACCCACATACCGCGCCGCACCCGCCGCAACCCCCAGCGCAGGGCGCGAACGCCGCCACATCTCCCGCGGCACCGTCACCACATAGTGGTCAAACGCCACCGTCGCCCCGATGAACCCCGCGAACAGCAGCCACATCGACGTCCCGATGAACCCGAACCGCAGCGTCAGTTCATGCACCGCCGCGATGCCCACCAAGCCGCCGCCGCCCTGAGGCAGCGCGCTCCAGGTCGGCGCAATCAGCGCATGGAACCCCGAGAACGCCACCGCCACGATCACCACACCCAGCCCCCGGATCACTACCTGCTTCACCGGCCCGCGGAACGCCACCTGCAGCAGCCAGCCGCCCAGCGCCAGCGCGATGATCCACGCCCCCGACCCCACCATCGTGAACACCTCGTGCGACACCCACGCACCCACCTGCCGCCCCCAGTTGGCGATCTCGTGGATCTCACGCACCGGGGCCACCGCCTTGCCCGGCGGGTCGGCGGGGTCAAACGACACCAGACTCAAAACTAAAAACACCCACGCACCCATCCCGCCCACCCACATCAGGCGGGCGGCGTTCGACGGGGACACGTCACCGCCTCCCGAGTCGGCCTTGCGGGGTGCGGAGGGTGCGGACACACGAGAACGTTCCACGGCACGCCGAGCGCGCGCGTCATCAGCGACTTGAGCCATACCCCACTTATCGGCCCCACCCCCGCGCCTTCCTGATTTTGGACCACCCATTCCACCACATGTCCCACGCAAACCCGTGGAATCCGTTCTTACACGGTCTACATTGATGGCAGGAACGCCGCATCCGGGTGGGCCACCGGTCCCCGGTGGCTCCCCGTCTTTCTGCAGTCTGAAACCGTCCCAGGCCCACACCCCCCCGGCACCAATCCCCCGCCTCCGGAGCGTCGATGAAGAACCTCATGTCCCTGACCTTCGCCAAACGCATGATCGTCGCCGCCGTCGCAGCGCTCGCCGCGGCCGCTGTGCCGTCGATCGCCACCGCCCGCACCCTCCCCCTGCCGACCACCTCCGCCGACTTCACCACCGGCGGCTCACCACCCAGCACCACCGACTACGCCCCGTTCCGAAACTTCAACAACTGCCAGTTCTGCCACGCCGACTACAGCCTCCCCCCGGATTATCTCGAGCCCGACTTCCGCGCTCCCGGCCGCTGGGCCGGTTCGATGCACGCTCACTCGGCGCGTGACCCGCTCTTCCTCGCCGCTCTCGCCGTCGCCAACCAGGACGCTTCGTTCTCCGGCGAGTACTGCCTCAAGTGCCACGCCCCCGCCGCCTTCCTCGAAGGCCGCGTCGTCGGCGCGCCCAGCGGCAGCAACCTCACCGCCGCCGACTTCAACGCCGGCGTCTCCTGCCACTTCTGCCATCGAAACGTCAACCCCACCTACACCGCCGGCCAGTCCCCGGTGGAAGACCTGCCCATCCTCGCCGCCCTGACCAACCCGCCCGTCGGCCGCGGCAACGCCCAGTACGTCATCGATCCGCAGGACCGCCGCCGCGCACCCAACGACCTCGACGCTGATTGGGCCAACACCCCCAACGGCCAGTGGCCCGGATTCCACGCCTACCTTCAGTCACCCTTCCACAAGTCGGCACAACTCTGCGCCACCTGCCACGACGTCTCCAACCCCGTCTTCTCCAAGCAGCCCAACGGCGATTTCACCCTCAACCCCGTCGGCCAGCCCCACCCCACCGGCAACCCGCACGACATGTTCCCCGAGCAGCGCACCTACAGCGAGTGGCTCAACAGTTCGTTCGCCGCCCCGGGCGGCGTCGACATGGGCGGCCGCTGGGGCGGCAACATCACCACCGTCTCGCAGTGCCAGGACTGCCACATGCCCGACCAGACCGGTCTGGGGTGCCAGCCCGACTTCGAAGGCCCCGAACGCAACGACCTGCCCTACCACGGCTTCACCGGCGTCAACCGCTGGATGATCGACGTCATTCAGAACCTCTACGCCCCCGATCTCGTCTTCTACCAGATGCAGGCCCTCGACCGCGCCAAGACCGACGTCGAGTACATGCTCGCCAACGCCACCGACATGAGCGTCTCGCAACTCGGCGCCGAACTCCGCGTCCGCATCACCAACCAGTGCGGGCACAAACTCTTCACCGGCTACCCCGAAGGCCGGCGCGCTTGGATCAACGTGAAGTTCTTCGACCAGAGCATGGCCCTCATCGCCGAGCGCGGCAACTACGACTCGCTCACCGCGACCCTCACCGAAGCCGGCACCAAGGTCTACCAGGTCAAGCACGGCCTCGACGCCTACATGGCCGCCCAGACGGGCAAGCCCGCCGGGCCTTCGTTCAACCTCGCGCTGAACAACAAGGTGCTGTTCGACAACCGCATCCCGCCCCGCGGCTTCACCAACGCCGCCTTCGCCGCCGTCGGCGCGGCCCCCATCGGCGCCACCTACGCCGACGGCCAGCACTGGGACGACACCGCCTTCCTCATCCCCCAGGGCACCAAGTTCGTCGAGGTCCGATTCCTCCACCAGATCGCCAGCCGCGAGTACATCGAGTTCCTCCTGAACAACAACACCACCAACAACGCCGGCGTCACCATCTACAACGCCTGGATCGCCACCGGCATGAGCCCGCCGCAGACCCTCGACCTCGTCAATAACGCCGTCAACAACTTCCTCCTGGGCGACCTCAACGGCGACGGCACCGTCAACACCCTCGACCTCACCGCCTTCCTCGGCAACTTCGGCGGCACCAACAAGAAGCCCAGCGAGGGCGACCTCAACGGCGACGGCGTCGTCAACACCCTCGACCTCACCACCTTCCTGGGCAACTTCGGCCAAAGCCTTTAGGCCCACCCCTCCATCCGAACCCCACGGGCAAGCGTGGGGGCAGAATCGCTCCCCATGCCAGCACCCCACGAACGGCCCCCCCAGCGCGGGCCGTTTTCATTCCCTGGCCGAGACCTGTCGCCCCCAAGTGGTTCATTCAGGCGAAAAATCAACGACATAAATCATTGCCCAACAAGCATTTATGAAAATACTGAAAAACAATGAACCGATCAGTCTATTTGCGGCATCTCATCACCGTCCGCCGCAGAAATCACTCACCGGCACCGTGCCGGCTCACCCAAACGCGACGAACACCACTGGAGACCTTCCCATGTCGACCGCCACCGCCAACGTGAACGCCCTCCCCCTCATCGACCCCGCCACCGCCTCCGGCAAGGCCGGCGAACTGCTCGCCGCCGTGAAGGCCAAGTTGGGCCTGGTCCCCAACATGACCCGCGCCATGGCCAACGCGCCGGTGGTGCTCGAGTCGTACGTCAACTTCTCCGGCGCCCTGGGTCACGGCAAGTTGAGCGCCAAACTCCGCGAGCAGATCGCGATCCTCGTCGCCGAGGTGAACGACTGCCACTACTGCCTCTCGGCCCACACCGCCATCGGCAAGTTGGTGGGCCTGAAGGACGCCGACCTCGCCGCCGCCCGTGACGCGAACTCCGAGGACGCCAAGACCACCGCGGCGCTGAAGTTCGCCAAAGCCGTGCTGGTGACGCAGGGCGCAGTGAGCGCCGAACAGACGGGTGCGGTGCGCAAGGCCGGGTTCAACGACGGCGAGATCGCCGAGATCATCGCCAACGTGGCCCTCAACGCGTTCACCAACTACTTCAACAAGGCCGCGGGGGTCGAGGTCGACTTCCCCTCGGTCACGCCCCGCAAGCGCTGAGTTTGGTGCAAATCTGAACGGTTCCATCCGATGACTTTCCCCGGCACGCCCGCTGTCATCGACACGGGCGTGCCCTTCTGCGCCGACCATGACGACCAAGCGTCCATTCTCCGCCGCCAATCCCGCCCGTCGTGGCCCCGGTCGTCCGCCGCGTGAACTGCGTGCCGACGGCCCCGGGCCGCGGGAGCGGTTGCTGCGTTCGGCGGCGGCGCTGTTCGCGGCCAAGGGGATCGCCGCGGTGGGGCTTGATGAACTGACCAAGCACGCGGCGGTGGCGCGGATGTCGCTGTACCAGCACTTTCAGAACAAGGAAGGTTTGGTGGCGGCGTATCTGCGAGAGAGGCATGACGCATGGATCGCGTGGATGAAATCCGAAGGGGCGAAGTTCGCCGATCCGCGCGAGCGGCTGCTCTCGATCTTCGACACCCTCGCGGCGTGGCACCGGATGGATGACTACTACGGGTGCCCGTTCGCGCGGGCCGCTGGTGAACTGGGCGCGGGCGAGGGTGCGGTGAAGGATGCGATGGATGAGCACGCCGTGGAGGTGACGGTGTGGCTCGAATCGCTGTCGCGCGAGGCGGCGCATCCGCGCCCTTCGGAACTGGCGGCGAAACTGGTGATCCTGATCAACGGGGCGAACCTGTGCGCGGCGCGCGGGGGGGAACACGAGCGCTCGGCGGCGCTGGCGCGGTCGATGGTGGAGATGTTGCTGCGCGAGTCGGTGGGGTGAGCCGTGCGGCGGTGAGTTTGCGGGCGATCTCTGTCCCCGAGCTCGCGCTCGGGGTTCGGATGGCCTGCCGGGTGGAGCCGATCAGACGCTGAAGGATGAGCCGCAGCCGCAGGAGGCGGTGGCGTTGGGGTTGTTGAAGACGAAGCCGCGGCCCATGATCTCGTCCTTGAAGTCGACGGTGACGCCGTTGAGGTAGAGGAGGGATTTGGGGTCACAGATGACCTTGACGCCGTGCTGCTCGAACTCCTCGTCGGTGTCCTTCTGGTTCTCGGTGAGGTCGAGGAGGTAGGAGAAGCCGGAGCAGCCGCCGCCCTTGACCCCGACGCGGAGGCGGACCTTCGCGGCGTCGAGTTCCTGCTGCTGGATGATGGTCTTGATCTCGCGTGCGGCGGTTTCGCTGATGGTGACGGGCATGGGGTGCTCCTTGTCGTTGTGCTGGTTGTTTGGACAGGGGATTGTAGGGGGCGGGGTGTGGTGGGGTTGGGGTGACTGGGGGGTGGCGAGGAGGGTGGCTTTGGGGTTGGGTTGGAGCGGATGATGCTGGATTTGTTGGTGGGTATGGGCTGGGTTTGGTCTTTTCCTTTGCCCCTGCCGGGGCAAGAGAGAACAGGGTCGGCTTTCCACGGGCTGGCCGGCGAAGCGCCGTCTGCGCCCGTGGCTACAGCCCGGCACCCCGCTGGGGTGCGGGATTGGTCTTGTGCTACGCAGTTGGGATTTGCACGGTTGGTGTCGTCGTGGGGTTGGTGCCCACACCGGCTGGAAGCCGGTGCCACCTTGAGGAGCGTTGTTGCGGCTTTTCTTGTGGTTTCGGGTTTGTTGGCGGGGTGGATCTGGGTGATGAGGTGGAGGGCGTGGATGGCGTCTGGGGCTGCTTGCGTTTTTTGGCGTTGTGCTCGGGCGGTGGCGATGCGGTCGAGGTGGTCCATCATCTGCTGGGTGCGCGGGTGGTCGTGCCAGGCGATTAGTTGGGTGAGGGAGAGGTTCAGGCGCGCGGCGAGGTCGCGGATTGATTCGCCTTCGAAGAGGAAAGTGGTGAGGAGGTCGGTGAGGGTGTCTTGGTCGAGGGATTCGATGGACTTGGTGAGTTCGGGGGTGATGAGGGGGGTGGTGTTGGTTGTTGGGGATTGAGTCGCCCCGTTGGGGCTTTGCGCTTTGTGGTCGTGAACCGTGGGTTCCGCTTGCCCGCCTTTGGCGGGCTGCGCTTCACCCACGGCAACGGACTGGCGGCCCTCCGGGCCTGCGTTGGGAGATTTCGTTGTGGTGGTTTCCGCGCGGGGCGGTGGCTCATTGGCATCGGTGAAGAGTGCCTTGAGGCGGTTTTGCGGGTGGAACGCTGGCGCGACGGTGGTGTGATTGTTTTTCCCGGAAGACATACCTCTCAGTATTCCCCGGCGGCGGCGGGATGCAAATGGAATTTGGTGCAGTGACTGGGAGATTGCGCGCGCTTACGGTCACTGTGGGGAAGATTTTTGTGGGAAGGCATCAAGGCATCGAGGCATCGAGGCATCAAGGGGGGTGGGGTGGCCGGGGATGCAGGGCACGACTTTGATCGGAATCAAAGTCGTGGCACGGGGTGGCGTGGCGGGTTCGGCACGGGCGTATCACGCCCGCCGGAACGACGTGAGAGGTCCGTGGCACGAGGCCCGGGCCACCTACCTCAATACACTCATGCGATGACACGGCCGAAGGCAGACTGGCGACGGCAGGGCATTGCGGTGCCTGTTGTTACATGCTTGATGATCGGCTTTGTCTGCAATCTGGCGGCTACCTACGGGTTTGTATTGGCGACACACCGACGTTCTGCGTCATCTGCGCCAATGGAGTTCCTTCATTCCCAGACCGCGCCGATTGGCGCACTCGGGCTCGCAGACGCAGAGATGGTGCCAAATGCCTTCATGAGTTACACGGAGTTTCGTTTGGTGTTGTGGGACATGCAACGATCTACCAGAACTGCCACTGGCGGCGAAATCCGTTTGGTCTGCGATCTGTGGCAGTTCGGTTGGCCATTTGTGTCGCTCCAATCTCAGTCATGTCTTCGATTCAGCTACTCATCGACCACGGCGAACGGGTACGTTCACGGCAACGGCCCCATTTGGTGGCGAGAAGGAATCCCAGTCGCCGGTGTGCCAATCCCAGTCCGCCCCATCTGGCCCGGCTTCCTCATCAACACCCTCTTCTACGCGGCCATCGCTGCGGCAGCACGCGCGGCGCACATCGCCCATCGATCGCGCAAGCGCCGGCGCAACAACCAGTGTCCTTCTTGCGGATACAGCCTCCTCGGTCTCACAGCGCCCGGCGTGTGTCCCGAGTGCGGAAGCGGCGTGAACTCGATCGCGCCGGCGATGTCGGCGCTCTCCACTTGAAGCGTGTCACCCCTTCGGGGTTCTTGGATGTTCTTCGTGTTTTCCTGGGGTTCTGCTCGAAGACTCGCTCCACCCCAGGCTAGGTTCGAACGGCCCTTCGGGCCGGGAGCGTGTCTTCGATCACGTTGGGCCATTCAACATGCCCCCAAGGACGTAAGCATGCCACCGGGAATCGGCGGCCGTACCAGCACGACGCGCGGCTCGGAAGCCGCGCGTCGTGGCACCGCTCACCCCTTGACTACCTTCGCCGCCTGATAGCGGCCCTCCAGCACCTTTTCCGGGTCGGCCCTGAGCCACTGCTGGAGGATGCCGGCGTAGACGCTGCGGAAATCCGCCGTGAATTTCAGGTCGCCGTTGTCGAGGTTGGTGAGGCTGGGGTGGTTGCCGAGGATGCCGGGGCGGACCATTGGGCCGGCGAGGAACATGGGGGCGGCGGTGCCGTGGTCCGTGCCGTTGCTGGCGTTTTGGGCGACGCGGCGGCCGAACTCGGAGAAGGTCATGGTGAGGACTCTGGCGTCGTTTTCCTGCTGTTTCAGGTCGGCGTAGAAGGCCTTGAGGGCCTGGGCGAGTTGTTCGAGGAGGTTGGCCTGGGTGCCGTTGATGTTGCCCTGGCCGGCGTGGGTGTCGAAGCCGCCGAGGGAGACGTAATAGACGCGGGTGGGCATCTCGGCGGCGATCATCGAGGCGACCGTCTGGAGTTGGCGGGCCAGGCCGGTGCGGGGGTATTCGGTTTCGGGCTTGCGGTCGACGGCTTTGCGGATGCGGTCGGAGGCGATCTGGGCGTCGAGGGCGGTGCGGGTGAGGAAACTGGCTGAAGTGTCGGCGTGGTCGTCGGTTGCTGGCGCGGGCGCGGCGTCGGGGTTGCCGCGTGTGATGTGGTGATAGGCCTCCGCGAGGTTTTCGTCGTTCATATCCTCGCCGGTCCAGCGGAAGAGGTCGGGGGACTCGAAGGCGATGGGCTTGAAGATGCGGCCTTCCATGGCGAGCGGGGCGGTGCGGCCGAGGGCGATGCCGGCGTCGGAAGAACACTGGTGTGATCCGTCGGTGCCGGGGGCTCCGTTGCACTGGTTGTCGAAGTAGCGGCCGAGCCAGCCTTCGCCGGTGCCGGTGGTGTCGGCGGTGTGCCAGATGTCCATGCTCTTGAAGTGCGAGCGATTTGGATTCGGGTAGCCGACGCCCTGGATGATGGAGAGTTGGCCCTCTTCGTAGAGGTCGCGGAGATTGGCGAGTTTGGGGTGGAGGCCGACGCCGTCGGCGTTGGAGAGTTTGAGGACGTCTTTTTGGGGGATGGCGATGGCGTTGCGGGCCTTGTAGTACGCGGGGTCGGCGAAGGGGACGACGGTGTTGAGGCCGTCGTTGCCGCCAGCGAGTTGGATGACGACGAGGATGCGTCCGTCGGCGGTGCCGGGGTTGGAGGTGTGGCCGGGGCGGACTTGGGCGGCGAGGGCGCGGGCGGAGAGATCGATGAAGGCGGGGACGGTGAAGGCGGCGGAGGCGAGGGTGATGCCGCGGGTGAGGAAGGCTCGGCGTGTGTGGGGGGTTTGCATTGGTGAGCCTCGCGAGTTGGATGGGAGAATCACAGAACACACAGCACAGATCACAGAGCACAAATGGGAACGGCTGGACGGTGAGTCAGGGTTCTTGTCCGCCCTCGATGCCTTGATGCCTCTTGCCTTGATGCCTTCCTTGTCAACAGAGTTGGTAGTCGGGCATGGTGGCGATGAGGGTGAGGGCTTTGGTGAGGGAGTCCGGGGTGACGCCGTCGTTGCTCTTGAAGTGATCGGTCAGGAGTTGCTGGTGTTCGGGCTTTGGGTCGGTGCCGAGGGTGAAGCGGAGGAGGTAGGTGGCGACCTGGGCGGGGTCGGATTCGCTGCCGGGGGTGGTGGATTTGAGGTCTTCGAGGAGCGGCGTGGGGTTGTAGCGGTCGGTGGCGGCCAAGGGGTCGTAGCCCTTGGGCATTTTGCCTGTGAGGAGGAAGTTGGCGATGTTCTGGCGGACGAAGAGGGTGGAGGTGTTGATCCAGTTGCGGCCGCCGGACCAGCCCGCGACGTTCGGGGGGAAGAAGAGGTTCTGGCCCATGAGGTCGAGGGCGTCGTTGAGGACGCCGAGGTCGCGGACGGGGGTGCGGAGGGAGCGGACCATGCCGACGACGAGTTCGGCGGGGCTCTTGATGTGGGCGTTGACGTTGGCGGGGTCGTGGAAGTGTTCGCTGAGAAACAGGGTGCGGAGGAGGGGCTTGAGTTCGTAGTTGGAGGCGCTGAGTTTGGCGGAGAGCTGTGCGATGACTTTTTCGTGGGGCTTGGCGCCTTCGGTTCCCGGGGCGGCGTCGCCGGCCAGGGGGTTCACGAGGTAGCGGTAGAGTTTGGTGGTGATAAAGCGGGCACAGGCGGGCTGGGCGAGGACGATGTCGGCGAAGTCGTCGCCGTCGAAGGCGCCCTGGCGGTTGAGGATGGACTTGTTGGCGGTGTCGTGGGCGTCGCGGCGGAAGACGAAGTCGTTGAAATCGAAGGAGTAGCCGGTGAGGGCGCGGGCGCCTTCCTTGATGTCGCGTTCGGTGTAGTTGCCGACGCCCAGGGCGAAGAGTTCCATGAGTTCGCGGGCGAGGTTCTCGTTGGGGCTGCCCTTGCGGGATTCGTCGTTGTCGAGGTACTTCAGCATCGCCGGGTCGCGGACGATGGCGCGGAGGAGGGTGCGGAAACTGCCCACGGCGTTGCTGCGGAACAGGCTGTTCTGCAGGAACTGGTGCCAGGAGTTCTCGATGGTGCGGTAACTGGTGGCGAAGTGGCCGTGCCAGAAGAGGGTCATCTTCTCTTCGAGGGGGCGCGGCGTCTCGATCATGCGCTTGAGCCACCACTTCTGCATCGCGCGGATCTGGTCTCGGTCTTCGCGCTCGCGGCGTTGGCGGTCGATGCGGATGGCGGCGAGGGCGTCCTCGTCCTGGGCCTTGCGGGCGCGGTTGATCTCGGCGCGTTCGGCCGCCGTGGGCGGGCGCATGATGTCGTTCTTGAATCCCTCGGGCGGCGGGTCGATGGCGGGCGCGGGGTAGGAGGTGACCTGCTCGAAGTTCAGGACGTGGTCGACGGACTTTTCGGGGCCCCACTGTGCGAGGAGGCGGTACTGCTGGGGGGTTCCGCCGAAGCCGGCGCGGAGGAGGAGGTGGCGTGCGTGGTCGTAGGACCAGTCGGTTTTTTTGACTGGGGCGAGGGAGGTGGTTGGGGGGCGTGGGGGCATGGGTCGTTCCCACCGAGGGAGGGTTTTGGCTCAACGCGGGTGGAGCTGAGGGATTGCGATGGTATCGATGGGAAACGGGTGTAGGGGATAGGGTGTGGGGTGTGGTCTGGGGTTCATTGTGTGCGAAGGGCTTTGTCGGGCGCGATTCTGTCCCCGAGGTGGCGCCCCCGGTCGGGGTTCGGATGGATGGGGCGTGGGCGGGTTGTCCGGGCAGTTGCTGAATCGGGGGGGGTGGGGCACAATGCGGGTTCGGGCGGGACATGTGACTCTTCTCGGTTTTTGATCGGCTGCTTTAAGGACTGCACCACCATGGCGACCACCTCTGGAACTGCGGACATCGGACTTGTCGGCCTCGAAGTGATGGGGAAGAACCTCATCCTGAACATGGCCGACCATGGGTTCAAGGTGGCGGTCCACAACCGGTCGGCGTCGAAGGTGGGGCCTTTCCTGAAGGAGAACCCGCCGAGCGTGCTGGGGCCGGGTGGGGCGCTGATCGGGTTCACCGAGCCGGACGATGAGAAGGCGCGGCTGAAGATGTTCGTGGATGCCATCAAGAAGCCGCGCAAGGTGATCCTGCTGGTGAAGGCGGGCGAGCCCACCGACGCGACGATCAACAAACTGGTGCCGCTCTTGGAGAAGGGCGACGTCATCATCGACGGCGGGAACGCGCTGTACACCGACACGCAGCGGCGCGAGAAGGCGCTGAATGACAAGGGGCTTTTGTTTGTGGGGTCAGGGGTTTCGGGTGGTGAGGAGGGGGCGCGGTTCGGGCCGAGTTTGATGCCCGCCGGGAAGCCGGAGGCTTGGGCGACTTTGAAGCCCATTTGGGAGGCGATCGCCGCGAAGGTGGACGCGAACACCGGGAAGCCGATCCCGGGTGCGGCCCCCGGTAAGCCCGTGAAGGGCGGCGTGCCGTGCACCACGTTCATCGGCTCCGACGGTGCCGGGCACTATGTGAAGATGGTGCACAACGGCATCGAGTACGGCGACATGCAGATGATCTGTGAGGCCTACGCGCTGATGAACCAGGTGGCGGGGTTGTCGCCGAGCGAGTGCTCGGATGTGTTCAAGCAGTGGAACACGGGCGATCTGGACTCGTTCCTGATCGAGATCACCGCCGATGTGCTCCAGCAGAAGGACCCGGTGACGGGCAAGCCGTTTGTGGACATCGTGATGGACGCCGCGGGGCAGAAGGGGACGGGCAAGTGGACCAGCGTTGGGGCGCTCGACATGGGCGTGCCGGCCCCCACTGTTGCCGAGGCGGTGTTCGCGCGGTTCATCAGCGCGATCAAGGAAGAGCGCGTCGCGGCGTCCAAGATTCTGAAGGGCCCTGCCGCGAGCGGGTTTGATGCGACGGCGGGGAAACTGTTCAAGAGCAAGCAGGAGTTTGTGGACGCCGTGGGGCGGGCGCTGTACTGCTCGAAGATCTGCTCGTACGCCCAGGGGTTCCAGTTGATGGGCGCGGCGGGCAAGGAGTTCAAGTGGGACCTCAAGTTCGGCGAGATCGCCATGATCTGGCGCGGCGGCTGCATCATCCGCGCCGGGTTCCTGCAGAAGATCAAGGAGGCGTACGACAAGAACCCCAAACTGGCGAACCTGCTGCTGGACCCGTACTTCGCCGGCACGGTGGAGAAGAGTTCGGACGCGTGGCGGCGCGTGATTGCGGCGGGGAGTCTGGCGGGTGTGCCGATGCCGACTTTGGGGAGCGCGCTGTGCTACTTCGATTCGTATCGCAGCGAGCGGCTGCCCGCGAACCTGCTGCAGGCTCAGCGGGACTTCTTCGGGGCCCATACGTACGAGCGTGTGGACCAGCCGCGTGGGAAGTTCTTCCACCTGGATTGGCCGGCGAAGGGGCGGCCGCAGGAGGAGAGGTGAATAGTCAAAAATCGGAATCAGGCCCACAGAAGCCTCCGCGCGGCAGATATCAGTTTGGTCGAGACAGTTTGTGGTTGCCGCTTTCAGCGATGGAGAGAACTGCGTCACTTCGGATTCGAGATGTCCTTGCTCCCCTTGAGCCCTTGGCACGGAACGTTTACGACTCGGCCGTAGTAGCGCCTACGTTGGCGGCCAGTCGAACTGGCTCCCGTGACGTCGCGGTTGCAGCTCTTTTCCTGAAAAGATGCCTTACAGATTTTCGTAGCCTTTGGCTACTGCTGGAAAGGGGATACACAACATCCGCGGCCGCGATTGCGGCTTCGGTGTATGAGCATGCACTCGTTGTCGAATGCGTTGCTGGCAATCCAGAGGCGGCCGAGCATATTGAACAAAGCGCAACAGGAGACGTGCCCTGGAGCGTTCAAGAACTCTGCAAGAGATGTTCAGCAGCAAGAAGTACATCGGAGGTCGGTGTTTCGCCCTCGTCCTCGCAGATGCCTGATTGGGCAAATCTCTATGCCCCGTATATGATGCTCTGCAAAGTCAAGCACCCTACAACCCGAGCGGCGTCACACGAAGCCGGGGGTACACAGGTGCAAGATCGCACATTCGTCGTGATGGCGTGTCCAGATACTCGAGATGAGGACATTCATTTCAAAATATCAGTTGCCGCAATTTGTATTATTCGATTGGGTAGCGCTGTAACGGGTTTCCTTCGAGGCTCCGAAGCGCAATCTACTGATCGACTAGTAGTGGCTGTCAGTGTACAAATCTCGCAAGCGGTGAACATGGCAGCACAAGTGATGTTGGAACAACCGGGAGGTCCGCCTTTCACTATGGGGCCAGAACGAGAGAAACTAGCACGAATCGCAGGTGTAGCTTCCAAGTCGGGTGCAGGGGTACGCCGCTCTGGGCGGGGTGGCATCGAAATCAAACCTTGACCCGTGGCACTGAAGTCCCTTCCGACGGACTTCAGTGGTGTCGCTGCGGGTTGGTGGTCCCGCAGTGCGGTCGCAGCGGACGGCGTATTGGGTGGCGTCAGCCCCCGGACGGTGCCATGTGATCGCGAGGCATAAATGTGGCGTGTTTCATGCACGGGACAGGCGAGCGCCATGAAATGGCCAGGTGCCACGACTTTCCGGGCCTTGACGGAAAGTCGTGCTCCGGGTGGAGGTGAGAATGAGTTCGGGTCCACGAGCACGACTTTGGTGAGGACACCAAAATCATGGCACGGTGAGAGTACGTGCGGTCGTCTTGTCCCAGGTGCCAGGTGCCACGACGTTTCGGGCCTTGACGGAAAGTCGTGCTCGCCGTGTGCGTATCCAAGAGCACGACTTTGGTGAGGACACCAAAGTCGTGGCACGGTGCGTGTGCGGCGGTCGTCTTGTGCCAGGTGCCACGACTTTCCGAGTCCATGTGCAATCCAAGAGCACGACTTTGGTGAGGACACCAAAGTCGTGGCACGGTGCGTGTGTGGCGGTCGTCTTGTACCACGACTTTCCGGGCTTTGACGGAAAGTCGTGCTCCGGGTGGGGGTGTGAATAAGTACGGGTCTACGAGCACGACTTTGGTGAGGACACCAAAGTCGTGGCACGGTGCGTGTGCGGCGGTCGTCTTGTGCCACGACTTTCCGGGCTTTGACGGAAAGTCGTGCTCCGGGTGGGGGTGTGAACAAGTACGGGTCTGCGAGCACGACTTTGGTGAGGACACCAAAGTCGTGGCACGGTTGGTACTCCCCGAGTAGATTCGAGCGATGGACGGTGAACGCCCCATCCGCAAGCGGCTGCGCCGGCGCGAGGGCTTTGGGGATGTGCGGTTCATCACCTTTTCAACCTATCGGCGGCTGCCTTTGCTGGGGAATCCTCGCATCCGGGATGTGTTCGCGTCACGGCTCGCAGAGGTGCATGACGCGGGGCGTTTCGAGTTGTTCGCGTGGGTCGTCATGCCGGAGCATGTTCACCTGTTGTTACGGCCTCACGATGACGTGGGGTGGTCCGGCATCGCGTCGGGACTGAAGAACTCCGTGGCTCGGCGTGTGCTGCATCGTTGGCGTGCGCTCGATGCTCCGATTCTCGCCAGGCTCCGGGTCGATGAAGGCACGTGCCGATACTGGCAGCGCGGAGGCGGGTTTGATCGCAACGTGAGGGACATGACCGAGTTCACCAAGGCCGTGAAGTACATCCACCGGAACCCGGTTGACCGGGGGCTTGTGCGCGAGCCGTCCGATTGGAGATGGTCGAGCGTGCGGTGGTGGATAGGTGAGCGGGACGGGGAAGTGCGGTGCGATCCGCCGCCGGGAGAACGAATTGCGTGGGATCGGTGGCGCGGGTTTGTGTGACGCGAACCGTGTCGCGGCTTTCCGGGCACTGACGGGATGTCGTGCTCAGGGGTGGGGGTACAAAAAGAACACGACTTTGGTGAGGCACCAAAGTCGTGGCACGTTTGTGGGTTGTGATGCGTCGATTACTTCTTGTCGGAGGCGGGGGCTTCGGAGCGCTTCACGCTCTTGATCTCGACGGTCTGGGTGGGGACGTTCTGGTGCATGCCCTTGTTGCCGGTGGGGACGGCCTTGATCTTGTCGACGACGTCCATGCCGGAGACGACTTTGCCGAAGACGGCGTAGGCGGCGCCGTCGTTGGGCTGGTCGAGCATGGCGTTATCGACGACGTTGATGAAGAACTGGGAGGTGCCGGAGTCGGCGATGTTGGTGCGGGCCATGGCGATGGCGCCGCGGACGTTTTTGAGGCCGTTCTTCCACTCGTTCTTGACGCCGGGGCCGGTGGGCTTCTGGGCCATGTCGGGGGTGAAGCCGCCGCCCTGGATCATGAATCCGGGCATGACGCGGTGGAAGATGGTGCCGTCGTAGAAGCCCTTATCGACGTAGGTGAGGAAGTTGGCGACCGAGAGGGGGGCCTTCTCGGCGTTGAGTTCGATCACGATGTCACCCATCGAGGTGGTCATGGTCACATACTGCAAGGCTTGCTCCTGTTTGGGGGCTTCGGGTGCGGCCCCCGGAGTTGCCGCGGGGGCGGGGGCGGGGGCGGGCTTGGGGGTTTCTGGCTGGGCCGCAGGCTTTGGTGCTTCGGACTTTGGGGCGGGGGCGGGGGCGGGGGTGCCCTGCGCGAAGGCAGGGGCGGCCTGGCAGGCGAGGGCGAGGACGGCGGCGAGGGCGAAACTGGTCTTCATGGGTTGGCTCCGGGGGTGGGATTGTTGGGCGGGATGGTATCGGGTTGCTGACTGATGGGTTGGCGGCGTTGGGTGGGGTGTTGCTCCGCGGGTTGGGTCGTTTACCTTGCGGGGTATGAGGACGCCGAGGATTGCTGCTGTGGTGGTTGGGTGTTTGGTGGCGCTGGCCGGGGGTTCCTGCACGTTTGAAACCGGGCCGCGGCTTCGGGCGGCGGGGACGGTGGGTGTCATCCAGACCGACCTAGATGTCCAGTCGCTGGCGATGTCGATGGCCGACGATTACACCGAGGCCCTCTTCGAGGCAACTCGGCCGATCATCATGGACCCGGCTTCGAGCGCCACGGCGCGCCAGGTGGCGCAGACCTTTCAGCGGAACGGGACGGCGTCGGCGATCGATATCGCCGTGGGGCCGAACCCGGATGCTTCGGTGCTGGACATGCTGATCCTGGTAACGCTTCAGCGGTGGGCGTTTTCGGCACACGTCGTCGGCGGCGGTATCGGTGAAGAGGCGGCCACGCGGGCGGCGGCACGGTTGCAGCAGGCAGAGACCGAGGCGTGGTCGGCGGCGGGGACGGTGCTTTCGGCGGCGCAGCAGAAGACCATGCGGGAACTCATCGATTCGTGGATCAGCGCGAACCCCGACCGGTTTGAGGTGGCGTTTGTGCGGTTCGATGAGTTCGTCGACATCCGGTATGCGCCGACGGCGTCGGGCCGCAAGGCCGCGTCGGGGCTGCTGCGCGAACTGACCGAGGCCAGCGCGGTGGTGGATTCGGCGCGGCTGCTGGGCGAGCGGGCCCTGTGGTACGCGTCGCGCTACCCGCTGGTGCTGGGCCAGCAGGTCGAGACCACGGCGTACCGGCTGGTGGACCAGCCGGAGGTGCGGTCGGCGCTGGGGGCGGTGGAATCGGCGAAGAAACTCGGCAATTCCATCTCGGCTCGCGCGGATTCGCTGGACGCCGACCTGAAGGCGCAGCAGGAAGTGTTCTTTGCGAATGTCGCGCGTGAGCGTGCCGCGGCGGTCGAACAGGCCAAGGAGGCGACGGGCGAGATCGTGCGGGCCGCGGCGAAGGACTTCGAAACCCGGATCAACGCCGCACGCGACGCGGCGGTGACGCAGACCTTTGACCGGTTCGCCAAAGAACGCAAAGACCTTTTGGACGACCTGCAATCCCGCGGCGGCACGATCCAGGCCACGCTAAACGAACTGCACACCACTATCGATACTTCGACGGGCCTGGCGAAGGAACTCACGGGCACGGTCGACGCCATCGACCGCGTGGTGGCGCGGTTTGATAAGGAGGCCGTGCCGGGAAAAGAGCCGCTGGACATCAAGGACGTGCGCGACGCGGCGATCGAGGCGACCAAGGCCGCGGAGAAAATGACGATCCTGCTGGAACGGACGAACGACCTGGCGGACTCGGACATGTGGGACCGGCGGCTGTCGCAGTTGGACCACGCGACCAACAGCGTGATCGACCGGGCGTTTTGGCGCGGGTTGGTGCTGGTTTTGATTCTTGTTGTGGGGCTTGCGGTGGTTCGGTTGATCCCGGTGCGGGGGCGGATTGGGGGGTAGCGGTTGGAGTGGGCAGCGCACGAGTTTGGTGAGGCAGCAAAGTCGTGGCACGGGGCGGGGTTATGGGTCTACGGAGTGTTTTGGGGAAAGATCGCAAATGGCGGGGAACCAATCGCAACGTCGGGCACCTAACATAGGCGGGCACGTGGAACGGGTACTCGGTCCGCCACATGGAGCTGCGATATGTCTTCACGCCTGAGTCAAGTCATTGGGCACATCTTCGCCGGCTTTGCCATTGCTAGCACCGCGAGCGCTTACCCCACTTCACTCCGTGCGAACATCTCGCTCGAATCGCAGAGCAGTATTGGTATTCCACAAGACACTTTGTCGCTATTCGCTCCCGATTTCTTCGGGGGAGTGGAAGTGCTTCCGGGTACGTCGGTCCTCGTCGCACCTTTGAACTCGGCCTACGCCGCTCCTATGACCATTTCGATGGACGTGTCCACCGTTGGCAACCAGCGGACCGTGACGATTCGGTACGCATCAACGTCATCGATTAGCCTTCTCTATCCGGCAGCGGCGGATGCTTTGCCCGCCGCGCCACCCGGCGGGTTCTACGCGGTTGGTTTCCGTGTCGGGTTTTCCGACAGTCAGTGGGACGGGTCGCTCGTCACGCGCACGGCGTTTGCGATTGATGACGGCGTCGTCATCCGCATGGGAACGAGCCAGAGCACAAACTCGGTCTTCCCGTCCGCGGCCGGATTCAGGGGATCAAGCAACCCCGCGCTTCCAAACTTTGACGGCTTCGGAAGCGGCGTGATGGATGCTTTTGAGTTTCGGACCGCCTATCGAATCGTGCCGAGCCCCGGTGGATTCCTGATGAGCGGTGCAATTGGGGCCTTGGTGGTTCGACGACGTCGGGCGATTTGCGCCGTCGGGAACTGAGGGCTGGGTGTCATTAGAGTCATCGTCGTGCCACTGAAGTCCGTTCCGACGGACTTCAGTGCTCTTTTCGCCCTTGCCCGTTCGGCACTGAAGTCGGCAAAGTCGCCGACCTGAGTGGCACGCCTCTCGGCCGGGTGCCACGATGGGCCGTCTGCGGCCCGTCGTGCTTTGGAAGCAACCGTGATTCGCACGACGCTCGCCGAAGACGTCGAGCATCGTGGCACGGTCCCGGACTAACCGCTACGCCAGCGTCACGCCGAACTTGCTTGCGAGGGTGGTGGCACCCTTGGAGGTGTACTCCTCGGCGAGGGTGTTTACGAACTCATCGAGGGCCACTGCGCCGGCATCCTTCTGCAGGCCGCGGACTCGGACGCTGACTTGGCGTTGTTCCGCGTCGCGGGGGCCGACCACGGCGAGGTAGGGGATTTTTTCGTCCGCCGCGGCTTTGACTTTGCCTTGGATTCGGTCGTTGGCGGTGTCGACGGTGGCTCGCAGGCCGCGGGCTTTCAGCATGTTCACCACTTCGATCGCGTAGTCGTTGGTCTTGTCGCTGATCGGGAGCACGCGGACCTGTTCGGGGCTGAGCCAGAGGGGGAAGTTGCCGGCGAAGTGTTCGATGAGGACGCCGCAGAAGCGTTCCATGCTGCCGAAGGGGGCGCGGTGGATGACGACGGGGCGGTGCGGGGTGTTGTCGGGGCCGATGTAGGAGAGGTCGAATCGCAGGGCCATCTGGTAGTCGATCTGCACAGTGCCAAGTTGCCACTCGCGGCCGATGACGTCCTTGACGACGAAGTCGATCTTTGGGCCGTAGAAGGCGGCCTCGCCGGCTTCCTGACTGAACTGCACGCCGAGGGATTTCGCCGCGACGATGCACGCGCCTTCGGCCTTGTCCCAGGATTCCTTGGTGCCGATGTACTTGGCGCTGTCGGGGTCGCGCAGGCCGACGCGGACGCGGTATTCCTTCATGCCCAGGGTGGCGAAGATGGTCTTCACGAGGCTGAGGCAGCCTTGCACCTCGGCGTCGACCTGATCCTCGGTGCAGAAGAGGTGGGCATCGTCCTGCGTGAAGCCTCGGACGCGGGTCATGCCGTTGAGTTCGCCCGACTGTTCCCAGCGGTAGACGGTGCCGAACTCGGCGAGGCGGATGGGCATGTCGCGGTAGGAATGCGCGCGGCTGGCGAAGATGCGGGCGTGGTGCGGGCAGTTCATGGGCTTGAGCATGAAGCCCTCGACGAGTTTGTCGTCGGCCATCACGCGATCGGCGGCGATGGCGGTGGACTTGGTGCGCTCGTTGATCCCCGCGGCGAGGCGGGCGGCGACGCCTTCGACGCGGTTGATCATCTCGGCGCAGGTGCAGCCGGACTTGCTGAGTTCTTCGAGGGCGTTGCGCTCGATGATGGGGGCGAACTGCGAGTCCTTGTAATAGGGATAGTGGCCGGAGGTCTTGTAGAGATCGAGCGACCCGATGTGCGGCGTGAAGACTTCCGTGTACCCCTGCTTGCGGAGTTCGGCGCCGATGAACTGTTGCAACTCGCGGCGGACGATGCTGCCGTTGGGGGTCCACAGGACGAGGCCCTGGCCGACCATCTCATCGATGACGAAGAGGTGCTGCTGCTTGCCGATGACGCGGTGGTCGCGCTTTTTGGCTTCGTCGAGTTGGTTGAGGTAGGCGTCGAGTTCGGCCTGTGAGCCGAAGGCGGTGCCGTAGACGCGGGTGAGGCGGTCGGAGTTCTCGTCGCCGTGCCAGTAGGCGGAGGCGAGGGACATGACGCGCGCGGCGCCGATGCGTCCGGTGGAGGGGACGTGGGGGCCGCGGCAGAGGTCTTCCCAGGCTTTGCCGGGTTCGCCGGTGGCATAAAAAGAGAGTTGCACAGACTTCGCATCGCCGCTCTTGAGAATCCAGTCGGCGGTCGCGGCCGAGTCCCCACCCAGCACTTTCTCACGAAGCGCCAGCGCGTGGCCGACGAACGAACCCGGCAGGTCGCCGAGCGTCGCCGATACGGCACGATTCGCGTTGTCAATCTTGTACTTGTTGCCTTCGCCCTTCAGTTTCGGCAGTCCCTCCCCGGCGTTCACCTCGTACCGCGTGAACTTCCGGTCCTCCTTGATGATCTCGGCCATCCGAGCGTTGATCTTCTCGAAGTGGTCGCTGGAGAACTTGATCTCCGGCGGGACGTACATGTCGTAGAAGAAGCCGGTGTCTGTGGGTGGGCCGTAGGCGAGTTGCACCTGCTTGCCCAGCACGTCCTGGATGGCCTCGGCCATGACATGGGCGGCGGAGTGGCGCATCAGGAAGAGGGCGTCCTTGCTGACGGTGCCGTCGCGGTTTTTGGGGGTGACGATGGCGACCTTGGCGTCCTTTTCGATGACGAAGTTGAGGTCGCGGAGTTCGCCGTCGACGACGACACCCAGGGCGTCCTTGGCGAGCCGCTGGCCGATGGACGCGGCCACGTCGTAGCCGCTCACGGCGGCGGGGTATTCACGGACGGAACCATCGGGGAGGGTGATCTTGGGCATGGCTAGGATCGGGGTTCACCGCGGAGACGCGGAGACGCGGAGAGCGCGGAGTCGGAGGGGAGGGATTTACCGCGGAGAACGCGGAGAACGCGGAGGGATGCTGTTAGGACTGATTCGTGGAGGGAGCGTACAGGCGGAGGGCTTCACACTGGGGACAGCGGTAGGCGACGACCTTGTAGCCGGTTTCCATCTGGGCGTATTTGGCATCGCCGATGGTGAAATGGCCGCGCTTGGGCTCGCCCTCGCACCAACGCGGGAGGTTGACGCTGGCGGCGTGGCCCTGGTCGGTCATGAAGCCGAGGACCATTTCTTTTTGGCAGACGAGGCAGGTGGGTTTGTAGGCCATGGGGGTGGGAGCGGGAGTGGGGATTGAGGAGTGGGGAGTGGGGAGTCGGAGAAAAGAACAAGCCCGGCGGTGGTGCCGGGCTTGGGGGTTCATAGTGCTTCCGCCGTTCGCCCGGCGGGGGCGGCGGATGGTCAGGACGTAGTCGTGGTGGTGGTTCGCGGCGACATTGAGGCGAAGTTTAGCGGGGTGGGTTGGGACAGGCAATGGGCGCGAGTGCTGTGCAGCAAGAATCGGCTGCCGGGTTCTAGATATAGTGGCTGCCGCGCGACCCCCAACCGCCGGTAGCATGCTGCTGCCTCGGCGTCCCCTCCCACCACGCGCTCGACCACTCGACCACTTCCCCCCGCCCCCCCCGATGCTCTGCCCCTTCTGCGAATTCGACGACGACAAGGTCATTGACAGCCGCGCGTCGGAAGGCGGGCGGGTGATCCGGCGGCGGCGTCAGTGCCTCAAGTGCCAGAAGCGGTACACGACGTACGAGCGTGTCGAAGAGACCGTACGGCTGACGGTGATCAAGCGGGACGGGTCGCGGGTGCCGTTTGACCGGGAGAAGATCCTGAAGGGGCTGCGGAGCGCGTGCGGGAAGAGGCCGATCGCCGAGGAGGCGAAGATCAAGTTGGTCGACGGCGTGGAGGAAGAGGTCCACAAGCAGTTCGACCGCGAGGTCGAGTCGCGCGTGATCGGCGAGATGGTGGCGCAGCGGCTGAAGGACCTTGATGAGATCGCGTACGTGCGGTTTGCGAGCGAGTACTTCTCGTTCCGAAACGTGGGCGAGATCATGCAGCAACTCGAGGAGTTGAGTCTGCGCGTGAAGGACGTGAAGGAACAGCAGCGGATGTTCTAGCCCGCCCCGGAGTGTTCGGGGCGCAAAGCGGCGGAATGCCGAACGATCTTGAGAGACGGCATTCCGGACTCCATGAAAAATCCCGCTTTCGATAGCGGGATGTCTTTGGCGTTTGAGATGGCTCTGCGTGCTCAACGTCCCACTGAGGGAGGGGGCGGGCTCGTCCGCCCGGCTCATTCTTCTGTGGTGTCGGAAGGCACGGTCTTCTTGGTGGTCTTCTTCTTCACCTTCGGGTTCTTCAGGGAAGACGTGCCGAGGCCCTTCTTCTTTTCCTGGCTGGTGGCGATGTCGTCCTTGAGTTCGGCCTCCATGTAGAGGATGACCTTGCAGGACGGGCACTTGGTGAGGTCGCCGCGCTTGAGCAGGACGCTGACGAGTTCGATGGGGAGGATGGTGAAGCAGGCGCCGCAGGAGTACTCCATGTTGCGCCGGTCGGTCTCCATCAGCGGGGCCATGATGTGCTCGCTGCCGGTGGCGAGACGTGCGGCGTAGTGCTTGAGCGCATCGGGCGGGACGCCGGTGGTCTTTTCGGCGCGTTCGGCGTTGAGTTCGTCGAGGCGGCCCTGGATCTCCGCTTTGCGTTCGTCGCGGTCGCGCTTGGCGATCTCGCGGACCTTTTCGCGCTCGGTTCTCTGGGTTTCCAGCGCGGCGGCGTCGACGCGCATCTTCTCGACCTTGGTCATCGAGGCGATGGCCCGCTCTTCGATGAGCGACTTGTCGGCCTTGAGCGTGGCGGTCTCGGTGACCATCGCCGAGTGCTCTTTGCTCGTCTGGGCGTTGTTCATCCGGTCGCGGAGTTTTTCGATGCGCTCATCGATGCCCTTGGCCTCGTTCTCGTCGTTTTTCGCGGCGGCTTCGAGTTGCTTCAGGGTGGTGGCGAGGGCGTCGTGCCTGCCGGCGATGGTGGAGAGGAGGGTCTCCTGCTCGGCGAGGTAGGTTTCGGCGGCCTTCAGCCTGCCGGTCAACTCCCGGAGTTGGCGATCAACCTTGAAGAGTTCGACAAGTTGGGTGGTGACTCCCATGCGATATGGCACTCGTCTGTTGGCGTGCCCGAGGGGACACGCCGGGGGGGCGGGGGAACCGGGGACAACCGGGGGGCAATCCGGGGGGCGTTCCGGGGAGGAGAAACGAGTCGTGAACGGGGGATTGTAGCAGAAATGTTCGGGCGATCCCACGGGGGTCAGGCGGAGAGCCAGGTGAGGATCCAGTAGGCGATCGGGGCGACAAGGAGGGGCGAGTCGATGACATCGAGGACGCCGCCGAAGCCGGGGAGGCGCTGGGAGTAGTCTTTCATGCCGGCGTCGCGTTTGAGGAGGCTGGCCATCAGGTCTCCGGCTTGGCCGACGACACCCAAAAATCCACCAAACACAGCCCCGTGCCACCACAGGACGGGGAACTTCAGGCCGGCGGTGTCGCTGAACGAGGCGGCGAGTGCGCCGATGGCGGCGGCGAGGGCCACGCCGCCGAAGAGGCCCTCCCAGGTCTTGCCGGGGGAGAGCCAGGGGATGAGTTTGTGCCTGCCGATGGCGCGTCCCGTGAAGTAGGCCCCGATGTCCATGCTCTTGGTGATGAGCAGCACGGCGAGCAGGGCCCAGCCGTTGAACTCCTTGCGGAGCAGCAGGATGAAACCGCCCATGAGGCCGACGTAGACAAAGGCCAGGAGCGTGGAGGCGGACGAGGCGATGACGCCCTGCACGTTGTGGTGGCGCGAGTAATAGATCAGCGAGGTGAGCAGGACGACACTGGCGGCGGTGCAGGCGACGGCGATGCCGGACACGCCGTGGAGTTCGCCGGGGGTGAAACTGGAGGTAAGGATGCCCAGGAGAATGGAGGCACAGACGATGAACTTGGAGACGACGACGTTTTCGGCCTTGAAAACGCCGACGAGTTCGACACCCGCGCCGACGCCGATGAGCAGCAGGATGGGGAGCAGGACGACGCCGGGCATGACGGCGTGGGCGGTGTGCAGCCACTGATCGAGCCAGACCGCGGCGATCAGCGCGATGATGAGGCAGGGGCCGAGAAGGAGGCGGTGTTTCAGCACCGGGGGAGGGTAGCGGGAAATGGAACTGTTGCGGGGGATATGGGCGATGGCCGCGTGACGGGCGACGGCGTGTTGGTCGCCCCGTATGGCTCACCGTCGGAAGAAGATTCGGCGATGACACTACGCTCAGAGCCGCGATTTGCGTGTCCCGAGGGGATCACCGTACCACTTCCCGCGAATCACCTTGGCCATTAGAATGCTCGCATGTTGCGAAACACCATCATCGTTGCGGCGGTCGTTGCTTCGTTTGCGCTGATGTGCCGGGCGCAGGTGCCGGGGGTGAAGCCCACGCCTACTCAGATCGCCCAGGTCCAGCAGATGCAACAGGCCGCGAGCGAGGCATCGAAGTCGAAGACGGAGAATCCGCCGAGCCATCGGGTGCAGGTGCTCCTTCTCGAGATCAAAGCGAACGCCGAGCATCCGAAGTTGACGGCGCTTCGGGCAGAGGCGCAGAGCGGCAAAGCGACGGCGGGGCTGATTGCGATTGCGGACGAACTGATCGCGGCAGGGGTTGGGTCCACTTCTTGCAACGTGACGATGATCGTCAATGCAGGCAGTGGCTCTGAGTGGAGTAATAACGAAGACGTTCCCTATCAGGTCTCAGATGAGCAGAACAAAGTGGTTGAGCGTGGTGCTCGCAGCATTGGGTACAGGCTTGAGTGCAACTCCTCCGGTTCCACGGGCGAAAAGGCAGCCATCTCCCTGAGCTTTGAATGCACCCAGTTTCCGCATTCCAAGCGGGAGGTAGAGGGATTCCGCGAAAAGAAATCGATACGCTGGCGAGGGGCCTGGTCCGGCATGAGCGGATCGGAGGCCGTGCTCACGGCCGAGACACCGCGGAAGCATGGAGTCGCCGTCGGCGACGTGCCAACGGAGCGCTACCTCCTGCTTCGCGTCGATCCTCAGGAGTGAAAGACGGTCCCCTACGGCACCCACGCCGCCCAAGACAGCACCACCGCCAGCACCGCCGCAAAGGCGAGTTTCAGGATGGCCGCGGTGAACCGCCCCACTGCGGCTCCGCCGGCGACCTTGGCGGCGTGGTTCATTTGGGCGTCTTTGTGCGTGAGTTCGAAGCCCGCGGCGACGAGGCCCGAGCCGAGGGCCGCGCCGATCAGCGTGCCGATGATGGGGATGGGGATCATGACGGTGCCGGCGAGGGCGCCGACGATGCCGCCGATGACCGCGCCCCACATGCCGCGCCGGGTCGCGCCGGCGCTCTTGGCCCCCACCGCCCCGGCGGCGAACTCGGAGATTTCAGCCAGGATCGTGATGCCCGCGGCGATGCCGAGCGTGGTCCAACTGAACAGTTCCGGCGGGTACAGAAGTTTGAGCAGCAAGGCGGCGAGCAGCATCAGCCACAGGCCGGGCAGTTGCAGCAGCGTGAGGGCGACGCACAGGAGGTTGAAGAGCGTGACGCCGAGGGCGATGAGGATGGGGGTCACGCGGACGATCCTTCCGAGCCCCGTGCGCGAGCACGGGGACAGCATGGCTCCGAATCACATCGTCTTATTCCGAAGCGGCCGCGCCGTCTTTCGGCGCATCGGCCAGCGCCGGCTCCTCGGCCTTTTCCTCTTCCGGCGGCACGTACCCCGGCGAGGCCTTTTCCATCTCCAGGAACCACTCTTCGAGCGGCGAGTATCGCAGCAGGTCGAGTTTGATCTGGCCCAGTTCCTTGACCTTGAGTTCGACGAAGAACTTGTGCCACAGGCGGCGGTCGATGTCCTCGATGTCGGCGGGGACGAAGGACTTGCCGGTGGGGAGCGTGAGGCGCTGGACGGCGGGCTGGTAGCGGTACTTGGTGCTGCGGCACTTGAGGAGGAAGAAGACAATGTACGCCGCGAGACCCAGGCCGATGACCATGAAGAGGTATTGAACGGGGATGTCGAAGGGCGAGAGCGCGGCGGGCTGGTTCTTGCTGGCCCACTTCTTTCTCAGTTCAGCGAGTTTGCCTGGCGCATCGGGCATCGAGGTGTCGGGGCCGGGCGTGGGGGCCTGGCCGGCGGACAACTGCGCTTCGATCGTGTCGAGGCGGCGGACCATCGAGAGCGATTCCAGCCAGCGGAACCGCGCGAGATCGACGCCCTCGCTGAGCGTGGTTTCCTTGAGTCGCTTGAGTTCGGTGGACGGGGCCTTGACGCCCGAGAGGGTGACGGCCCCGGTTTTGTCCGCTTCTTCCAAGTACTTCATCTGGAGGTACTCGGCGGAGTCAAGGCCGCGCTGCGGGTAAAGGATCAGCGCGTCATACGAACCCCACACGCCCAGGATGAGCATCGCCAGCAGGAAGGCGAGCATCTTCAGCACCCAGCGCTTGTTGAGCGAGGTGGAGAGGGTCTCGTCGCCGGGGGTCGAAGGCGAAGCGGGTGTGGTTGATTGTTCGGCGTCGGGCATCGGGACTCCAATGGGTGTGGCGGCCCCACTTTATCGGTCAATGTCGATGCCCGCGAAAGTGTTCGCCCACCACGCGTCGGCCCACGCTCGGCCGGAGTCGGTGGTGAGCACCGTATCCCATCCGCCTTCCCTTGACGCCCGGAGGGGGATGCGGGGGTAGGTGCCCTCGGGCTGGTCGAGGGCCTGGTTGAACCACCCTTCCAGAATCCTGACGACCCTTTCTGAGGGGGTCTCTTCGCGGGTGGATTGGGGGGTGGGCGGCCCTTCGGGGGATGTCTCTGGATGGCCGAAGAAGCCTCGGTTCATGCTGGTCCGCCGCTTGGGATTTCCGATCTAAATGCTTTATTTACAGAGATTTACGAATCGGCAAACGGGCGAATCAAACATTCGTTTGACGTGTCCGACAATTGTGTGCAACGGCGGGTGCAGGAGATGGAATAATAGGGGTGTCGGGAATCGGTCGTCCACGCACCCGCGAACACCCGCCCGAGCGGCGGCTCGCCGAGACCGAGAGGGATGCCCAGGCATCCAACCGATATGTTTTGGGGCTGATTCGCCCCACTTGGAGTTGACCATGAACCGCGTTCTTTCCACTTCCGGCGTTTCTTCCCGCACCGTCCGCGGCGCGAAGGCGATTCTGGCCGCCGCGGGCCTTTCGGCGGTGGCGCTGACTTCGACCGGCTGCAGCAACGCCGGCGAAGGTGCCCTTTCGGGCGCTGGCCTTGGCGCTCTGGCGGGCCTGGGCATCGGTTCCTTGACCGGGTCGGCCGGCGGCGGTGCTGCGATCGGCGCGATCGCCGGTGGTCTGGGCGGTGCCGTGCTGGGCGACCAGAACGAGCGGCGCGAAAAGAGCCGCAGCAATGATTGGTGATTTTGCGCGGTGCGCCGTGAAGTTCGCGATTTGCGCCTGAACGCGTGAGCGATGACACTTTGATGTGAGTGATTGGCCCGTGCCTTTGGGTGCGGGCTTTTTGTTGCGCAGCGATTCCGCGGCTGGCTGGAATGCGGTCCACCGCCGCTCCTGGGCTTTGAATGTCCCAGAATCACGCCAATTCTGCCTTGTTTCGGGGGCTTTTTTGGGGTATACTCACCTCGGAGTCTCTATCACCCCCACGCACAGGGAGAGGTCATCATGATGAATCGTTCCGCGTTGCGCCTGCTCGGCGCTGTTCCCGCTGTTTCTGTGGCCTTTTTCGGCGGCGCCGCTTTCGGTGGCCAGATCACCGAGCCGCAGTTCAACGTTTCGCTCAGCACGTCGATCCAGCGCAGCACCTTCAACAACAACGAGCCGGCGTATGTCACGTTCCCGCGGCTGAGCGTCAGCGGCTTCACCGACCCGAGCAGCCCCGACAACTCCGCCCAGGTGTCCTCGCCCAACGGGAACTTCAATGGCTATGTCAACGCGCAGTTCAATGCCAGCAGTGCGAACTACGCCGATCTGCAGAGCATGATCAACGAGTACACCGCCGGCAACTGGACGCTGACCATCACCGACGGCGTCACCCGCGCCGTCAGCACGTACACCTTCGGCGTCCAGGTGAACGGCATCACCGACGCGTTTCTCAGCCCGGTGACGATCAACAACTACGCGCCGGGGTCGACGATCCCGGAATCGCCGGAGTTCTCGTGGTCAATCGGTGACGCGAGTTCGTACGACTCGCAGTTCTACTACTACTCCGGGACGGGGGGTTTCGTCGCTTCCGGCGCACCGGCGACGCAGTGGGCCCCCGGCACTCTGGCGGCGGGGACGTACCAGTTCGGCACCGTGTACACGAACAACCGCCCGTCGAGCGAACTGTTCGTCGTGAGCACGCCCACGCCGGTTCCCGCGCGGGGCGCGAGCAACATCGCGAACTTCACCACGAGCCTTGCGTTCCAGACGCGTGCGGACGTGAGCGGGCTGGTGGTGGTCCCGACGCCGGGCGCTGGTGCAGCGGCTCTGATGGCCTGCGGCGTTCTCGGCTCACGCTGTCGTCGGGCTTGATGTGAGATTGGGTTGAGATCGATGGTGCTTCTGGCCCGTGCCGATTGGTGCGGGCTTTCTTTGTTTGCACAGAGTGGGAACCGCAGGGGTTGCGCCCCTTTACGAAGCGGTCAAGCCGAACGAGCCGAGGAAGGCCGTCAGGTCGATGGTGTTGACCGCGCCGTCGGCGTTGAAGTCGCCGCTCAAGCCGGTGCCCAACGAGCCAAACTGGCCCAAGAACGTGGTGAGGTCGATGGTGTTCACGGCACCGTCGTGGTTGATGTCCGCGAAATGCGCGACCCCTACCCTGACCGAGTTTCCGCTGACATCGGACCACCAGCGGAGGTTTGGGTTCGGGAGGGGATCGCCGCCGACGGAAGCGAAGCCACCCGTGACGGCGACGGTGGATGTGAGCACCGTCCAGACGTCACCCCACACAGGCGCGTAACCAGGTGTGAGTTCGCATTGGAGCGCGCCGGCAAGAGCGGTGGTCCCGGTGATGGTGATGCGCCCATACTGGTTCGCGGCGCGGCCGCCGAACTCGAACACGGTGCGGCCCGCACTGGACATCGTCATGGAGGCGGGGCGCGTGACGAGGCCGTTGACGCCGACGCGGAGGGTGCCGTTGTTGGTGAACGCGGGCGTCTGCGAGGCGATGAGTCCGACGCGAACGGTGCCGCCGTTGGTGGCTTCGAGGACACCTGTCGGCCCGATGACGAGCGGGGCAGACCCGCTGCCGAGGAAGTCGACCTTGAGCCCCGGAGTCCGGGCGGAGATGAGGCCGTTGTTGATCAGCCCGGTCGATCCGCCGAGGGAAAACTCCCCGCCGCCGGTGCCGGTGATCATGCAAATGCCCTGGCCAACCGTGAGCGTGCCGGCGGAGACGTGGATGCCCTGGGGGACGACTCCCTGAAAGAGGACGGTGCCGCGTGCGACGCCGGTGGTGCCGCCGCCAGCGATTCGCCCTTCAGCGGCCGCGAGCGTCTGGGTTCCGTCGAAGAACAGTCCACGCCCCTGGATGCCGTCGAGAACGGCGGTGGTGTCACCGAGGGTGAGGCCGCCTTCGACGTGGATGCTCGCGCTGCTGTCGAGATAAATCGCCGCGCGATCGTCGATGACAACGGGGATCGAGGACCTTTCCGCGCGTGGGGTTGGGCGCACAAGTCCCGACGGCGATGTTCCGATCATCGCCAGTTCTTTCCACTTCCCGTTTTCATCTTTCCCGGTGACAAAGCCGCTCCAAGAGTAGCCGATGAGCCGATCGCCGCCCCGTGCCGCGGGATCGTTGTCGTTGATGAGGACGGTGCCGCCCTGGAAGGTGCCCCGGAGCCGGATACGGACCGGGGAGTCGCCGCCGAGTTCGATTTCTTGGCCGGTGTTGTCGAAGGTGGCGCTGGTATTGAGCAGGATGTCGGACACTCCGGACCCGGTCACGGTTCCGAGTCCTCCAGGTGCCATCGTGCCTTCGAGTGTCAGGCCGCCGCCGTCGAGTTGGATCACGCCCTCGTTGCGCCAGTTCGTGCCTCGGATGGTAATGGCCCGGCTCCCGACAGTGGAGATGATGGTGCCCTTGTTGACCAGCGTGACGCCGCTGTTGCCGATGATGCCGCCGTCGGTGTCGGTGCGGATGGTCAGGTTGGGCGCGAGGGTGAGTGTGGATCCGCTGGGGCCGCTGATGATGTTGTACGCCGCGGTGGTGCCGCCCGGCGTGCCACCGAAGGCGATGTCGCCGGGGCCGGAGAGCGTGTTGGACCCGGCGGCGGTGAAGGAGAGGGTTGCGGTTCCGTCGTTGAGACCGCCCAGCATGCGGAGCGAGCGTCCGGCGGCGATCGCCAGCGAATTGCCGGTGAGTTGCACGGTGCGGCCGCCGGGGATGTCAAAGTCAGTGTCGAGCGTGACATTCGAGAGCCGGGGGACGCCGCCGCCGATGAGGAACGCACCGCCGTTGGCGGTTGCAAGCGTTCCACCGACCACCTGACCGTCGAGGGAGTTCAGACTTAATTGAAGCTGCTTTTCTGGGCCGTCGAGCAGCGTGGTGTTCCCGGTGTTGTTGAGGGTGCCAGTCAAATAGATCCTGCCGCCGTTTGTCGCGGAAATCGTGCCGAGCCCGCCAGCGGTGATCGTTCCCCCGACCGCCAGCAACCCGTTGTTCGAGGCCTTCAAGAGGCCCTGATTCTGGAGGTTCAGGCCGCGAACAGTCAGAGTACGGCTCGGTGTTTCCGCGGAGATCGTGCCTTGGTTGGTGAATGCGACCGACGTGTTGCCGATGGTCGCCGCGGCGGTGCCGGTGCGGATCGTCGTCGTGGGACCGATTGTCAGCGGGACGCCGGCGGTGTTGAAGTTGATCCGGTTGTCGCTGGCGGCACCGTCGAACACCACGGTACCGCCGTTGAGTGTCTGCGTGCCGCCGAGGAAACGCACGTTGGTCTGTCCTGACGTGGGCGCCAGAATTGTCAGTGTGCGTCCGGCGCCCATGGTGAGGCTGTTCTGAATCGTGAGAGCACCCTGCGCCGAGACCGTGGCGTCGGCGTTCAGCGTCACGCCGTCGATGAGGCTGCCGTAAGCAAATCCCACGAAGCCGCCCGAGCCGGTCACGGTTGTACCGATCAGTTTGGCAGCGTCGAGGTTGGCGGCGGCCAGCCAGAACTGGCCTGCGACGACGGAGATGCCCGCCGGCGCCCTGAGCGTTCCCGGCCCGCTATCAAGCTCCGCATCGGGGGAGTTGATCAGGATCGAGTTGACGGTGATGGAGGGCGAGTTGTTCGTCACGGTGTACGGCGCACCGACGGCGTTGAGGATCACGTCGTAGGAAGCCCCGGATGGCGATCCGTTGTTGGGCACGCTCCCGGTCGACCAGTTGGCCGCGCCCGACCATGTTCCGCTGACGGGGTTGAGCCAGTTCACGTCCGTGCGTGCGACGCCGGTCTGGCACATGGAAAAAAGCACGACGAAGGCGGGCACGCAACGAGGAGCGAAGGGGCGGCTTTGTTGTGTCATGTCCACACCACGAGTGGAGAGGTTGAGCAGGCCGGGCCCGCGGTCGAGCCCTACGCCATTCGAATCTAGCGTCGGGTCGGTCCGTGTCAAGGGTTTTGGCGGGATCGCCCGCACTGCCCCGCCCCCCGCCCCACGTGGTGTCATCCTGAGCCCGACTCAGCCGAGAGCGGAAGTGTCGGCCGAGACAGTGTTTATGGGCGAGTCTTTACAGGCGTCTCACACTAGTTCGCTACCGGACCGCCACCATCGTCTGCTCCCGATCCGGCCCCACCGAAATGATGTCGATCGGGGCTCCTGTGTAGTGCTCGATGAACTCGATGTAGCGTTTGCACTCTTTGGGGAGGTCGTCGCGGTGGCGGGCTTTGGTGATGTCTTCGAAGCCTTCGAGGGTTTCGTAGACCGGCGTTGCCTTGGCCAGCGTGTCGGCGTCGGGCGTGAAGCGGTCGGTTTTTTTGCCTTCGATTTCGTACGCCGTGCAGACCTGGAGTTTGGGGAGTCCGGCGGGGACGTCCAGCAGCATGAGGGCGAGGCGGGAGACGCCGTTGAGCATGACGGCGTATTTGAGGGCGACCAGATCGAGCCAGCCCACTCTCCTAGGGCGGCCGGTGGTGGTGCCGTATTCGCGGCCCCGTTCGCGGATGTAGTGGCCGGTTTCGTTGGGCTGTTCGGTGGGGAAGGGGCCGCCGCCGACTCGGGTCGAGTAGGCCTTGAAGACGCCGACGACGTCGGTGATGTGCTTGCCGGGGACGCCGGTGCCACTGGGGATGCCCAGGACGGAGCAGTTGCTGCTGGTGACGAAGGGGTAGGTGCCGTGATCGACGTCGAGGAGCGTGGCGTTGGCGCCCTCGAAGAGGAGGCTGCGGCCGCTGCGGAGGAGGTCGTGGAGTTCGTAGAGGGTGTCGGCGATGTGGGGCTTGAGGCGCTCGCCCGCGGCGAGGGCGTTTTTGTAGACGGTTTCGGGGTTGATGAGGTTCGTGTCGTAGCCCAGGGCCTTGAGCATGGGCTGCTTGAAGCGCCAGGTGGTTTCGATCTTGTCCTTGAGGACTTCGGGGCGGAGAAGGTCGGCGACGCGGACGCTGGTCGAGCGCGCGGCTTTGTCGGAATAGGCGGGGCCGATGCCGCGCTTGGTGGTGCCGATGGAGCGGTCCTCGGCATCGCCGCCCTCTGCGGCGGCTGCGGCGTTCTTCAGCGCGTTCTCGCGTGTCTCGTCCTCGGCCTTGTGCCAGGGGAGGACGACGTGGGCGCGGTCTGAGAGGCGGAGGCCGGTGGTGTCGATGTTTTTGACTTTGAGGTTATCGAGTTCTTTGAGGAGGGCGTCGGGGTCGACCACCACGCCGTTGCCGATGATGGCTTTTTTGCCCTCGTGGAAGATGCCCGAGGGGATGAGGTGCAGGGCGTGGCGGACGCCCTTGATGACGACTGAGTGGCCGGCGTTGGCGCCGCCGTTGTAGCGGACGACCGCGTCGAAGGCCGGGGTGATGAGGTCGATGACCTTTCCCTTGCCCTCGTCGCCCCACTGGAGGCCGACCACGGCGGTGCATCTGGGGCTGGGATTCTGGGCGTGGGCGGGGTTGGGCATTGGATAAAGCGAAAAGTGAAAAGCGAAAATAGGGAGGGCGAAAGGGAGCAGCAAATCAGCGGAACAGCAAAGCGGCAAATCGGGTGCGAGAAGCCGCGCGGTGGGTTCTCGGACGGGAGTGGCCGCCAGCGGGGATGCTATGGGGCGAGCGGCCTCGGCGTTCGGGTGGGTCGAACGGGGAAGGCCGGTCAAGGGGGGCGGCGGTTGAGTCGATGATGGCATTGACTGGCGTGGAGTTTCACGAGCCCGGTTGTGCTTGTCCCTCGAAGAAGAGTGCGATGACCGACACGTTCCGCATTATGTGCCCGAACCTGAAATGCAGGTCTGTGCTGGCCGTTCCACAGGCGGCGCGCGGGCGGATGGTGCGCTGCAAGCAGTGCGGCTCGAACATCCGGATCCCGGAGAAGAAGGCGACGGGCAGCGGCGGGAGCGCGGCGGCTTCTGGCGGGGATGGCAAGGGTGAGGGGAAGAAGGCGGCGTGATCGGGGCGGGGGCAGAGCCGCTCTGGCGGAAACGATTCTCTGATCGATTCTCGTTCGCCCATTTCATGGGCGAGTCGTGAACTGGGGTGCGCGTTCCAGACGCTTGCTCGCTGCACTCGCCGCGCGTCTGGCAACCATCGTTGGCCCGCGAAGCGGGCCTTCGGACAACCTCACGTGCTGGCTGCCGCGTGCACGGACCAACGGCGGGTGTGCTGCGTCGAGTTCGCAGCGTTCATCGCGAGCGCCCTCGTCAGGACTCGGCACGAGCGGCATGGTTTTACGAACACCGCATGGCGAACGGTTTGCGCACCGCACTTCGCGTGCGGCGAACCGCGCTCTTAGCGCTTCTTGGCCTTGTTGTCGTCCTCGAAATCGAAGTCGAAATCGAAGACGCTGGAGTCGTCGGGCGAGAGTTTGCTCTTGATCGACGGCATCGCCGCCTTCGCCAGGGTCTTCTCGGGGTCGTCGGTCTCGTGGCCGGCCAGCGCGGGGGCGCCCGCTGGCGGGGTCTCGGCGAGGGCGTCGGCGGGCTTGGCGGCTTCGGGGGCCGGGGGCTTCATGTTGGCGGGCTGGCCGTTGATCTGGACGCCGAGTTGGAAGGGCCCCAGGGCGATGAAGTCGCCGGCTTCGAGGGTTCCAACGTCGATCTTCTGTTGGTTGCGGAAGGTGCCGTTGCTGGACTTGAGGTCGCGGATGCTGATCGACGCGGGGTCGATGGTGATCTCGCAGTGCTGGCGCGAGACCTGCGGGTGCGGGATGCGCAGCGTGGCCGATTCGTGCCTGCCGATGACGTAGCGACCCGGCTTGAGGGGGATGGCGCGGGACTTGCCGTTGGGCGCGAAGACGAGCAGCGTGACGTTCATCAGGATCGCTCGGCGTGTACGACGGGTTGAGGCCCGGCTGGCGCAGGACCAACAAAGGCCCGCCCGACCGGTCTACCGTTCGCCCGCGTGTCCAAACAGCCTACCCAAATCACGGTATCGCGGCAACGTCCCCCGGAATCACCCGGCCCCCCGGTTCCCCCGGTTCCCCCGGTTCCCCCGGTTCCCTCGCCCCCCAAGGATGCTCCGGCGGGAGGAGCGGGCCAAGCGGACGCCGCGGGCGGGGGCCGGGCACCGATCCTGGCGGTTCTGGAGGGGATGGGTAGGGAATCCAAGGCCGAAAGCGAAAAGCGGGGCAGAACGGGGGTGAGATCGTTGTATCTCCATGTCCCCTTTTGCTTTCATAAGTGTCATTACTGCGATTTCTATTCGTTCGTGGACAAGGGGGACCAGCAAGGGGCGTTTGTGGACGCGCTGGTGATGGAACTGGGAGCGATGGCGGGGTTGGTGTCGGAGGGGACGGGGCTTTCGACGGTGTTTGTGGGCGGGGGGACGCCGAGTTTGCTTCGGGTGGACTTGTGGCGGCGGGTGCTGGATGTGCTGGATGAACTGTTTGGCGTGCGGGCGCTGTCACGTTCCGGGGGGCTCGAGTTCACGGTCGAGTGCAACCCTGAAACGGTGACGCCGGAACTCATGGGGGTACTCGCGGCGGGCGGGGTGAACCGCGTGAGCATCGGGGCACAGTCGTTCAATACGGCCCACCTCAAGACGTTGGAGCGGTGGCATGACCCGGTGAATGTGGAGCGTGCCGTGAAGATGGCGCGGGACGCGGGCATCGCGCGGCGGTCGATCGATCTCATCTTCGGTGTGCCGGGGCAGACATTGACGCAGTGGCGCGAGGACCTCGGGCGGGCGCTCGCCATCGCGGACGATCCGGGCGCGGGGTTGGAGCATTTGTCGTGTTACAACCTGACGTACGAGCCGAACACCGCGATGACCAAGCGGTTGGAGCGCGGGGATTTCGTGGCGTCGCCGGAGGAGTTGGAGATCGAGATGTTCCGCGTGACTCGCGAAGTGCTGCGGGAGGCGGGGTTCGAGGCGTACGAGGTTTCGAACTTTGCGCGCGGCGAGGACGCCCGGTGCCGGCACAACATGGCGTACTGGCGGCAGGAGCAGTGGCTGGCGGCGGGGCCGAGCGCTTCGGGGCATGTGGCGGGATGGCGGTGGAAGAACACGCCGAACATCGGGGAGTGGATGCGTTCGGTGCGGGAAAACGGCGGGGTTTCGGCGGCGGTGGACGTGGAGCCGCCGGACGCGAAGCGGGCGCTGCGGGAACGGCTCATGACGGGGCTGCGATTGAGCGAGGGGCTTAGGGTGGGCGTGATGCTGGAGCACGCACGCATGCTTGATTTGGAGGACGCGCTGAAGGCGGCGGCGGCCCGTGTCATCGGCAAGGATTTGATGACCGACGACGCCGGGGTGTGGCGCCTCACCGAGGCGGGGGTGCTGGTGGGCGACTCGGTTTCGGCGGAGATTTTCGCCGGGCTGCGGTGAGCGGCTCTGCGGTCGCAGAAGTAGCCCGAAATCAGAAATGAACAAGGCCCACGGTTGGTGTGCCGCGGGCCTTTGTGTCTTTCTGAGGATGGCAGGCTGGAAGCCTGCCCCACCGGACTTGATCATCCCACCGGCATCAGGCGTGCAGATAGAACGGGCGGGGGGTGTTCTTGTCGGCGGGCTCGACGTGGACCTTGCGGCCCTTCCAGATGACCTTGCCTTCGCAGTTGCTGAAGAGGGTGTCGTCCTTGCCGCGGGAGACCATGAAGCCGGGCTGGAAGTAGGTGCCGCGCTGGCGGACGATGATCGAGCCGCTGTTGCAGGCCTGACCGGCGTAGAGCTTCACGCCGAGGAACTTCGGATTGGAGTCGCGCCCGTTGGTGGTCGAGCCTTGTCCCTTTTTGTGTGCCATGACGGTAAATCCTGTGGATGGGCGGACAGATGCTGGGAATGGCAGGCTGGAAGCCTGCCCCACCGGTTTTCATCGGGGAGCACCGGGGGGGAGGGGATGATAGCCGGAAGTCAGCGGAGAATCCAGCGCTGGGTGGACCGTGTCAGGGTGCTGTTCAGGGAGGGGTCGAGTTCGCCGCTGAGTTCGTGGCGGAGCATGAGGGTTTTGCGGAGGACGTGGGGCTGGGCGTTGTCGGGGCGCTTGATGGACTTGGTCTCGCCGCTGAAGCCGGCGAGGTAGAGGTTGACTTCGGACATTTTCAGGGTCTTGGCGGGCCAAACCACCAGGCCTTCCTTGGCATTTTCGACCCCCTGCAGGAACTGGCCCTGGAGTTTGATCTCTTCCTGGAGGAAGGGGTTATCGATGTACTTCAGGATGGCCTTGGTGGCCTCGGCGGGGACGTCACGGCCGGAGCGGTGGACGGTGCCGTCGCTGAGGGCGAGGTCGAATGAAGGGGCAAAGTAGAGGTCCTGGCCGGTGAGGTTGGTGGCCTTAAAGGTGAAATAGAAGAAGGGCTGCGGGCCCTGGCCGGGGACTTCGACGTTCATGCAGCGGAGCGGGCCGGGCTCGACGCGGAGTTCCCAGCGGCGGGGAATCGCTTCGGGCTCGGGGGCCGCCGTGGCGCGGGTGAGGGGTGCGATGATCGCGGCGAGGGCGGCGAGGAGGAGGGTCGGGATGAGGAGGCGGGTGGGCATGGGGAGGGCAAAGCGAAAAGCGAAAAATGAAAAGCGAAAATGGGGAGTGGGCGGGAGGATAGTGTACGGTGATGTTGGGGGTTTGGGTCCGCCGATGGGGGATTGTGGCGGTGATCGGTCGTGAAAATCGTTGGGGTCCAGGCCCCACGGCCACGGAGATGATGCTGGTGACGCAATCGGGCGGGACAGGGCTAGTGATGGGGGATCCGGGGGGTGGTCCGCCTCCCGGGGGGGTGTATGACGTGGTCCGCGTTGGGCCGCCGTTTGGGGCGGGTGTGGGGGTCAAGTTGTTGCCAGGGGCCGCAGCGAAATTGCTGGAGGCGGCGGCGGCTCGGCTGGTCGCGGTGAGCAGTACGGAGAAGGGGTCGGGGAAGCGGTTTCTGGATTCGGCCAAGCACAACGGGGTGGACCTGACGCACTTTTACGCCTCGGTCAACCGCGTGAAGGGGAACGTGCGCGAGGTGTGCTTGGCGGTGCCGGGGAGCGGGGGCACGGCGATGTTCTTCACATCGAACCCGGGTGCCGAGGCGGCGCAGGCGGAATTGGCGGAGGTGATCGGGGTGGCGTGCTCGGGCATCGCCGGGGCTGGGCGTGGGGTGAAGTTGGCTCAGGCGCTGTTGGAGGTGGACGATGTGGGGTCGGCCAAGGCTCTGAGTCTGGCGGGGTTTCGGCGGTTGGATGAGTTGATTTACATGAGGCGGCCGCGCCCGGCCGCAGGGGAGTTTGTGCCCAATGTCGGCGCGCTGCCGGGGTCAATGAGCGTGACGACGTGGTCGCCTGGGGACGATGAGGCGATCAAGGTGGCCCTGGACAAGAGTTATGTCGGCACGCTGGACTGCCCGGAACTCTGTGGCATGCGCTCGACCGATGACGTGCTGGCGAGCCACCGTCAGACCGGGCAGTGGGACCCGAGGTGCTGGTGGGTAATCCGCGACGGCGAGACGCCGGTGGGGGCGATGCTGTTCAACCCGTGCCCGGAGCAGGAGAGCATCGAACTGGTGTATTTCGGGCTTGATCCTTCGCTGCGCGGGAAGGGTGTGGCGGGGACGCTGCTGCGGATCGGGCTCAACGGGCTGGTGGGGCGGGCGGAGTTGACGGTGGCGTGCGCTGTGGATGCGCGGAATGCGCCGGCGCGGAAGTTGTATGAGCGGGCGGGGTTCAGTGAGTTCGGGCGACGGGTGGCGATGGTGCGGGGGGTGTGACGCCGTGATCCAGAAAGCACCGAAGCCGTCCCTCGGAAGGGACGGCTTCGGTGGCACGGGTCTGGTTACATTTCGCTCCCCGATCTCGGCTCTCGATCAGATCGCTTCGACGATGCTGTACTGATCGAGGTTGCAGACGACGATCTCGCCGTCGGATTTCTTGATCTCGAGGCGGTCGAGCCAGAGTTTGTCGTCCTTGGCGTGGGCGAACCACGAGCCGGTCTTCTGTTGGCCGTAGCGGACGATCACGCCCTCGAAAGTGATGGCGTTGGTGCCCTTGCCGAAGGGGACCTGCTGGGTGATGCGGACTTTTTGGCCGGGGGTGTAGGTGTTGGAGAGGGTGGGCATGGGGGGAGTGGAAATCGCAAATCTCAAATGGCAAAGCTCAAATTCGAATCGGGCGGACTGGACCTTTCGGATTGTACGGGTAATCTCGTTGGCGCGACCGAATGCCCTATACACCTTCGGCCGACGGAGGCGAGCGATGGAAGGTCGAACGAACTCAGAAAAATCGGTTACGTCCCCGATGCACGCTACTGCATTGACGCTTGGGGTGGTGGGGATTGTGGCCGCTCTGTTTGTTGGCGGGTATTGGGCGATTGCGCTGGGAGCCACAGGGGCGGTGATGGCATCGATCTCGGCGCGGGCCGGGACTTCGGGTGCGGGACGGGCGCATGTACCTGCGTTGGCGGTGTGCTTGCTCGTGGTGATTTTGGGGGTTGGGGCGGTCGTGACGGGGATGATGGTGAAGGGGCGGTGAGGCGAGCGCCGGGTTAGCGCTGTCATCACGGCTTGTCGCCCCCCGGGCGACGCCAAGCCATGGGACGAAACGGTTTGGTTGCCCCCTACGCTCTTGCATGGGCCCCGACGACGAGGTGTGTCTGTGCTTTCACGTGCCGCTGCGGAAGGTGGTGTCGTTTTTGGAGCGGGAGGACCCGGCGGTGGCTTCCTTGATCTCGGAGTGCTTGGGGGCCGGGACGGGGTGCCGCTGGTGCGTGCCGTTTCTGAAGAAACTGCACGAGCAGCACAAGGCGGGGAAGGCGGTGGAATTGGGGGTTTCGGTCGAGGAGTATGCGGGGCGGCGGGCGGTGTATCGGGGGAAGTCGGAGCGAGCATGAAACGGCGCATGTTCCGTGCCACTGCTGGATCGGTCCGCCGAGACAGCAGTGCCGATTGACCTTCGGCCTTCGTTTGTCAGCACTGATGTCGGCCCGAGGACGGTCCGCCATCAGTGGCACGCGGCCCTCTACCATCGGGGCAAATGAACACTTCGAGAACTTTGTCTGGGCGGATCGCGGTCATCACCGGGGCGAGCGCGGGGATCGGTCGGGCTTGTGCTTTGGCGCTCGCCGCGGAGGGGGCGAAGGTGGTCGTCAATGCTCGGCGTGAGGAGCGGCTGCGCGAGGTTGTGGCTGAGATTGTCGGGAAGGGTGGATCGGCCGTCGCTGCGGCTGGGGATGCGGCGGCGATGTCGGTGATCGAATCGATGCTTGATGCGGCGAAGCGGTCGTTCGGACGGGACGCGGATTTGGTGCTCGTCAACGCGGGGCGGGGGCTCTCGGGGAGCCCCACCACTTCGGACGAATCGCAGTGGGAAGAGATGGTGCGGCTGAACCTGATCGGGGCGGCCCGGCTGGTGCGTGCTTCGGCGGCGCGGATGACCGGGCTGGTGCCCACACCGAGCGCGGGGGCGAACGCGCGGGGGAAGGACGTTTGGCTGGAATCGGGGCGGGATATCGTGATTCTGGGATCGACGGTGGGGAAGCACATCTCGCCGTTCTCGTCGATGTATGGGTCGACGAAGTTCGCGGTGAACTCGATCGCCGAGGCGGTTCGGCGGGAGTTGTCGGGGAAGGGGGTTCGGGTGTCGAGCATCTCGCCGGCGGTGGTGCGGAGCGAGTTTCAGTCGGTGGCGGGGTACGACCCGGAGAAGTTCGGGGCGTTCATGGACTCCATCGGGCCGGTGCTGGAACCGGAGGACATCGCGCGGCTGGTGGTGTTCATGGTGTCGCAACCGGCGTGGGTGTGCGTGAACGATGTGGTGATCCGCCCGACGCGGCAGGAATACCCTTAAGGTGCGGTGCAAGCGGTTCCATCGTTGGGGGCGGACATGGTTCGTGTTTGGACGGGGTTAGGATTGTGACCAGGTGCAACGCTTCACCTGTGCATGAACTCACTTTTTTCCATTTTGGCCTGATTCAAAGGTGATTTTTGCTGGAATTTCATGCAATCAACCGGTATGCTGACTCGAAGCGGGATTGATTCGGCACGTGTCCTGCGCGCCGCCTGCTGGATTCGTCGAGTTCCCCTTCGCTTGAGGAGAGACCCAACATGAAGATCACCCGTGTCTTGGCTGCGGCGGTCGTTGCGGCTGGTTCGTCTAGCGCGTTCGGTGTGTTCACGATCACCGACGGGAACGCTGGGATGTCTTCGGTGCTGACGCCTTACCTGCCGGACTCGAACCTGCCCACCAGCGATTTCCGGGCTGACGGGCTGGCGAGCGCGGACCACATGTTCGCGTACAACTGGGCGTACCGCGCTCCGGGGAACGGGAACCGCGGTTTCTCGTGGCTGGACACGCCGGTGCAGACGGTGGTGGGGAACACGTTGACGCTGGTGTACACCAACGCGGGGCCGAACCCGGTGGGGTTCAACCGGTTCAATGCTCGGCTGGTGGTGCGGGTGTTCGACACCGTGATCCCCAACACGGCACGGGTCGAGAGCACCATGGACTTCCAGGCGGCTGCGACCAACAGCGGGGCCACCGTGTGGAACTTGTTCCATATCGCGGACCTTGATCTCAACGGCACGCCGGCGAACGACATCTATACGATCCTGCCGGCGACCAGCGTGTCGGGCGCGATCACCGACGGCGGCGGGCCGGACAAAATTAACTTCGTGGGGCTCAACGCCACCAAGTTCGAGGTGGGCACCGGGCTGACCCTGCGCAACAAGGTGATCGGCGGCGGCGGGGCTGATCTGAACGGCGCTCCGGGTCCCTTCTCGGGCGACGGGGCGTACGGCTTCCAATGGGTGGTCACGCTGCAGCCCGGACAGACGGTGCAGTTCAAATCGGCTTTCGGCCTGAACATGGTGCCTCTGCCCCCGGCTTGCCCGGCGGACCTGACCGGGGACAACTTCATCGATGTCAACGATCTGGTGGCGTTCCTCGGGGCGTTCGGGACCGTTGTGCCGCCGTTCACACTGGGTGACATCGATGGGAACGGAGTGGTGAACGTGCTGGACCTGACGGCGTTCTTGGCTGTGTTCGGGACGCCGTGCTGAGTCGGGCTTCGGGGTTGAGTCTGAAACCTTTGCAAGTTCAAGCCCGGCGGGCAACGGCCGGGTTTTTTCTTGGTTCTCGGGTGTTGCGCGGCTGGACAGACTTAGCGCGGCGTTCGGGTGTTTGGGGGCCATGGTCGGGTTGCGTTCCGGGCTGGGACCCTAGAATCACGGAGTTCCCACTCGCCTCCAACCGAACGCACCGCCCTATGCCCGCCACGACCTCCACTTCGACGCTTTCAGAACCCGGCTTCTCGACCTCGAACTCCGCGCGGTGGGGGTCATCGGTGGCGAGCGGCAACGGTGCGCCCGGCGAGGGCCGGGGGATCGGGATTGCACCGACGGATATCTCGGCGCTGCCGGGGCGGCTGATCGTGGTGGAAGGGACCGACGGGGTGGGGCGCTCAACGCAGGTGGCGTTGCTGCGCGAGTGGCTGGAGAACCGCGGCTTTGGTGTGGCTCACACGGCGCTGACGCGCAGCCGGCTGGCCGGTGAGGGGCTTCGGAAGGCCAAGGAAGGGCACACGCTGGGGCGGCTGACCATGGATCTGTACTACGCGACCGACCTTGCGGACCGGATCGAGAACCAGGTGATCCCGGCGCTGCGGGCGGGGTTTGTGGTGCTGACGGACCGGTACATCTATTCGGTGATGGCGCGGTCGATCGTGCGCGGGGTTGATCCGGGGTGGATCCGGGATGTGTACAGGTTTGCGCCCTCGCCGCACGCGGTCTTTTATTTGAAGTGTGACATGGAGCACCTGGCGCCGCGGGTGCTCGCGGCGGGTGGGTTTGACTACTGGGAGTCCGGGATGGATTTCCAGGAGGAGAACGATGTGTACCAGTCGTTCGTGCGGTACCAGGGGCGGCTGCTGAGCGTGTTCGATCACCTGGCGGCGCAGTACCACTTCAATGTGATCGACGGCAACCGGGACGTGGACGATGTGTTCGCCGACCTGAGCCAGGGCGTGCTGGGCGTGGTGGGCACCATGAGCGGGGCCAAGAAGGCGTGAGCATCAGGGCTGAACGCGATGAACGGCGGAACGTTCGAACTCCCCGGCGGCACTGAGCGGCGGCCTGAAACGGGCGGCGGCGGGGAAATTCGTTCTCGTGGTTCGGAACGGCTGACGCTTGGTCCGGGGCTGGGCATCATTGATGCCGCGCATCTGGGACTGACCGAGCGGTTCGAGGCGGTGGCGCGGGCGCTGGAGGACCTGCACGAAAGCCCCCACGGCGTGCGAGAGACGCACGCGCTGCGGGTGGCGACGAGGCGGGCGGCGGCGGCGCTGCTGGTGTTTGGGCCGCACGTGGACCCGGCGAGGGCGCGGAAGGCTCGGCGAGATTTGCGGGAACTTCGTAGGGCGGCGGGGGCGGTGCGTGTGTGCGATGTGCAAGAGGAACTTCTGCACGCCGCCGAGCGGGGGACGCCGGACGCTTCGGGGATGGTGACGGCGGACGAGGCGGGGGTTGTGGCGGCGGAACTGATGCTGGGTCGGGTGCAGCGGTGGCGCGAGAAGGCGCGGCGCGGTCTTGTGGAGGCGCGGGAGAACTACCGCCCGACCAAGGCGCGGCGGGCGGGGGAGAAACTCTCGCAGTCGGCGCACATGGCGCTGGGGCGAGTCGGGGGCTCCGGGGTGCCGGCGTTCCGGATGGTGTCGGGGGCGAGCACGGCGGGGGACGCGGCGCGGGCGGCGGTGAACTCGGCGTCGCAGCGGTTCTGGGAGGCGGTGCGGCACGCCGAGAGTTCTGGCGATGCGCTGGGGGCGGGCGGGGAGTTCGAGGCGTTGCACGAGATGCGTTTGGCGGGCAAGAGGCTGCGGTATGTCGTCGAGGTGATGTCGAGTTGCCTCGACGAGGAGGCGGGGGAGACGGCGGTTTCGACGCTGCGGAAACTGCAGGACCGGCTGGGCGAGGTGAACGACCGGCATGAGTTGGCGAAGCGGACGCAGGACGCCGCGGCGGAGTTGGGGTTGTCGGGGGGGCTTGCCGGGGGGAAGACGGCGCGGGCGTTTGTGTCGCTGCGTGAGTCTCTGGTGGCTTCGCGGGATGCGCTGTTGGATGATTTCGAGGTGTGGTGGGAATCGAAGCGGCGCAAGTTGGGGGTGGTTTTGACGCGGCTGGGGTCTCGGACGGGCGGGGGTGCCTTGCGCGAGTCGTCAAATGGCTCGCTCGCGTCGGCTCTGAACGAAGCGATCGACAGTGCGCGCACGCTGCTGGTTTCACCGGCGGTTGCTTTGCCGGACGGGAACGCTGAGAATCGTCCTGCGGCGGTGCCCAACGGTGTGCCGACAGTTCGGTCCGAAGCAGAGATTCACACACGGAGTGTTTCGCAGCCACGCCAGGAGGCCACGGCATGAACAACGGCATGGGACGCCACGGAGTGGCGAAGAGTGATGAGTCGATGAGGCCGGCCGCCGATGTGGCGGGGATCGGGCCGTCGAAGCGGCTGGCGGCGATCGATGTGGGGACGAACTCGATCCGGCTGATCGTGGTCGAGGCGTTCGCGGACGGGACGTACCGCGTGATCGACGATGAGAAGGCGATCACGCGGCTGGGGCGGGGGTTCTCGCAGGATGGGCTGCTGCACGAGGGGCCGATGGAATCGAGCGTGCAGGCCATTGCGCGGATGAAGGCGATCGCCGAGGGGTACGGCGTGGAGCGGCTGCGGTGCGTTGGGACGTGCGCGGTGCGTGAGGCGAGCAACGGGGAGCGGTTTGTGGCGTTGGTGCGAGAGCACGCGGGGGTGCGGATCGAGGCGATCTCGGCGCACGAGGAGGCGCGGCTGGCGCACGCGAGCGTCGCCGAGGCGTTTGATCTCTCGCAGACCACCGCGGCGGTGGTGGACGTCGGGGGCGGGTCGACGGAGATCGTGCTGTCTTCGCAGGGGGCTGTCGAAGAGGTGTTCACGCTGCCTTTGGGGGCGGTGCGCTTGACCGAGCGGTACGGCGAGTGTGCGGCCAATGACGACGGGGCGTTCGAACGGATGCGCCGGAAAGTCCGGACGATGCTGAAGGCGGCGGCGGAGCGGGTGCCGTTTTCGCCGCAGGTGATGTACGGGACGGGGGGGACGTTTACGGCTTTGGCGAGCGTGTGCATGCAGCGGGGGAGCGCGCGGGACGGGTCGGAGGCGCTGCCGTTCTCGGTGCGGGGGTATGAACTGCGTCGTGCGGACGTTCGGCACACGCAGGACTGGCTGCGGGGGATGCCGCTGCGGGCGCGGGGGCGTGCGCCGGGGCTGAGCCCGGACCGCGCGGAGATCATCATCCCGGGGCTGACGATTGTGGAGAGCGTGATGAAGCGGCTGGGGGTGAACACGCTGCGGGTTCACGACCGGGGGATCCGCGACGGGATCATTTTGGAGATGATCCGGGAGGCGTTCGGGGGGCTCGTGGGTGCCGGGGCGGCGCGCGCGGAGGGTTCGGGGCTTGGTGACGGGACGTCGGTTGGCGGTTCCGGGGGGCGGGATCGGCTGAAAGGTGTTCGGCACTTTGCGCACGCGTGCCGGTATGAGGAGCCGCACTCGAAGCACGTGACGGGGCTGGCGCTGTCGATCTTTGACCAGTTGGCGGCGCAGACGCGGCCCAAGGACGATGACACGGAATGGCGGCGGGCGGACTGCCGCGAGATGCTGGAGGCGGCGAGCCTGCTGCACGACATCGGGTATTTCATCAACTACGCGCGGCACCACAAGCACTCGTACCACCTGATCGTGCACGCGGATTTGCCGGGGTTCACGCGGCGTGAGGTGGAGATCATCGCGAACGTGGCGCGGTACCACCGGCGGGCGCTGCCGAGCGCAAAGAAGCACCGGGCGTTTGCGGTGCTGCCCAAGGGGGATCGGCGTCTGGTGCGGCGGCTGGCTTCGATTTTGCGGCTGGCCGACGGGCTGGACCGGAACCACACACAGGGGGTGACTGCGGCGCGAGTGAGCGTGCAGGGCGGGACGGCGGTGATCCGCGTGGAATCGACGGGGGATTTCGGGTTCGATGTGTGGTCGGCGGAATCGAAGGGGGAGTTGTTCCAGCGGGCGTTCGGGCTTGGGGTTCGGGTGGAGTGGGCCAATGCGCCGGTGGGCGCAGGTGGGGCACGGGCGGTTGGTGGTCTGGGAGGGCTCGATGGGAGTGCGAGTGCGGCGGCGAAGCCGCGGAAGCGGCGGCATCGAGCGCACGGGTCGGGGATGGGGGTGTAAGCGGGCGGGTGTTCGTGCGGGGTTTCACGAAATGCGGGGCACGCGAAGACGCGTACCCCGGCACCCGCTTGCGAGTGGTTTCGGTCCTAAACTCCCCTCCGCGCTGTTGATGCCGAGATTCGATCCGTGCCGCGAGACGCGCCGCCCCCCTCCGCCCCCCCCCCACTGCGATGACCACCATGACCGTTGAAAAAACCATGTCTGACTTCGACCAGTACGCCGACCAGGGCCCGCTTCCGGGCAAGTTGTTCATTGTGGAGGGGATCGACGGGTCGGGGAAGTCGACGCAGTTGGACCTGCTCAAGAAGTGGCTGATCTCGCAGGGGTACTGCGTGAGTTTTTCGGAGTGGAACTCGTCGCCGCTGGTGCGGGAGACGACGAGCGTGGGGAAGATGAAGCGGCTGCTGAGCCCGCAGACGTTCTCGCTGATCCACGCCGCGGACTTCGCCGATCGGTTCGAGCGGGCGATCCTCGCGCCGCTGCGGGCGGGAGCGGTGGTGCTGGCCGACCGTTACATCTACACGGCGTTCGCGCGCGACGTGGCCCGCGGGATGGACCCGGAGTATGTGCGGCGGATTTACCGCTTCGCGCCAAAGCCCACGGCGGCGTTCTACTTCCGCGTGCCGCTGGGCGAGGCGCTGCGGCGCATTTTGACCGGACGGCCCGAACTGAAGTACTACGAGGCGGGCATGGACCTGGGGCTGAGCGATGATCCGTACAAGAGTTTCGAGTTGTTTCAGGGGCGGATCCTGGCGGAGTACGAGCGGATGGTGCCGGAGTTCGGGCTGAGCGTGATCGACGCGACGTTGCCAATCTCGGAGCAGCAGGCGCAGGTGCGTGGCTTGGTGGAGCCGCACATGAAGGGTGTGATGCGTCAGCCGGTGAACCCGTACGCCGACGTGCTGCAATCGCAGGGGCTAAGCGGGCGGTATCTGGAGGGGAAGGAGACGGACTGGTCCGGGGAGTGAATGAGAACACCGGCCTGTTTGGTGGGTCGGTGTCATTCGGGGAGCACTGGATTGAATCAGTTCGTGCCGGGCTGTTCTTTGAGGAGTTCGTCGAGGGCGGCGTCGACGAAGTCGGCCCGGAGGCCTGCGGCTCGGACGACGCCCTGGCGGTCGATCAGGACGTAGAAGGGCCACCACCTCACGCCGTGGGCCTTCTCGGAGAGGTTGCCGGAGTCGGCCCCGGTCGGGTACTTCATGCCATTGGCGTTGGCGACGGCGGCCATGGTCTCGGCGCCGCGGGTGCAGCAGACGCCCATGACCTGGACGCCCTTGCTGGTGTACTTGGCCATGACCTCGTTGGTGTGCGGGATGGCGGCGATGCAGGGGCCGCACCAGGTGGCCCAGAAGTCGATGAGGACGATCTTGCCCTTGAGATTGGCGAGGTCCTGGCGTTCGCCGACCCAGGCACCGGTGTTGAGTGCGGCGGCCTTGCGGCCCTGGAGTTTCTTGATGGCGTCCCAGGCTTTGGCGTCGTCGGCATAGAACCACTCGCGGGGGAAGGTCGCGCGCTTTTTGGCCGGGGGGTTCTTGGCGGCGGCGGGTGCATCGCCTTCACGGGAGTAGGACTGCGCGCCGACGCCGGGGGCGAAGAGGGCGAGGCCCACGGCGGACGCACCGACGGCGAGATAGACCCAGGCGGACTTGATGCAGCAGGTCATGGGGGCCTCTTTGCTGGAAAGAAGTTGCGGGTGGGGTGGGGAGGAAGAAACATCGGCGAAGACGGGGGCTGCGGGTGATTGTTGGCGCGCGAGCGCGGTGGGGCTTTGGGGAGATGTGAGCGGCGGGTCGGGGCAAGGCGAGGACGCCGCACCCCGGCACCCGATGAATCATTGGGTTACGGCTAAACTCGTGCCGGCTGCGGTACCTGCGAATGGCAGTTGCACTTCGGCGTTCGCAGTGTGTTCGGTTCGAGGACCCCGGTTTCAGCAGGAGATTCACGCGCATGGCAGGGCATAGCCACTGGGCCAACATCAAGCACAAGAAGGCCAAGACCGACGCCAAGCGCGGGAAGGTGTGGAGCAAGTGTGCCCGGGCCATCATGGTGGCGGCGAAGCACGGGGGGAGCGATCCGAACGCGAACCTGGCGCTGCAGTATGCCATCGATGAGGCGCGGTACGAGAACATGCCGCGGGACACCATCGAGCGGGCGGCGAAGAAGGGGGCGGGGGAACTGGGGGCGATTGAGTACGAGGCGCTGCGCTACGAGGGGTACGGGCCGGGCGGTGTAGCGATCTTGTGCGACACGTTGACGGACAACCGCACCCGGGCCGCGGCGGACATGCGGCTGATCCTGACGAAGTACGGCGGGAACCTCGGGGCGAGCGGGAGCGTGGCGTACATGTTCGAGCACAAGGGGGTGTTCACGCTCGATGGGGACTCGGTGGGTGAGGACCGGTTGATGGAGGTGGCGATCGACGCCGGCGCGGAGGACGTTTCGCTGGGCGACGGGCTGTGGACCGTGACGTGCGGGCCGACGACGTTCATCCAGGTGAAGGCGGCGCTGGAGAAGGCGGGGCTGACGCTGCAGAGCGGTGAACTGTCGATGCTCCCGACGAACCTGACGACGGTGACGGGGGAGAATCTGGTGAAGATGATGAAACTGATCGATGCGCTGGAAGACCTTGATGATGTGCAGAAGGTGTACACGACGCTGGATGCTTCGGCGGAGGAGTTGGCGAAGTTGGGGGCTTGAATAGGGTTGGGCCTTGGGGCTTGGGGCTCGAGAGCGATTCGTTCGTGCGTCTTCGGGCGTGAGAGCGGGATTGGGGGGTGCACGAAGGAGGACGATCATGCGGTTCCGAACCATCGCATTGAACCAGAGACGCCGCCTCTTTTCGCTGCTGCTGCTCATGTCAGCACTGGCCCTTGCGGCGTGCACGCGAGAGCCCGGACTTCCATATCGACGGACGCCCTCGCCGACTCCGATGCCGAGTGCCAGTTTCGTTGGGAAACTCGGTCCGCTTGCATTCTTGAGCGGGCAGTGGGCCGGCAAGGCCGACGGCGGGGTGTGGGAGGAGTATTGGACTTCCGCCAAGGGAGGGTTGATGACGGGGACGGCGCGGCAGTTGATCGGCGGGAAGGCGGTGTTCTTCGAGTTCAGCCGCATCGCTGAGAAAGACGGGAAGGTGACGCTGTTTGTGTCGCCGGCGGGGAGGCACCCGCCGACGGAGTTCACGCTGACGAGCACCACGCCCGAAGTGGACGGCACGACGAAGGCGGTGTTTGAGAACCCGGCTCACGACTTCCCCCGGGTGATCCGCTACACGCACCACCGACACGATGAGAATCGGAGACTGGTGGTGGAACTGGACGGAGTGGAGAACGGGGTGGCCAAGAGCGAGTCCATCGTGATGACGGAGGTTTGGTGAGATCTTCGTCTCGGTGCGGAAGGGGTACATCAAATTCGACAGAGGACGGGTGGAGTCGGTGGCAGGGGGAATGCCCGGTATCTACAATCATCGCGAGGCCACTATGACCATCGAGAAACTCCGAGCCGCTGTCCGTACTCGACCGTTCAACCCGTTCACCATCGTGATGGGTGACGGTACCCGATACCGTGTGAAACACCCGGAGATGGTCGCGATTTCGCCGAAGGCGGAGCGCACGTTTATCGTGACCGACGAGAACGACGAAGGCCATGCCGTTGTGGACTTGCTGCTGGTGACGGCGCTGGAGTTTGGCAGCATCGCGAAGCGGAAGTCCGCGTAGTCGCCGTCAAGCAATCCCCTGAAATGCCTTCATCACGCGGTCCCGTGCTTTGGCGTGGTCGGCGATGGGTTTGTCTGGGTAGTCGAGTTTGCCGCGGAGCAGCAAGGGGATGGCCGAGGGGTCGTGGATGTCTTTCGCGTCGAGGCCCGCGAGTTCGGGGACCCACTTGCGGATGAAGGTGCCGTCGGGGTCGCACTTCTGGCTTTGGCTGTAGGGGTTGAAGATGCGGAAATAGGGGGCGGCGTCGGTGCCGGTGGACGCGGACCATTGCCAGCCGCCGTTGTTGCTGGCGAGGTCGCCGTCGATGAGGTGCTGCATGAAGTGGCGTTCGCCCTTGCGCCAGTCGATGAAGAGGTCCTTTGTCAGGTACATGGCCGCGACCATGCGGAGGCGGTTGTGCATCCAGCCGGTGGCCTTGAGTTGCCGCATGGCCGAGTCGACGATGGGGACGCCGGTTTGGCCGTTGCGCCAGGCATCGAAGGCCTTTTCGTCGTCGTTCCAGACGATGCGTTCGGTGGCGGGCTTGAAGGCGCGGCCCATGCAGACGCGGGGGAAGCCGACAAGGACGTGGCGGTAGAAGTCCCGCCACACGACTTCGCTGATCCAGTGGGCGGCGCCTTCGGATCCGCCCTCGTACTTTCTCTTGTTGGCTTCGAGGGCGGGGAGGATGCACTGGCGCGGCGAGATCACGCCGGCGGCGAGGTGCGGCGAGAGCATGCTGGTGGCGTCGACGCTCGGGGTGTCGCGGTCGGCTTTGTAGTTCGTCAGACGCTTGTCGATGAAGTTGGCGAGGCGCTTGTGGGCCCAGGCTTCGCCAGCGGGCCAGATGGTGGCGTCGATTGGGGAATCAAAGCCTTCGATGCGGCCGGGGATAGGGTCGGGGGTGCCGACCATTTCGGGCTGCTTTTTTGGTGATTCCAGAAGTGTGATGCCATGCTCTTCGAAGCGTTTGTAGCAGGCTCGCTTGAAGGGGGAGTAAACGGTGTAGAAGCGGCCTTCGCCGGTGCGGATGTCGTCGGGGGGGATGGTGCTCTGGGCGTGGTGGGCGACGACCTTAACGCCGAGGCGCTCGAGGGCGGTAACGGCCTCGGCGTTGCGTTTGGCTTCGTTGATCTCGTACTCGATGTTGTAGTGGAGTTCGCTGGCACCGAGTTCCTTCGTGAGGGCGGCGAGGTCTTTGGCGATGGCGGCTCGCGTCACGAGGCGGAAGCGGAGGGCGATGTTCCTGGCGGCGATGGACCTTGAGAGTTCGGCGAGGTTGCGGAGCCAGAAATCGACTTTGACGGGCGCGTCGTCGTGGGCCACCCACTCTTCCGGGCAGGCTTGGAACACGGCGACGACGCCGGTGGCTGGCTTTGCGGCGTGGAAGAGGGCCGGGTTGTCGGCGAGACGGAGGTCACGATGGAGCCAGACGATGTTCATGTGTTTCGCCGCGGCGGCGCGGTGGGGAGAAGAGGTTTACCGCGGAGAACGCGGAGTTCGCGGAGAAATGCAGAGAGAGAGAGAGAGAGAGAGAGAGGGTGAATGTGCGGTAAGGCTATTCGATGCCGAACTTGTGCTTGAGGCGTTTGCCGTCTTTGGTGATCTGGGTGATCTCTGGCTTGGAGATGCGGTCCACGTTCTTCATCATCATGCTCATGCGCTGGTTCTTCGCGAAACGGTCCCTGTGGCGGATCATGAAATCCCAGTAGAGGGTGTTGAAGGGGCAGGCCGTTTCGCCGGTGCGCTGCTTGGGGTCGTAGCGGCAGCCCTTGCAGTAGTTGGACATCTTGCCGATGTAGTTGGCGCTGGCGGCGTAGGGCTTGGTGCCGACGACGCCGCCGTCGGCGTGCTGGCTCATGCCCAACGTGTTGGGGAGCGTGACCCAGTCGACGGCGTCGACGTACATGCCGAGGTACCAGTCGCTGACCTTCTTCGGATGAACGCCAGCGATGAGGGCGAAGTTGCCGGTGACCATGAGGCGCTGGATGTGGTGGCCGTAGCCGTGGTCGAGGACCTGGCCGATGCACTCGCGCATGCAGTTCATGTCGGTGTCGGCGGTCCAGTAGAACTCAGGGAGGTTGCCCGTGTGGTTGAGGGCGTTACGGGATTCGTAGTCGGGGCCTTCGCGTTCGTAGACGCCGCGGATGAACTCGCGCCAGCCGATGATCTGGCGGACGAAGCCCTCCACGGATTGGAGCGGGGCCTTGCCGGCCTTCGCGGCGGCCAGCACGTCGTGCAGCATGTCGCGCGCGTCGATGAGTTTGAGGTTCATCGCCGGGGAGATCTGGGCGTGGTAGAGCCAGGGCTGGCCGGACCACATGGCGTCTTCGTAGGGGCCGAAGTTGTGGAGACGGATCCGGAGGAAGTCCTTCCATGCGGCGCTGGCGTCGGCCTCGGTCGCCGGCCAGTCGAACGTGTCGAGGCGTCCGGGCAGGTTCGGAAGTTCGCGCTCGACGGTCTTCATCACCTCGCGGGTGATCGCGTCGGGCGGGAAGCGGAGCGGCTGGGGGACGAGGGGGTCTTGCTTGAAGGCGAGACGGTTTTCGGCGTCGTAGTTCCACTCGCCGCCGAGGGGCTTGCCGTCGGGCTCCATGAGGGCGTTCAGCCGTTTTCGCTGCTCGCGGTAGAAGTACTCCATCGTGAGGGCCTGGCGCCCCTGAGCCCAGGCGTGGAACTGGTCTCGGGTGGTGAAGAAACTGGTGTCCTCGTGCATCTCGATGGGGACGCCGGAGGTTCTCGACCACTTCTCGATCGCGGTGCGGAGGCGGTGTTCGCCGGGGCGGGTGAGGACGATGTGGGACGGGCGGAGGGCGGAGGCGGCACGGCCGAGTTCACCGACGATGGTGTGCGTGTTGGCGGGGTCGTCGAGGTTGATGTAGCGGAGCGTGTGCCCGACTTTGGTGAGGGTTCGGGCGAAGTGGCGCATGGCGCTGAGGAAGAGCACCGTGCGCTGCTTGTGGCTGGGGACGTGAGTGGATTCACCCTTGACTTCGGCCATGAGGACCGTGTCGGTGCCCTTCGCGATGGCGCTCACGGCGGGGAGGGCCGTGGAGAGTTGGTCGCCGAGGATCAGGAGCAGGGCGGGCATTGCGGGGTGCTGAATGGCGTCGCTGGCAGGCGGAATGGTTCAGTTGGGATCGAACGCTGAGCGGGCGGCGTGTGGTTTCATGAGATCACTCAACCGGGTGCCGAGGCCGCGTCGACGCGCTTGATCGGCACCTGCACTTCCCCCCACTTGCGGTTCTCCCACTGTTCCGGGCCGTTGTAGAACATGGCGCGGGGGTCGCCGGCGGCCTCCCATTCCGGGTTTCGGGCGAGCCAGGCTTGGAGTTTCGAGAGGTTCAGTTTGACGACTTCGAGTCGGTACGGGCCTTGGAAGCCGATGGCCGCGACGGTCATCGGGGGCAGGTCGTTGATGCGGACGGTGTGTCGCTTCGAGGACTTGTCCTCGCCCAAGGGGCCGAGGTCGGGCGTGCGGTAGAGGAACGACATGGTCCACGCGTCGGGCTGCGCACCCGCATCGGCGGTGAGGCCCTTGTAGTCCATCTCGACAGGCGAGGTCATGGCGATGTCGCGGCGCTGGATGTGCTGGAACAGCGGCCAGAAGGCGGAGTTCATCCCCGCGTTGACGCCGGGTTTGGTGGTGGTGACTTCTGCGCGGCGGACGAGCGGGTAGTTCTTGACCTCGATCACACCGGGGGCGGTGGGATCGGGGTAGCCCTCGGGGAGCGGCGTCGTGATCTTCGCGGTACCCCAGCGGTAGCCGCTGGCGGTGCGCTCGACGGGGGGGATCGTCGGTTTCGCCGGGTTTGCTGGCGCGGGTGCCGGTGCAGCGTTGCTCTGGACCTCTGCTGGTTGAGCCGGGGTTGGCGGTGCGACGGCGGCAGGAGAATGGGTGGCAGGCTCGCTGCAAGCCGGGAGTATGAAGGCGGCGCCGGCGGTGAGCGTGCCGAGGAGAGCACGGCGGATGTTTGCGATGGGTTTCATGGTTGGTACCTCCGGGTTCTGATTACCTGACGGGGCAAGCGATGGCGGCGTAGTCGGGGCGGTCGGCCTGGGACTTGTGCTTGTAGCCGCCAACGACCTTGCCGTGGTGGACGATGAAGACTCCGGGCATCTGGAAGACGTCGCCGATGAGTCGGCCGAGTTTTCGGCCGCTGAGCATGGCCTGCATGCTGCGGAACCAGATGTAGGGGCCGAAGATGGCCCAGATCGAGCCGCGTTTGAGGCCGATGGCTTTGTAGAGGTTTCGCTGCGGGTCGGAGACGCGGGGGATGTCGGCGACGCCGGCGGCAGCGAAGAACGCGGCGTTGGCCTGGTCTTCGGGGGCTTGGTGGACGAAGACGATCTGGGTCGTTCGTTCGATGTCGGAGCGTTGCTTCTGGATGTCGGCCATCGCTTCGCGGCAGAAGGGGCAGCCGGTGTGACGCAGGAAGACGAGCATCACGGGCTTCTCGCGCGAGAGGTCGAGGACCGTGGCGCCCGTGTTGGTGCGGGCCGCGGCAAGAGCGGATTCGAGCGGGATTGAGGGCGTGTCGTTCATCGCGGCTTGAGGCTGCCCAGACCGGCATCGACTGCGAGCACCTGGCCGGTGATGCTACGGGCACCGCTTGAGAGCAGGAACTCGATGGCGGCGGCGGCGTCGTCGGGCTCGCAGGTATGGCCCAGGGCGTGCATGGCGGTGGAGGCTTTGAGCGATGCTTCGTTGGCGAAGAGGCGCTCGGTGAGCGGCGTGCGGGTCAGGCCGGGGGCGATGCAGTTGATACGGACGTTCTTGCTGGCGTAGGTGGCGGCGGCGGAGAGGGCCAGGCCGATGACGCCAGCCTTCGCCGCGGCGATGGCCTCGTGGTTGGCGAAACCGTGGCGTGCGACGGCGGAGGAGCAGAGGACAATCGCGCCGCCGGTGGCTCCGCCCGTCGTCATGGCGACGGCGGCGGCGCGGACGAGGTTGAAGGCGGTGACGAGGTTCGTCGTCAGCGTGGCACTGAAGTCTTCGGGCGTCGTGAGGTGGGCGGGCTTGAGGATGAGCGAGCCCGCGCAGTTGACGGCGCCTTGGAGCGTGCCGAAGTGTTCGACTGCGGCGCGGACGCAGGACTCGACGTGGGCGAGGTTGGAAGCATCGCCGGGGAGGACGACTGGGGCCGGGGTTCCGGCGGGGGCGACGGAACGGGCTTGATTCGCCGTGGAAATGAGGCGTGATTCGTCGCGGCCGGTGAGGACCAGCGGCGTGCCTGAGCGGGCGAGGCGGAGGGCGCTGGCGGCGCCGATGCCGCCGCCAGCGCCGATGATGAGGCAGGCACCGGGGGTGTTCCCGGAGGCGTTCGACTGGCTATTCATGCGCCGACTCCGGCGGGGACGGGGCTCCTTACGCCCGCGGCCTCAATGGTGCTCAGGACTCGGGGGCGGGCCGCAGGCTCTGGCAGGCCGAGTTCGTCGGCGAGGAGGCGGGCGGTGATCTGGGAGGAAAGGAAGATGACGGGGAGGCCGGAGCCGGGGTGGGTACCGCCGCCGACGAGCCAGACGCCTTCGACGTAAGGGAGGCGGTGCTGGGGGCGTTTGTGGAGCATCTGACCGAGGTTGTGCGCGAGGTTGAAGGTGGCCCCGAAGTTGATGTTCATGCCGGCCCAATCGGAGGGCGTGCAAAGGTGCTTGACGCGGATGCGGCGGCGGATGTCCTTGAGGCCGAAGCGGGATTCGAGTTGGGAAAGGGTGTCGTTCTCGAGTTTGGGCAGGGCGCTGGACCAGTCGATGTCGCCCCTGGTGTTGGGCGTGGGCATGAGGACATAGAGCGCGGAGGCGCTGCGCGGGGCGAGGGTCGGGTCGGTGGCGCTGGGGTTGCAGAGGTAGACACTGGGGTCTTCGCTCAGGCGGGCGTGCTTGGAGATGTTGTCGAGGTTGTCCTTGTACTTGGATGAGATGTAGATGGTGTGGTGCGGCAGGTCGACGGTGCCGTCGATGCCGAGGTACATCATGAAGGTGCTGCAGGAATAGCGTTTGGAATCGAGGGCGGCGTCGGTGTTGTCGGTGCTGGATCGGAGGGATTCGGGGATGAGGTTCTTGAGCGCCCACGCGGCGTCGGCGTTGATGACGACGTGGTCGTGGGGGATCTCTTCATCGTCCCCGACACTCTGCCCACCCACCACAACCGCGCGGGCCTTGCGCCCGCGGAACAGCACGCGCTTCACGGGCGAACCGGTGCGGATGACGACACCCATATCGCGGCACACCGCGGCCATGGCCTGCATGAGGGCGTTGCAGCCGCCCTTGGGGTGCCAGATGCCGTACTCGTATTCGATGAAGGGGAGGATGGTGAAGAGGCTGGGGCAGTCGTAGGGCGACATGCCGAGGTACTTGCTCTGGAAACTGACGGCGAGGCGCGTGGCGGGGTGCTTGAAGTAGCGTGAGAGCAGGTCGTTGACGCTCGAGAGCGGGTGCAGGTGCGGCAGGAACTTCATCGAGCCGGCGGTCATGAGGTCGCGCACCGAGCGGATGGGGGCGCGGAGGATCGGCTCCATCAGTCGGAGTTTGGCGCGGTTGTCGGCGATGAAGCTCTCGAAGGCGGGGCCGTCTGCGGGGTTCAGCGTGGCGAGGCGGCGGGCCATCTCGGCGACGTTCTGGGTGGCGTCGATGGTGATGGGCGGCGCGCCGGATGCCGCGCCGGGCTGCCCGACGAGCAGGCGGTACATCGGATCGAGGCGGGTAAGGTCGGCGTGGTCGGTGAGACGCCGTCCCGTGGCGGCGAAGATTTCCTCCAGCACGTAGGGCATGAGGAAGAAGGTGGGGCCGCGGTCGAAGTGGAAGTCGGCTTGGTCGGCGGGGTCGCGGAGGGTGATGCGGCTGGTGCGCCCGCCGATCTCGGGCTGGGCTTCGTAGACGGTGACACGGACGCCGCGGGCGGCGAGGAGCATGGCGGCGGCGAGGCCGCCCGGACCGGCACCGACAATCGCGACGTGGCTGCGTTTCGCGTTGTTGGTCGGGAGGTTGGTGGCGTTGACGTGCATTGGGTGCGGGGAAGGTAGCGGGACCGAGGGGGCGGTGGTTGAGAGCACGAGGCGCGGACGTCACGAAGAATGCGGGTTGGGCACGCGCGTCGAAAAGCCGCCGCACGAAGAGACGAGGGCATCCCGACGTGCGACGGCGGCTGGACTGTTGCGGGGCATTTCGCGGGTGATTTGCGAACGGATTCAGGGGTTTCTGAAACTTTTACGTGTATGATGCTGGCGCATGAGGGCCAGTGAAAGAACCCCCGAAATGAGCGATGTGCCCGGGCTGCGCGCGCGGCTGCGGTGGCTGCACCGGTTTCGGGAGGCGGTCTCGAGGGAGCGCGAGACGCTGTGCGGGCTGATCGAAGCGGACATGGGCAAGCCCGCCGTCGACGCGATGGTGCAGGACATCGTGCCGCTGCTGTCGGCGTGCGTGTGGCTGGAGCGGAACGCCGGGTGGGTGCTGCGCGAGCGGCGCGTGGGGTGGGGCGGGGTGTGGAGTGTGGGTCAATCACACCGTGTGCGGCGCGTGCCGCTGGGGACGGTTGGGATCATCGCGACGTGGAACTACCCGGTGCAGTTGCTGGGGGTGCAACTGGCGCAGGCGCTGGTGGCGGGGAACCGCGTGGTGGTGAAACCCAGCGAGAACGCGCCGCGTTCCCAGCACCGGCTGCTGGAACTGGCGAACGAAGCGTCGCGGGCGGACGGTGCAGAGATCGCCGGGCTTTCGTGGACGGACGCGTCGCGTGAGGCGGGGGCGCGGATGCTGCGGGAGTATCGGTTTGACCATGTCGTGTTCACGGGGTCGACGGGCGTCGGGCGCTCGATCGCGGAATGGGCGGCGGGGACGCTGACGGCAACGACGCTGGAACTCTCGGGGAACGACAGCGCGTTCGTGCTGGAAGATGCGGACGCGGCAATCGCGGCGCGGTCCATCTGGGCGGGGGTGACGATGAACGCCGGGCAGACGTGCATGGCGCCGCACCGGGTGCTGGTAATGCGGGGGGTATACGGCGAGTTTCTGCGGAATCTCTCGCCGCTGGCGGCTTCGGCGAAGCCGGTGGCGATGGTGAACGCGGCGGCGGCGGAGAGGGCGTGGGGGGTCGCGCGCTCGAGCGTTGGGACGCCGGGCCGCGCGGCGCGGTCGCTGTCCGGGGTTCTTGAGCCGGCGCGGGGACGGTTCTTCACGCCCGCGGCGATTGTGGATTGCGGGGGCGATGAGCCCGCCGTGTCGGGGGAGCATTTCGGGCCGCTGCTGGCGGTGGTGCCGGTGGATTCGATGGAACACGCTCTGCGCATCCACCGCGCGTGCCGGCAGCATCTTTCGGCGAGCGTGTACTCGCGTGACACGCGCACGGCGAGGGTACTCGCGGAGCGGCTGGGCGCGGGGATCGTCACGATCAACGACACGGTGTTCCCATCGGGGCACCCCGGGGTCGCCATCTCGGGGCACGGCGAGAGCGGCTGGGGGGCGTCGCGCGGGGCCGAGGGGCTGCTGGCGATGACGCGGGCGGTGCATGTCAGCGTGACATCGCGCTGGGTGCGGACGCCGCTGGAGCCGATGACGGCGAAGATGGGGAAGGCAATCTCGGGGCTTGTGGGTTGGTTGTATGGCGGGGGCCGGGCGAGTCCCGATCATTCCCTTCACGATTTGCCGCATGAGTCTGCATCCTCCTCCCCCACTGCCATCGAAAGCAAGGACGCTGAGGCGGCGGTGCCCTCGGGGCGGATCGGCGCGGCCGAGGCCCGCGTGTAGTCGCAGCGATCCAACTTTTGCTCCACCATCATTTCACCCGTTCCGCTGACTCACGCCCCCACCACCATGCCAACCACCGCACCGCACAACTCCACTCGCCCGCCCGTATCGAAGCACGTCGTCGTCATCGGCGGCGGCCTTGCGGGGCTGAGCGCGTGCTGTGAACTCCAGACGCACGGGTTCGAGGTGACGCTGGTCGAGAAGAACGAGCACCTTGGCGGCAAGATGAACGTGCTGCGCTGCGAGACCGGCGCGGGGACGTTCACCTTCGACATGGGGCCGACGATCATCACCATCCCGGATGTTCTTCGGGGCATCCTCCGGCGGGCGGGGAAGACGCCGTCGAGCGAGATTGACCTGGTGAATCTCGACCCGCAGTGGCGCTGCTTCTATGACGACGGCACGGTCGTGAACCTGCGGCAGCGGCCCGAGGACATGGCGGCCTCGCTCGATGCGCAGTTCCCCGGGCAGGGGGTTGGTGCGTCATACCGGGGGTTCATCGACTACTCGCGCCGGATGCTGCGCCTCTCCGAAAAGGTGTTCTTCTACAAGGATTTGGGGGGGATGGCGGACCTGATGCGCGGGAAACCGCCGACCGATCCGGGTTTGCTGGGTGATGTGCTGGCGATGCGGCTGCACTCGACGGTGGGCGCAACGCTGAAGAAGACGGTCGCCGAACCGCACGTGCGCCAGATGTGCGAGCACTTCCTGCAGTATGTCGGCTCGTCGCCGTTCCTGGCGCCGACGATTCTGACGCTGATCGCCGCGGCACAGACCGACCACGGGTGCTGGTACCCGATGGGCGGGACGCGCGAGGTGGCCGCGAGCCTTGAGCGGCTGGCACGCTCGCGCGGCGCGACGGTCATCACCGGCGTGAAGGTGGCGCGGATCATCGAAAGCGGCGGGCGAGCGGCGGGCGTGGAACTGGAGGACGGGCGAACGATCAAGGCGGACGCCGTGGTATCGAACTGCGATGTGCAGCGAACGCTTTCTGGGCTTGTCGGCGGGAATCGGGGGGCCTCGGCTCGTGCGAAGGTGGCGGCGAAGTACAAGCCTGCGTGCAGCGGGCTGGTGCTGTACCTCGGGCTGGATCGTCAGTACGACCACCTGGCGCACCACTGCTTCCTGTTCAGCAAGGACTCGCACGCGGAGTTTGATGACATCTATTCGAAGGCGATTCCGGCGCGTGACCCTTCGATCTATCTCGCCGTGCCTTCGCGGACGGACCCCAACCAGTCGCCGCGCGGGTGCGAGTCGTTGTACGCGCTGATCCACACGCCGGCGAACCCGGGGAACGAGATGCGCTGGGGCGAGCGCGGGTCCGGTGGGCTACTGGACCGATACCGGCCGGTGGTGATGGAGAAACTCAGGCGGTGCGGGATGCCCGATCTGGAATCGCACATCGTTGTCGAGAAGTACCTGACACCGGACATGATCGACACGATGTACAACGCCGAGGGCGGGGCGATCTACGGCCTCGCGTCGCACGGGAAACTGATCGGCGGGTTCAAGCCGCGGAACCGTTCCGGCGCGCTGAAGGGGCTGTACCTCGCGGGCGGGAGCGTGAACCCCGGCCCCGGCGTGCCGATGGTGCTGATGAGCGGCGTGACGGCGGCGCGGAGCGTGTGCGAGGACTTCGGCGTGACGCCGATGGACATCGGATGCGAACCGGTGGTCGGGATGCGGCCCGCTGCCAACGGCCGGGCGTTGGCGGGGGTGTGAGCGAACGATGAACGGCGACGATGGACAACCCGCTGCGGGGTCCGCCCGGAGCCATGCGGCGGCGGGTGGGGTCACGATCATCCCCGCCGCGCCGAGTCCGCGTGCGGCGCGGGTGTTCGCGTGGTACACGCGCCGGCTGTTCCGCCAGAAGTTCAACGGCGTGCGTCTGATGCAGGGGTCGGCGGCGGCGCTGCGTGGTGTTGACGGAGTCGATGCACCCGTGATCGTGCTGATGACGCACGCGGGGTGGTGGGACCCGCTCTCGGCGCTGCTGCTGCACGACGCACTCACGCCATCGCGGGCGACGACGGCACCGATGGATGCGCGGATGCTGGAGAAGTTCGGGTTCTTCCGCAAACTGGGAGTCTTCGGAATCGATCCGAACTCCGCCGCGAGTTTGGAGGCGATGGGGGCGTACGTGCTGGCGAGGTTTCAAGAGAACCCGCGCACCACGCTCTGGGTCACGGCGCAGGGCTCGTTCCACGATGCACGCGAGTCGATCCGGGTGCGTCCCGGCGCGGCCTCGATCGCGGCGAAGTGTGGTGCGGCGGCGGAGGGCCGTCGGGTCCGAGTGCTGTGCTGCGCGGTCGAATACACCTTCTGGAACGAGCAGCGGCCGGAGTGCTTGGTGCGGGTTGAAAACGTTGATCCGCCGGAGAACGCGACGACGGCGGGATGGCTGCGGGTGATGCAGGAGAGGATGGAGCGTTGTGCGAGTTCACTCGCCGCGGCGGTGATAGCGCGCAAACCCGATGCGTTCGAGCCGCTGATGGGCGGCACGGCGGCACGAACCCACCCGGTGTACGACTGGTGGTTGCGGCTGCGCGGGAAGTCGGCTTCGATTGACGTCCGAGCCGCGCGGGAGAAGAAGACGGCTGTAGTGCGCTCGGGGGGCGACTTTGGGAGGGTGTCGCCGTGAGCGTGGCGTGGGGCGTGGCGATGGTGTTTGGCCTGATTGTGGGCGCGGTGGCGTTCACGATGACGATCATCAATCTGCGGCTGTACCGTGAGAAAGTGCCGGGGGGGGGGTCCGGGGGCTCCGAAGAATCGGCATCTGAAGTGTCGGGAACCAGCACGCCGCTGCTGTGCGTGTGCGTGCCCGCGCGGAACGAAGAAGCGAACATCGAGGCGTGCGTGCGGTCGCTGCTTGAAGGGGGCGTTGGCCGCGTGCAGGTGCTCGTCTATGACGACCAGAGCACCGATGGGACGCCCGCGATCCTCACGAGGCTCATCGGCGAGGACGCCCGGGTGGTCCGCGTGCCGACGGTGCCGCTGCCGAGCGGATGGAACGGCAAACAGCACGCGTGCTGGCGGATGGCGCGGGCGGCGCTTGACCATCGACCCGCCGACAGGGCGCGCTGGCTGCTGTTTACCGATGCGGACGTTCGTTTTTCGCCCGGAGCGCTGCGTGAGGCGGTGGAGATCGCCGAATGCCGCGGCGTGGGCTTGCTCTCGACCTTCCCGCGTCAGATCACCGGTTCGTGGGCCGAGCGGGCGGTGGTGCCGATGATCTTTTTCATTCTCTTCAGTTACCTGCCCATGCCGCGGATGCGGCGGACGCTCGACCCCGCTTCGAGTGCAGGCTGCGGGCAGTTCCTGCTCGTGCGTGCCGATGCCTATGAAGCCAGCGGCGGGCACGAGGGCTTCAAGGACTCGATGCACGACGGCATCCGGCTGCCCCGGGCGATCCGGCGGGCGGGGTTCAAGACCGACCTTTATGACGGTACCCAGGCGTGCTCTGTGCGGATGTACCGCGGTCTGGCGCAGACCTGGCGTGGGTTCGCGAAGAACGCTTACGAAGGACTCGGGTCGGTGGGCCTGCTGGTGTTCATCACCGTGGCGCACCTGTGCGGGCACGTGCTGCCGTGGGTGTATCTCGTGGGCGCGTGGGGCTTGGCGGCGTGGCCGACGACATGGGCCGGCCCGGCGCTCGCGTGCATCGTGCTGGGACTGTGGCAGCGCATGATGCTGGCGCGGGCGTTCGGACATGGTTGGGCGAGCGTGGCGATGCACCCGCTGGGCGTGCTGATGATGACCGCGATCCAGTGGCACTCTCTGGTCCTCGCGAAAACCGGGCGACGGGCCTGGCGCGGGCGCGTGCAGGGGGCCGCGACGGCATGAAGGCACCCAAACCGCCCCGAGTGGAAAACACCCACAACCATGCCATATACTCTTGACTCGGTGCCCGGAATGCCGGCCGCCGAATCCAGGCCCCATCGTCTAGCCTGGCCTAGGACGTCACCCTTTCACGGTGAAGACTGGGGTTCGAATCCCCATGGGGTCATTGATATCGGTTGTCACCGACGCGGCCAGAACCGCGTCGGTGTCGTTTTGGGGCGGTTTTCTGCGGGATTCGGTGGGTTGGTGGCCTTTGGTGTTCCCCTCGGTGCGCCTCGGTTCTGGTGCATGCTGAGCGCACTTCTGAGCGCACTGAGCGGGGTTCTTTTCGTCGCTGTTCGGGATTCCCTGCTCGCCTCGTTGGGTGGGCTTCGCGGATGGGGCCAACGACTGCCGCGGCGTTGGCGTGCTGGTTGCTGCCGCACGCTCAAAGTCCGCGTCCGTCACATGCAGGTAGTGGGCCTGCGCCACGGCTTCCGAGTTGCCCATCCAGCCGCACACAACGTGCTGGGGGTAGGTGCCCGAGAGTTCCGTCTGGCGGCTCGCCCGCATCGCGTGGAACAGCCGGGGCCACGGCTTCACCCCCGCCCGCTCGATGATCCGCTCGAACTGGGTGCGCAGGTTGCAGTTCTTTCTGCGATACCGGGTGATGACCCAGCCGGGGCCGTCGGGGTCCGGCGCGGCTCGCTCGAACGCCTCACGCAGGGGGGCGAGCAGTTCGGGGAACAGGGGTGTGAAGCGGACACCGCCGCCGGCGTGGGTCTCGGTCTTGACCGCCCGCACTGTGATTCGGTTCTTCTCCCAGTCGATGTCCGCCCATGTGAGTGCCAGGTGTTCGCTGGGGCAGCGCAGCCCGCCGAAGCGGGAGAGGGCCACCAGCAGCCGCCATTCGTGGTCGGGGCACGCCGCGAGAATCTTGTCGGTGTCGGCCAGCGGGACGAAGTGCATCCGCGCGCGGTTGACCATGGCCCCGGCTTTCACGCCGTCGAAGGGGTTGCACGTGAGCAACCGCCAGCGCACCCCAGCCCGGAACACGGCGCGGGCCACCTTCACCCGCTTTGCAACCGTTGCTGGTGCGAGACCCTCGGCCACCATCGCCCGCTTGAACGCCTCGGCGTCGAGGGGTGAGATGGAGCGGGCGAGAGACGCCGCGCCGAAGCGGGTTTCCAGTGAACGCCTCGCCTGCCCCAAGGCGATGAGGGTCGAGGGCTTCACCTCCAGCGCCGCGAACCACTGGTCGAGGAGGGTCTTCAGCGTGGGGTTCACGCGCTCGCGCGGCTCCACCAAACCCACCTTGGCGAGTTTGGCGTGCCAGCGGTCCTCGAGTTCGTCGATCCAGTCCGCCGTGTCGTGGTTGAGTTTGCCGGTGACGCGGGCGGTGAGGATCCGCTCCACGTGCTTGTGGACGGCCATGGCCCCGTTTTTGTCGAGGCCCCCGAGCCGGATGGTCCTGCGGCGTCCGTCCTCGTCCACGAAGAGGATGCGACGCTGGCCGGTCTTGGTGTCGAAGGTGAGTGAGGCCATAGTGGGTCCGTCTGTTGCGGGTCGGCTGATCGTGGGATATGCCGGGTTTGCTGCGGAGGTTATCCCGCAGGGGGGAAACGACGAGGGCATCGGGTGGAACCGCAGGGCGATCAGTGCCCCGTCAGATTGTCGCGTCGTCTGGATTGGCGTTGTCGTGTGCGGTGAAACTCCCTGCTCCACCGCTGCGTCCAGCCATGATCGCGTGGCGGGCTCGGTAGTCGGCGGGCAGGGAATCCCATGCTGACTTTGTGGTGGGTGGCGACTGAGCCGCGTTGCCGTGGACGGTCTCCCATGCCCAATGGAGGAAATCGGCCGTGTCATCGGGATTGAGGAGGGAGTCGTCGGACCATGGCGCGGCGAGTGCCGGATGTTCACGCCGGAAGCACTCGATCAGCACGGCGGTTGAGTGTCGCGAGTCGTCGGCCTTCAGCGCGGTGAGGAACGGGTCGTCGCCTTGGGCTGTATCGGTGGCCTCCGCCTTGGCTTTGAGGGCACGCACTGCGGCGTCGAGGTGTCGCCGGCGCTCTTTAATGGCAAACCGCTCCACTGCGGCGTTGTCGGGATTCGTCAGGTTCTTGATGAACAGCCCCGCCGGGTTCTTGATCGATTGCGGTGCTCCCTTCGCCTGGTCGAGGTAGTAGGCGACGCACTCCGCGGTGATGGTCGGAAGCATGGCGAGCTCGCGCGCCTTGGTGTGGTTCACCCAACCCACGCCGCGCCACTTGTATTCCATCCAGTCGGGTTTGGCGACGATCATCTCGAAGAGGCGTCGCTGTTCCTGCGTGAGCATTGTCGATGTTGACGGAAAGGCTCCATCGTCGCGCACTCGTGTCTTCGCATCCCCTCCGTGAAACGAAGCGCGAGCACCATCAGCAGCAGCATCAACTCCGGCACGTCCCCCGATGCTGTTGGTGATGTTGGTGTTGGAACTGGGTTGTGAAGATGGGGAGGGAAGAGGGGAGGGAGAAGGGGAGTGTTCCTCTCCACCCGGTGGAGGGTTGGGCTGCACGGGGTGGAGGGTTGAAACGCACGGGGTGGGGGGTTCGGCGCACCCCGTAGAGGGGTTGACATCATCCTGTGGAGTATGAGACCGATCCGAACCCCTCCACACCGTGGAGGGGTCGGGGGTGGGGGCGGCGCGCCGGATCGCCGCCATGTTCAGCCGGAGCCGGTGGGTGTTGCGAGGAGTTCCCCCCTTGGATTGAGTTTCGAACTCGACGATCCCACGTTTGGCAAGGCCGTAGACCGCTCTTCGTGCGGCGTTGACGCACCACCCCGACAACTTGGCGATGCCTGCCATCGACGGTCGGGCATCCGAGCCGTCCTTCCAGTCGATTCGGCGAACCAGCGCGAGGAGTACCGCCTTCTCATCCTTGGGCAGGGCGGCGTCACTCGCTGCGGTGAACCAGTCGAAGAGACCGAGCGTTCGGGTGTCGGATTTTCTTGTTTCGCGTGGCATTTTGACTCAGGCGTCCTCCGGTGAAATCCGAAGGACGGTTGCCGAGCGGCGAAGGATCGCCAGCGGCAGAAGGGCGAGCACACAGGCCCTGTCGTCGCCAGTCATTTTCTGCTGGCATTCCGGGACCAGCGCACGGAGCCGCGAGGTTTTGATTAAGAAGAACTCGTCGGTGCCGATGTCGAAGACCCAGGCCGTCGCGGTGCTGGTGCAGACGCCGGACGGCTTGCCCCTGCATTCCAACTCGACTCCCACACGATCGGTCCTTTGGGCGTAGCGGTCGAACTTCACTTCGAAGCGACCGATGCCGTGAAGGTCGTACGGTGCCTTTCGGCTGTCACGCGGCATCGCGCGGGCCATGATGCCGTAGGACATCAGCACGCGGGCGACGCGGTCTTCGCTCTTGACGCCGGCGGCGAAGGCTTCGACCCATGACGCGCTGTCGGGGCGGCGTGCGTCACGGCCTCCGTCGCGGCGCGGGGAACCATGGGGGGGTGTACTGTTCATCTCAATTGTCCTTTGCCGCGCGTGTTTTTCGTCGGACCCGCGCGGCTTTACGGTGGGATGTGGGCATGGCGCGGAACGCCGCCGCCGGCCCGGAAGTCGAATCACCCGCGGCGGGTGTTCTTTTCGAGGAAGGCCGAGAGTTCGGCGATGGTGATGACGCGGCGGCGTCCGATCAGCGACGAGGCGATTGCGCCCGTTCTGATGAACGTGCCGAGGTGCCGCTCGGAGATTCCGATCCGCGCGGCGGCGTCGGCCACGCTGACGGCCAATGGTTCGGGTGGGGCGGTGCGGGGCCGGGGGCGGAGGAGAATTTCAGCCACGGCTGGCCTCCTCAGTTGGGGCTGCGGCTGTCAGTGTCGATGACGCCTTCGCGGAGTCCGCGAGGATCGCGGCACGGACGGCGGCGATGTCGAAGAATCGGCGACGGCCTGCGCGCACGCACGGAATGCGCCCCGCGTCGGCTTCACGCTTCAGCCAAGCAGCGGGTATCCCCGTCCGATGCGCGATTGCATTGAGCAACAAAAACTTGGTCTCCATGCCAAGATCATGCTGCTTGATGTCTTGTGTTCAATCAGCGATATTCAAGTTGCGGCTTACTTGCGGCTTACGGCTTATCTGCGGCTTGTTTGCGGCTTCCCCAGCAAGCCCACGCTTTAGCCATCCTGGCTCGTTCGAGGTAGTTCCCGGCGAGAGCAGTGGCGACAAGCTGATCGATTTCTCCCGCGGGGTATCGCCGATTCCGTGCCGCCCCACCCTTCAATTGCACGACAATTCCGGCCTTCTTGCGAAGGCGCCGAAACGTTTCGTTGCTGATTCCCGCTGCGGAGACGAGGTCGCCCATTGTGGGGGCCGCTGGCGATGTGTCCCTCTCTTGATCCACGTTGTTTGCGGGTGCCCCGTGCCCGCTTTCCTGGTTGTGGACCTGACCCCGATTCGCCGTAAGCCAAGAGACTTCCTCGACCATCTTCGCCGCCCGCGCCGCGATGTCCGCCTTTGACCGTTTGTCATCGAGCGGCTTGCCCACCACGGTGAGGAGCAACGGCGCGAGGAGTTCCCGCACATCCGCCAGTTCGTCGAGTGAGACCCACCCCATCTCTTGCAGTCGCTTCACGGCGTCGCGGACGGCGTTGAGTTGGTGAGGATCGGCAGGGTTGATGAACGCCCGGCAGGCTCTGTGAAGGGTCCGCAGGCCGGTGTCGATCGCTGCAAGGTCGTCACGCACGACCCATGCGCTGGCAAGCAGTGAGACCGCTTCGCTGGCCTCAATCTCCTCACGTATCACCACCAATGGACCGTGAAACGCCGCCATCTCTATGCGGCTGAGGCCGTTGTCGGGCGGGTCGGATAGGAGCGGCGCGCCATCGCGGTTGCCGTTCTGGATGTCGAACCACAGCGCCACCCGAACCCAGCAGAGTTCTCGGTTGTCGCTGGCGGCGGTCGTCCAGAGCGGGGGCTCACTCTGCGCCCACTCCCTTTCGACGCCGGATTCCGAATCGGCTTCGATGAGCGCGTGGAGGCCGCCGCCGACGGCCGCAAGCCTGAGGCGCTGTGCCTCCCGACGGCGAGCCTCGTAGCGGCCCCACTCCGCGCAGCGCTTCATCACCGCCGCGAGTCTTGACGGGAACAACTGGCGGAATCGGCTGTCGCCGTTGATCTCCCGGAGAACGTGCGCGGCCTCGGCGTTTCGATCAGGTTGGGTTGTCATGGTTCACCATCCGTGGCGGGCCGGACCCGGCGGCGGGGCAGGACGGTGGTTCGCCGTCGCCGCCTGGTCCGTGAGCGGCGGGTTTCGAACCCCGACCGCGCCCGGTCTGACCGTACAGATTTTCGGCCCGGCGGCAACGCGGAATCTTCAAGCCCGCCGGGGTGAGATGAACAACTTGTCGGCAATTGCACCTCTCGGCGTCCGCTACGGTGGCAAATCGCGCCGTCGCTGGAGAAGGTCCGGGAGTGAATCCGATACCCTAACAGATTGGAAGCCGCTCCAGCCCGTGCTCCCCAACCCCTGCCAAACGCCTTCAGTCACGCCCGTTTTGGTGGTTATGGACAACCCTAACCGATCAAAGTCACCACAATCATTCGCCCTTTGTGCCCCAAACATTGGCCATACACTCGCTTGGGCGGTATAGTGTTGGTAGATCGGCAGTGGAATGACGCCGATCAGGGAGTAGGCATGAGGCTGGATCCGCAAAAGCTCGCTCAGGCGTCGGCACAGTTGTTGCGCCGTGCGCACGGTCACCAGATGGGCTACATGCGGCTCCTGAAACTGCTCTACATCGCCAACCGCGAGAGCTTGGCTGAGACCGGGCGACCGATCGTTGCAGATCGCGTTGTGGCAATGGATCGAGGCCCAGTTCTTTCCAACGTGCTTAACGTAATCAAGGGCCAAGACCCTCGATCCGCTCACTGGGACAAGTACGTCGCTCGCGATGGATACACGATCCAGCTGAACGAAGACCCCGGTTTCGATGAACTCTCCCGATTCGAGATCAACAAGCTCGAAGAGGTCTCCAATCGCTTCTGCAATACCGATGTCTGGGAATTGGTGGAGCTGACTCACACGTTTCCTGAGTGGAAGAAGCACTACGTTCCCAAGACATCAACCGAAATTCCAATGCAAGACATCCTTGAGGCGGTCGGCCTAGGATCTGAAGCGGCGAACATCATCGCCGAGCAGAACTATGCGGCGTCGGCCTCGGATTTCTTTGCAAAGGAATGTGGGTGAACCAGGGCTACACGTTTTGGCTTAAAGATGCAGCGCAAATGACCCACATGTGGGCGGTGCTGTCGATTCCCGATGAGTTTTGCGAACAGATCGTCGTCGTGAACTTCTCATCTTGGGCGGCATACAAAGACCAGTCTTGCATTTTCGAGCCATGCGAGCACCAGTCACTCCCCAAAAAATCGGTCATCATGTACGACACAGCAAGATGCTGGTCAAAGGAGTATCTGGTTGGAGCAATCGCCAACAGGCACGTCAACCCTGATGTCCCGTTAAGCCAACAGCAGGTTGAACGTGTGCTTGAAGGTGCAGAACGGTCGGATCGGTTGCCGATGAAAATCCGCAAGGTGCTGATCGAGCAGCAGCTCATCGTATAGGCATCAGCGTGCCCAGCGGAAAATTCAAACTGAGACACCGCCCCCTACCCGCTACCGCGAGTCCTCGCGGGCGATGTCCCGACCGATCCTGTAGACCGGGCCGACGGGAATCCCTCGGCTGGCCGCCGCACCCAGCGCCGCCTGCTCAACGGCCCGGTGGAACCGCTGCACGGCCTTTTCCCTTTTGTGTTCGGGGAGGTCTTCGGAATCCTCCATGATCGCTACAGCGGCCCGGCCCATGCCCTCGATGAGGTTCCCCAACGCGTCGGCGGCGGGGTTTTCAAAGGCCGCCCAGCGGCCCGTGTCGCCCTTCTGCATCAGGCTGGCCGCGAGGTCGTAGACGTTGCCCATGTAGCCGCCCGAGGCCGCGCCGAAGAGGTCGCCGAAGAACGTCCGGGCGGCGTCGGCCATGACCCGGGCCTCCCGCTTTTCGCTGTCCTTTTCGGAATCCTCGCGCCCCAGTTCTGTCCGTACCGCGTCCGCGCCCTTCCCGACGCCGTACACCACCGCGCCGCTCCACAGCGCATTGAGCGCGAGACCGATGGACGCCTTCAACGCCGCCGTGGGGCTGGTGTGGAGGGCGCGGTCGAGCATGTTGAAGCCCTTGCTGGCGTCGCTGGTGAACGGCGTGAGGACGCGGATGATGGCGGACTTGCGTCCGAGCCGCGAGAAGTGCGACGAGTCCAGCGCCGACCCGGTGTTCTGCGTGCGGCGGAAGGTGTCGGTGACGCGGCGGGCCGCCCACACGCGGCGGCGCTGCTGCGACCACTGGGGGTGAAGCCTCGCGGCCTCGCGGAGGTGGATGCCGTACGCGACACGGGCGGGCACCGAATCGAAGAAGTTGCTGACCTTGATCTGGTCGAGGGCGCGGTCGAACGCTTTCCCGGCACCGCCCCCCATTCCCGGCACCGCCGCCTTGGCCACCGCGCCCAAAGAGCGGACGAACCCGGCGTCGTCGAACACGGTGGCCCCCGGTTCGACCTGTGAGAAGATGGAGTGCGGGGCACCGGCGTAGCGGTAGTGCATGGTGGCCGAGTCGGTGGTGAGACGGCGGAAGTGCGACGGCTTCAGTGCCGACGCGGCCCCGATCCAGTCTTTTGCGTCGGTGTCGGCCAGCACCTTGAACACGCCGCCGAGGTTCTTGCCCCACGACCTGGGGTTGATGGCGACGGCGGCGCGGCTGGTGTTGGACGCCAACACGCGGGCGACCTTGTCCGCCCATGTCTCGGTGTGCGTCTCGGAGAGCGCGGTGTCGAACACGTGGGACTCCAGCCGGTCGAGCATCCACGATGACCCGCCGCGGCCCGCCCCGAACTTGGCCGCCAGCCGGGAGCGAACCGGCTCGGAGCGGAGCACGGTGAGGGCGTCTCTGGCCCACTCCGCGAGGTGGATGATGGCGGTGGCGCGTTCGACGTGGCTGAGGTGGTCGTTCAGAAAGTCCGAGACGAGGATGGGGGCCTTGGTCGATGGGCTGCGTTCCTGCACGATGCCCGAGTTCTCCAGCAGCGACCGCAGTTCGCCGGTGTAAGAGCGCGGAGCGGCCTCGATCCGGTCGGTGCGGATGTAGCGCTGGCGCGGCTCGTACCCCTCCTGGGCCTGGGGTTCGTGCCCGAGCATGCGGCGGATGGTGGCGAAGAGCGGGGCGCGGAGTTCCCGCTCGCGGAGGGCCTTGATCCCACTCACCATGTCGCGGCGGGACTGCGGGATGGCGTTGTCGATCCGTGCGGCGTCCCGCTCCGAAAGTACGAATGGCCGGTCCTTGTACCGTTCCAGCACCAGCGGCGTTCCCGCGTCGATGAGTTTGCGGGTGGCCGCGTCGGTCCGCATGGCGTGGATTTTCAACGCCTCGCCCATCGAGAGTCGCAGGCCCGACACGCGGAAGGGCAGCATCTCCTGCGACGCCCGCCCTGCCGTCCCGCTGAGCCGGTAGAGGGCATCGCCCAGCGACCGGAAGCCCGCGGCCTTGACGATCCGCTCGGTGGCGGCGGAAACTCGGAAGACGTGCTGGAAGCGGTTTTCGGTGAGTTCGCCGGGGCGTCGGTAGAGCATCTCGGTGAAAGGGCCGTCCCCCGAATAGTCGCTGTCGAGCCGCATCGCCCGGTTCTCGGGGATGAGCATGGCGTCGTAGACTCGCCCTACGCGGGAGCGCTTGGGGACGCCGTCGGTGTCGGCGCTGGCGTCCTTGCGGCGGTCGAGCCGGGCGGCGGCGAGATTCACCACCTCCTCGACGCGGCGGCGTCGTCCCTCGAACACGACGGTGGTCTCGGCACGCTGCTCGGATTCGAGTTCACGCAGCCGCATTGCCCGGCTCTTCAGCCCGTCGGCCAGGTCCCGCGCCCGCTGCGCCGACGGCTTGCCCCGCGCCAGATTCCGGGCCAGCGGCTGGGCCTCGACGAGATTCCGAAGTGCTTCCTCGCGGCGAGCCTCGGTGAGCCGGGCCAAAGCGCCGGGGGCGGTGAGACGCTCGATGTCACGCTGGGCATCCCGGCCCAGCCGCTGGGCGGTCTGGATGTCCGCACGCTCCACGGCGAGCCTCAGAGCCGCCGGGGAGTCTGCGGTGGTCACGGCGGCGACGAAGGACTCGCGGAGCGGGCGCGGCAGGTCGGCGGCGGCTTCGATGAGCCGGGGCGTCACGTCGGCGGGCGCATCGGAAGCGGCGACCAGTTCGCGGGCCTTCTGGTACACGGCGCGGGCACCTGTGAGGGCTTCGCTGCGGCGCGTCTCGGTGGCTTCGCGTGCGGCGCGGCGGGCGGCTCGGACGGACACCTCGACGCCGCGGGCCTTTGTGGTGGGTGGCGGGGTGTCGCCGTTTGGAGCGTCGGCCTGTGCCTGCTTCAATCCCGCGTCGGGTGCATCGCTTGGACCCAATTCGGACCGCCGTCCCCGCTCATTGCGGCGGGAGGGGGGCTCGTTGCCTTTGACCGGTTCATCCCCGAGCGGTGCGGAGTCTTGGGTGGGCTGCGGCGAAGCGTTGTCGCCGGCATGCTCCAAGGGCTGTTGTGCCGGACGCGCGGCGGTGGCTTCTGCTCTGGCCCGTGTGACCGCCTCCTCGAACGCGGCGCGGTCCAGCGAGCCGTCGGCCCGAGTGGAGTGCCGCAGAAGAGAACGCACCAACCCCGTGACGGCCCGCTCCTGGTCGCCGAGTGACTTGGGGAGCGCGCCGGTGAGTTCACGGACGATGGTGCGCAGTCGTCGTCCACCGCGTACCCCCTGACGGACGGCGCGGGCGGCGGCGATGACGGCGACGTTCACGAGTTCGGGGAGGATCGGTGCGGCCCCCAAGGACCGTCCCTTGCCTTTGGTGCGGACCTGTGCCACCTGCTCGGCACTGGCACGGCGACGGGCTTGGGCGTTCTCCTCGACCCGCTCCGCGAAGGCTTCGAGCCGTGCGCCTGTGGTGGGTCTGGTCGTTGGCTGATCCGATGCGATGGGCTTTGGCGTGGGGCGTGCGAGCGGGTCTGTCGTCGCTTCCTGCGGGGGTTGCGGCGCTTCCATCGAGCGGACAAGCCGGAGCAAGTCCGATTTCTTTGTCGGCATCGGGCCGGTGTACCCACGGCTGCGGGCCTCGGTGCGGAGCGTCTTCACCGACCACGCCGACATACCATCGGGGGAAGGTCCGTTGTAGGCCGGGCTGCGTGACGATCCTCCGGGACCGTCTACCGCCGGAGATGCCGACGGGCCTTCTTCACTTTTGCCGGGCTTGGATGTGGTTTCGCTGCTGCGTCCGATCGGTGCTGATTCCGCCGCTGGGTCGATTGCTCGGGCTGGTTTCCGCGTGAGGCGTGGTGCCCCTGACCGTGCCTCTGCCTCGATGCGGTCAAGAATGGCGAGCGTCTCCGGGTCGAGTTGAACGCCGGTGGATGGGCGACCTCGTTTCGCCGCCGGTGACGGCTTGGCGGGTGCTGACGCCGCGCCTTCGATGTTGTCTACAGCGGATGGTCTAGGATCGACTGAACCCGCCGTGGCCGGAAAGCCCAACGGATCGTCGCGACGATCTGAGGCCCCGGAGATTCCGGCGGGTTCTTCATTGACGGACCCCCCGGCCCCGGCGTTGGCGTCGGCCTTGGTGTCGGTGCGGGTCATCCGATCCCACGAACGGGAGAGCGCATCGACCCGCGCGTCGGTCGCGGGGTCCGTTGTGCGTGCCGCATCGGTGATGGTGCCCGACTCTTGTGCCGAGTTCCCGGCGTTTTCCACGCGAGTTCCCGCCGAGTTCCGCACCTCAGCCTCGCCCGCCTCTCCAGCAGAACGCCCATGCCCCGCGTGCGGCTTCACGGCGGCTCCGAACAGCGCGCCCACCGCCATGTCCACGATGAAGCCCGCCTTCATCTCCTCGGGCAACCGCTCCCACGCCTGCGGATCGATGCCGTTGGCCTCCCGCGCCACCGCCGTCGCCACACGCTGGCCCGCGTTGGCCCCGGCCATCGAAACCGCGTTGTTGACCACGCGGCGGAGCAGACCGCCCGCGCCGGTGCCCACGCCGAACAGGGCTTTGGCGGGGATGGCACCGAACGCGGTGTCGATGATGCCCTGTACCGTCGCGTCGGCGGCTGCCTGTGCCGGGGACCTGCCCATGTCGCGGGATTCACCGTACTGCTGGCCCGCGCCCATCAGGCCCATGGCACCGGCGGCGAGCGCCGGGCCACCCACGATGCCCGCCGGGACAAGCGGACCCATCGCAACCACGCCCTCGGGTGCCCGTTCGAGGATCGTGCGTCCGATCCCCGCCTCCCCATTGGTGACGCTGGTCGAGGGTGGAGCGCCGAGGGAAGCGGACTCGCGTGCGAAATCTCCGACCGTTTCCGCTCCCTGCGACACCATCGCCGGCGGCACCGAAGGCGCGAACACCGCCGACACGCCGGATTCCCCGGCGGCCTGAGCAAGCCCGGACGCTGTGGTGCCGAGCATCAACCCGCCGCGAACCAGCGAACGCAACACCGCCTCGTCCGGCGGGAGGTTCTCTTGGTCGATGGGTCCGTTGCCGCGCCACGGCGCGATGGCGGGCACGGGCATGGAGTCCGGCACCGGCGGGATGTTGATGCCCTCGCGGGCGGCCAGTTCGCGGACAGTGTTCTGCACCCGCATCGCTCTGGCCCGCTCCGGCTCACCGGGCATCGGTGCGACAGACGGCTCGATGATGCGGCGGATTTCGTCGGCCCGCCGCTGGCCCTCGATGCGGCGCTGGTCGGCGGCGAGCATGTCGGGCACGGCCCCGGCCACGGGTGGCTCGAACCCCGCCACGGGCGACCCGGTATCGGCGAACACGGCGGCGCCGCGCGGCTGTGGAGGGGGCGCGGGGGTGTCGGGTCGAAACCCCGCAGGGGATAACCGCCGCGACTCGGCCAGGAGACGGGCCTTGGCCTCGATCCGGCGTCGGGTCTCGTTCGGATCGGCGGCGCGGAAGCGGGTTGATCGGATGAGGTTCGCGCGCTTCTCGATGCCGGCGCGGATCGCTTCGGCAGTGGTCAGGGTTGCTTGGTTTGGCATGGTCCGCTCCGTGGACTATTCGGGCGATTCGCGCTCGCCCTCGATCCGTCGCAAGGCGTCCTCGTACGTGAGGCCCTCGATTCCCATCAACTCGGCCACGCGCTCCTGATCCTCGGGCGTCAGGGTCACGGTGGCCGCCCGCCAGTCGTCTTGTGCGGCGGCTTGCTGCTCTGGCGGTGGACCCGCACCGAACGGAACCGACGCATCCCACGCCGCGACCGGTGGCATGCCCGAACCTGTGTCGCTGGCAGGGTTTGCGTGCGGCACGTTGGCGGGGAGCGCATCCGATTCCTGCTGCCGAACGACAGATTGCAGATAGCCGATCAACGGCGTGATGTCCGAGAGGCGCTTCTGTGCGACCTCGCGCGACATCGGGCGGGTTCTTTGCGCGTCGGCGTAGATGGTCGAGCGGGGCTTGGGGCTTGACAGGTATCCGCCCGGTGTCATCTCGCCGAGTTGCGCCGTGATGTTGCTGTGCTCGAAAAGCAGATCGGAAAGCAGGCTCGCGGCTGCCGCGTTGACGCGCGGCACGCTGGCCGCGACGCCCGGCTCGTTGGACCGGTACATCTGCCACGGCCCGGCGTGCGCACCGGCACCCTGCATTTCCAGTTCGTCGAGTTGACGCTCGATGATGCTCAGGCGTTCGAGTCCGCCTTTTCGCTTCAACCTGTCTCCTTGGCTTCTCCCTCCCGGCATGATGTCTTTGGAGATATCCGCGTGCTCATTCTGGAGCGCCTTGACGAGGTCGAGCCGCCGCTCTTCGTTGAGCCGCGCCGAAGCGCGTTCGCCCGCCAGTTTCAGCATCGAACCCGTGGGCAACGCCCCGGCCATCGCCGGGTCGCCGAACAGTGACCCCAGCGCCGTCAGACCGCCGCCGTCGGGCGAGGCCATCCACCCCGCCAACGTGGCCCGCGCCTGCCGCTCCTGCTCGGCCTGCCGCTTCTTTTCCTCTGCGGCAGCCGCCGCTGCTTCCGCCTTGGCCTGAGCCTGATCCTGCCGCCACTGGGCCATTTCGCTTGCCAGCCCCTGCCGCTCGTCGAACTGCCGCGAGCGTTCGTCCAGCGCGTCCTGAGCGTTCTGCAACCGCTCCGCCGCAATCTGGGCTTGGAACTGATCCTCGGCGGCGCGGCGAATCTCCGCCTCACGCGCCAGCCGCAGACGTTCGGCGTCGGATCGGGCGTCAAGCCCCACCCGCGTGCCTTGCAGGAATGTGTCGGCGAACTGGGTCATGGTGGGACTCCTTTCCCGCGAACGTCTCCGGCATCCATTGAGGGGCGACAACCGTCCGTGCCTTACGCCGGATGTTAGGAACCTTTGGGAGGATCCGCGTCGCCGGAAGCGGGGCGGTCGAGTCCCCGTCGCTTGAGATACTCCCGAATCGCTTTCCGCTCGGCGATGTCGGCGATGAGGTCGGCTCGCGTGCGCAGGTGGCAGATTTTGCCGAGGCCGTTGAGAACCTCGATGAGACGCTCGAACTCGTTGGTGTCGAAATCAAGATCGATGCACGCCCTGTCCGGTTCTGGCACGTCTTTCAAGTCTTTTCCAGCCAGCCAGACGAACAAGCATCGTCCGACCACGCACACCAACTCATCGGTGTCGTGGTCCGTCACAAAGACCACGTCCGAACGGATGAGGTTTTGGACCGCCGCAGAACTCCAATCGAGGCTGTCGTCGGCTCTGAACAACTCGGCGAACGAGTGCCTGAGCGTCATTTTGGTCGCCATGAAACACCCACCTTTACGAACCGACCGGCCTTCCCCGCTGCGGGTCCCGCTCGCGACGCGGGAACGCCCCGCCCCGCTTCCGCTGCATCTTTGCCAATTCACGCTCGATGGCCGCTTCCGCAAGCCCTGCCATTGTCAATCCCGGCGTCCAATACACCGCATCCTGCATCCGCTCGATGAGGCCCACGCTCAGATTCAGCGTTCGTGGCGCTTTGCTTGTTGTGGGTCGGTCCTTGGGCTTTGTGCCGGAACGTGATTTGGCTGGAGTGGGCACGGCGGGTTCCTGACTTCGGAGGGCGGATGATGGGGCGGCGAATGGCCCGAAACGGCCACGGACACCGGGCACGACGCGAATGCGTGCAACGCGTCCATATGTTACGCCAAGCCTCCCGCACCCTCTGACGTTCACGCCGTCGGCTCTCCCCCGTCAAACACGCGAGACGGCGCGGTGTGGTGCTTGCTCGCGTCGGCGCCGCCGGGTGACCAAGGGCACTCCTCACCGCTTCGGCGGAAAGACTCGATGACCCGACCGAGAAGCCTGCAACCCTCGGGCATCAGCCAGAATTCACCCACCAGCGGGCCGACCGGTGAATCCACCACCACCACCTGGCCGGACCCGAACGCGGCGGAGGCGCTGGATTCAGTGCGGGGCGTTTCCCCCGTCGTCCACGCGCTCGGCTCGTCCACGGGCACGACGGCGAGAAGGTCGCCGCTGCTGTGGTTGGCGGAGTTGTTGGTCACCGTCCACAGTTGCACCGGCGCACCGGGGATGACCGTGGGCACGTTGCGACCGATGAGCCTCACCGACGAGAGAAGCGGGGCGTTGGTGTCGGCGGGGCCGCTGCCGTCGAACCTGGTATCGAAGGCGAGCCGCAGCACCCCTTTGGGAATGCCGAGGGTCGGTCCGTTGTACAAGGCGGCGAAGGGAATGCATGTGCCCGAGGGCGTTTGCAGGTGGTCGAAGCGCGGTTCCGTGCCGAGGCGCACGACGCGCCAGCCGTGCGTGGTGGGCACGGTGAACGCGGCGGGAGCGGGGTCGGCATGACGGGGCTGAACGCGGTGTGTCTGGACGAGGGCCGCGGCTCGGGAGGGCGTGCGGGGTGATGTCGGCACGAGAGCGGTTTTCATGGGGTTCTCCTGAAAGAGTTGTGCGGGACGAGACTTGAACAATCGGACAATCTGTGGCCTCGGATCAAAGAATACACCTATTACACCCATTATACAAGCACAACGCCAACGAAATCTGCGAGAAAAGCGGAAGGCGATACGATGGCCCAACCGCTTCACGACTGGAGAAGCCCGTGCCCAAAGCCAAACCTGACTCTCCGAATTCGCCCGCGCCTCGCAAGCGACGCGACGCTCGTTCCGAAGAGCCTGACCTTTCGCAAGGTCTCGTCTCTACCCGCGAAATGTGCCGCCTTGCTTCGTGTTCGCGTGGCACCCTGTACCGCCTGATTGCAGCCGGTACTTTGCCTCGTGGTCGCACCATCCGGGGGCAGAACTACCTCCCCCGTGCCGAGTTCATGCGGCACCTCAGAGCCATGTGGCACGGCGAACGGCCCCCATCTTGACCGGACCCCGAGAGTAGGCTGGACAAAGGCAATCTCCCCCAAAGAGGGTTGAGTCTCGGACGAAGGTTGGTACTGTGGCGGCATCGCCTCACAGAGCCGAACCGCCGAAGGAGCATTCTCACATGACCGACAGCGAGACCCGCAGTTTGGTGTTCTTGGGTGCCGCCGCGTTGGTGGTCGCCTGCCCGATCCTGCTCGCCCTCTTGGGAGCGCTCGCGACAAGGGCGATGAGACGCCGAACGCATGTCCTGCCGTGGCTGGGTGCGCCCGCGTTGGCGTTGGCAGCCGCGTTCCCCGTCTGGGCGTGGCGCCATGCGGACCTGGGGCTGATGCTGCTGGGATACCTGCTCGTCCCGATGCTGATCGGGGTGGCGGGGATGCGGCTGCGGCTGGGTGCGCCGCCAGTGGTCGGCGCGGTTCGGTGAGGGGGAGTCGGGCTGCAGGGATACCGTTGCATGTTCCACCGACCTCCCCCCGGATTGCCGTGGGTGGGCATCGTTGTACGGTGTGCTACCCGCAAAATCCGGGCGGGAGGGGGGCTTGTTGCCTTGAACGGATTGCCCACCGAACACGCTCAGTGGCTTTCTCCGGCGTCGCAAGCCTCGGGTGAAGCCTGAGTCGGCTGATTCTCGTCGAGGGCGTGGAGGATGGCGGCACGCCCCGCACGCGTGAGCCTGGGCCACAAGGCGATGACCCGGCGGAGTTCGGGGTCGGCCTCGGCGTCGTCACTGAGACATCCCGAATCGCACCGTGAGCGCACTTGCGCGCCACTCGGTTCGGACAGTGCTGGTTTCCCGCCGATTTCCGCGATTGTTCGGACCCCCATGGGGTCATTGAATCATTCGGCGCGGACGTCGCCACATCCGCGTCCGTGTTTTCTGCGACGTGTTTCGGATTTTGGCGCTAGGCGCGACCGTGGCGCCGGCTCGGCCGCGGATGGATTCGCCGACGTCACGTGCAACTGTTGCCGAATCGTCCGAGCAGGCGGACGAGATCGCGTGTGTCGACCACGCCGTCGGCGTTAAGGTCGGAGCGGGCCGCGTCCTGCGAGGAATCCGCCAGGGAGCCGAAGACAGCGAGGAATCGAGCGAGGTCGGACGCGGAGACCAGGGCGTCGGCGTCCAAGTCTCCGGGGCACGGCGGCGATGAGCGGGTCACGTTGATGGTGGATTGAGCGGCCCCGCCGGCGGCACGGGCGGCGTCGGGGCCGATCAGAACGAGGTCGTCACGAGCGTCAGCGTCCACGTCGCCGGTGAGCAGCAGTTCCGGCTCGCCGGACCCAAGAGGGGCCGGATCAAGCGAAAGAACGACGCCTCCTGACAAAGTCGCGTCGGAGTTGTTCCGCACAAGCCGGGCACTGGGGGACCCTCCCGAAGAAGGTTCGATCAGGGCCACCAGATCGGTGTCGTCGTCATCGTCAAGATTCAGCGATACGAGGTCTCGCGGGCGTCCGGGCAGGTCGAGCACCGCCGGCGGCTCGAACCCGCCGGACGGACCCGGCCTGCCGAGAAAAACCGAGATCGATCCTGTTCCACCGGCAACGGCCTGGGTCCCCAGTGAGGCCACGACAACATCGTTGATTTCCTTTGGGTTGTCGAGGCCGCCGGGCTCGACAACCACCGGCACGGGCTGCGTGGGTCGGCGAAGGGGCTCGCCGTAGACGGGGTTGCCGTTCGCCGACGGGAGCGATTGGAACAGGCTGATTTCGTTGGTGCCCGAGTCAGCGGTCACAATGTCTGGAAGGGCGTCGTGGTTGACATCGAGCAACGCGACGTCACGGGGGTACCAGCCGGTGATCAGCGACGGGCCCGGGGAAAAGGTGCCGGTGCCGGTGTTGAGCAGCGCACGGGCGTTGCCGCGGTCTGGGAGTTGGACGTCGGGGGGCGGCGCGATGTCGCCGTAGTTGGCGACCACCAGGTCGAGGTCTCCGTCGGCTTCGAGGTCGGCGGCTCGGACTGCAACAGGCCTGAGACCACCGGAAGCGATCGCGGTTGAAGTGCCGAGGACGCCGCCGCCGTCGTTGCGGTGCAGCCAGACCTGGTTGTCGGCGGCGCAGGCGACGGCGATGTCGATGTCGGCTGCGGGGCCGCGGAAGCGCCCGGGCACCACCGCCGCGGGGAGGCGGCCTGTGGCGAAAGAGAGTTGGGCGGACGCGAACCCGTTCCAACCCGCAACGCTCGAACCCGCGTTCAAGAGTACGACCAGTTCGCCCGGCTGGGTCTCGGCGCTCTGCGCATCGGGCACCGCGAGGACCAGATCGGGGAACGAGTCGTTGTTCAGGTCGGCGAGGCAGGCGGCTGCGGGCTGCCCGGGGGCGGCAAAGGTGCTGCTGCGGAACCCGCCGGTGGTTTGGGTTTCAACCACGACAGCGACGGACGCCGGGGTCCGCGCGTCACCCGCCAGATACTCGACCCTGAAAAAGCGGCCCGAGAGCCCGGGGAACGTTGCAACATCAAAGCGCCCGGAGATCCCGCCCGCTGCGGTGAGAACAGTGAACCTTGCGCCCGGCAGCGGGTCAAGCCCTTCGGCCAGCGAGAAGCGGAGCGTCCCTGCGAGTGCCGCGTGGCCGGCCACACGGACCATATCACTGCCGCCGTCACCGATCGTGGCGGCGTCGATCGCGATGACCCCCGTGCCGGCGATTCCGTCCTGCGTGAGGGTTGATTCGAGGTCGCCTTCGATACTGAGCTCCGCCGGGACACCGGTCTCAAGGCCGGGATCGATGAGCCCGGCGTTGCGGACTGCGGGGACGGCGGCATCGCCTGAAAGGCTCGAGCCGCGCCGGAGTACGACTGCGGGGGCTTCGATCCTGCCGCCGTCTTCCACGCTGAGGCGCCCGCCAGCACCGACGGCGACGGGCACCGTTGCCTCGCGCCACAGCGACCCGGCACCCGAGACGCGGACGGAGCCGCTCGCAGCGGCGTAACGGGAAACGACGACCTCTTCCGACGAATCCGTCAGGAACGCACCGCCGTGGGTGATGGCGATCTCGCCAGCACCGGCCTGGCCGATGTAGAGGCTCCGTTGTGAGGTTGCCCAGGTCGAGCCGGTGCCGGAGATTGTGCACGAGCCCTGACTGCCGCCGATGGTGCCAAACGAAACGGTGCCCAGTCGAGAACTGGAGACCACGCTTCCCGGTCCGGGCACGCCTGTGGCCGCGCCGCTTGATCCGCCGAGTCGGACCTCGGCGCTGCCGCGGAGGCCGATATCGATGGAGGCGTCGGATTGCGAACAGGTGACGGCGGCGCCCGCACCGCTGACCGCGAGCAGCGCGCGGGACTGAGGTTCGGCGCCCAACACCAGAGGCCCCGAACACTCCATCGTGGATTGATCGAGGACCGAGAGGTCGCCGTTGCCGTCCGCGTTTCCGACGCTTGTCGGGCCGTCGATCCTTGCGTGAGCACCGAGCAGTTCGAATCCGGCCGCGGGCGAACCACCAACCGTCATCCCGCGAGCCGAGAAGCCTGCTTGAGCACCGCCCGGCGAAGAAACCTTCAGGCCCGCCGCGAAGCCCGGTCGGCCTCCGATCCTCAACCCAGGTCCTCCCAGCGTCGGATTCTCGCCCGAGATGTCCAGACCGCTCCCGATGACGTTCAAGGTCACGTCGTCGGTGGCAACGTGCATGGTGCGCACGCGGACGGGCGTCCCGGCTGCTGCGCGGTCGGAACCAACCGTTACGGCGTACGAGCCGGGGCTGTATCCGGCCTCGACCGCGTCGAATCGGACACGGTCCAGCGTGCCGGGCGAACGATCGCACGCCCACGCGGCATCGGCCTCGAACACTCCGGGGTGAGGTCCGGCCCACACGGCGGTTTCATGGCCCCACTGCGCCACGCTCGCGGACACAACGTTCCCGGCGCGGGTCAGGTTGCCCGCGACAAAGAGTTTCGGCGAGGTCGCGTCCGCGGGCTGGAAGATCATCGCCGCCGCAGGGATCGCGGCACTCCCCGCCGTCGTCCCGATCCCTGCACCCAAGGTTGACCACGAAACCCCGTCCCAAGAGGCGATCGATGGTGCGGCGACACCGCCGACCGATGCAAACGGCCCGAGCGCAAGCAGCCGCGATGGGTCGGATGGCGCGAGGCTGTACGGCAGAAGGCGCGACACGAATCCGTCGGCACCACCGCCCACCGGCCGCCAAGCCGCGCCGTCCCACTGGGCGATGTAGTTCAGGGGTGAGCCGTCGCCTCCGAATCGAAAAGTGCCGCCGGCGACGAGTCGCTGCGGTGCCGGACCGGACCCGTCGGGATCGAACGGTGCAACAGCCAAAACAACCTGTGACGCGGTGGTCCCCAGTCCGGCGCCCAAAGACTGCCATTGGGACTGCCTCCACGCGGCGATGTGGAGGTGGGGGTTCACGTCAATGTCGACGAATGATCCACCGATGACGAGCGCCGGAATCTCAGGGCCGTCCCCGTCGAAATCGAACACGGTCATGCACAGCGGGTATTCCGTCATGCTCCCGGTGCCGATGGGCTTCCAGTTGCCGTCCCGCCAGTAGGCGAGGTGCCGCACGTAGTCGCTTTCACCCGGCGGGAAAAGCTCAAAGCCACCTGCGGCAACGAGCCTGGCTGGCTCGGGGCCGGGGCCGTCGAAGTCATACGTCGTGAGCGCGAAAACGCCGCTGTAGTTGAACCCGTCTCCGGGGATGGTGGCGTACGAACTGCCGTTCCAAGTGGCAATGTCCGGTGCAGGCGCGCCGCCTGCCTGGGAGAACTCGCCACCGATGACGAGCACGGCGTCGGCCGGGCCTGGCCCGTCGGGGTCCCACGTGGTCGTCGCGCGGACGTTGCCGTTCACGCCGGAGCCCATCGGCCTCCATGTCAGGCCGTTGCCGATGGCCAAGCGGCTCGCGGTTGTTTCACCGATGGTTGTGAAATCGCCCCCGACCACGAGTTGGACAGGTTCCGGCCCTGCGGCGTCGGGATCGAACGCGGCTAGGGTCGTGATCTGCGCGTTCGTGCCGGCCCCAAACGGGGACCAGCGGGTGCCGTCCCAGGCCGACATCGAACGCATCGGCGTGCCGTCGGCGGCCTTGAACTCCCCGCCGGCCACCAGCACACCGCCTCCGGGGCTGTTGGGATCGGTGTCGATGAACTCGAGCGCAAGCACACTGGAAGCCATCCCGGCCCCGAGCGGCCGCCACGCCGATCCATCCCAGCGTGCGGAGTATCGCGCCGTGGTGGCCCCCGATGACAGGAAGTTGCCGGCGGCGAAGAGTTCCGCAGGGTTCGGGCCGCTGCCGTCCAAATCGGCCACTTTGAACGCTTCGACGCTCGCCTGGAAGCCTGCGCCCATGGCTGCCCAGGCCTGCCCGTCCCATGACGCCACGTTCCGGGCTGAAACCGCGCCCCCCGCCACGGACGCGAACTGGCCGCCGACGATGAGCCGCGGCGATGCGTTGGATGCCTTGAACGATTCCAGGGCCAGCACCGTGCCGCCAACCCCGCCCCCGAGCGCCGACCACGATACGCCGTCCCATGCCGCGATCCGCGACGCGGCAAGCCCGCCCGCCGACGTGAATGACCCGCCGGCGATCAATCGAGGCGAAAGTGCGCCGTCGGGCTGAAAGACCGCCAGCGCCAGCGCCGCGCTCGACATCCCCGTGCCCAGCGGGCTCCATTGCTCGCCATCCCAGCGCGCGATGTTGCTTGCTGCGCGGGTGCCCGCCTGTGTAAACAATCCCGCGGCGATCAGGTCCGGGGCCGCCGGACCGGGGCCGTCCGGGTCATACACGGCGAGCGCTTCGACGCTCCCGTTGATCCCCGCCCCGAGCGTCGACCACGACGACCCGTCCCACATGGCCACCCGGAGTGCCGCCACACCGTCGGCAGCGGTGAAGTCCCCTGCGGCAACCAAGGCTGGCGGTACGCCACCCGGCCCGTCGGGGTCAAACGGCACCAGAGCCTTGACCCCAAGATTGGTACCGGCACCAAGCGAACGCCACGAGGAGCCATCCCAACGAACGATGTTCGATGCGAGAACACCGCCGGCGACGTTGAATACGCCGCCGATGAACAGTTCCGGCAGGGACGGCCCCGAACCATCGGTGTCGATCACAGTCATGGCGTTGACTCGACCGTCGACGCCCGGGATCGCATCGCCCTGCAGCCACCGGCTCTCACACGGCGTCTGGCCCAACGCCGAGACGGCGAGACTCAGAGCGGCCAACATCGCGGCCAATCCGTGACAAACGCGCGGGGCCTGAACGATCAGCCCTGGAATGTTCACATGACACGCCATCAATCTCCCCAAGGTACGGTCACCAGATGGCCGATCACGATTCGAGATGCCTTTTCCCATGGTACCGTCAGAGAGTCGGATTCAATCCCCCCGTGCGCCATGGTCCGCAAACCGCGTCCGGGCTTGGCTTAACGCATTCCTTACATAGAACCGCCGCGTGTTGAAGTCATGAAATCGGGCAAATGGCCCTTCTTTCAAAGCGTGCCCCTCGGTATTCTCGTCAGTGAACGATGGCGCGCCGAAACCGCGCCGTGTACTGAATAGCAACGCCAAAGAGGGTGAGAACTTGAACCTGCTCCAAGCCGCCGCGATGATCACACTGGCCTCCGCCCCTGCTCTCGGTGCCGCCGTCGTCGTGCCGCTCGACGACTTCCAGTCCAACCTCACGCTTACCTTGTGCATCCAGGGTGCGTGTACATCGGACACGGCAACCGCGTCCGGCTCCTTCACGCTGGGGATCGCCAACGTCACGAACATCTCCACGGCGACCGTGAACGATTTCAACATCGCGATGTCCCGCCCGGCCGTGCTGAACCTCGATTTCGGCTTCCTCGGGCGGTTCTTCTCGACCGTTTCCGATTTCGTCGTCTTCGACGCCAACCCCAATGTGCCTCAGGCACCGTCCTCGATCGCCGGCCAGCAGTTCTCGTACACGCCGGTCACCACGCTCCAGTCCGGCATTGTGAACTACGACGCCACGGGGGTGGTGTGCGCCAACCTCACTAATCTCCTCCTCCCGTGCGTCGGGACCATCGACCTCTCGACCAGGCCGCCCACCCCGAACAACGGCGGCGGGCCCTGCCCGGGCGCCCCGCTCATCCTTACCGTGACTTCCGTTGGGCGGACGGTCCACCTCAGCGGACAGATCTGTTCGCAGGGCTTCCTTGATCCACTCAACCCCTCCGTGGGCTCGCTCACCATCACGGGCACGGTTTCCGGTTCGGTCACCGTGCCGCTCCCGCCGTGCCCTGCGGACTTGAACGGCGACCGCGCCGTCAACGTACAAGATCTCACCATCTTCCTTGGGCGGTTCGGCCAGAGCGTGACCCCCGGCAGCACTGGCGACCTGAACAACGACGGGGCCATCAACACCAGCGACCTCGTGTCGTTCCTGGCCGCTTTCGGCGTGCCCTGCCCAAGTTAGCGTTTCGCAACCCCGGCAAGGCCCTGAAAGATCACACCCGCATCTGCTTGATCTCTTCGAAGGCGTCCATCACCTTGTTGCGCACGGCCTGCAGCATCTTGAACGCCGCATCGGCCTGTTGCGTGGCCATCAGCACACTCTCGACGTCGTCGCGTTTGCCGGTGACGAGGTCCTCGACGGAACGTGAGGCGTCCTGCTGCAGTTCGTTCACCTGACGGAGGTTCTGCATCAGGACGTCCTTGAACGACGGGCCCTCGGCGGCACCCGCGCCGGGGGTCGCGGCGGGGCGGAGCGGCAGCCCCGTTCCACGAACGCCGCCCATGCCCGAGTTGATCAGTCCGAGTGGATCAGCCATGTCTCAATCCGTTCCGACGATGGTTCCTTGATTCGTTGATGCCCTGATGCCTCTTGCCTCGGTGCCTTCATCGTCAGGCGATCAAGCGTAGCGCCTGCGCCATCATGGTCTTCGTCACTTCCGCCGCCGTGGCGTTGGCTTCGTAGGCCCGCACGGCGTCCACGGCGTTGATCTGCTCGGTCACCGGGTCCACGTTGGGGTAGTACACATAGCCCTCGTCCTTTTCGCCTTTCGGGCGTGCGTACGGGCTGTTGGGATCCCAGACTCTGCGGAACTCGCCGGGATCATCGCGGATTTCGCCCATGTGGACGCCGAGGTCGCGCGACGACGAGGTTCGCCCGGACGGATCGCCCTGCATCATCACGGCGATCTTGCGTCGGAACGGGTTGGGTTGGCCGTTGGCGTCGAGGATGGCGTCCCGCCCGGCCAGGTTGGACGAGATGACGTCCATGCGCATTCTCTGCGCCACCATGCCGCTGACCGCGATGTCCAAACTGCCATACATGCGCGTTCGTCTCCGTCAGTCCGCCTTCAAACGGGCCTCATGCCCTAGGAACGCTCCCGGATCGCCGCTTCCAGCAGCGTCACGCGGTTCTTCAGCAAATCCGTGGCCAGCCGGAACGCCGCGGCGTTTTCCGACAGGTCCTGCATCGCACGCTCGAGGTCGCGGTTGTTGCGGTCGTGGAAGAGGATGTTGGTCGAGGTGGAAGACGGGTTGAGCGTGAACGAGGTCGCCGACCCGCCCGTCACCCGAACCTCATCCGTGGACTGGAGTTCAAGCGGCGTGCCGGGGCCGCCCTGGCGCTTCCGCTCCACCGCCTCGGCGAGTTGGCTCTGGAACGCCCGCACCGAGACGTCCTTAGTTTGATAGCCGGGGGTCGAGAGGTTGGCGATGTTGGAGAGGATGATCTGGTGCCGCTGCGCAGCGAACCGCGCCGCCGCCTGGAGCGTCGGGAGCGAGTCGGCGGAGGTGATGGCGTCGATGAACACGGGGAAAACTCAGTTCAGCAAAGTCTCAAAGCAGCAAATCAGCAAATCCGATGCCCGCGCCTCCGCGATGCGTCAAAGACCCGCTTCGACGAGTTGCAACTGCTTCCACTTCTTCAGTTTCAGCCCCAGCGTCCGCACGCCGATGCCCAGTTCCTTGGCCGTCTTGACGCGGTGGCCGTTGTGACGGTTGAGCGTCCCGACGATCACGTCGCGCTCGATGTCCTCGAGCGAGCGTCCGATGGCGGCGACCACCGCGGAGTTTGCTGTCGTTTCGACCACGCCGGTCGGCCGGAACATCGACACCGCCGCGGCGATGGAAGTCCCGCCGGTCGTCGCCGCCGGGGGGCTGCCGGGACCGGTGAGCCAGCCAGCGATGAGTTCCGGCGTGATCGACCCGCCTCGTGGCGAAAGCACCACGGCGCGCTCGCACAGGTTCTGCAGTTCCCGCACGTTGCCGGGCCAGGAATACGCCAGCATGCGTTCCATCGCCGCCGGCTCGATGACCACCTCGGGCCGCCCCTCGCGCCGGCACACCGAGCGCACAAAGTGCGGGGCAAGCAGCGTCACGTCCTCGATCCGCTCGCGCAGGGCGGGCAGGTGCAGGGGCAGCACGTTCAGGCGGTAGAACAGGTCGGAGCGGAAGTGGCCCTTCTCGACCTCGCGGGAGAGATCGCGGTTGGTCGTGGCGACCACGCGCACGTCCACGCTCATCGAAAGGCTCGCGCCGACGCGCTCGAAGGCCCGTTCCTGCAGCACACGGAGCAACTTGGCCTGCACCTGCGGGCGGACCTCGCTGATCTCGTCCAGCAGCAGCGTGCCGTTGTGGGCGAGTTCAAACCGCCCCTTGCGGAGTTTCTCAGCACCGGTGAACGCCCCCTTCTCGTGCCCGAACAGTTCGGATTCCAGCAAACTCTCGCTCATCGCGGCGCAGTTCACCGCGAGGAAAGGCTCGCTTGCACGCGGGCTGAGTTCGTGGATGGCCCGCGAAACGACCTCCTTGCCCACGCCGGATTCGCCGGAGATGAGCACCGTGCCGTGCGACGCGGCGACCGCGAGCAGGCGGTCCTTGAGCGTGCGCACGGCGGCCGAGTTGCCGATGATGCGGTCCAGCCCGCGCAGGCCCGAGTCCGCGCCGCCGACCAGCCCGCCCGCGCTGGCCGACGCGCCGGGGTCCACGGAACCCGCCGGGCCCGAGGGGCTGGCACTCGCCTTCAGCACGGCGTTCTCGCGTTTGACCCGCGCGTGCTCCAGCGACCGCTTCACCGCGATCACCAGTTCGTCGCCCTCGAACGGTTTGGTGATATAGTCGCTCGCACCCAGTTTCATCGCGCGCACGGCGGTGTCGACCGTGCCGAACGCCGTCATCAGCACCACCGGCAGGTCGTCGTCAAACTCACGGACTTTCTCGACCAGTTCAACGCCCGTCATGCCGGGCATCTTCAGGTCCGTCACCACGGCGTCGGGCCGGCGGGTGGTGATGAGGTCGAGCGCCTGCGTGCCGCTCGACGCCGCGAGGATGGTGAAGCCGGCACGCTGCAGCGTGACGCCCACGCTGTCGCGGAGCATTTCCTTGTCGTCGACAACCAGAACCGTGGTCATGCTCTCTGCTCCTGCACGCCGCGCACAACGGCGGCGTGGTCTTGAACGTGGTGGGGTATCGTGGATTCAGAATCGGAATCAAGAAGTTCGGGGATGACCAACTCGACGGTCGCGCCGCCGGGTCCCCCGGAGGTGCGGTCGTGGTTATTACGGATCGAGACCGACCCGCCATGGGCATCGACGACGCGGTGCACAATGGCCAGCCCCAGCCCGGTGCCGGTGTGGCGTGTCGTGAAAAACGGGTTGAACACGCGGGCGAGCGCCTCTTCGGGCACGCCGGGGCCGGTGTCGGTCACGATGAGCACCGCCGCCTCGCGTCGTGCCCCTGATCCAGACTCCCCCGGAACCAGCACACGTCGGTGCTCGGTATGGATCGTCACGCGACGCACCTTCGCGCCCTTAAACTCCCCCACCGCTTCACACGCGTTCCGCACCACATTCGTGAGCGCCAGCGTGAGCAGTCCGGCGTCGCCCCACATCGCGAAATCGCGCATTGCCGGCTCATCAACGCACATCTCGACGCCCAGCCGCGCCGCCACATCACGGCACGACTCGACCGCCCCCTCCACAACATCCCAGGCGCTGATCGACGCTGAGTTGGGCGTGATCTCACGCGAGAAACTCAGCACGTCCCCCACCACGGCGTTCAACCGGTCGACCGCCCCCATGATCTTCCCCGCAACCCCGGCCTGCTCCGGCATGTGCGTGAGGTCCTCGCACAGCACCTTGGCATACAACTTGATCGAGCCCAGCGGATTCCGTACCTCGTGCGCGATCCCCGCGGCCATCTCGCCTAGTGCGGCCAGTTGCCGGGCACGGCGCAGTTGCCGGTTCGCCCCGCGGAGTTCCTTCTCCAGCCGCGCCACCTCGCCGGTGAGTTTCTCGTGGGCCGATTGCAGACGCCCGGTGGTCTCGTTGAACGTGGTGAGCAGTTCGGCGAGGTCCGCCGAAGACATGGCCGCCACGCCGGAATCCCGCGCGGCCGTACCGCCCCCGGCGGCACACGTCCGCGTCGCCTTCACCCGTGACGGCTTGGCCTCGGTCGCGCTCACCATCACCCCTTTCGATCCTGGAATCGGGGTGAATCAGGCTGCACGCCACGAGTCCCGGCGGCCCCGCCCAACGCCCCTGAAAACAACCCCACTTGCGCCGCGGGCTTGCCAATCCCGGACCCGCCGCCCAGCCCGTATGCCCTTGCCGCGCCGCTGGCCTTCGCGGTCGTCGCCAATTCCTGCGAGATCACCCGGCTCTGCGCCTCCAGCGTCAACCGGTCGGCCTCATCGCGCGTGCGCACCTGCGATGCCAGGGATTCCAGTTCGTCCGTGTGGGATCGCAGCAGCACGCGCGACCGCTCGGGCAGTGCCGCAACTTTCGCCGTCCAGTCCGGCATGTACGTCTGCAGCGCAGCGTTCACTTCCACCACCCTCTCGACCACCCGCTGCTTCTCGGCCAGCACCCCCAGGAGCCGCTCGGTCTCGCCGGTGCCCACGCACTGCGACTGGCGGCGGCTGAGCGCATCGAGTTCACGGAAGTGCCCCCGCTGCTCGTCGAGCAGGCGGATGACGGCGGGGAGCCAGTCGTCGCCGGGCTGTTGGGGCTGGAGGGTCATCCTGACCGCGTGCCGTTCCATCAAAGGGACAAGGGACACCACGGCGCTCCGCGCCGTTTCGACGCCCATCGTCGGCGCAACCGCGCAAGTTTCGTCACTTTTCTTGCCCACCCCGTTCACGACCGGAGCCGGACCTACCCCTCAGCCCTTCGTCCGCGTCACCACCGCGTCACCGCCCAGTTTCGCCTTGTCCGCCTGCGCCCGCGACATGTCCCGGTACACCCCCACCTGCACGGCGAACACCGACCGACCATCCGGCAGAGACTTCGTGACCACGCGGGGCACCCCCAACCCCGCCGCCCGGGTCCGCGCCGTCGCCGCGGACGCCACCGACCTGGCCTTCGCGGCGTCCCTGTACGACCCCAGTTGCAGGGTGAAGGCGTTGAGCGAGAGACGGTCGTTGGCCAACCGGCGGAGTTTCGGGTCGGTCGCGCTCGCCGCCGCCGCGCGGTAGGAGGCGTTGGCCTCGACGTTCTTGCCCGACGCGGCCTGGCTCTCGGCCAGGTAGAAACGCGCCTTGGCCGATTCATCGCCCCCGAGCTTCTCCGCCGCCGCCGAGAGGTAGGGCACCGCCGAGGCGTGACGCCCCTCCTCCGCCTCGATGAGTCCCACCCCGGCCGCGGCCCGCCCGGCAACTTCGTTGTCCGTGCTGGAGGTGAGCGGCTTGAGCCACAAGATGGCGTCGGTGTTCCGGTCCAATGCGGCGGCCGACATGCCGGCGACCAGCGAAAGCCGCTCCTTTTCAGTCCCGGAAGCCCGCCCCGCCCGGCTCTTGGCGGCCTCGAACGCCGAGGCGTAGCGGCCCGCGCGGTACAAGGCCGCTGGATCGTCGGTGCCGGCAGCGGATGACGCCGCGCCGGCCGCCGAAGGCGATGTCGTACCAAGGCCCGAAGCCTTCTTCGCCTTCGGAGCGCAGCCCGCGGGAGCCGCCATGACCAGGGCACCGGCCAGCAAGACCGCAAGCGTCCCACCCATCGGGCGACGAGACATCTGATCCGGGGCCTCCGCCTGCAATCTTGCGTCCATCATCTTCATGCCCACCTCATCGGCACTCCGAGAATGGACGCTGTGAAATCCGCGCACGGCGTCGGCCCCGTCTGCTGACCTGCGATTTGCCCTTCGCGATCTGCCATTTGTCGGCCCCGACTCTCCAGCCCCGCCCCGGCCTTCCTCCGCTACCTTCCCCCAATGCCCAGCGTTCACTGGCCAATCATCAAGAGCCTCCTCTCGGCCCCCTTCCGCGTGCGCGTGACCGACGACCAGCGGTCCTGGCGGGGGATCGAACTCCTGGCCGCCTCGCAGCACATCGCCGCCGAGATCGCACGACTTTCTTCCACCCGCACGGTGGGCATGATGCTCCCCAGCGGCGGCGCGTTCCCAGCGGCGGCCCTCGCCGCGTGGACGCTGGGCCGCGTCTGCGTGCCGCTAAACTTCCTGCTCCGCAAGGACGAACTGCAATACGTCATCGACGACTGCGGCACCGACGTCATCGTCACCGCCTCGCCGATGCTCGAACACCTGGGCTTCGTTCCCGAGCGCGTCAAGGTCATCCTGCTGGACAAACTCAACTTCAAGTCGCCCCCGGAACTCCGTTGGCCCAAGCGTGCCGAGACCGACGACCTCGCCGTCCTCATCTATACCTCCGGCACCAGCGGACGCCCCAAGGGCGTCATGCTCTCCCACGGCAACATCGCGGCCAATATCTCGCAGTACCGCCGCGCCGTTTCGATCACCACCGATGATGTCATGCTCGGCATCCTCCCGGGCTTCCACAGTTTCGGCTTTACCGTGCTGACGATGGCCCCGCTGACCATCGGGTGCCGCGTCGTCTACAGCGCCCGCTTCATGCCGCCCCGCGTGCTGAAACTCATCCGCGAGCACAAGGCCAGCATCTTCGTCGCCATCCCCTCAATGTACAACGCCCTGCTGGGCGTCAAGGACGCGAAGCCCGCCGACCTTGCCTCGATGCGCCTGGCCGTCTCCGGCGGCGAACCGCTGCCGATGGACGTCGCTACACGTTTCTTCGAGCGCTTCGGCGTCCGCATCAACGAGGGCTACGGCCTGACCGAAACCGCCCCCGCCACCAACGTCTGCCTGCCCCACGAGTACCGCCCCCACTCCGTGGGCCGCCCTCTACCCGACGTGCGGCAGCGCATCGTTTCGATCGAAACCGGGCGCACGCTCGGACCCAACGAGGACGGCGAGGTCCGTATGAAGGGGCCGAACGTCATGCAGGGCTATTACAAACTCCCCGCCGAGACCGCCGCCGCATTCGATGAAGACGGCTGGTTCCGCACCGGCGACATCGGCCGGTTTGATTCAGACGGCCACCTGTACATCACGGGCCGCCTGAAGGAGATGATGATCGTCGGCGGCGAAAACGTCTTCCCCCGAGAGATCGAAGAAGCCCTCAACAAGCACCCCGACGTGCACGCCTCCGCCGTCGTCGGGCTCAACGACCCCGTGCGCGGCGAAGTGCCCATCGCCTTCGTCGAACTCCAGGAGGGCGCGGCGTTCAGCGAACCATCGCTCCGCACGTGGTGCCGCGACCACCTCGCGGGCTACAAGGTCCCCCGCGACATCCGGCACGTCGAAGCCCTGCCACGGAACCCAACGGGGAAGATCATGCGGCGGGAGTTGAAGAAATTGCTCTAAGAGTGGTCGAGTGGTCGATCGCCACGCCATCCGTGCCACGGGCTTCCGCGGTCCGCCGCGGATGCCCGTGCGAACCCGCATGAGCGCCCAAACACACGGGCGTCGCCGCAGTCGGCGAAGCCCGTGGCACAGATTCTCTGCCACCTGAGCACTTCCCCTCTTCCGTCCAGATAACCGGCAAACCCGGTGAAGTCTGCGGCTTATGCCGCCGATGCTCCCGTGGCGTCCCGCGCCTGCACGTCCGCATGCGCCCGCGCCATGGCATGCCCCCTGAAACCCCGCAATCCTCCAAAGGCACCACCGCCCAGGACCCCGCCGCGCTGGCGCGGCTGGCCGCCAAGCGGCTGTTCACCACCGGTGAGGCGGCGGAACTGTGCCGCGTGTCGCAGCAGACGATCATCCGCTGCTTCGATGCCGGACGCTTGACGGGATTCCGCGTCCCGGGCTCGAAGTTCCGGCGCATCCCGCGCGAGGAACTCCTGCGTTTCATGCGAGAAAACGACATCCCCACCACAGCCCTCGAAGCGGGGCTGAAGCGTGTGCTGGTGGTCGATGATGACCCCGCGATCATCGAACTCTTCACCGATGCGCTGCAGCGCGACGGACGCTTTGAGATCGCCACGGCCCAGTCGGGGTACGACGCGGGGATGCTCACCGAATCCTTCAAGCCCCACGCGGTGCTGCTGGACTACATGCTGCCCGACGTGAACGGCAACATCGTGTGCCGCCGCCTGCGCTCGAACCCCGCCACGGCCCACGTGAAGATCATCCTGGTCTCGGGCGTGGTGAAGCAGAGCGACATCGACATGCTCCTGAAGGCCGGCGCCGACGAGTTCGTCCAGAAGCCCTTCGACATCCAGAAACTGCTCGACAGACTGGGTGAACTCACAGGCGCAAATCACCCCGCCGACGAAGACTGAACCGCTTGGCCACGGGTTCCTCACCCCCACTGCCCACTGCCCAAGACCCACTGCCCACTGCCCAAGACCCACTGCCCAAGATCCCCCGCCCGCCCCCCATGCCCGTCGCCACCGCCCAAGACCGCGCCCGCCACCTCGAGGTCATCCTCGGGCGCATCGACGCGCTCCCGACGCTCAGCCCCGTCGCCGTGCGCGTGCTCCACCTCACCACCGAGAGCACCGGGGACCTTTCCGAGATCACCCGCCTCATCGAGTCGGACCCATCGCTCTCGGCCAAGATCCTCGCGCTGACCCGGCGCTCCGACATCGGTATCGCCCGCGGCGTCACCAGCATCGAGCGCATCGTCGTTCTGCTGGGCCTCGACACGCTCCGCGCCGCGCTCCTCAGCGCCGAACTCTATGAGATGTTCAAGCCCGAGAGCGGGCATCACGACGACGATGCCGACGCCACCAACCACGGCCAAGCCTTCGACGCCTCGGGCTTCTGGCGTCACTCCATCGCCGTGGCGTGCGCCGCCGAACTCATCGCCGAAAAGTTCCGTGCCGCCCTCCCCAGCGTGAAGCCCGCCGAGGCCTACCTTTGCGGCCTGCTCCACGATCTGGGCAAGCCAGCGCTCGAGCGTGCACTGCCAAAGACCTATGCGCGCGTCGTCGCGATGGCCGCCGACGGCCGCGCCTCGCTTGCCGACATCGAGAAACGCGTGATGGGCGTCGATCATCACACCGCGGGCAAGCGCCTGGGCGAACGCTGGGGCCTGCCGCACATCATCCAGGACACGATGTGGCTTCACGCCAAGGCTTTGGCCGCAATCCCCGATGTCCCCCACCGGGCCACGGTCGCGCTCGTCGGCCTGGCGAACACGTTCTGCCGCGCTCGCCACCTGGGTTTCTCGGGGAACGTCTCGGGCTTCGATCGCCTCGCGACGATGTGCGAAGAACTCGGCCTCGACCCGGTTCGTCTTGAGGAGATCGCGCAGCCCCTCATCGCCCGCGTCGCCGAACGCTGCAGCGCGCTGGGGCTTGAAGAGGTCACGGACCGCCAGATGCTCCTCGAATCGCTGGCTCAGGCCAGCAAGCAACTCGCGAGCGTGACGGCCCGCGCCGAGCGCACCGCCGCCGCGCCGACCTCGAACGCGACGGGCGCGGCCCGCGTTACGGACTTCATCGATGCGTTCCTCGCCTCGCGCCGCAGCCGACCCGGTGTCGGCGGCGCGGTCGAGTGCGTCGCCGCATCCGTGCTCTCCTGGCTCGGCGGCGAGGCCGCGGCGCTCTTGTGGCAGAACCGCCCCGGCTCGCCCTGGGAGGGCTACGAGTTCGCCAAGCAGCCCGCGAACAACTGGGTCACGCTCCGCCAGCGCCAGCAGTTCCCCGACCTGCCCCCCACCGCCCCGCAGACCACCTGGACCCTCACCGACCCCGACGGCACCGGCACGCTGGTGATCCTCCACGACCGCACCGAAACCGTCCCGCCGCTGCCGACAACGCTCGCGAACGTCTGGCGTTTCGCGGTGCAGTCCGCCGCGCAGCACGAGGGCGCCAGCCGGCTCTCCGAGCAACTCGTCGACGCCACCGACCGCCTCGCCCGTGCCGAGGAGATCGCCACGCGTTCCCGCGTGATGTCCAGTTTGGGCGAGATCACCGCCGGTGCCGCCCACGAGATGAACAACCCGCTGGCGGTCATCAGCGGGAACGCCCAACTGCTCGCCAAGTCGCTGAAGAACCCCAACGACCTCCGCGCCGCGGCGTCCATCGTCAAGGCCGCCTCACGCCTTTCGGACCTCATCCAATCCATCCACCTCTTCGCCAGCCCCACGCCGCCCACGCGCGCCGAGACCGATATGAACGACCTGGTCGCCCGCGCCTGCCGCGACGCCCGCGAACGCTGCGGCATGCCCAACGCCCACGGGAGCCGCGGGGCCGAGCCGGCCCTGTCCATCCGCGCCACCGTGGAGCCCCAGGCCCGCTTCGCGCACGTCGACGCCGCGCAGGTCTCCGGGGCCCTCATCGAACTCATCGCCAACGCCATCGAATCCCGCGCCAAGAGCCTGATCGAACTCAGGGTCGTCGCCAACGCCCTCGATGGGCAACTGGTCATCTCCGTGCGCGACGACGGCAAGGGCATGACCCCGGAACAACTGGAGCACGCCTGCGACCCGTTCTTCTCGGCCCGTGACTCCGGGCGCAGCCAGGGCCTGGGCCTGGCCAAGGCCCGACAATACGCCCGTCTCCACGGCGGCGACCTGACTTTGGTCAGCACGCCCGATCACGGCACCACCGCCACCATCGCCATCCCCGAGTGGCGCAGCCTGTCGGCTTCCCGCTCAAGGGCCGCGGCATAACGCCCGACGGTTATCCCAACGATGGCCAAGCGCAAGCCCAAGCCCCACGCGGATGCCCCCGAGGCACCCACCCCGGTGTCCCCGGTGCCGTCGTCGCCCGCCGACGCGGGATCGACGCCGCGCACCCGCCGCAAGCGTGCTCAACCCACGCTGCCCGCGGGGTCGGCTGATGCCCTCCGCGTGCTCGTGGTCGATGCCCACGCCGAATCCGCGCGCGATGCCGCCGCGGCGCTCGGCGCGGTTATCGGCGCCGCCTGCACCACCACCGAAACTCTCGACAAGGCCAAGGTCCTCGCCGCCGACCGCGCGTTTGATGTCGTGCTTATCGATCTCGACTCGAGCGACGCCGCACGGTCCACCGAGTTCGCCAAGGAACTCCTCGCCGCCGACGCCGCTTCGACCACCCGTGTCGTCTTCCTCGCCCGCGACCCCGGCTTCGATCTCAGCGTCAAGGCCATGCGCTGCGGAGCCTCGGACCTGCTCCGCAAGCCCGCGCCCCCGGCGGTGCTCGGCGAGAGCGTCCGCGCCGCCGGCGAACAGGCCCGCACCGCCCGTGCTCAGGGCCGGCGCGTCCAGCGCCTCAAGCGCATCTGCCGACGACTCAACACCGCACGCGAAGAGGTCACGCAGCAGGTCGGCGGGCTGTGCAACGAACTCGCCGCGGCGTACACCGACCTCGCTGGGCAGATGGAGCAGGTCACGATGGCCACCGAGTTCTCGAGCCTCATCCGCCAGGAACTCGACGTCGAGAGCCTGCTCCGCACCACGCTGGAATACCTCTTGACGAAGACCGGCCCCACCAACGCCGCCGTCTTCCTGCCCACCGGCCCGCGTGAGTACAGCCTCGGCGCGTACGTCAACTACGACATCCCCCGCGAGACCGCGGACGTCCTGCTCGACCACCTCGCCGACACGCTGCCGCAGCGGTTCGAGGACACCGAGGAACTGCTGTGGTCCTCCACCAGCCACGACCTTTCGGAATGGGTCCGCGAAGGCGCGGGCTGGATCGAAGGGTCGACGGTTTTGGTCTTCGCCTGCCGCAATCGCGATGAGTGCTTGGGCGTCGCCACACTCTTCCGCGACCCCTCGCGCCCCTTCACCCCCGAGGTGATCGCGCAGGTGGAACTGATGCGCGACCTGTTCACGCAGCAACTCGCCCGCGTCATCAACGTCCACAACCGCCACAAGCCCAAGGACCAGTGGCCCGGCTTCGGCGAGGCGGATGAAGAGGACGATTACGGTTTGGCGGCGTGAGCCGCTCCGCGGCCCATCCGAACCCCGAGCGCAAGCTCGGGGACGGAATCTCGAATCTTACGCGCTTAAGAAACGGCCCGGTCGAAGGAACGGCTGTTGGCTCCGATCGCTGTCCCTGAGCTCGCGCTCAGGGTTCGGATGATTCGTCTCCATCCTCATCCCCCTCCATCTCCATCTCAAACCCTTCTGCGCTTTCAGGAAGATCATCCTCGGCCAGCATCTCGTCGGCCAGGATGTCATCGTCGGCACCGAAGCCCTCGGTGCCTTCGCCTGCGACACCAACGCCCACGCCGCCAGCGCCGCTCGCCGCACGCCGCTGCTGGTGACGCCCGCTGAGCAGGTCGTCCAGTTCCGCACGCTTGCGTTCGCGCACGATCAGGCGGATGGGGACCTCCTTGAAATCCGTCTCCTCGCGCAGGCGGTTGAGCATGTACCGCTCGTACTCGCTGGTGAAGAAGTCCGGGTGGTTCACCACCAGCACGATGGTCGGCGGGGCGATCTCCACCTGCGACACGTAGAGCACCTTCACCCGTGAGCCCAGTTTCGTGCTCGGGCCGCGGAGTTTCAGGATGTTCCGCACGATGTCGTTCAGTTTGCTCGTGCTGATGCGCTTGCGCGCCTGGGCCGCGAGTTCGAACGCCAGTTCCACCGTCTCGACCACCCCGGTGCCCTCGTTCGCCGAGGTGAACACGATCGGGCAGTGGGTCATCCCCCGCAGTTCCTTGCCGATGTATTCCAGGTAATCCTCGACCGTCACCACCACGCCCTTGCGCCCCACCTTGCCCTCGACCAGGTCCCACTTGTTGACCACGATGATGCAGGGCTTGTACTCCTCCAGCACCGTCGCCCCCAGCCGCTTGTCGATACCGCTGATCTCCTGCGTGGCGTCGAGCATCAGCAGGCACACATCGGACCGGCGCACGCTCATCATGGCCCGGTCGTGGGCCCAGTGCTCCACCCGCTCGCGCATCTTGGTGGTCTTGCGGACGCCCGCGGTGTCGATGGCGATGCACACCTTGCCGTCGAGTTCGAACCGCACGTCGATGGCGTCGCGCGTCGTCCCGGCGATCTCCGACACAATGCACCGCTCCTCGCCCGCCAGGGCGTTGACGAAACTGCTCTTGCCGGCGTTGCGCTTGCCCACGATGGCAATCTTGATCTCCGCCGAGATCTGGCGCCGGTCCTCTCGCGTCTGCTCGGGCAGTGCCGCGAACAGCCGCTCGAAGAAATCACGCCTGCGGAAGTTGTTCCGCGCCCCCACCATCCACGGCTCGCCAAACCCCAGCCGCGACGCCTCCACGGCATAGGCCTCCCACTTGTCCGCATCCACCTTGTTCGCCACCACCTGCACCGGGATCTTCACCCGGCCCTTGCCGCCGAGTGCCCGCTCACGGAGCATCTTGGAGATCACCTCGTCCATCGGCGTCACGCCCGCCTGGGCGTCGAACACGAACAGGATGAGATCGGCCCGGTCCACCGCCGCGGCGATCTGGCCCTCGATCTGCCCCGTCAGTTTGGTGAGGTCTTCCCCGGCATCATCGAATCGACCGCCCTCGGCCACGTACACGCCGTAGCCGCCGGTGTCGGTGATCTCGACCAGTTTGGTGCGCCCGCCCCCCCCGGTGTCCTCGCCCTCGATCTCGCAGACGTGGGACACCCGGTCGCGTGTCACGCCCGGGACGGGGTCGACAATGGACACCTTCGACCGCGCCAGCATGTTCAGCAGCGATGACTTCCCGACATTCGGTCGGCCCACAATGGCGATACGCGGTATGGGCATAGGGGGGAATGATAGGAACCAGACCCGACGCAGGCCTTCCGTACGTCACGCCGCGGCGATTCGCCCCACCGCCGCAGGAAAGCCGATATTCACTGGCCGCTCGGTGCTCATTTTCGCTTTTCACTTTTCGTTTTTCGCTTACCCATGCCCCCCGCCACACCCACAACCGTTCTCGTCCTCGGCGGCGGCCCCGACGCCGAACGCGAGGTCTCGCTGAAATCCTCCGCCGCCATCGCCGCCGCCCTGAAGGCCAGCGGGCGTTTCGGCGTGCGCTACGAAGTCATCGACCGCCTGTCGCAGGCTCAACTGAAGGCCCTGCCGGGCGACGTCGTCTTCCCCGCCCTCCACGGCAAGTGGGGCGAGGGCGGCCCCTTGCAAATCCTGCTCGAAGCCGACGGCCGCCCCTTCGTCGGTTGCGGGTTCGCCGCGGCCCGGGCGTGCATGGACAAGGTGCTGACCAAGACCATCGCGCAGCAGGTCGGGCTGAAGGTGTCGCCCACAATGATCCTCGACCCCGCGGATGACCTGCTGCCCCTGCCCTTGCCGGTGGTGGTGAAGCCGATCTTCGAGGGTTCGACGATCGGGCTGCACATCTGCCGCACGCAGGCGGAGTGGAAGCACGCCCATACCTCCAGCGCGGCGCTGGGCAAGCCTTGCCTTGTTGAGCCGTTCATCAAGGGCAAGGAACTGACGCTGGGGCTGGTGCCGGGGCAGTCTGGGGGAAGGTTGAACGACGGTCCGTCGCGGCTGGAGCCATTGCCGTTCATCCAGATCACACCCGCCGAGGGGCTGTACGACTACGAAGCGAAGTACAACCGCAACGACACGAAGTACCTCGTGGGCCCGCCGATCCCGCCCGCGCTGCGTGACCAACTTGGGACATTGACCCGAACACTGGCCGAATCGATCCCCGGTGGCGGGGTCCGGGGGGTTCGTCACCTTTGCAGGGCGGACTTCATCCTCGACGATGAGAACCGGGCGTGGTTCCTTGAGATCAACACCATGCCGGGCTTCACCGACCACTCGCTGGTGCCGATGGCGGCCAAAGCCACGGGGCTGGACATGCCGGTGCTTTGTGCCCTGCTGGTTGATGCGGCCCTCCGCGACCACTCCGTTTCCGCTTGATTCTTCCCTTCCCTCGCGACTTCCTCTTTGTGACCCATCGCCGTGCCTGAGAACACCGACAAACCCGTGAAGGTCGTCCGCGTCGCAAAAGCCAAGGGGGCCAACCCAAAGGGTTCCTTGGAGGGGGGCGGTGGCCTCCTTGCCCGCTTCCGCGCAATCTTTGCGCACGGGAACGATGAGTCCGAACGGCCCGGGGTCGATGGCTTGCTCGCTGCCTCGTCCCGTGTGCTCACCGGCGTCACCGTGGTGGTCGTCCTGGGCTCGTGGGCGTTCGGGCGCGGCGCGCTGGAACGGCACGTTGCCTCGTTCAACACCAAGGCGCCCGAGGTTGTCTTCGAGTGGCCGCTGGCCGCCGGGGCCTCACGCAGCGACGCCCGGACCTGGGTGCCCAAGCCGGTGCAGAACGACCTGACCCGTGTGGTGCAGGAGCACATCACCTCCAGCCCGTTTGACCAGGCCGCGTTGGTGCGGGCCGCCGAGGAACTCAAGTCCACCGGCTGGTTCACGAAACTGGGCGCGGTGCATCGCGAGGCGGGCGGGAAGGTCCGCATCACCGGCGAGTGGCGTGGCCCCGCCGCTGTGGTGAAGAAGGACGGCAAGAGCCACCTGGTGGCGATGGACGGGGCAATCCTGAAACTGCCCTCCAACACCGAGCCGCCCGAGCGGCTGTTCGTCATCTCCAACCCGTCCTCGCCCGCGCCGCTCAGCGACGCCGGCACGACCGCCTTCGGCGTCCCGTGGATGGGCAACGACGTGCAGTCGGCCATCGCGCTATTGAAACTGCTGAACGCCAAGCCCGAGGTGTCGCGTCAACTCGCGGGGGTGGACCTGTCGGAGTATGCGCGCTCGACGAAACTGGTGCTCGTCACCGATAAGGGGCACCGCATCGTGTGGGGCAGCCCCATCGGCGACCTGCTCCCCGGCGAAGTCGCGGTCGAGCGCAAAGTGGCCCGGCTGGTGCAGAACCTCAAGGACTTCGGCCGCATCGACGCCGACCAGTCTCGGGTGGAGATCTACACCCCGGTGGTGATGGTGGACAAGACGGCACCGGTCGACGAGGCGCCCTGACGCGCTTCCGTGGTTGAATCCATGGTGATATCGACGCGGATGGTGTGCGATGCGCCGATGCGGGGGTATTGCAGGTCCGCCCATCCCCTGAGTTCGTAGCGGGCGAAGCCCTCGATGAGCGAGGTGCCCAGGCCGCCCACCGGCGGGGACTCAATGGGCGGCCCGCCGCGCTCGGTCCAGTGGAATGTCAGGAGGGCGGCGTCGCAGGTCATCTCGCAGGTCCATCGCAGGTGGACCTCGCCGCCCGAGACGCTGAGGGCGCCGTACTTCTCGCTGTTCGACAGCAGTTCCTGCAGGATCATCCCCAGCGGCGTAGCCTTTGTGGCCGGGATGCGGACGTGGGGCCCCTCGATCGCGAAGCGGCCCGGCACGTCGGCCGGGGCCAGCACCGAGACCATCTGCGACAGGTCCACCGGCTCCCACCGGGCCGACGACAGCACCGCGTGGACATCGACCATCGCCCCGACGCGCCGTCGCATCGCCTCGGCAAAGCCCGGCACCGAACGCTCACGGGCCGCGCTCATGTCGACGAGCGCCAGAAGCCCCGCCAGATTGTTCTTCACCCGGTGATCGAGCTCCGACAGCAGCAGACGCTGCGTGCGGAGCGTGTTCGCCAGCACGATCTCGGAGGCCTTGCGGCTGGTGATGTCCTGGAACGTGCCGTAAATCCTGATCGCTTTGCCGTCGCGCATCTCGGCGAAGCCCTGAGTCTTCACCCACCGATGGTTCCCCTTGGCGGTGATCAGCGGGAGTTCCAGGTCGTAAGACGTGCCCTTGTCGATCGCCTCCTGCACCGCGGCCGCGATCACCGGCTGCGCCTCTGGGGCGAAGAGATGAATCCCCCCTTCGAGGTCCGGTTCGGTCCACGGTTCGATCTCGGCGATGCGGAACGTCTGCAGCGTCCACGAGAGTTTCATCGTCCGGAGGTTCACGCTCCACCCGCCGATCTTTGCGAGTTCGCCGGTGCGTTCCAGCATCTCGGTGGTCTGCGCGAGCGCCAGTTCGGCGTTCTTGCGCGCGGTGATGTCCTCGGACACACCGACCATCCGCGTGGGCAACGAATCACGCGAAGGGACGAGGGTCCCGCGGTTGCTCACCCAGCGCACGCTCCCATCGGAGAGCACGAAGCGGTACTCGTTGGCGTACGTCCCCTTGGCCCCGCCGGCGAACCAGCGCCCGATGTCGGCGACCACACGCTCGCGGTCGTCCGGGTGGATCATCTCTCTCCACTTGTTCACCGTGCCTGTCATATCCGAAGGGTCGAACCCCCACAGCCGCTTGGTCGCCGGGCTGAGGTACAGCGTCTCGGCGGGGTCCACCGTGCGGACCCAGAACACCTGGTCGATGTTCTCCGCCATCTCGCGGAACCGACGCTCGCTCTCGCTCAGACGCTGGTGCGCCAGTTCACGCTCGGTGATGTCCTCGGACACGCCCACGATGCGCGTCGGCGGACCGCCCGTGTCTCCGATGGCCGCCGCACGGCTGCGAACCCAGCGTGTCTCGCCGGCGGGGGTGACGATGCGGAACTCCGCCTCGTATGGCCCGACGGCCCCGGCGGAAGTCCACCGATCGACACGCTCACGCACCCGGTCGCGGTCGTCCGGATGGATCATGCCTCGCCACCGCTCGACACTGCCGGTCAGCGCCGCAGGCTCAACGCCCCAGAGCCGCTGCGTGGCGGGGCTGACATATTCGATCTCGGGACGCTCGATCGACCGCACCCAGAACACCTGGTCAATGTTCTCGGCCATCTCGCGGAACCGACGCTCGCTCTCGGTGAGACGCTGGTGCGCGACTTCGCGCTCGGTGATGTCCTCCGCCAGGCCGGTGATCCGCAGGACGCGCCCCTGCTCGTCGCGCACGGCGTAACCGCGGTTCAGGATGTGACGCAGTTCGCCGTCGGCGCGGATGATGCGGTAGTGGTTCTCGTACGTCCCCGGACAGCCCGCGGCGTGCCAGTCGATGCGGGTCTGGTCGGCGGCGGCACGGTCATCGGGGTGGATCAGGTGAGACCACCCGTGCTCGCTGCCTTCGACGCGGCCCTTGCCGATGCCGAACACCTTCTCCACGGCGTCGCTCGCATACCGCATCAGCCCTTCCGGGCCCGGGTCCGCGGTCCAGAACACCTGGGGGATGGTCTCGGCGATCTGGCGGAACTTCTGCTCGCTCTCGGTCAGGCGCTGCGACGCCTCGACCCTGTCCGTGACGTCTTCGGTCGTGCCCAACAGGCGAGTCGGCTTTCCATCAGCCCCCCGGGGGCCGGCGAACGCCTTGCTCCGCCACCAGCGCACCGAGCCATCGGGGCGGATCAGCCGGTACTCCTGCACAAGGCGGTCCGGGAAGCCCGCCTCGGCCCATTCCCGCGACCCCCGCACGAGTTCCTTGATGTCGTCGGGATGGACGTAGCGGCGGAAATCCTCCAGATGGCGAGGCAACTCCTCTTCCCGCATCCCCAACATCCGAGCCACCGCGGGGCTGAGGTACTCGTACTCCCTCGTCTGGAGCGAGCGGATCCAGAAGGCCTGGTCCACAGTCCGCGCGATCTCGCGGAAGCGCTCCTCGCTGAAGCGCAGGGCCTCGTCGGCGGTCTTGCGCTCGTGGATGTCGCCCACCACGCCCACGGCCCGGACGGGGGCTCCGTGCGAATCCTTGATAATCGACGCCTGCCCGAGAATCCAGCGGTACTGGCCGTCGGGGTGAAGGACACGCGCTTCGCAGCGGTAGTCCTGCCCGGTGCGGAGGGACAGGCGCTCGCGCTCGCACACGTCGGGCACGTCGTCGGGGTGGAAGAAGGCCTTCCGGGCTTCGAAGTCGGGGATGCGCCCGCCCGGGGGCAGCCCGAAGAGTTCCCCCGTCCGGTCGTCGTGCTCCATACGCCCGGTGGCGAGATCGACATCGAACGTGCCCAGGCCCGCGGCGGTCATCGCGGCACGCAGCCTGCTTTCGCCGGCGGCCAGGAGTTCGACCGCCTCGCGCGTGGCGGTGACGTCCGACATGGCACCCACCATGCGAACGGCCCTTCCCGAGGCGTCGCGCACGATGAAGCCCTGGTCGGTAAAGCGAGCGATCGTACCGTCGCCCTTGGCCATCCGGTACTCGTCGCGCCAGGTCTCGACGGCCGGGTCGTGCAAGGCGCCGAAAAAGCCGGCCCGGACACGCTCGCGGTCGTCCGCATAGAGATGGTCGATCCACTCCGCGATGGTCAGCGCGTGGGTGGGACCGGAACCCCGTGGGAGGTCCTTGGCCGCGTCGCTCCATTCGATGCGGTCTTCGGCGATGTCCCAGTCCCAGATGATATCGGAGGCGGCGCGCACGGCCAGGCGGTACCGCTCGTCGCTGAGCGCCTGGAGGCGGCGCGACTCTTCGCGCTCGGTCACGTCCGACACCATCGACAGGGTCGAGACGCGCTTGCCGTTTTCGTCGTACTTGTTGGCTTTCGTCCACTCGCAGATGCGCACCTCGCCCGACTTGGTGTAGTGCCGGTTGGTGCAGCGGAAGGTGGAAGACCGGAGAACCTCGTGCGCGGCGACGGTTCGCCTCACCGCCTCGGCGTCGTCGGGGTGGATAAACCGGATGTCGTCGTGCGTCCGCCCCAGCACCTCCTTGGCGTTCCAGCCGAACATCGCCTCGGCCAGGCCGTCCCAGCGGGTGCAGCGCCACTGGTCGTCCCACTCGATGATCGCCAGCGGGGCGGTGCGGATCACCTCGGCGAGGCGGCGCTGGCTCTCCTCGAGGGCCAGGCGGGAGTCCATGCGGTCGGTGATGTCGCGCTGCACGCCGACGTAACTCGTCACGTTCCCCGCGTCGTCGAACACCGGCGTGGACTTGCAGTTGATCCACTTGATGCCGCCGTCGGGGTGGACCACGCGGAACGAGTTGTTCATGGGCTCGGCGCGTCCCGGGCGTGCGCCGCACTTCAGGCGCATCGATTCGCGGTCGTCGGGGTGGACCCAGGAGATCAGCGTCTCGAGGGCGTGCCCGCTCACCGCCGATCGCGGGCGGCCCCACAGGGTTTCCCACGCTTCGCTGACGTAGCGGAAGGTCCAGCCGTCGGGCTCCGAGACCCAGAACACCTCGCCCAGCGTGGACGCCATGAGGCGGATGCGCTCCTGGCTCTCGGCGAGTTTGCGCGACGCCTCGTGTTCCTCGGTGATGTCCGCCGAGACGCCGACCAGTTTGGACGGCTTGCCCGCGTCATCGCGCACCAGGTCGCCCTCGACGCGGAACCAGCGGTACTCGCCCGAGGGCATCATGTAGCGGTAGGTCAGCCGGTAGGGGCCTTTGCCCTCGATGCACGCGTACCAAGCCTGAGCGACTTGTGCCCGGTCCTCGGGGTGGATGCGCGGCAGCCCTTCGGCCTTGAGGAACGGCTGGCCGGCGCGGATGCCGTACATGTCGTTGAACAGGTCGGAGCCGACGATGTTGCCCGTGCCGACGTCGCACTCCCACGTGCCCAGGTTGGCGCCGTGGACGGCGTGGCGGAGTCGCAGTTCGCTGCTGTGCAGCGCGATCTCGGCGCAGCGGCGGCGGCGGCGGGCCACGACCAGACCCCAGATCACGCCGCCGAGCGCGAAGGCGACCGTGGTGGCGCTGATGGCCGTCCAGCGGTAGATGTCCGCCTCGTGGCGCATGAGCCAGGAATCGGGCCGGCCGACGATCACCGATCCCTTGGGCAGCATCTCCTGGGTGATGCCCCACTTGCGCATCGCATCCCAGCGGAACATGGGGAGCACCGAGCCGGTGCCGGGGTCGATGGGGATATCGGAGGGTTTGACGTTGTCGTAGAGGATGCGGGCCGCGGCCTGGCCCGCGATGCGGCCCATTTGTTTGCCGCTGGAGACGACGCCGCCGATGCAGTCGGGGCCGAGGGCGCCGTCGAAGAGACAGAAAACCGGCACGCCGCCGGGCACGCGGGACTGGATCCACTGCGGCGCGAACGCCCGCGACCCACCGGGTCCGTCGACGGGGGCGGACACAAAGAGAAGAGCGTCGGCGGGATCGGGCGCATTGAACGGTTCGAGGCAGTCTTCGAGCACCGTGGGCAGAGAGAATGTGACCCTCAGCCCGGGTTCGACAGCGCGAAGATCGTCCTCGATCTCTCGCTTCATCCGCCTGCCGAAGAAGGTGTCGGTGGTGAGGACGGCGAGATGGCGCGTCGCGGGGCGGAGCGAACGGATGAGGGCGATGGTGCGCTTGATGTCGGTGTGCTCCATGGCGCCGGTGATGTTCCGGTCCGGGGCCGCGAGTTGGTCGAAGCGTGTGTTGGCCCCGGAGAAGACGGCGGGCACGCCGGGGAGGGCCGCCTGCATGTGGTCGAACCAGAACTCCAAGGCTCGGGTGTCGGTGATGGCGACGAGGTCGATGGTGAGGCCGGCGTAGCGCTTCTGCAGGAGTTTGGTCAGCGAATGGTGGTATGCGTCGTCCTCGCCGCGGAGCGAGAGGAAGAGATACTCGTGGTAGCCGATGACCGCGCCGGGGGCCCGCTCTTCGAGGGCTTCCTTGATGCCCTGGGTCTGGAGCGTGGTGTAGCCGTCGTCGGGGCCGTGGCTGTGGAGGAACAGGACGCGGGTCTGGCGACGCTCGACGACCAGCGGGGGTGTGCCGGGCGCGGCCGAAGTCGACTCAGTAGAACCCCCGGCCCCCCCGGAAGCCCCGGTCGTTGCCGCCGCCTCCGATCGAGCCGTCCGGACCGTGAGGCACAGCACGGCGACCAGCAGCGGCATCGCCTGGAGGGTCCATCGGATCGCTCGGCCCGGCATCTCGGCCTCCATTGGTTCGGCGCGGCACAACGGACACGCTCGGACGTGGAGCGGGCGGTGCATCGACGTTCAATGTAACAGGGCGGGGGCCGTTGGGACACGGGCATCCTGAAGACAGGAAGCCCGTGGCGCGGGATGGGGCGGGTCCGCGCAGGGGTAAGAGGGCCAACTCTTTGGTGCTCAGGGAGAGGGGGTGTGGCCTTCTTGGGCGGTAATACACTTGGGCGGTAATACGCCGGGGATTCACCGGTGCTTGGTCTCGAAGTCCTTCATGAAGGCCACGAGGGCCTTGGCGCCTTCGAGGGGCATCGAGTTGTACAGGCTGGCCCGCATGCCGCCGGTGGAGCGGTGGCCCGCCAGGGCGTCGAGGCCGCGCTTCTCGGCCTCGGCGCAGAACTGCTTGTCCAACTCCGGCGTGCGGCAGCGGAACAGGACGTTCATCATCGAACGGTCCTCACGCTTGGCCGGGGCGATGTAGAAATCCGTGTTGTCGAGGTGGTCGTAGACCATGCCCGCCTTGGCGCGGTTGATCTGCTCCATCGCCTTCAGCCCGCCCTCGCGCTTGATCCACTTGATCATCTGGCCCACCAGATAAATGCCGAAGGTGCTGGGCGTGTTGGGACGCGACTGCTCCTTGTCGAAGGTGCGGTATTGCAGCAGCCACGGCAGGTCCTTGTGCCCGCGTTCGAGGAAGTCACGCCGCGCCACGACGATCACCGTGCCGGCGGGGCCGAGGTTCTTCTGGGCACCCGCGTAATACAGGGCGTACTTCCGCACGTCCACGGGCTTCCAGAACATGTCGGAGCACGCATCGACGACGAGTTCGACCCCGGGGGGCGGCGTGGGGTCCTGATGGAACTGGATGCCGAAGACGGTGCTGTTGCTCTCGAAGTAGCAGTACTTGGCGTTGGGCGAGTACTTGACCTGGTTGCCCTTGGGGATGTGGTCGTACTTGGTGGGGGAGGAGTCGCCGCAGAGGTGGATGTTGCCGAAGAGTTTGGCTTCGCGGATGGCCTTGTGGCTCCACTCGCCGGTGTCGAAGTAGTCGGCGGTGTCCGACTTGTCCTTCGAGAGGAAGTTCATGGGGATCATGTGGAACTGGCTGCTCGCGCCCCCTTGCAGGAACATGACGGAGTAATCGTCGGGGATGCTCCCGACCTCGCGGAAATCAGCGAGGGCCTCGCTCAGCACGCGGTCAAAAACCGGGCGTCGGTGCGAGTGTTCGAGGATGCCCACGCCGGAGTCGAAGATGTCCCACAGGTCTTTCTGGGCCTGTCGCAGCACGTCCTCGGGCAGGGCGCCGGGGCCGGCGGAGTAGTTGAAGCAGCGGCCCGAGGCGCTGGGTCGGTTGATGATGGTGGGGCCGCCGTTGGACGACCCGGATGCCCCCGGAACCCCTGTCGGAGCGGGGCGGGACGAGGCTGGTGTGGGGATGGAGGTGGTCATGGGTGGGTCCCAGTTGGGGGGGCGGAAATCGGACGGGAAGTGTAGGAAGCAAGAAGGCCAACCCGTGCCTCCGTGGGGGGAGGGGGGTTGGCCTTCTTGCGAACCATTCACCGCGCCATCGGCAACTGCCACACCCACACGCCGCCGCCGCCCGCGGGCGAGAGTGCACCGCCCGCAGGGGTCTGCACCCGCTTCGACTCGACCGCGAGTTCGCGCTTGGCCCGCTTCAGTGTCTTCTCGCTGATGAGGTTCGCTCGCGCCTCTTCGATCAGGCGAGTCGCCTCGACGGGGCCTTCACGCAGGCGGTCCTGCAGCCAGAACATCGCCTCGTCGCGTTCGCTGGGGCGCAGGCCGCCCCCGGGCTCGTTCCCGTCGTCTTCGGCACCCTCGGTTGAACCGGGGTTCGCCTGGGCACGCTCCACCTCGTCGGCGGTGATGTCCACGCCCCCGGATTCCCACTCCAGTTTGCCGCCGTTCAGCCGGTAGGCGACGCCGGGGGCCTCGGCGGCGATGTTCGACTTCACCGCCAGCATCAGACGCCTCGCGCCGTCCTGCGGGTCTTTCGAGACCGACCACACCATGCGTGCGGCGGCGGTGAAGGCGAGCGATCCCATGGCGCGGTAGACCGCCTTGGTGCCGCTGCCGCCTTTGTTGAGGTGCGTGACGCACACCACCGCGACGCCGTGGTCGCCGGCGAGTTGGCTGAGGCGCATGAGCACGGAGCGGACCTCGGTGTTGCTGTTGCAGTCGGTGCTGCCCATGTAGGCGCTGATGGGATCGATGACCACCAGGCGTGGACGCGGACGGCCCGCCAGGGCCCGCGCGATGGCCTCGATGTCGCGGTCGAGGCGGAGCGGCCCGCCGTGGTCGTCCGGGTTCCCGGCGTGACGGAACCGCACGCCCTGCACCAGCGTGACGCGGCGGAGGTCGGCGCCGAGGGCTTCGAGTCGGGGTCGGATGGTGTCGCCCGGATCGTCCTCGGCACTCAGCAGCACGCAGTCGGCCCCGACGGGCACATCGGGGTTCGGGCGGACGATCGGGCCGGTGATGACGTCGTCGGGGCCGGGTTCGTCGTTCCAGCGGGGCCGCACGACGCACGGTGCGCCGTCGGGCCACGGGTCGCCCATGGTGGTGCGGGCGATCATGTCGAGGGTGACGAAACTCTTGCCCAGCCCGGGGTCGCCGGCGATGAGCGTGAGTTTGCCCAGCGGCACCCGCCCCGGCCACAGCCAGGCGATCTGGCTGGAGGGGATGGTGTCGAGACGACGGACCAGCGGTTCACCGGCATACGAATCGTTTGGCATGACAATGGTCTCCCCGACCCACCTCCCGGTTCTTTCGTTGGGGAGAGGGCGGAACAAGATGGTGACGGCGGCCCCGGAACATCGGGGCCTCTCCTACCACCCCCCCGCGCCCCCGATTGCGCGCGCAGACACGGTCACTGTCTTTGTGTTCTGAGCGTGCCTTTGAGCCGTAAACCGTTGCCGCGCAAGCGATAAAGAAAATCTTTCAAAGTCCCGGATTTGCCTTTGGGCACTGGCAAAGTGCGCGCGCAGACACGGTCACTGCGCCCACCTCCGCCTCAAGAAGGCCAACACCCCACTCCCCGCAGAGGGTGGGGTTGGCCTTCTTGGCGGGGTGGCGGTCTGCCTCACTTGGTCCGAACGTCCGCCGAGTGCAGGCCTTCGCAGACGCCCAGCAGGGCCAGCGAGGTGGCGTCGAGCGAGACGGTCTGTTCCCACACCGCGAGCCTCACGCCGCCCAGGGCGCGCGAGGGGTCGCGGATCATGTGGGCGACGTCCTGATCCACGGCGAGTTGACGCGCAAAGCGCAGCGAGGTCACGAGGCTCAGGACTTCTCGCTGCAGTTCATCGTCGCTCGTGAGGCGCGTGTCGCCCAGCATCGTGCCCAGGAACGCCAGCGGGCGCAGTGTGTGCCACGTCGGGAACCCAGCGGTTTTCGAACCACTCCCCGCCGTGAAGACGATGCCCCCGGCCATGTCGGGGTCCGACGCCGACGCCTCGGCGGTGACCTGCCTGGACCAGCACAACGCCCGCATCTGACGCAGGGCCTCGTTGGAAGGGATCGGTGCAGAGGCGTCCACCAATGCCATCTCCGCCCAGCCCAGCCACGGCATCGCCGCCACCAGTTCGCCCTGCGGCGTGTCGCGGAAGAGCGAGCGGACCACCGCGCGGGCCGCCGCCTTCGCCTCTTCATCGTTGGATGCCGCCGCGGTGGCCGCGAGTGCGCAGGCGACCATCGGCCGCTCACCGGCCCCGATGCCGGGCGACCACACGACCGTGCGCTTCGTCGAATCAAGAGGGCCAACCCCTCCCTGTGCGGGAGGCTGGACCTGGCCCCCTTGCCCCTCCCGGTTCTCAACATCATCCGCACGCACCCCCGCCGTCACGCCAGCCCGAAGCACCGCCATCGCCTTCACTCGGAACGCCGACACACGGCTGTCCCACTCCGCGTCCACCGGCTGATCCGCGAACCGCGCCCGCGCCACGCGGGTGATCTCCGCGTCCGCCAGCAGCCACGACGCCGCCCCGACGATGCTCGCCAAGGGATCGGTCTCGCGTTCGTGGACGATGGTGAGTTGATCGAGCACCGTGCGGGCCACGCCGAAGCACTTGGTCGAAGCGTCCTGTGCCGTGTCCGTCAGCCCGGCGTAACGGGCCAGCGCCATCGCCGCCACCGCCTGCTCACGCGGCGGGGCCACCGGCGGGGCGAAGGTGTCCGTCAGCGGGTTGTACGAACCACGCAGGCCAAGGGGAGCCGCGCCGGCACCAGTCCCGCGCCACAGGTGCGAGCACAGGTGGTCGCTCATGGCCGAGGCGAAATCCCGCAGCCCCTGCGCGTTCATCTCCTGCAGCGCGACCACGCGACCGCCCCTGAAGAGAATCTCCGGCGGCCCGCCCGCCTCGGTCTGCGCCACGTGGCGCGCCGCGAAGCGGTAGACCTCGACGCCGCTGCCCCCGGCCTTCTCCCGCAGGTCCTTCAGCGGCACCGGCGGCAGACGCAGCATCCCGGCCGCCACTTCGACGGCCTTGGCGGGCGTGATGTTCATCGAGAGCATCGACGCGGGGAACACCGCCCCGCTGCCCTCTCCGGACCGCACCATCACGCCGTCACGCCCGGGGTTCAGGCGTGAGGCCACATCGTCGAACGTCTCGCCGGGGACCGGCACGGGCAACCCGGCGAACTGCACATCGATGAGTACGCGCTGGGCCACTTCCAACAGGCGTGCCTGGCGGGTGGCGTCTTTTTCCAGCGGGAGTTTGGGCTCGGCCTCCGAGAGTGCCGCGAGCGTGGCGCGGCGCAGCGTGTCGCCTCGGTTGTCGTCGGTGGTCATCACGACGCTGCGCGCCAGCGTCCGCCCCGAGGCGCCCGCCAGCCGCAGGGTGACGCACACGCCCGCGGTGTTCGCGGGGTCCGCCGTGGCCGGCGAGCCAACGTCCGGCACCTTCCACGCCCGCACCCACGACGACACCAGGGCGAATGCATCGAGGCACGCTGCCGGCGCAGGCGGCTCAAACTTCAACGCGTCCTGGTTGGGGGTCTGCGTCGCCTCCCCTGCAACCTCCCCCGCCCCCCCCGCCCCCGGAACCGGAGCCTGCCCCAACGCCCCCGCCCCCGCCCCCGGCACCGGCATCACCGCCAACCCGGCCCAGGCACAGACCAAGAAAAGCACGTGCGAAACACGCACAAACGCGGCCCCCACGCCACACCCCGCGTGGCGGAAACGCAACGTCCGCATCTGCGTTCCACGCTTCTCGGACGTGGAAACCCCGTTCTCACGCTGGAAATCAGGGCAAGATCGGACATTCGGGGATGGCACAGCGGTTGAAGTGATGTATGGTGTCGGCATCGGTCCATCCAAAGACACGGAACCCATCATGGCGTTGTACCGCGCAGCACAAACTGTTGTCTCCATGAACGAGCACCATCGGCGGATCTTGTTCTTTACGCTGCTCGTGTTCGCCGCGATGTGCTGAGCCGTATTGGTAGGACCGCCGACACCCAAGAAGGCCAACCCCCCACTCCCCCGGAATGGCACGGTTGGCCCCCTTGACTCCCCGCCACTCCGAGCCGCTCACGCAAACGGGTTCTCATCCAGCCACGCCCCGTTGCTCTTCACGACTTTGGCGTACCACTCAAACGAGTCCTTCGGCGTGCGCTTCTGCGTCGTGTAGTCCACGTGCACCAGCCCGAAGCGGTGCTTGAACGCGCTCTCCCACTCGAAGTTGTCCAGGAACGACCAGTGGAAGTACCCGCCCACCTCGGCCCCGTCACGCACCGCCTGTCGCAGTGAGAGCAGATACCGGCGCGTGAAGTCGATGCGCTGCGGGTCGTGCACCTTGCCGTCGGCGTGGACCCAGTCCATCGCGCTCAGCCCGTTCTCGGTGATATAGATCGGGAGTTTGTACCGCTGATGGAGCCACAGCGGGCCGTAGCGGAGGGACTCGGGCTCGATGGGCCAGTCGAGCGCGGTCTTGTCGTAACCGATGGGCCGATCGACGACATCGATGCCGGGCATCGCGTGCAGGCTCGGGTTCGCCGAGATGGTCGTGACGGCGGTTTGGTCGGTTGTGCCTGCTCCCCCCGTGCCACTGATGGCGGCCCGTCCTCGGGGCGACATCAGTGCCGCAGATGTGTTCCCCCCTGCCCCCCCGGCCCCCCCCGCTCTCACCAACGTCCCGTTGTAAATGTTCACCCCATAGAAATCCAGCGGCGCGAGCATCGCCTCCATGTCCCCGGCCAGCACCTTCGGCGCATTCGCCCCGTACACCCGCAGCCCCTCTTCCGGATACCCACCCAGCAAAATCGGGTCGGCGTACCACGCGTTGTTCCACAGGTTTCCCGGGCGCACGCCGTGCGTCCACCGCTTCGCGGCGTCGTGGTCCTCGGCGGAATCCGTCGCGGGGATGCCGATCACGCCGCAGGGTGCCCATCCCACCTTCGGCGGCGTCTTCGCATGAGCCCGGATCACCCGCACCGATTCCGCGTGCGCCAGCAGCACATGGTGCAGCGCGTGCAGCCGGTCTTTGATCGGCAGGTTGGTTCCGGGCGCCTGCGGCCCCATGTCCGGCCCGCCGCCAATAAAGATGTGCGGCTCGTTGATCGTCATCCAGTGCTTCACACGGTCCGACAGCCGGTCCACCACCACCCGCGTGTACTCCGCGAACCAGCGGACGCTCTCGCGGTTCCCCCACCCGCCGCGGTTGAACAGCGCCATGGGGTAGTCCCAGTGGAACAGCGTGGCCCACGGCGTCACACCCTTGCTCAAGAGTTCATCCACCAGCCGGTCATAGAACCCCAGCCCCGCCTCGCTCACCTTGCCCGTGCCCTCGGGGATCACCCGAGTCCACGAGATGCTGAAGCGGTACGCGTGCAGCCCCGCCCGGTGCATCAGCCCCACGTCCTCGGCGTACCGGTGCACATGGTCACACGCCACATCCCCCGTCTGCCCCAGCCACACGGCGGTGCCCTCCCGCTTGTCCCGGCAGTACGAATCCCAGACAGACGGCCCGCGCCCATGCTCGAACGCCGCGCCTTCAATCTGGTACGCGCTGGTGGCGGCGCCCCAGACAAAGCCCTGTGGAAATGCGGATGACACGCGGGAGCCCCTGTGCGAAAGTGTGAGTCCGGTGGGGCAGGCTTCCAGCCTGCCATCCTGTGATAGGCAGGCTGGAAGCCTGCCCCACCGGACCGAGAGTACGTCAACTGCCCTGAATGGGATTGACAGCCCGGATGATAGGCGGGACACTGCAATCGGTTACATGACTATGAAACAAGCACTCCGAGCCGTTGCCCTGGTCGCCAACTGTGCCGTTGGCGTTGTCCATATGACGACCAAGAAGGCCAACCCCCCTCTCCCCGTGGCCGTGATGTTGGCCTTCTTGGGGGTGGTGCTGGCGGCGCTCAACCCCGCACACGCCCAAGCCCCCGCGGCCCCGGTGCCCCCCATCGTCATCGACGACTTCAGCGACGTCTCCAAATGGAAAGTCGTCGCCTCCGACGGCGTGGAAGGCAAGATCAGCCTCGCCGAGGGAACGACGTGCCCCGAAGGCACGGACGGCAAATCGCTCCGCCTCGACTTCGATTTCAAGAAGGGCTCGGGCTACTGCATCGTCCGCCGGGAGTTGGACCTGGTGGTGCCGGAGAACTACCGGGTGTCGTACTGGCTGAGTGGATACTCAACCGCCGAAACAGGTGGGAGGCGTCCGGGTGGGTTTGTCAACGACCTCGAGTTCAAGTTCTACGACCAGACCGGTGACAACGTGTGGTGGGTGCGTAGGGCGAAGCACGCGTACAAAGAATCCTGGCAGCGCGAGCGATCACTGAAACGCGAGATCCAGTTCGCGTGGGGCCCCGGCGGCGGTCGCGTGCCACTCGAACGCGTCAAGGCCATCGAGTTCGCCGTCACCGCGTCCGCGAGCGACGATGGGGCGGGGCGCAAGGGCTATGTGCTGATCGACGCGCTGAAACTCGAACCGCTCCAAGCAACCTCAAAGACGCCCGGCGAGGCGATAGTCCGCGTCAACGGGGTTCAGGCCGCACTGATGAAGGACAGCGCGACCCAACAGATCAAACTGTCCAAAGTCACCGACGGCACCTCCACGCTCGAAATCGACTTTGGTGCCCCCCACGAGTTCGGTGGCGTGCTCATCGAGTGGATGGGATCGCCCAGCGTGAGGAGCGTTGTCGGCAGTGTCTCCGCTTCCGGCGATGATTTCGAGGCGTGGAAGATCAGCACCCCGTCGCACGATCATGTCTGGCTCGCAACCAGCGACGCAGGCGAGGTATCGGCTTCGCGGCTCGTCTTTGTGAACGAAGGCAAAGACCCGCCAATCATCAAGCATCTCTGGCTGCTGCCTCAGGACGCGGCAAAGAGTGCCAATACACGAACCCGGTTCCTGGCGGCCATCTCGTCCCCCGGCGACTACCCGCGCATGTTCCTGGACGAACAGGTGACGTGGAGCCCCTTCGGTTCGATCGATTCGGAGTTCGAGGGGCTGCTCTCGGGCGATGGGCAGGTGGAGATGTCCAAGGGTGGGCGGACGATTGAACCGTTTGTATGGATAAACGCAACGGGTGTGGATTTGTCCTATCTCATCGGATGGCGAGAGTTCACCGCTGAATCGTCTCTCGAAGAGGGCCGGCTGCCTTTGCCACGCGTGCGTCTGAAAGTCTGGGGTTCCCCTCTCACGCTCGACGTGCAGCCGTTCATACTGACGCACAAAGGCGAAGATGTCGAAGCGGTGCGCTATCGACTCTCCAACCCGACAGGTGAAAAAGCCTTCGCCAAACTGATCCTCGCGATGCGTCCCTTCCAGGCCCTGCCGCCATGGCACACGCTCAATATGGTCGGCGGCGCGATCGAGGACCCCGTGGAGCCCAAGTCGCTGGCGCACGAGGGCGTTTCCGCGGTGACCATCGGCTCCGACGCCATGATCGCCTGCACACCGGCCGAGATCGTGGCCCTCGCTGGTCCCGATACATACAACGTTGTGCAGCTCGCGCAGGACGGCGGCACCCGAGCCGACCACCGCTACGGCAAGGCTGATTCGGGCATGATCGTCTTCGAGTGCGATCTCGGCCCCGGCGAGCACCTCGACCGCTGGATCAGGCTCGATACGAACGCCCGGGGCCGCGCTTGGACACCTCTGCCCGCAATACCGCCAGCGGAACTCGAAGCCGCGGCTGCTGAGACGATCAGCGACTGGCGCACCCGCCTCCACCAGATCACCCTCAAACTCCCCCCGCAAGCCAAAGAACTCGAAGACTCCTTCTACGCCCAGATCGGCTGGATCCTCGTCAACAAGGACGGGCCCGCCATCCAGCCCGGTTCGCGCACCTATGACCGCACGTGGATCCGTGACGGCTCGCTCACCGCCACGGCCCTGCTCTACACCGGGCACGCCGATGAAGTGAAGGAGTTCCTCGACTGGTTCCGCACCTTCCAATACGAGGGCGGCAAGATCCCCTGCTGCGTCGATGAGCGCGGGCCCGACCCCGTGCCCGAGCACGACTCCCACGGCCAGTACATCTACGGCGTCGCCACCTACCACCGCTTCACCCATGACGACGACCTCCTGAAGCGCCACTGGGGCAACGTCGCGGCCGCCGTGGGCTACATTGAGAAACTCCGGGCCACGCGGATGACTTCGGCGTATTCCGATCCAAACGCCCCCGCCGAGACCCGCGTGAAGTTCGGGCTCGTGCCCGAATCCATCAGCCACGAGGGCTATTCGGCCAAGCCGATGCACTCGTACTGGGACGACTTCTTCACGCTGCGTGGACTGACCGACGCCGTGTACATCGCGGAGAAACTGGGGCAGAACGAGCAGGCCGCGAAGTGGGCGGTGCTGCGGGACGACTTCCAGCGCACGCTGATCGATTCGATCCGCCTGGCGCAGAAGATCAAGAACATCACCTTCGTTCCCGGCTGCGCCGAACTGGGTGATTACGACCCGACCTCGACCGCCGCGGCCCTGTTCCCCGGCGGTCAGGCCGACGGCCCGCTGGGCGATTCACTCCGTGCCACCTTCGACCGCTACATCGGTTGGTTCCGCGACCGTCGCGACGGCAGGATCGAGTGGAAGGACTACACGCCCTACGAGATGCGGAACGCCTCGGCCCTGCTGATGCTCGGTCACGCCGACCAATCGCACGAGGTGCTGGACTGGATGCTGAGTGAGCGTGCCAGCATCGGCTGGCGCGAGTGGGCGGAGATCGGCTACAAGGACAAGAAGGCCGGGAAGTTCGTGGGCGATATGCCGCACACGTGGGTGGGCTCGGACTATGTGAAGGCGGTGCGGAACCTGTGCGTGTACGAACGCGAGCGGGACCACGCGCTGGTGGTGGGCGCGGGGCTGAAGCCCGAGTGGTTGCAGGCCGAAGGCGGCGTGACCATTGGCAACTTCCCGACTGAGTTCGGCACGCTGTCCTACACCGCCTCAATGAAGAACGGCGTCATCGCGTTCGATATCGAGGCGGGGACGGTGAGCGTGCCAGCCGGCGGCGTCGTCGTGATGCCGATGATCATCGGGAAGATGGGAACCGTCACGGTCAACGGCGCAGCGGCGAAAGAAACCGGCGATGGGTTCGTGACCTTGCGGACCCTGCCGGCGAAGGTGCGGATCGAGGTGAAGTAGTCATACGGACTCCGTTTGAAATCAGCGCTTCCGTCCTGTGTTCGATGGCCCTCGCTTGCGCTTCGGGTTCGTCAATCGCCGTCTGAAACGAACCCGAAGCGCAAACGAGGGCCACCACAAAGCCGCCGCACGCGCGCGTTTCAATCGGAATCCGTATCACACCCAAGAGGGCCAAGCCCCCACTCCCGCAAACCCGCGGCGTTGGCCCCCTTGGGTTTCTGGCTCACCAAGGCCGCCCGCATCACAACAGTTCGACACTGCCCGCGGGGACCCAGGTCACCCGTCCGTCCTGCAGTTTCACGCTCAGCCATTCGCCGCGTGTTTCGAGCACGGTCACCTCGAAGCCAGCCCGCAGGGGTTCGGTGAAACTCGGCTGGTAACTGAGCGCGTCCGGGCCCTTGCGCCCCACCACGCGCTCGGCGACGACCACCGCCGCCGGCGTCGCTCTCTCCGCGCGGTCCTGCCACCACAGCGAACCGGCCATGAGGCCCGCCACGCCCGCCGCCGCGATGGGGGTCCACAGTGGCGGACGGAACGCCGGGGGGTTGATCGAATCCCCCCGGCGGAGTCGTGCCAGCAGCAGCACCCACACCAGCGCGAAGGCGCCGACACCGATCCACAGCCGAAGCGCCTGCGGGATCGCCGTGTGCCAGGCGAAGGCGTCCGACGCGGCGGAGGCCGCCGTCGCGCCGCCCGATGCACCGTTGCCCGCCGAGGATTCCTTGAACGCCACCTTGGCCCGCGCGTTGTCGAGGTTCTTCTTGAGGCCCGGCAGCGAGGCATCGAGCCGCTGCGCCCGCCGGTACGACGCCACGGCACGCCCCACATCGCCCGAAAGGAACTGCGCGTTGGCGAGGTTGTAGTGCAGCGCCGCCGAGTGAAGGGCGTTGCCCTCGATCAGTTGCTTGTAGCCCGCCACAGCGGCGGCGAGATCGGGCGAGGCACGCGAAGGGTCCGAAGCCGCCGCACGGGCACCGGTGGCGAAGGACTGGTTGGCCTTCTTGAAGAGTTCGTCGGGTGAGTCGGCGGCGTGGGCCGGCACAGCGAGCGCGAAGGTCAGGACAGACGCGAGCGTAACGAGGGAGCGGTTCATCGCGTGCCTCCCTTCGTGCCTTCCAAGGATTGCAGCGCGGCCAGCGCCCGAGACCGCAGGTCGCTCGCCTCACCCGCCGACAGCCCCGCGAAGCGTGCCGCATCGCACCGGTCAAGCAGTGCCCGCACCTCCGACGCCGCCGCCTCGTTCACCGACTTGAGACGATCTTCACAGTCGCGTGGCGTCAGCCCGGCCTGCGGGATGTTGAACCGGTCGGCGACGTACCCGGTCAGCGCACGGGCCACGCCCTCGGTGGCGTTGGCCCCGTCGGCCGCTTCGAGGGCCCGAGTCGCGTTCGAGAGCGCCAGCCGACGACGCGTCCGCGCCGGGTTCGCCCCGTTGCGGCGTTTCACGAACACCATCAGCGCCGTGCCCGCGTACACCGCCGCGGGCGTGGCCGCGACGGCCAGCACCGCCGGCGAGCGCACCGCCCTGGCCAGGTCAAACCGCTGGTCGGTCAGCGCGAGCGTCGGCGATTCGATGTTCGCCTCCAGCCCGCCCACACGCTCGCGGAGTTCGGGGGATTCCACCGCGCTTGGCGAGGCCGCGACCGCGTCGGTTGCGGTGATCACCTTGGTCCCCGCGATCCGCAGCGGGATGGGGCTGGACCTCGCCACGCTGAACGTGCCGGACTTCGTGTCGAAGTGCGGCAGTTCGATGGGCGGGATGGTGTTTGCGTCGGCGCTGGTGGGGCGGATGGTCTGGGTGAAGATCACCTGCCCCGGGCGGCGCTCCGGCTCGGGCGCATCATCGGGCACGCGGAAGCGGTCGCCCAGGATGCGCTTGAGGTCCGGACGGGGCACACGGTCCATCGGCCCGCTGCCGTTGACCGTGATCTTCAGCGTCACCGGGTCGCCCACGTTGATCGAGATCGGGTCGGCGGAAGCGGACACCGTGAACTGCCCCACGAGGTTGTTGAACCCCTGCGGGCGTCCCTTGGTGGGAAGGTCGCGGACGGTGAGTTTCACGCTGTTGGAGGGCACCGAGGCGGCGCGGCGCTCGCCCGCATCGAAGAACCCGTCGCCCTGTCGCGTGATGATCCGGGCCGCGATCGTGCCCGCGATCTCCGTCTCTCCCGCCTTGGCCGGGATGATGGCCCGCTCAGCGACAAACGAGAAGTACTCCTCGCCCTCGAAGGTCTCCTGCCCGTTGCGCGTGGGGGCGCGTTCGCCGAGGATCTCCAGTGCCTGCTGACGCCCGTTCTGTTTGGCCGGGTCGGGGTCGGGGACGGTGAAGAAGGGCTCGACGCCGCGGAAGGTGATCGTGACGTTCTCGACGTTGCGCTTGAGCAGGAGTTTGACGCGGAGGGTCGTCGGCTCGCCCACGTACGGCGCGGGCGGGTCGAGGGCGATCTGCAGGCGGATGTCGTTGTCCGGCTGAGGCGGCGCAACGCGGATGCTCAGCGGCAGGGTCGAAAGCACTTTGCCCTCGGCCTTCACCTTGATGGCCGGGATCGTGAGCATGCCGGCCTTCTTGGGGGTGAGGCTCCAGTTGAAGATGTACGCGCGGGACTCGTCCTGCTGCATCTTGCCGTTCACGATGACCACCGAGGTGCGGTTGTTGGCACCGCCGCCGAGGAAATCGACGTCGAAATCGGTGAGACCGGAAAGGTCGGGCTGCTCGGCGGCGTCGGTGCCGCGGACCCAGATCTTGAAACTGAAGGTCTGGCCTTCGGACACGGTGGACGATTCAACCTGCGCCTCGGCGGTGAGGGGCTCCGGTGTGCCGCCCTGGCGGGCGAGCGCGGGATGAGCGAAGGAAAGGAGCGTCAGGAGGACCGCGAGGAGCCGAGAGAACGGGGAGCACCGACTTCCGGAGGCGGAAGTCGGTGGCGCGGGGGAATCTCCGGAACTCGGTCCAACGTGCCACGGCTTGGCGTCTTCGACAGGCCGTGCGAACACGCCGAGGCGCTCGGGGAGCACGGCTTGTCGAAGACGCCAAGCCGTGGCACGGGATGAGGGTTGAGGCTGAGGCATCATCATCACCAGTCCTTCTTCACGGGGGCCTGACGCTGGATGGCACGCCGGCGCTCTTCACGCCACTGACGCAGGCGCTTCTCCTTGTCCAAGAGACGGTCGATGGTCTTCTGTTCCGGCGTCAATTCCTCCCCCCCGGAAGGCTGCTGCCCGGCCTGGTTCTGTTCCTGGGCTTGTTGTTGGTCTTGTTGCTGCTGGTCCTGCTGTTGCTGGTCCTTGGCGTCCTTGGGGTCCTGGGGCTTTTCTTCGGGCTTCTGGTCCGACTTCTCGTCGGGCTTGCCCTCTTCCGGTTCGCCCTGGAGTTGTTCGACCGCCTGCCTGAGTTTGTCCGCCGCCTCCTGCTGCTTCTTGGCGGCGTCCTGAGTCTTGTTCTTCTCGAGGTCCTTCTGGGCCTCCTCCTGCTTCTCGCGGGCCTCTTCGAGGGCGTCCATCGCCTGCTGGGGCTTTGAAGGCTCGTCCTGCTTGCCCTGCTGGTCTTCGGGCTTGTCCTGTTGCTGCTTCTGCTGGTCCTGCTGACGCTCTTCCTTTGACCGCGGCTTGGCTCCGGTCTGCTTCTCCATCTTCTGCTGGAGTTCCTCGGTCTGACGGTTCAGGTCTTTCTGGTCCTGGGATTGCTGCTGCTGATCGCCCTGCTGTTGCTGCTGCGGCTGCGAACCCTTGCTCCCCTGCTGCTGTTGCTGCTTGTTCTGTTGGCTCTTCTGCTGGTTCTGCGGCTGATTCTGCTGCGGCTGCTGCTTTTGCTTATCGTCCTGCGGCTTCTGGTCCTGTTTCTGGTCTTGCTCCGGGGGCGGTTGGGGAGGCTGGTCCTGCTTGTTCTCGTCCGCCTCCTGCTGCTGCTTCTGCTGCAGTTCCTTCAACTGCTTCATCATCTCCTGCATCTTCTTGCGCTCTTCCTCGCGCCGTTCCTGCTCCTGCTTGAGTTGCACGATCCGCTGGCGGGTGAGTTCGAGGTTCCGCGCGGCGTCGGTGTCGGAGGGTGTCTGCTCCAGCACGCCGCGGAAGAGAGAGGCGGCCCGGCGCATGGCGTCGATGCCCTTGGCGGGGTCCTGAACGCCCTCCTCGACCGCGCGGTCGAACACCGCACGTCCGAGGTTGAACCGGGCCGAGGGCGAAAGGTCGGGCCGTCCCACCGCGGCGTCCACCTGACGGAACAGCGACTGCGACTCTTCGACCTTCCCGCCCTTGTACCGGGCGCACGCCAGGTTGAACAGCGCTTCGAGGCTCTGCGGGTCGGCCTTGCGGGCGTCGTCGTACGCCTTCGCCGCGCCCTCGAAGTCCGACGCCTTGTACGCCTCGTTGCCCTGTCGGACCAGCGCGCGGGCCTGCTCGGGCGTGGCGTTGACAACGCCGCTGCCGCACGCAACCGCCAAAGCGCTCAGGATGATCCGGCTCAACTCACGCACGCGCGATCCTCCTTCGTTCTCCCACGAACCAATCGATCCCCAGCAGCGCCAGAGCGACCGCGATGAACCACTGGAACCGGTCCTCGTACCGCTCTTCGGCCTCCTCCTTGCCCAAATCCCGCTTCTCGGCGGACTCGATCAGCCCCTTGTAGATCTTGTCGAGTTCAATCGTCCCCAGCCCCACATTGAAGAACGCACCGCCCGGCGTGGCCAGGGCCATCTCTTGCAGCGTCTTGGTGTCGAGGCGCGAGATCACCTCTTTGCCCTCGTACATCACGAACGTCCGCCGCCCGTCGTCGCCGGTGATGGGGATGCGCGCCCCGGCGGATTCATCGCCGATGCCCACGGTGATGAGGCGGATGCCGAGCGAGCCGGCCTTCTCCGCCGCCTGCACCGGCAGGCTCTCCTGGTCCTCGCCGTCGGTGATGAGGATGATGTCCTTGAAACTGGGGTCCTTGTCGTCGAACACTTCATCAATCGCCAGCCGCACGGCGTCGCCGATGTTCGTCCCGCCCCGCGTCACGTTCGAGGGGGCGAGGGATTCGAGTTGCAGGCGGGCGAACGCGTAGTCGTGCGTCAGGGGGCACTTGACGACCGACGTGCCGGCGAAGGCGACGATGGCGACGCGATCGCCGCGGACGACTTCGAGCACGTCGCTCACCCACAGGCGGGCGCGTTCGAGGCGGTTGGGCTTGAGGTCCTCGGCGAGCATGGACTTCGAAACGTCGATGATGAAGCAGACATCGCGGCCGGAGCGCTGGAACTCGCGGGGCTTGGGCGTCTCGCCGGGGAGATTGAACTGCGGGCGTGCGGCGGCGGTGACGACGGCGGCGAGGGCGACGCAGACGAGCAGCGACTTCATGATCCATCGGAACAGGCCGGTGCCGCCGCCGGGAACGACCCTGGGAATCAAACCCGTTTCGATGAAACGGCGGAGGGCGGAGCGCCGTCGGGCAAGCGCGATGACGAGCACGAGCGCAACGACGGGCACGCTCCACAGCCAGACGAGGTTCTCGGGCAGGCCGAAGTGGAGGTTCACGGTCCCCTCCTCAGGATGAACGCCGAGAGGAACGCCTCGAAGGCCAGCAGCGCCGCGCCGGCGGCGGCGAAGGCGACGAAGCGTTCGTCGTAGTTGGTGAACTCCTCGGTCTTGATCTCGGTCTTCTCGAGGGCGTCGATCTCCTGCGAGACGCGTTCGAGCGAGGCGGGGTCGTTGGCGGGGAAGTAGCGCCCGCCGGTGATCTCGGCGACCTGCTTGAGGGCGCGGTCGTCGAAGCCGCCTCCGGAGCGCATGACGATCATGCCGTTGGGGAGCCGCTGCGGGCCGGGCCTGCCGCCGATACCGCCGGCGCCGATGCCGATGGCGTAAACCTTGATCCCCCACTGCTTGCAGAGTTGTGCCGCCTGAGCGGCGGAGACCTCGCCCATGTTCTCTTCGCCGTCGGTGAGCAGGACGATGACCTTGCTCTTGATGGAGAAGTCGTCGGTGCCGGGTTGGCCTTGTGCGGAGCCGTTGGGGGGCGTGGGGGCCGGTGCCAAGCCCTTCTCCGCGGCGGCGGCCTTGGCCCGCTGCGTCATTTCGCGCTCGACATCTCGCAGGCGCGCGGCGGCGAGGGCCAGGCCTTCGCCGATGGCCGTGCCAGCCTCCGGCTCGGCGATCGTCGCGCCCACCAACTGCACCCGCTTCACCAGTTGCACCAGCGTCGAGTGGATCCGGACCAGCGGGCAGACAGTGTCGGCGAACCTGGCGAACGTGACCAGGCCGATCATGTCGCCCTTGCGCCCCTTGAGTTTGTCGCCGTCGCCTTCGACGAAGCGGGCGACAACGTCGCGTGTGACTTCGATCTTCGAGGTCTGCTGGCCCGCGAGGGTGTACGGCTCGTCCATCGAGGCGGAGCGGTCGACGACGATCATCATGGCGACGCCGCGGGTAGTGGTCTTGACCTGGCCCTGTCCGAACTGCGGTCGCGCGAGGGCGACAACGAGCGAGGCGAGGGCGAGGGCTCGGACAAAGGCGGGGAGCCAGCGGAAGAATCGGCGGATGCCGCCGGTGAGTTCGCGGGCGTGCGACAGGCTGCTGAACGGCACGGCGGGGTGAAGGCGGCGGCGCATCCACCAGCGTGCGATGAGCAGCACGGGGATGAGCGCCAGCAGCCACAGGGTTTCGGGGCTTTCGAAGCGGTTCATCAGGCCGCCTCCCTTTGGATTGCGGCGTCTTCAGCGATCTCGGCGGTGGCACGCAGGCGCGGTGTCCTAGCACCCGGGCCTTCGATGATGACGGTGGCCTCGGGGGCGCGGGTCTTGATGACGAACTCGCGGACGATGCCCGCCGCACGGTCGCCGTCGTCGGCGCTGGGGGTGTGCTTGGCGAACTTGATGAGGTCGCACTGGTTGAGGAATCGGCCCAGGGCGTCGACGTCGTTGTCAGAAAGAAGGGTCGAACCCCGGGCGTCGCGGAGGAACTCTTCGGTGGTTCGCTCGGGGGCGCGGAGGTGGAAGCGGTCTTCGATGTACTCTCGCAGGATGGCGGAGGCCTCATCGAAGAAGGCCTTGAAGCGTTCACGCCCCGGCGCGAGCAGTTGCTTGGCCTGGAGCAGATCGAGCCGCTCGAGCGCGATCTCGTGGGCCGGGCGGGTGACGACGCGCGTCAGGGCGATGCGGCGTTGGCGGGCGATGAGCCACGCCGCGAGGGCGATCAACGCGGCGGTGCCCGCGGCGAGGCCGCCGATGAGCCACCAGTTCGTTGGTGTCTTTGCCTCGACGACACCTTTGATCTCGGCGAGATCGTCCTTGCTCGTGCCCTCTGGGAGGACGCTGAGGACTTCGATCTTGATCGCGGCGGTGGACAGGGTGATGGGCTGTGCGCTCGCGCCCGCCCCCGGAGTTTCAGGTGCCGTGGCGGATGAGCCGGGCTTCGACGCGCTTGGTGTGGTGACGGGCATGACGGCCTGGCGGAGGGTGATCGTGACGGGCTTGATCTCCGCCGTGCCGGGGAGGAAGGGTTCGAGTTCGTAGGTGAGGGTCGTTCGCTCGGCGGTGCCGACCGTAGCGGACTTGGCGGGCCTGGTGGAGAGGACGTTCCATCCCTCGGGGAGGGCTGATTCGATGGAGACCGTGTCGGGCTTCCAACCCGGCGGCGCGTCGATCTCGATGGTGAGGATCGCGCGGTCGGAAGTTTTGATGGTCGAAGCGGCGACTGAGGCGCGGGCGGAGGCTGTCGGGGCGGTTGCGGTGATGCCGGGCTTTGACGAAACGTCTGATTGCGCGAATGCAGATGCGTTGCCGCACGCCATGAGGAGTGCAACAAGGAATGCGTGTGCCGCTCGCGCACCCATTCCATGGGCGTGGCGGGTTCTCGCGGCACGCACCAGACGCTGCGCGTCTGGCAACCATCGCGGGCCGCTTGCAGCGGCCTTCGGAGACGGCGCATCATGAGTAGAACTGTTTGCACGGCTCATCGGCGTCCCTCCCGGCGGCGGAAGAGTTCGATCAGTGCGTGCACGTACGGGCGGTCGGTCGCCGCCTCCATGTGGTCGATGCCCATACGCCGAAACTGCATCCGCAGGTTCTCGCGCCGGCGCAGGCCCATCGCCTCGTACTTCCGACGAACCGAGGCGCTGGACGTATCGACGGTGAACCGCTCGCCGGTCTCGGCGTCTTCGAGTTCGATGAGGCCAGCACGGGGAAGCGTGCGCTCGCGCGGGTCGTCGATGGAGCAGCAAATGACGTCGTGCTTGCGGGCGAGGAGTTTGAGGTTGGTCTCAAACTTTGAGGGGGCACCGGGGGTGCCGGGGGCATCGCCGGAGCGACGGTCGTCGTTTCGCCGAACCCCGCTGGCCGCGCCCTCGATGAGGAAGTCGGAGACGACAAAGACCACCGCACGCTTCTTCAGGGTTTGGCGGAGGTGTTCGAGGGCGGCGGGGACATCCGTGCCCCTTCGGGAGGTTGGGGCGTCGAAATCCAGCAGTTCGCGCACGATCCGAAGCACGTGGCGGGTGCCCTTGGCGGGCGGGATGTACCGCTCAACGCGATCCGTGAACAGGAGCATTCCGGCCTTGTCGTTCGAGCGCGTGGCGGCGAAGGCGAGCACGGCGCACAGTTCCGCCGCAAGTTCGTTCTTGAGGCGGGCGACGCTGCCGAAGCGGCCCGACGCGGAGAGATCGACGGCGAGCATGACGGTGAGTTCACGTTCTTCGGTGTACCGCTTGATGTGCGGCTCGCCGGTGCGGGCGGTGACGTTCCAATCGATGGTGCGGACGTCGTCGCCGGGCTGATACAGCCGCACCTCGGCGAACTCCATCCCGCGGCCCTTGAAGGCGCTGGAATACTCGCCGGCAAAGACCTCGTTGACCGCCCTGCCCGTGGCGATCTCGATCTGCCGGACTTTCTTCATCAGGTCTTCGGTGAGCATGATTCAGGGTTCACCGCGGGGGCGCGGAGTTCGCGGAGTCGGGGGAGGGATTTACCGCGGAGAACGCGGAGATCGCGGAGGGATGCAGGAGAGAGAGAGAGAGAGAGAGAGAGAGAGAGAGGCTGTGAGTTTGTTGACTTGGCCTTTCTGGAGAGTGGTGCTAGGCACTGTTCATTGGGACTCTGCTCGAGGTTCGTTCCATTCGGTTCATGGCGGATTGAGAGAGCGAACTCGCGAAGCGTTGGCAGAAATCAGAATCTGCTGCACAATCTCCGCTGCATTCCTCCGCTCTCTCCGCGTTCTCCGCGGTGAATCCCCTTCTACGAATGGTCGGCGATCACGGCACAGGCACGCCGTCGAAGATCTTCTTCACCACGTCGTCGCTGGTCATCCCCTCGGCCTCGGCCTCGTAACTCGCGACCACGCGGTGGCGCAGCACGTCCATGCCCACCGTCTTGATGTCCTGCGGCGTCACGTACCCGCGGCCCTCCAGGAACGCCCGGGCCTTGCCCGCCAGCGTCAGCGCGATCGTCGCGCGCGGCGAGGCGCCGAACTCGATCAGCCGCTTGGCGTCCACCTTGTACTCCTCCGGACGGCGCGTGGCGTGGACGACGTCCACGATGTAGTCCTTCACCTTGTCGTCGACGTAGACCTGATCGACCACGCCGCGGGCCGCCATGATCTCTTCAAGCGACACCGAAGCGGGGGCCTCGATGCGCTTGGTGTTGGTGGCCATGCGGTCGAGCACCTTGCGCTCGTCGCTCTTGCTGGGGTAGCCGATCTTCAGTTTCAGCATGAAGCGGTCCACCTGCGCCTCGGGCAGCGGGTAGGTGCCCTCCTGCTCGATGGGGTTCTGCGTGGCGAGCACGAGGAAGGGCTCGTCGAGTTTGTACGTCGCGTCGCCGATGGTGACCTGGCGCTCCTGCATGGCTTCGAGCAACGCTGACTGCACCTTGGCGGGGGCGCGGTTGATCTCGTCGGCGAGGACGATGTTGGCGAAGATGGGGCCCTTGCGGGGGGTGAACACGCCGTCGCGGGGGTTGTAGATGAGCGTGCCGATGAGGTCCGCCGGCAAGAGGTCGGGCGTGAACTGGATGCGCTGGAACTTGGCGTGCAGGCTCTTGGCCAGCGTGCTGACGGTCAGCGTCTTGGCCAGTCCCGGCACACCTTCGAGCAGCACGTGCCCGTTGCACAGCAGGCCGATGATCAGCCCCTCGATCATGGCCTGCTGGCCGACGATCACCTGCTCCACGGCACTGGTGATCGAGTTCACCACGCGGGAGTGTTCTTTGACGAGTTGGGCGATGGCTTGGACGTCGGTCATAGGGGGTGCCGGGAGTGGGGAGTCGGGAGTGGGGAGTCGGGTCGGGAGGTACGCCGACGGGGGACAGACAGTACCGGCGAGGTGAGGTTTGGACGCTGGCCGGGGTTGGATTGGCTGAAGATGAGGACGCGCGGGGGTGGGGAATCCGCCACTTGACGGTTCGCTGATGCCACGCCTCCCGAACAGACTATTATCGGACATCGATCAACCGTGCTTCCGATGCCCCGATCCCCCCTGTTCGCGGAGTGATGGCCATGAACCCTGAGAATGCCAACGTCTTTTCGATGGACCGCCGTTCTTCACTCGGGGCGCTGGGCGCGCTCGGGCTGGCGGCGGTGACGCCGGGGGTGTTCGGGGCGGATGAGAAGGCGGCGAAACCGGGAGTGCCGGGGGGCGGCAACCTCTTCGCCTCGCTGATGGGCTTCGACGGTGCCAAGGGGGAGTTTGTGCTGCCGAAGTTGGGGTATGACTACAAGGCGCTGGAGCCGCACATCGATGCGCAGACGATGGAGATCCATCACACCAAGCACCACCAGGCGTATGTCACGGGTTTGAACAAGGCCATGGGCGAACTCGCCAAGGCCCGCGAGTCCGGCGACTTCGCCCTCGTCAAGCACTGGTCACGCGAACTGGCCTTCCACGGCGGCGGGCACATCAACCACTCCCTCTTCTGGCACACCATGGCCCCGACAGGTGCCGGCGGCGGCGGCAAGCCCGAGGGATCGCTCGCCGACGCCATCAACCGCGACTTCGGCTCGTTCGAGAAGTTCACCGGGCAGTTCTCGGCGGCGGCGAACGCCGTGGAGGGCGCGGGGTGGGCGTGGCTGGTGCTTGACCGCCTGAGCGGTCGCTTGGTGGTGCAGCAGATGGAGAAGCAGCAGAACATGCTCCTGACCGGCGGCGTGCCGCTGCTGGGGGTCGACGTGTGGGAGCATGCGTACTACCTGAAGTATCAGAACAAGCGGGCTGATTATGTGAAGGCTTGGTGGAACGTGGTGGCTTGGGGGAAGGTTGGGGAGATGTTTTCTGGGGTGTGATAGGCTAGAATAAAGACTCTATGGTTGTTCCAGTAAAACCAGGCGACATCGTTTGCACACTAGCTCGAAAGCCCACAGCAGATGAGCAGCCAAGACTAATCGCCGCGCTCAGACTGATGATGGCAGCTGCATCAATGCGGTCGGTTTATCGCACCACCACGAAAGCCCACGACTCATCACACTATGAATGGTTTGAGGATAGTTTCTATCCAATACTATCCATGATAGGAATGGCCGCTGAAGCGATCAAAATGCTCAGAAGCGATGCATTTCATGATTTACATTCGTGCAATCTGCCATTTGACCGAACAGAACTGCGAGATCTGTACGCCGAGTGTATTAAGCACCCATTGAGCGGCGCACCTCAAGAGCTATGTCGAGTTCGGAATCGCATGACAGCACATCATGACGATCGCGTTGCCCGAGAGTGGATTGTTAAAATGACGGAAGACCCCACCAAAGTCCACGGGCTACCAATCTATGTTGCGACGCCAGGCGAGAACCTTGGCCGAGATCAACGGTTTCCATGGACTTGGCTCGCATATCTTGCCGACTTGGGCCGGCACGACGACATTCAAAATCTTGACGACTTGAAACAACACTTGGGAAAACTGTGGGTACTGTCATGCAAGGTATTGTTGGTGATCGAAACAATACTTGCTCACATGATGATTGATCTTCCCGTAGAATGTCGTCCTTGTCCGGCACCGATCGCGTCGACGGAAACCTAGTACGATTTAGCGTGTGGCATCATTACTTTCTTGAACGTCGCGCACCACCCCCGCATTCCTTTTCCACATCTCCAACTTCGCCCGCTTCATCGCGGAGCCCTTGAGTGCCCGCCGACGGTCCTCCTCCGTCCAGCCCAGCACCTCCAGCAGATCAAACGATGTCCGCCTCGGCGTGTAGGCGGGGTTCATCTCCCCCACTTTCACATGCTCGGGGCGCGGCGAGTTGTGCGGGCAGACTTCCTGGCAGATGTCGCAGCCGTAGATCCATTCGCCGATTTTCGTCGTGAGTTCCTTCGGCAGCGGGGTTTCGCTTCGGCGTTCGATGGTGAGGTAACTGATGCACTTGCGGGCGTCGACGCTGTACGGCGTGATCGCCCCCGTCGGGCAGGCGTCGATGCAGCGGGTGCAGGTGCCGCAGTGGTCGGGCTCGCCACCGGACGCGGCTCCGCGCTGCGTCGGCGGCGGTTCGAGTTCGAGGGTGGTCAGGACGCCGGCGAGGAAGAGCCAGGAGCCTTTGCGGGGGTTGATGAGGAGGGTGTTCTTGCCGATCCAGCCCAGGCCGGCGCGTTGGGCGAGTTCGCGCTCGTGGACGGGGGCGGTATCGACGAACGCGCGGAACTCGTGGCCCGGGTGTTCGGCGCGGAGTCGGTCGCACAGGGCATGAAGGCGCTTCTTCATCACGTCGTGGTAGTCGTCGCCGTGGGCGTAACGGGCGATGCGGCCTGAGCCGGGCGGGGCCGGTGCGGATTGCTGCCCGCGTGTGTGGTACTGGTCGGCGACCATGATGACCGATCTCGCGCCCCCCCCGGGCATGAGTTCGGCGGGGTTCAAGCGTTTGTCGAGGTTCTCGGCGAGGTAGTGCATCTCGCCGTGCTTGCCTTCGGCGATCCACCGGCGGTAGGCGTCGGCCCGTTCTTTGTTGATAGGGCCGGCGTTGCAGACACCCGCCTCGGCGAAGCCCAGATCGCGGCACATCGCGATGACCTGTTCACCGAGTTGAAACGGGATCGCGTTCATTCTCGCGGGGTTGCGGGGGCCGGGGCGGGCCGCCAGTCGCTCACAATCACCAGCCGAGGGTCCTCGCGCGGTTCGTCCTCGAACGCGATGAGGAACCGCTGCTTCGCGATGTCGAAGTCGAAGATGCGGACCTGCTTGTCGAGCGGGCGACCCTCGAAAAGCGGCTTGGGCGAGCCGACGTCGATCTGGGCGCCCTTCACGGTGATCTCGGCGCTCCACACGCGGCGTGCCATGTCGACCCAGAACACCTCGTGCGGGCCCAACCAATCAAAGGTCCAGACGGCGGGCGTCGGGGCGACCTGGACCGGGACGCCGGGCGTCGGGAACGCCACGACTTTCAGCAGCCCGTTCACGCCTTCCTCACGCCCGACGACACACAGCACCGCGTCGCCGGCGGGCGAGAGGAGTGCGTTCCATTCCGGCTCGGGGGTCTGCAGGAACACCTTGGCGGACTGCGGCACACCCAGCTCCAGCGTCATGATGTCGCCGGCCTTGTCGAGCAGCGGCGTCTTGACGAAGAGCAACGTTCTCCCGTCCGGCGTGGTCGAACTGGCGAAGTACTCCGACCCGTCGCCTTCCATAAGGATGGTCGGTGCGCCCCCGCTTGCTGGGTAGGAAGCGAGGTTCTGCTTGCCCCCGTTGACGATTGAGGTGAAGACGCGTTGCCCGTCGCCAGAGAGGAAGGTGCCGAAGAGGAACTTCGCCTTGGGGTCGGCGATCATCGTGGTGATGCCCCGCTCCAGGTCGAGGACGGCGAGCGTGGATTCGCCGCGATCCCCTGTGACCTGCACCGCGGCACGGCGCGCATCGGCGGAAAGCGTCCCCGAAGACATCGCGAGAGGCTCGACAGCGATCGGCGTCCGCTCGCCCTTGAGGTCCATCCACGCCAGTTTGGAGCGGGGAAGACGGGTCACCGGCTGGTACACCAGCGTGCCTGCGGGCGAGATGCCCGCGCTGGTGAACCCCCGCGGCAGCGAGAACGTCAGATCTGCGGCGATAGGGGTCGCGGTGCCGGTGAGTTCGAGACGGGCCGGGTCGAAGGCCTGGGCCATCAGGTTCTCATCACGTGCGAAGACGAGAAAACCCGGCTCGACAAAGAAGCCCTCGGACGGTGCCTCCAGAATGAGCCGCGACTTCTTTGCGACGGGGTCGAAGGTGTAAATCCCTTCCTTCTCGATGTTCTGTGCGAAATAGATGAATCGTTCGCCGTCCGGCAGGAACTGCGGCATGCGGTGCGACTCGCCCGGCGCGGGGGCGGCGGTGATGGGTGTGGCGGTGCCGCCCGAAGCGCTGACGATCAGGAGTTCGCCCCCCGCGCTGGGAGCGAACACGATCGTTCCCTTGGTGCCCCACGATCCGCCGCGGCCCACGGGGGCATCGCAGATGTTGCGGACGATGTTGTCGGCGAGGTCGATGCGCTTGAGTTTGCCGGGCACGAGGAAGGCGATGGATGCTCCGTCGGGCGACCAGAAGGGGTAGGTGGCGTTCTCGGTGCCGGGAAGAGGGCGGAAATCCAGGCGTGAGAGGTCGCGCAGATACAGAGAAGGCGGTGCGGCGCTGCCCGGCTGGAACGCCGCGACGACGACCTTCGTACCGTCGGGCGAGACGGCGATGGCACGGTCGCCTTCCAGCAACACCAGCCCCTTGGGGAGCGTGAGTTCGGCGCGGACGACCGTCCGCTCGGCTTGGCGGGCCGCAACTGGCGTCGGCCGCAGCGCCAGCGCCGCCACGGCGGCGGCGGCCGCGAGCAGCGCGACCGAGAGCAGCACGACCGGCGACCCCCACCACGCCCGCGGGGGTTCGGGCATGGCGGCGTGGATACCCGAGGCGACGCCACGCGGATCGGCGATGGCCTGCTCGATCTCCATCCGCGCATCGCCCATATCGCGGAGGCGGTGGTGCTTGTCCTTGGCGAGGCAGCGCTTGAGGAGTTGGCGAACCACCGGCGGCGTGGCGGGCGGCAGCAGCGACCAATCCGGCTCGCGGTGCAGGATGGCCCCGAGTGAATCGGCGACGGTCTCGCCGGCGAAGGGCTGGGCACCGCTGAGCATCTCGTAGAGCACGCACCCGAAGGAGAAGATGTCGGAGCGTTTATCGACGGGCTTGCCGCGGGCTTGTTCGGGCGACATGTAGCCCGCGCTGCCCATGATGACGCCGGGGATGGTGGGGCTGTGCACGGGCTGGGCACGCGCGGCGGGGCTGGTGATGGTGGGTGAATCGGCAAGCGAGGCGCTGTAGTTGGACGATGTCGGTGCGCCCTCGGCGGTGCGGGCCAGGCCGAAATCCAGCACCTTCGCCACGCCGGCATCGGTGACCATCACATTGCCGGGCTTGAGGTCGCGGTGGACGATGCCCTTGTCGTGGGCGGCTTCGAGGGCCTCGGCCATCTGCTTCGCGATGTTCAGTGCTTCATCGATCGGGATCGGGCCCTGGGTCAGACGCTGGGCAAGGGTCTCGCCTTCGATGAACTCCAGGATGAGGTACTGGCGGCCTTCTGATTCTTCGAGGCCGTAGATCGCGCCGATGCTGGGGTGGTTGAGTGAGGCGAGCATCTTGGCCTCACGCTGGAAGCGTGCGAGGCGGTCGGCATCGGCGGCCATGTGGGCGGGGATGGCCTTGATGGCGACCTGGCGGTCGAGGCGGGAATCGCGTGCGAGGAACACCTCTCCCATGCCGCCGCGGCCGAGTTCGCGGATGAGGTGGTAGGGGCCGATGCGTGTTCCCGGCGTCATGGCGTCGTGGCCAACGGTCATCGTGAGGCTCCTACGGAGTTGAGGCGGGCGAGTTCGTCGGCCCAGTTGAGAACGACCTGGATCATCGGGGGCTCCTTCTCCCACGCCGCTCTCTCGATCACGAGGAACCCGCCGCCGGGCAGCACGCTCGAACCACCCATGACGAGATTGCCGGCATCGGTGCTGAACAGTCTGGTTGGTGCCGAAACGCGCGGCTCCGGGCCCGAGGTGTCGATGGCCGCGGACATCAGGTTGTCCAGAGAGTCAAGAAAAAAGAGCCGCTTGCCGTCGCGGGAGAACTGCGAAAGGGACCCTCCGTTGCTCGAAACCTGCAGGTTGGGCCCGGCGGCGCGGAGCGGGCCGAGATACACCTCGGGCTTGCCGGATTCGTCGCTGGAGTACGCGAGCCACTTGCCGTCGGGCGAGACGCGCCCTGCCCATGCGCTGCTGACCCCGCCTCGGATGGTCGTGATGGACGCCTGAGCATAGTCGTACAGGGCGATGATGGGCTTTTTGTTGATGTCCTCGAAGATGCCGGACTCGATGAGCAGGGCCGTGCCGTCGGGGGTTTCCTGCTGCGGGTTCCAGAAGCCGTTGGTCGTGCCGGGCAGGGTCTTCGGGTCACCTCCGACCCACGGGCGCTTCACCAACGCATCGGAGCCGTCCGGGCCGGGGCTCTCGTGCAGGATCGACGATCCGTCCGCCGACCACGCGGGCGAGTACACCTCGGAATTGGTCGGGAGAAGCGACATCGACCGGCGTTCAAGGTCCAGCACCCACATCTCGACTTTGCTTCGGAGGGTGGTGACGATGGCACGCCGTCCGTCGGGCGAGACCGCGGGCACGCGATGGAAGTTGTCGGTTGAATCGGAAACGGGTGTGGCGTTTCCGGTCTCGTCGACCCGGACAAGTCTCCTGCCCGCGTTGAACCGCCCGCCCGGCACCCAGGCGAACGCGCCGCCCGTTGATGCGCCGATGTACGCCGTGTCCATCCATCCGTCGGTGCGGACGCCCTCGAGGGCGACCGCCGGCTCGCCGACGATTTCGCCTTTGGAGGGGTCGAACCTCACGGTCATCGCGGTCGTCCCGCGCATGAAGACCAGGCGGTCCGGGGCGATGAGCCGCGGCTCGGTCACGGAGCGCAGCACGGTCCGGATCGACCCGTCTTTCAATGAGACCGCGAACAGCCGGTAGTCTTCGGTGGTGAACGCGGTCCAGCCGCTGGAAAGGACGTAGTCCGCGCCGGGCACGGCGACGGGCACGTCCAGCCCGAGCACTTTGAGCCCCGGCTCAAGCACCTTCGCGTTCACGCCCGATTCGCCGAAGTTCTCGGGCTTGCCGCCGTCGGCGCTGACGCGCCACAGGCCCTTCGGCCCTGCACCCCACACGATCACGCCGGTATCGAGCCATGCGAACTCGACCGAGTTGCCGGCCTCGCACAGCGCGAGCGCAGGTCCGCCCGCGGCGGGCATCTTCATGAGGCGGCCGTTCGAGAGATAGCCGAGCCACTTGCCGTCGGGCGAAAAGAACGGGGTTCCGCAGCCTTCGGTGTTGGGCAGCACCCGGGACTGGGAGTCCGCCACATCGCGGACGCATAGATAGGACTTGTTCTGCGCCACGACCACAAACACGAACCGATCGCCGGCGGGGCTGATGGCGATCGCCGAGCCGTTATGGATGAGCGGAGGGAGCGTGTACCCCGGCGGCGGTTCGATGCCGAACCGCACCACCTGCCTCGGGACCGTGGGTGCCGCCGGGATCATGCCCACGCGCGACGACCAGAGAGGGAATGTCCCGCCGGCAACAGCCGCCGCTGCGATAACCACGCCGAGCGCCGTGCGCGCGCCGAGGCGACGCGGCCCCGCATCAGCCCGATCAAGCCCCAGGGCCGTGCCCTTCGGATCGCTGATCGCCTGAGCGATCTCAAGCCGTGCATCGCCGATGTCGTGCAGACGGTCCGAGCGGCTCTTCGCCAGGCAGCGTGAGAGCAACAGCCGCACGGTCGGCGGCGTGCCGGCGGGCAGCAGCCGGAGATCGGCCTCCTTGTGCAGCGTCGCGCCCACGGCGTCCGCGGCGGTTTCACCACGAAAAGGCATCTCGCCCGTCAGCATCTCGTACAGCACACACCCGAATGAGAAGATGTCGGAGCGCTTGTCGACGGGCTTGCCGCGGGCCTGCTCCGGCGACATATAGCCGGCGGTGCCCATGATCGCGCCGGGGATGGTGGGCGAGTGCCGCGCGGGAGATGTGACGGTGGGCGATTCGGTCATGGCCGCGGCGCTCGACGACGGCGGTGAACCGTCCTCCGTACGGGCCAGACCGAAATCCAGCACCTTCACCACGCCCTCACCCGTCACCATCACGTTGCCGGGCTTGAGGTCGCGGTGGACGACGCCCTTGTCGTGCGCGACTTCCAGCGCCTCGGCGATCTGCCGCGCCATCGCCAGCGATTCATCGACAGGGATCGGCCCACGTGCCAGCCGGTCGGCGAGCGTCTCGCCGTCGACGAACTCCAGCACCAAGTACTGCCGCCCGCCGGTCTCTTCGAGCCCGTAAATCGCGCCGATGCCGGGGTGATTCAGCGAGGCGAGGACCTTCGCCTCGCGCTGGAAGCGGGCCAGCCGGTCGGCGTCCTGCGACAGGTGCGCCGGCAGGGCCTTGATGGCCACCTGGCGGTCGAGCCGCGTGTCCCGAGCGAGATACACCTCGCCCATGCCCCCCGCGCCCAGCGGGGAAAGCACTTCATAGGTGCCGATCTTTGTCCCTGCCGCGACCATCAACGAACGGCCTCCGTGACGAAGAGTTTCGAGGTGTACCGCCCCCAGTTGTAGACGTATGACTTCAGGTCATCGGAAAAATAGACCACCCAAATGTCCTTCACGCCCGAGAGGTCCGGCGGGGCGAGCGTCCTGAACGGGGTGCGTTGGCCGGTTTCCAGATCCACGCGCTCCACCACCAAGGGGACGGTCCCCCCGCGCGCGGCCAGCACCGATGTTCCGTCCGGGCACCACTTGAACAACCAATCTTCGATCGTCAGCCCTTTGATGGATCGGGCGGCCCCGCCGTCGAGAGCAAAGATCGCGAACGCCCCATCCGGCCCGCGGGCAAGGATGCTCTTCTCGTCGGCCGAGAGGCGTCCGTCCCGAGTGCCTTCGGGGGTGACCGGGCGGGGAATGCCGCTCCCGCCCCCTTCCTTGACGGCCTTGAAATCCTGCACGTAGAACCGCGGCCCCTTGCCCGGCTCGGCCGCGTTCACCAGCACCCGTGAACCGTCGCGGAACCACTCCGCAGACATGTACGTGTCAAGCCCGGCGCGCTCGAACCGCACCGGGTCGCCCGGACCGACCGGGTACGCGATGAGCACCGGCGGTGAGGTCCCGATCTGAGCGAGCACCCACTTGCCGTCGCGGGACATGTCCACCACCGTACCCTCGCCTAAGTGCTGGGGTGGAGATCCGTCGGTGCCGCGGACGCAGACACCGTAGTTGGGACCCATCATGGCATTCCCGCTGGAGAACGCGACGAGCCGTCCATCCTCCGAGAGGCGGCCACTCCACGACCAATCGAGCCAGGACGCGTCACGCTCGCTCTCTGATCCCGGAGCGCGGACCATGACTCCTTGGAATAGAGAATCCAAGGTGATCAGCCAACGGCCTTCGCGGTTGATGTCGTGAAGCGTGATGTTCCCCGGCATTGGATATGCCGCGCGGACGGTGCCGCCTGCGTTCACCGCATAGACCGTCAGGCTCGGTTTATCGCCGCCGGTTGCAGAGTAGAAGATTTCGCCCCCGTCGGGAGACCAGGCCATGCCCTCTATCGCCCAATACCCGTCGGCGAGCTTACTGGACTTGCCCTTCAGGTCGGTGACGTTTACCGAGCCCCGATTGTCGAACTTCCATGGATGCTCGTGGTACGCGATGCGGTCGCCAGCAGGGTTGAAACGAAGGTCGCTGAAGTAGCCGGACGTTTCGCGGAGCACATTGCCGATGGGGAACTCCAACCGGTCCTTGCCGTTGACCTCGCGGATGATGGCGAGTCGCTCTCCGTCGGGGGCCCAGTCGGCCTCGCGCACGTTATCGAGCAACTGACGCGGCGCGCCGCCGCCGAGCGGCACCCGCGCGAGCGTGCCGAAAAACAGCCGTTGCCCTACGTACTCCGCGTTCATGAGCACGGCGAGATCACCCCGCGAAGAAATGGAGAGAAGCTGTGTCCGCTTCATGCCGAGCGGCTGCGGCTCGGGGCTTTCGGGGCGCACCACGAAGAGTTCCGGGGAGTTGCCCGTACCCGCGGCGCTATACACAACCGTCTTCCCGTCGGGGGCAAATGCCGCGCGAAACACCGCCTCGGAGCGGATGTTGAGTTGACGGAAGCCGCTCGGGCCGATCTGTGCACGCTGGTGGAATGAGGCGAACAAGGCGACGCCTGCGCCGAGCGCGAAAAGGACCGCGAGGGACCACGCAAGCACCTCGCGTCCCCGCCCCGCTCGCGTCTCGCCCGTGAATGTCGAGTCGCGCCCGCTCAGAGCGCGATCGATCTCGATCCTCGCATCACCAATGTCGTGCAAGCGCTGCTTGCGATCCTTCGCGAGACAACTCGCCAACAACTCGCGTAGGCGCGGTGTTGCGCTCGGCGGGAGTGATTCCCAATCCGGGTCGCGGTGCAGGATCGCGCCGAGCGAATCGGTGACTGTCTCCCCCGGGAACGGTCCGCTGCCCGTGAGCATCTCGTAGAGCACGCAGCCGAAAGAGAAGATGTCTGAGCGCTTATCGACGGGTTTGCCGCGGGCCTGCTCGGGCGACATGTAGCCGGCGCTGCCCATGATGACGCCGGGGATGGTAGGGCTGTGGACGGGTTGGGCACGTGCGGCGGGGCTTGTGATCGTCGGTGAATCGGCAAGCGAGGCGCTGTAGTTGGATGATGTCGGCGCGCCCTCGGCGGTGCGGGCCAGGCCGAAGTCGAGCACCTTCGCGACACCCTCCGGCGTGACCATCACGTTGCCGGGCTTGAGGTCGCGATGGACGATCCCTTTGTCGTGCGCGGCTTCGAGAGCCTCGGCGATCTGCTTCGCAATGTTTAGCGCCTCATCGACCGCGATCGGGCCCTGGGTCAGACGCTGGGCGAGGGTCTCGCCTTCGATGAACTCCAGGACCAGATACTGGCGGGCTGCTCCCGTCCCCCCCGCCTCGGATTCTTCGAGGCCGTAGATCGCGCCGATGTTTGGGTGGTTGAGTGAAGCGAGCACCTTTGCCTCGCGCTGAAAGCGGGCCAGCCGATCCGCGTCGGCGGCCATGTGGGCGGGGATGGCCTTGATGGCGACCTGACGGTCGAGGCGCGAATCCCGCGCGAGGTACACCTCACCCATGCCGCCGCGGCCGAGTTCGCGCTCGATCTTGAATGGGCCGATGGTTGTGGGGTGCATGGGTGGGAATGTTTGCGAAGCCGTGTGCGGAACCGGCTGCGGGCCTACTTCGCCGCGTTCATTTTCGCGCGCATCTCATCCGCGAAGTTGACGACAAGGTCGATGCGGCTGGCCGACTCGTTCTCGCCCTGTAGGACGGCCATCGCACGTCCGTCGGGCGTCCACGCGGCGCTCCTGGTCTTCAGTTCCTTCATGCTGTACAGCACCTTCGGCAGCGATACGGACAGCGTCGGCTCGGTCTTCACCTCGACGCTCACCACCTGTTTGTCGGCGTCGACGAAGCGGATCTCCTTGCCGTCGGGGCTCCACCAGCCCGCGCCGTCGTGCCCGTTGGTCGAGACCTGCACGCGCCCCCCGCCGGCCGCCGCGTCTTTCGCGCCCGACGCCGCGCCGGTGAAAGGCTGCATGTACAACTCGTGCCGTCCGGACTCGACCGAGCAGTACAGCACCCACTTGCCGTCGGGCGAGAACCGCAGGGCGTGCTCGTCGGCAGGGGTGTTCAGGTACGGCGTGGCCTTCCACGCCTTGCCGTCCGCCTCCTGCTCCAGCATCAGGACGTCGCCCGTGTTGGCCTTCATGTCTGACTGGACGATCGCGAGGATCTTGCCATCGGGCGACCAGGCCGAGGGCACCAGGAACAGTTGTTCGGCCGCCGGATGGGCGAACATCTTGATCGCCTCACCCGATCCGCCCGCGGGCCGCTCCCAGATCGCAAACTCGTCTTTGGCGTAGGAACCGTGGACGATCCGCTGCCCGTTGTTGCTCCACACAAGGCCGCTTGCGAAGCCCTGGATCGGGATCCTTGTGGACGTGGAGCGAGCCAGGTCCTGCACCCAGAGTTCGGCGTTCAGATTGTCCGGGCTTGTGATATCCAGAATCGAACACACGCGCCCGCCGTCGGGAGAGACGGCGATCTCGCCGTACGCCCTCGTCGGCCCGGGGACGGGCTGCGGCTGGCCCTTCTCGTCGAGCCGGACCAGGCGCCGATCCGAAAAGTCGGTCGGGCGGGTGGATATCGCCAGCGTGCCGTTGGACGAAACGCTGTACTGGTTGACGAGGTTGCCGCTCCACACCCTCGCGGGGTCGCCGGTCGTGCGCAGCGTGGCGGGGTCAAACCGCACGGCGACGAGGCCGGACTGGTCGCCCCTGAGCGCCAACAGCAGCGTCTGCCCTTGCACCGTGTCGACGGTGAGTTGGGGGCCGCCCGTGTCGGGCAGCACGATGGTCCGCTTCCCCGAAGCCAGGTCGATGGCTTCGATGTTCACCTTGAACTTCTCCCCCACGAGCAGATAGTGCGTCGCCAGCACGGACTTGCCCGCGGTCAGCGGCACAATCGTGTCCCAACCCTGAAGCCCCTCGGAGCGCTCGGCGCGAACAACCACCCGCGGCTCGCCGCCCAGGGTCGGCACGGCGTAGATCGTCGTGTCCGCGTCGGCGTAAAACAACACTTCGCGTTCCGACGCCCAGCCCACCGAGAACTGCGTGCCCTGCGTAAGGTCGCGGATGGTCTCCGGCTTGCCCGAAGGTCGCCCGTCCTCGATCGCGAGCCGCTTGAGGGTGAACTTGGTGCCGGCGCGGTCTTTCGCGCTGGCGTACGCCACCCACCGACCGTCCGGCGATATCGCGGCGCTCCTCGCCCCCTCGGTGCCCTCGATGACGGTGGTCTCGTCGCGGTCGAGGCGGCGCACCACAAGCACACCATAGGGCTTGGTGCTGTCGGGCTCGAGCTCGGGCCACGCCGCATAGACCAGGAACTTCGCGTCCGGGGAGATGCCCACCAGCGTCTGGAAGGCCGGCTTGCTCGGGACCCTCGTCGAGACATAAAACGTCTGCGGCGGGGCCACCGGCGCGGGGCGCGACAGGCGGTTTGCCACAACCCAACCGATCCCGCCGGCCAGCAGCGCCACGACGCACGCCGCGCCGATCGCGAGGGATCGCCCGCCCTTGCTCGCGGCGGCAGGTGCGACGGCCGAAACCCACTCGTGCCCGGCGAGCGTCCGCTCGATCTGCAGCCGCGCATCGCCGATGTCGTGCAGGCGGTTGCGCCGGTCTTTCGCCAGGCAGTTCGAGAGCAACTCCCGAACCCGCGGCGGCGTGGTCGGCGGCAACTGCTGCCACTCCGGCTCGCGGTGCAGGATGGCACCGAGCGCGTCGGTGGTGGTCTCACCGCCGAAGGGCTGTTCGCCGCTGAGCATCTCGAACAGGACGCACCCGAAGGAGAAGATGTCGGAGCGGCGGTCCACGGGCTTGCCGCGGGCCTGCTCGGGCGACATGTAGCCCGCGCTGCCCATGATGACGCCGGGGACCGTCGGGCTGTGCACCGGCTTGCCCCGCGCCGGCGGCGTGGTGATCGTGGGCGAATCGGCCATCGCCGCGGCGTTGGTCGAGGATGAGGACGTCTCGCTGGTTCGGGCCAGGCCGAAGTCGAGCACCTTGGCAACACCCTCGTGTGTGACCATCACGTTGCCGGGCTTGAGGTCGCGGTGAACGATCCCCTTGTCGTGCGCGACTTCGAGCGCTTCAGCGATCTGCTTGGCGATCGTCAGGGCTTCATCGAGCGGGATCGGGCCGCGGGTCAGGCGCTCGGCGAGGGTGTCGCCCTCGATGTATTCGAGAACGAGATACTGCCGACCACCCGATTCCTCCAAACCGTGGATGCCGCCGATGTTGGGGTGGTTCAGTGAGGCGAGAACCTTGGCTTCGCGCTGGAAGCGCGCGAGCCGGTCGGCGTCGGCGGCGAGGGCTTCGGGCATCCCCTTGATCGCGACCTCGCGGTCGAGGCGGGCGTCACGCGCGAGATGCACCACACCCATGCCGCCACGCCCGAGTTCACGGAGGATGTGGTAGGGGCCGATGGTCGCGGGGGTTGCGGGGCCGGGAGTACCGGGAGCGCCTTGGGTTCCGGGGGTCATGTCCCGCGAATATACGGGAAACGGTGGGGAATCCCTACGCCGCATGCGCGGCGGCGGATTTGATGCCCGACCACTCGTACATCAGGCGTGCGGCCTCGGGCAAAACACTGTCCGCGCCCGCGAGTTCGGGCAGCCACGCGCGGTCCCATTCGTACGTCAGCCAGGCACCCGAGCCGCTCGCGGCTAGGGCCTGCACGAACGCCTTCGCGGGGAGTTCGCCCTGGCCCAGTCGGCAGGGCTTGCCGGCGCGGGTGTCGCGGATGCGGGCCGCGATGAGACGCGGACCGAGAACCTTCACGGCTTCGACGGGGTTGTCGCCAGAGGCCACCCCCGCGGCGAGGTCGTAGCACGCGCCCAGCAGCGGGCTGTTGACGGTCTCGATGATCTTGACGAGGTCGATCACGGAGGCGAAATCGCCGCCGTTCTCGATCAGGACGCTGACATCGCGGTTGCGGGCGTGGTCGCAGACCATGCTGAGGCGCGAGCAGATGCGTTTGAGAGCGGACCAGCGGGTATCACCGGGGGCCAGCGGCGCGGGCGGCGGGGGCACCTGGAACGCGAAAACGCGGATGTAGGGTGCGCCACACGCCGCGGCGAGGTCGACCATCCGCTTGCCCTCGCGGATGCTGGCGTTGCGGGAGGCGAAGACATGCCCGAGAACCGGGGGGAAGATCGGGGCATCGAAGCGGACGCCGGTGCCGATGCCAGCGAGGTCCACCCCGGCTGTATCGATGGTGTGCTTGACTTTCCGGGGGTCGGAAAAAGCAGGGTCGGAGGCGAAGGCGTTTGGGCTGCCGTCACCCACGGAACGGAGTTCAACCCCACGGAACCCATACTCGGCGGCGGCGTTGGCGACGCGTTCGAGGGTCCAATCGGGGCAGGCGACGGTGGAGAAGGCGGGTCGGAGCATGGGGGGAGTGTAATGGAGCGGGTTTGAGGGATAGGGTGTAGGGTAAGGCGCCTATGCTTCAATAGTTTCAAGCAGGAGTGAAAATGCCAGTCGCGACCCGTGAAATCGTCCCCGTGGCCAACCGACCTCGCCCTGTTGCAGAGGATTTGGCCAGCGGCTTCATGCGCGGGGCGGTGTGCCGGGATGCTCGGCTGGATGTGATCCGGGCGAAGGTGGACGCCGGGGAGCGGCTGACGATCGCCCACGGCGAGTTGCTGTTCACCACGCCGGACATCTGGACGGTGTGCGAGATGGCGGACTCGGTGCGTCGGCGGCTGCACGGCACCGCGGCGTACTTCAACATCAACCGGCACATCAACTACACCAACGTGTGCGCGCTGTCGTGCAAGTTCTGCGCTTTCTACCGCAAGCGTGGCGAAGAGGGGGCGTACGAGATGGACGTCTCGGCGGTGGTGGAAGAGGCGCGGAAAGCCGCCGCGGCGGGCGCGACGGAACTGCACATTGTGGGCGGGCTGCACCCGTACGCGCCGTTTTCGTACTACACGGAGATGCTTTCGAGCGTGCGTGAGGCGGTGCCGAGGGTCCACCTCAAGGCGTTTACGGCGGTGGAACTGGTGCATCTGGCGCGCATCGCCAAGGTGTACAAGAACGAGGATCGGAAATCGGGGCTGCGCTGGGTGCTGTCGCGGCTGAAGGAGGCGGGGCTGGGGTCATTGCCCGGGGGCGGGGCCGAGGTGTTCGACGACCGGGTGCATGACGAGGCGTTTAAGGGGAAGATCAGGTCGGACGTGTGGCTCGACGTCCACCGCGTTTCGCACGAACTGGGGATGAACAGCAACGCCACGATGCTGTACGGGCACGTGGAGAACCGTCGCGAGCGGCTGGTGCACATGGACATGCTGCGCCGGGTGCAGGACGAGAGTCTGGGGCGGTTGGGATATTTGGGGGAAGGCACTCAGGCACTGAGGCACGGAGGCATGGACGGGGGAGAAGGCGCGTCGCCTGTGGTGACGTTGACGCGGCCCGGGGTCGCCCAACCGACGCCGGCGATGAACAGCGTCGGCGGCTACTTCCAGACCATCATCCCGCTGCCTTTCTTCCCGGATGAGAGCGAACTGGAGCACCTTCCTGGTCCGTCGGGGCTGGAAAACCTGCGGACCCTGGCGGTTTCGCGGCTGATGCTCGACAACTTCCCGCATGTCAAGGCGTTCTGGATCATGCAGACGCTGAGCATGGCGCAGTTGATGCTCCAGTGCGGGGCCGATGACGTGGACGGCACGGTGGTGTGGTACGACATCACCAAGGTGGGCGGGAGCGACACGCACCAGGAGCAGGGCGTGTTTGATTTGTGCCGTGCGATCCGCGAGGCGGGGTTCGAGCCGGTGGAGCGGGACACGGTGTACCGGCGCGTCATCCGTGATGGAGCGGCGTGGCGGGCCGATTAGGTTCGCTTCGCTCGGAGCGTCATCGCGGGTTCAAGTGTCCGGATCGCGCATCCGATCCTGCAACCGGCTCCACTCTTTCCGCAACGCCGCGGAGGAACGACCCAGGCGGGCGCTGATCTGGTCCCACTCAAGACCCGCCTTGCGGAGGCGGACAAGTTCCTGCTCGCTCTCGCTGAGTTGTGACATCGCAGCGGCGTAGGCCTCGGCTTCGATGGCGTTGGCACTCGCGGTGGGGTCGGCGGCTCCGGCGAACTCGACGGGGATGGCGGCGGAAGCGCGGGCGCCGCCGGGGTTGGCCGCGCCGCCGCGCTTCAGAGCGCGGTCGTGCCGGGCGGCCTCAGCGAGTTTGGTGCGGACGACGGTCTGCAGGTAGCCCACCAGCGCGGCCTCGTTCTCGAACTCCAGTTTGCCGTCTCGCAGGTCCATGACCAGCGACTTTGCCACACTCTGGCAGATGTCGACCGACTCGCGGTTCCGCCGCAGCCCCGTGCCGATGGAGGAGCGGACAAAGATCGAGAGCAGTCGGAGGATTTCCTCAAAGGCGCGTTCGCGTTCGGCGGCGGATGGAGGAGCCGCCCCGCCGGTCCCGGTTGAGGGGGAGTCCTTGCCGCAGGCGTGGGCCAGCAGCGCCCCGAGTTTGCCGGTGGATTCCATGGCTGCTGGGGAGAGCATACCCGTACTTTTCTTTTTTTCGAGATGTCACGCGGGCGATTCCGGCGCACTTCATTGGTCATCCCGGCGGCTTCGGCATTAGGCTGGGCTTTCTTGGCCCCGTCCCGAGTCGCTCTCAACCGCCGCCCCGTCACCGGTTCCCGGACGAACGCCCCACGATGCCGACCTCACGCGGTTCCCAACCCCTGCCCGAACTCGTGCGTCTGGCATGGGAGGGCGCTGCGCCGGGCGCGGTGCCCGCCCTTTTGGGGCTGATCGAAGCCGCGGCGGCGCGGGGGGCGTTGTCGGAGGCCGAGATCGCCGACGCGTGTGTCGAGGACGCCGAGCAGCGGATGGAGCGGGGCTTGGCGTGTCGGCTGGAGCACTACCTTGAGGCGGTGCCGGGGTACGCCGGAGTGGGGGAAGTGGCGCGGGCGATCTTGATGCTGGAGTGTTCGGCGCGGGGTTCTGAGGGGGCTGAGGTTGTGGCCGAGGACCTGAGGCGGCGATTCCCCGCGATGCTCGAACATGTCGGTGCCGTGGCCGAGATGATGGCGCTGATGAGGTCGGTATCGCCAGCGGACGCGGCACCCGAGATCGGCGTCGGGACGCTGCTCGACGAATACAGGCTCGAAGAGTGGCTGGGCTCAGGGTCGTTCGGAGAGGTGTGGCGGGCGTGGGACCGCACGCTGGAGCGGTACGTTGCGCTCAAACTCATCCCTTCGCGGGGCACGGAGGGCGCAACGCTTGCGGCGGTCATCCGAGAGGCCAAGAGTGCCGCGAGCATCGACCACGAGAACGTGGTGCGGGTGTTCGACGCGGGGCGGTTCGATACCGCGGACCTGTGCTACATCGACACGCAGTTGGCGGGCGACCCGGCACCGAAGCCCGACGACGCCAAGCACGTGGCGGTGGCGGAATCGCTTGCGGCGTTGGTCGGCGAGGGGCACCGCGGGAAGGGCATGGGTCCGAGGGAAGGTGCCGCGCTGATGGTCGGCGTGGCCCGGGGCGTGGCGGCGGCGCACGCGCGGGGCATCGTTCACCGCGACATCAAGCCCTCGAACATCATGGTGACGCCGTCGGGCCGGCCCATGGTGGCGGACTTCGGGCTGTCGGCGCTCTCGGTTCGGACGGATGATCTCGGAGGCGAGGCGAGCGTGGGTGGAAGGAGTGCCACAAGTACGGCGGCACGGACCCTGGGCACCGGGCGGATCACCGGGACGCCGGCGTTCATGGCGCCGGAGCAGGCGCGGGGCGAGGCGGCCACGCCGGCGTCGGACGTCTTCTCACTGGGCGCGACGCTGCGGTACGTGCTGACGGGGCGGCTGCCGTTCGCGCCCTCGGGCAGGTACAGCAAGGACGAGCGGTGGGACGTGATCGAGCAGGTGCGCCGCTTCGAGTGCACGCCGCTGGCGGTCGAAAGGTCCGACCTACCCAAGGACTTGGCGGCGATCTGCGACCACGCGATGTCGCCGGAGGCCAAACACCGGTATCTCACCGCGCAGGCGATGGCCGAAGATCTGGCCGCGTTCCTCGAAGGCCGTCCGGTTTCGGCACGCCCGCCGGGGGCCATGCGGGCGACGGTGATGTGGGCGGGGCGGAACCGGACCGTGGTTGGGCTTCTCGTGCTGATGGCGGTGCTCGGTTCGGCGGGGTTGTGGCGGTACATCGTCAACATCGGGCACGAACGGGACCGAGCCGTGGCGGCGGAAGCGGCGACGGCCGCACAACTGGGTGAAACCGAGAAGGCCCGCGCCGTCGCGGTGGCCGTGAACGATTTTTTGCGGGGTGTGATGGGGGCGGCCGACCCGCAGGTGCTGGGGAAGGACGCGAAGATGCTCGACGCCGTGCGCCTGACGGTGGGCACGATCGAGCCGCGTTTCCGCGCTCATCCGGAACTCGAAGCGAACGTGCGTGAATCGATCGGCTTTGTGTTCAACGGGCTGGGGGAGCAGGGGGCGGCGGCGGAGCAGTGGGCCCGGGGGCTTGAACTGCTCCGCCGACAGTTGGGCGACGACGCCGGGGCCACCATCAGGCTCCGGCACGCCCTGGCGACGCTGCGCTGGAACATGGAGAACACGGCGGAAACGTCGGCGGAAGTGCAGGCGGCGACCGATCAGGCCAGGCGCGTGCTGCCCGACGACGACGAGGTCCGGCTCGGCGTCGAGATGGACTACTCGACGTTCCTCGGCGGGAACCACCGCTTCGAGGACGCCTATGCCACGGTGAAGCGCGTGGTCGAGACGTTCGAGCGGCAGGGCAAGGCCGAGACAAGCGAGGCGATGACGGCGCTGCGGCTGATGGCCGGGGCGGCGGGGTACGCGGGCCGCACCGACGAAGCGGTCGCGGCCCTGACGAAACTGATGGCCATCCAGGAGAAGTCCGACGGTGCCGCGGGTTTCCAGCGGCACCTCACGATGATCGAACTGGCCGGGGTGCTTTCGTTCGCGGGACGGGCGGAGGAGTGCGCCGCGTGGTACCGCCGCGCGTTCGACGGGCTGCGCCCGCAGTTGCCGGCGGGGAGTTCGGTCGTCTTCTTCACGGCGCTCAACTGGGCCCAGATCATCGCGTCGCAGGACGGACGGCAGCAGGAGGCGATCGACGTGCTGAAGCCGGTGCTGGACGAGTACGCGGCCGGTGCGCAGGCCGAGCCCGACAAAGTCGCGACGGGCCAGTGGACGCTGGGCGTGTGCCATCTCAGGTTGAAGCGCTACGCCGAGGCCGAGCCGCTGCTGCTTGCGGGGCGGGCGACGCACGTGGGGAAGGGGGGCCTCCACGAGGACGTGCTGCGCCGGCTCGACAAGCGCATGGTCGAGTTGTACACCGCGTGGGGCAAGCCGGAAGAGGCGTCGAAGTACCGGGCGAAATAGGGCGTCCAGACCTCGAAGAAAACCGGGAGAGGTGTCACACGGGTCCGTTCGGCGCACTTTCGAAGGTGTCGGCAAGGCCTTGTTCGGCGGTCCGCCGAAGCCGTGCCGAAACCACCTTCACCGGAGCGACCCATGACGAACTTCCCCCGACTCGCCCTCGCCACCGCCTCGCTGACGGCTTTCGCTGGCGTATCGAGTGCCAACATCCTGACCAACAACGGGTTCGAGAACAACGACGCCTGGGGCTACCTCTTCACGCTCGGCGACACCTGCGGCTACACCACCGACGCCGCCCACACAGGCACACGCTCGTTCCTGTTCGGAGAGGCCGCCGACGTCATCAATCTTTCGCAGGCGGTCCCGTTCGTGAACGGGCAGGAGTACGAACTGTCGTTCTGGGTGCTCAACTACGGCGTGGGCAACGACCTGCTGGAGGTCTCGGTCTTCGCGTCGGACGCCCCGGAGATGACGGTCACCACCGGCCTGGTCCCCACCGGGCTCGAGGCATGGGAGCAGGTGAGCCTGAACTTCACCGTGCCCGCCGTCGGCGGCTATTACCGATTCGTGTTCAAGGGCTACGACAACAACGCGGCGTTCTACATCGATGACGTTTCGCTGGCGGCGGTGCCGTCGGGCGGGACTTCGGGGCTGCTCGGGCTCGGCGGGCTGGCCGCTGTGCGCCGGCGTCGCTGAAGTCAATCGCTTCAGGTTGCGTTCGATGGGTCTTTGGAAAGGGCGAGCGCCCCGGAACCGCCGCCACGCCGCGGCGTTCCGGGGCTGCATTGCTGTGTCGCGACGCGGGGTCCGATCCGCAGGGGTTGGGCACGGGCGGGGGGTGGGAGGCCGCATCAAGTGTTGCGGAGGGGCCTTTCGGCACATTCCACGCAGAAAGCCGGTGCGTCGCGTCACACGCTCCTCTGGAACGCACTTGGAACAGCGACTCGATCCACACCACCAACACTCGTTTCGAAAGGCCCCCACGATGCTCTGCACACACAGTTCCCTTCGCGCTCTCGTTCTTCTGGCCGGCGCGGCGGCGTTCGGCGTCAACACCGCCGACGGTGCCGTCCGCTACGTGAAGTTCAATGCCGTGGGCGCCAACAACGGCACTTCATGGGCCAACGCTTACCGCAAACTCCAGGACGCCTTGGCGGCGGTGGTCGACGGTGACGAGGTGTGGGTGGCTGCGGGGACGTACGTGCCCGCGCTCCCCGCCGATGCCGATCCGAAGCACCAGTCGTTCAGGGTCCGGCGTGGCGCGAAGGTCTACGGCGGCTTCCAAGGCAACGAGGCCACCCGGGCCCAGCGCAACCCCGCGATCCATGTGACGATCCTCTCGGGCGACATCAACGGGGACGACCTGCCGGGCTTCGTCAACCGCGGCGACAACAGCATCTGCGTCGTCGAAGTCGTCAACGAGTCGCCCATCCCGGCCACCACAAACTTCCGTGTGTTCGACGGGTTCACCATCCGCGGCGGCAGCGGCTCCGACCCCGACACCATCAGCGCGGAGTTCGGTGCCGGGATGAAAGTCTCTTCCGTCGACCTGCCCGCTCGCATCACAAACTGCATCTTCCGTGACAACGACGGCGACCGGGCCGCAGCGCTCTCCGTCACTAACGTCTCGCCGCAGTCGGTGCTGGTGACGAACTGCCTGTTCGCGGGGAACCGCAGCCTCATCAGCCCCGTCGAGGTGCAGGGGTCGGACGGTGTGCGCTTCGCATCGTGCACCTTTTCGCACAACCAAGGCCTCACCAACGCGAGCGGGGCGTTTGGCCTGCTGAATGCCCCGAACTCGGTGCTGACCAACTGCATCTTCTGGGGCAGCCAGGGCGGGTCGAACACCGGCCCGCAGTCATCCCAAATCCAGGTGTCCAATAGCGCGGGCACGCAGATTGTCTCTTGCGTGCTCCCCGCGGGGACCCTCGTGGGGATCGATTGCCGCAACACCGACCCGTGCTTCGTCGACCCCTTCGGCCCCGACGGCAGCGTCGGCACCGCCGACGACAACTTCCGCCTGAACTCCGGCTCGCTCGCCATCGATGCCGGCAACGGCGGCCTGATCCCCAACGACTTGGGCGATACCGACGGCGACGGGAACTTCTTCGAGCAGGTGCAGGTTGATCTGGACCGCATCTCCCGCGTGCTCGACGACGGCGGCATGACCAACACCGGCGTCGCGCCCTTCGTCGATATCGGCGCGTACGAGTCCGCCGGCTTCTCATGCCCGGGCGACTACAACGGCGACGGCCTCGTCAACACCGTGGACCTCACACGCTTCCTGGGCAACTTCGGGCTGCTGTCGAGCCCCTGCGGCTCCATCGACCTCAACGGCGACGGCGTGGTGAACACGGTGGACCTGGTGATCTTCCTTGGGAAGTTTGGGAACAACTGCAACATCTGAGGGTTGGGGAGTGGTCCGTCAGGATTGGGCAGTGGGTATTGGGCAGTGGGCAGTCGGGCCGGATTGCTTTGGGCGATCCGGCCTGTTTCATTCCTGTCCCTCACAGGGCATCGTGGCGGCCTCGATCACACCCACAGGCTCGCCGCATTCAGGGCATGCGGCGGAAGCGATGCCGCGCAGGTCGTAGCCACACCCGGCGCAGCACCCTCGACCGAGGCGCTCATGCCGCTGTCCGTCCCTGATTTGGTCTCGAACGGCGAATGGGAACCATGAAGCCGACCAAAGCCAGACCGCTAATGCGAATGCAAATGCAATGTTGTAGAGATAACCCAATTGGATAGGCAGCTCGTGGGTGCCGCCACCGGCGCGAATGAGAGGGATCCATTCGGGATCGGCAACTTCTTGCTGGAACCTGTCAGCAACGAGCGCACACGCTTTCGAGACATCGCCGGGAGAGAGCGGAGGCGAATCCAAGAATGTTGGCGTCACCATAACGCGGCACTTCATCCGTCGGACGGTCGGTGCAAGCAATCCGAATTCGCGAGACACCCGCCACGCGGTTATCGATACGGCAGCATCAGGGTCTGATTCGTCAACCAGCGCGAGCACACCATCCGTGCCCCTCACCAAACCGGCGTGGTAACTGCTACCGCAATGCGTGCGTCGGCCAGCCAACCATCCGCCGAGCATCGAGCCGTCTCCCATTGAAGCGAGCCAAAACAGCAGACTCACCCCGAGTAAGGCCGTGACTCCGGGGCCGCGAACGAAAAGGATCGCGGACTTGATGGATGTGACGAGCACTCATTGCCCTACGCGGTATGGGGTCCGTCGGTTCCGCTGCGTCGTGGGCAGGTGACTGCTCGCAATCGGGACTTCGGTGCTGAGAGCCGAAGTACCACATGTGCCATCCTACCCAATCCCCAGATACGCCTTCCGAACCTCGTCGCTCGCCTCGAGCACCCGCGCCGAATCGCTCATCGCGATCTTGCCGGTTTCCAACACATACCCGTGGTGGGCCACCTTCAGGGCCATGTGGGCGTTCTGTTCCACCAGAAGGATCGTCGTTCCCGCGGCGTTGATGTCGCGGATGATCTGGAAGATCGTCTGGACCACCTGTGGGGCCAGGCCCAGGCTCGGTTCATCGAGCAGCAGCAGGCGCGGACGGGCGAGCAGGGCGCGGGCCATGGCGAGCATCTGCTGTTCGCCACCGGAGAGCGTGCCTGCGAGTTGTTTCAGGCGTTCGCGCAATCGCGGGAAGAGGTCGAGGGACTTTTCGCGGTCTTTCTTGATCTGTTCCTTCTCGGAGCGCGGGCGGGCGAAGGCGCCCAGTTCGAGGTTCTCATCGACGGTCATCTGCGGGAACACGCCGCGGCCCTCGGGCGAGTGGGCGACGCCCATGCGCACAATCTCGTGCGGCGGGACGCCGGTGATGGTCTTGCCGTCGAACGAGATGTCGCCCTTGACGGGCTTGAGCAGGCCCGAAACCGCTCGAAGGGTGGTCGATTTGCCCGCGCCGTTGCAGCCGATGAGCGTGACGATCTGGCCCTGTTCGACGGCGAGCGACACGCCGTGGAGCGCTTCGATGCCGCCGTAGCGGACGACGAGGTTGTTGATTTCGAGGAGTGCCATGTGTGATTACGCCGCCGGTGCCCCCAGATACGCCTCGATCACCTTCGGGTCCTTCTGCACCTGCTCCGGCGGGCCGTGGGCGATGATCTTGCCGTAGTCGAGCACGGTGATCCGCTCGCACAGGTCCATGACCACGCCCATGTCGTGCTCGATGAGCAGCACGGCGAGTTCGAACGTATCACGCACCGAACGGATCAGCGTGCGGAGTTCCTTCTTCTCCTGCGGGTTCATGCCCGCGGCGGGCTCATCCAGCAGCAGCACCTTGGGGCCGGTGGCGATGGCGCGGGCGATTTCGAGACGGCGCTGGTCGCCGTAGGGCAGGTTGCGGGCCTGCTCTTCGGCGCGGGTGTTCAGGTTGAACATGTCCAGCAGGTGCGTGCAGCGCAGCGTGAGGGCACGCTCCTGGGCGCGGTGGCTGGGGAGGCGGAGGATCGCGGCGGGCATGCCGTGGGGGCAGCGGAGGTGGCAGGCGACGCGGAGGTTGTCGATGACGCTGAGCTCGCCGAAGAGGCGGATGTTCTGGAAAGTGCGGGCGAGCCCCTCGGCGGCGATCTGGTTGGGGCGGAGGCGGGTGAGTTCACGGCCGCTCAGTTTGACCGAGCCTTCGTCGGGTTTGTACACGCCGGTGAGGAGGTTGAAGACGGTGGTTTTACCGGCGCCGTTTGGGCCGATGAGGCCGTAGAGACCGCGCTGGGGCAGGTCGAGGTTGAAACCCTGCACGGCCTTGAGGCCGCCGAAGGACTTGGTGATGTTCTGGGCGAGGAGGAGGCTCACTGACCGCCCCCTTTCGGCTTCTTCCCGCGCCGGAGGATCGAGCGCCACAGGTCCGCATCCCACACCTCGCGCACCCCCAGCAGCCCCTTGGGGCGCAGGATCATCATCAGGATGAGCGCCAGGGCGAAGATGATCATGCGGTAGTCGGCCACCGCACGCAGATACTCCGGCAGCAGCGTCACGACGACCGCGGCGAGCGCGGCCCCGCTGATGCTCCCCAAACCCCCCAGCACGACCATGATGATGATGTCGAACGAGCGCTGGAAGCCGGCGTCGACGGGGCCGAGCGCGACCCCGAGTTTGTGGGCGTACAACCCTCCCGCGATCCCCGCGAAGAACGCCGCGAGGACGAACGCCCAGACCTTCGTGCGGGTGGTGTTCACGCCCATCGCCTCGGCGGCGATCTCGTCCTCACGCACGCTCAGCATCGCCCGCCCGGCGGTCGAGGTTTTGATGCGATAGGCCACCAGCATCGTCAGGCCAGCGAAGAGCGCGACCCAGAAGAGACTTGTGTATTTGGGCAGGTTGCCGAAGCCGAGCGCGCCGCCAAGGCCCGTGGCCATACCCAGAACACCCGCCTTGTCGGCGGCGTCGGCGGTCTTCAGCACCGGGCCGGTCTGCTGGATGAGCACGCGGATGATCTCGCCGAAACCCAGCGTCACGATGGCGAGGTAGTCGCCGCGCAGTCGCAGCGAGGGCAGCCCTACGGCCAGCCCCAGCAGCGCCGCGACTAGTCCGCCCGCGAGCAGCGCAAGGGGGAACATCGCGTCGCCCGCGCCGATCCACGCGAGGCCGTCGGTGGTCATGGGCATGCCGCTGAGTTTGCCCCCCGCCGCCGCGGCGCTGCCCCAAACACTGAGCGAGAAGTAGTACGTCACCGCCCCCGAGACATACCCGCCCACGGCGAGGAACCCGGCGTGCCCCATCGAGAACTGGCCGGTGAAGCCGTTGACGATGGTGAGCGACACGGCGAGCATGACGTTCACGCCGATGGTGATCGCCAGATCGGCCCAGTATGGGTTGTTGACGGCGGGCTTGATGACGGCTTGAAGCAGCACGGCGACGACCACGATGGCCGCGATGGGAAGCAGCCCGCGCACGAGCGACCCGCCGAGTCCGGGTCGGTTGGCGGCGATGAGGGTGCGGAGGTTGGCGTCGTTCGTAACCATGCGGCGGATGATTCGATCAGACTTTTTCGATGGTGGCCTTGCCCAGCAGGCCGCTTGGGCGGACGAGCAGGACGAGGATCAGGATGGTGAAGACGTAGACGTCCTTCATGCTGGAGTTGAGATACGCGGCCCCGAACTGCTCGATAAGGCCGATCGCCAGCCCGCCCAGCATCGCGCCGCGGACGTTGCCGATCCCCCCCACCACCGCTGCCACGAACGCCTTGAGGCCCAGCAGCACCCACGACGAATCCGCCGTCTGCTTGATGGTCTGGTACTTCAGCGCCCACAGGAACCCGCCCGCGGCGGCCAGCATCGATCCCAGCACGAAGGTGAACGAGATGACCTTGTTCACCGGGATGCCCATCAGAGCGGCGACATTCACGTTGTGGCTCGTGGCCCGCATGGCCCGGCCGATCTTGGTGTGGAAGACGAGCCACTCGAGGACGACCATGAGGAGGAGCGCCGTACCGACACCGACCACGTCGATGAGTTTCAATTGGACCTGGCCGTAACTAAAGATGGTGGTATCGGGCAGCAGGTCGGGCATGCGGCTGGGGCTGGTGCCGAAGAGGGTGCTAAGTTGCCCGGTGTTCTGGAGCAGCAGCGACACACCGATGGCGGTGATGAGGACGTTGAGGCGGGGCGAGCCGCGGAGGGGCTTGTAAGCGAGCCGTTCGATGGTGAATCCGACGATGCCGCAGGCGACCATGGCACCGACAAGGACCACCGCGCCGACCCAGAACGGGGGACGGACGGCGGGGTCTGTGATGCCCAGGGCCGAGAGCATCTGAACGGCGATGGTGAGAGCGATCCAGCCGCCCAGCACCACGATGTCCGAATGGGCGAAGTTGATGAACTTCAGGATGCCGTACACCATCGTGTAGCCCAGCGCGATGAGCGCATAGAGGCTCCCGAGGGTTATGCCGTCCATGAGGGTTTGGAGGAGTTGGTCCAAGCGGTTCCGTGGTGGCTGTCTTTGGTGGCACGGCTCTCCGAGCCGTGTTCTTTGAGAATGAGCCCTTAGCTGAATCGGGCACCGGCGTCATCACCGGCTGGAAGCCGGTGCCACCTGATGCGTTCACCGCGCCGGCTCGACCGTCGCCGCGTACACCGGCACGCCGCCCTTCATCTGCACCATCACGGCGGGCTTCACGGCGTCGCGTTCGGCGTTCAGCGAGATGACGCCTGTGACGCCCTTGAACCCCTTGGTCGCGGCGATGGCGTCGCGCAGGTCTTTGCCACCGGTGCTCTTGGCACGGGAGAGCGCATCGAAGAGAAGCCGCGCCCCGTCATAGCCAAGGGCGGCTAGGCCGTCGGGCGTCGAACCGCCGAAGTCGGCCTTGTAGGCGCTCACGAAGTCCTGAATCTCTTTGGTGGGTTGGTCGCTGGCGTAGTGGTTCGAGTAGTACGAACCCTCAATGGCCTTCCCGGCGTTCTTGGCGAGGTCTTCAGAGTCCCAACCGTCGCCGCCGATCAGCGGGATGTCCATGCCCAGTTGACGCAACTGCAGCGAGATGTTGGCGACCTCCGTGTAGTAGCCGGGAACAAAGATCGCCTGCGGCTTGGTCTCGCGGATGCGGGTCAGTTGGGCCTTGAAGTCGCTGTCGCCCTCGTTGTAGGCCTGGGTGCTGACGATCTTGCCGCCCATGCCCTCGAACGCCTTGATGTACTCGTCCTTCAGCCCCACCGAGTAGGCACCGGCCTGGTCAAACAGCACGGCGACCTGGTCCATCTTCAAGTTCTCCCGCGTGAACTTGGCGCACGCGAACCCTTGAAAGGGGTCGATGAAGCACACGCGGAAGATCATGTCGCCGACCTTGGTGCAGTCGGGGTTGGTGCTGGAGGGGGTGATCATGGGCACGCCGTACTGCTGGGCCACGGGTGCGCCGGCGAGGGTGATGCTGCTGGCGACCTCGCCCAGCACCGCCACGACTTTGTCCTTGCTGATGAGTTTCGTCACCACCGTGCCGGCCTTCTCGGCCTTGCCTTCGGTGTCTTCTGAGACCAATTGGACCTTCCGCTTCACGCCGTTGACCAGCACGCCCCCGGCGGCGTTGACCTCCTTGACGGCGAGTTTGATGCCGTTGTCGGTGGATTTGCCGAAGGTGGCCTTCGAGCCGGTGAGGCTGCCGTAGTGCCCGATGACCACCGGGCCGGCGTCCGCCGCTGAGGGTGCCGGGGTGCCTCCGGCGGCGGGGTCTTTCCCGGAAGAAGCCGAACCGGAGTTGGACGTCGGCTTGTCGCACCCGCCCAGCAGCAGGGTCAGGCCCAGCGTCAGGGCGGCGGTCCACTTGGGCATCGAGGCGAGGGTCGTCATGGGCACTTCCAGAGAAAAGGTGGGGACGGGGCTTTGCAGAGTACCAAACCGGCACAACTCGGGGGCGGGGGTGGAGGCGGGGGTGGGGGCGGACCTCCGGGACGCCCTTCTCTTTGCGAGCATCACAGCCGACCCTCCCCGCCACACCCGCCCGGTATCCCGCTATGGTACGAACCGGCCCTGAGCACCGGCCCAACCGGTGCTGCCCCGGCACCGCCTTGTCCCCCACACCATGCCCCGAGTCGCCCTCGACACCTCGATCAACCGCACCGTCGTCAACGGGTTCGCCTTCCCTCTTGGCGTCTACCCCGTCGAAGAGATGTCGGACCCGCCCGCCGCGGGCTACGTCGTGCAGTTCGAGTCCGCCGACGGCGAGGACGCCGCCCCACGCGACCCCACCTTCGGCACCGGCGACGGCGAGTCGTGGGAAGAGTGGCCCGACCGCTTCATGTTCGACATCCTCGTGCCCGCCCCGCGCCTTCCCGCGCTGTGCCGGCTCTTGTTCAGCCTTTTGCCGGGTCGGATGTTCCCCATTCTGGATGTCCTGGGGTCGGACGCTTACCGCGAGATCGACCCTTACATCGCCTACGACCTCGTGGGGTTCGAGCGGTTTTTGGACGCCGTGCGGGTGTTCGGGGATTGGTTGTTCGAGGACGGCCTCGTCGGTTTCGGGGCCATGAGCCTCGACCCGTTCATCTATCTCTTCGTGGACGAACACAAGGTGGTCACGCTGCGGGTCGATCCCGCCATGCGTGACCGGGTCGAAAAACTGCTCTTGGCGTTCGACCTGTCTCCTGTGGAAGAAGTCCGATCCGCCGACAGCGCCGCTCACGAGCACCGCGGCGTGCTGCTGGCCGGGGCCGACCAGCCCGATTTGCTGATCGCCGACGAGATCGTCGAACGCCTTAAGGAATCCTGGCTGCTCGAACTGAACGTCAACGGCGAATCCAACGTCGACGACGAAGGCAACGAACTGGGGATCACCGCCTGGCGCTGCCTGGCCCGCTGCTCCGAGCAGGAGGACGCCCCGCTGAAGTACGCCGAGGTGTTCCTGACCGCGGAATGCCTCGACGAGGCGGAATCGCTGGCCGAGGACGCCGTGATGGGCGAGCGGGCCGACAAGAAGGTTCCGTGGTTCGAGTTGGAGGTCGTCGCTGCCGACCGGGTCACGCCCGAGACGTTCGCGCAGATGCTGGGGGAAAAGCCCACCGGGACCAAGTTCGAGACAAGCGAAGTGAAGGCGATCCGCTGGCTGGAGACGGCGGAAGAATCCAAAGGCGACGCGTAAATCGCTTCATCGCCCTCCATCCGAACCCCGTGCGCCAGCACGGGGACAGCCCCGGCCCCATCCTCCCTCTCCCCCCCCGACCCACCGGCCGCACACCCCGAGAACCGCACCATGGCGCACCCCCACCCCACCCTGACCCGCCTGCTCCCCCTCGCCGCGATGACGCTGGCGGTGCTCGCTGGGTGCTCCGCCTCAAAGCCCGCGCCACAGTCCGAAACCCGCGCCGCCGCTGAGACCTCCCCGACCGGCCCGCGCACCCGCCCGACCGATCCGACCCCGCCCGCGCCCGCGACGGCGGAGACGCCGAACAAAGACACCGGCCCGCGCCCAAGCAGCCTCCGCACCAGCGGCGACACGCACTCGGGCATCGGCACCGGGCAGGCGGCGCTCGACAAGGCCAGGTCGCTCGGTCCCGACGCCGAGTTCTACTACAGCCACCTGCTCTTCCTCGCCGACCCCGCCCTCGAAGGCCGCTCGGCGGACGTGAAGGGCAACAAGATCGCCGCCGACCACATCGAGAAGCAGTTCCGCGACCTCGGCCTCGAACCCGCCTTCGCTGACGCCTCGGGCGTCAAGGCGTACCAGCAACCCTTCAAGGTCCGCGGCGAGATCGAGGTCAAGAAGGAACTCGCTTCGTTCACCTGGCGTGAGAACATCGCCCAGTTGGAAGTGCCCGCGCCGACCGTCTTCGCCGCCGGCAAGGACTACAACGTGCTGGGCTGCTCGGGCACGGGCGAGGTCAGCGGCCCGCTGGTCTTCGCGGGCTACTCCACCGATGAAGGCCCCGACGGCTACTCGTCGTACGCGAAGGAAGACGACCTGAAGGGCGCGATCGCGCTGATCCTCCGTTTCGAGCCGATGAACGCCGAGGGCAAGAGCAAGTGGACCACGGTGGGCCGCTGGAGCCAACGTGCGGAACTGAGCGCCAAGATCCGCGCCGCCGCCACACGGGGGGCCGCCGGCGTCATCCTCGTCAGCCCGCCCGGGGCCGACGACCCTCGCGTGGAAAAACTCGAAACCGCCCGCACCACCCGCTTCGGCGGCGTCAGCGTCCCGGTGGTGATGATGACCATCCCCGCCGTCAATCAGATTCTCGCCAAGGCCGACCCAGAGGGGCGCACGCTGCTGCGGCTGCGCCAGGCCGTGGATGAGAAGGGAGGCCTCGTCCGCTTCCCCGCCAACACCACCGTCACTCTCGCGGCGAACGTCGAGACCAAGCAACTCGACACCACCAACGTCGGTGCCGTGCTCCCCGGACGCGGGGCGCTCGCCTCGGAGTTCGTGGTCATCGGGGCTCACTACGACCATGTCGGCCTGGGCTATGTCGGCGGGGCGCAGGCCGCGAACCTGGGCCAGATCCACCCCGGAGCAGACGACAATGCCTCCGGCAGCGCGGGCCTCATGCTCGCCGCCAAGCGCCTCGCACAGCAGGCCAAGTCAGATGCGCTGGGCCAGCCCGCCAAACCCGCGCGCTCGATCCTCTTCCTCGCCTTCAGCGGCGAAGAGATGGGCCTCCTGGGCAGCGACCACTACATCAAGAACCCCTCCGTCGCCGCGTCCTCGATCTTCGCCATGCTCAACATGGACATGATCGGCCGCCTCGTCGACGGCAAACTGCAAGTCGACGGCGTCGGCACGGCGGAGAACTTCGAGACCTTCGTCAAGCCCGCCTTCGACAAGCACACCTTCACGTACACCCTCGGCCAGTCCGGGCGCGGCCCCTCCGACCACGCCTCGTTCTACGGCGCCGACATCCCCGTGCTGCACTTCTTCAGCGGCCTCCACCCCGACTACCACACCCCCACCGACACCATCGACAAGGTCAACGTCGAGGGCGCGGTGAAGATCGCCTCGCTCGTCGGCGACACCGCCTCGCTCATGGTCTCCGCCCCCGAGAAACTCAAGTTCAAATCCACCGGCCCCGCCAGCCGCGGCGGGCGCATGCAGCGCTCCAACGTTCGATTGGGCATCGCCCCGGGCGACTACTCCGGCTCCACGCCAGGCGTCCTAGTGGGAGAGGTCTTCGAGGGCACCTCCGCCGACCTCGCGGGCATCAAGAAGGGCGACCGCCTCATGAAGTGGAATGGCGAAGAGATGCCCGATGTCGAATCCATGATGAGCAACCTCGCCAAGCACAAGCCCGGCGACAAGGTCGACGTCATCATCCTCCGCGACGGCAAGGAGCAGACCGTGACCATCACCCTGATGGGACGGCCCGCGACCGGCGGATAACCCGCGGGCACACAGCACGCACGACCCCAGCAAAGCCCCTTCGCCGAAGGGGCTTTTCATGCGCACGCACGGTTCTCGGACGCGGGTTTCCGGTCGCGCGGCTTCGATGGGTCGATGCCCGAGTGGTGGAGTCGGGGTGCGCTCTTCAGGGGGGTGTGAAGGGTCGATCCTGATGGCGCAGGCACGCGCGCTCTCAGCCGCTCGTGCTCGTCGACCGCACGCCACCGCAGTTCTTCCCCGGCAGATCGGCCCCGCCGCTGCGAACCCACCCGGAGCGACCATGAGCGACCAGCCCAACGGTATGAATCAGCCCGAAGCCGCGCCGGGATCGATGCCCAACACCCTCGGCGGTGCGCCGGGCTTCCCCGTGCCGCTGCCCTCGGGCGAATCGCTTGTCTCGCTGGTCGAGGGCGTGCAGCGGCACGTGCAGATGCTCAGCGGCCTCAAGGGCGAGGTCGAGGCGCAGGCCGCGGAGGTGGCGCGGAAGAACGCCGAACTGAACGATCGCTTCGTGCAGGCGGCCCAGATCGAGGCGCAACTGCGCGAACGCGCCGAACAGGCCGAGAGCGCCCGCGCGGCCCTCGAAGCCCGCCAGCGCGAGATCGAGGAAGCCTCCCGCTGGCTCGACCAGCGCGAGGGCGAAGTCCGGGCCAAGGTGGAGCAGATCGACGGCCGTTCCCGCGAGATCGAGAGCCGCGCCGCGGAAGTGCAAGGACGCTTCGGCGAGATCGAGAACAAGGCCCGCGAGATCGAGGACCGCGCCCGTGCGGCGGAGGAACTCGCCCGCGCCACCGAGCAGCGCCTGACCGAGGCTCGGAACGCCGAATCCGCCGCGAGCGAGCGGCTGGCCGCGGCGGAGCGGCTGACGTCGGAACTCGCGGCGAAGGAGTCGGAACTCGAACGCCGGCACGCCGAAGCCGCCGCGCAGATCAGCGAGGCTTCGGCCCAGCAGGCCGAAGCCGCCCGCGAGCGTGCCGCGGCCCTCGCCGCTGAACTCGACGGCGTGAAGAACGAACTGGTGTGCGCCCGCGCCGAGGCCACCGAGGCCCGCGAGCGCCTCGAAGCCCTCGAGCGCGAGGCCTCGGGCCGCGCCGGTGCTGTCGAATCACTTACCGCCCGGGTGGGCGAACTTGAAGGCGTGGAATCCCGCCTGGCCGAGCGCGAAGCCGAAGTGGCCGTCCTGCGGCAGCGCGTCGCCGACGCCGAGGCCGCGGTCACGACGCTGCGTGAAGAACTCTCACAGCGCGAGCGCGACCTGGTCGAGCGGGCGACACGCCTTGAACTGCTGGAAAAGAACACGCAGGAACAGGCCGAACGCATCCGCGAACTCGAGTCACGCCCTGCCACCTCGCCGGCGGACGAAGCCCGAGCCGCCGAGCTCGCTCGCCGTCTCCGCGAGACGGAGGAAGAGTTGGAAGCGGCCCGCGACGACGTGGCCCGGCTGAGCCAGTTGGCGGAGAAGGCCCGCGCCGCCAGCAGCGCCAACAGCGCCCACGAGTCCCGCGTGGCCCAACTCAGCGCGCAGACCGAAGCGACGACAAAGGAAACCGATGCCCTTCGGGCGAAGGTGACCAAACTGGAATCCGCACTTGAAGAGGCCCGCGCCGCCGCAGAAGCCGCCGCCGAAGTGCCCAAGGCCGACCCCGCAGCCCTCCAGCAGTCACAGGTCGAACTCGACCGCGCCATGCGCGTCATCGAGGCTTTGCAGGGCGAGCGCCAGCGGCTCACGGCGGAACTGAAGAACGCCCAGGCCGCCGCCCGCGAAGCCACCGAAGCCGCCGAGAAAGCCCGCGGCGAAGCGCACGCCGATTTCCCCGACAACGCCGTGGACGCGCTCGCCCGCTCGAACGAAGTCCCCGCGATGCGCCGCGAGCGCCTCGCCCGCTACCGTGCCGCCCTCCGCCAGCAGCGCGGCAAGATCGACCAGGTCCAGGCCCTCCTCAGCGAGCGCCTCGCCGAAATGCAGGACATCAGCGCCCGCCGGGCCTCGCTTACGGCGGAACTGCAGCACCTCGAACAGACCCGCCAGAAGATCGAGTTCGAGCGCGCCACGCTGATGAAGGAGCGCCAGCAAACCCAGGCCGCCGCGAACGAATCCGGCGGCAAAGGCAAACGCTCCGCACCCGCGCCGACGACCGCGTCCGAGCGCGCCGAGCAGGCCCTCAGCGTCGAAGCGGCCAAGACGACCTCGGGCCGCGGCGTCTTCATCGCCGGCTTTGCCGTGGCGATGGCCATTGCCGGCGGTATCTCCTGGCAGATCGCCGGCGTCATCAAGAAACCCGTCGCCGTCGCGACGATGACCCTGGGCATCGATGAACGCAACGAAGCGCCGACGCCCGAGCAGGCCGAGGCGTGGTCCACCTACATCAAGGGGCTGCCCGGCGACGAACGCCTGCTCGAACGCGCCGCCGAGCGCATGGGCATGCGCGGCTTCGCCGATCTCGCCGAGCAGCACGCGCTGGACACCGCCGTGCAGTCGTCGCTGGATATCGACACCACCTCGGCTGGCAAGGTGAAACTCAGCCTGAAATACCCCGGCTTCGACCGCGCCGCCCTGGCGCTGGACACACTGGCGACCACGATCATCGGCTTCGCCAACGACAGTTCGTCGGTGCGTGCCGACAAGGCCTCGACGGTCATCGTCACCGGCGCGGTGAGCGCCAGCGAGCCTGTGGAAGACCCGCGCCTGGCGATCTTCGGCGCGATCTACGGCGGCATGACGGCCCTCATGCTCTTCACCGCCGCGGTGATCTACCGGCGTGCGAAGTCCAACGACGACCCCTACGCCAAGCCGCGCCGTCGCCCCGAGGCGAATGTTGCGGCTCAGACGGTGACCGTGACACCGATGATGGGCGCGATCGATACATCGCCCGAGCCGGGGATGCCCTCGGCGCCGATGCCGGGGGGGAAGGCGATGTTGAAGAATCTTGGGGAGTGAGCGAGACCACGCTCGCGGCGCGCTTCGGTGCCTTCTGGCGGTCACGATCAGATCAACGCCTTGATGTCCACGCCCAGCGCCGCCGCGATCTTCTTCAGGGTCTTCAGCGTGCTGCGGTCGGGGTTCTTCTCGATGCGCGAGATCATGGACTGCGGAACCTTGAGTTTCGCGGCGAGTTGCTTCTGCGTCAGCGACTTGGCCTTGCGAGCCTCGGCGATCCGGCTGCCCGCCAGACGTAGTCCGACTTCTTCAACCGACATCCATCTCGTGTTCGGATCGCGGAACTTGCGAACCAGCCTGCTGGCGTACCGCTCATCCAGCAATCGCTTCAGCCCCTCGTACGGCACGAGCACTTGGCTCGGCTCGCCCTCGTTGAAAAAAACGGGGAGGGACTTCAAGTCCAACTCCACGTCTGAGCTCGGCGCGGATCGAAGATCCCACTCGGGTTGATCCGTCGGAATGTGAGCATCATGCTCAAACATCATGGCTTCATCATCCTGCCCCACACTCGGAGCAACAGGTCCGTCATCAAGAACGGCAACAGGCGAAGCACCGCACCGTGCCGATAGCTGTCATCATTTATCGGTCGATTGGCCCAGGAACTTCGCGGCCAAACGCACCTTGCAGACTCGCTCATCACCCGTGAGGGTCAGGCGAGCATCCAGTCAACGATCCAGATGGCCGGGCCATCCTCAGGGCGGTCTGGGTGAATACCCAGAAGAAATCTCAGCACGACTCTCCCGATGGTCATCTCGCGGATCACATGGAAGTCATCGACTTCTACGACCACCTTCGCGAGCTCCAACGGAGTATCAGACTCTCCTGCATCCAATCGCTTCAATGCTCGAAGCAGCTTGTCTTGCTCCTCAGAGGTCGGAACGTGATGGTTCACGAACTGAAAAAAACCGTCGTCGTCACCAGCGTTCAGCCCGATTCGAACGGGCAGATGCATGGGCATGGCCTCTCCTTTCTCTATGCAGTGTTGAGTGTCATTGACATTGCAGAAGCTCCTTGTTTAAGTGATTCATCTCTCGGTCTAACGGGTCGTTTCTCGGTCTAACGGATCGTTGTGCCAGACCCTGTTCTTCGGCCACACCACATGGCTCGATGCCTTTAAAGAGATACTACGCCTTTAGCGGACGGGATGCATGCCCAAAGAAAGATTTTTTGTTCGTGTTTCGGTCGGTTTGAGGTGCCGCCCCGCCTACCGCCCCCCCACCGTCAGCGACGCCATCTTCTCCACCTGCCCCGAAGCGATCTTCTCGAACCCCGACCCCAACTCCCCGATCGGGTCCGGCGGCACGATCTCGACTTTCTTCTCGCCCAGTTTTGCCTCGCCGGACATCACGCGGGCCTGGAAGCCGCGGCACTCCGCCAGCAGGCGGTCCAGAATCTCCGCCTCGGGTACGTTCGCCACGCGCTCGCCCTGCACGTAGATGATGCCGCGCTTGTCGCCCGCGAACACCGCCACATCGGCGCCCTCGGCCTCGCCCGGGCCGTTGACGATGCAGCCCATCACCGCCACCTTCATCGGCACGCTGATCTCCGCCGCGAGTTTCTTCCGCACGTCCTGCACCAGCGTGAAGAGGTCCACCTGGATGCGCCCGCACGTCGGGCACGCGATCAGGTCAACGCCCTTGCGCTCGCGCAGACCCAGGCTCCACAGCAGTTCCAGGCCGTCCTCGACCTCGTACACCGGGTCGTTCGCGTAGGAAATGCGGATGGTGTCGCCCACGCCGTGGCACAAGAGAGCGCTGAGCGCCGCCACAGACCGGATGCACCCCGTCTCCTTCGGCCCCGCGTGCGTCACCCCCAGGTGCAGCGGCTCCTCGAAGCGCTCGCTCACGGCGGAGTACACATCGAACACAAACGCCGCGTCCATGCTCTTGGCGCTGATGGCGACGTCATAAAAATCCTGCTCGTAGAAGATGTCCATGTACTCTTCGAGTTTCGCGATCATCAGGGCCATCAGGTGCCCCTGCTTGTGACCTGCGAAGAACTTCCCGAGTTCCTCCTTGCGCCGCTGCTTGTCCTTGCGCTCGATGATCGAGCCTTCATTCACGCCGACTCGAATCGGAATCCCCCGCGACTTGCACGCCTGGATCACCTCGACCACCTGCGCCCGGTCCGTGATGTTCCCCGGGTTCAAGCGGATCTTGTGAACCCCCGCTTCCACCGCCTCCAACGCCCGCTGAAAGTGGAAATGCACATCGGCCACGATCGGCACCCGCACCTGCGGGATGATGTGCTTCAGCGCCTCGGTGTCCTTCTTCTCGGGCACCGCCACCCGCACAACGTCCGCCCCCGCGGCGGCCATGCGATGAATCTCCAGCACGCACTTATCGATGTCGTGCGTATACCCCGCCGTCATGGTCTGCACGCTGACGGGCGCGGGCGAAGTGGGCTCACCGGGCAGAGGAATCCAGGCCTGGCGCGACGGCCCCTTGCGGGGCAGACCGCCACCAACCTGGACGATGCCGACGCGGGAGTCACCGATGTAGATGGGTCGAGTGGGGCGGCGTGGGTGCATTGGAGGGGATGATAGCGCGGATTCCGGTGGTGGCACGGGCTTCCAGCCTGTGTCGTGGCGATGTCCAACAAGGGGGTTGTATCGGAGGTGTCAGACTGGTAGTTTAACTTCGATTCAACTCCGAGGAGTGGCCATGAACAGCGTTCGTACCTTCGTCTGTGTCTTCTTGGCCGCGTGCTCTGCCGCGATCACGCATGCGCAGCCACAGTTTGACTTGACACCCATTCATCCCGTCGTTGGGAGTGTCGAAGCGGTCGGCAGCGGGCAGTTTGGCCGGTGCTCCATTAGGGTGGGTGTTCCCTTCGTCATTCCCGGCGCTTGCGGAGCCATCGTGGGGAGTGGGGGTACCAACGGCGATGGAAACATCGAACTCGTTTTCTCTCGTCGCGACGGTGCCAGCACCGGAAGCCCCGTTCCGGTGCGCAATATCGATCTGCGCGCAGTCATCCAGCAAACCGCTGCTGGCGATACAAGCAATTTGAACGTCTTTGGTGCAGGAGCGATCTTTGAGATCAACCTCGCGCCGTATCTCCTCGCAGCACCGCCAGATGCTGAACTACTTCAGGTGCGCACGACTCCGCAGTCCACACAGATTTACGAGTGTTGTGGAGGGGGAAACTGCTTTCCGACTCCGAATGCGATTTTCTCGCTTAAGGCCGACTCTGACGGCGTGGGCGGTTCGCCCCAGCCAACAGACTCAGTCGACAAGCGATTTCAGATTGTACGCGACCGTGGAAGCCTCCAGACCGCTGAGATTCACTACGACAACAGCACATGGCTCGCTGAACTGCGCCTAACTTTCGTGTTTCCGGGCGCTGGGCCTGCATTGCAAGCCAGCCCGTCGCTGAGGTCGCCCGACAATTTGTGGGCGCCGGCCAGCGGCACCGGTCCCATGCTCGTATCGAATCCCAACGATACGAACCCCGCTGAACTGACCGCATCCGACCTCGAAGTCTACAACCTGTTCGGTCCCGGCTGGCGATCCCCCGCCAACAGTGACGTGTCCAGTTTTTCCGTCACCCCGAAGAGTTCGACACTGAGTATCTACTTCGACCGCAAGACCAGCCGGCTCTGGAACAACGGCATGGGCTTCTCGATCCGGTGCTCCGCTAACTCGAACGTCCGCGACTGCTTTGGCAACCGTGTTCGCTCGAATGACGTGAGTGTACAGTTCGTCTCCTGCCCCGCCGCGCCGAGCGCCTTCCAACTCCTCGTGCCCTCGCCCAATGCCCAAGCCGTTGGCACAACAAACCCATTGCAGTGGGCGGCATCGCCCTGCGCACAGTCCTACAACGTCAGAGTGGCCACCGATCCGGGCATGTCCAATGTTGTCGTGAACGCAGACCTTGCTTTCAATGAGTATCCGCTCGCCTCTACACCCCTCAACCTCAACACCCGCTACTACTGGCAAGTCACCGCGACGAACGTCAACGGCCAGACCACCAACCTCGGCGGTGTCCAAACCTTCCGCACCCTCATCCCCGGCGACCTCAACGCCGACGGCGTGGTCAACGTCGCCGACCTCACCCAGTTCCTGGGCAACTTCGGCACCAGCGTCCCGTGATCCTGGTGGCACGGGCTTCCAGCCCGTGTCGGCGGGCGTGCAGAATGCAACGGGGGCACCGATCCCATCGCAGGATCGTTGCAGCAGATTGGGACTGTGAAACAGGCTGCGATCGGCACCATGCCCAACACGGGTCGGAGACCCGTGCCACCCCGGAAACGTACCCGCACGAATCCCTCACCGCCCCCGCTTCCGCCCCTTCGCCGCCTTCCCATGCCCGTTGCTCATCGTCTCCAGCGCCGAGATGTGCAGGTACGGCACCAGCGCCTGCCGGTCCGAGTTCGCCACGGCGATGAACGCCCGGGATTTTCCTAGCGCCACCATGTGCGGGTTCACGACCTCGTACGACTCGCCGCTGCCGAGGCAGATGCGGAACGGCTCGAACGGGTCGCGGTCCAGGAGTTCGATGATGTCCGTAGCGATCATGCGTAAATCATAGGTCGGAAAGTCCGGAATGGCCGCTCCGATGGTGGCACGGGCTTCCAGCCCGTGTCAGCGGGCGTGCAGTCGGCGAGCGTGCAGATTGCAACGGGGGCACCGATCCCATCGCAGGATCCTCGCGCGGACTTGGAATGTCGCTTTGGGCTGCGATCAGCGCCCCGCCCAGCACCGGTTGGAAACCGGTGCCACCAAGAACCGCTGCCGTTCCCCCCTCACGCCGCCAGCGCCCGGATCCCCGTCATGATCTTCTTCACATCACCCGGCTCAGCCCCGTCCAGCATCAGTTTCGCCCGGATGGTCTTCTCGTTGTCCGCCCGCGGATCGATTTCTTCCTGCACGATGCGGTTCCCCGCGTTGTCGGAGATATACGCCGTCACGTTGCGTTCCGGGCCGCGGTGGAGTTCGAAGACCATGCCCATGGCGCGGTAGGTGCCCGCCGCCTGGGTCTGCTCTTCCGCGAGGTCCTCGGTGTCCTCGGCGACCACGTGCAGGTTCGCCGTCTCGACGATCTTGTCCACGCTGAGGTCCGCCGCGAGCATGTGGGCGAACATCTCGCGGGTGCCCTTGAAGGTTGTCGCGCTGCGGTCGATCAGGTCGGCCATGTCGCAGGCGTCGAGGCCGAAGAGTTTCTCGGCCAGTTCCGGCAGCGGCACGCCGGCGGGCTGGCCGCCGACGGGGTCGAGCGGCATCGAGCCGACGTAGTACGCCACGGCGTGCAGAATGCTGTGCGGATCGCCCGCCGACGCCGGCTGCGCGGGCGAGTGGTGCATCGAGATCGGTTTGGCCAGCAGCACCGGGAGTTTCCACACTTTGGTGAGCACCAGCGAGGCGTCCACATGCGTGAAGGGCAAGGCCCGCATCTCCGCCAGATATTGCTTGGCGGGCGGGTCGCCCGGGTTCACTGCTTTGGTGAACTCGTCGCCCAGGAGTTTCGTCATGACCGCCGTGCCCGCGTCACTGAGCAGGCCGACGATGAACGCCTCGCCCGACACGCGTTTGTCGATCGTCTCGGCGATGTGGAGCGCCAGCCACGAACGGAACAGACTCTGCGTCCAGAGCCGCTTGAGCGAGAAAGGCCCCTCGTCGGCGACCATCGCCTTCGACAAGTGGAACCCCAGCGCCATCGCCTTGAGACGTTCCATGCCCATCAGCACCATGGCCCGCTGCAACTGCGTCACCGGCTGGCGCTGCGCGAACATCGCCGAGTTGGCGAGGCGCAGCAGCCGCCCCGTCAGCGCCTGGTCTGATTTGATCACCTCGGCGAACTGGTTGATCGTCGCGTGCTGGTTGCCCATCAACTCGATGATCTTCACCGCCACCTGCGGCAGCGTGGGCACGGACGTGTCCCCGAGGCGGCGCATCAGCCCCTCGTGCATCTGCTCGACTTCGCGGGCACTGAGTTCCTGGCGCACCTTCAAGGGACAGACCTCCACACCGGCCCCGAGAGGGGGCGATAGCACAGCCGCTCCGCTCAGTCAGGGTTGCGGCGACCCCTTAAGAATCGACCCGCAGACCTCGGGGATTCACCCAAACCCCTGCCCGTGGGTCAATCGGCGTGGATCGGGGGCGGCTTCATCCCCCCAGACGGGCGGGGACCGCCCAGCCCGCCGAACCCGCCCGCCCGTGTGAAAAATCAGCGTCCCCGCCGCGTTACACTCACCCCTATGAGAGACGGATCGAAAACGAGCCAGGAGGGTTCGCGGGCCGGGGCCTCGGGGGGGCCGAAGGCCGCCGGGGCCGCCAAGCCCGCCCGCACGCACGCCCCCCGGGGGCATACGGCGTCCCGCGTCATCGCCTTCATGAACCAAAAGGGCGGCGTAGGGAAGACCACCACTGTTGTGAACATCGCCGCGGGCATCGCCCGGCGCGGCCGGTCGGTGCTGGTGATCGACCTCGACCCGCAGGCCCACACCACGATCCACCTCGGGACCGACCCGACGACCACGGAACGCAGCGTGTACGACGTGCTGCTCGACCCGGCCTTTGACGCCGTGGACGCGCTGGTGGGCGCTGTGCGTGAGAACCTCAGTTTGATCCCCGCCGAGACGGGCCTGGCCGCGGCGGAGACGGAACTGGCTGGCGAAGAATCGCGCAACCAGCGCCTGGCACGGGCGCTGGAACCGCTGAAGGCCGCGTACGAGTTTGTGCTGATCGATTGCCCGCCGTCGCTGGGCGTGCTGACGCTGAACGCGCTCGCCGCCGCGCGCGAGGTGGTCATGCCCATGCAGGCTCACTTCTTCGCCCTGCAAGGCGTGAGCAAACTGCTCGAGACCGTCAGCCTCGTGGCCCAAGGGGTGAACCCCAAACTCAAGGTCTCCGGCGTGGTGCTGTGCATGCACGACGAGAACACCCGGCACGCCCGCGAGGTGGTGGCCGATCTTGAAAAGTTCTTCGCGGAATCCCGCGAGAGCGGCACGCCGTGGTGGGCCGCCCGCGTGTACCGGCCCGCTGTTCGCCGCAGTATCAAACTCGCGGAAAGCCCGAGTTTCGGCCAGTCGGTGTTCGAGTACGCCCCGGATTCCACCGGCGCGGCGGACTACCAGGCCCTCGCCGACGAGTTCATCAAGGAGTGGGACCAGTTGGTGGGGCCGCCCACAACCGCGGTGCCCGCGAAGAGGGGCGAGATCGTCGTGAAGTCGGAAGCCGCGAAATCGACCGCCAAGGGCGGGGCACGGGTGGGGGCGTAGCGCGTGCCCGACGATCCATTGATCCAAGGAGCGCGCCGCCCAACGTGGTTGCCGCTGATGCGGTGGGCCTTCGTCATCTACGCCCCCCTCCTGTTCCTCGGCACCCACTGGCCCCAGCTGGTCATCCCGCTCCCCGGACGCCCGGACCTCGTCGTCCACCTCACCATCTTCGGCGGGTGGACCATTCTGCTGTTCCTCAGCGGCCTCGCTGGCGATCCCCGCTCGTGGCGCACCGTGGCGGTCGTTCAACTCGTCGCTGTCCTTTACGCCGCGATCGACGAAGGGCTGCAGGCCATCCCCTTCATCAGACGCACCTTCGCATGGGACGACATGATGTTCGACACCTTCGGCGTGGTGCTCGGGACCATGGTCAACATGTGGCTGCGGGCCTTTCTCGACCGGCGTTCCCCGATCAACCGATGAGGGGCGTCCATGCCCGAGCAGGCGACCATTCCGACAGCGAACCCCGGCGCCGGAGGCACGGGCATTCCACCTGTGCCCGTTGCTGAAAACGCGGCGACTTCGGCGCTGACCGCCACAACCAGCCCAACCACCTCCCCCACCGCCGCCCCCGGTCCCATCGAGTCCGGAGCCTCGCCCACAGGCACCGGCTTCGCTGGCTTCGTCCGCATCATCGCCCTGCTCACGCTGATCTCGCGATTCGCCGGGCTGGTCCGTGAGTCCATCGCCTTCAAGGTCTTCGGCGCTTCACCCATCTGGACCGCGTTCAACACCGCCTTCACCGTGCCCAACACCTTTCGCCGCCTCTTCGGCGAGGGTGCCCTCACGGCGGCGTTCATCCCCGAATACGCCGCGCTGGTGAAATCCGACAAGAGCAAGGCCGACGCGCTGGCCCGCCTCACGATGTCGGCCCTGCTCGCCTTCTCCGCCTCGATCGTGGTCGTCGGCGAGGTCGCGCTGTGGCTGGTGCTCAGCGCTCTGGCCCCGGACGCCAGCGGGCGTGACGTCGTCGTCTTCACCATGGTCATGCTGCCCTACATGCCCCTCATCTGCGCCACCGCGGTGCTGGGCGGGATGCTGCAGACCCACGGCCGGTTCATCGCCCCCGCCGCGTCGCCGATCCTTTTCAACGGCTGCATGATCGCCGGGAGCACGCTGTGGGCGTGGGGGATCGGAGCCTCGCTCCACACGAGCGCCCTCGCTGTCGCCGCAAGCGTGACCGTGTCGGGGATCGTCCAACTCGCGTGGTCGCTGTGGGCGCTGCGGGGCATCGTCGATTGGAAGCGCGGCACCGCCGATGTCCGCGACAACTTCCGCGCCATGCTCAAGCGCTTCGTGCCCGTCACGATCTCCTCGGGCACCATGCAACTGGGCATCCTGGCCGACCAGTTGATCGCCGGATACCCCGTGATGTTCGGCCAGAAACTGCCCTGGGGAGCCACCTACCCGATCGACCCGAGCGGCGGCGCGGTGCTTTCCTACGCCTCACGCCTCTACCAGTTCCCGTTGGGCGTCTTCGGCGTCGCCGTCGCCACGGCGGTGTTCCCGGCGCTGGCGCGGGCATGGGCGACCGAGAAGGACCGCGACCGCAACTTCGCCGAGACCATCCGTCACGGCGTGCGCCTCAGCCTGTTCATCGGGCTGCCCGCCACCGTCGGCCTCGTCGTCGTCGGGCACAACCTGTGCTCGGTGGTCTTCAGCAGCGAAGTGGGCCGGGCCGATGAGGTCGCCCGTGTCGCCAACACGCTCATGGGCTACAGCGTCGCGGTGTGGGCCTACTCGCTGACGCACGTCTTCAACAAGGCCTTCTACGCGGCGGGCGACACCAAACTGCCCATGCGCGTCAGCCTCATCACCATCGCGTGCAATGTGGCCCTGAATCTCGTGCTCATCTGGCCGCTCGCCGAGGGAGGGCTGGCGTGGGCCACGACCGTCACCAACATCGGCCAGTGCGTGGCGCTTGGGTGGGTGGCCTCGAAGCGCTACGGCACGGGCGGCGTGGGCCTGTTTGATGCCGACACCAAGCGCGGCATCTCCATGACCATCCTCGGCTCGATTGTCATGGGCTGCGTCCTCATCGGCTCGGCGCTCGTCTGGCCGCTCGCGCCGGACGCCTCATGGATCGACCGGGCCCTTGCCCTCGCCCGTGACACCGCGGTCGGCATCGGCGTCTTCGGCCTCTTCGCGATGCTGACCAAACGCGAAGAGATCAAGTGGCTGCTCGAACGCAACGCCGGCGGCCCCGGTGCCGCCGACTTTGGGTGATCTCCCCAAACCGACGTGCCACGGCTTGGCGTCCGCGACAAGCCGTGGCACCCAGGCCGGATGCCTTCCCCCAAAATGCAAACCGCCCCGGCAATCACGGGGCGATCCGTCCACTTCCCAGTGGTTCTGAACACCAGCGCCGAGAATCTCCCGATCCGGCACCGGTGGTTGATGACGACTTCCGACCCGTTCAGCCCGGCAGCAATCAGCGGGCGACGGGGTAGTACATGTAGTTCTGCGGCAGCGGCTGCAGGTTCACACGGCGCTCAGCGCGGTTCGGGCGGGTCCGGCGCAGGACGGCCGGGCCGAACACGGCGAACACCGCCGAAGGGGCCGCGATCGAGGCGGGGACCAGTTGAGCGATCCCGGTGATCGACTCCAACTGCGCAACAACCGGGGTGGTCAGGGCAGACTGCTGGATGGTGGTGGTGCCGTGGCTCGACGCCGCAAGCGCCGACGCAATAGCAATAGATGCGAGAATCATGGGTTCCGACTCCTCTGTTACCTGTGCCGAGAATCCGGACACGGGCTTCCCTGTTGCTGCGGGTAGTATGACGCGGATTCTGGGCGATGCAAGCCCGGTTGCCCGAAATTCGGAAGAATGTGCGTTTGAAACCCTTCGAAGGCGGGGATTATTCGCCCGGACGGCTGTCCAGGTCGATTCTGGACAGATAACCAATGAGTTATCGGACGATGACGGTCCTTCTCCCGCCCATACAAATGAACCGTCCACCGGACGACGCCGGATTCAAGCCGAGATTTCGGCCCCGCCCGCGAATAAACTCCGCCGCGAGACGGGTCGATCTTTCCGGACGGATCGGTGGAGCGTCGCGGCCCGCACGGGCCGATAAACCGTTTCACCGACCCCCCGGTTCTCCCGTTCCCTCGGTCCCGCACACGCACGGCCCCGCCCGACGCGGACGCCCTCAAGGATTGCTCATGCTCCACGCCGGCCAAGCCAGCATCCGTTCGTTCCGCGTTGTGCCGGACCTGCCCGAGCCGCTGCGACCGCTGCTTGAGATCGCCCACAACCTGTGGTGGTCGTGGCACCCCGAGGCGGTGCGGCTGTTCAAGCGCCTCGACCGCGAACTGTGGGAATCCACCCACCACAACCCCATCAAACTGCTCGGGCAGATCGACCAGACCCTGCTCGACAAGATGGCCCGCGACCAGTCGTTCCTGCACGAACTCACGCTGGCTCACGCCAAACTGAAGTACCACCAGGAACGAGCCTCGTGGTTCCAGCGCCAGTTCCCCCAGCACCTGCCCGGGCCCGACGGCGAGGGCGGCATGCGCGTCGCCTACTTCTGCGCCGAGTTCGGCCTCACCGAGTGCTTCCAGATCTATTCGGGCGGCCTGGGCGGCCTCGCCGGCGACCATCTCAAGAGCGCCAGCGAACTGGGCATCCCCCTGTGCGCGGTCGGCCTGCTCTACCGCTGCGGCTACTTCCACCAGTACCTCTCCGCCGACGGGTGGCAGCAGGAGACGTACCCCGAACTCGACTTCCCCAACCAGCCGCTGCACCGCCTGATCGACCCCAGCACGGGCGAGCAGTACCGCGTCACCGTTGATCTGCCGGGGCGTCAGGTGACCATCGGCGTGTGGCGCGTCCATGTCGGGCGCGTGCCGCTGTACCTGCTCGATACCAACATGCCGGAGAACTCGCGCGAGGACCGCGAGATCACCCGCACGCTCTACGGCGGGGATATCGAGACCCGTATCAAACAAGAAATCGTGCTGGGCATCGGCGGCGCTCGCGCCCTGGAGAAGGTCGGCGAGCACCCCACCGTCTATCACATCAACGAAGGCCACGCCGCGTTTCTGGCCCTCGAGCGCATCGGGCGCCTGCGCGAGCAGCACAAGGTGTCGTTTGATGAGGCCCGTCTCGCCGCCGCGGCGGGGCACATCTTCACGACGCACACGCCCGTCCCCGCGGGCATCGACCGCTTCTCGGGCGACCTGATCGCACGGTACTTCGAGCCGATGCTGGGCCGCCTGGGCACCGACCTCGAAGGCCTGCTGATGCTCGGGCGCAACAACGTGTTCGACCGGGGCGAGTTCTTCTCCATGGCCGTGCTCGCCCTTCGCACCAGCCAGTTCGCCAACGGCGTGTCGCGCCTGCACGGCGAGGTGAGCCGCAACATGTGGAAGGACATCTGGCCCGGCCTGCCCGAGAACGAGGTGCCCATCGGGCACGTCACCAACGGCGTCCACCCGCGCTCGTGGATCAGCCCGCAACTGCTGGGCCTCTTCGACCGCTACCTCGGCCCCGACTGGGCCCTCGACCCCGATGATTTCCGCGTGTGGGACGCCATCGAGGACGTGCCCGACGACGAACTGTGGCGTCTGCGCAAGCGCCAGCGCGAGAAGTTGATCACCTGGTGCCGCGGGCGGGTCCGCAAGCAGTTGAAGGCCCGCGGGGCGGGGCACGACGAGATCGAACGCGCCGCCAACGCGCTGGACCCCGAGGTGTTCACCATCGGCTTCGCACGCCGATTTGCCACGTACAAGCGCGGCACGCTGCTGATGCACGACATGGCGCGGCTGAAGCAGGTGTTCCAGAACACCAAGCGACCGGTGCAGTTGCTCGTCGCCGGCAAGGCCCACCCCGCCGATGGGCCGGGCAAGGAACTCATCCGCGAGATCGTCAAGATCGCCGAATCCAACCCCGAACTGCGCCGCATCGTCTTCCTTGAGGACTACGACATCGATGTCGCGCGCCGGATGGTGCAGGGCTGCGACGTGTGGCTCAACACCCCCAAGCGCGGCATGGAGGCCTCGGGCACCAGCGGCATGAAGGCCGCGATGAACGGCGTGGTGAACGTCTCCATCCTCGACGGCTGGTGGGACGAGGCCTACGAGCCGCGCCACGGCTTCGCCATCGGCAAGGGCGAGGCGTACACCGACTCGCGCGAACAGGACGCCATCGAGAGCCGTGCGCTGCTCGACCTGCTCGAACGCCAGATCCTCCCCGAGTTCTACGACCGTGACGAGAGCGGCCTGCCGCGCAAGTGGATCGGGCGCATCAAGCACTGCATCCGCGACCTGACCCCCGCGTTCAGCACCAACCGCATGGTGGCGGATTACACCATGCAGTGCTACCTCTCGGCCCACGGCCTTTCGCGTTCGCTCACGCGCCCCACGCTGGACGCCGCACGCGATTTCGCGGCCCATGTGCAGCGCTTCAACGACCTGTGGCACGGCGTGAGCGTCCGCTCGGTCTCGACCGATGTCGGCCCGCAAATCCCCGTCCGCTCGCACGTCCGCGTCAAGGCGGAGGTCGAACTGGGCGGCCTGCAGCCGCACGAGGTGCGGGTGCAGTTGTACCACGGCGAAGTCACGAGCCTGGGTGACATGTCGCGCTGCTCGACCACCGACATGAAGCCGCAGAGCAAGAGCGACGGCCACTCGACCGCCACCGCGGCGGCGGCCGCCGGCGCGACGGCGGACCTCAACACCGTTGCGACGTTCGTCGGCGAGTTCGAGGCCGACGGCTCGGGCCGGCGCGGCTTTACCGTCCGCGTGGTCCCGCGTGACGAGCGGTTGGTCGGCACGCTGCTGCCCGGCCGCATCACCTGGTACCGCGGCGACCCCGGCTCGCCGGGCGTGCGCTACGGCGCGGACTCGGCGTGGGCGCATGAGATCGAGGAACGGCGCGTGCCGGTGACGGTGCCTGCCGGGGCCGGTGCCGGGGGCGGGTCGGCGCGGCATTGAAACTGCCCGGTGCCGGTCTCTTGGTGGCACCGCTCCTGGTGGCACCGGTTTCCAACCGGTGCTGGCAGCTGGGCACGCCAACACGGTGGTGTGTTTCAGTTGGGTCATTGCCCAATCAGATTGTCCAGTCCACACTTTGATCAGAGATTCGGCACGCTTGGCTACGGATCGCGCCAGCGTCATCACCGGCTGGTAGCCGGTGCCACCCGGAGTCGGTGCAACTGGCGGTCAAGGGGGCCAAGAGGGCCTACCTCCGGCACACCGGCTTGGCCCTCTTGCGACCAACTCCGTCCGAGCCCCGTGCGCAAGCACGGGGCCATCGTCCGATGTCGCCGCGAATCACCTTACGCCATTGCAACATCGGACGATGGCCCTGAGCTCGCGCTCAGGGCTCGGACGGACATCGCGTCGCTCGCTCGCGAACCTACAACCGCTCCGTCGCCAGACTCGCCAGACTCGAACGCTCGCTCTTGGCCAGCGTCACGTGACCCACCACGCCCGCGCCCTTCATCTTCTCCACGGCGTACGTCAGGCCGTTGCTCGAAGCATCAAGGTACGGGTGGTCGATCTGTTCGATGTCGCCGGTGAAGACGAGTTTCGTGCCTTCGCCCACGCGGCTGACGATGGTCTTGACCTCGTGGGGGCTGAGGTTCTGGGCTTCATCCACGATCATGAACTGGTGGGGGATAGAGCGGCCGCGGATGTAGGTCAGCGGTTCGAGGACGAGCCGGCCGTCGGCGATGAACTTCTGGACGCGCTGCTCGGCGCTGTGGCTCTCGGCGTGCTGGTTGGGCGCGCCTCTCGTGCTCAGCAGGTACGACAGGTTGTCGAAGATGGGCTGCATCCACGCGGTGAGTTTCTCGTCCTTGTCGCCGGGGAGGTAGCCGATGTCGCGGCCCATGGGCATGATGGGGCGGGCGACCAGGAGTTTCTCGTAGCGGCCGTCGGTGAAGACCTTGGCCATGCCCGCAGCGACGGCGAGCAGGGTCTTGCCCGTGCCGGCGGCACCGATCAGCGTCACCATCCTCACTTCGTCATCCAGCAACAGATCGAGCGCCATGGTCTGCTGCACGTTGCGGGCCATGATGCCGAAGGTGGGCTTGCGTGGCTGCGTGACGGGGATGACGTGGTTCGTGTCGGCGAGGCGGCGGGCCAGGCCGGTGTGCCCGTCCTCGATTGCGTCGATCAGCACGACGTACTGGTTGGGCTGGACGAGCATCGGGGCGTCTGCATCGGCGTCAGAGGTGGCACCGGCTTCCAGCCGGTGTTGGGCGCGATCTCCGTTCTTGCCGGGATCGTCCGCACCCCCCCTCACCGGCTGGAAGCCGGTGCCACCAGAACCGGAAGCAGGAGCGTCCGTCACGCCGGGGATGTGCGGCTCACCAGCGGCGCGGCCGGCCTCATCGAACGCGGGCGCGAGACGGTCCACCGCGAGCATCCGCTCGCTGTAGAGTTCGTCGATCAACCCGCCCTCGACGCGGAGCGTCACGTACCCGGTGTACAGGTCATCAACGTTGACCTTCTGGTTCTCGAAGTCCTCGGCGTTGATCCCCAAGGCATCAGCCTTGATCCGCGCGTTGATGTCCTTGGAGACGAACACCGCCGCCTCGCCGAGCGCCAAGAGGTTCCACGCCACCGCGATGATGCGGTGGTCCGGGGTGTCCTCGGCGAGTGCCGGGGGCATGTCCTGCTTGGCGATGACGATGCGCAGCGTGCCGGTGGGACGCGGTGCCAATGTGTCGTCGTTGGCTTTGGTGGAGTCCGAATCCGGGGGGGCGTCGCCGATGTCGCCGAGGTTCACGCCCTCGGTGAGGTCGCCCTCATCGCGCAGGCGGTCGAGGTAGCGGATGCACTCGCGGGCGTTGCGCCCGATCTCGCTGTTGACGCCCTTGAACTTGTCGAGTTCCTCCAGCACCGTGAAGGGGATGACGACGTTGTTCTCCTGGAACACGAACAGCGACTTGGGGTTGTGCAGCAGGACGTTGGTATCGAGGACATAGGTCTTGATGCCACGCTCGCCGGTGGTCAGCGCGAGCGAGCGGGTGCCGGTGGACACCTTGCCGCCGGTGCGCCGTCCTCCACCTGTCGAACGGGATTTTCCGGTGTTCTGCGGCGTGGCCCTGAGACTCCCGGGGGTAAGGGCGGGGGCGTGGGGGGAGGCGTGGATTGGTGCATCGGTCAGCGGTCGATTCGGCATCGCAGAGCCTACGGGCGTCGACGCCCCCGCGGCGGACGCGGCCTGGAATGCGGATTTGGAGCCAGCCCCGACGGGCATCAGCCGCAGTCCGATCTGCTCGCTGGCACTCCCGGCCCCCCCGGCCCCCGGAACCCCGACACCTCCTCCACTTTGCACCCCCTGCACCCCCGGCACCCCAGGCATCCCGGGCGAACCCACGGGGGAAGAGGAAGGGAGAGGCCCGTACACGACGGCGGGGGAACTCTTCAAGAGGCGCTCCTTGCCTGCGATCTCTCGTCTCCGGCCCGTCCGAGTCCGAGAATCACTGCTCGGAACCACTCGAAAAGGCCTTTACGTTGCGATGCTCTGGCCAACCTCCGGTTGGCCTTCAAGATGTTCGGACGTGGAGCATATCGGCTTTGCGGGATTGGCGGATTGATCGAAATAGGGTGTGGATTGTGAGGGTTCGGCGAAGGCCGGGAAGGTGGCCCGAGGCCTCAAGAGGGCCAACCCGGGGGGGCGGGTTGGCCCTCTTGGTTTGGCCCTGTTGCTGTGATCCCCCGTGCGGTGCCAGCCGGAGATCACGGCAGTTCAAGCACCCAGTGTGCCTTTCCGAGGTCCGCCGTCTCACGCCGTGCGGTAACGCGCAGTTCGTGCCGGGCGCGTTTGAGGGTTCGCTCGGCGATGGCGCACTGGCGGGCCTCGTCCATGATCTGCGACGCCGAGACCGGCCCGCCTGCGAGGCGTCCGCGCAGCCAGTGGACGGCCTCATCGAGCCCGCCGCCGGCGTACACCTCTCCCCCGCAACCGTCCGCACCAACGCCCCCCGAGCCGTCACCCGCCCCGCGCTCCAGATCGTCGGCGGTCAGGTGGACCTCCCCCCGCTCCCAGCGCAGGTGGCCGTCTTCGATGCGGTACGCCAGCCCCGCGCCCTCTTTGGCGATGTTGCACTTCACCGGCAGCACCAGGCGGCGCTTGGGCTCGTCGGGGTCTTTCATCACCGCCCACACCACGCGTGCCGCGGCGGTGAACGCCAGGCTCCCCATCGCGCGGTACACCGCCTTGCCGCCCGCGCCGCCCTTGCTCAGGTGCGTCACGCACACCACCGCGACGCCTCGGCGTGCCGCGAGTTCGCCCAGCGAGGCCATCAGGCGGCGCATCTCGTGGTTGCTGTTGCCGTCGGCGTCGCCGAGGTAGGCGCTGATGGGGTCGATGATGACCAGACGCGGGCGCGAGCAGTGGTCGAGCGCGCGGTCGAGGGCCTGCAGATCACGGTCGAGACGCACCGGCCCCGGCTCGCGGTTGGACGCCGCGAAGCGCACGGCGTGCAGCACCCGGATCCGCCGCAGGTCCGCGCCCATGGCTTCCAGACGCGGGCGCAGCGTGTCGGCGGGGTCGTCCTCGGCGCTGAGCAGCACCGTGTCGGCGGCGACGGGCACATCGTAAGGCCCGATGGTGCCGTCCTTGGGATCATCGGGCCCGGGCATGTCGTCGCCGCGTCGATAGACCGAGCACGGCGCATCGTCGGGCCAGTCGTCGGCGTTGGAGGCGCGGGCGGCCATGTCGAGCGTGATGAAACTCTTGCCCAGCCCGGGGTCGCCAGCGATGAGCGTGGTCTTGCCCAAAGGGACACGCCCGGGCCACAGCCAGCGCACGCTGGCACGCGGGACCTGGTCGAGACGGGAGAGGACGGGTTCGCCGAGGTAGTGGTTCGGTGTCATGGCGGGTGGTGCCCCGGAGGGAGCGTGATGCAGCGGCGGTGCCGCAGTGCATCGTGTGACGAAAGTTCAAAAAAGCGCCGCCCCCCTCAAGTCCCTTGAGGTTGAGATCGTGAGCGTGGCACTGCCCCGCCCCCCGGATCCGACGTGTGGCATGGTCAAGTCCTCTTGGCCATGCTCCGGATCAGGGGTCGCAGGATTTCGCCAGGAGCGGCGGGCCCACACGAGTGGTCCCTACCTCCACCCCCCCGCGCCCCCGGATGCGCGCGCAAACCCGGTCACCATCTTTTGACGCTTTTTGCGCAAGTGCTTGCAGCGCTCACACTTGGACGTGTCCCACAAAGTTCAGGATTTCATTTTGGCACTGGCAAACTGCGCGCGCAAAGCCGGTCACTGCATGGGGGCCAAAGAGAAGAGGGCCAACTCGGGCCCCCGGATTGGCCCTCTTGAATGGGATGGGTCACCTACCTTGGAGCAGACGGCGACCGAGCAGAGCGAGGCGTTGAGCCTCCTGCGGGTGCTCCGCACTGCTCGCTTTGCACAGATGCCTCTCGATCAACGGAATCCATCGCTCTCCCCGGAAACACCGTCCCAAAAAAGTGCAATGGTCCGCACGCGGGTTGTCGCCATCGACCATGCCGAACTCGGTGGCTTCGATCGTTTCCGCGAGCCGCGCACGCATCGCGAGGCTTGTTCCCTCGAACTCTGAGAGAATCAGAACACCGCAGCCGAAGGCGGTCTCGTAGTCGTACGCCGTGACGAAACGGAGCCGCCAAGCGAGGAGTTTCCGAAGAGAGATGATCGATTCGTCGCCCAACGCGATCGCCGATTGCACGGCCTGCATGGTGAGATACGAGTCATCGTTGTATCCGGCATCTTGCTCCGTCGTCGAGGATCGGAGCAGGCTTGCACACGCGAACATTCGAGCAATGTGCCCTTCCCGTACGGCTTCGGGAGGCCCAACGCCGCCGGGGTACGGCTCTGAGAACAGTTCCAGCGGTCGCTCGCCTGGGTCCGCGTGGGACGCGAGTTGAAGCACTTCGCGTGGCATCAACGTTGCGATGTCCGGCACACGGTCGCCCGAGCGAATCCTGACGAGGTGAGCGAGGTATTCCTCGACGCGGTATCCGTAGTCGAAAACCGCGATGGTCGACAACATCGCATCCGTAACGTGCTGCCGAAGATACTGCACGATCTCCGACTCGCTCGGGTCGAAGAGTTGCCGCACGTCCGAATATGGAGAACGCGGATCGTCCAAGTCGCCCCTATCACACCGCAACAACCGGCACATCCCCCTCCACAAGAATCCGAGCCGCCGTCTTCGCCTTCACTTCCTCCACCGTCACCCCCGGCGCGACCTCGACAAGCCTGAAGAACCCTTTGTCGTGGTCCATCTTCAGCACGCACAGGTCCGAGATCACCATGTCGATGCACCGCCGCCCCGTCAGCGGCAGCGAGCACTGCGGCACGATCTTGCTCTTTCCATCCTTTGAACAGTGCTCCATCGTGACGACGACCTTCTTGACGCCCGCCACCAGGTCCATCGCGCCGCCCATGCCCTTGACGAGTTTGCCGGGGATCATCCAGTTGGCGATGTCGCCCTGCTCGCTGACTTCCATGGCGCCCAGGATGCACATGTCGATGTGACCGCCGCGGATCATGGCGAAGGAGTCGGCGGAGGAGAAGAACGAGGCGCCCTTGCGAGCGGTGATGGTCTGCTTGCCGGCGTTGATGAGGTCGGCATCGACGTGGGCATCATCGGGAAACGGCCCGATGCCCAGCAGACCGTTCTCGGATTGCAGCCACACGTCCATCCCCTGGGAAATGTGGTTCGCCACCAGCGTGGGGATGCCGATGCCGAGGTTCACGATGTAGCCGTCACGCAGTTCCTTCGAGGCACGCACGGCGAGTTGGTCACGGTTCAATGGCATGGGGGGATGGTAACGCGGGGGGCTACTGAGCGTCCCAGAACCGGTCGGAACGTAAACGCCGCGTTGTGCCCCGGTCACGATTGTGTCAGGTCGTATGTCCCGCGTGCGGTTATCGCCGACACGTGAAGCGGAATCTTCTAGACTCGGCCCGCCTCGTCCAACCCGAAGCCGACTCGCACGACGACGCTCTCCCCCCGCCCCCCGCCCCCCGCCCCCGGAGCCCCGGAGCCCAGGAGCCGCCGCATGAAGACCTCGACCCGGATGGACATGCACTGCCACAGCAGCGCGAGCCGAGCGCCGGTGGTGCCGTGGCTGGGCGCGTGGGGCGTGCCGGAGAGTTACTCCGAGCCTGAAAAGGTGTACGACCAGGCCCGCTCCCGCGGCATGGACTTCGTCACCATCACCGACCACGACACCATCGACGGCGTGATGTCGCTGGTCGAACGCGGGTTCCAGAACGTCATCGTGGGCGAAGAGGTCACCGTCCACTTCCCCGAAGACCATTGCCGCCTGCACGTGCTGGTGTGGGGCCTCACCCCCGCGCTGCACGAGGAGATGGGCGCGCTGGGGCTCCGCGAGGACGTCTACGCCTTCGCCCACTGGCTCTTCACGCACAACCTGGCCCACAGCCTGGCCCACCCGGTGTACAGCCAGAACGGCAAACTCACGGCGTGGCACCTCGAACGCTGCGTGCTGCTGTTCAAAGCGTGGGAATCGTTGAACGGGGCGCACGCGGGGACGCATCGCTTCGCCGTGGAGAAGTACCTGTCGCGGCTGACGCCGGCGCGTGTGCAGACATTGCAGCGCCGGCACACCATGCGGGCGTTGTGGATGCGCCCCTGGGCCAAGGCCGTCACCGGCGGCAGCGATGACCACGCCCTGCTGAACATCGGGCGGACGTGGACGGAAGTGGATTTTTCGGGCAACACCGAATCTGGTGGCACCAGTCCCGGTGGCACCGGCTTCCAGCCGGTGTTGGGAGTTGCGCCCATCAGCACCACAGGCGAATCGGCAAGTTCCCCCCGCACCGGCTGGAAGCCGGTGCCACCAAAGGCCGTGCCATCCGACTTCCTGCGCACCGTCATGGCCGGGCACGCAGTTGTCGGCGGCGAGACTGGCGATTCTGCACGCCTGGCCCACCAGGTGATGGCCGTCACCACCCAGCACTACGCGCGGGCCCTTTCGAGCCGGGGCGGGCCCAAGGGACGTGCCGTCGGCGCGGCGGTGGCCCGCTTCGCCGGGGCCGAACTCCCTTCGCCCTCACGCGCCGCACTCGTGCTCGACGCGGCCAAGAAGAAACTGGCCCGAGGCACCGGCTCGGCCCCGGGGTCAGCGTTCTCGCCGATGGTCGATGAACTCGCCCGCACGCTCCCCGCCGTCCTCGATAAGCACCCGTCGATCAAGGCCTCGCTCGCCCCCGGCGTGTGCGCCCGGTCCCCCGCCTTCTCGCGTCACAAGGAGATGGCCGCGTTCCTCGACGACCTCACCTCCACCCTCACCGCGTCGTGCGCCGCCGGGCTGTTGCAGGCCGCCCAGGACCGCGACCACGCCACCGCGGCGAGGTCACTCATGACCGGCCTGCTGGCGACGGTCGCGCAGTTGCCCACCGTCTACGCCCTCTTCCACCAGAACAAGGAACGTGACCTTTTGAGCCGCTTGGAGCACGAAGCCGTCGAGGAACGCGCCGCCGGCCACGCACCCGCCGCCGATCCCGCGAGCGCAACGCACGCCTCGCCCTTGGACTCATCCCCGCCCTACTCGTCCCCCCTTGCCCGCCCCCTCCGTGTCAGCCTCTTCACCGACACGCTCGGCGATGTCAACGGCGTCTCCCGCTTCATCAACAACGTCGCCGACCGCGCCCTCGACACCGGCCGCGACCTCCAGGTCATCACCTCCACCGCCCTGCAGGTGCCGCAGCGCCCCAACATCTTCAACTTCGACCCGGTGTTCCACACCAAGATGCCCGGCTACGCCACGCTCGACATCGTGCTGCCGCCGCTGCTGAAGGTGCTGCGTCACCTTGACGAACACCAGCCCGATGTCGTCCACGTTTCGACGCCCGGGCCCGTCGGCCTGCTGGGCCTGATCGCCGCGAAGATGCTCCGCGTGCCGGTGATCGGCGTGTACCACACGGACTTCCCCGCCTACATCGACCGCATCTTCGACGACTTCACCTTCACCAGCGCGTGCGAGTGGGCCATGCGGGCCTTCTACGCCGGGTTCACGACGATCTTCACCCGCTCGGGCGACTACGAGAAATCGCTGGTCAATCTCGGCATCGAACCCAAACGCATCGAGCGGCTCATGCCGGGCCTCGAGGTTGCCAAGTTCAACCCCAACTTCCGCGACCCCGCCCTGTGGCGGCGCATCGAATCAGAATCCTCCTCCCCCACGGCCCCCCCGGCGTTCACCGGCCTCTCACGCGACAGCGTCAAGGTGCTCTACGTCGGGCGCGTCAGCGTCGAGAAGAACATCCAACTGCTCGCCCGCGTGTGGAAGCGCGTCCACACCAAGTGCCTCCGCGCCGGCACACCCGCCGACCTCGTCATCGTCGGCGACGGCCCCGCCCGTGCCGAACTCGAACGCGAACTCAAGGGCACCCACGCTCACTTCCTGGGCTTCCGGCACGGCGAGGAACTTTCCAAGATCTACGCCTCCAGCCACCTCTTCGCCTTCCCGAGCGTCACCGACACGCTGGGCCAGGTGGTCATGGAATCGCAGGCCTCGGGCCTGCCCGTCATCGTCACCGACCAGGGCGGCCCCAAGGAAGTCGTCAAGCACGGCGTCACCGGCTACGTCCTCACCGCCCACGACGCCGACTCGGAAGACCGCTGGGTCAACAGCATCGTCGCCCTGATCACCGACCGCGACCGCCGCACCGACATGGGCCGGGCCGCGGCGGAGTCCATGCGCGGGCACGACATCGCCCACTCATTCGAGAACTTCTGGCACGCCCACGAGGAAGCCCACCGCGAGCACATGAAGAGACTGGGCATCGAACACGGCTCCCGCCGGGGCCGACTGGACACCGCGTCGGCCGCCGCACGACGGACTGCGGCCCCCACCGCCGCCGAGGCCACGGCCCCGCTGTTCGACTGATCCGGGCACGCGCGGTAGGCTCGGCGTGTCCACCGCTGGACGAACGCCATGTCCGAAACCGCCGCCCCAACCCCCGGATTCATCGAACTGCTTGGCCGACGTGCCGTCGCCGTGCTGGATCACATCGGCGGGCTGTGGTGGCTGCTGTACCAGACGGTGCGGTGGATGCTCGTGGCGGCCACCAGCAAGCGAGTCCGCATCGGGCGGGTGGCGATCATCTCTCAGATGGTCCGCATCGGCGTCGCCAGCGTTGCCATCGTGGCGCTTGTTTCAGGCTCCATCGGTTTCATCCTGGGCTTCCAGATGGCCCCTCCTCTCGACAGCCTGGGGTCGGTCCACCTGGTTCCGAACATCATCGCCGTGGCAGTGCTGCGGGAACTGGGGCCGCTGATCGCCGCGATCGTGATGGTGGGCTTCGCCGGCGCGTCTATCGCAGCCGAGATCGGGACCATGGTGGTCGGCGAAGAGATCGAGGCCCTCGAAGCCCACGCGCTCAACCCCGTGCGGTTCCTCGTGGTCCCCCGGATCATCGCCAGCGTACTCGCGATGCTGTGCCTGGCGGTGGTTTCGAACGTCATGGCCATCGGTGCGGCGGCCCTGATGAGCAAGACCATCCTGGGCATCTCGTGGACCACGTACTACGAAGGCACGCTGTCACAGGTCGGCCCGATTGATTACCTGACCGGCCTGATGAAAGCCGGCGTCTTCGGCCTCTTGATTGGCCTGATCGCCTGCGGCAACGGTCTCAAGGTCAGCGGCGGCGCGGCGGGCGTGGGCAAGGCCACCACCAGCACCGTGGTCGAGTCGGTCGTGGCGGTGATCTTCGCCGACCTGATCTTCACGGTGATTTTCTATGCGTTGAAGATGTTCTGAGTCAGCGGGACGCGGCCTCTTGGACGCCCGCAAGATCGAGCTGGAACCCCACGAAGGCACGTGAAGCGAGGGACTTCGCACCGGGCGAGATCGGCAACTCGACGAGTTTCGATGCTTCGCGCGACCAGACACGCACCCCGCCGGTGTCCGGATCGATGACCCAGTATTCGATCACGCCGAACTTTTCGTAGTCATCTCGCTTGGTGAGCAGGTCCATCGAACGGCTGCCGGGCGAGGCGACTTCGATCACCAGATCGGGCGCCGTGTCCAGCGTGCGGGCCGACTTCGGCACCCGCTCGGCTCGGTACGCCACCACGTCGGGGCGGTACACCACCGACGCGCTGAACCGCACATCGCACTCGGTGGTCACGCGGATGGGCCCGCCGCCGCGCCGCCAGGATTCGAGTTGGTACAGCACTTCAACGATGACCTGCTGGTGCGGGAACGAAGGGCTGGGCGACATCACAACCACTCCATCGACGAGTTCGTACCGGTCCCGCGTCTCACCGAGCGCGAAGAACCCCTCGGCGTTCAACCTCAGGCCGGCAAGCCCGGTCGAGAAGGGGAATGAAGGTGCGGCGGACATACCTTCAATCATAGCGCGAGACCGAATCACACCACCATCCCCCATCAATGCCCTACACCCTCACCACACCCGCCGCCCCGCGCCGCGAAAACCACTCCACTGTCCCCTTCAGCCCCTCCTCGAACGACCTCACCGGCTCATACCCCAGCAGTTCCCGGGCCCGCGAGATATCCGCCTGCGAGTGCGGGATATCGCCGGTGCGTTCGGGCTCGAAGTGGGCCGCCACGTCCGTCCGCCCGGTCATCGCCGCCAGCGTGTTCATCAGTTCCAGCACGGTGGTGCGGCGTCCCATGCCGATGTTGACTACTTCGCCGCGCGGGTCGCGTGCCACGCTCGCGGCGAGCATGTTGGCGTAGACCACGTTCTCCACCGGCGTGAAGTCGCGGGTCTGGAGGCCGTCGCCGTAGATCACCGGCTGCTGGCCTTCGCTGAGTTTTTTGATGAAACGTGCGATCACCGCCGAGTACGCGCTGTCACCCGGCTGGCGCGGACCGAAGACGTTGAAGTAACGGAGGCTGATCCCCGGCAGCCCGTAGCACACGGCCCAGGTGCGCACGATGTGCTCGCCGCTGAGTTTGCCCACGGCGTAAGGCGACATCGGGCGAGGGGCCATCGTCTCGACACAAGCCCCGCGTCCGCCACCGCTTGCCGCCGGAGGCGTCTCATCGCCGTACGCGCTGCTGCTGGCGGAATAGATGAACCGGCGCACCCCCGACTCGCGGCATGCCTGCGCCACCCGCAGCGTCCCCGTCAGGTTCACCTGCATATACCGTTCCGGCTCGGCGATGGACCGCGGCACGCTGCCCAGGGCCGCAAGGTGGAACACCACATCGCTCGCCACCACCGCCTCGCGCAGGGCGCGGGGGTCGAGGATCGAGGCGTACACGAACCGGCACCGCCCGGGGTTCTGGTCGATGAGCGCCGCGGGGAGATCGGCCTCGGAGTTCGACAGGTCGTCGATGATGTTCACGGTCGCGCCGGCATCCAGCAGCGCGGCGGAAAGATGCCCCCCGATGAACCCCGCCCCGCCCGTGACGCACACCGTCCGCCCCTTGAAGGCGCGTCGGAACGAATCAACCTTGTCAGCGGGGAAGTTCACCGGGACAAGTCTAACGCCTGCCGGGGGGCGGGGGACCGGGCGTTGCGGCACCCTATCATCCGCTCGATGACCCCGGACCTGGCTCCATTCTCTTTTGAAAGGGCGATCCGCGCCGTGGAACACGTGCGAGAAAGGCTGCTCCGGGCCGCCGCCGCCCTGAACGCGGGCGGTGTGCCCTACGCGGTGGTCGGCGGGAACGCGGTGGCGCTGTGGGTATCTCGCGTGGACGAGTCCGCCGTCCGGAATACCCGAGATGTGGACGTCTTGGTGGCTCGGCCTGACTTCCAGAGGGTCACCCGAGCGTTAGAAGGTGCCGGGTTCGTTCACCGCCGCGTCGCGGGGATGGAGGTCTTTCTCGACGGCCCCGACGCCAAGCCGCGTGACGCCGTCCATGTGGTGTTCGCCAACGAGGTGGTCCGTCCCGGCGAACCCGCCGCCAATCCCGATGTGAGCGAATCCGAAGACGCGGGTGCCTACCGCGTGATTTCCCTCCAGGCGTTGGTCCGGATCAAACTCACCGCTTTCCGCGACAAAGACCGCACCCACCTGCGCGACCTGATCGATGTGGGGCTGATCGACGCCTCGTGGCTGGGCCGACTTCCTGCGCCCCTCGCCGAGCGGTTGAAGTCAATCTTGGACACGCCGGGCGGTTGACCAACTACGCGGCCACCCCGCCAAGCAGCCCCAAGACCGTCTGCGCCTGCGTCTGGCGGAACACCTCGATCACCTTCAACGCCGCGGCCTGCAGCACCTGCGAGCGCACCAGTTCCCCCGCTTCCTTGGCGAAGTCGGTGTCTTTGATCTTCGAGCGGGCATCATCAACGCCCTCGAGTTCGCGCGAGAGTTGGTTGATCTGCGGCTGGTAGAAGGTCTTCTGCAGCGCCCCCAGGCCGCCGCGAGCGGTCGCGTTGGATTTCACCGCGCCGCGTGTGAGTTCCTGGGCCAGCCCGAGGTCGCCGTCGATCAGGTTCAGTCGGCCGCCGGATTTCAAGGCCGAGAGGTTCAGTTTCTCCAGCCCCTGCCCGGGCACGGGTTCCGGGGTGGTCCCGTCGGCGTTCACCTTCGGCGGTGCCCAGACCACCCCGACATCGTCCGCCTTTTCATCGCTGAAGATCTTCGAGCCGTTGAACGCGGCGGTGTCGTAGGTGAAGCGGATGGCGTCGATCACCGCGTCGGCCTGCCCTTGCAGCGATTCCCGCTCCTCGGTTGAGAGCGCCCCCTTGTTCGCCGCCTGCACCACCAGCGAATCGAGGTCCACCAGGAGGTCCGAAACCACCGACAGCGCCCCCTCCTTCGCCCCGGCGACAATGGACTCCCGCTCCAGCCGGTCGATCTCTTTGCGGATGGCGATGGACTGGGCCCCCAGATTCTGCGACGCGATCAGCCCGGCAGGGTCATCCGAAGCGCGGTTGATCCGCTGCCCGGTGGACAGCCGCTCAAACGAGCGGTTCAGGCTGCGGGTCGCATCGTTGTAATGACGCACCACCGACAGCCCAGCCAGGTTGGACAACCCCGAGAGGTTCATGGTTCTCGGTCAGCCATCGACCCAAGAGGGCCAAGCCTGAACCCCCGGCGGGGTGAGATTTGGCCCTCTTGAGATTCGGGTGTCTGGAGCGTCATCGGGGACCGCCTCAGGTGTCCCAACGCCCCATTGAAACGGACGTTTGAAGACCCGCACCCCCCGGACCCGCACCCGGTACCATTTCGCGTTCCAAAGTCCGATTCCCTTGTCTTTCCTATGAATGATCGACTGGGATTCTCGGACCCGCACCGGCGATGTATCGCCACCCTGTTCCCGCCCCGCACCCCCGGAGTCCACCCACCATGCTCGCCCGTCGCGTCGTCATGCTCGGCGTCGCCCTGCTCGTCGGCCTGCCCCTTTCCGCCTGCCAGGACAACGGCCCCGCGCCAAACCTCGGGCGCACCACCACCGCCGACCCGGCCAAGCGTCGGTCCAATGAAGTGGACCTGGCCAGCAAGGACCTGGTGAACTCGACGGACGACATCGTCGCCCAGATCGCCAGCAAGCCCGAGTTCCAGAACCCCCCCTACCGCATCAACATCGTGATGGACCGGGTGGAGAACAAGACCACGCTGCCCAGCCGCAACTACGACATCTACATCGCGCGCATCCGCACGAAACTGAACGAGAGCGGGGCCCGGTACAACATCGGGTTCGTTGAGAAGCGGGCCACCGTCACCGCCATCCGCCAGAGCGAGGGGCTGGAGCCGCCGCCCGGAAGCGCGGGCGGGTACAAGAGCAAGGCCGACTACGCCCTCCGCGGCGTGTTCTACGACATGCCCAACGTCGGCGCGAACTACTACCTGCTGACCTTCCAGATCGTCGACCTGAACGACGGCGAGATCGTGTACGAGGGCTCGTACGAGTCGAAGTTCGGGGCGTGAAGGCATCAAGGCATGAGGCATCAAGGCATCAAGTTGGTGATGTGCTGCGCGGTTGGTGCCGCAGGGGTGCTGTCGGGCTGCGCGGCGCCGCGGATCAACACGACCATGCTGACCACGCCGGACATCATCAAGATGACCGACCGGATGGCGGAATCGCTGAACGCCTCTGCCCCGATCGCGGGGCGGTCGCCGGCCAGCCAACGGTGGGTGTTCACGATGGACCGCGTGACGAACCGCACCGAGCATTTGCTGGACGACTCGGAAAAGTGGGGCATCATGGCCCGGTTCCGGGCCAACCTCGCCCGCACGATGCTGGCCAACGAACGGGCCGTCGCCTTCGTGCTCCCCGCGGCGGAGTGGCAGCGCTACGCCAACGCCGACTTCGCGCCCGAGCAGGCCCGCCTCCGCCCCACGCACGCCCTGCGTGCCGAGTTCCGCTCGGACACCGCTTCGAGCCTGACCTCACGGCGCGACGCGTACCTGTGCGCCTTCCAACTGCTCGACCTCGAATCCGGCTCGATCGTGTGGGAGGATTCGTACGAGGTGAAGTACTCGGTGGTGCGGAACTCGTTTGATTGAGGGAGGGGCATCCTCTGCATGTCCATCCGAACCCCGAGCGCGAGCTCGGGGACAGACTTGGAGCGGTCGCTTCGAACTCATGGGAATACCCACCTCACAATCTGCATGGACGGCCGATGCGAGGGGCGGATCGACTCTGTCCCCGAGCTCGCGCTCGGGGTTCGGATGGATGGCCGTTTCGACGCTCCTCCTCACCGGCTGCGCGAGCGACCAAGCCGGGCGCGTCGGCGTGGGCAACTACTACCGCGCCGACTTCGCCTCCGCGGCCGTCGCGTTCCGACCCGGCGCCGAGGCCCGGCCGTTCAACGAGGACTCGGTGCTGAACAACGCCCGGCTGGGCATGGCGTCCCTCGCGGCGGGCGATGTGAACACCGCCGTGCGCTCGCTCGGGACGGCGTACCAACTGCTCGAATCCGGCGGAGTGAACGACGAATCGCGGATTTTCGCCGCCACCGTGCTGCACGAGGGCGTGAAGGTGTACAAGGGCGAGCCCTTCGAGCAGGCGATGACGTACACGTCGCTCGCGTGGGCGAACGCCCTGCGCAGTGACTGGGAGAACGTCCGCGTGTGCGCCCGCGCCAGCACGCGCCGGCTTGCGGACTTCCAGCAAGCAAACCCCGAGGCGAAGGACCGCATGTCACGCGAGGGCGTGAAACTCGTTGAGAGCACGTTCGCGCTGGGGTATCTGCTCGAAGGCATTTCGGACCGGGTGCTGGGCGAGAACGACGATGCGCTCGACCGGGCGGTCTCGCTCGATGCTTCGCTGCGACCGGTTGTCGAGAGCGTCCGCTCCGGGCGGTTCAACACGCTTCTCGTCGTCGAGTTCGGGCGAGGCCCGACCAAAGACGCCTACGGCGACGACAACGCCCGCACCCACTGGGTGCCGCGCGACCCGCCCGCGGGCGACATGCGCGTGACCGTCTCGGGCGGCCCAAGTCTCACGCTCCGCCCCGCGGCGGACGTGAACCGCATGAGCGCCGACTATCGCTGGAACAACCTCGAAGACGCCCGAACGTTCAAGAGCGGGTTCGGCACCGTGCTCATCGCGGGCGGCGCGACCACGGCGGTGGCAAGCGAGAACAAGAGCGCTCAGATCGCCGGCCTGGCCGCCGCGGGCGCGGGGCTGCTGATGAAACTCCTCGCCTCGGCGGACACCCGACATAACCAATTGCTCCCCAGCGAGGTGTTCGTGGCGGCGCTGGAACTGCCGGCGCAGGGCGCGGATGTCAGCGTCACGTTCGCCGGGAACCGCTCGGCCCCGATCTCGATCACGGACGCCCGCCCCGGCACGCCGAGCGCGCCAAGCGTGCTGTATGTCCGCTCGCTCACCGCGCTGGGCGTGCCCGCGTGGCCCGTCACGTCGTGGGGGAGCCAGCGGACCATCGACGCGCGCGACGCGGACGAGGCGGCGCGGGAGGCGTGGGATGCCGAGACGAACGCGCGCACACCGCCCTAGACACTCCGCGCAGTACAAAGACCATCCGCCTCTTCGCCTCGGAAGGCTTAGCGGCGGCTTCGATACGGATGAACCACGGACACGCGTTTGAACGCAATCACGCACCTGAAACACGCACCACACGAAGGACAAACACCCATGCTCACCCCGACCCAACGCACCGTTTTCACCACGACATTGATCTCGCTGGTCCTCGCGCCGATGGCGCTCACCGGCTGCAAGACCAGCGACCCGCGCCCCTACGCCGGGCGGGCCGACCCGGTTGCCGCGCCGGACAACAACCCCCGCATCGTCATGAGCCACCCCGAACTCATGCGCAGCCTGGGCTATGACGCGCCCATCGTCCTCCGCCCCGACGACCTGCTCACCGTCGGCGTCCCGACGCGCAACCTGGGCGATGAACGTTACATCCTCGATTACCGCTTCACCTGGTACGACGCCAACGGCCTCGAAATCCGCCCCGCGATGGGCTGGCGCGAGGTGGTGCTCGAGCCCAAGGGCCAGAAGCGCCTGCAGGCCAACGCGCTCGACAAGCGGGCTGTCGACTGGAAGATGGAAGTGCGCTGGGCGAACCGGTGAAGTAGCCAAGTGGCTGAGTGCGGCTAGAAACGTGCCACGGGCTTCGCGTCTCCGCGATGCCCGTGCTTTCTTTCGGGCGAAGTGCAAACCACCCACATCACGGGACGAAACTTGATGATGCGGATTCCGATCGAATTTTGCACGTGCAACGGCTCGTGTGCTGGCCCTCGCTTGCGCTTCGGGTTCGTTTCACAGGGGGATGGACGAACCCGAAGCGCAAGCGAGGGCCATCGAGCACAGGACACAAGCGCGGATTTCAAGCGGACTCCGTGTTACTGCATCCCCGCCAGCGCCGTCGGGTCGAGCAACTGCGACACCGCGACCGCCACCGGGATGATGCTGATGAGCACCGCCGCGCGAGAGAGTTTCGACCCCCAGTCGGCGTGCTTGCGACCGACGACCTCGCACGCCACAAGGACGAAGAAGACGGTGCCGAACTTGAAGAGGGTCATGCCGGTGAGGCCGGTGGCCTCGATGGCGCGGGCCTTTTCGATCACCCACGCCGCCACGAAGTTCGCCTCGTTGCCACCCAGCCGCAGGATGAGCGAGGTGAGAAGGACATCCAGCACGGCGAGCGCGATATACCCCGAGTACGCCTTCGGATAGAGAATCGGAGTCCGAAGCATGGCAGTGAATCCTACTCAGCCGTCGGAAGGCGCCGCAAGAGCCTTCCGAACGATGCCCGTGTAAAGATCATGCGCAGACGGGCCGGAAGCGGTTCCGCCGCCGCCGGTCCACGCCGCGAGTTGCATGACCGCCTGGCGGACGAACATGTCTGATCCGTCGATGGTTCTGAGGCCAAGCCCCCTGGCCTGCCTTCGAAGAGGGGTGTCGAGGGGGGAATACACCGTATCCATGACGGCGGGGCCGGGGTCCGTGCCGTTGCAGGCGGTTATCGCGCCTTCGGGGAGGGGGGATTCGTCAGGGGCCGGGCCGCCCTTCATGCCCACCGGCGTGCAGTTCACGAACGCCTCGCAGCACGAGCCGGCCAGTTTTTCCCACGGTCCCACGACGATCCGCCCGTTTTCGGTGCCGGCCTTCAGGTCGGCGACGAGTCGCTCGGCGCGACCCGCCGTCCGGTTGTAGACGACGACAGTGGCCCCGGCTTCGAGCATCCCGCACGCCACCGCGCGGGCCACGCCGCCGGCACCGATGATCGCGACCCGCTTGCCTTGCACGGGGCCGATTACACTTTCGAGCGATGCCACCGCGGCGGGCGCGTCGGAGTTTGAGACCCCACACGAGCCGTCATCGCGCATCACCAGCGTGTTCGCCGCGCCGCAGCGGGCGCTGGTGGGGTCGATGGTCCAGCGGCGCGAGCGGTCCTCGCGGGCGAAGCGCAGCAGGTGCTCTTTGTGCGGCAGGGTCACGCTCGCGCCGCGGAAGCCCAGGTGTGTGTCATCCAGCAGCGCGCCGAGTGTCGCCTTGAAGTGCTCCCACTCTTCGGGGATCGGCAGCGGCAGGTACACGCCGTCGTGCCCGCGCAGGGCGAACCCGGCGTTGTGGACCTTGGGCGAGAGCGAGTGCCCGACGGGCCAGCCGATCACGCCGTAGACCTTGGTCTGCGGATTGATCGAGCGGAAGCGGTAGAGGTTGAGGAGGTCGTTCAGCGTGGGCTGGCCGGGCGCGGTGGTGGTCTGGTCGCGGAGTGCGGCGAAGGTGAGGAAGCCGCCGAACTTCGGGGCCAGCACGCGCGACATCAAGCCGAACTCGCCGATCGCCAGCGCGATGGTGGGCCGTCGGGCGTGGCGCAGCAGGTCGAAAAGTTCGAGGTTGTCGCGCAGCGAGCGGGCGCGGAAGGCGATTTTGTTCACCGACGCGGCGGGCTCGGCGTCCATCGAGGCGATGATTCGCGTGAGGTTTGCGGGCCGGCCGTTGAAATCGTGGGCCGAAAGAATGAGCCCGGGGGCGAGGTCGCGAGAGCGGGCGGGAAAATCGACGCTGAGATTGACCTTCTGCCGCAGGTTCGCCGAGCGGGAGTAGGTGGCGAGTTCGATGTCGAGATATCGCGGCGGGTGCTGCGGCGAGGCGAGGGTGCCGAGGTGTTCGTAGAGCCCGACGCGGGAGGCATCATCGCCGTCGTACCCGCCAATGCCCCCGGACTCTGTTGTGCTGCGGCAGGTGATGATGCAGGGGAGCGGGGACTCGGTACACAGGCGCTTGCACTGGGCCGCGCCGAAGGTGTCGAACGATTCGACGCCCCCGAAAGGCGGGTTGTTGGAGTCCTCACCCTCTTCGGGCGTGACGCTCCCCGTGACGCCCCCGCCGCTGCCGTGGAAGATGTGGTCGACGCGGAACTCGACGAGGTCGGCCCCGCCGGCCTTCGCGAGCGCGGCGTCGCGCAGGGCGGCGTCGACGTCTTCGACCATGATGGGCGTGCAAAGGAGGGTCACGCGGGCAGTCTACGCCGGAGCCTGGCCCGGTTCGTGCCACGGGATTCCCGCGCCCCCACGGGATGCCCGTCCCGGTGCACTTTGAAGCACCAAGAGCACGGGCATCTCGCTCGGAAGCGGGAAGCCCGTGGGACGATGATGTGCCGGTTCAAGTTCCGGGGCACGGCTTGCCGAACGCGCCGAGGAACGCGGTGAGATCGATTGTGTTCACGAATCCGTCGGAGTTGATGTCAGCGGGGTTGTCCGGTGAGACGGCTTGGCCGAAGCGGCCCAGGAACGCCGTGAGGTCGGCGGTGTTGATGAAGCCGTCGGCGTTGATATCGGGGAGCAGGTTCGTGACGCGCCCCGCGCCCGAGACCACCGAGAACCCCGAGCACGAACTGGTGACGACGCAGTCGTACACGTCCAGCGTGTCGGCCTTGACGAGTGACGAGACCGTGAGTTCGTTCGTGCCGACGCCGGCGTAGCGGTTGGGCGTGTTGCTGATGTTCGCGCCGTTGCGACGCCATTGGTACGTCAGGCCGCTGCCGAGGGCCTGCACGCGGAGTTTCGCCGAGCGGCCGAAGCAGGCGGGGGTGACGGTGGCGGGCGCGGGGACGAGTGGGCCGCCCTCGAAGGTGAAAGCCACGTTGATGTTGCACCAATCTTCGAAGGGGCTGCCGGCGCGGTTGGACTGCACGACGAGTTGATCGCCGATGTTGAGGGCGAAGGGCAGCGTGCCGCCGGGGGGCGTGAGCGCGACGGCCGCGGCGGGGGCCGGCCCGGCGAAGGTGAAGGGGACGATGTTGGTCTCGACGCCGCCGACGCGCTTGAACACCCGGGCCTGCAGGCCGTCGAAGAAGCCAAGGTCCTCGACCTGGCCCGAAAGGGCGGTGATGAAAAGGGGCGCTTGTGCGGTGAGGACGGCGGTGGCGTTCTGGTCGTCGGTGTTGCCGGGATGGAGGAAGATGCCGGTGAACGAGGGCGGGCGGCGGTAAAACGTGACCTGGTTCAGGTTGGCGTCAGGGGAGAAAACCGGCCCGGCGATGGGAACGGTGTACTCGAACTGCGGCGAGCCCCAGTAGCCTGTCAAGTATGCGGCGTTGGCAAGGCCGACCATCAGCGGCCCGGTGGCGGACCCGATGCGGTAGGTCCACCCGCTGTCGGGGTCTTGTGTGGCACGCAGGGCCGGGTCGCCGCCCTGGGTGTAACCGGTGAGGAGGTCGGTGGTGAAGGGACCGCAGGCGGGGGTGCCGGCATGCGAGACGCAACAAGTGGTCAGCATCAAAGCGCTGGACATGAGTGCACGGCCCGTCGGCATGAATCGGGGTTTCATCGAATCTCTCCTCTGGTGCTTGCCTTCCGACGCGGGCGACCGCGTCCTTTCCAACCCCGTCAAAGATACCACCCAGTGGTCCAGGAACAAGAGGAATCTCTGCGCTGAAGTCCGAGAAAGGGCCTCAGATCCAGCCAAGACGCTGTATGGCGACATACTCACACCACACCGCTCCCACGCACAGGACGAGCCAGAAGCCAACTTTGATGGTGGACCACTGGTCGTCCACCCATTCACCTCGGATCGCCGAGATGATGTCGGGCGTCAGGAGGTACTTGAGCGCTTCGAGGAAATCCGCCGTGCTGCTGAAGAGGGCGAAGCCGAACAGCCAGTACACCGGGAGGTTCGCCGCGATCAGGATGGCCCAGCCCCACCACTCCATGCGTGAAGTCTATGAGCCCGTGTGCGGCGCGGGTTGGCGTCGCCCTTCGGTACACTCCCTCCGTGGATCGGGATTTCCCCCAGCACGCCCCGCATCCGGAGGAGCCCGGCGGTGGCGCGCCAACCCCGGAGCCTTTGCCCCGCGCGCCGTCCACCACGCGGTCCAGAACCCCGACCACTCGCCTGAGCGGACCGCTGGGGCCAAAGCCGTTTGAGGGTGAGGCCTCGCCGAACATCTCGGCGGTCCCGCTTGGGTCGGCCCTCTCGGGGTCGCTGCCTTGCATCGGCTGCGGGTATGAACTGCGGGGGCTTTCGATCCGTTCGGTGTGCCCGGAGTGCGGCATCGCCGTGCGGGCGACGATCCTTTACAACGTCGATCCGCACGCGGACGAGTTCCAGCCTTTGAACACGCCGCGGCTCTCGGCGGTGTGTCTTGCGGTCTGGCCCGCGGCAGCGCTCTTGGCTTGCCTGGCCTCCTGGGCTGTTCGACTGGGCGACGTGGTTGAGGTGCTATCCGGGCAGCCGAACAATCTGGACGTGTGGCTGGGCGACATCGAGTGGTACGCCGCGGCACTGTCGGGGATCGCGCTGGTGGGGTTCATCCGCCCGGCGCGCGGGCTGGCGTGGTGGAAGTCCGTGGCGGCGTTCGCGGCGATGCTGGCCTACCTCCCCATGCTGTGGTGCATCGCCCGCATCCAGCAGATCGACTTCCTGCGCGGCGTCGCGTACTTCAGCAGCACCCTGCACAACGACCGCATCGCCCTGCACATGCTCATGACGCTGTGTACGGGGTTCATCATGGCGGCGGTCCGGCCGGTGGCACGTGATCTGGTGCGTCGGTCATTGGCGCTGCGGATGGGGCGCGTCGACCGCCAGACACTGCTGGTGATGGTGGGCGTTTCGGGCTTGGTGCTGCTGGGCGATGCGCTGCGCTGGTTTGCCGGGAACAACGACGCCCCGCAGGTCCTGGCGGTGGGGACGCTGGTGGTCGCCGTGGGAAGCCTTTTCCTGACCCTGGGCCTGGCGAGCGCCGTGGTTGACGGTTGGCGCATCGGGCAAGCGATACGATCTCCCGCGCCGGGGCTGCGGCAGGTGGTCGGTCTGGCACCCGCCGACGCACCGAAATGAAAAACGGGCCGGCGATCGCCGGCCCGTCGAATGGTTCGAGGTTTTCTAATCGCTCACCGGCGACGGCGCAGGCCGAACAGGCCCGCGAGGCCGAGGGCGGCGGCACCGGGGGCGGGGATGATCGCCAGCGAGCCGAAGTGCTGAACGCTGCGGCCATCGCCGATCTCGCCCAAGAAGGTGGCGGCACCGGTAGCGAGGTCAATCTGGTAGAAGCCGCTGAACGCCGCGCCGGTGTTCAGCACCGCGTAGGCGTTGGGCCCGAAGATGTCGAAACCGGCGTTGCCGTCGAAATCGACGCCGAGGCCGCCGACGAGGCTGACTGTGCCGTTGTTCGGCGGGTTTTGGATCAGCAGCGAGTCGGTGCGCGAGTCGATGTTGTAAAGCGTGGTGGTGGTGGCACCTGCGAAGTTGTTGGTGTAAGCCGAGCCGACGACGAACGGCGAGTCGCCGTTGGCGTACGCGAGGTTGACGTCGGTCCCGGCGACGCCCCCGGTGATGGGGTTCATGCGGATGTTCTGGTTGCTGCTGGACGTCACGCGGATGCGGTCGACGGTGGGGTTGAAGTCGACGCCGAAGAACGAGCCGTTAAGCACGGCGCCGGTGCCGCCGACGGCGGTGGCCGAGCCGTCGCCCGTGTTGATGGTGTACAACTTCCCGCCGCTGCTCAGGCCGTAGAGCTGGCCGGTGGCGGGGCGGCAGTCGATGCCGACGAGCGACTCACCGGACTGGAGGCCGGTGACGGTGTTGATGAAATTTACCGAGCCCGGGGAGTCAATCCCAAACGAGAACAGACTGGTGCCACTGAGGTCCAGGGCGTAGGCCTGAGCGGTGACCGCGGCGGAAGCCTGACCGGCGGTCGCGACGAGCGCGAGAGCCACGAGCGTGGTGCGAATCGACATTGATTGTCCTCCGATGTGCAGCGGCTGGGTGGCCGCGTCAAAGGCGAACGACACCCAAACAGCATGTGCCATGATGTAAAACGGACCTTCTCCTGTGCAACGTCCTGTGCGGGCGAAGCACCCTCTATCCGGGGAGTATGCCCTGTTTTCGGTCGTGGTCAACCGGATACCGCCGGACTGGCGACGGATTTCTCAGTTCATCGAGGAGTTCGCCCCGGCGAGTTGAGGGGAACGGAGCCGGGTGCGACGATTCCTCCAACGGTTGCTGGCGCGGCAGGACGGCGGAGGGGTACTCGCGCCGGCTCCGCAGGCCGGAATGGCGGTGCGCTGACACTCGATGTCCTGATGCGGTTCTCTGGAGGTCTGTCGAGGACCGACAGAGCTGACCGGTCATCAGTTGTTGCAGTTGGTGCCGAAACTCGAAAGGAACGTGGTAAGGTCGGTGGTGTTGACCGCGCCGTCGGCGTTGAGGTCGCCCGCCAGCGGGACGATCCCCGAGGTGCCGAAGGCGGCGAGGAAGGCGGTGAGGTCGGCGGTGTTCACGAGGCCGTCGAACGTCAGGTCAGCCAAGCAACTGGTGCCGGGGAACTCGAAGGCGCCCACGTCGACGGTGGTGCCGGGCTGGTTCGGCGTGCCGAAGTCGTCGAGGCTGCGGCCGAACCAGCCGAGGTCGAGGGGCAGGGCTTCGGCGGTGTTGGCGTCGCCGTCCATGTCGAGGGTGTCCGCGGGCAGCGTCGAGACAGGGACGTGGTCGATGCAGGGGGAGTTGCGTGTCAGTTTGAACCCTTCGTCGCCGGTGCCCGCGATGCCGTCCGGGCCGAGCACGCTCTCGAACCGCGGATCGGCGTTGAAGTTCCCTGCGCCGGCGAGCACCGAGGCACCGCCAATGTCGCAGTTGGTGATGCTGATGAGCGGGGCGCTTTGGATCTGCACCTGGGCCTGCACGGTGGCGGCGGAGGAGTTGCGGTTGTCCCAGATGATCGTGCCGTTGAACGTGACCGTGCCGGGGATGTTGAGCACGAAAACGCCGGCGACGGCGTTGTTCACGGCGGTGGTGTTGTTCGCGATGGTGCAGAGATCGAAGGACGGGGTGGATGCGTTCTGCAGCCGCACCGCCGAGCCGTTGGCGTTGCGGTTGGCGTAGATCAGGACATCGCTGAACCTGAAACTCGAGCCGATCATGTCGAGGGCCGAACCACCGCCGATCGAGAAGTTGTCGCGGAAAACGCAGGCCCGGACGGTCGCTTGACCGCCGGTGACGCTCATGCCCGCGCCGACGCCCAGCGCGGGCACGGCGGAGTTGTCGGCCTGGCCGCCGCGGATGATGAAGCCTTCGAGGAGGGCCGCGCTGTTGATGTTGGTGCCGGTGACGACGTTGTACGCGTTGTCGGCGCGGTTGCCGAAGTTGGGGGTGTCGTTGCCCGCAAAGTCGCCGGAAAGGATGGTGGGGTTCCCGCTGATGTTGCGTTGCGAGAGCGCGGTCTCGAAGCCCGCGAAGCCGCCGCGGATCTTGACGCCGTTCTTCAAGAGGAACGAACTGGTGCGCGCCGGGCCGGTCGGGGTGTAGGTCCCGGCGGCGACCCAGACTTCGTCACCGGCGACCGCGGCGGTGATGGCCGGAGGAAGGGCGGTGAACGCGTCGTTCCACGATGTCCCGTTGTTCGCGCCGGCGGCGCTGGCCCGGACGAAGCGCGTTGCACCGCATGCGGGATGGCCCACGCACAACAAGGCCGCAACGCTGACCATGACGAGTGACAGAGGACCGCTCACGGGGCTGCTGTGGAAGGGGTCTTCGCTTGTGAATTGGGGGTTCTTCTTCATGGTGGTTCTCTTGTTGGCGGGCAGCACCCGGCAGATGCGTGCTTTCTATGTTGTGTGAGCGTGTACGTTTCTTGAGTGGTCGTGGGTCTATGGCCAGTCAATCAGGTGGGGCACGCGGTGCCGAAGCGACCGAGGAAGCGGACCAGGTCGGCGGTGTCGACGGTGCCGTCGACGTTCAGGTCGCCGGTGGTGCCGGGCAGCACCTGCTGTCCGAAGCGTGCGAGGAACGTGGTGAGGTCGGCGGTGTTGACCACGCCGTCAGAGTTCAGGTCGCCCAGGCAAGAACTGCCGACGAACTCGTAGGGTCCGACGTCGGGCCTTGCACCGGTGCCGAAGACGCTGATCGAAGGGTCGTCGCGGGAGCGCAGCCCCCAAAGAAGGTCGCGTGCAGCGGCCTCAGTCGTGTTGCCGTCGCCGTCGGAATCGGTCACGTCCGCTGGGAGGTCGGTCGTTGCGGCGCGGTCGATGCAGGGCGAGCCGTAGCGAAGACGCAGGTCTTCATCGCCGGTCCCCGCCACGCCGTCGGGGCCCACCATGTCAGCGGTCACGAACAGCGGATCGATGCTGAAACATCCGGCGCCCAAGCCGGTGGTGCCGCCTTCGACGTCACAGAGTTGGAGATCGGGCGCGGCGACCCCAACATCCTGGACCTGCTGCTGCTGCAGGTTTCCGCCGGGCAGCGTTCGGTTCCCCCACAGGATGCAACCCCGCAGGGGCACGCCAAAGGTGCTGTCGATGTGAACGGCGGAGCCGAGGACGAACCTCGTGGTGTTCGCGACGAAGGCGCAGAACCTGAACTCAGCGGCATCCCGCGTGTACACGGCCCCGCCGAAACCCGCGTTGTTGCCCGTGAACAACAGGCCGTAGCAGTCCGCGGACGTGCCGAACATGTTGAGGCCGCCACCGTCGAACAGCGCGTCGTTGTCGCGGATGATGCAGTTGCGGATCGCCAGTGAGCAGTTGGTCAGTTGCACGCCCCCGCCCTGTGCCTCAAGGCCGCCCCCGTTCGCATGGCCACCCCTGATTACGAACCCCTCCAGCACGGCGAAGTTCGCGTTTAGGCCCGTGACCACGTGGTAGACGTTCTCCTCCCGGTGCCCGAAGTTCGGGGTGTCGTCACCGAGGATGTCGCCCGAAAGAATGGTCTCGTTGGCGCTCGGGTTGCGCTGGGCGCGAGCCGTCTCGGTGCCGCGGAAGCCGCCGAAGACGCTGATATTGCTCTTCAACTCGAAGGAGAGGAACCGCGACGTGGGCGTGGCGATGGTGGTGGGCGCGTACGTCCCGCGAGCCACCCACACCTCATCGCCCGCCGCGGCGGCGCTGATCGCCGGCTGGAGGCGTGTAAAGGCGTTGGTCCAGGATGTCCCGTTGTTGGCACCGGTCGCGGCGTGGTTGACGAAACGAACCGCCGCATGGGCCGGAGCCCCGCAGGCCACGGCCGCTGACACCGACAACAAAGTCACAAATCGCATGCGCACCTCCACGACGGGGTCGGCGTTCCGTACCGAGGACCTCGACGCGGCCCTCTCCCCCCGTCGCTGAGATGTCCTGTCCCGACCGAGACCTTGCTGGGACACTTCAGACCATTCTCAGCGTACCTGCCAAACTGACAGACCAGAGCCCGAACATACCCCTATTCTGTCAGATTCGTCTCTGCGCGGGCAGCGGGAATCAGCCCAAAAAGGCGGCATTTGTGATTGAACGGGCGTGACCCGTGCTGGCATCGCTGTTGTACCTGTCCCTCGCCGCCGAGAGCGTCAATCTGTACGTCTCCCTCGGCTTCCAATTGGTTTGACCGACGCCATCGCAACCCCGCCCTATAGCCCCCGCCCGCCGGGTTCGACCCCGCAGGGCACCATCGGAGCCTTTCCCCATGCCCGCCAAAGAGATGTCCTTCGACGTTGACGCCCGCACCGCCCTTCACGCCGGCGTGACCAAACTGGCCAAGGCCGTCAAGAGCACCCTGGGCCCGCGCGGGCGCATGGGCGTCATCGATAAGTCCTGGGGCGGGCCGACCGTCACCAAGGACGGCGTGACCGTCGCCGAGGAGATCGAGCTGCGCGACAAGGCGGAGAACATGGGCGCGCTGCTCGTGAAGGAGGCCGCCAGCAAGACCTCCGACCAGGCGGGCGACGGCACGACCACCGCGACCGTGCTCGCCGAGGCGCTGTTCACCGAAGGTCTGAAGTATGTCTCGGCCGGGATCGACGCCAACGCGCTGGTCCGCGGCATGAAGAAGGGCGTTGAACTCGTCGTCGCCGACATCGAGAAGATGGCCCGGCCCGTCAACGGCAAGGCCGACATCCAGGCCGTCGCGTCCATCTCCGCCAACAACGACACCGAGATCGGCAAGATCATGGCCGACGCCTTCGACAAGGTGGGCAAGGACGGCGTGATCACCGTCGAAGAGGGCAAGACGCAGGAGACTGTTGTCGAAGTGGTCGAGGGCATGCAGTTCGACCGCGGCTACCTCAGCCCCAACTTCGTCACCAACGTCGACGCCATGAAGTGCGAACTCGACAAGTGTCTCGTGCTGATTCACGAGGACAAGATCGACAGCGTGCAGAAACTCATCCCCCTGCTCGAGGGCGTGATGAAGGCCAAGAAGCCGCTGCTCATCATCGCCGAGGATGTCACGGGCGAGGCGCTCAGCACGCTGGTCATCAACAAACTCCGCGGCACCCTGCAGGTCTGCGCCGTCAAGGCCCCCGGCTACGGCGACCGGCGCAAAGCCATGCTGGAAGACATCGCGATCCTCACCGGCGCCAAGGCCATCATGAAGGACCTGGGCGTTGAACTCGACAAGGTGCAGATGTCCGACCTGGGCATGGCCAAGAAACTCGAAGTCGATTCCGACAACACCGTGATCCTCGAGGGTGCCGGCAGCACCAAGGACATCAAGGCCCGCATCGAGCAGATCCGCCGCGAGATCGAGACGACGACCAGCGACTACGACCGCGAGAAACTCCAGGAACGCCTGGCGAAACTCTCCGGCGGCGTGGCCCAGATCAAGGTCGGCGCGGCCAGCGAGGCCGAACTGAAGGAGAAGAAGGCCCGCGTCGAGGACGCGCTGCACGCGACCCGCGCGGCGGTCGCCGAGGGCATCGTCCCCGGCGGCGGCGTCTCGTTTGTCCGGGCCCGCGCCGTCATCGAGAGCAACAAGGAATGGAAGGCCGTCTTCGGCAAGTCACAGGAAGTGACGTCCGATGACATCGGCTCGGCGAAGTACGACTACGCCGCGGGGCTGGACATGGTCCGCAAGGCCCTGAGCGTGCCGCTGCAGACCATCGCCGACAACGCCGGTGCCAAGGGCACGGTGGTGGTCGCGAAGGTGGCCGAGGGCGACTCGAAGATCGGCGCCTCGTTCGGCTTCAACGCCCTGACCCTCGAATACGGCGACCTGCTGAAGCAGGGCGTCCTCACCCCCGCGAAGGTGGATCGCTGTGCCCTGCAGAACGCCGCGAGCGTGGCGACGGTGCTGCTCACCGCCGACTGCATCATCACCAGCAAGCCCGAACCCAAGGACGACCACAAGCACGCCGGCGGCGGCGGTGGCGGAATGGGCGGCGGCATGGGTGGGATGGGCGGCATGGGCATGGGCGGGATGGGCGGGATGGGTGGCATGGGGGGGATGGGGTTCTAAACAAACCGTCCTCCCCACCGACCCTTCAGTAAGCGTCAACAAACAGAAACTCAAGCAAGATCACACGGAGACTCTCGAAAATGGCCATCAAACCCCTCGAAGACCGCATCCTCATCAAGCCCGCCGACCCCGAGACCAAAACCGCCTCCGGCATCTACCTGCCCGAGTCGTCGAAGGAACGCCCCGTGCAGGGCAACGTCGTCGCCGTGGGGCCCGGCAAGCGCCTCGATAACGGCAAGCGCGCCGACTTGGGCATCAAGAAGGGCGACACCGTCGTCTACGGCAAGTATTCGGGCACCGAGGTCGAGATCAAGGGCGTCAAGCACCTGATCCTGCGCGAGTCCGAGGTTCTGGGAATCCTTGAGTGAGGAGGTAGGCACCAGGGATCAGGCACCGGGCACCAGGTTCGGAAGGGATTTCATGACAACTCCCATCCGTTCCTTTGAAGACCTGATTGTGTGGCAGAAGTCGGTGGACATGTGCCAGACGATCTACGAGGTCTCCGCCCAGTTCCCAAGCGACGAGCGGTTCGGGCTCGTGTCCCAGATCAGACGGTCCGCAGTTTCGATTCCGAGCAACATCGCCGAGGGCTACGGACGCGGCACCCCGGCGGAGTATTCAAGGTTTCTCCGCGTCGCACGAGGCTCGTTGTACGAAGTCGAAACGCAACTCATCATCGCGGCCCGTCTCGGGTTCATCCCGGCGGATCGCTTCAAAGAGATTCGAGAACTCACCAAAGAATGCGGCCGGATACTCGCCGGCCTCCTGCGGAGCATCGAGAACGCGGACGGCGCATCTTCCTGATGCCTGGTTCCTGGTCCCCGGTGCCTCCGCTCCAACTGGAGCGAACCAATGGCCCACAAGCAAATGATCTACAGCGACGCCGCCCTCCTCGAGATGAAGAAGGGGCTCGCGCGTCTCGCCAAGACCGTCAAGGTCACCATGGGCCCCACCGGGCGCAACGTGGTGATCCAGAAGTCCTACGGCGGCCCCTCCGTCACCCGTGACGGCGTGTCGGTCGCGAAGGAAGTCAGCCTCGCCGAGCCCATGGAGAACATGGGCGCGAAGATGGTCATCGAGGTCGCGAAGAAGACCAACGACCAGGCCGGCGACGGCACCACCTGCGCCACCGTGCTCACCGAAGCCATCTTCAACGAAGGCCTGCGCCATGTCACGGCCGGGGCGAACCCGGTGTCGCTGCAGCGCGGCATCACCAACGCCGCCAAGGCCGCGTGCGGCGCCATCGATGCGATGGCCGTGAAGTGCAAGGGCAAGGACGACTACCTGAAGATCGCCACCGTTTCCGCCAACCATGACTCGGTCATCGGCGGCCTCATCGCCGAGGCGATCGCGAAGGTCGGCCCCGAGGGCGTGGTCGAGGTCGAAGAGGGCAAGGCCTCCGACACGACGCTCGATTATGTCGAGGGCATGCAGTTTGATAAGGGCTACCTCTCGCCTTACTTCATGACCGACCCGAAGACCGCCGAGTGCGTGCTCGAGGACGCGATGGTGCTGGTCTACGAAAAGAAGATCGGCAACCTGACCGACCTTCTGCCGCTGCTGAACAAGGTGGCGATGGCTTCTAAGCCGCTGCTCATCATTGCCGAGGAAGTGGAGAACGAGGCTCTCGCGGCGCTCGTGGTCAACCGCCTGCGTGGCACCATCAAGGTGTGCGCGGTGAAGGCACCCGGCTTCGGCGACCGGCGCAAGGCCATGCTGGGCGATATCGCCGTGCTCACCGGCGGCATGTTCTTCGCCGAGGATCTCGGGCGCAACCTCGACAGCGTCGAACTGAGCGAACTGGGCAAGGCCAAGCGGATCGTGGTCGACAAGGACAACACGACCATCATCGAGGGCGCGGGCAAAAAGAAAGACATCGAGCAGCGGGCCGAGCAGATCAAGGCCCAGCACGACCGCTCGACCAGCGACTACGACAAGGAGAAACTCCAGGAGCGCCTGGCGAAGTTGACCGGCGGCGTCGCCGTCATCAACGTCGGCGGCGCTTCGGAGATCGAGATGAAGGAGCGCAAGGACCGCGTCGACGATGCGCTCCACGCCACCCGCGCCGCGGCCCAGGAGGGCTACGTCCCAGGCGGCGGCGTCGCGCTGCTCCGCACGCTCGCGGCTCTTGAGAAGGGCCAGAAGACCGCCAAGGGCGACGAGAAACTCGGCTTCGACATCATCATGAAGGCCGTGGAGGCCCCCTTGTTCCAGATCGCCACCAACTCCGGCATCGACGGCGACGTGGTGGTCGAGAAGGTCAAGGAACTCCCCACCAACCAGGGCTTCAACGCCATCAGCCACGAGTACATCGACATGGTCAAGGCCGGCATCATCGACCCGGCCAAGGTGGCCAAGACGGCCCTGACCAACGCGGCGTCGGTCGCCGGGCTGATGCTCACGACGGACGTGATGATCACGGAACTGAAGGAGAACGCCACGCCGGTGACCGGCGCGACGGCCTGAGTCTTAGCCCTCCGAAGACATGCCCAAACAAGTTTGGGCATGCCACCCACAAATCCACGAGCCTGCGCGCGAAGGCACGCAGGCTCGATTTGCGAGAAGCAGGTACAGGGCATGAGGCAAGAGGCACGAGTGGGCTTCTGAACTCTTGCCCCATGCCTTGTGCCTCTTGCCTTCCTCATGGCCACCACACGCGACTATTACGAAATCCTCAGCGTCGAGCGCACCAGCGACGGCGAGGAGATCAAGCGCTCTTACCGGCGCCTGGCCATGAAGTACCACCCGGACCGCAACCCGGGTGACGCCGAGGCCGAGGCGAAGTTCAAGGAGGCCGCGGAGGCGTACGAGGTGCTGTCCGACGCCAACAAGCGCCGGGTGTACGACCAATACGGGCACGAAGGCCTGCGCGGTCGTGGCGGCGGCGGTTCCGGGGGAGCGGGGGCGACGCACGATTTCAGCCGCATGAACGCCGAGGACATTTTCTCGATGTTCAACGACATCTTCGGCGGCAACGGCGGTGGTTTCGGGGGCGGCGGCGGGCGGGGTGGTCGCGGGCAGGCCCGCGGCTATGACCTCGAGACCGAAGTCGAGATCACCCTCGAGGACGTTCTCAAAGGCTCCGAGCACGATGTCGAGTTCACCCGCGCCGACCTGTGCGATACCTGCACCGGCACCGGTGCCAAGCCGGGGTCGAAGCCCGTCAAGTGCTCGACCTGCGGCGGTCGCGGTGTCGTCATCCAGACCGGCATGGGCGGCATGTTCCGCATGCAGACCTCGTGCCCCCACTGCGCCGGCCGCGGCGAGGTCATCAAGGACCGCTGCCCCGCGTGCCTGGGCAAGGGTCGCGTGCCGAAGAAGCGGAAACTCAGCGTGAAGGTGCCGCCGGGCGTCAGCGACGGCCAGGCCGTGCGCGTCAGCGGCGAGGGCGAACCGCCGCCGCCGGAGGTTTCTCCCGACGGCACCGGCATGCGCGGCGACCTTCACGTCGTGCTGCGTGTGAAGCCTCACAACGTGTTCGAGCGCGAGGGCGACAACCTCATCCTCGACATGCCCATCACCTTCACGCAGGCCACGCTCGGCGCACACCTCGAAGTCCCTACGCTTGATGAGAAAGCAAGCGTCGTGGTGCCCAAGGGAACGCAGCACGGCGCGACCATCCGCCTCCGCGATATCGGCCTGCCGAACCTCCGCAGTGGCAAGCGCGGCGACATCGTCATCCGGACCCGCATCGAAGTGCCCAAGAAACTCAGCGGCGCGCAAGAGAAGATCCTCCGCGAATACGCCAAGACCGAGACCGACGGCGGCATCCTGCCCGAGACCACGGGCTTCTGGAAGAAGATGAAGGACCTGCTGAAGTGATGCCGCAGTCGCACGCCAACGAAACGACCACCCCTACACCTCAGCCTCTACCCATCCGATCAACATGACACACCACGAAACCAACCGGAAGCCGCCGAACGCCGAGGGCGACGGCGTGAACATCCCCGATGAGTTCGGCGACCACGGGGCCGACGTGCGGAACGTCGACCCCGAGTCCATCGTCTCGCACGAGGAATCGATGCGTGCCTTGGAATCGCAGGTGGAGGAGTGGAAGGGCAAGCACCAGCGGGCGCTGGCCGACTACCAAAACCTCAGCCGGCGCAGCCGCGACAACGAATCCGACGCGCTGCGTCAGGGCGTGCGTGAGGTTGCCGGGGCGATGGTGACGGTGCTGGATCACTTCGAGATGGCGCTGAACCAGGACCTCAGCAAGGCTTCGCCTGAGCAGGTGAAGGCCGGCGTGGCGGTGATCCGCGATGAGATCGTCAAGACGCTCGCACGCTTTGGCCTGGTCGTGATCCACCCGAAGCCCGGTGATGAGTTTGATCCGATGCGCCACGAGGCCGTGATGCAGGCGGCCGGACCGGATGGGATGAAGCCGGGGCACGTCGTCCAGGTGTTCCAGGCTGGCTACGCCCTCGCCGAGCGGACACTCCGCCCGGCGAAGGTGAGTGTGAGCGTGTAGGAAGTGGTCGAGTGGTCGAGTGGCAGACTGCCGAGAGACTGACTGACCACAATTCCACCACTGTTGCGGTTCGCCGCTCGCCGTTCTGAACTGCTGATTTGCCGCATTGCTGCTTTGTTGATTTGCTGCTTTCCTCCCACGGGAGCGCCCCGATGCCAACGTACGATTACCACTGCACCGCCTGCAAGCACGAGTTCGAGGAGTTCCAGGCTATGAGCGCCAAGACCCTCAGGAAGTGCCCCAGGTGCGGCAAGAACACGCTCGAACGCAAGATCGGCATCGGTGCCGGCGTGCTGTTCAAGGGCGGCGGGTTCTATGAGACGGACTACCGGTCCGATTCGTACAAGAAAGCCGCCGAGGCGGACAACAAGCCTGCGGCGAGCAAGACGGACGCGAAATCGGAGTCGAAAGCGGAAGCGAAGCCCGAAACTAAGCCTGCCGCGCCGTCCACGCCCGCGGCAGAACCGGCCCGCGCCAGTTCGGACCGGGTTCGCACGCCTTCCAAGCCGACCAAGCCCGCTGCGGCCAAGCCGTCGAAGCGCCCGGCACCTCGAAAGAAATAGTTCCGACGCGGCATCGTGGCACCCGGTTCAAACGGCCCGCTCGCGGGTACACTCGCGCCGAACCCAAGGAGCCACGCCATGCCCCCCACCGCTTCCAACGCCCTCGTCGTCGGCATCGATCTCGGCGGCACCAACATGCAGATCGGCGTCGTTGACGCTACCAACAAGGTGCTCGGCCGCACGAAGAAGAAGACCAAGGCCGACGAGGGGCAGGACGCGGTCGTCGGGCGCATCGTCGCGGGGATCGAGGAGGCGTGCGAGCAGGCGAAGGTCAAGATCGCCGACCTGGCCGGGGTGGGCATCGGCGCGCCGGGCGGCATCGACCGCAAGCGCGGCATCGTGATGGAGGCGCCCAACCTCCGCTGGAACGACGTCCCGCTCGCGAAGATCCTGTCCGACCGCCTGAAGGGACGGCACGTCGTCGTCGACAACGACGTCAACGTCGCGGTCTACGGCGAGAACAAACTCGGCTGCGGCAACAACGCGCCCGACGTGCTGGGCGTCTGGGTCGGCACCGGCGTCGGAGGCGGGCTGATCCTCAACGGGCAGTTGTATCAAGGCGGATTCGGCACCGCCGGCGAGATCGGGCACACCGTGCTCTTCCCCGGCGCGGCGCTGGGCAACCGCAAACTCGAAGAGAACTGCTCGCGCAAGTTCATCGTGCTGCGGCTCGCGCGCTTGATCCGCGCCAACAACCCTTCGGCCCTGACCGAGATCGCCGGGGGCGACGACAAGATCGAGTCCGTCGGCGCGGGTGCCTTGGGCGAGGCGTACCGCAAGGGAGACGACCTTGTTCGACGCGTAGTCGATGAATCCGCAGACCTCATGGGCATCGCCATCGCGCACAGCGTGACCGTGCTGTCGCTCCCACTGGTGATTCTTGGCGGCGGGCTCACCGAGGCGCTCGGCGATGCGTACGTAAAGCGCGTGCAAGCCAGCGTCCGTGCAGCGGCGTTCCCGGAACGGTGCAAGGGCGTGAAGGTCGTCGCGACGAAACTGGAAGACGACGCGGGGCTGCTCGGGGCGGCGCTGCTGGCGCGTGAAGAGTGCGGTTAATGCGCTGCGTCTGCTGACAAGAAGTGCCGCGTCAGTAGGCGTTCCGCTTGCGGATGAATGCCCGTTCGCGCGGATCGACGCTCGCCAGAAGGTGAGCGGTGGCCTCGGCTGTCTTGCCGTCGCCATAGGGATGCGAGATGGTTGCTCTGTCGATGCTCCTGGAACGCTCCAGCGCCGCACGCAGACCGGGCGATTTGGCGGTTTCAACGTGGACCACGCTCGGAGGGGCTTCGCGCCCTCCCTGACGCTCGCCGATGTCAATTGCGGGCAGCCGGAGTGCCGCGGCCTCGATCAGTGCCGCGGAACTGTTGCCGACGATGACGCCGCTCTCGGCGGCCAGTCGCTTGAGGATGCCGACGAAGCGATCGCGCGTGAGATGAGACTGGGCCGCCCAGCCCGCGCGTGCGGCGACGTCACCGATGCCCAGCATCACGCCGTCGCGGCCGGGGTCGTGGTTGGGGTGCATCCACAGGACGCGCTCGCCTTCGAGTGCTTGGGCGACTTGGTGCGCACGCTCCCGCTCGACATCAATCGGATCGCCGACGGGGTGGAACAGCAGCAGCACGCTTGGTTTCCCGAGGTCGCGCCATGCGGCGTCGTCGGCGGCGGGGATGCCCGCGAGTGCGTCGATCGCGGGAGAGCCGACGACGTGGATGCGTTCAGGCTGCTCGCCCATGCGTTCGAGCCGCGCGGCGGACTGTGCTGTCGCCGCCAGGTGCAGGTGGGCCAGTTTGCTGATGGCGTGCCGGATGGATTCATCGGCAACGCCCTCGGCGCGGTCGCCGCCGTGGAGGTGTGCGAGTCCGACACCGGCGACGGCGGCGGCGGAGGCGGCGGCGAAGGCCTCGATGCGGTCGCCTAGAACCACGACCCAATCCGGGCTGATCTGGTCAAGGGCGTGCGCCATGCCGAGCACGCCGTGGCCGAGCGCGACGGCGTCGTGGAAGCGACCGAGGTGGCCGCTCTGCTGCATCGGCACCTCGGCGCCGATGTGCTCGCCCCACTTGGCTTCGACCTCGCGCCACGTTTCCGCCGGGGGCAGGAAGTGCGAACCGGCGACAACGACCGAAAGTTCCAGCGCGGGATGGTCGCGCACGGCACGCATGACGGGTTCGAGCAGGCCGAACTCGGCGCGGGTGCCGGTGACCACCGCCACGCGGCGTTTGTGCTGCATGCCGCTCATGCGAGGTCCTCGGGATTCAAGGGCGTGTCGTCCTCGACATCCCGGACGAGGACGCGGCCGATGAGGCTGTCGAACGCCGCCGCGGTAACGCCGGTGCCGGGGCGTTTACAGCACAGCATGTCGGCAGACAGTTGTTCACCAGCGCGGAGCGGGCGTGCCGCGACGACCGATTGGCGTGAGACGCGCCGGACTTCGTGCTCGACATCGAGCAGGCGCTTGCCGGCGCGGCCGAGCATCTGCCATGAGCGACGGGCGAGACGCACATACTCCTCCATCGCGCCGGGTTCGAGCGATGCGGCGTGGTCGGGGCCGCGGGCGGTGTTCGACCATGTCAGGTGCTTCTCGAGGATGCACGCGCCCGCCGCCACGGCGAGCGCGCCGGTGTCGGTTCCCGGCGTGTGGTCGCTGTATCCCACCGGGAAATCGCCGAGGGACGCGAGATCTCGGATCGCCGCGAGCGAGGCGTCGTGCTCCGGGCAGGGGTAACTGCTGACGCACTGGAGGACCGCGAACGGTGCTGGCGAGCGCGCGGCGGTGTCGGCTTGACCCATCCACGACACCGTCGCGCGGACCTCATCGATGGTCGCCGCGCCGGTGCTGAGGATCATCGGCTTGCCGGTCCGCCGCAGTGCTCGCAGGAGCGGTGTGTTGACCAGATCGGGCGACGCCGTCTTGTACGCGTCCCATGTAATTAATCGGGACTCCTCGACGAGGGGCTCACTGAAGACGGTGACGATCGCGTGCAGCCCCCTTGCCTTGGCACGCTCCACTGGCGCGCGCATCTGTCCGACGCTGAGTTCGAGGCGGCGGAGCATCTCGACGGGGTCCTGCTCGCCCGCAGCCTTCTGGTATGCGGCGAGTTTGGCGGCGCGGCTCATCAGGAGGTCGGCGCGGAAGAGTTGGAACTTGACGGCGTCGGCACCTGCGTCGGCGGCGGCGTCGACGAGCGAGAGCGCCCGCGCCGGGTCGCCGTCGTGGTTCACGCCGATCTCGGCGATGATGTACGGCGGACGGCCTTCGCCGATGACCCGTTCGCCGATGACGAGTTGGCGTGTAGCGTGTGCCGTTGTCCCGCCCCCGCGCCCGCCGCCACGGAGGGCGATCTCCGCCGCGAGCACGTCGGCTTCGGAATCGATATCGATGACCGAGCCTTCGGCGTTGACGACGCCGCGGCGTTCAAGCCCGAAGAACGCGTGCGGGCCGTCGGGCACACCGGCGATCCCGAGCGTGAGCGCGGCACGCCGAACCACGAGCACACCGCCATCGGGGATGTGAGCCGGGGGCAGTTCCTGGCGGCGGAACACGCCGTGGTTGAGCACGTCGCCCTGCCACGGGCGGACCAGCCCGGAGTGCTCGTCGACGACGGCGGTCCACCACGGGTGGTGCTTGCCGACGGGGCTGTAACTCTGGACGCTGTCGGCGTTCGTCCGTCTAAGGAGTTCGACGGCCCGCTCGATGAGGCCCCGGGGCCGCACGGGCACGTTGGCATAGAGGATCACGACGGCATCGAACCGACCGTGGGCACGCTCGGCGACTTCCAGGGCGTGGCGTGCGGCATCGTCCACGCGTGCCGTGTCGGTTGCGAGTACAAGCGGACGCTGGATGACCTCAAGGCCCATGGCTGCGGCGACGGCGCTGATGTCAGGGCCGTCGGTGCTCACCACCACGTGCGAGACAGCGCCGGCTCGCTTCGCGGACATCACCGTGTCGATGGTCCAGGCGATGCACGGGCGTCCCGCGACGGCGCGGGCGTTCTTGCCGGGAACCCCCTTGCTGCCCGCGCGACCGAGGATGACCGCGAGTGTGCGCACGTAATCACACTCCCGTGGTGAGCGCGGACTTCAGCCGGGCGTCGTTCTCGATGACCGCGAGCCTCTGAGAAAGAACCTGGGCCCATGCAGCCGCGATGCCGTCCGGCTCGACCGAAACGGTGTGCCCACCGACGCGATCGATCGGTGCGGATCCAGACGCGTCGATCTCCATGACCGAGAGGAGTTCCCTCACGCGCGCTGCGGCCGGCAGTGGCAGCGGCTCGATGCGATCGCCCGCGATCGGCGCGGGGAGCGGGTCGATCACACCCCAGCCGGCGACCAGCATGGCCTTGTCAAAGAACGACTCGATCTCGGCATACACCGCGTCGCGCCGCGTGATGCGGGGGACGATCCACGGCGTCAGCAGCCCGCTGCGGGGCTTCCGTGCCGCGAGCAGGGTGTCGATGTTCGTCATCGTGGTATCGAACGCTTGGCGTCCGGTGAGGGCCTCGTAGGTCTCGGCCGCGCCCGCGATGCAGTCCACGCTTACCACGTCGGCGATAGACGAGATCGCCGGCAGCGTGAGAGAGAACATCAGGGGATCAACCGCGAGCGAGGTGCGGACGTGGACAGCACGGAATCGACCGGCGGCTTTGAGTTCGGCGACGACCGCGAGGATCTGGGCCGCTTGGGGGTGGCCGAGCAGGTCGTGGCCGCTTTCGTGGTGGCCGACCAGAGTCAGCGACGGTGACGATTTGAAACGCGCTGCGTCGCGGACGCGGGCTTGGATGTGGTTGAGTTCGAGATAGCCCGCACCGCTGGCGATGCTGAGCACGATCTCGGACGGGCCGTTGTACGCGGCTTTGATTTGCTCGTCTCTTGCCGTGGCGCACGCGGCGGACGCCGACGTTGCATCCTTGGCGTGGTTCGCGTCTGAGTCGTGTGCCGGCCTTTGTGTGCTCCAGTTCTGGTCCGCGACCATCCGAACGAGTGTGCCGCGCACGTCCGGGGGGATCGTGACGCAGCTGGTCTGGGCGATCGGATCGGAGCGGGCGTTCATCGGGCGGTAGCCCAGCACGCCGCCGATGGAGGCGAGCGGCGAAGCCGACTCCACGCCCTTGGCGAGTTCGGTCACGAGTTGCCGCAACACGACGCAGCCGCACAGGCCGGGCGGCGCCTGTGTGAAGCACAGCGGATGCGTCTCGGCGTTCTCGGCGAAGCGTTCGACCACGGCCTTTGTGAGTTGCGGGTCGAGCGCGGTCCATGTCGCGCCCAGCAGCAGCGCGGCGTCGAGGTTTTCGCGCTCCATCGCCCAGGCGATGAGGGACGGGTCGAAGGCCTCGTCGAACGCGGTCATGCCGCCGATGCCGCCGCGCCAGCAGTGGCCGGCCCAGGCGCGGGCCGAGCGCACGGCGGCGCGGCGCTCACGCCAGGCGGTGAGGTCTGTCCCGTGGAAATGCACGTCCAGGCCGAGGATCGGGCCGCCGATGGCTTCGCGGGCGCGAGGTTCATCGTCGGTCACGATGGCGACACGCCGTAGTGCACCAGAGCGCGAGAGCCGAGAGAGCGTGCCGGGGATGCAGCGCCGCTCCACGTCTTCGACGGTGTCGAGGATCACCACCGCGCCGGTGATGAGTGTTGGACGGGTCGATGCTTCGATGCTGGACACATTGTCCGCATCTGGCTTCGGAGCCACATCGCGCGTGCGCTTCGGGGCCCCGTCGAGGGAGGCGATGGACGCCGCGAGAAGATCGTCGAGGGAGTCTGCGGAATCGGCGATCCAGCCCACGTTCATCGAGTCGCGCTCGACCCTTCGGCGCTGTTCGTCGGCGGGCGAGAGGTTTTTGTCGATGCGGATCGCGCGGTCGGCCTTGAACCGCTTGAACGTGCCAGCCTGGTTGATGCGGTGGACCAGCGCGTACGCGGGGCAGAGCGCTTCGACGCGGTCACGCAGGGCGTGGACCTGGCGGATGAGCGCGTTGGCCCGGTCCGCGTCGTTCAGCCGGCCCGCGAGTTTGGTGAGCATGTCGCGCGTTTCGCGGCTGAGCCGCGCAATGGTGCGGACATCGGTGCGGATCTGTTGCAGCCGCGATTTCAGTGCTGTGTTCCCGCCCGTCTGCTGAGCGTTCGCCGTGCCGGCCGCGCTGGGGAACACGGGCAGCGGCCGGGCATGGCGCACGTGCATCTCGATGGCTTCTCCCATCGGCATGGTCACGGCGTGGGCCTTGCGGACGCCGCCCTCGGTGGCGTCGATGACGGTGAGACCGCGGGCGTCGTCCTCCATGAAATCACGTTCGAACTGGTGGAGGTAGGCGACCATCTGGTCGTCGGAATAGACCGGGCGGCCCAGATGGTCGGTCATGGCGTGGAGGTTGCCGCGCATGCGGACGATGCGCTGCCACTCCATCATCTCGAGCATGTTGAAGGCGTTGAGTTCGGGCGCCCAGGTGTCGTGGATAGCGGCGCCGGCGCTGTAGTACTGGCCGTCGGTGAACGCGAGGTCCTGGCCGGTGAGGATCACGGGATCGGCACCGAGGAACCGCGCGAGGTAGTAGGCCAAATGGGCCACGGTCGCGCCGGGGCGCATCGGGGCGTGCGAGCCCGCGAGGGCCCCATCACCGCTCAGCAGTTCTTCGAGAAACTCGTCGGCAACGAGTCGTTTTTCGCCGGGGAATGCGTCGAGGATGGCGGCGTTGGCCTTCGGCTCGGCGACCAGCGTGATGCCCTTTACATCCTCCGCCGTGAGCCCTTCGTAGAAGCGGCGCGAGACTTCGTGATGGTCGAGGGCGCACACGAAGTGAGGCCGGATCCCCTCGGCGATCAGTTGCTTCAGGACTGTCTGAACGGCGACGATGACGCAGCGCTCACGCACCGCGGGGTCTTTCAGCCTCCCGATCGTGCGGCGGAGGCTCGGGCCCGCCGAGACGACGATCGCCGGACGGCCCAGCGCGAGACCCTGCAGTTCGCCGATGCCGGGCTTGCCCGCGTAGTGGCCGATGTTCATCAGCGCGTTCCGCGCCGTCACATCCGCGTGGACCATGGTCGTGATGACGTGCGTCCGGACGGTGCCGACCACCGACGACAGTGCTTGGGCGAATCTCCCGCTGGCATCGCCCAATCGGGGCCGGCTGGGCGCGTGCTCGATGATCTGCACGCCCACCGCGAGCGGAGCCTCCCACCCTTGAACGCTTGAGGTAATCGAGGAGCGGTCGTCGGCGTCGTGGAAGATCGCCGTAGTGCCCGCGGCGAGCCACGATGAGTGATCGATGTGTTCGAGCACGGCACGGAGCAGGCCCAGGTCGGGCTCGAAGCAGGCGACGACACCGACGGTCTCCATGCGCTCGGCGAGCAGACGGACGTGGTGCCCCACGCCGAAGCCGAGCACCGCGGCACAGCCCGCAGTTGCCGGTTCGAGGGTGTCGGCGAGTCGGCGGGCCTCCTCAAGCGGGCGGCGCTTACTGGCCAGTGCGCGTCCGTCGAGTTCGGCGCTGAGCACGCCGTCGTCCGTCAGAAAGAATCGAACGCCCGTCGATGGGGCCGCCGCGAGGATTGCCTCGGCCAGCCTGGGGTTGCGGCGCGAAAGGGCCGCGAGGTTCGAAGCCAGGATCGATGGGTCGGGCTTGATGGCCGGGGAGCCCGCGTGGTCCGGGGCGGCCAGGGGATAGGGCGTGGTATGGGCCGGGTCGGATCGAGTTGCGAATGTGGTCATGTGGAGCGGATCCTCCGCCGCGGGTGTGAAACTGGGCTATGGGCGCACCGACCGCGCCGTTGAGGGCGGGACGCCACAGGGGATATCGGCGGTCAGATTCCCCGTGCTGCAACCTGGGGCACCCCGAGGGCGAACAATGGGTGTGCCGATTTCTGAAGTCTTTCCAATCCCGTTGGCCCAGATCGATACCGCGTCGCCCACCCGGGACCTGATCGACTACTACATCCTCGAGCACCCGGTGCTCGGCATGCTCGCGGCGATGCTCGTCGGGATCGTCGCGGCGGAGATTCTGCGGAGACTCGGGAAAGGCCGGGCGGCGGCGTGGACGCTCGTGGCGTCCGCGGTGCTCGGGGCGGCGATCATCGTGCTGGGGGTCAGGATCGAAACACCCCGCGAGCGCGTCACCGCCGCCACCCGGACGTTTGTCGAGGCGGTCGCGGCGGCAAAGCCCGGCGATGTTGAGAAACTGCTGGGGGACCGCGTCACGTTCCGCACCGACGGGCGCGTGAACTCCACGCTCACCCGCGATTGGGTCGTCGGCGTCACCCGGGGGCTGGGTGGGGCGTTCAAATCGCACTCCGTCGAGGTGCAGGACGTGATGCTGAGCAACGACGCCACGATGGCCCAGACGCGGTTCCTCAGCCGTGCCGAGTTCGCCTACGGCTCGTGGGGGTTTGTGCCCAGCACGTGGGAGTTCACCTGGCGCAGGCCGCCCGGCACCGACGCCTGGCGCGTGACCTCGATCGAGTGCCTGACCATTTACGGCAAGCCGGCGACGGGCGACTGGATTACCTGGGGGAACAAGCATCTAAAGTGAGTCCTGGGGCCCGCTTCTCGGCGCGTCCCGCACCGGATAACGTCTGGCCATGGACATCGTTTCTCCGACGCGAGATGAGCGGTTGTGGGCCGGTTACATCGAGTGCCGGTGCCGCACGCTGTACCGTCCCTTTGGGCTGCCAGATTCCTGTGCCGCGAGCGATCTCGACACGCCGCGGGATCGGCCGGAGATCATCCACCGGTGCGTGGTGGAAGGCGGCGGCGTCGTCGCGTGCGGACGGATGGACCTGCAGGCCGACCACCCCGAGGGCCCGCGTGCCCAACTCCGCTACTTCGGCGTCGACGCCGAGCAGCGCGGCAAGGGCGTTGCCCAGGCCTTGCTAACCCACCTCGAAGACCGCGTCCGCGAGGCGGGGATCACGCACGTGTGGATGGAAGCGCGCGTGGCGGCGCTGGGGTTCTACACGCGTGCGGGTTACACCGATGTTGGTATTGGCCCGACCAAGTGGGGTGTGATCCCGCACCGGATTCTGGAGCGGGCGATCTGAACCTCAGGGACACGTCTGCCCGAACCGACCCAAGAAGTACACCAAATCCGGTGTATTTACCGTGCCGTCGCTATTGAAGTCCGCACGCTGTTCGGGACTACCTGCCGGCGCCAAAGATCCAAATCGCCCGAGGAAAAAAGTGAGGTCACCCGTATCAACAGTCCCGCTGGCGTTGAAATCCGCTCGACATGGAGAAGGTGGAAACTGCGGTACCAGCACCTTCGCGATACTTGTCGAGACAGCACCATTGAGAACGACGCCCGCTTCGAGCTCGCTGCCGATCAGGACCGCTGTGATCGTCGGCACTGTGAAGCGTGCCACTCTTACGTAGAACTGGCTATCACCAAACAGCGCCGAGTTCTGCACCGCGTCTGCACCTCCGGTGGCGAACCACACCAGTTCCAAATGTGGCGCCGTAGCGTCGAAACTCGAGGGCTTGATGAACTGCACCTGTGAAGGCGGCAGCATGCCAAGCGAAAAATAGGAATCGAACTCAACGCACGCCGGTCGCGGCGCAGGGTTTGGATCATCCTCAGTGGGAATTGGTTCCGGGACAAACACATCGCGCCCTAGCCGATGCTGAAAGATTGGCCCCTGCGAGAAAGTGATCCCCGAGTTGCTCCCGAATCCGCTGTTCATCAACAGGACTCTGAACCCGCCATCAAAGCGGATGTACAGGTCGCGCGTCGTAAACCCGGCGAGGTTGATCGCGTTCGGCCCAGCACCCGACTGACAGGCACCATTGGGAATCTCAATCCATCGCGCAAACAACTGCGGCGGTGGAGGGGGAGGCGGCGGAGGTGGCCCCTGCGAGCGAAAGCAGTTCAGCGTTGATCCCGGAACGGCCGGATTCTGCCCGACGGTCTGCCCGCCTGCGGCCACTGCCGTCACCGTCCAGCAATACCACATTGGACCGAGCACACACTGCGGCGGGCGGAATGTCGTATCGGTGATGCCGGTTGCGATTATTGACGCACACGCCGGTGGCGTGCAGGTGAAGCATCCCTCACCTTCCCCGCTGGGCACAATCTGAATCGTGTACGAATCCGCCCCGAGCGAAGCGGTCCAACGGAACTCTGCGTCGTACGGCACATTCGATTGCCCGCTCGCGGGGGCAATCATCTGAAACGCCCCCGGCGGCGTCCCTGCAATGCACACCCGGCATGCGATCACCCCAGTAACGCATGCCACACTTCCTCGAAACCGGAATCCTGAAAACACCATTGCAAGCCTCCAACAGTGGGGGGCCGTTTCGTTCACTTGCCGCCGCGCTCGGGAGGGTGTGGGATCGCCGACATGCGGTCGAATGATACGCGCCGGGCTCAAGGGCAAGTCTGCCCGAAACGGCCGAGGAAGAACACCAGGTCCGGCGTGTTCACCGAGCCGTCGCGGTTGAAGTCGGCGCGGAAGGCGCGGGGGCTTGATGTCGCCGGCGAGCCGAAGCGGCCCAGGAAGGTGGTCAGGTCGGCGGTGTTGACCGCGCCGTCGTCGTTGAAATCGGCGAAGCAGGCGGGGTTGATGGCGGGGCCGTAGATCGTCGTGAAGCGGCCCGCCGAGTAGCCGCCGGCGCTGCGGAACTGACCGCCGACGTGCATGGCGTGGGTGTAGGTCTGCGGCAATGGCGGCGGGGGGATGGCGATGCCGTATTCGAGGGCCCAGACGGTGTTGTCGGTGCCGTCGATGCCGGTGGCGGGGTCGATGATCTTGGACCACGAGACCGTTCCGGTTCCGGTGGCGTCGGCGCGGAGCAGGTTGCGGCAGGTGGTCGCCGTGACACCGTTCTGCTGGATGCTGGTGATGGTTCCGCCGACGATCATCTCCCATTCGAGGTCGTTGTCGGCGTTCATGAAGGCAATGGAGGAGACCAGGCCGTCGCCCGCGCCGTTCTTGGCGTTGCCGATGACGACCCACGAGGTGCCGTTGTACCCGGCGATGGCCGACGGGCCGCCGGCGACGACGATGAAGCCGGTCTTGTCGTAGAAACTCTTGGGGCACCACGCCAGGGCGGTGCAGGGGCCGGTGGGGGGCTGGCCGGGGCCGAAGACGGAGCCGTCGGCGAGCGAGACGAAGTTGACGTAGGCGTTTCCGACGTTAGTGCGGGGGATTCCGGGGACTTTCAACTCGGAGTAGTTCCCGCCCCACGCGGTCACATTTGTGCCGGGCGCGAAGTAGAGCGGGATTGGTGCCAGGCTTTGGAGGTACAGATCAGCGGCAGCGGCCTCCGAGAGGGCTATGTCCGTGACCGGACCGTCGGTCGGTACCGGGAACATGTCGGTGGGCTGGGTGATGAAGGAGCCATCGACAAAGTTCAGCCCGGGCACAAACGTCGCGCCCCACGGCGCGTTGAGGCCGCCGATCTCGAACGCGTTGGTGAAGAAGCGGTAGGTGGCCGGCTGTCCGCCTATCCCCGGGATGCGGAGGATCGCCGTCCCGGTGTTGGTGTTTCCGATGATGCCCGGAAGTCCGAATGGGACACTCGCATCCGTGTGCGGGTCCCAGCGGCACATCCCGCCGGCGGTCTGGCTGTTGCACGCCGAAAAGTTGCCGATGCCGAGTACGGCGTTGAACTCTTCCTGTGTCTTCGTGCTTTCTTCGAAATCGATATCGAGAACCGTGCCGTCGTTGTCGCCGGGGTTGAAGACGACGAAGTTGGTCGTATCAGCGCGGAGCGTGCCAGCGTTGAAGGCGGCGATGGTGGCTTTGGGCAGCGTCGAGTTCTCGGCGAATCCAGGAACAAAAGGGGTTCCGCCTACGTACATGACGGACTTGAGGTCGCTCCCCACGCCGCCGCGGACGGTGCCCCAGGCGCCTTCGCCGATTGTCTCGGGCCGCCCGGCGGCGGGGGGGAGCGCGGGCAGGGTCGGGTTCGGGGGAGACTTGATGACGCGGATGGAGGCGTCGAATGCGGTGCTCTTGAAGCCTTGGCCCAGCGTGTTCCACCGGCCGTTCCTCCACCGCCCAAGGTTGCTGGCAGGGTAGCCGCCAGCGCCGGTGAAGGTGCCGCCGACGTGAAGAGAGGACCCTTGGATACCGGGTGGAGGCGCGACAATCATGACCGTCGGCCCGAGGCTGTTGAGGCCGGTGCCGAGAGCGGACCACGACACGCCGTCGAACGCGGCGATGCGGTTCGCGGCGACGGCGCCGGCGGCACCGACGGCGGTGAAGTTCCCACCCACATAGAGGCGTGCGGATTGCCCGCTGTCGGCGTAGGAGGCGAGTGAGGTGGCCCCGGTGCTGTCGGTGACGACGATGCCGCCGCCGACGGCGTTCCAGGCCACGCCGTTCCAGGAGGCGAGGCTGTTCACACCCGTGGCCGTGCCGGCGTTGGCGAAGGCTCCGGCGGCGTACAACTGCCCGTTGTGGATGGTCAGGGCGTTGACGCGCGGGCCTGCGGAGCCGTTCACGCTGCCGCTGATCCCGCCGCCGACGCTGGAGAAGGCGGTGCCGTTGAAACGGACGATGCGTCCGGAGTTGGCGACGCCCGGTGCGCCGGAGAAGTTGCCGCCGATGTACAACTGGCTGCCGCCGCCCTGGCTGTCGTTGTGGACGATGAGCGCGTTGACGGTGGTGCTGGAGAGTGACCGGGCGGTCCAGCCGGTGCCGTTGAAGGAGGCGAGGGCGCCGGCCGAGACGGGCGTGCCGCCGGTGCCGGCCTGGGTGAAGAACCCGCCGGCGTAGAGGAGGCCGTTGTAGACGCACAGGGTGTTGACCTGGCTGTTGAGGCCGCCGCCGGGGAGGGCTTCCCAGGCGTTTCCGTTCCATCGTGCGATGCGGTTGGCGGTGGCGCCGCTGGCGCTGGTAAATGAACCCGCGGCGTAGAGGCGCTCGGGGTTCGGGCCTGCGGCGTCGTCATCGAAGGCGGCGAGGGCGAAGACGTCGCCGCCGGACATGCCGGTGCCGAGGGCGTTGAAGTTTGTCCCGTTCCACTGGGCGACGCGAGCGGCGGGCACGCCGCCGGCGTTGGAGAAACTCCCGCCGATGTACATCGAGAGTGGGTGGGGGCCGGCACCGTCGTCGTCCCAGACGAGCATGGCTTTGACTTCGCCGTTGGCCTCGCCGAGGGCGTAGAGGTTGGAGTACGCCAACTGGGCGCTCACAGGTGCAACGGCCGTGAGTGTGAAGGCGAGCGCGGCAAAGACGTGGATGAACTGATCTGGGCGTGGCATCTGACATCTCCTCGGAGAACGTTGATCCAACCACAAACCTAACTCATCGGCGTTCCAATGCCAAGAAAAAACCGGGGCAATGTGAGATTCGCTGATCAGGGGACAGGCGAAAAGCCCGAATCACCCTCACAAATCCCGGCCCGTTTCAGACCCGAGCACTTGGAAAATGCTGTTCTGTCCAATGCTGTGGACGGCACAATGCTCACACCGCCTCGACCGCGCGCCGAGTCAACCCCAGCATGCGATCCAGCGCGTCAAGCGCGGGCGTGCGTGCGTCGTTGTGGACGCTGACCTGGTTCACCACCTTGCCCGCGGCGAGGTGATCGAGCACCCAAGCGAGGTGCGGCTGGTCGATGCGGTACATCGTGGTGCAGAGGCACTGGCAATCGGAAAGGATGCGGACATCGACGCCGCGTGCCGCCGCTTCGCGTGAGAGGCGGTTCACGAGGTGGACCTCAGTTCCGACGGCCCAGCGCGAGCCGGGCGCCGCCGCGCGGATGGTCTTGATGATGAACTCCGTCGAGCCGTTCAGGTCGGCGAGATCAACGACTTCCTTGCAGCACTCGGGGTGAACGAGGATGGTCGTGCCCGACTGGTCTTCGCGGACCTGGCGGCAGTGCTCGGGGCGGAAGAGTTTGTGGACCGAGCAGTGCCCGGCCCACAGGATCACCTTCGCCGCGGCGAGAGCCTCGGGCGTGGTGCCGCCCAGCGGCTCGCCCTTGTGGGCCAATCGCGGGTCGTACAGCGTGGTCTCCGACGCGACGTCCAGCCCGTGTTTGGCCGCGGTGTTTCGACCCAGGTGCTGGTCGGGCAGGAAGAGCAGTTTGATGTGCTCGCCCTTTTTCTTGGGCAACGTCCCGCCCGCCATGGCCCACTCGAAGACCTCCGTGGCGTTGGAGGACGTGCAGCAGATGCCGCCATTGCTGCCCACGAACGCCTTGATGGCGGCGCTGGAGTTGATGTAGGTGATGGGGATGATGCGTCCCTTGAAGCCCTGTTTTTTCAGCACCGCGTAGATGTCGTTCCACGCCGTGAGGGCGTCGTCGTACTGGGCCATGTCGGCCATCGAGCACCCCGCCGAGAGATCGGGCAGGATCACTTTTGTGCCCGGCGGGGCCAGAAGGTCCGCCGATTCCGCCATGAAGTGGACGCCGCAGAAGACGACGAACTCGGCCCCCTGCTGCTTGACCCGCTCGGCGGCGAGTTGGCTAAGACGCAGCGAATCGCCGGTGAAGTCCGCGTGTCGGATGATCTCGTCGGCCTGGTAGTGGTGCCCCAGAATGACCAGGCGGTCGCCCAGTTCCTTCCGCCGCGCCGAGATGCGCTCGGCCAGCGCGTCGGGCGTGGCCTTGAGATAGGACTCCGGGAGCGAGGGCTGCCAGTGCTGCACGGGAAATGGTAGGGAGCAGCAGACCGAGAAACTGGCACCGGTTCGGTGGGGCAGGCTTCCAGCCTGCCTTCATCCAGAATGGCAGGCTGGAAGCCTGCCCCACCAATCCGAACCATGATCCGCCCGGCTCGGTATGACCGATTCACTACATCCCGCTTCTCATGAAATCCAAGCCCTCCAACACGCCGCCCGGTGCCGATGCGCCCAAGCCCGCCCGATCCGGGTGGCTCGGGATGACGGTGCTGGCGTGCCTCATCTTCGGCGGGCTGGCGCTGTTCATCCGCTCGCAGGAACGTGGTGCGCTCGAAGCCTCCGCCGTAAACGACCGCATGACCCCCGGCGGGACCATCCGGCCCGAGGCGATGGTCTCGCGGGCGGTGCGGGCATCGCGGTTGGTCACCGTGGTACTTGAAACGACCGTCACCGCTCAATCGGTCAGTTCGAGTTGGCGCGGCGACGCCGTGGCGCAGGTGCGGGCACCGGTCCGCCTGATGTTCGGGACCGACCTGTCGAATCTCGCCGAGGGCGCGGTCCGCGTGGACCCCTTCGGCGGGGCGATGGTGGTGAATGTGCCGCGGCCGTCACGCATGGCCACTGAGGTGCTTGGCGAGGGCGAACGCAGCGAGGTGAGCGTCGGGTGGCTGCGGCTGCGGAGCATCGCCGGGGAGTATCAACTGGGTTTGGCCCGCAAGGGGCTTTACGAAGCAGCGCGGACGATGACGCTGCGCGACGCCGACGCCCGGCTGGTCGAGGACGCCACGCGCGAGCAGGTGACGGCTCTGGTGAGGGCGATCGCCGGAGAACGCACGGCGGTCGAGGTGCGGTTCATCGAGGCCGCCACGGTGGGGGCCACCACGAGCGAGCGTGGCGAGGCCGTGCCATGACACGGGTGCTGTGGCAGAGCAAGTGGGGATTCGTGCGCCTCGTCATCGCGGCGACGCTGCTGTGGGCTTTCGCGGCGGATTCCGGCGCGCGGCTGGCGCGGCTTCAACTGGCCGCCATGCCGGGGTACGACTTCATCGGCGCAGCAACCGCGTTGCAAAGCGAAGGCCGCTACGGCGAGGCGCTGCAAATCCTCGACGCGGGGTTGGACGATTCCGCGTGCCAACCAAGTCGGGCTTCCAAAGTCGGTGCCGCGGATCACGCAAGCGCGAGTTCCAAGAGCACTGGAGTCGGTGCGGACACCGCTTCCAGTGGCACGGCTTCCGGAGATTGCACGGCGATGCTCGCCCTCCGCGACCAGATCACGCAAGAGCAGGCCAGTTGGCTCCGCAAGGCCAAGGACGCGGGCATCGGCGCGATCACCGGTCAGGGCCAATCCCTCGAACGCCTCATCGGCGCGGTCACCGCGGACTTCTTTCTCATCGGCGATGTCCGCGATCTTGTCATCCAATCCGCCAAGCAACTCATCGACGGCGACAGCGACGAACTCATCCTGCTGCTTTCCGCCGCGGGCGTGGTCACGACGCTCGCACCCGAGATTGATTGGGCCCCGTCGGTGCTCAAGGCCGCACGAAAGGCCGGCGCGCTCTCGACAAAGATGGGCGAGCACCTCGTCGCGCTGCTGAAAGGCGGGAAGAAGGCCGAGGCCGCGGCGGTGATGGGCGATGTCGCCACCCTCAGCAAGCGAGCCTCGCCGGGCGGAGCCGTGCGGCTCATGCGTCACCTCGATTCGCCGGACGAACTCCGCACTGTGGCGGCGTTCGTGGAGCGCCAGCCGCGCGGGGCTTTCGCGCTCGCGTCCACGGGGCGGGCCGGGGTGGACACACTCATCGAGCAGGGCGCAGCCGCTGACCGGCTCATCGTGAAAGCGGCATCGAAGGGCGAGCGCGGTGCCGCTTTTCTCAAGACGCCAGCGGCGCGGGCGATGCTCCGCCCGCACCCGCTGCTGGGGATCGCCAAGGGGTTCGCCAAAGGGACGATCCCAACGCTGGCGCTCCGCGCGATCGAAAGCATGGACGCCAAGGCGTGGTGGTTCATCCCGCTGCTGGCGGCGTGGGTGTTCGTCGAAGGCGCGGTGATTGTCGGGCGATTCAGGGCACGGCCATCCCCGTACGCGAGCGAATGAGGCGCCTGGCCGGGTGCCAAAGACGCAGAGTACTTCGCCCGAAGGGCGCGCGGACGTTGCCAGAGGCGCAGCGAGCAAGGCGAGCAAGCCTCTGGAAGCCGGATCACAATCAACTTCGCCCGGCAGGGCGAACGATGAAGCGAACACGCAGCCTCGATGCGCAACCCACAGTCACCTGCCGACTCGTCCGCCCTCCGGGCGGCCGCTGTCATCTCGCTTTCCAGGGGCTTGCTCGCGTCGCTCGCCGCGCCCCTGGCAACATTCGTGCGCCCTTCGGGCGTTGACATCGATCAAGTCAGCACATCGATCATCACGCTCGCCAAATGACGCACTGCTTGTCCCGCTACCGCGTTCCCTCGCCAGCCTTGTCCACGCGCCAGTACGGGTCAGCAATCAGCGGCGCAACAAGCCCGGTCCACCCCGTCTGGTGCGAGGCACCCAGTCCTCGCCCCGTGTCGCCGTGGAAGTACTCATGGAACAGGACGAGGTCTTTCCAGTTTGGGTCGTTGGCGTAGAGCAGTTCAACGCCGTGGCACGGCCGCATGCCGGTGGTCGGGTTGGCGAGGAAAATCGAGACGAGCCGCTCGCGGAGTTCGTCGGCGACCTTGTCGAGCGTGACCATGTTGCCCGAGCCGGTGGGGCATTCGACGGTGAAACTGTCGCCGTAGAAGCGGTGGTAGCGCTCCAGCGCTTCGACGAGGAGGTAGTTCAGGGGGAACCAGATGGGCCCGCGCCAGTTGGAGTTGCCGCCGAAGAGCCAGGTGTCGCTCTCGCCTGGGGTGTAGGCGACCTTGTGCTCGCGGCCCTCGGGGCCGTCCTTGAAGACGTACGGGTTCTCAAGGTGGAAACGGCTGACGGAGCGCACGCCGTGCTTGGAGAAGAATTCTGTTTCATCCAGCACGTAGCGGAGCACCTTGCGGAGTCGGTCCCGGTTGGTGAGCGCGAGCAGGCGGCGCGGCTTCCCGCGGTGGGCCTTTTCCTTGTAACCGGTGTAGTCACCGAGTTCCGGCCTATTCCGCAGGAACCACTCGGCCCGCTTGCTGAAGCCGGGCAGGGCGTCGATGGTCTCCTGCTCCAGCGTCTCGACGGCCATGATGGGCATAATGCCCACCAGCGAGCGCACCCGCAGCGGGGTGGATTGCCCGTTGACGCGCAGTTGGTCGTAGTAAAACCCGTCGACCACGTCCCACAGCCCGGTGCCGCCGAAGGTGTTGATGGCGTCGGCGATGTGGATGAAGTGTTCGAAGAACTTGCTGGCGATGTCCTCGTAGGCGGGGCGCGTCTTGGCGAGTTCGAGGGCCATCGCCAGCATGGTGCCGCAGTAGAAGGCGATCCACGCGGTGCCGTCCGCCTGTTCCAGATGCCCGCCGGTGGGGAGCGGGGCGGAGCGGTCGAACACGCCGATGTTGTCCAAGCCGAGGAAGCCGCCGGCGAAGATGTTCTTGCCCTCGGGGTCCTTGCGGTTGACCCACCAGGTGAAGTTGATCATCAACTTCTGGAAGGCCCGCTCAAGAAAATCGAGGTCGCGCTGCCCGGGGGCCGCCGTGATCTTGTAGACGCGCCAGCAGGCCCACGCGTGGACCGGCGGGTTGACATCGCCGAAGGCGAACTCGTACGCCGGCAACTGACCGTTGGGGTGCATGTACCACTCGCGCAGGAACAGCAGCAGTTGGTCTTTGGCGAACTTCGGGTCGATCTGCGCGAACGCGATCATGTGGAACGCCAGATCCCACGCGGCGTACCACGGGTACTCCCACTTGTCGGGCATCGAGATCACGTCCCGGTTGAACAGGTGCGGCCAGTCCCGGTTCCTCCCGTTCTGGCGCTGCGCGGGGGGCGGCGGCTGGTTCGTGTCACCCGCCAGCCACTCCTCCACCACGTAGTAGTAGAACTGCTTGCTCCACAGCATCCCCGCGTACGCCTGACGCGCCACCAGGGCCCGGTCCGCCGGCGTGCTCCGCGGCAGCATGTTGGCGTAGAACTGGTCCGCCTCGGCGCACCGGCGTTCGAACGACGCGTCGAACCCGCCGAGGGGCTGTGCGCCGGCTGGTTCTTCGGCGCACAGCCGCATCCGCAGCGTCACGCTCTTGCCCGCCGGGATTCGGAGACGGAACCACGCCGCGGCCTTGGTGCCGATCATCGCGGGGTTCACCGCGTCCACTCTGTCCTCGACGACGCGCCGATGGAACGCGTCCTTGGTGAAGCGGCTGGCGCTGGGGGCACCGTACAGCCGCTCCATATTGGTTTCGTTCTCGGTGAAGAGCAGTTCCGCTGGCGCACCCGAAGAGGCCGCATCAACAGACCACACCATCCGCCCCAGCGTCGGATGGTCGGCGAGCACCGAGCCGTCGTCCCGCCGCGACAGCCGGGGCTTCTCGCTCACCTGTTCCATCGTCTTGCCCCACGACCACGTGTTGCGGAACCACAGCGTGGGGAGCACATGAACGTCGGCGTCGGGCGTTCCACCTTTCGACCGGTTGCTGATCGTCACCCGGATCAGCAGATCGTCCTGACCCTCCTTGGCGTACTCGGCCTGCACATCGAACGAGCCCTCGCCGTTGGAATCGAAGACGCCCGCGTCGGCCAGTTCGAACTCCCCCTGGTCGCGCGTCCGCGAGCGGTTCTCGCCCACCAGCGCCGCGTAGGGGTACGCGCTGCGCGGATACTTGTAGAGCGCCTTCATGTACGAGTGCGTCGGCGTCGAATCGAGGTAGTAGTAGTTTTCCTTGCAGTCCTCGCCGTGGTTGCCCTCTGGGCCGGTCAGACCGAACAGCCGCTCCTTCAGGATCGGGTCCTTCCCGTTCCACAGCGCGAGCGCGAAGCACAGGCGGCACTCGCGGTCGGTGATCCCCAGCAAGCCATCCTCACCCCACCGGTACGCCCGGCTCCGCGCGTGGTCGTGCGGGAAGTAGCCCCAGCAGTTCCCGTCGGCGGAGTAATCCTCCCTCACTGTCCCCCACTGCCGCTCAGACAGATAAGGCCCCCACCGCTTCCAGTTCGCCTTCCGCTCGGCGTCGTCCCGCAGACGCTGCGACTCCGGGTCGTCGTAGTGCACCGGCCCGAGCGTCGCGCTCGGCGGTTTCACCGTCTGGGAAGGCGTCGATGAGGCGGGTGTGGCGGGGTCCGGCATCCGGGCATTCTCGCAGGGATGGCGGGATGTGCAACGTACCCCCTGGTGCTATGAACGGACGCCCTCCACCCACCCACCCCCAAGCACCACATCCCCCTCATACAAAACCACCGCCTGCCCCGGCGCCACCGCCGACTGCGGCACATCAAACCGCACCTCGAACCGCCCCATCCGCCCCGACGGCGTCACCACGCCCGCGTCCGCCTCGGGGAGAAGCCGCACCCGCCCCGGCACCGCAGGCGTGTTGTAGCGGTACTTCACCTCAATACCCGTCCACGCCGCGAAGCGGTCGCGCTGGTGGTCCTCGATCAGCCAGTTCGCCTCGCCGACGGTGCAGCCGCTCGACAAAAGCAGTTCCTTGGTTCCCACCGTCACCGTGTTGGTGGCCGGGTCTCGTCCCACCACATACACCGGGTGCCCCAGCGAGAGCGACAGCCCGCGGCGCTGGCCGATGGTGAATTGGTGCTGCCCGCCGTGCCGGCCGACCACCGAGCCCGTCGCGGCGTCGACCAAAGCCCCATCGCGTGCCTGTTCCGGCCGCCGCCGCTCGACCAGCCCCGCGTAATCGTTGTCCGGCACAAAGCAGATTTCCTGCGAATCCGGCTTGTCAAACGTCGGCAGCCCAAACTTCTGGGCCATTTCGCGCACGGCGGGCTTCTCGTACCCCCCGATGGGGAGCAGCATGTGCGACAGTTGCGCGCGCGGAACCCCGAACAAGACGTACGACTGGTCTTTGGAGCGGTCGAGGCCGCGGAGCAGCGCGGGGCAGTGGGGCTTGGGCAGTGGGCAGTCGTCCAGATCGGCTCCCCCCGACTGCCCACTGCCCATTGCCCACTGCCCCCCCATCCCCACCCTCGCGTAGTGCCCGCTCGCCACGAAATCCGCATCGATCTGCCGGGCATACTCGTGCAACTTCCCGAACTTCAGCCAGTCGTTGCACCGCACGCACGGGTTCGGCGTCCGCCCCTGTGCGTACTCATCCACGAAGTAATCGATGATCCGACCGAAGTCCTTCTTGAAGTTCACCACGTAGAACGGGATCCCCAGTTCCGCCGCCACCAGCCGCGCGTCCGCGGCATCGTTGATTGAGCAGCACCCCTGATGCCCGATCTTCAGCGGCCGCCCGGCGTTCCCGGGATCATCAATGGGACACGCACCCGTACCCTCCGCCGCCTGCAACTGGTCAAGCGTTTCACCGGGCGAACCCAGCCGCATGAACACCCCGACACACTCGTACTCCGCGCGCACCAGCAGCGCCGCGGCGACGGACGAATCCACGCCGCCCGACATCGCGACGAGCACTTTGGGCTTGCCGGTGGGCATGGGGGATCGTAGGGCTGAACGAGAGACGTTCACCTCGTCTCCGCTGCGAATCCTCACGCATGCCGAAGCCGTAGAATCGAAGCCCCACCCCTAGGAACCCCGCATGGCTCTGTTCTCTCGTAAAGCACCCAAGCCCGTGGCCGTCGCACCTTCGGCGTTGTCCCGCTCGGGTCCGTCGTCTGCCGGCGGCGATGAACAGCGCATCCAGGACATCGGGCGCGAGATGCTCACGCTCGCCCGCGGCAACAAGACCGGCCTCCTCAGCGCCAAGTTCTGGTCCGACAAACTCATGGACTGGTCCATGAAGGACCAGAACTTCAAGGTGCAGTTGTTCCGCTTCGTGGATTGCTTCCCCGCCCTCAAGACGCCCGACGCGGTCTACGAGCACCTCAGCGATTACCTCTCACAGCCGGGCGTGACGCTGCCGCCGGGGATGGGGCTGGGCATGTCCGCCGGCGGGCTCGCCAAAGGGCTGATGACTTCGACGATCTCGTCGCAGATCAAGGGGATGGCGTCGAAGTTCATCGCCGGGACCGACGCGGCGAGTGCCCTGCCGCAACTGAAGCAACTGTGGAAAGACGGCATCGCCTTCAGCGTGGACCTGCTGGGCGAAGCGTGTGTCAGCGACGCCGAGGCCTCGGCGTACCAGAAGAAGTACCTCGATCTCGTGGGCAACCTCCCCGACGCCGTGGCGGGCTGGGCCGTCAATGACCGACTGGAAAAAGACCACCTCGGCACGGTCCCGCGCGTCAACGTGTCCATCAAGGTGTCGTCGCTCTCGGCCCGCGTGAACCCCATCGAGACCGAGGGCTCCATCCGCGACCTGATGACGCGGCTGAAACCGATCCTCGAACTCGCGAAGCAACGCGGGGTTTTCGTCAACTTCGATATGGAGCAGTACGCCCTCAAAGACCTCAACATCGAACTCTTCCAGCGCTGCTGCGAAGCCATTGATTTCCAGGCCGGGCTTGCCATGCAGGCCTATCTCAAGAGCGGCGAGGAAGACGCACGGCGGATCTGCGAATGGGCCAAGCGGACCGGGCGCGTGGTCACGGTGCGCCTCGTGAAAGGCGCGTACTGGGATTACGAGACCATCCACGCCGAGATGATGGGCTGGCCCTGCCCGGTGTGGGGAACGAAGCCCGAAACCGACGCGTGCTTCGAGCGGATGACGGAGATCTTCCTCGACGCCGCCCCCCGGAAGGCCGGTGATGCTGGTGTGAAGTTGGCCCTGGGCTCGCACAACGTGCGCTCCATCGCCGCCGCCCTCGCCGGGCTGGATCGTCGCGGCCTGCCCCGCAGCGCCATCGAACTCCAGATGCTCCACGGCATGGCCGACCAACTCAAATCCGCCGCGGCGGAGATGGGCCTGCGCGTCCGCGAGTACATCCCCGTGGGCGAGATGATCCCCGGCATGGCGTACCTCGTGCGCCGCCTGCTGGAGAACACGAGCAACGAATCGTGGCTGAAAGCGGGGTTCCTGGATAATGCGGATGAGGGGATGCTGCTGCGTTCGCCCCATGAGAAGGCATCGAGGCATCAAGGCATCGAGGCATCAAGTGGGACCTCCAAGCCCGATCTCTACGAAATCGCCGCCGAGCGCCACGCGCTCAGCCCTGCGGTCAAGGGCGTGGGCGATGGACGCGGGTTCGTGAACGAGCCGTTCCGGGATTTTTCGAAGCGCGAGGTGCGGGAGGCGTTCTCGCGGGCGGTGACGCAGGTCCGCACACCGCGGGAGACCCTTGATGGAGATGAGGCCCAGGCTCGGTCTCACGTCGCGACCGCCCATCGCGCTTACCCTGCATGGCGTGATGCGCCCGCACGTCTACGCGCCGCAGTTCTCACTCGCGCGGCCGCCATCATGCGGGAACGCCGCGATGAACTGTCCGCGATCATGATCAAGGAAGCGGGCAAGACGTGGCGCGAGGCCGACGCCGACACCTGCGAAGCCATCGACTTCTGCGAGTATTACGCCCGAATGGCGGTGCCGCTTTTCGAGCGCGCCCGCATCGGTAAGTTCATCGGCGAACTGGATGAACAGTGGTACCAGCCGCGAGGCGTTGCGGCCGTCATCGCGCCGTGGAACTTCCCCCTCGCCATCTGCTGCGGCATGACCGCCGCCGCGCTTGTCACCGGCAACACGGTCGTCATCAAGCCCGCCGAGCAGACACCGGTAATCGCCGAACTTCTGCTGCGATTCTTTCGGATCGCAATGAAAGACGTGGGGATCGACCCTTTGGACGCGACAGGCTTCGTCTCGATCTGCCCCGGCCCCGGCGAAACCGTCGGTGCCGCCCTCGTCCGCGACCCCCGTGTCGCCCTCATCGCCTTCACCGGCAGCAAGGCTGTGGGCCTCGACATCATCAAGGCCGCGGGTCTCACCCCCGACGAGCAACCCTTCGTCAAGAAGGTCATCTGCGAGATGGGCGGCAAGAACGCCCTCATCATCGATGAATCCGCCGACCTTGATGAAGCCGTGCTGGGCGTCCGCCACTCCGCCTTCGGCTTCCAGGGTCAAAAATGTTCGGCGTGCTCGCGCGTCATCGTCGTCGATCCGTCGGATTCCGGTGAGGCCCACGACCACTTCGTTGAGCGCCTCGTCGAGGCCACCCGCGCCCTGGTCATCGACGACCCCGCCAAGCCCGGCACCGACATCGGCCCCGTCATCGATGCCGACTCGAAGAAGAAGATCCTCCACTACATCGAACGCGGCAAGGCCCAATGCACCCTCGCCCTCGGCATGCAGGTTCCCGAAGGCCTCGAAGCCGCCACCGGCCGCGCCTACGTCGGCCCCCACATCTTCACAAACGTCAAGCCCGAGCACGACATCGCCAAAGAAGAGATCTTCGGCCCCGTCCTCGCCGTCATCCGTGCCAGGTCCTTCGACGAGGCGTTGGCCATCGCCAACAACTCCCCCTACAAACTCACCGGCGGCGTATTCAGCCGCAAGCCGGCCAACCTTGAGAAGGCCAAACGCGAGTTCCGCGTCGGCAACCTCTACCTCAACCGAGGCATCACCGGCGCCCTCGTCGCCCGCCAGCCCTTCGGCGGCTTCGGCATGTCCGGCGTCGGCAGCAAGGCCGGCGGCATGGACTACCTCCTCCAGTTTGTCGAACCCCGTGCATCATGCGAGAACACGCTACGGCGCGGCTTCGCGCCGGAACTCTGATTCTCACCGCGGAGGCGCGGAGTTCGCGAAGAGGAGAAGCGGGATTGATCAGAAAAGGCGCGGAGCAAAGCTCATTTCCCACTCCGCGTTCTCCGCGTCTCCGCGGTGAACTGCCCCCCAAACGCAAACACCCCCGCCAGAGCAGGGGTGCGTTCGCGATGCGAAGTACGGGCGGAAGGAGTCGAACCCTCAACCTCCTGATCCGTAGTCAGGTGCTCTATCCAATTGAGCTACGCCCGCAACAAGATGTCCTCGCCGTCAGGATTTCGTCAGGGTCAAAGACCCCGCCCTCGGGCGAGCCGAACAGGGTAGCAAGGATGGCCCGCACGGGCAAGGTGCTCCACCACGCAAATCACCGCTTGATTTCCGCCCCGAACCCCCCCATACTCCCTCCCCCCATTCCCCGGCGTCCGCCGACGGAATCCACATCCCAACTTGGCTCGGTCACGGTCCACGGATCGCCCGGGCACAGACCTGAAGAAGGCACTATTCCATGGCTCACTCACTGTCCGCTCAGAAGCGTGTCCGCCAGAACGCCGCCGCCAAGGCCCGCAACCGCTGGCGCCTCGGCACCCTCCGCGACGCGCTGAAGACGCTCGAAGACAAGTTCCTCCACGCCGACGCCGCCGGCGCGAAGACCGCCTTCGCCGCCGCGTGCCAGTTGCTGGACAAGACCGCGAGCAAGGGCGTGATCCACAAGAACACCGCCGCCCGCAAGAAGAGCCGTCTCTCGGCCCGCCTGAAGGCGCTGGCGAAGGCCCCGGCCGCGGCCCCCACGAAGAAGAAGTAATCCCGCGCCGGGCCGCAACGCTTCGGCCGCGAATCGGATGAATCCTGCAACGCTGTGCTCGCTCACCCGCAAGGTGAGCGAGTTTTTTTTGCACCAACCGCCAGCCCCTAGCGCCCGCTGGCTTTCCGCACCGCCCGCATCCCCTCGACGCCGTTGTACGTCACCAGCAGCGCCCCCGCCGCGGCGCGGTCGGCGAAGAGTTCGATGATCACCGATTCCTCGCCCGGCCAGGGGTAGGCGAAGATGATGTCGAAATCATCAATGCCCAGGCCCATCTCGGCGTGCGCGTCCATGCCGCCCGTTACCAGCCACACGATCTCGTCGGTCGAATCCACGTGCGCCTCGGCGTCGTCGGGTACGAAAGACCCCAAGAAAAACCGGGCGTTCGGGGCCTTCATCCGGCGCGCCAGGTCGCGCGACACTTCGACCAGCCCCTGATCGATCTCGATCCCCACGGCGTCGAACCCCAGCATCGACGCCGCGATGGTCACGCCGCCGACGCCCGAGCCCCACTCGCACAGCGCGTTGCCCGCCCCGAGCGAACGCTCCTTGATGGCCATGAGCGCTCGGGCGGTGAGTGCGAAATCCGAGGGGACAAACCCGGGGACCGGTTCGTTCGTCGTCCGCTCGATGAAATCATCCGACGCGCGATCGGCCTCGCTGACCAGCTCCGCGAGCCTGGGCGTGAGCGGCGGGAGCGGGTCGAGGTCAACGGGGGTAAGTCGTGGTCGTTTTCGCATGAGATTCCGCGCTGCTTGTTCCCGGCTTACGCCGACACGCCGAAGAAACGCTCGGTGTTCGCGTTCAGGTGTCGTTCCATTTCTTCGAACTTCACTCCATGCACCGCCGCCAGTGCCGCGGCCACGTGCGTCACCAAGGCCGGCTCGTTCGGTCGTTTCGACCGGTGCGGCTCGGGTGAAAGGAACGGCGCGTCGGTCTCGACCATCACCCTGTCCAGCGGGACCATCTTTGCAGCCTCGCGCACGCCTTCGGCGTTCTTGTAGGTCAACACGCCTGTGAAACTGACGCACGCCCCGAAATCCAGCAGCAGCCGCATGTCCGCGGGCCCGCCGGTGAAGCAGTGGAACACCATCCGCGCCGGGTCGAATTTGGCGCGTTCCAGCACCGGGATCAACTCATCGAACGCCTCGCGGCAGTGGAGCACGATGGGCTTTGACAGCCCTTCCGCCGCCAGGCTTTCGATCACCCGCAACTGCTCGTCGAGAACGTTCAATTGCACGTCCTTCGGCGGCTTGTCGTAGTGCTTGTCCAACCCCAGTTCGCCCCACGCCACGCACTTGGGGTCGCTCCCGACCTCGCGGAGCGCTTCCCAGCGGTGGGGCGCTTTGTCGCTATAGAGGGGGTGAACCCCGGCCGAACACCAAACGTTGTCTTGGGCACGCGCGATCCGCAACGCCTCGAAACAGTCCACGGTGGTTGTCGAGATGGTGATGCACCCGCGCACCCCAACCGCCGCGGCGTCGGCCAGAACGCGGTCGATCTTCCCGTGATAATCGGGAAATGTCAGGTGGCAGTGGGTATCGATCATCCGGTCCTACTCTAACGGTTCGGATGTAGTCGATCTGACTTTCCGAATTCGCCCGGTTTCAACCCGTTTCCCTTCCCACACCCGAGCGCCGAACTCGGGAGGGCGAACAATTCCCGAGCAACCATGAACCACCACACCAGCCCCTTCAAGCGTTCACTTTCCGTCCTCGCCCTCATCGCCTCTTGCGGCGGGATGGCGCTCACCGCCGTCGCCGGCGAAACCGCCCCAACCACAACGACGGCCGCAGCGGCCCCGGCGAACAAAGTCGAATCCGAGCGCTGGTACGTCCTGCAACTCGACGGCGCCAAGGCGGGCTCGCTGCGCGACAGCGTCTCGACCACCCCCGAGGGCAACCGCGCTACCACGCAGGAGATCGTCTTCAACCTCTCCCGCGCCGGCACCAAGATCGAGGTGACGATGAAGACCGGCTTCGTCGAGACCGCGCAGGGCAAGCCCGTCTCGATGAGCCTCGACCAGAACCTGGGCCTGATGCACATCCAGACCGATTTCGAGTTCACCGACGACGGCGTTCTCGAGAAGACGCGGCAGGGCGACGTGGTCCGGAGCATCAAGCACCCCAAGATCGAGGGCGACTGGCTCACCCCGTCGGCGATCGATAAGTTGGTGCAGGCCAAACTCAAGGGCGGGGAGAAGAGTTTCGCGTACCGCACAGTTTCGCCCACCAGCGGGGCCAAGGCCTTCGATACCAAGGTGAAGGTGATTGAAACCGGCACCGCCGAAGCGATGGGCAAACTCGTCCCCGCGACCAAGTGGGAGACCGAAGCCAGCGTGATGCCGGGCACGACGAACACCGAGTGGGTCACGGCGGAGGGCCGGCCGGTTCGCTCCGAGGTCGAGATCGCCGGGATGAAACTGCTGATGCTGCTGAGCGACAAGGAAGTCGCGACCAGCGCCTTCACGGCACCCGAGGCGATGGCCCAGACTTCCGTGGTGCCCACCGGCGTGTTCAAGGTCCCCGCCCGTGCCGCGAAGGACGCCATCTACACCGTCGGGCGCGGCGACAATCTCCCCATGACCGGATGGCCCCTGGGCGGCCTCCAGCGCGCCACCGACCAACGGAACGGGGACTACCTCGTCAAGGTCGATCTGTCGTGGCCGGTCCCGATGTTCGCGCTGAAGGACCCCGAGACGTATCTCGCCTCAACCACCGCCTGCAACGCCGAGGACCCTGAGATCGTCGCCTTTGCGAACAAGGCGATCGAGGGCATGGGCGACAACAACTTCGAGCGGGCCAAGCGGATCCGCATCGCGGTGAACAAGCACATCCAGAAGAAGAGCCTGGACGTCGGCTTTGGCACCGCGTCGGAGGTGATCCGCACGAAGCAGGGCGACTGCACCGAGCACGCCGTGCTGCTGGCCGCGGCCCTCCGGGCCGTGAAGATCCCCAGCCGCGTCATCAGCGGGGTGATCTACTGCGAGGAGTTCGAGGGCATGCGGAACGTGTTCGTCTACCACATGTGGACGCAGGCGTTCGTGCAGCGCGGCACCGAGAACAACTGGATCGACCTCGACGCGACCCTGCCGGGCGAGGGTTACTTCGACGCCGGCCACATCGGCCTCACGGCGAGCAACCTGAGCGATGACGAGACACTCAACACGATGGTGGGCCTGTCGGAGATCATCGGCAAACTGCGGATCAATGTCGAACTGGTTGAGTAGTCGGTCCGGGCCGGGCATGCGAGACGAACCACGCGGGGCACGCTCACGGGCGTGCCCCTCTTTGTTTCGGCCTAGATCGCCAAGGCTCGCGACCGGTCGCATCCGGCCGCCGTCCGTTTCGGATGAGTTTCGACTTTCATCGTTCCGGTCCGTCCGTGCAACCGCCACGCGATCATTCGTCCGAGAATGCTGTGCGGGACACGCACAACCCGCACCACCGGCCTCAAACGGCCCTAGGAAGCCCGTTCCGCGCTGGCACGGCTTTCAAACCTATTGGAGATTCCTTTGGTCGCACTCGGGCGCTCGCACGGGGCCGCCCGGGCCCGACATCCGCCCGCTTCGCGTCACCCGGCAAAGGAGCCTGAGAACGTGAACGCCCGTAAGGAGGAGTCAACCATGCCGCTCACTCAATCCGACCGGAGCAAAGCAGCTCGTACACTCTTGGCCGCCACCCTTGCCATTCTCGGCTGTGCCGGGAGCGCCGGTGCCGGGATGATCTATATCAACTCGGGGCAGGTGCAGGTCTCGTCGATCAACTCCACCGTAGCGCAGGCGAAGTACCGGCTCTCGAACACCAACTTCGACCAGTCGCTCGACCGCGGGACCGGCACGTCCGCCGGTAACTTCATCTCCGCCGGGCTGGGCAACAACGCGCAACTCTCGGCGCGTACCTACGAGTTTGCGCTCGAGAACCGTCCGGGCGAGGGCCTGGTCTTCACCATGACCGATCAGACCGGCCTCAGCGCGAGCACCCTGTCGTGGGGCACGTTTTCAACCGTCAACGCTGGCACGAGCGTCGCCACCATCAACGGCGTCGCCGCACCGACCGCCTTCAACTCCTTGCGGTTTGAGGCCTCTTCAACCCGCGCGGGGTCTTCACTTGGGTTCAGCGGCATGACCTTCACCAGCCCGACCCTGTCGCTCGCCGACGGCGCATTCGCCTCCGCAACGATTAGCCCCAGCAGCGGCGGCCCGGGCGAGGCGAACGGCTTCTACTCGCAGCGCCTCGTCGGCGATACCAACCTCGCGCTGCACGCCTGGACCTTCCGAGGCCTCGTCACCGCCTCACGCGATTCCACCGCCAGCGGCGATGAGACCGTGAAGTTCACCGTGTCGGTGCAGGACGTCACCGTGACCGCGGTCCCCACTGCGGGCACGGCGGGTCTCTCGGGCGTCGTCGGCTTGGTCGCGATGAGGCGCCCGCGCAGAAACTGACCAGCGCAATGAAAGAGCGACGCGAAGCCGCCGACCACTCAGGGGCAGGCCACGCCGAAGTTTCCGAGCAGCGCGGTGAGGTCGTTCATGTTCACAACGCCGTCGCGGGTGATGTCGCCGCGGGTGCCATCAAGAACGGGCTGACCGAAGTTGCCCAGAACTTCGACCAGATCGATGGTGTTGACGGCACGATCGCCGTTGGTATCGCCGCGGCAGGTGGGGGGCTGCGGCGTCACGCGGAACTGCTGGATCACGGTCGGGTTCAAGGCGGCGATGGCGGCGGGGTTGGCCTGCACGGTCGCGGCGGGGTAATACGGCACGCCGTAGGTCGTGATCGTGAGCGCCTGCGTCGCGGCGTCGATATCGAACTCGGTCCAGCCGTAGGAATTGGTCGCGGTCGAGGTGCCGACGATCTGGGTCGAGAGGATGCCCGAGCCCTGAAGGCCGACGGGGTCATAGCCCAGCGGCGAGAGCAGCCCATTGGTCAGTGCCTGAATATAGGCTTCCTGCTGAAGCGCGGGAAAGCCGAGGTAGGTCGTCACCGGGACGGTGCCGGGCAGACCGAGGCTGAACGCGGCGAAAGCGACGGTGGGCCCGAAGGGCGCGTCGTATGACACCGAGCCGGTCGAGATCTCGAAAGCGGGGACCTTGACCTTGGGGAAGCCGGGGCCGTTCTCGTAGGTAAGGTTGTTCACCAGCGTGCCGTGGATGTCCGCCGTCACGAACACCACGTTGGTGATGTCGTTCTGGTAAATGAACTTGAGCAGCGCGGAGCGCTCGGCGGCGTAGCCCTCGTAGCGGTCGCTGGCAGCGAACACGCCGAAGTTCTGGATGGGCTCGGGCACCATCAGGAACTTCCACTTCACACCCGCGGCCTGAGCGGCCAGCAGATCAGAGAAGACGTCCTGCAACTGCGCCTGGCCCAGCATGGTGCGGGCGGGGTTGAAAGCCCCGACCAGGAACGCGAGCACGCTGTTCTGATCGAGCGGGTTCGCGTCGGGCAGTTCGGTGTCACGGAAACTGCGGGCGTCGGTGATGATGACCGCGGCGTCCTGGCCGTAGGTGCGGGAGCGGTACAACTTGGCCTTGCCCGCAGTGCGAGGGTCGCCGGTGGCGCCGTAGACCTCGGCGTTGATGGGGTGATACTCCTGGAACACCTGCACACCGTTCTGGAAGAAGGCGGTCTCGTTGATGTAGTTGCCGGGGTAGGCGGCGAAGCGGGGATCGCTGGACGGGGCCGCGCCGCCGGCGAAATCGTTCGTCACCTCGTGGTCATCGATCATCGCCAGCATGGCGGCCGAAGCGCGGGCGGCGGGCAGCGAGTTCAGCCCGGCACGCTCGGTCATCACCTCGTTGTGCTTCAGCCGGAAATCACCGACCGTGGTGCTATCGAACGGCACGGCGGGAGAGTTCACGTCGCCGTAGATCGTGTCGCCCAGCGCCACCCACAGGTCCAGATTGCGTGAAGGAACGTTCTTCACGGCGGGGAAGGGGATCATCTCGCCGCGCCAGTCACCGGTCACGCCCATGCGGAAACCGTTGACACCGGAGGACGGGACGGTGCGGAAGGTGCCCGCGGAGGTGTTGCCCGCGGCGTCCGTGGCGCGGTAGTAATAGCGGGCGCCGGGGGTCAGGGAACCAAAGGTGACCTTCCCGGGCACCAGCACATCGGCAATCGCAACCGCCTGAGAGCCCACGATGTTCGTGAAGCCGCTGTCGGTGGCCAGCGTGAAAGTCAACGAGCCGGTCACGCCCGCGCGGGCCCACAGGACGACCGAGGTGTTGGTGGCATCACCCGCGGCGACACCGTTCGGCAGCGGGCTGGCCACGGCCCCCCCGATCGCAGACCCGCAGAACGCGAGCAAGGCCGAAGCGCCAGCCAGAACGCACGAAACGGACGAGGAACGAAGGGCGCAGCGCATCGGGATCTCCTTGTTGGGGTCATGCAGCCGCACGCGCCGATCACCCGGCACCGGAACGGCAGATGCAAAGTACGACGTCTGTGTTCAGACTCGGCCCGGAGACGGTGAAGATACGGTCAAGGATCGCCCGCGGGCCGAAAAGGGTTAGCGCCCCTTGCCCCGCTTGCCCGAGACCGTTCCCGGCGCCCCGGGCCGCTTCTGCGGACGAGCGGGCTTGCCGCTCTCATCAAGGTCGGAGCGCTTCACCTTGGCACCACCCGCCGCGGGCTTGGCTTCTTTGAGCGTCTTGATCTGGTCGCGCAGGGCGGCGGCTTTCTCGAACTCCAGCCCCTGGGCCGCTTCGAGCATCTCGTCGTTGAGTTGGCTGAGAAGTTCGTCGGTGGTGAACTCCGGTTCACTCGCCTTGAACGCCGCGCGGGCGGTCTGGCGGGCCTTCAATTCGGATTCGATGCCACGCCGGATGGCCTTGCGGATGGTCTCGGGGGTGATGTTGTGTTCCGTGTTGTACGCCCGCTGCTTGGCGCGGCGCCGGTCGGTCTCGCCGATGGCGGTGCTCATGGCGGGGGTCATTTTGTCGGCGTAGAGGATCACCTTGCCGTCGACGTTGCGTGCTGCGCGCCCGATCGTCTGGATCAGGCTGGTCGGGCTGCGGAGGAATCCTTCCTTGTCGGCGTCGAGAATGCACACCAGCGAAACCTCCGGCAGGTCCAGCCCCTCGCGCAGCAGGTTGACGCCCACCAGCACATCAAACTCGCCCTCGCGCAACCCCCGCAAGATCTCCAAACGATCCAGCGTCTCGATGTCGGAGTGGAGGTACCGCACCTTGACGCCGTGCTCGTCGAGGTAACTCGTGAGTTGCTCGCACAGCCGCTTGGTCAGAGCCGTGATGAGGACGCGCTCCTTGCGTTCGATCCGCAGTTTGCACTCCACCAGCAGGTCCGGCACCTGCCCCTCCGCCGGGCGCACGATCACCTCCGGATCAAGCAGCCCCGTCGGGCGGATCACCTGCTCGGACACCTCGCCCTTCACGCGCTCCAGTTCATACGGCCCCGGTGTCGCGCTCACAAAGACCACCCGCGGCACACTCGCCTCGAACTCCTCGAATTTCAGCGGCCGGTTGTCCAGCGCGCTGGGCAGACGGAACCCGTGGTCCACCAGCACCTTCTTGCGCTGCTGGTCGCCGTTGTACATCGCCCGCACCTGCGGCATCGTGACGTGGCTCTCGTCGATGAACATGAGCCAGTCGCCGGCGCCCGTCGAGTTCGGCACCCCCGACCTGTTCTCCGGCAGAGCCGGCCAGTTGCTCGACGCGATGCGGAAATAGTCCAGCAGCGTGCTCGGCTTCTCGCCCGGCTTGCGCCCGTCGAAGAACCGGGAATAGTTCTCGATCCCGTTGCAGAAGCCCACCTCTTCGATCATCTCAAGGTCGTACTTCGTCCGCCCCAGCAGCCGCTGTGCCTCTAGAAGTTTCCCCTCCTGCCTGAACAGCGTCACCTGACGGTCCAGTTCCTCGCGGATGTCGGCGAGCACACGCTGCAACGAATCCTCGGGCATCACGTAGTGCACCGCCGGGAAGACGAAGAACATCGTCTCTTCCGCCAGCACCTCGCCGCTGAGCGGGTTGATGAGCGCCAAACTCTCGATGTCGTCCCCGAAAAGTTCCACCCGCACGGCGTACTGCTCGTACGCGGGCCACACCTCGATGACGTCGCCGCGGGCGCGGAACGTGCCGCGCTTGAAGTCCACCTCCGCACGCTTGTACTGCATGGCGCTGAGCGCCAGCATGAAGTGCCGCCGGTCGAGCGCCGCCCCCTTGGCGAGCGTGTAGACCCGGTCCTGGTACGCCTCGGGGTTGCCCAGGCCGAAGATGCACGACACGCTGGACACCACGATCGCGTCGGGCCGCCCGAGCACGCTGCTGGTCGCCGCGAGGCGCAGCCGGTCGAGGTCGTCGTTCCGCGACGAGTCTTTCTCGATGTAGATGTCCCGCGCTGGGATGTACGCCTCGGGCTGGTAGTAGTCGTAGTACGACACGAAGTACGACACGGCGTTGTTGGGGAAGAGTTCCTTCATCTCCTCGTACAACTGGGCCGCGAGCGTCTTGTTGTGGCTGAGGATCAGCGTGGGCCGCTGCATCTTCTCGATGACGCACGCCATGGTGAAGGTCTTGCCCGTGCCGGTCGCGCCCAGCAGGCAGGTCGCGTCGGCCCCCGAGCGCAGCCGCGCCACGAGCGACTCAATCGCCTGCGGCTGGTCGCCGGTGGGCTTGTGCGGGCTGACGAGATGGAACCGCCCGTCGCGCATGGTCGGAACGCTAGGCGCGATGATCCCGTCCGAACCGTTCCGGGGGCGAGCGCAGGCTCGGGGACAGAGTCTCGAATGACGCCCAGGCCAGCGCCGACAAACCCTGATTCTGCCCCCGTGCTCGCGCACAGGGTTCGGATGGAGCCTTCGTCGTTCAGTTGCACGACTGCCCGAACGCCCCGAGGAAGATCGTCAGGTCGATCGTGTTCACGAAGCCGTCGTTGTTCAGATCGGGCGCGGCGCCGGGTGTCACCGTCGTGCCGAAGCCGCCCAGCAGGACCGTCAGGTCGCCCGTGTTCACACTGCCGTCGAGGTCGAAGTCGCCCGACAGGCGGTTGGACGTGAACGCCACCGGTGTGTAGCGAGTCTGACGGATCAGCGTCGTCCCGACCAGTTCCTGCGACACCAGCGTCAGGGTGTGCGCGCCAGCGGGAATGCTCGTCAACGTCCCGGTAAAGACCCCGCGGTCGAGGTTGAACGCCTGATTCGCCGGCGAGAGCGTCGGCAGCGGCGAACCAACGGGAAGATCGAGGAAGAAATACACCGTACCCGCGGTGAGGTCAGGGTTCTTCACCACGAACGTGGCATCCCCGAACGTGCAGTCGGCGGAGAAGGGATCAACATTCAGCGTGGGGGCCACGCGGTCCACATAGATGGCGTCGCGCCACTCGGAGTAGATCGGGCTGGTGCCGAGGGTGCGTTGGCGGAAGGCGATGACCGACAAGTAGTTCATGCCCTCAGTCAGCGTCGATGTGTCGATGACCTGCTGGTACAAACCGGTGCCGCCGCCGATGCGGGGGCTTCGGGCCGTCACGAAGTTCTCGTAGCCGCTGAACTCGCCAGTGGGCTCGGCAGCGGCGGTGCCGTTGGTGCCGACGTTGCTGCCGTAGAAGCCGCGGTTGAAGCGGTAAATCGCGTTGTCGTCGAGCGCCCCCTCCGTGGCGTCGGTCTGCGTCTGCAACTGCACCGTGAACGAGTTACCCGACACCACGTTCACCGGGTTGATACGCCGGCGCGAGGGAGGAACCGAGATGCCGTCGGGCGGCACCGTGCTCGTCAGGCCGCTGGAGATGGAGTACGTACCGGGGGGCGTGATCTGGGCGTAGATGACATAACCGCGGTTGTGCTCGACGCCGTTGGCGTTGCGGTTGCGCGGCACGCGGATGGTTACGTTCCCGCCCGCCGCGACGGTCACCGTGTCGAAGATGTCGTTGTTGGGATCAACGGTGGGGTCGGTGGCATTGCCGGTGAGTTCGACCAGCCGCGTGCCCGCTGGGTAGCGGGTCACAAAAGTCCGCTGGTCATACCCGTTGAGGTACGAATCGTTGGCGCAGCACACGATGTTGGTCAGGCCGCCCGCGTGACGCTCGAAGCAGATCACGTCCGCCTCCAACACCTTGACGTCCCACGCGCCGCGGCAGTAGCGGTTGTGCAGGCGAACCAGTTTGGTCAGCGTGTCGTTGTTCCCATCAAGATCGCGGTCCAGGCCCAGCGCCTCGGGGCTGCCCTCACGCGGCCAGAAGCCGCTCGTGCGTGTCAGGAAGCCTCGCGCGTTGTGGTACACCTCGGGCAGACCGGTCCGCATCAGCAGATACGCAAACTCGGGCCACGCCGCCCTGTCCGCCGCGGGCAGGCCGGGCAGGGACGAACCGTTGCCGTTCGAGCCGTTGTCGTGGCTCCAGATGTGGTTGACGCCGAGCGATCCGTTGTTGTCGAAATCGTCGGCGTTGTCGAGGTGGGTGCCCAGCAGCGTGTTCCAGGTGTAGGTTCCCCGCTGGGTTGTCATGTCGCGCAGGGCGCCAGCGCCGTTGAGGTCCAATGCGTCACGGTTGCCGAACGAGTACCCCGTCCGCAGGTTGCCCTTACGGATGTAGAAGTTCCAAACCTGGTCGTTGCCCGCGACGTTCTCGCCGAACGTGAACGGCGTCACCTTCGTCCCGTCGGGCGCGGTACGCCGCTGGTACAGCACGCTGTCGATGTACTGATCCCAGAAGAACGGCGGGATGTGCTTGCCAGCGTCCCAGCGGAATCCGTCCACCTTGTACACGTCCAGCATGTACTGCGTCCAGCGCATCAGCATCCCCGTGGCGTTCTCCATCACAGGGTCGCCCGCCGAAGGGTCGGAGGTGTTGAAAGGCTTGAACGAGAAGTTCTGAGCCGCGGTGTTGCTCGTGGGGAATCCGCAGCACGCCGCGCGGTTCACGCCCGGGTTGGCTACGTTCTGTGCCGTGAGCGCCTGGTCGGGGTACAGCGCCACGTTCGCCGGGTCGGGCTGGTTGTTCACAGAACCCGCGGGGATGTTCACGCCGCCCGGGGGCGGGGTGGCGCTCGCGGGGTGACGGATGTACTGGTTGTTGGATTCGTGCGCGATGTCGATCAGCCCGACAAGGTCGCCGTTCCACAGGTTGTAGTTCGCCCCGGATGGATTCTCCGACTGCTGCGACCCGTTGTGGAAGTCGCCCCAGTTGCTGCCCGTGTTCAGCGGTGCCGGCCCTGGTCCCATCCAGAAGCCGGGGTACCCGCCCTGGTTGTAAAACGACAAACTCCCGTTGCGACCGGAGTTGTGGTTCAGGATCGCATCGATATACACCTGCCCGCCCGCCCGTTGAAACTGGTCAACCATCGCCTTGAACTGCTCAGACGTGCCGTACAGCGTCTTGCTCGAAGGCGTGCCCAGATCGAAGCGGTCGAACACGTCGTAGCCGGGGCTGGTGGGGTCGGCGGCCTTCGAGACCGGCGGCAGCCACACACCCGTGTACCCCGCGATGAAGAAGTCCGGCATTCGGTACTCAATGGTCGTCCAAGGGGCCTCGAACCACTGGAGGATGACCGTGCTGGCCTGAGCCGACGCCGAGCGTTCGCTCAACAGCCCGCCCGCCAACGCCGCAAGGGCCAGAAGGCCGGCATGGGTGCGACGGGTACGGTGCGGAGCAGGCTGCATCTGGGTGGTCATGAATCTCTCTCTGGGTCGGGGGGTCGGGCAGTGATGTGCCGGGGTTGGGTCAAAGCAAACGTGCTCGGCGGGTTCCCACGGGCGTCCCCACCGTCTGGCTCGGATGAATCGTGCCACAAGAGGAGGAGGAAGTAAACCGTTTTACATGGCTTTTGTGCAACGTCCCACAAGTAGTCAGGCAACCCTGCTCGGTAAAGCGTTTTACTGCGTTCTTGGACGTCTTCAGTAGGCCCACCCCAAGACATTTCAGCCCGCCCATCTGCTGCAACCGAAGCGGGATTGGGCACAATCACTCAGGCCATTTTCACCCTCACCCCACCCGCCGGAGCCCCGATGTCCCATGCCGCTTTCCGTTTCCTGGCTCTAATCTCGATTGCCGCATCAGCCATGCTGCCGCAGCCGGCGGGTGCTCAGACGGGCGTGTCGCTGGCGCAGGGTGAATCGCCCGCTCCCGCCGCCACGCCAGCCCCGGCCGCACCCGCGCCCACCGGCCGCGCCGCGCTCCCCGCCTCCCCCACCGCTTGGACCAAGCACACCACCGAGCCCTACCGCGGCAAACAGGACGACATCTTCTTCATCAACCCCACCACCGGCTGGTACGTCAACGGCGGCGGCAAGGTCTTCAAGACCACCGACAGCGGCACCACCTGGACCAAGCAACTCGAAAAGCCCGGCACCTACTTCCGCTGCATCGCCTTCATGGATGAGAACAACGGCTTCGCCGGCAACATCGGCCCCGGCTACTTCCCCGGCGTCACCGACACCGTCCCCCTCTACCAAACCACCGACGGCGGCGCGAACTGGACCCCCGTCACCACCATCGAGGGAGAACCGATCGTCGGCCTCTGCGCGCTCGAAGTCGTGAAGGTCCCCTTCATCAACGCCGGCAACCTCGACCACAAGACCCGCATCGTCGGCGTCGGGCGCGTCGGCGGCCCCGTCGCGGGCATCGTCTCCGACGACCTGGGCAAAACGTGGCAACGCATGACCCTCCCCGAGTCCTGCGCCATGGCCTTCGATGTCCACTTCTTCGACGAAAAGCACGGCGTCGTCGCCGGGGCCTCCAGCGCCGATGTCGCTGAGTCCACGCCGCTGATCCTCACCACCAACGACGGCGGCAAGACCTGGACCGAGGCCTACCGCGGCACCCGCCCCTTCGAGCTCACCTGGAAAATCTCCTTCCCCACGAAACAGACCGGCTACGTCACCATCCAGTCCTACAACCCCGACAAGGCCGCCTCGCAGCGCTTCGTCGCCAAAACCACCGACGGCGGCAAGACCTGGTCCGAAATCCCGCTGGTGGACGACGCCGCCGTGCGCCAGTTCGGCATCGCATTCATCGACGAAAACCACGGCTGGATCGGCGCCATGCCCGGCGGCTTCGAGACCACCGACGGCGGGAAAACCTGGATGCGCGCCGAGTTCGGCAACGCCGTGAACAAGATCAGGGTGCTGAAAGACGGCGAGCGAACACTGCTGCACGCGGTGGGGGTGAACGTGCATTCGCTTGAGATCAAGCCGTGAAGGCGATCATTTCCGCATCGCCCGCCGTCGCATGATTTCCACCATTTGCAGTTCGATTTCGATGCGCGATCTTGTCGCACGCATCACCCACCACATCCACGCTCGGATCATCCATGTCGGCATCCAGACGGCGGTCCACTTCCCCGTGGCGGAAACGCGCAGCCGCGATCGGTCGGGCGTGATCCGCTCCACTTCGTACTTGCACACGTGCGGGAACCCCACCCGTACACCCCGGGTTGAAAGATCGCTCACGGCGTAGCCCCGCCCCTCACGCCACCACAGCACCCTGGACCTCCGATCTACGCCGACGCCCAGCAGCCGATGCCGGATCGTGAGTGAGCATCTCCTCATAGAGGTTGGCTCACAATCCGATGGTGCATCGGCATCGGTCCGTCGGACATCGATGTGCAACGGATCGAGCGTCAGAAACCGCTTCAGATCGCGCATCTGTCCCCAGACAGCGCTCGCGGGCATCGGGAGATCGATCACCTCCTCCGCGTGAACCCGACCGCCGCTGCGGATCTGCACGCTCATGGCACGGCTCCGGCCAACACCCCGGCGGCATCGGTCTGCTCGGCTTCGCGGCGCATGCCCTCGAGCACATGGCCGTGCAACGTGTGGACCGCGTACCGCTCGAACGGTCGCCACACCCAACGCGGCGACAGCAGCGGCTCGTACGTCGTGCTCAGGGTGACGCGGGTTTGGTTCTCACCCGCCGGCTCGAACTCGAACGCGCCCGACCTGAGCCGTACATCGTGCTCGTAACCGATCTGCTGACCGATGACTTCGAAGGCGAGCATTTCGCCGGGTTTGACGGCGGTGGTGCGTTTGCTGAGGTAGCCCTTGTTGTAGATGCACGTCTTCACGTCGCCCACACGGTCCGATCGGCCCTGCGCCAGCAGCGGACGCGCGAGTCCGATGCGCAGTATCAGCGGCGGATCGTGCCTGACTTCCTCGTAGTACATGATGGATCGCCACGCGGCGTCGGTGCTTGCACGGATCGTCGTTCCCGTGCGAACCGTCTCCACGGGCATCGGAGCGGTGCGCCCGCCCGCAACAATGACGACGAACGTGATCGCCAGGACGCCGAGCGCGGGAAGCCACGTGGCCTGACGGTAGCCGTGCCGCTTGAGAAGGCTGCGGAGCGCCAGTCCCAACAGCACCCCGAACATGATCGGGAACAGCATGATCACGATCAGCACCAGGAAGCAGAACACCCCACCGACGCCGCCCATCGTCATCCCCGCGGCGAGCAGAACCAGAGCGCCGATGATCCCCACGACCGCCATCACCCGGCTCACACCGGCGGAGCGCCCGCGATAGCCGATCAACGAACCGGCGCAGATCGGCGTGGCGACCCACAGCGCCGCGTTCCAACTCTTGAACATGAATACACAGATGCCGAAGACCAGCAGCGTGAGCACGAGCGAGAACAGGACAAAGGGCATCCAGAACGCCAGAGGCATGAAAGGCGGGCGGCGTGTGAAACTCCGCTCGTTGGCGAGGTCGTATTCACGGCCGCATTCGGGGCATTGACCTTGTTGGGCCAACCCTTGAAGGGTATAGAAGCACTGGCTGCAACGCGCCGCGTGCCGCGGGGGCTTGCCGCACTCGGGGCAGACCTCGCGGTCCTCGATCCCTTTCATCGTGTACGAGCAGTGCTGGCAGACCAAAGGCGGCCTCAGGGGCTTGCGGCACTCCGGGCACGCCACGCCGCCGTAGACCCCCCGAAATGAATAGGCGCAGTGCGGGCATGTCGTGAACACACCGCGTGCTCGAGATTCGGTGTCACCGGTTGCCACGCCGAACCCTCCAAGCCGACGATGCGGGCGTCGTACCTTGACTCACACCAGCAGCGTCGCCGGAGCCTCAAGGTACTGCTTGACCGTCTGCAGGAACGCCGCGGCCATGGCGCCGTCGACCACGCGGTGGTCGCTGCTCATGGTCATTTGCATCTCGTGGCCGACGACGATCGCGTCACCCTTCACCACCGGCTTCTTCACCGCCGCGCCCACGGCGAGGATCGCCGCGTTGGGCGGGTTGATGATGGCGGTGAAGTGCTCGACGCCGAACATGCCCAGGTTGGAGATGGTGAAGGTCGCGTCGGACATCTCCTCGATGGTCAGCCCCTTGGCGCGGGCCTTGTCGGCGAGGGCCTTGGTTTGCTGCGAGATGTGGCGAAGGCCCATGCGGTCGGCGTCGCGGAGCGTCGCGACAACCAGGCCACCGCCGCCGTTCTCAGAGCCGCTCAGCGCCACGGCCACGCCGACGTTCACTCGGCCGTGGAGTTGGATCGACTCACCGTCGGCACCCCACGAGGCATTCACGAACGGGTGCTGGTGCATCGCCAAAGCGCAGGCCCGGACAATGAAATCGTTGACGCTGAGTTTGACGCCCTGTGCGGCCAACTGGTCGTTGAGTTGCGTGCGCAGCCCCATCAGCGCGTCCATCGAGACGGCCATCGTGACCTGGTAATGCGGCACGGTGGTCTTGCTCTGCACCAGCCGCGTGGCGATGGTGCGGCGCATGTTGTTCAGCGTGATCCGCTTGGATTCGAGCGATGCGCCGAAGGCGGGGAGACTCGGTGCGATGGGTGGCACCGGCTTCCATCCGGTGTCGGCAGGGGTGCCTCTCTGAGCCAGATTTTGCACCGGCTGGAAGCCGGCGCCACCACCAGCCACACCGCCGGCAGCCGCCTCGACATCGCGCCGGATGATCCGCCCCGCCGGGCCGGTCCCTTGGATGCCCGCGAGGTCCACACCGGTCTCCTCCGCGATCTTCCGGGCCAGCGGCGAAACGAAGATGCGGCCGCCGACGTCGCCCGAGTGGACGCCGTTGACGCCACCCTTCGGAGCATCGATCAGCGCCACACCGCCGCCAACAGCGGAGCCGGTTGAGGCACCCGCCGCCGCCGCGCCCACGGCACCACCGGATTTCTTGCCCGCTCCCGCGGCGAGTGCCGCCCCCGCCCCGGCCTTCACCGCCGCGACGTCCTCACCGGGCTCGGCGATCAGCAGGATGGGCTTGGACACTTCGACGGTCTGACCCGAGGGCACCAGGATGGCCGCGACCACGCCGGTGTCGAACGACTGGAGTTCCATCGTGGCCTTGTCGGTCTCGATGTCGCCGAGGGATTGGCCGGGCTTGATCTTGTCGCCTTCTTTGACATTCCAGGCGACGACGGTGCCGCGTTCCATGGTGTCGGACAGGCGGGGCATGGTGACGGTGATGGGCATGGGGCAATCCTATCAAGCAGCAGCAACACCGAGCACGCTCTTCACCGCCGCCACAATCTTGTTCTTGTTCGGCAAGTATTCCATCTCAAGATTCTTCGCGTACGGCGTCGGCACATCGTCCGTGTTCACCCGCACCGGCTGGTGATCCAGGTGGTCAAAGGCCTTCTCGATCGTCTGCGTGATCACCTCGGTCGCCACGCTGGCGAACGGCCACGACTGGTCCACGACCACCAGCCGATTCGTCTTCTTCACGCTGGCGATGATCGCGTCGATGTCCAGCGGGCGGATCGTCCGCATGTCGAGCACGTCGCAAGAAATCCCCTCGGCGAGCAGTTCGTCCGCCGCTTCCATGCAGAAGTTCACCGGGCGGCCGAACGAAACGAGCGTGCAGTCGGAGCCCTCGCGCCGCAGGATCGCCTGCCCGAAAGGGATCAGGTATTCCTCTTCAGGGACTTCGCCTTTGTCGCCGAGCATGCGCTCGGATTCGAGGAAGAACACCGGGTCGGGATCACGAATCGCCGTCTTCAGCAGCCCCTTGGCGTCGTACGGGCACGAGGGGATCGCGATCTTCAGCCCCGGCACGTTCGAGTACAGCGCCTCGACGCACCACGAGTGGGTGCTGCCCAACTGGCCGCCGGCGCCGTTGTTGCCGCGGAACACGATCGGGCACCCCCACTGCCCGCCGGACATGTACAGCATCTTCGCGGCGTTGTTCAGAATCTGGTCCGCCGCCACCAAAGAGAACGACCACGACATGAACTCGATGATCGGACGCAGCCCGTACATCGCCGCCCCAATCCCCAGCCCGGCGAACCCGTTCTCCGAGATCGGCGAATCAATGATCCGCTGCGGCCCGAACTCGTCCAGCATCCCCTGCGAAATCTTGTACGCGCCGTTGTATTGAGCGACCTCTTCGCCCAGCAGGAACACCCGCTGGTCACGGCGCATCTCCTCGGACATCGCCTCGCGGATCGCTTCGCGGAACTGGATGACGCGGGGTGCGGAGCCGGAAGGCGAGTTTGGAGCGGCGGCGGTGGACATGGCTGATGATCCTCTCCGGCACCCGTCGCCGCCGCAGTGGAACCGTGCGGGAGGGTGTGCTGGGCGGGTCTTGGAATGTTCAGTCTGGAATCAGTAAACCGCTTTCGCAGCCTGAGTTCCTGCGAATGGGGTGGAGATGATAGCGGGTGCTCCGGCTGGTGGACCGCCGCTGGCACTCGCCATCTCAAGATAGGGTTTTGATAGGGAGCCAGCCCGAAGCATTTGTTGCACGTCCGCCTACGGTCCCCAATGGGCCTGGACGGCGTTGAGATTGTGATGACAGTCGAGGATCGCTTCTGCATCAAGCTACCGGATGCCGAATGCGAGAAGTGCGTCACCGTTTCCGACCTGGTGGAAGCCGTGATCCGGCAACTCCCGCCGCTGCAACCCATCGGGTCTGACGGTGCATCTGAAGCCACCGCGTACCGCAAAAGAGTGCTCGGCGAAGTTCGCCAGATCATCGCTGAACAGATGAACATCCCCATGGACAAAATCAGATCGGAATCGCGGTTCGTGCAAGACCTCGGGATCGACTGACGGCGGGGCGGCCTCGCGCAGGTGTCGTGATACTCGCCATGGCGAGCGCACTCGCGTTTCGCCGATATGCAGGTCATGCCCGCGACTGCCGCATACGCGCCCTCCGCCACACCCGTCCCGCCCCCCCGCCTACCCATCCCAGCCAAAGTCGGCGGACTGCTCAAGGCCGCCATGACCGCGCTCCAGCAGTCCCGCTGGGCCGACGCCGTGGAACTCACCGCCGCGGCGGCGGTGCAGGACATCCAGCACGAGAACATCACGTTCCTCGCCTCCGCCGCCGGGGCGGGCGTGGTCGGCGAGTTGTACGAGAACGCGTTCCGCGGGGCGGGGCTGACGCCGGCGGCAAAGCAGCAAAGCAGCAAAGCAGCAAATGAAACCGGCAGCGCCGATGCGGCTCGAACCCACTTCGCCACTTCGCCACTTCGCCACTCGCCCACTCCCCTCCGCGTCCTCTACATCCACCCCGGCCTCAGCCCCGGCCAGGCCGCGACGGACCGATTGCTCAACGTCGTTGAGCGCCACAACGCAAACGCGAACGGCCGCGTGCGGGCTTCGGTGCTGTGTACCGAAGAGTTCACGGCCCGCGTGCCCGCGTTGCGCCACCTCGAATGGCCGCACGCGCCATCGGGTGCCCACGGCGTCGCCCTCTCACGCCTCCGCGCCGCGGGTGCGCCGCCCACCATCGTCCAGCCCTTCGGCTCCTACCTCGACGCCGCCCGCACCGCCGTCGACGCCGCCCGCGCCCTGAACCCCGATGTCGCCGTCTTCATCGCCAGCGGCGCGTGCCCAGTCCAGGCGGCGATGGCGTACGCCCGCATCGCCCCCGTTCAGATCAACCAGAACATCGGCAGCCCGCTCATCATCCCCGGCATCGACGCGGTGATCTACCGCAATCCCGCCAAGCGCCGCGACGACGCCGCCGAACTGGCGCGCCGCAGCATCGAGGCCATCGAACTCCCCGCCTCGGGCACCGACCTTGACGCCGCCGACGCCGCAGCACCGGTTCCCCGCTCGGCCCTCGGCGTCCCGCAAGACGCGGTCCTCTTCGTCACCGCGGGCAACAAAGTCCCCGAACGCCTCCTCGCCAGCACCTTCGCGCACGACCTCGCGGCGTTCCTCAAGCAGCACCCAAAGGCGTGGTGGATGGGCGTCGGGCGCGGCGATTTCACCCGTGCCCTCGAACACTTCCGCAGCGCCGGCGTCCACCGCCGCGTGGTCCTCGCAGGCCCGCAGACCGACATCCGCCCGCACCTGAAGGCGGCCGACGCGTACCTCAACGAATACCCCGAGGGCGGCTCAAACACGATTCTCGAATCCATGGCCTGCGCCGTGCCGGTGATCGCCTGCGCCGGGGGGACCGCTGGTGATTCGCACTGCGCAGGCATCGGTGCGGAGATCGCCGCCGAGGACGCCTGCACCCGCGAGACGTACTGGTCGCTTGCTTCGCAGTGGTACACCGACGGCGCGTCCCGCGCCACCGCCGCCGAACGTGCTCACCGCCGTGCGAAGGAACGCTTCGGTTTCGATGCCCTTGTCCGGCAGTACGAAGAACTCTACGAAAGGCTGGCATCCTCGCTCCATCCGAACCCCGAGCGCGAGCTCGGGGACAGCATCTAGCCCTCCGCCCGCATCCAACTGCTCGTTCGCCCTCGCAAGTGCCATGTCCCCGTGCTCGCGCCCCCCGGCGGGGTTCGGATGGACAGACTCCCCTCCCCATGATCGAAATCCTCCACGAACTCGACTTCGAGACCAAGCGCACGCGCCGCATCACCGCCGAGGAGGTCCCGGCGTCCATCGCCGCGGGTCGCTTCGTGTTCCTCGACCTTACCTGCGAGAGCGCCCGCGCCATCGAGCGGCATCTCGCCATGCTCTTCCCCGAGATCGCCGGGATTGTCGAGGAACTCATCGACGACGAGCCCGACACCGGCTACACCCCCTACCCGGAACTGCTCCACGTCTACCTCGTCGCCTGCGACCTCGAAGACCGCGGCGTAGCCCAGTCCCGCGTCGATTTCATCATGGGCCAGCGATTCGCCGCCGTCGTCACGCGGCGCGACACGCACTTCATGCACAGCCTGCGGCGCGAATGCCTCGCCGACTTCGAACGCTTCGCCCTCAGCCCCTCGTTCCTGGTCTACGAACTCTTCGATCACCACGTCCGCGCCTGCGAGTGGGTGCAGAACCGCTTTCAACGCCGCGGCGAAGACCTCCACAAACGCCTGCTCATCGGCATCAATGACCGCACCTTCGCAGAGGTGTCGCGCCTCGGAGCCGACCTCTTGCTGCTTCGGAGGCACACCAGCCCGTGCCGGGCGGTGCTAAACGAAATCTCCATACGACGCAGCCCGATCGTCACCCCGGCCACGCAGGAGTTCCTGCGCTCCATGGTCGCCGAGATGGACCGACTGCTGAACGAGATCAACGTCGACCGCGACATCCTCAACGACGCCGTCGCCGGGGCGATGAGCCTCATCACCTACCGCACCAACATGTTCATCAACCGGCTGACCATCGTGTCGTTCGTCTTCCTGCCGCTGACGTTCCTCGTGGGCGTGTACGGCATGAACTTCGAGCACCAGCCCGAGTACAAGTGGCGGCACGGGTACGTGTTCTTCTGGGGCCTGGTCGCCGCCGTTGTCGCGACTGTGCTGGTCATTCTTCAGATGAACCGCCGGCGCTCGATGCGTGCGCTCCGCGCCGCCCGCGAGGCGACTTCGCTTTGACCGGAGAGCATCGACGTGCCACGGCTTGGCGTCCTCGACAAGCCGTGTTGAATCACGGCCGGGTGCCGGGGTACGCGTCTTCGCGTGCCCCGCTCTTCACGCGGCCGTGCACGGGGCACGGCGAGGAAGCCGTACCCCCGCACCCCCTAACGCACGATGCGCCCGGCCTCATCCAAAGCGATCTCCCCGCGCCCCACCCCCTGGCGCAGCCCCTCGTACAGCACGGCGCACACCGCCGTCGCGAGGTTCAGCGACCGCTCCCCCGCCACCATCGGCAGCGCCAGGAGCGAATCCGCGTGCTCGCGCACCAATTCTTCCGGCAGCCCGCGCGTCTCTTTGCCGAACACGAAATGATCCCCCACGCGGAGTTCGGCGTCCCACACCGTCCGCACCGCCTTCGTCGAAAAGAACCAACGCTGCGGCCGTGCCACGACGCTGCCTTCCGAGGCAGCGTCGTGCTCCCCACCGCCCCACGCCAAGTAGTCCCCCCACGTCTCATGCTCGATCACCCCGAGCCGAGGCCAGTAGTCCAGCCCCGCCCGGCGCAGCGCTTTCTCCGACGTATCAAACCCCAGCGGCTTCACCAGGTGCAGCCCGCACCCCGTGGCGATGCATGTCCGCCCGATGTTCCCCGTGTTGTTGGGGATCTCCGGCTCGTGCAGCACAACCTGGAAAAACGGGCGCGTCATCATGCACACCCTACACCCGATCCCCTATACCCCCTGCGCCCCTACTTCAGCGCCGCCTGAATATCCCCCACCACCTTCAGCGCATCCGCCGCCGCCGCCGCTTCGCTCTTCTTGAACTGTTTCCACAGCATCGGGATGCTCAGCAGCACCAGCGGGAGGTACCACCACCACGTCTGGATCGTGTACCACGAAAAGTAGAGTTTCAGCATCGAATCCGTCAGCCACAGCCCGGGCTGGATCGACAGAACCGTCAGCACGATCATGATGGCCGGGAGTTTCTTCAGCAGCCGCGACTCAAACCGGATCACCGAACCCGCACCCTCCGGCACCACCGACGCGATCAACTCTCGGTCGTACGGCTCGCCGAACACACTCGCCCGGAACGCCGCCCCGGCCTTCTCTGTCGGATGTGACCCCAGCGCCCGGTACCCGGCCAACTTGCCCTTCTTGGCCATCGCGAGCAGTTTTTCGAGCACCTGACTGGGCGCGAGCGCCGTGCGGATCACCGGCAAGCCGTTGTGCGTCTCGCCGACCGCCGTTTGAGGTCCGGATAACTCGCCCGATCCGCCCGGTGCAGCCACTCCGCCGGACGGAAGGTCCGATTTTTCGGTGGACGAGGTGTCAGCAGCGTGCAATGCCACGGGGTTCATGCGAAGATATGTCCGGCCAATGGCCAGGGATTGCCGGGTCATGGACGACCGCGCACACCATACAGCCGCGCTGCGCGCACGATATCGCACAGCCGGTCCTCACTTCGGCATGTTCGGCGGATTTCATTCGCCGATCTCACACTCTGGCAGCACACTTCGTGCAGCGTCCATGAACCCCGGCCCCACCAACCCCTCCTCCTCCGGCATCCCGGGCCAGAAGCCCGGGCCCGCGGCGACACCCGCGCAAGGCCGCGTGTTCCCGGACCAGCCCCATCACACCCGCACGCTGATCGACCCGGGGCACAACACCTCCGGCCACCTCACCGGACACGGCTCGCTTGATCCCAACGCCACCGGACATTCGTCCAGCCACGCCACCCGCAACCCCAACGGCCGCGTGCCAGGCCTGCGCCTCATCCGGACAGAACTCTCCCCAGAAATCTCCAGCAAGCACACCAAGCCGCTGCGGGCCAAACTGGCGAACGAGGTCGGCACCGAAAACCGCCGTGCGGCGGCGCTGTCCGAACGTGACCTGCGGCGGATCATGGCCCAGCGCGTGGCTGAAAACATCGACGGCGGTCGCGCTGGCATCCTTGTGCCCGAACGCAGACGAGCGCTCGTCTCGACAGCGCAGCGGATGGGCATGCGACCGTTCGATGCGAACCTCATCATCGCCATCGTGCAGGACCGCTTCCGGCGCGGGCTGCTGGGTGCCGCCGGTGCGTCGCACGATGAGCGTCTCGAGTTGATCGCGGCTCCTGCGCGTGGTGGATCCATGCAGGGTATCGAAGCCGCCGACACGCTGCCGCACCCGGCCCTGATCGAGCGACGCCGCGAGAGATTCTGGCTCACAGTACGGTTGATGCTGGCGAGCCTCGCCATCGCGGGCATCCTGACGGTGTGGCTGGTGAACTGGCTCACCGGCCGGCTGCCGTGACCGGCCCCAGATGCCAGTGCCACTGACGTCCATTCCGATGGACTTGAGTGCTCCCTCAACCGATCGCGCGGTACATTGCTTCCATGCCCGCGACCACCCACGACGAACTCGCCCGCCGCGCCGTCGCATCGATCACGTCCGGCATGATGGTCGGTCTGGGCACCGGCCGAGCGGCCACCCGCGCCATCCACGCTCTGGCCGCGCGTGTGACCGCCGAAAAACTCCGCATCAACTGCGTCGCCACCAGCATCGCCTCGCACAATCTTGCGGAGCAACTGGGCCTGACCGTCCACCCCATGCAGTCCGTGTCCAGCGTCGATTTCCTCTTCGACGGTGCCGACGAGGTGGACCCCAAACTCCGCATGGTCAAGGGGCGTGGCGGGGCCATGACGCGGGAGAAGATCGTCGCCGCGGCGGTGAAGCCCGCGCCCGGGCAGGTCCGGCGTCTCTACCTGATCGACGATTCCAAACTGGTGCAGCGCCTGGGCGAGAAGATGCCGCTGCCCATCGAGGTGATGCCCTTCGCGCTCGCCTCGGCGACTAGGCGACTGGCCGACCTCGGCCTCACTGGCCCGATCCGCCAGAAAGACGGCAAGGACTACGTCACCGACAACAACAATTTGGTCATCGACGCCGCGCTTCCACCGACCCGCGCTCCCGAAGCGTTCGCCGCGGCACTCGACCAGATGGAAGGCATCATCGACCACGGCTTCTTCCTCGTCGAAGCCGACGAGGTGCTCGCCGAAGACGCGAGCGGCACCGTTCGTTCGATGAAACGCTGATCGGCGGCACCAAAAACACCGTCACTGCCCCGAGGTCACGTTCCCGTCCCGGTCCGCCTCGATCAGGTACATCGTCGGCAGCAGGTAGTTCTTCCCGTCATAGACGAAAACCTGACCCGAGATCTTGAACTCCAGCGGCACGGCGTGCGTCTGCGTCAATCGCTCCATCTCCTGCAGGTTCAGGCAGGGGATGAGGCGCATCGGCCCGAGCGCCATCGACGCGGGGTCGCTGGCCGCCAGTGCCGGTGCCGCAGACTCTTTCGCGGCGGTTCCTTTGTCGTCCGCCTTCGCGCCACGTTTGGCGTCGGGCTTCATTGGCGGGGCCATGCCGGTGCCGTTGTCGGGAGCGAAGATGAACTCGCTCATCGCACCGCGGAGCAGCCGCCCGCGCCTCGCGGTGAGCATCGTCCCTTCGCGCACCAGTTTCCAAGCCCCGTCCTCACCACCACCAACGCCCGCACCTCCGCCCGCCGAAGTCCGGGGCATCGCCACCTTTTGTCCATCCGACCCGCGCCCACTCGCTCCGGAAGGTGCCACCGGGATCGTCACGTTCGGCGTCGCTTTGTCCACGTCCTTCAAGATCGCGTCCGGGTCGTTGGCCCCCCCACTCCCCGCGTCACCCGCACCGCTCCCGCCACGCCCCATGAGGTCATCGAAAGCACGCCGAGCCTCCGCCCGCGCTTCGTCCGTCAATTCGCCCTTCCCCTCGCCGGTGCCGCCGCTCGCGTGGCCGGAGTCCGCCAGCGTCATGAAAAACGTCGGCAGCAGGTAGTTCCTCCCCTTGTACACGAGCACCCGCCCGCTCACGCGGAACGTCACGGTCTCCGGCCGCGCCTCGACGATCCGGCGCATCTCCATCAACTTCAAGCAAGGCAGCACCGCCATGGGAGGATCGACCACCGTCGAGCCCGTCCCGGGGTCCGTCACGCCATCGAACACCACCGCCCACCGCTCGGCACCAACCGGCCTGAGCCACCCTTGGCGGTCGGATAGGAAAGTCCCCTCGCGCAGCAGCCGCCTCGCAGGCGCTCGCCGGTTCGTCCCGGAAGAGTCTTCCGCCCGCACCACCACCGGGCGATCACCACTGACCGCCTGCGCGCGCGCCGACCCGGTCACCGCACCGATCAACGCCGCCGCTGCCGTCCCCGCCAGGAAAACCGTTCCTCGCCCTGTCATCGCGTCGCCTCCGTGGTGGTGACCTTGATCCCTTGAACCTCATCCATCGGCTCAAGCCGCCCGTGAACGTCGAGGTGCCCGCGCCAGGTGTACCGCTTCGATTCGTCGGCGACGCCGATCGGCGACGAGACCGACACCTCGTGCGGGCGCTCCCCGGCCATCTGGAATCGGAAGATCCCCCGCGCATCGGTGAACCCGCTGGTCCCCGCCGCCCCGGCCTCTTGCAGCGTTTCGAGGTTCACCGGCAGCGGCACGGGGGCCATCGCCACAGGGACGACTTGAACATAGGCCCCGGCCACCGGCTGTGACCCGGTGCCGCCCAGGGGTTGGACCATCTCGACGCGCACCGACACCGTGCGCCCGCCCGCACACCCGGCGATCAGGAAAGCCACACCGCACCAACCGGCCACGGAGATAATGCCACGCATTAACGTCACAATAACAGGTACGACCCCAAGTGCGCCGAGCCGGGCGGCACCACCCCAGATCGGGTGAAAGTCGACTCCGTTTGGAAAACCCCCCCGCCGCTCGCTTGGCCCGGTTCAGCCAGTGTTCGGACACGCCGATGCCAACCTGTCCCATGAACCAAACTTGCCCCGACCGGGGCTTTCAGAAAGGAACGCCCATGATCGCCCTGTCGCGCCGAGTTCTGCTGTCCGCCGTGGCCCTGACCCTTCTTGCGGGGACGACCGCGTCGGGATCGGGAGCATCCGGGCACGAGGCCTCCGCCGTCGCACCCGCGTCGACGCCCGCTGCCAAGACTCCCACGGCGGTGAAGCCCGTGCAAATGGGTGCCAAGCCCGAAGCCACTGCTCCCGCTTCCAAGAACGAAGACGCCCACGGCGATGCCGATGCGAAGCCCGCCAAGCCGCTGGCCAAGGCCACCACGGCACCGGCCACCAAGCCCGCCCCCGCGACCAAAGGCGACGAAACCCCCACCGCCGAGCAGGCGTTGGCCTGGCTTGAGGAGGGCAACGCACGGTTCGTCAAGAACAACGCCGAGAACCCCAACAGCAGCACCGAGCGTGTCTCCGAGGTCGCCTCGGGCCAGCACCCCTTCGCCTCCATCCTCTCGTGCGCGGACTCGCGCGTCCCCGTCGAGCGGGTGTTTGACCGCGGCGTGGGCGACCTGTTCGTCATCCGCGTCGCCGGCAACGTCGCCGGCGAGAGCGAGACCGGCACCATCGAGTACGGCACCGGGCACCTCCACACCCCCCTGCTGGTGGTGATGGGGCACACCTCGTGCGGCGCCGTCGGCGCCGCCGCCAGCGGGGCCGAACTGCACGGCGCGGTGGCGAAACTCGTTTCGCGCATCCAGCCCAGCGTGGACCAGGCCAAGGCGCAGTACCCCGAACTCAAGCCCGACCAGATCGCCCCGATCGCGATCCGCCTGAACGTGATGAACACGATCGAGAACCTCATCACCGGCAGCGAAGAGATCCGTGAACTGGCCAGCGCCGGGAAACTGGAGATCGTCGGCGCGGTGTACGACCTCACCAGCGGTCGCGTGCAGTTCCTGGGCGAACATCCGCGGCAGACCGCGCTGCTGAACGGCAAGGGTGAAGTCAACACCGCCAAGGCCAACACGCCCGCGGCCGTGCCCGCCCCCGCCTCGAACGAGCAGGACGCTCAGGCCGACGCGGAGTCTGAGAAGCACGGGCATTAATGAAGTTTTCCTGACAACAATCTCAACATCGCTTTACACAGACCCCGGCCTTCGGCCGGGGTCATTTTTATTGTGTATTGACTTTCAGCGCCTGACCATAATGGGCGGATTTCTCCGTTGATCATCACCATTTACCCATAGGCCTAGGGGCGTTGATGGTTGCGAAATTTTTGTGAACCAACACCAAAGAAGGGTTTCGGAACATCGTTCCGTGCGCGTCTTGGTATAAGTTCGTTCCTCGCACGGACAGCCCATCGCGGCGCGGGCTGGTGTCACCGCCTTACTCGTCAAGGCGTGGCCGCGTCATTCATGCCGCGTTTTTCATCGGAATCCACACATGATCAACACCGATACCCGGCCCACGCCCAAGCGTGGTTTTACCCTCGTCGAACTGCTCGTCGTTGTCAGCATCATCGCGCTGCTGATCTCCATCCTGCTGCCAACGGTGGGCGAGGTGCGCCGACAGGCCCGAATCTCGCTCTGTGTCGCCAACATGAAGCAGCACGGGCAGGGCGTCTCGAACTTCGCCGCTGCCAACAACGACTCGCTGCCGCACGTCCCCAAGAACAACAGCAAGGGCGTGAACGCCGCCGCAGGCCCGATCCCTTACGCCTTCGGCAACAAAGACCTCCCCGTCAACGGAGTCACTTTCCCCAGCCCCGGACCTCTCACCGCGATTTCCGTCGCCGACACAACCACGGTGCTGAACAACAACGAGTACATCGCCGACGGCCGACTCCAGGCGTGGAACGGCTATTGGATCTACCTCAGCGAGTACATGCTCGACCAGTCCGGCTCGGACGTCTTCGACAACGTCTTCCTGTCTCCCTCCGACACCGCCGCCCGGGCCTCCTGGCCCAAGATTCGTCAGTTCATCTCGAACGCCTCCCAGAGCGGCGGGGCCAACAACGGCTGGTTCACGCTGCCCCCGCCGGCCGGCAGCAACACCAAAATCGGGGGGACGATCCCCTCGATCAACGGGTCGTACCGCTATTGCATCGCCGCCATGACCGACTACCGCATTTACACCTACAAGTCGCAGGGCGTGCCGCTCATCAGCGGCATCCCCAACCCCGTCTGGCGGCTCCAGTTTGGCACGGGCGCCGGGGGTGAGAACTTCAACCGGTATGTGAAGCGGAACCCGCAGGCCACCGTCGACTACCCCTCGCAAAAGGTCCTTTTCTGGATGTGGAACGCCTGGCACAACCCCAACCGCAGCGCCTGGTTCGAGCAGGACGCGGTGTGCCCGGTCGCCATGGCTGACGGCTCGGCCCGATCCACCGTCCCGTACCGCGACGGCCTCGCGTACCGCCCCGGCAACATCGAGAACGCCGGACCCATGTTCGAGGTGTTCTTCAATGCCCTCGGGAACGATTCCTCGTACGTGACCCATTACATGCTCACCACCGGCGGTCTCAAGGGCAGAGACCTCTAATCGAGAACGGGCAGCCCTGGGCTTCTCGCACGATCCCAGAATCACGTTGTGCCAAGAAAACGAGCCCGCTCGAGGAAGCGGGCTTTTCAGTTTGGTGAGTCACCACGTTCGCCGCTCACGGAGCGTCCACGGCCTCTTCAACGCTGGCCACGAACACAAACCTCGAGTCCAGTTTGAGCATCCTCAAAAACTGCCGTTGTCTTTCGGGCAGCCCGGCGAGGCGGAGCGTGGCCCCGCGGTCGGCGCAGTGCTCTTCGATCTGCAGCAGGGCGGTGATGCCGATGGAACTGATGAGGCCGACGTGGGTCATGTCGAGCACGCACGCCGCGTGATCCCGGTTGGGAAGGTGGCGTTTGACGGCGCGGAGCACCTGCTCGCCCGAATCGTGGGTGAGTTCGGGGGGGCAGACGACGACGAGGCATTCGCCGTCGCGTCCGGCCAGTTTGTGCTCGGGGTGGGTCAATGGATGCGGTTCGGCTGGCGGGGGTCGGATCGATACGTCGAGAGACGCGTGGGGGTGCCCGGCGTGTGAGGGTTTTCGGGGTCAGTCTGAGGGGGCGGGGGTGATTCGTCAATCCGGATCGGGTTTGGTTCGGGATTGGATGATTGACCCCTAGGGGGTGGATCGGATATGATTTCGGGTTGTGAATCTGTGAATCCCCCGCGGAGCATCGGTGCTCCCGGCAAGGAAGGACATTCTGCGATGCGCGTGGTTTTCCACAATGGACGGTAATCGCACCCCAGTTTCCATCCGCTCGGCTTCGGCCATGCGGGGACTGGGTGTGGCGTTTCGCCTCACCGCGTCGGTCGATTGACCGGCCGCTTTGCCCCTTGACATCCTGATGTCGGGCCGAGCGCCGGGCACTTGCCCGAAGCGTTTGGCGCGGCTTCCCGGCCATGGGGCTCCCTTACTCAAGGGAACCCTGAGTGGTTGTGTCACCGACCCATCGCAAGGTGCCCGAACCGCCTCGGTGCCTAGATGCCTCATGCCTTGATGCCTTCTGAACAACATCCCGACATCCCGTCATCCTGAAAAGCCTCATACCCGCAGAACCGCCATGAACACCCCCGAAATGCTCCGCATCCTGGACTCGATCGCCCGCGAACGAAACGTCGACCGGGAACTGCTCATCACCGACCTCGAGACCGCAATGGTGTCGGCCGCCCGCAAGTTCTACAACTCCATCGATACCGAAGAGTTCGTCTGCTCCGTCGACCGCATCACCGGCCAGATGTCCATGACCCGTCACGGCGAGCCCATGACCATGGACCCGCAGTCGTTCGGGCGCATCGCCGCCCAGACCTTTAAGCAGGTCATGATCCAGAAGTTCCGCGAGGACGAGCGGAACAGCGTGTACGACGCCTTCAGCAAGAAGGTCGGCGAGATCGTCACCGGCACCGCCCAGCGATACGAGGGCGGGGCCTTGGTTGTCACCGTCGATCGGGCCGAAGCGTTCATGCCCCGCAGCGAGCAGATCCCCGGCGAGCAGTTCAACGCGGGCGACCGCGTCCGCTGCCTGGTGCTTGATGTCCGCGACGCCGGCTCGCAGGTGAAGATCGTGCTCAGCCGCAGCCACCCGGACTTCATCAAGCGGCTGTTCGAGGTGGAAGTGCCCGAGGTGGCCGAGCGGGTGATCGAGATCAAGGCGATGGCCCGCGAGGCGGGGTACCGCACGAAACTGGCTGTTTCGAGCGTCGATAACAAGGTCGACGCGGTGGGCGCGTGCGTCGGCGTCCGCGGCAGCCGCATCAAGAACATCGTCGACGAACTCAATGGCGAGAAGATTGACATCGTCCGCTGGAACGAGTCGTCGCAGATCCTCATCGCCAACGCCCTCAAGCCCGCCGAGGTCGCCGAGATCTCGCTGTGCTTCGAACTGGGCCGCGGCACGGTGGTGGTGAACGACGACCAACTCTCGCTTGCCATCGGCAAGCGCGGGCAGAACGTTCGCCTCGCCGCCCGCCTCACCGGTTGGGACATCGACATCCTCACGCCCCCCGAGTTCAACAAGGGGCTGGAGATCATGGCCGAGACGCTCAAGGCCATCGAGGGTGTCACGGAAGAGATGCTCGACAAGTTGGCGGCCCTGGGCATGATCAGCGTGTTCGACATCGAGGACGTCGGTGCCGACGTGCTGAAAGAAGAACTCGGCGTGGACGACACGGTGGCGGCACGGATCGTCGAAACCGCCTCGGCCCGCGCTAAGGAAGTCGCCATCCAGCAGGCCAAGGACAAGGAAGCCTCGGAGCGGAAGCGCATCGAGGACGAGGTCGCCGCCAAGAAACTGCTCGAGGGCGGCCTGGGCGCCGGCGCCCCGATCGAGACCACGGCGGCGGACGAATCCCGCGCCGACGACATCCTGGGCCTGGGCACACCGGCGAGCGCGCCGGAGGCGAGCGAAGCGCCCTCGACGTGAGGTCCGCATCTTTCGGTTTGAACGACGTCGGTTGAATCGCGTGTTGGAAGTGCATCGGATCGGTTTCTCGAAAATGCTGCACCGCAGCGGAGACGACATTGGGCAAAGCGGCCGTCAAAAAGAAGAAGATCTTCGAGATCGCCAAGGAACTCGGCGTCGAGTCCAAGGTGATCGTCGAGAAGTGCCGCGCCGAAGAGGTGGAGGGCATCAAGGACCACATGACCGCCGTCAGCGTGGGCCTCGAAGCCACCATCCGCGAGTGGTTCAGCACGGGCGAGCACAAGAACGTCGTCGAGCACGCCGCAAAGGTCGATGTCGAAGCGATCAAGGCCCCGGCCAAGAAGCGCGCCGCCGCGAAGAAGGCCGACGGTTCTGACCACACCGACCACGGCTCCGCCGATACCGCGACCGCCACCGCCGCGCCCGCTCAAGAACCGCCCGCGGCACCCAGCCGCCCGGAAGCACCCGCGCCTGTAGCCGCGCCGGCCCCGACGCCGACGCCCACCCCTGCGGCCCCGGCCGCGCCGGCCCCCTGGGTCAACGGCCGGGTGATCAGTTCGGCGCCTGTCGCGAAGGCCGCGCCTGCGGCCCCCGCCGCGCCGGGCATCTCCGAATCCAAGCCCACGACGGCCGGTGGCCTGCCGATCATTGGCAAGGCGCACAAGGCGGTGCGTCCGCCCACGCCGCCCCCGGGTTCGACGGTCGCCGCGCCGCCCTCGCAGGGTGGGCCCGGCACGTCTACAACAGATCTGCACAAGCCCGCGCCCGGCACCGGGTTCGCGCCGCCGCCGCCGCAGGCACCGCAGCCGCCGGCCCATGCCCCGCACGCGCCGCACCACACCCCGGCCAAGATCGAAGCGCCAAAGCCCCGCGTGTTCAGCATGGACCGCGGCAGCCACACGCCGGCCAAGCCCGTGAGCGACCGGATCATCGATCCGCCGCCAATGGGTCTGGTGCGCATCCACGAAGCCCCGCCGCCTCCGCCCCCTGCACCCACACCGGCCCCGACGCGCCGCCCCGACCGCCCCACGGCTCCCCCGCCCGGCGGCTCCGGCACCACCGCGATGCCCACGCCCGGCGTGGCACGCCCGCGCCCCACCCCCGCCGGCCTCAAGTTGGACGTCCAGACCCCCGCGAAACTCTCGGGGCCCAAGGTCGTCCGCATCGAGCAGCCCGACCACGTCGAGGCCCCGCGCAGCCGCAGCGATGCGCCGCGCGGCCCCGGTGGCCCGCGCACCGCGGGCGGCATGGGCGATGACCGCCGCGGCGGGCCTGTCCGTCGCGCTGGTGCGGGGGCGAATGTCCCCGCCTCGCGCACCAGCCGTCGCTCCGGTCGTTCGGACGTCGAAACAAGCACCGCAGGGTGGTCGGACCGTGACCTCGCCGAACGCGAGGCACGCCTCAACCGCTCGGACGGTTTCCTGCGCCAGCGTCGGCGTGACGCGAAGGTGAAAGAGACGCAGCACGGCGGCGCGACCACGCCCGCCGAGACCGGCGGCGTCGTCAAGATCGCCAAGCCCTACACCATCAAGGATTTGGCCGCTGCGACGGGCGTCAAGTCCGCCGACATCGTCAAGAAGTTGTTCTTGAAGGGCGTGATGGCCAACCCCAACCAGGCGATCGAGGACGACCAGGCCGCCGAAATCCTGATGGACTGGGACATCGAACTCCAGTTCGTCGAGGACAAGACGGGCGAGGAACTGGTCGCCGAGGAGTTCGCCGAGCGCACCAGCGAGGACATCCAGCCGCGTTCGCCGGTGGTCACGATCCTGGGCCACGTCGACCACGGCAAGACCAGCCTGCTCGACAAGATCCGCAACACCAACATCGCGGCGGGCGAGGCGGGCGGCATCACGCAGTCCACCCGCGCCTTCCGCACCAGCGTCAGCATCGAGAACACCGACAAGCAGATCTGCTTCTTCGATACCCCCGGCCACCAAGCCTTCTCCGAGATGCGCGCCCGCGGCGCCAACATGACCGACATCGTCGTGCTGGTTGTCAGCGCCATCGACGGCGTCATGCCGCAGACCATCGAGAGCATCAACCACGCCAAGGCCGCCAAGGTCCCCATCGTGGTCGCCCTCAACAAGATCGATGCTCCCGGCGTCAACGAGCAACTCATCAACAAGGTCTACGGCCAGTTGGCCGAGCAGGGCCTCAACCCCACCGCCTGGGGCGGCGACACCGACGTGGTCCACACCTCGGCCATCGTCGGCACCGGCATCCAGGAACTGCTGGAAACCATCGACTACCGCGCCCAGATCCTCGAACTCAAGGCCGGCTTCAAGGGCCCGGCCCGCGGCGTGGTCGTCGAGGCCAAGATGGAAGAGGGCCGCGGCCCCGTGGCCAACATCCTGGTGCAGGACGGCTGCCTCTCGATCGGCGATGTCATCGTGGCCGGCCGCGCCTACGGGCGCATCCGCGACATGACCAACGACCGCGGCGAGAAGATCAAGTCCGCCCTCCCCAGCACCCCCGTGCTGGTGTCGGGTCTCGACCAGATCCCCACCGCCGGCGACAAGTTCTACATCGTTGATTCGCTGCGCCAGGCCGCCGAAGTGGCCGAGCAGCGCGCCCACATCGAGCGCATGAAGGAACTCGCCCAGCCCAAACTCACGCTGGACTCGATGTTCAAGCAGTTGGAAGAGGGCGAGGTCAAGGACCTGCGGATCGTGCTCAAGGCCGACGTGCAGGGCTCGGTCGACGTCATCGCCCGCACCATCGAGCAGGTCACCACCGAGAAGGTCCGCGTCCGCGTGCTGCACTCGGCGGTGGGCGGGATCAACGAGTCCGACGTCACGCTCGCCGCGGCGTCGAAGGCGATCATCGTCGGTTTCAACGTCATCCCCTCGGGCAAGGCGCGTTCGCAGGCCGAGGTCAAGGGCGTCGAGATCCGCACCTACGACATCATCTACAACATCGTCGACGACATCAAACTCGCCGCCCAGGGCCTGCTGGCCCCGGTCCTCCGCCAGGAGGTGCTGGGCCACGCCGATGTCCGCCAGGTGTTCAAGGTGTCGAAGGTGGGCGCGGTGGCCGGGTGCTACGTCACCGACGGCGTCATCGAACGCAACGCGCTCATCCGCGTCACGCGCAACGGCATCGTCATCGAACAGGACCGCACGCTGGAGCAACTCAAGCGGTTCAAGGACGACGCGAAGGAAGTCAAGGCCAACATGGAGTGTGGCATGAAGATCGCGGGCTACGACGACATCAAGGAAGGCGACGTGCTCGAGTGCTACAAGAACATCGAGGTGAAGCAGACGTTGTGAGGAAGGCACGGAAGCATTGAGGCACGGAGGCACGCAGTGGCCGATGTGCAAAGCTCGCCGCCGGTCCCCCTCTTTCATCGCGTCATTTCCGCGTTTCCATCACCCCCTCCCCACTCCGTGCCTTCGTGCCTCCGTCCCTTTGTGCCTTCCCCCAATGCTCGTCGCCGTGCTCCAGTTTGAACTCTTCATCCGCGGGTCCGATTCCTTGAAGGACAAGCGCAGGGTCGTCCGTTCCCTCAAAGACCGTCTGCACCACGACCACCCGGTCTCGGTGGCGGAGGTCGGGGCGCAGGACGAACTGCGCCGGGCCGAACTCGCGATCGCACTCGTGTCGTCGGACGTGGTCTACGCCGGCGGCGTGCTCGACCGCATCACCGAACGCCTCCGCGAGCACCGCGAGGCCGAACTGGGAAGGGTGACACGGACGGTGATCGACCGGCGCGATCTCCCGGCGTCGGAGCTCGACGGGGACGGCCACCCGACGTGGGACGAAACCGACACCACCGAGATGGTGCGCGGGCTTGACAAGATCGAACGGGACATCGACGGGGGTGCCGCATGAGCCGAAGAACAGAGCAGGTCAACGAAGCCATCCGCCGGGCCGTTCAGACGATCCTGACCGAGGGGCTGGGTGATCCGCGCCTCAACGGGCTGCTGCTCACCGTCACCACCGTCGGCGTCGACACCGACCTGACGCTGGCGGTGATCCGCGTGAGCGTCCTGCCGCACGAGAAGGAAGACCTAGCCCTGCACGCGCTCAAGAGCGCCGCCCGCCATATCCGGCGCGGCGTGGGCGACCGCATCGACCTGCACAAGATGCCCGAGTTCATGTTCAAACTCGACGAGGGACTGAAAAAGCAGGCCGAGGTGCTGTCGGCGCTCTCGAAGGCACGCGACGAGCGCGAGGCCCGCGAGGCCGCCGCCGGTATTACCCCCGAATCTTCAGACCAACCCGACCCCGATCCAACCCAAGAATCTCCGGAGACCACTGCGTGAGCACCGCCGACCACGCCAAGAACCTGGCCGCCCTGCTCAAAAGGCTGAAGGCTCGGTACGAACCCGCCCCGCCCCCGAAGCGCTCGCCGATGGACGAACTGCTCTTCGGCCTGCTGCTGTGGGAGGCGACGACGCCCAAGGCCGAGGCCGCGCTGAAACGCCTCCGAGACGCCCACGTCGACGATAACGATATGCGCGTCACCCGCCCGCACGAGATCGCGGCGTCCCTGGGCAAGTTGTACCCCAAGGCCGAGGAGCGTTCCGCCCGCCTGCACGCCGTGCTCTCGGACATCTACAAGCGCGAGCACAACGTCACCCTGACGCCGGTGATGGCGATGTCCAAGCGCGACGCGGCGAAGTACATCGAGACCCTCTCCGGGCTGCCGCTGTTCGCCTCGGCCCGCTGGCAACTCCTGGTCCACGAATCCCACCACATGCCGGTGGACGATCGGATGTTCTCCCGCCTCCTTGCCGCGGGTGTGGTGGAAGAGGGCGACGACGTCGAGAAGGCCGCCGGCGTGCTGCAGCGTCACGTGAAGCACGAGGACGCCCTGCAGGCTCACCTCCTGCTCCAGGCGTGGAGCGAAGACCCGGATTCCGAGCCGTCGGCGACGCCGTCAAAGTCGGCGTCCAAGCCCGCCGCCAAGACCGCGCCCAAAAAGAAGGCACCCGCCAAGAAGCCCGTCGGGGCCAAGCACTGAACGGGCGGCGGTGCTCCGGGCGTCTACGCTTGTCCCGATGAATCGCCGCATTTTTTCGACAGCGAATGCAAGCGTTGGACCCGGTCGCACGGCGTGCGCGGTGCTCGCCGCCGCGATGGTGATCGCCGCCGCGGGCGGACCGGTTTCGTGCTCCTCGTCCGGCGGACGGGGGGGCAAGACCGCCCTGACCAACACCGACTCGACCGAATCCGGCAAGCGGCTGTTCACCCCCGACACCCGCGCCATGAACGCCCCGGCCCCACCGGGCCTCGACCCCGCGCTCACGAAGGTGATCCCCGACACCGAGGTGAACGCGCGATTGAGCCTCGATGAAGCGTTGGCCAAGGTCGCGGGGCTTCCAACCTCCGGCAACGCGGAGACCACGAGACCCGCCGGCGCTGCGGCGGGGGCCGACGATGTTGGCGGTGCTCCGGCCGCTGAAGCCGCCATTCCCGAAGTGGCCCCCGAGCGCCGCGCCGAGGCCCTCCGCCTCTACGCGCAGGGCCGCGTGGCCCGCCTCTCCGGCGACGCGGCGTCGGCGGCGATCGATCTCCAGAAAGCGGCCCGCCTCGACCCCTCGACCGCCGCGGTGTGGCGCGAACTGGGCGAGGCCCAACTCGCCACCGGCAACCGCGCGTTCGCGTCCGCTTCGTTCGCCCGCGCACTCGAACGCGATCCCGACGACGTCCGCGCTCTCGAACAGAACAGCCGCATCGCCGTGGAACGCCGGGATTTCGCCCGCGGCGCGGCGCTCACCGCAAGACTCTTGAAGCAGCCGCTGGAAAAGACCGACCCGGCCCTGCCCTACATCGCGTGGTCACAGTTGGCCCGTTCGCTCGCCCCGCTCGGGTTCACCGGCGCGGCGGCCGAGGCGGCGCTGCGGGCCGCCGACCTTCCCGCGCGGTTCCAGGGCCTCACCGGCCGCGAACAGGAACTCAACGCGCTCTACCGCCAGCGCGGCGATACGCTCCGCGACGCCGGGGACTCCATGCTCCAACTGGGCCGCTACGAAGAGGCCGCCGACATCTACGAATCCGCCGCCGCGCTCCCCACGATGTCCCCCGCCGCGCTGCTCCCGCGCCGCGTCTTCGCCTCGATGAAGCGCGGTGACGGCGACGCCGCCGCACGCCTTCTGCTCGACCAACTCGCGGCCTCACGCGGCCGCGCCGATGAAATCCTGCTCCCGCTGGTGGACCACGTGAGTTCGCACGCGGCCCGGGGCGCTTCGCGGATCACCTCGGGCATCGACATCATCGAGGCCTCGCTGGACGACCGCCAGCGCCTGCTCGCTGCGAGTTCGCTGGCCCGCTCCCGCGCCGCGGCGTCCGACACAGCGCGAGCGCTCCCGATCCTGCGGGCACGCCTCGCCGCCGCGCCTTCGGACGAGGACACGCTGCGCGACCTGTTTTCCCGCCTGCGTGGCGCCCCGCGCACCACGCTGGTTGAGGAGTGCCTGGGTCTGATTGACGCCGCTCCGCTGCAGGAGCGCCGGTACGGGACGGCTCTGTCGCGCGAACTCGCCGCACGCCGGGCCCGGGGTTCCGATGCCCGCGAATCCACCCCAAACGAAGACACCGGCGAGAACCCGCTCTCGGGCATCGAAGCGGCCCGCGCCGACAGCCCGGTCGGCCGGCTGCTGCAGGCACGCCTCTTCGCCACGGAGAACAAGCCGGAGGAAGCCCTGCGGGTGCTTGAACCAATCGGAGCGGCCTCACCCCCTGCGCCCTCGGAAGCACCCGCGATCGCGGCGGCACCAGTCCCGGGCGGAAGCAACAGCGCTGCGATCAGCGCCGCCGCAGTGATCGCCCGCGTCTCGCTGCTGATGCCGCTGGGCCGTCACACCGAAGCCGACGCCCTCCTCGCTTCGCTCCCCGAAACCGATGCGCTCGTCCGTTCCGCCAAGGGGCTCGCGCTCTCGCAGCGCGGCGACGACAGCGTGGCACTCACGGTCCTCGGCCCCCTCCTCGAGCCGGACGCCGCCCTCCCGCCCGGCCTCGACCGCGCCGAACTGCTCGTCTCGGCGGCCCAGATGTGCCTGCGTCGCGGCGAGGGCGAGCGGGCCCGCGACCTTCTCGAACGCGCGCTCGCCGCCGACCCGCTGCGCGACGACGCCTACGTCGGCCTCGTCGCGCTCTACGCCCCCGGGCAAGCACTCGCCGACGAGACAAAACTCGTCGAGACCATCCGGCGGATGCGCGACGCGAATCCATCCAGTCGCTCACTCCGCTGGCTGCGGGCGCAGGAGAGCCTCTCGCGCGGGCAACTCGACCTCGCCGAACGCGACCTGGCCGACCTCGCCGAAGAATCACCGACGCAGCCCGAGATCGTGACGGCGCTCAACCAGGTCTGGCTGCGCACCGGCTCGGCGTCCAAGGCCGAAGCATGGCTGCGGGCCAAGGCCGAGCGTTTCCCCGATGCGTCCATTCTCGTCACGGAACTCGCCGACGCCGTGGTCGCTCAGGGCAGGCTCGCCGAAGCGGAAACGCTGCTCTCGGCGCGCCTGAAGCAGACACCCGGCGACGCCGGCGTCTCCCGCGCCCTCGAACGCCTTTACCGCGGGAAACTCAACGAGCCCGAGAAGGCCGACACACTGGCCAAAGCACGCCTCGCCGGCGCCCCGCTCACGCCCGACACGCTGCTTGAACAGGCCGACCTCGCGTGGCGCGACCAGCGAATCCCCGAAGCCTCCGACATCCTGCGAGACCTGCTCCGCCGCTTCCCCCGCGTCGTCTTCCGCCCCGACCAGGCGGCCCGCGTCGGCGAGTTCATCATGACGGCGTCCGACGCCGCCATCAAAGAAAACCAGGTCGCCAAGCCGCTGGTCGATTTGGTGAGCGCCCTCACCGACGCCTCGCCCTCGGCGGGCATCGCCGTTCTGATGCGCCGGCTGCAACTGGCCGGCGTCTCGGGCGCGGTGGACGGCTCCACCATGGTGAAGTACATCGAGGAGGGCGTGAAGCGATTCCCCAAGCAGGCCGAAGAGATGGTCCTCGCGGGCGCACTCTCGGCATGGACGACCGTGCGTTCCGAGGTCAACGTCCGCCTGCCCAGGGCCGAACTGGAACTCCTCGCCAAGGCTCGCCAGCGCGGGCTCGACATCGTCGAGGCCTCGCCGCGACTGCTGGGCAAGATGACGCCCCGAGTGGCCCTGATGTGGCTCGAGTTCGCCTCCACGCTGCAGAAGGGCGAGTCGTTCGTGCGGGCGATCGAGATCGCCAAGGCCGACAACGTCTTCGACGCGCTCATCGCCTCGATGGACCCCAACGGCAACCCCAACGCACGCCAGGTCCGCCGTCGCACCTTCGCCGATAACGCCTACCAACTCGCGGGCATCCTCACCTTCCTCGACCAGGAAGCGGCGGCGGAGCGCATGCTCCGTGACGCCCTCAAGTACGACCCGCGCCACGCCCCCTCGTGCAACGACCTGGGCTACCGCCTGCTCGTCGCCGACCGCAGCATCGACGAGGCGGCAAGCCTGATCGAGATCGCCGTCGAGCAGGACCCCAACCGCTCTTCGTACCTCGATTCCCTCGGCTGGGCGAGGTACAAGCAGGGCATCGTCTTCGACGACACCGATCCAAAGACGGGAAAGAAGCGCGAGGGCGCGGTCACGCTCATCAGCCGCGCCCTCGACCAGATGACACGCGAGAACAACGTCGAATCCCGCACCGGCACGCCGATCATCGTCGACCACCTGGGCGATAGCGTGTGGGCGGCGGGCGACCACGAGACCGCCGTGCGCCACTGGGAACTCGCGGCCCAGGACGCCGAGAGCCTCCTGCAGGCCGACGACAAGGCCCGCACCGCCGACGACCCGGACGAGACCGAAGGCCGGCTCGGCGCGGGAATCCGCAAGGAACTCGAAACGGTGCTGGCGATGACGCGCCTCAAATCCGTCGCCGCAAGGGCGGGCAAAGACCCCCAGGTGTCAAAGATGCACGCACCGGCGAACCAGCCGGGCAACGAGCCGCCCGCGCCCGCCGAGGCGGATGCGGCCGAGAATGCCAAGCAAGCCCCTGTCGTCCCACCCGCCGACGCTGGCATCGCTCCCAACCCGGCGCCCCAGCCAGTCCCGGCGCCCGCCCCCGCCCCCGCCCAGCCAGAACCCTTGAAGGAACCGGGCACCCGGCCGTAACCGGGTTTCCTTCCGCGTCATCCAAGTGAAGGATGAGGGGCATGACCCACGAAAAAGCACCCGTGCTCGCGGCGGCGGACGATCCTGTCGAATCGCTGCTGCTGCGCCGTCTGCAATCCGGCGAGGCCGCGGCGTATGAAGAGTTGGTCCGGGAACTCTCGCCGCGGATGTTCGCCGTCGCGCGCCGCATGATGGGCAACGAAGAGGACGCCGCCGACGCGCTGCAGGACGCGTTCGTCTCGGCGTTCAAGGCGATCGGCGCGTTCGACGGTCGCTCCCGCCTCTCCACCTGGATGCACCGGGTTGTCGTCAACGCCTGCCTGATGAAACTGCGGAAGGCCAAACGCCGCGGCGAAAAGTCCATCGAAGCCCTGCTCCCGAAGTTCCAGGACGACGGCCACGCCGCCACCGCACCCCAGGCCTGGGACCACTCCCCCGGCGGCGACGCCCACCGCGTTGAACTCCAGCGGATTGTTCGACAAAAAATAGATGAACTTCCCGAGGCCTACCGAACCGTGCTCCTGCTGCGCGACATCGAACAGGTGGATACCGAAGAGGCCGCGGAAATGCTGGGGGAGAGCGTTTCGGCGGTGAAGACCCGATTGCACCGAGCCCGGCTCGCGCTCCGAGAACTGCTTGATCCCATGATGACCTCCGGCTCGCTGTGAGCCGATCTTGTGAACGCGCGAACACCCCCTCCGCCCTAGCCCCCCTGCCCCCACCTTCCCATGCGTTGCAACCACCTCATCAACGACTTCCTCATGGACTACCTGGACGGCACGCTGCCGCTGACGGAACGCATGTCCTTCGAGGTTCACCTGGCGCTCTGCCGCTCTTGCAGGTGCTACATCGATTCGTACCGCAAGACGATTGAAGCGGCAAAGCAGAGCATGGGGAGCCTGAACGCGGAACTCCCGCCCCCGCCCGAGGAACTCGTCAAGGCGATCCTGGCTTCTGTGCCGAAGGTGACGAACTGACAAGCGGGCTGTGCCCAACGCACTCTATCGCAAGAACCGCCTCGCCCCCTCGATATACGGCGTCATCTCCTCCGGAAGCGACTTGATCCCCCGGCGCAGCGACTTCGCCACCGCGTACTCCAGACTCTTGCGCATCCGTTCGCGGACTTTGTCCGTGACGTTCAATCCGCGCCGCTCCATCTCTGCCAGCGCCCACGCCCACGCGTGGTACTCCTCAAGGCACCGCGGCTTGTACACATCGAAGCCGATCGCATGGTGCCCGATCTCGTGGCAGAACACCGCGGCGGACATCGGACCCACCGGCTTGGGCGCCTCGATCAGCCGCACCACCCGCCCGTCGCGGTAGCGCACGCTCCACGCCACGCCGCTCATCCCCGTGCGCCACTTTCTGACGCGCACGCCGTGGGTTTGGAGCAGGTCGCGCATCATCGCGTCGTACTTCTCGGCCATCGCGCGCGGAGCGCGTTCAGCAACCGTGCCTCTCGCCGCCGCCCTGCGCGGTGCCTTTTTCTTTGGCGCGACACGTTGCACCGGCCGCGGCACCGGAGCGGCGGTGACTTCGACACGCCCCCCGGACCTCCCCAGGATCGCGTCCCAGATTTTCAGGAAGGAGAGTTGCACAGCAGCCGGTCCCCGGGGTTCACCTGGTGTCCCATGACGAACGAGTGCCACGCCATCGGCCTCTTGCCCGGGGGCTGCACTTCGAGAATCCGCAGCACGGTCGCCTCGCCGCACGCGATGAGGCCTTGGGCGCGGTCGATCACCTCGCCGGGCAGGGCCGAGCCGCTGTGGTACGTGGGCCGCCCGTTCGGTTCTGTTTCGGCGAGCGCCTTGAGCAGTTTCACCTCCACACCGTTCACCGTCGCCGCGACGCCCGGCCAGGGGTTCAGGCCGTTGATGCGACGCCGGCAATGCTCGGCCTCGTCCGAGAAATCCACCCACGAATCCGCCTTGCTGAACTTGCCCGCGAGCGTGACCTTCGACTCATCCTGCGTCACCGGCGAGAGCGTCCCGGCGTTGTGCCGCTTCAGGACGTCCATCACCAGCGCGGGGCCATCGTCGGCGAGTTTGTCGTGCAGGTCCCCCGCCGTGAGCAGCGCCAGCACCTTCCTGCGAGACTGCCCTAGCACCAGTCCAGCGTCCATCCTGTCGGCCAGCGTGATCACCGAGTTGCCCGTCTCCTCGTCCCCCGACAGGATCGCGTGGTTGATCGGTGCGGCCCCGCGCCACCGCGGCAGCAGCGACGCGTGCAGATTCACCGCGAAGCGGCCTTCCAGCAGCGCGGGCGAGAGTTTCTGCCCGAACGCGATGACGACCCACGCGTCCGCCGGCGCGGCCCGCACACGCTCCAGCACCGATGGCTCGTTGACATTCTCCGGCTTCAGCAGCGGCACATCTCCGAGGTTCGCCGCCGCCCACACGCCGATCGGCGTCGGCGTCATCACCCGCGATCGCCCCGCCGGTCGGTCGGGCTGCGTCACCACCGCCGTGATCTTGTGCGTCGTGGAAAGCGCCCGCAGCGTGGGCAGGCCGAACTCGCCGGAGCCGAAGAAAACAATGTTCACGTTCAGCGCGCCCCCGCCTTGGCCGCACCGACGCCACCACCGCCCGCTTCCAACGCCTTGATCGCCTGCCGGTTCCGCATGCGGTGAATCGGCGACATCTTGTCGATGATCAGCACGCCGTCGAGGTGGTCCACCTCGTGCTGCCAGCACCGCGCCAGCAGCCCCACCCCCCGCAGCGTGAACTTCTTCCCGTCAAGCCCCAGCGCCGTAATGGTGATCTCCGAAGGCCGGCGCACATCGCCGCGGATCTCGGGCAGGCTCAGGCACCCCTCCTCATACGGCACCATGTCGCGAGCCGGCTCTGAAAGCACGGGGTTGATGCACACCATCGGCACTTCCGTCGCCTGCGCCGGGTCGGCGTTCAGCACCCGCTCGCCCTCCACCGCGGGCACGTGGCAGATGAACATCCGCCACGAAAGGCCCACCTGCGGAGCCGCCAACCCGATGCCGTTCGCCTCGCCCATCAGTTCGATCATCCGCCGCGCCACGGCCCTGACATGGTCCGTCACCGCATCGACAGCCTTCGCCCGCTGCCGAAGGACCGGCTCGGGGTGGTGGACGATCATCAGGGATTCGGGGTCTGTGGGCATCGGCTGGGATGGTATGCGCGGCCCTGACCGGTGGGGCAGGCTTCCAGCCTGCCTTCATCTGAAGAGGCAGGCTGGAAGCCTGCCCCACCGTTCGGCGTTCCGGCTCATCCGCCGCGCTTGATCTCTTCCCGCCGCTGCGGGTCGAGGCAGTTGGCGTCTTCCTTGGCCCCGAAGTGCTCGGTGCGCCAGGCGGAGACTGCGGCATTCAACTGCTCCTGCGTCGCGGGCTTGTCGGGGTCGAGCGTCACCGTCGCCATCGACTTCTTGAAGTCCACTTTCGCGGACTTCACGCCCTCAACCTCCATCAGTTCGTGCTCGATCTCTTTCGCACAGTTGGCGCAGGCCATGCCCGTCACCTTGAACGAGAGCGCCCCCGGCGAGGCCTTGGGCGGGTTCGAGGCGCACCCGGCGAGAGCGGCGAGGGTCACAACGGCGAAAGCGATGGTCTTCATGGAAGGCTCCTTCTGTGCCGCATTGTAGGGGTAGAAATCCATCCGAACCCCGAGCGCGAGCTCGGGGACAGACCCTGTTACCGAGATTCTGCCCCCGAGCTCGCGCTCGGGGTTCGGATGGAAAACACCACCGCTCCCCCTATCATCCCGACCCCACTCAACCCTCGGAGTTTCCCATGCACAAGGTCCTGGTCCTCGGCGGCGGCAAGGTCGGTAAATCGGTCGCGGAACTCCTCCTCGCCTGCGGCGAAGGGGCCTACGACGTCACCCTCGCCGACCGCGACGACGCCAACCTCCGCGAGGCCGAGACCAACATCGCCCGCATGAAGACCATGGTGCAGCACCGGGCCGAGTTCACCAACAAGTTCAAGTTCGCGACAGCCAAAGTGGACGCCTCGGACCGTGCCGCCGTGCGTGATCTGCTCAGGGGCAAAGACGCCGTGGTGTGCATGCTGCCCTACGACCTCGTGGCGGGCATCGCCGAGGACGCCAACGAACTCGGCGTTCATTATTTCGACGTGACCGAGGACGTCGAGACCACCGACCGCGTGAAGGCCATCGCCAACAGCGGGCGGGCCAAAGTGGCCCTTGTGCCGCAGTGCGGCCTGGCCCCCGGTTACATCGCCATCGCCGGTTACGAGGTCGCTCGCCAGTTCAGCGAGATCCACGAACTCACGCTCCGCGTGGGCGCCCTGCCGCAGTACCCCACCAACGCCCTGCACTACAACGTCACGTGGTCCACCGCCGGCGTGGTCAACGAATACTGCGAACCCTGCAACGTCATGCTCGAAGGCGCCATGACCCGCCTGCCCGCGCTCGAAGGCCTGGAAAACTTCTCCTTCGAGGGCGTCGAGTACGAGGCTTTTTACACCTCCGGCGGCGTCGGCAGCCTCATCGACACCCTCGTCGGGGAAAAACGCACCTGCCCCGAGAGCGACGTGGCCTACAAGACCATCCGCTACCCCGGCCACCGCAACCTGATGAAGTTCCTGCTGCAGGACCTGCGACTGGGTGTGGAGCACGCGGCCCCCTCATCGGGCGGTCGCGTGTTTGACCGTCGCCTCGCCATCGATCTGCTCGACCACGCCATTGCCCGCACCCTGCAGGACGTGGTGGTGGTCTTCATCAACTGCATTGGGATGAAGGACGGCCGGCGTGAGCAGGTGAACTTCAAGCGGGCCGTGCACGCGACCAACATGTTCGGGCGCGTCTGGCCCGCGATCGAACTCACCACCGCCGCAGGGGTGTGCGCGATGGTCGACATGCACCGCCGCGGGAAGATCCCGCAGAAGGGGTTTGTGCGTCAGGAAGAGTGCTCGCTGGAGGCGTTCAACGATTCACTCTTCGGGCTGGCGTATGAACGCCCCGAGGTGCTGGAGGGCGCGGTGCGCGGCACCTGGAAGCGGTAAAACACCGAATCGGACTCCGGAAGGGACTTGCGCATGCGGCGATTCGTTCACTGGCCCTCGCTTGCGCTTCGGGTTCGTTTCTGGAGGCTCTTGACGAACCCGAAGCGCAAGCGAGGGCCATCGCACAAATGACAGGAACGCGGCTCTCAATCGGACTCGGTGTGAGAAGCGGTGCCCGCACTGCCGAGCGAAAATGAATGACGCCCCACGGCTTTGCTGTCATCGGCAAAGAGTGGAGAGATCCCCTCGCCGCGCGTGCATGAAAACGACCCCGCCGCAGACGTCAAAGTCGTGGCGCGGGCGTGCCACGACTTTGCTGTCATCAGCAAAGTCGTGCTTCTTCCATGTGTCATACGAGCAAGAGCACGACTCTGCCGCGGCGACAGAGTCGTGGCACGTCACACCCCGAGTTCGGCGTGGGCCTTCTCGCTCAGCGCCAGCACCTCTTCAAGTTTCGCCTTGGCCGCTTCGCCCTTGCCGTCAGCAATAAACGCCTCGGCTTCAAGCAGCAACTTCAGCGCGTCGTACAGGTGCTTGCGGTAGGACTCTTTGATCGCGGCCTTCCCCGCGTCGTCCTTCGCCGCCTTCAGGAACTCGGCTTCGAGCGGCTGGCCCTTGGCCGTCACCACGCCGCGCTGCATGTCGTTCACCAGCCGCAGGTTCTCATCGCGCTTGGCTGTGTCGAGCACCTGCGTCATGAGTTTCTCGGCGGCGCGGTTGATGCCCTTCATCGCGAACTTGATCGAGACCTCACCGCCCCGACCACCAGGCCCGCCCGGCCCACGCTGCCCGGGGGGGCCATCCGGACCGCGCCGGCCGTCCTGCCCGCTGGCGGGCGGTTTGCCACCTCCACCCCCACCGCCGGACGGCTGCTCGCCCTGACGGGCGACAACGCCGGCGGTCAGCGCCACAACACAGGCAACGGCGGTCAGGGCACGGAAGTACGAAATGGTCAATGTCAATCTCCTGGGTGATCGTTCGGCCGAGACACGTGAGCACTGTAGGCCAAGACATCGATGTCTGAGAGACGCGCACCAAAGGCATTTCACGCTGTAAAAAAGACAGACGGCCCGCCGAAGCGGGCCGTCTGCGGAGAATCAGGCTAAACCTGAAAGGGTCTTACAGACCCAGTCTCGATCGAATCGTGCCTGAGGCAGAGATCAGGCGCGACGGCGACGGAGGGCGACGAGGCCAGCGACGCCGGCGAGGCCAGCAGCGCCGGGGGTCGGGATGGCGACGACGTAGATCGCGAAGGAGGTGCCGCCGTTGAAGGTGGCGTTGACGCCGGAGACAGGGCGAGCAACCGCGTCGAGGTAGTAGGACTGGCCCCAGAGGCCAGAGTTGTTGGAGGCGTTGGCCAGGCCGAAGCGGAGAGCACCGAGGCTGCCGTTCGGGTTGGCGGTCTGAGCGTCCTTGATGTTGACGAGCACGCCAGCGGTCGTCAGGGTGGGAGCGGAGGCGGCGCGGAGGGTGATCTGGGCGATGAAGACACGGTCGCCGGGGCCGCTGAGGACGGGCGCGGTGTTGAACCAGATGCCGGTCAGACGGTCAGCCTGGAAGATGGTGGTGGGGGCGGTGGGGTTGATGATGTTCGAGGGGCCCTGAGCGGCGTAGCCGTCGGTGGCGGTCGAAGAGGCGCCGGAGGCACCGACCGAGGGACCGTTGGGGTCGATCGCCACGTACGAATCGAAGAAGGCAGCCGAGCCGGGGGCGCCAGCGAACTGGGACGGGGGACGATCGCCGCCGGTGGCGGGGTTGTACGCCGCGCCGCCGGACCAGGTGATCGGGTTGCCCAGCGAGCCACCGGAGACGCCGCCGGCGTCAACGGTGTTCACGCCGAACACAGCGCCGTTGGCAGCGCCAGCGGCAACGAGAAGCGCAGACGCGCAGACAAGCTTAGCCATCATGTGACAAATCTCCATCTCTACCTCAAACTCCGGGACCAGCCACGATCCTTCTCGCGGCCGACTCCGGGACGTGTTCCTGTCTAGAGGATACCTCGAAAATCAGACAGGACAAGCGGAATCTTCGGTGTAGTTGGCACTTTGACACGGTTTTCACGCCAAAAAAGTGGTCGGGGCGTGGTCGAAACGAGCCAAAGTGCCATCCTGCCCCCCTTCGGCAACAGGTTCTGGGACATGTCACCCCCCTCGGACCCCGGATTGCCCCCGTGCTCTCTGGGAGTTGCCTCAAAAAGGGCAACCCTACCCCCGCCACCCCGCCCGCTGCAGCATCGCACGGATGAACGAGTCCTTCCCTTTGGTGTACGCCTCACGGTTGTTGGCGAATTTCACCGCCAACTCCCGCTTCAGCGCCTCGTACGCCCGAGCCTCGTGCAGATTGTCACGTAAATGGTTGCGGAACAAGATGTTCAGGCGCCAAAACGCCCCGCCGTGCAGGACCATGTGGACATGGTGGGTGGTCGGGTTCCCGAGGACAAAGAAATGCCGGTCGGGAATCCCGAATTCTCCCTTGTATTCGTAGCCCAACCCCTCCAGCACCGGAATCAGCCCGGAAACGTCGGCCAAGGTGTGCAGGCCCACCATCATGTCGATCATGGGCTTGGCGATCATGCACGGGATGCTGGTGGAGCCGATGTGGACCACTTCCTTCAGGGTCCCCTGGGGCCCGCCCGTCGCCTCGATTAGCCGGTCCGCCTCGCGACGGAAATCCTGCGGCCACTGGGGGTCGTAGTCGCAGAGGGTCACGGTGCCTGGGATCAGTCCGAGCATCGGGATTCAACGGAATCGGGCGGCGGGGCTTGCGGGACAGGTCGGGCCACGATGAGGCGAATCCCACGTCAATGTGGGCGTTTGGCTAACTGTTGTTCGGGCGGGCGTGCGGGGGGACGACAATCAGAATCCCGGCGGAATCGAGGGCACCCTTGACGGCGACCGCCGCGGCTTCCTGGACTCCGCCGATGGTCTCTTTGGTGGCCCAGACGCGGACTTCCCAATCGACGCCGGCGGGGCCGAGGCGGGCGATCGCGATCTCGGGGGGCTTGCCGGGGGCCTGGCCGGGGACCGGGGTCACGGCTTGGGTCAGGGTGTCACGGGTCCGATTCAGGTCGGCCTCATAGGTAAGGCAGAGGTTGATGGAGGCCCGGCGGACGGGGTGGTGGGACTGGTTTTCGATGACCGTGCCGAAGATGGCGGAGTTGGGGAGGATGATCCGGCGGTTATCGGGCGTGTCGAGTTTGGTGGTGAACAGTTCGATCTCGTCCACCACGCCGGTCTGGCCCGCGACCACCACCGCGTCACCAACCTTAAAGGGGCGGAACACCAGCAGCATGGTGCCCGCGGCAAGGTTCGAGAGGGTGCCCTGGAACGCCAGGCCGATCGCCAGGCCCGCCGCACCGATGACGGCGGCGAAGGAGGCGGTCTGGATGCCGAAGATGCCCAGACAGGCGACGACCGACATCGCGAGCACGCCCCAGCGGACGACGTTGGAGAGGAACTTCGAGAGGGTGATGTCGATCTTGGCCCGCTGCATGCCGCGCACGGTGAGCCGGGAAATCCAGCCCGCAACGAGCCACGCGATGATGAGGAACACCAGTGCGCCCACGAGTTTCAGGCCGTAGGTCGTGGCCATGGACTGCAACTCGTCGGCGAGTTTCCGCATGGCTTCCTTCTGCTTGGCGAGTTCTTCGACGGTTTGGGCGAGGGTGAACATGGCTGAGGCGAATGGGGAGTGGCGAATGGGGAATAAAGAGGGCTGGCAGGCTGGAAGCCTGCCCCACCGCTTGCAAGGGCTAGACTACCCGAAGCATGACGACCAAGAAGCCGACGCCGACGCGGATGGAGGTGGTGGAACCCATCGGGAAGCGGGTTCTCATCCGCAAGGACGAGGACAAGAAGCAGACCCGCTCGGGCATTCATCTGCCTGACAAGATGGAGATTCCCACGCTGACGGGGCGGGTGGTGACGGTGGCGGCCCAGGTGGCCAACGACGAGGACTACCCGATCAAGCAGTACGACCGGGTGCTGTTCAACCCCAAGCACGGGATCCCGGTGGATTTCGAGGGCGACAACCGGCTGTATGTGATCCCCGTCGAGGACATCGTGGCGGTGATCCGGAGGGAGAACGTCGGGGGTGAGGCCGCAGTCGCCGACGAAGAAGGCGCTGGGTGAGCCGGCCTATGCCCCCCGAAAACCCCCGTGTCGAAGAACTCATCGGCGTGCTGACCCGCCCCTTGGCCGAGATGCCAGAGGAACTGGCGCTGTGCCCTGTTCCGGGGGCGTTTGATGTGGTCGTTCGTCCGCCGGGGAGCAAGAGCCTGACGAACCGGGCGCTGCTGCTGGCGGCGCTCGCGACGGGGGATTCGGTGCTGCGCGGCTGCCTGCTGGACGCGGACGACGCGAAGGTGATGATCGCGGCGCTACGGATGCTCGGCGCGACGATCACTGTTTCCGAGAAGTCCCCGACCGACAACGAGGTCCGCATCAAGGGCGTGGGCGGGCGGTTCCGCGGCGGGTGCGAACTGAATCTCAACAACGCCGGGACGGCGACTCGGTTCCTGACCGCCGCGGCGTGCCTGGCCGATTCGCCGGTGGTGATCGATGGGAACGCGCGGATGCGCGAGCGGCCTATCGGCGAACTGGTCGGCCTGCTGCGAAAACTCGGCGTGCGGATCGAGGAACTGGGCAAGCCGGGCTGCGTGCCGCTGCGGGTCCACCCGTGCCGGCTCGATGGTGGTTCGATTGACGTCGGGGTGACGCTGAGCAGCCAGTATGTGTCGGCGCTGATGCTGCTGGCACCGTGGATGGTGAAGGGGTTGGAGGTTCGGTTCACTGCGCCGCCGACGAGCCCTTCGTACATCGATATGACGCTGGCGCTGTTGCGCCGTGCGAGACTGGGGCAGGCCGAGCGAGATACGGGGTGGACGCGTGCGAATGTCCGAGTGGGCGGTCGGCAGGGGCTGCCGGGGCTCACGTACGACGTCGAGCCGGACGCGAGCGGGGCGACATACTTCTGGGGCGCGGCGGCGGTGGTGCCGGGGTCGGCGTGCCGCATCGATGGCTTGGACGCGGGCTCGTTCCAGGGCGACGCGGCCTTTTGCGGGGAGCTGGCGACGGCCCTCGGGGGTGGCGAGATCGACCTGACACTGATGCCCGATACGGCGATGACCGCCGCGGCGGTGGCGTGCTTTGCGTCCGGCGTCACCACCCTGCGCGGGCTTCGGACACTGCGGGTGAAGGAGACCGACCGGTTGGCGGCGCTCCAAACCGAACTGACGAAGATCGGCGTGAAGGTGGACATCGAGTCGTACGCCGCGGCGGGGGGCGTGAGCGATGAACTGCTGCGGATCACGCCGCCACAGCGGGGGCTTGACTGCTCCCCCGACGCCGCCCGGGTGGTGTTTGATACATATGATGACCACCGAATGGCGATGAGCCTTGCGATCATCGGCCTGCGGCGTCCGAATGTGGTGATCCGCGACCCCAAGTGCGTGGCCAAGACGTACCCGGGGTTCTGGAAGGATTGGGCTGCTTTGTATGAGAAGGCACTGGGCGCTGGGCAATAGGCACTTGGGGAGAGGGCATCAAGGCATCAAGGCATCGAGTCCGGATTTGCTGAGTTGAGATTTGTTGATTTTCTATGACACCCTTCTGGTCCCAAGCCCGGCTGATGCTCCGCGACCGCGGCCTCGCGGCGTTTGCCTTGGTCATGGCGTTTGTTTCGGCGGGGGGGTTGGGGGCGGGGATCGTGGGGCTGGGGTATGCGCTGGGGATCATCTTCGGCAAGGGCGGGGTGCGTAAAGACCTGCCGATGATGCTGGCAGAGTGGAACGCTTCGCACGCGTCGAACACGTGGCTGGGGATGCCTGTGCCGCTGGTGCCGCAGGGGGTGATTCAGGCGGTGCCCAGCGGGCCGTTCAACGCGGTGCTGGTGATCGTGCTTTCGCTGGGCGTGTTGACGATCATCGGCGCGATCGCGAATTTTCTGCACGAGTTCCTGTCGCTGACGATCTCGACGCGGGCGGCGGCGGACCTGCGGCGGCGGGCGTTCCACCGCGTGCTGCACATGCCGCTGGGCGAGGTGGTGCGCGGGGCTTCGAGCGATCTGGTCAGCCGCATCGTCTCGGACACCTCGGTGGTACAGCGGGGGTTCCAGCAACTGACGAGCAAGGCCGTGGCGCAGGTGACCAAGGGGGTCGCGTCGTTGTCAGCGGCGTTCGTGCTGAACTGGCGGCTGACGGTGATCACGGTCATCATCGCGCCGCTGCTCGCGGTGGTTCTGCGGAAACTGGGGAAAAAGATCACGCGGGCCAGCCGCAAGCAGATGCAGAGCCAGGCGAAACTGCTGGAGGCGGCGGGTGAGGCGACGCGCGGGTTCCGCGTGGTGAAAGTCCACGGGGCGGAGCGGTACGAGATCGCGCGCTTCACGCGGGCCAATGAAGAGGTTCTCCGCGAATCGATGAAGGTGCGGACGGCCAAGGCCATTGCGTCGCCGCTGATGGAGGTGATCGCGCTGTTCGTGGCGGGCGGGCTGGCGCTGGTGGCGGCGAAGCAGATCATCCTGGGCGTGCTCCAGCCGACCGAGTTCATCACGGTGCTGGGGGCGCTGGGGGTGTGCGGCGCGAGTCTCAAGCCGCTGACGGGGATCCTTCAGGAGATCCAGACGGCGCGGGCCGCGAGCGACCGGCTGGAGCAACTGCTGCACGGCCCGCTGGAAGAGGTGCGCGATACCCGCCGCCCGACGCTGGCCCGGCACAACGAGAGCATCGTGTTTGAGGACGTGATGTTCGCGTACGCCGGCAGCGAAACACCCGCGCTCGACGGCGTGTCGCTGACGATCCCACACGGCGAGCGCGTCGCGATCGTCGGGCCCAACGGGTGCGGGAAGACGACGCTGCTGAGTTTGGTGCCGCGGCTGTACGAGCCTTCATCGGGGCGCGTGCTGATCGACGGGAACGACATCGGGAAGGTGTCGGTGCGGAGCCTGCGACGCCAGATCGGCGTCGTCACGCAGGAAACCGTGCTGTTCAGGGGGACCGTGGCCTCCAACATCGCCTACGGCCTGACGCCCGAGCAGGCGCCGCGCGAGAAGATCGAGGCCGCGGCGCAGCGGGCGCACGCGCACGGGTTCATTGAGAAACTGCCGCTGGGGTATGACACGCCGGTGGGCGAGCAGGGCCTGACGCTCTCGGGCGGGCAGCGTCAGCGCATCGCGATTGCACGGGCGATCCTGCGCGAGCCGGCGATCCTGATCATGGACGAGGCGACGAGCATGATCGACACCGAGAGCGAGTCGCAGATCGCCGCGGCGATCGCGGAGTTCGGCAAGGCGCGGACGTGCCTGATCGTGGCCCACCGGATGAGCACGGTGATGAACGCCGACCGGATCGTGGTGATGGAGCGGGGGAGGGTGATCGATGTTGGAAAGCATGAAGAGTTGCTGGGGCGGTGCGGGGTGTACCGGGGTCTGGCGGGGACGCTGATGGCGGCGGGGGCGTGAGAATCGGGCCACGGTTGCGAACCTTTGGCGGGGCCGACCGATACAGTTGGGTATGAACCCGCAGAAGCCCACCGCGCCCCGTCGTCGATTTCCCAAAGCCCTTCGTCCGCTCGCCAGTGCCGTCGTCGCGTCGGTTGTTGGCATCGGTTGTGCCTCGCCCGCGTTGGGCCAGGGCACGCCCGACCCAACGACGATGCCCCCTCCCGTGAAACTCGGCCAGCGCGTCAAGGCGCTGAAGCAGAAGATCAAGGTGCGGCCGGTGCTGGTGCTGGTGAAGAACGAGGCGGAGTTTGCGGACGCCGTGGCGTCGTGGAAGTTGCCTCGAGAGTGCTTCCCGGTCCTGATTGACGACGGGTCGGACCTGGGTCGTGAGAACATCGCGCGGTTTGTGCATGCGTTCCTGCCGCGGGTGATTGTTCGGTGGGACGCCTCGAAGGGGTCGAAAGAGGCGTGGCCGACGGACCCTGCGGCGCGGGCGGAGCGTGTGTCCAAGGCGCAGTTGGAGGCGTGGGACGCCGAGGACCTCAAGGGGATGAAGGCGTCTTGGAGCGAGGTGGGGCACGAGGGTGTGGGGATCGTGCTCGGATCGCCGAGCGATCCGGCTTGGACGGCGGCGCTCGCGCTCAGCGCGATGCGTGGGCAGTTCCTCTCGTGGGTCGATCCATCGCTCGTTGGCGGCGGGGCGCCGGGCGACACGATGGCGCCGCAGCAGTTGGCCTCGCTGATCACCGCGACCGAGGACGCCGCCAAAGCAACCGAGGCGGCGTGGGACGATACCGGTGACAGCATCGAGGCGATCACGCTGTGCGCCAACGCACCATCGAAAATCAGGGGCATCGGCAGCGGCGGGATCGAGCAGACCATGGCGCTGACGGACCGGCTGGGCCGAAAGGCTGACATGAGCCGGTGGGCCTACGCCGGGGAGATCTTCGGCGATTCGGCGACGGCGGCGTACCGGGCCATGTCTTCGGCGTTCCTGGGGGTCGAGAACGTCTGGGCCTTCGACGGGTACAGCGCCGGCTCCGTGCCCGGGCAGTACAACCTCAAGCCGATCATCGTGATGCTGGCGGGAACGCCCGTGAAGTTGGCCTTCGATCCCGCCCGCAGCGGCTCGAACGAGTTCCGCGGCGCTTCGCGCGGCGGCGTGGACGCCTCACTGCTGTACGTGAACACCAAGGGGCAGATGTGGAACTTCGAGTTTTCGCCGGGGAAACTCTATTCGTTCGACGTGCCGATCCTGCGTTCTCCCGCGCTGGTTCACTTCACGCACTCGTTCTCGGCGCAGGTGGTACACCACCGCTCGAGCGTCGCGGGACGCTGGCTTGAGAACGGCGCGTACGGCTATTACGGATCGGTCGACGAGCCGTATCTCTCGGCGTTCGTCGCCGGGCCGGACTTCTTCAAGCGCTTCTTCCTGCTCGGCGGGCCGTTCGCGTGCTCGGCGCGGTACGAGGTCGCGCCGCTGGGAAAACTCAACCTTTTCGGCGACCCGCTGCAGATCGCCGGCGCGCCATCGCTGCGTCTGGACGAGATCCTGCCCGAAAGCGGGCCGCTCGCCGGGCTGGTGCCGATCAATGAATCGGTTAGGGAAACACTGAAGGCGGGCAAGATCGAACAGGCGGCGACGGAACTGGTGATGCTGGGGCGCGACAAGGATGCCGTGCGCCTGTGCCTTGCGGGTCTGAAGGCCAAGGCCGCGGACGGTAAGCCCGCGCCGGATCGGACGCGGCTGGGTGCCATCGGCATGCCCGCGGCGTTCCGCGACCGCGACCCCGCCTCGCTCGCGACGCTGTGCCTAGCGATGCCCGAGAGCATGCGGAACGACCCGTACTACGTCTCGCTGCTGTGGCAGGCGGGCCGACCCGTGCTGAACGATAACCCGACGCCTGAGCTGCTCACGGCGATGAAGAGCGCGATCCGCGAACTGTGCGCGCTGGAAGACCTCGAAGACCTTTCGCCCGCCGTGCGGAAGGCCGAGGGGAAGCCGGGCGTGGAGGCGATGTGGAAGATGGTGATCGCGCGGACGACCGACGCGAAGTACCGGAAAGACCTGGAGGAATCGCTGAGGGAGACGCTGCGGAAGTGACCGGTGAGGTCGCAGGAGCCGGGGTGGCCTATGCGTTCTTCCACCAGTCCGCAGGGTCGTCCTCGTCATCGCCCTGGTTGTGCCCGTGGGCGTCGCCCCACAAGTATTCGCCGGGGTGGTCGGTGTGGTACCACGCGGTGGTGAGCCGCCGGAGTTCGGCGATGAATCCGATGGCGGCGAGGCGGTGGGCCGCGAGCGTCACCGTCACGCGGTCGTCCTGGGTCTGCATCGAGACCACCTCGACGTTGTGCCGCTCGGCGATCGCTCGGGCCGTGGCCTCGACGATCCTGCGCACACGCGGCTCGCTCAGCGGTGTGCCCTCGATGGCCCGCAGCGTGATGGTCGAGTGCGGCTGACTCATCGCGAGTGCTCCAGAATGATCGCGGCGGCCCTTTGCAGCGAACTCACCGCGTGATGCGCCTTTGTCGTCACCGCATCGGCCGTCACGCCGCGCACCAGGATCGTCCGGCACCCCGCCGCGAGCCCCGCCTCGATGTCACGCTCGGCGTCACCGACCATCCACGAAGCCGCGAGATCGATGCGGTGTTTCTCGGCGATATCCAGCAGCATCCCCGGCGCGGGCTTGCGCCACGGGTGCTCGGTGCTGAGGCCGCAGACGATGCCGCGGGGGTGGTAGGGGCAGAAACGGAAGGCATCGACGGCACCGCCGAGGAGTTCGTTCAGGCGGTCGTTGCAGGCACTGACCTGGTCGAGGCCGTACATGCCGCGTGCGACGCCGCCTTGGTTTGACACAACGGCGATAAACCACCCGTGGCTCCGAAGCGCGGCGCATGCGTCGGCGGCACCCGGGAGCAGGCGCACGAGCGATGGATCGCCGAGGTCCCCGTCGGGCGTCACATCGCGGCAGGCGATGAGCGTGTCGTCACGATCAAAGAACACCGCCCGGCGGCGCGGGGACGCCGGGGCGGTGTTGGTGTCACTTCCTGGCGCGGTGCGGTCGCTCACGCCACAAGGCTATTCGCCCGGACGCATACCCATCTGTGCCATGACAGCGGCGACCAGTGGCGCGGGCTGCGGCGCGGCCGCCGCGTCATTCGACGACGCATCGAGGCTGCGATTTCCCAGACGCGCCACGTTCGACGCCGACTGCTTCACGGGCTTGGTCGGCTTGGCCTTGGGCTTGGGTACCGGCTTGGGTTTGGGGGCGGGCTTGGCGGCCACTTTCGTGACGGGTTTCTTGGGCGTCGCCGAAGGCGGGTTGGTGGCGGGCGGGTCGCCTGGCAAAGACGCCACGGGCGTCGGCTGCGGGGCGGCGGGCGGCGGTGAGGGCGGAGAGTTCGCGGGCGGACTCGAAGGCGCGTTGATCGGGGCGGCGGCGGGCGGGTTCGACGCGGGAGGAGGGGGCGGCGGCGGGGGGGGCGGGGGTGGGGGTGGGGGTGGGGGTGCCACGGGCGGGCGCAGCGCCGGTGCACTGAGCGAGACCACGTACAAGTCGTAGGCATCGGCGTCGCCGAAGCCGGGGAGGTTTGATTGGGCCGCGAGGATGGAGCGGACCTGGAGCGCGCTCGTCGGCCGCGTTGCGTTGCCGGAGAGGATTTCTACGGAATCGCCGTCGAGCGCCGCCGAGACGACAATGGTGTCCGGCAGGTTGAACGAAGCCCCCACCACGATCGACGGGCAAACGGGGCGCGCGCCGCGCGCCACGGTCAGGCGGCCGATGAAAACGCTGTCGGCTCCCGCAGGCCCGGGCCGGCTGTGGGCGGGCCCGGCCATCGTGGGGTTGGCGACGGGGTCCAACACGCTGATCGGGAAGACATAGCGGACGCCGCGGAGTTCGAGCGGGTTGCGGGCCGAGCCGACAAAGGTTCCCCCGATGAAGCCCGACGGCGGGTTAGCGTAGTCGCTCTCGCTGACGGGCCAGCCCCCCATCGCCACATACGAATCGAACTGCAGGAGCGGGTTGATGGCGACACCCTCGGGCGTCGGCGGCAGCCCCTGCGAGATCATCCCGCTGGAATAGAACGTGCCGGCGGAAGGGCGCAGCGGCGAGCCGAGCATCCCCGCGCCGCCGCCGTTGTCGAGAACCAGCAGCGAAAAGGGCGCAGCGTGCGCCGTCCCCGCCGCGCCGGCGACCAGCAAGATTGTGAGGGCGGCGTTGGTCGAACCGGCACGGGCCGGACAGGTGGGAATCAGACGCATGAAGCCTCCTGAATCGAAGGACTCGAAAAGCCGGAAACCCCGCGGCGGGTCAGGCCGGGGCGCACCAGTGGGCTGGGTTGTGGAGGGTCCGAGTCTGAACGGCGTGATCCGCACCGGCCCTTCGGGGCCGCGCCGTGATCACGCCATGATGGAACGCACCAGCGCAGCGAACCCGCGCTTGGCGTCTTCCGACAGTTCGATGAACTCGAGGCCGGCCTCGCCGCCCGAGAACAAGCCGGACTTTTTCGTCCAGACCACGAGCACACCGACTTCGATGCGGGCGCCGGGGCCGTTGATGACCAGCGCGAAAGTCTCACCCTTCTTCACCGTGGTGAGGGTCTTGAGGCGGACGCGCATGCCGGTTCTGGAGAGGTCGAGCACCTCGCCGAAGTCGCACGAGATCAGTTCACAGCGCAGCCGCCCCATCTTGCGGTGGTTGCCAGCGAAGCCGGGCTCGGCGACGACGTTCGAGATGTGGCGCTGTTGCCTCACGACCGGGGGTCATCGGGCGCACGGCGGGACATGTTGAGCGATTCCCCGGCGATCGGCGATTACCGGACGCGCGGGCGGCGTCGCAGATGGAACGAGAACGAAAACCGCCCGAGCGTGGGTGCTCGGGCGGGGGTGCATGACAAATCAGACTGGTTCGGGCCGCAGAGATGCACCGACGACCAAGCATCACGGCAGGTTCAACGCCTCGATGGTCTGCAGCAGTTGCACGATGTGGGCGTTCAACTGCTCTTCGGAAAGGTTATCGACGTACGCCGTGTACTGTTCGATGCTGGTGAATCCCAGCGCTTCGAGGACGGGGGGCAGAGGGGCGGGAGTGCCGGGGCGGCCCGCTTCGGTGGTGGCACCTTGGTTTGTGGCGGAAGATTCGGCGGCGGCGATGGCGCGGGTGACGGCGGGAGCGGACTTGGTCGTGGGTTCGTTGGCGACCGCCGGTGCGCCGGGGCGGGCGCTGGAGCAAGTGTTACCGAACTGGCCGAGAAAGATGACGAGGTCGGCTGTGTTGACCGCGAGGTCGCCGTCGAGATCTCGATTGTTGCCGCACGTTCCGGACTGTCCGAACTGTCCGAGGAACGTGACGAGGTCAGCGGTGTTGACGGTGTTGTCGTTGTTAAAATCGCCGGGGCAGGGCCAGCGGACCGAGAAGCGGAGTTCACCATCGGTTCCGGCACGTACGTCGCCGACTTCCGCGCCCAGGACGTTGTTCTTGACGATACCGGCAGCGCCGCGGACAACATAGTCTCCCACTGGAATGAAGGTGCCGGTCGGACTGAATGGAATCCGTGTCTCGCCCTCCACGGGCTTGAACGTGAAGCACTCGGCAAGGTCGTGAACAGGATCCCCACTGGCCGCGTTGATTTTCCGCTGGGTGATATTGAGCGGAGACGCGGTTCCGACGAGAGATACGGGACCGTACCAACGCAAGAAGGGCTGATTGCCTGTGACGAAGTCCGTTGGGGCGACCGTGCTGCTGTGGACCGGGTTACAGTCAGACTTGTGGACCGCAAAGGGAAGAATACCAGCGGAACCGCCTCCGAGTTGGTCTGTCGTCGGAGAGTAAAGGTCCAGAAGCGGATAGACAGTCTTGCTCGGGTTCCCAACCCTTACCTCGGCGTCCCATAACACCGGGTACTCAAACTCGCCCAGAGCGTTGATGATGACTCGGCCACGCAACTTCCCTATCCGCATGTTCATGGGAGGGTTCGAGTTTCCAACCTAGAAATCGCCACCGAGCACGATCGTTCCGTTCATCGAATTGCCGCAACTGATGAACCTTGGATTGCCTACAGCAACGAACTTGGTACGAATGACGCCTTCAATGCTTCCGCCGATATCGACGCGCGAGATGTACTGCGTGTACGACCCGGCCGTCGTTCCCTCCAGAGTCGCATTGAAATCACCGCCGGCAGAGATGAATCGATAGGCACCTGCGCGGAGAGCAACAGGGTTCGACGCGGTTCCGATGGAGCCGCCGACGCTGATCGTCCGGATGAACCCCTCATAGAGATTGATCGGCGAACCATTGCTGACAAGCACGTTTCCCAACAGATCGCCCGCGATTTCGAGATTTCCAATATGAGGCTGAAACCCTTCGAGAGAACGCATGGTAATGGGTCCGAGCACATTCCCCCCGACTTGCACTGGACCGTCCAGAGCGCTGATATCCGCAGAGCCGAAGTTGCCACGCACAAAGCACTGCGCAAGCAGCGACTCGCCCTTCGCATCGTTCTCTCCGCTTCCGACCGTCACGGCATCGATCGACGCGACTGCGATAGCCTGCGTTCCCACGCTTACGGCGACCTGTGCCCCCGCTTGCTGAGACCTAATCGTGATTGTCCCGATCCGGTCCGTGACAAGCGAAGCACGCACGGAAAAGTTGGAGGCCAACGCAGCACTCCCAGCCCCGGGTGGGCGAACCAGCTCCACATTGTACAGCCCGCTGCCGGGCGGGTTCTCAGTGACGACCGGCGGCAGGCCGGGGCCAGAATCCAGCGTCGCCGTGATCGCTGCCATAGATTGTGCGACGAAAACCAAGTGGATGAACAGGACGATCAAGACTCGGATCATGGTGCGTTTTTCTGCCGGCGCCGGGACAGGAACACCACCGCGAGCGGCGCGCCGAGCCACATCGATGGTGCCGGGACAAGCGAAGCGATGCGGATCGAATGTTGAAAAAAACCTGGCGTCGAACTGATGCCATAGGTGTCAAGCATGTCAGATTGTGCACCATATGGCGACCCCGCAAAGGACCCTCGTGTTCTCCGGGCATACGGAAGTGGACCGTCGAACGCAGTCACGCTGTCCTCAAGCCATTCATCTCCCCCGCCGGAGAGGTCCAAGACACCCCACGGCGAGCGGGCGTTGGAATAGGAACCGACTTCGACTTCGTAGTCCGATCCCGCCAGACCGCCGTTGGTCTGACCTACCCCGGGCGCACCAACAACCGGTGCCGTGTCTTGTGTCATGGGATACATCCAATATCCCGGCTGTTCGGCGCCGAACTTGTTCGGGTCGTAATAGGCCGCCTTCACCCACTCGTCCTCGCTCGGAAGCCAGAAGCGCGCGCCCGCGGATCGAGTGCGCTGATCGGTGTACTGCCCGTTCGGCCCGACGGTCGCGAAGGTTGAGGTGTCGAACACGCCGCTCTGAAAGGCCCAGGCCGCGTTCGCCTTGCCGTTGTGCAGCCAGTTGCAGTACCGGGCGGCGTTCCGCCATGACGTGGTGGCAGCGAAGTCCTCCACGCCCGGCCAGATCCGGTACCCGGTGCCGCCGCCTGGGAGACTGACCCACGTGACGGTGTGCCCGGTCAACGATGATGAGCGCCGTTCCGCCTCAGGAGCATACGGTGCGTACGCGACGAGAAACTCCAGCCATTCGCGCGACGTCACCTCCGTCTTGCTGATGCGGTACTCATAGTCCACCCGCCCGACGATTCGCTCGTTGCCGGGATATGTGATCGCATACGGCGCATTCCCCGCGTGCGTCACCGTCGCCCAGTGGGCCGGGTCTTCCAACGGCGGCGGCGTCGGGCGGGCGTGAGCGGTGGGCGTCAGCAATGCCCAAAGCAGCATCGCGGCCAGCGTTCGCAGAACGTTCGTGTGGGTCGTCCTCTTCATCATGTGGTGTACTCCAAGACGCTGTGCGGCGTCATGACAAGAGTACCCCACGCCAACCCCGGCAGGAAGCAAAACACCGCGAAAATCAGTCCCCGAACCCCGAACCCCGAACCAAGGGCAGTGGGCAGGATCGCCGATTCCGCCGTGCTTGGGCGGGTTCCGGGGGTTCCGGCGGGCCTTGCTGTGAACGTCCCCGGTCTCATAACCACAGTATTGCCCGAAAACGGGGGTGTGCAAATGAAAGGCAGAAAATCAATGTAAATTCAACGTGAGGGCGTGCGAGCGTGACATGTCGCGGCCATCTCTGGTGTCATCAAGACATGTAAGTATGCCGAGCCGACCTACACCCCCACGAACGCCTCGCTGATGCGCTCGAACTCGCGCGACGGCACATGCACCGTCTTCCACTTCTGACTGCGCATCTTCATCGATGCAACATACGCGTCCATCTTCACACACCGCACGGCGTACCACCTTCCGCGGTGCTCGAACACCTCCTGGAACAGCCCGTCGGGCGGCTGGTCGTCGCACCAGTAGACGAAGACGAAGGCGGCGTCGAAGCCCTCGCCGAAGAGGGCGCGCCAGCGCGTGAGGGAATCGACGTCCTCCTGCGTGACCCAACTTTCGAGGCCGCTGCGCGGGGCGGCGGCGAGTGCCGAGCCCGTCGTCGGCGGCTTGCGCCGTGAGACCTTGCGGCCCTTGATATCGATGAGCAGGTTGCCGCGGTCGGAATAGACGACGAAGTCGAAGCACTTCAGGGATTCGGGCTTGGCGTCGGCGGTGTCGGCGGCCGTCGCACGGGGGTCGGAGGCTGCGACCGAGAACTCGGCGTGCGCGGGCAGCAGCGCCTTGCGGGCCTCGTTCACCGCCACATAAGGGATGCGCTTGGCGCGGAGGTAGTCCTCGAAGGCGGTCTCGTAATGGTGGCGGCGCTGGGCCATGTTGGGGGAGTGTACGGTGCGGACGCTTGGCCCGGAAATCGGTCATCGGGCGCTGAAATGTGAAAATGGCGTGCGCAATTTGTCGGGTTTGCTGCATGAAGTCGCGGGAGGGCCGACATTCACCCTGTGGAGATCGGATCGAGCGACATCCCGGTGATGGACCGGACCCTCGAATCGAGCGGGTCGGGGCCGGGTACGTCGTTTCCGGGCGCGCACGGGGTTCTGACGCCGATCGAGTTCGCGGCGAGGTACCGCGAGTGTTCCCGGCTGCTGTGGTGCATCGCACAGGGGGTCGTGAACGATCGAACGCTGGCCGACGATGTCGTGCAGGAAGCCGCCATGATCGCTTTGGGCAAACTCGATCAATTCGACCCCGCGACAAGTTTCCCGGCGTGGGCGGGGCAGGTGGTGCGGTTCACTGCGCTCAACATGGGGCGGAAGATCCAGCGCGAACGCAAACTGCTGAACGAGATGCATCAAGCGACGCCGGGGGACGGGTCGTACGGCGTTCGGGGTGATTCCGCGGTCGGTGCCGCGGCGGGGGGTGTTGATTCCCGGGGGGGCGTTGTGCCGGGGGGCGACGCGTTCGATGATGAAGTGCAGGAGGCGCTGGGTGGTCTGGAAGAGACCGCGCGGGCGTGCCTGCTGATGAAGACCACACTGGACATGGCCTACACAGACATCGCGCGGGCCCTCAACATCCCCGAGGGCACCGCGATGAGCCACGTCCACCGCGCACGCAAGGCGTTGCGAGAACGACTTCTCGCGAAGGGTTACGCAGGAGGCCCCGCGCGATGAACACGGATCACCTTGCCAACACGGTCAGCGAAGCCGACTTCGAGCGGCTGGACCTTTACCTGGACGGCGCGCTTTCGCCGCAGGAAAAGGCCGATTTCGAGCGCGACGCCGCGGCGAACCCGGCGCTGCAAACGCACCTCGACCTGGCGCGGGCGGTGCAGGCGTCGATGGCCCGGCGCTGTGCGCCGCCGATGGCGCTGCATCTCGACAGGCTCGATGAGGCGGTGACGCGGGCCGAGGCGACGAAAGGGACCTCGACCGCCAGCAGCGAAGCGGCCACTGTCCAAGCCGCCGCCCCCGCCCCCGCCCCCGCGCCGATCCCGATCTCGCGGGGCGTTCCATCCGCCGCCGCGGCGTCGCGGCGCGGGCCGGGGTGGCGGCGCTGGATCGGGTACGCCGTGGCGGCGATGGTTGGCATCGTCGGCGTGGTGTGGTGGTCGAACTCGGTGCCCGACCCCGAGGCGCGGCGCGTGCTCACCGCGGGCGAAGTGATGGCGGCAACGATGGAGGGCGGGTTCAAGCCCACGTTCGTGTGCAAGGACGACGCCGAGTTCGTCGCGACCGTGAAGAACCGCTTCGGCAAGGGGCTGCTTCTCGCATCAACCGAAACGATCTCGGTGCTCGGCTGGGCTTATAGCGACACGTACGCCGCAGACATCGTGTCGAAGAACACGCTGGTGCTGATGGCGAAGGTGGAGGGGCGCGAGGTGCTGATGTTCATGGACCGCGCGCCGGGCGAGCACGTGCTGAAGGCGGGCGAGGTGCCGGCGGGGTATCGGTTGTTCACGAAGACCCGTTGCGGGCTGGTGCTGTACGAGTTGACGCCGTTCGATTCGCCCCGGCTGATCGAGGCGGCGAAGATTCAGAAGTGATGCGGCGGGAGCGAGGGGAACTCACCCCTTACCCCGTCCGCGGGTCCACCCAGCGGTACAGCATGTCCACCGCGATGTTGAACCCCACAAGCATCGCCGAATAGATCAGCGTCACGCCCATGATCACGAACAGGTCTTTGTTCTGCACGGCGTTGACGAAGTGCTGCCCCAGACCCGGAACGTTGAAGACGCGCTCGACGACAAACGAGCCCGTCATCGCGTACGCCGCGGCGGGGCCGAGGTAACTCAAGACCGGCAGGAAGGCGTTCTTGAGCGCGTGCTTCAGCACGACGGCTGAGGGCGGCACCCCCTTGGCCCGCGCGGTGCGGACGTAATCGGCCCCGAGCGCCTCGATCATGCCCATGCGGGTGAGGCGGGCGATGTACGCCGCGAAGGGGAGGCTGAGCGTCAGCGCGGGGAGCACGAGATCGATGGGGCGGCCCCACGAGCCGACCGTGCCCATGCCGAACCACACCGGGAAAACCATCAGCAGCAGCGTGCCGACGACAAAACTGGGCAGGCTCACACCGATCAGCGCGATGCCGAGCGTGACCACATCGGCGAACGAGCCGGGCTTCACCGCGCCGATCGCGCCCGCCGCCAGGCCGATCACCAGCGCGATGAGGATCGCGGCCAGGCCCAGCGTGACGCTGACGGGTAGGCTCGATGCGATGAGTTCGTTGACGGTCCAGTCCTTGTACCGCAGGCAAGGGCCGAAGTCGAAGACATGATTCGGCGGCGGGCCCCGGTCGATGCCCAGCGAAGTCATCGTCCAGCGCGTGCCGGTGGCGTTGTAGAGGTAGCCCGTGAAGAACCGCCACGGGCTGTCGAGGCTGTACTGCCGCTCCATCGCGGCGACGACCTCGGGCTGCGGGCGGCGCCCTTCGGAGTTCATCACCGCGCTGCCGGGGAGCGCCCACGCCAGCCCGAACGTGACGGCGTAGATCACCAGCAGGATCAGCGGGAGTTGGAGCAATCGCCTAACGAGCATCCGCGCCCTTCAGGTAGATCTCGCGTCGAGTGATCTCCATCGCCGCACCCGGATTGGCCAAGGGATAAAAGCCGCAGCGGGCGTACACGCCGTGGGCGTCGCGGGTCATCAGGAGCCATCGGCGAAGGCCTTGCAGGTCCGGATGGGACTGGATGCAGCGCATCAGCAGCATCGAAAGGCCGCGACCACGGTGTGATTCCAGCACGAACACGTCGGCGAGGTACGCGAATGTCGCGTAGTCCGTGACCACGCGCGCGTAACCGACTTGAACCGGTGCGGCGGCGGAAAGGTCGTACACGCCGAAGGCGACCGAGTTGGCCGCGGCCTTCTCAACGAGGTATCGAGGGATTCCTGGCGACCAGTAGCAGGTCGAGAGGAACGCGTGAACGACACTGAAATCCAGGCGTGCGCGGTCGTCGCTGGCGAGGTAGGGTGGTTGAGCGAGTTCGTGGGGCATGACTGGATGAAGATCGTACGGCGGGAACGTCGGCTGCATGAAGGGCCGCAGATTTGTCGTGCCACTGATGGCGGACCGACCCGAGGGGAGGGGCCGACATCAGTGCTGCTCGTTCCCCGCGTGTTCGGCACTGCTGTCTCGGAGGACCGATCCAGCAGTGGCACGGGTTTGAACCGGCCTTGATGTCATCGGTCACATCGGCCCGCGCTCGCCCGTGGCATCCACCGTGGCATCGACCTCGTTCTGGCGCGGGCGGTGGCCGCTGGCGAGGATGCCGCGGATCAAGCCGGGCTTGCGGTCGTAGCCCTCGTCGCCGGGTTTGATGCCGTCGACCTCGGGGGTGCGCCATGTGAGCATGATGATCGCCGCGATCAGCAGCACGAACGTCGGCACGCCCAGCCCGAGTTGCACACCCAGCGATTCCGCGTGCTCCCAACCGGTCATCCGCACCAGCCGCTCGATACCGGCGGTCATCAGCGCCCCGAGCGGCGAGGCGCCGAACACCGCCGTGTTTGTGACCGCCATGACCCGCCCGCGCATCGAGTCGTTCACCAGCAGTTGCATGGCGGCAATGGACGACGAGAAACTCCAGATCCAGAAGAGCCCGACAAAGAACATCGACACACCACCAAAGAGCGGGTCGGGCACGAGGCAGAACAGCGTGATCGAGAGGCCGCCACCCGCCATGGCCAGCGGGATGAAGTGGTGCTTCGGGTACCAAGAGGGCAGCCGCGGGAGCATGTACGCCCCCAGCACGGCCCCCGCGCCCATCACCGCCAGCAGCGTGCTGCCCAGTTTCTCCTTCGCGCCGTACACCTGCGTCACAAACGCGGGCAACTGGAGCAGCAGCGGCCCGGCCAGCACGCTGAACAGAGACACGCCGATGAACACCGCCCGCGGCCCTTTGTTGTTGAACACGAAGCGCACGGCCTCGCGCGTGTCGGTCCATGCCCCGTTCAGCAGCCCGCGCCCGCGCTGATCGGGCGCCGGCGGGGCCGGCGGCGTCTTCCAAACAGCGACGATGACGCCCAGGAAACTCAGGGCGTTCATGATGAACAGCAGCGTGGGGTCCGAGCCGAACATCAAGAGTCCCGCCGAGAGGGGGCCGATGACGCGGGCCATGTTGAACTGCAGGCTGTTGAGGGCGATCGCGCGGGTGAGTTCGCTGCGGGGGACCAGCCTAGGCGTCAGCACCTGCCACGCCGGGACGTTGAACGCCATCGTCGTGCCGTGGACGATGCTGATGACGATCATCACCGTGGCGGTGCAGTGGTGAAGGGCGCTCGCCGCGGCGAGGGCGGCGGCGGTGAGCATCAGCATCGCCTGGGTGCCGATGAGCAGGCGGCGCCGGTCCACACGGTCGGCCACCACGCCGCCGACCATCCCCAGGAACAGCATCGGCAGCAGTTGCGCCGCGGCGAGATACGCCAGCATCGTCGATGCCGGCGGGTTGCCGCCCTTGACCCACGCGTCGGCGGTGGCGATGAAGGTCATCGCCCAGCGCACGCCGAACGTCTCCATCCAGTTCCCGATGTTCGACACGGCGGCGGCGGCCCAGACGCGCCGAAAGTCCGGGCGACGCAGCGGGGCCATCGGGTCACTCGCGGCGGGGTCGTTGGGCGAAGGCTCGGGCGGCGGGGATGGGTGCGACGACGGTTCGGGCCGCACGGCGTGTGCGCCGCCGGGCGGGGCCCACGCCTCGGGAGGGCGTGCCGAGGGGACATCGAGGATGTGGGACGTCGTGTCGGCCATGGGCGTGTGCTTGATGCTACCCGCGAGGCGGAGTTGGGCCGCACCGGGCGAAGAGGCTCCACTCCGCGTTTTCCGCGCCCCAGCGGTAGGAAAGTCACCCCCGCGTGTTGGCGAACTTCATCCCGCGCACGCCGCAGTAGACGAGTGATTCATACGCGACGATCCCCAGCACCATAGCCCCGCCGATGACGAGCACCACGGTGTAAATCACGCTGGGCCCGACGGTGATGACGATGCGCATCACGCCGCGTGCGATCAGCGCGCTGTGGACCTGCCACGCCAACGCCACAAGCGTCCCCGCGGCGATCCACCCCACCGAGGCGTGCGAGACAATGCACGCGGCCACCGGGGCATCGACACGCCACCCCCGCCTTCCCGCAATGAAACGCACCCCCATGAACTCGATCATCGAGAGCGCCAGCATCACCAGCCACCCCGTCAGGAAGAAACTGGCGATATAGGACGCCTTGGCCGTCTGGCCTGAGAAGCCGGTGTAGAGCAGCCCAAGAGCCGGGATGGCGGCCCCGACGCCCGATGTGACCACGAGGAAGCCGACGGACCGCCGCGCCTCGGCCTCGAACGCCGCCCAGCACGCCCGCGGACGGGTGACGATCAGCTGAACGGTCTGGAACCACGCCCTGATGCCCGAAAGCAACCCCGCGCCGCGCCGCTGCCACGGGCTCCCGGTCCGGAGGGCGGGCGACGACGCGGCGACGCTCAGCCCGCACTCGGGGCACACCCCTTCGATGGCCCGCCCGGAAAGGTCGTAGCCGCAGGATTCGCAGAGAAATCGTGGATCGCGCCGGGGCACGCGGGACAATACGCACGGCACGCCGCGGGGTTTTCGCGCCTTGACGGTGCAAAAACCCCGCCCGATCTGCTACGCTGGCCCCGAGGAATCGCCGAGAAAAGAAACCATGATCCGCGTCCGCCGCATCACGAAGGCCGACCCCCTGTACCCGCAGGCGGCGGACCTGCGCGAACGCGTGCTGCTCCAGCCGCTGGGCTACACGATGGACCGCTTCCTGAAGGAGTACCCCGGCTTCGAGGAACTGCTGGAGCACTTCGTCGCCGTGATCGACCATCCCAAGGGCGAACGCGTGATCGGGAACGTCTGCCTCCGCCCCGAAGGGAAGCCCGGCCAGGAAACCACCGGCCGCCTCACCCAGATGTGCGTCGACCCACAGCGACAGGGCGAGGGCGTGGGGCACCTGCTGCTCTCGGCCCTCGAACGCCGAGCCTTCGGCGAACTGGCCCTGCCCGAGTTGTACTGCCACGCCCAAGACCGTGCCGTGGGCTTCTACCAGCGCCTCGGTTGGACCCCCGACGGCCCGGTGTTCACCGAAGCGGGCATCCCGCACCGCAAGATGCGCTTCCACCCCGAAGACCGCCCGGACCTTATCGGCACCGAACAGATTGCTGACGAGGACCTGAGCGCCGGTCCCTCGGTCGACACCGCCGACCAGCAACTGTGAATGTTCATACTTGCCTCGGACGCTCGGAGCGCCAACAGTCACCCCATGGTGAGTGACACCCGAGGCCTGTTCGAGTCCCACGGCATCCGCTGCACCAGGCAGCGCGTCGAACTCTATGACACCCTCGCCGCGTGCGAGTGCCACCCCACGGCGGAGCAACTGCACCGCATGGTGCTGGAACGCACGCCGGGGACCAGCCTCGCCACCGTTTACAACACACTGGAAGCGTTCACGAGCGCGGGCCTTTGCCGCAAACTCGCGGCGGCCGGGGGCGGGGCACGCTACGACGCCGATCTCTCCCACCACCTCCACCTGACCACCCCCGACGGTCGCGTCTTTGACGTGCCGGACGAGGTCGGGCAAGAGGTCGTCGACGCCATCACCCCTGACATGGTGGCCCGCATCGAGAAGGCGCTGGGCGTGTCGATCGATCACATCGAACTGCAGATCAGGACGAAGTGAGCGGGCGTGCGGGACTCTCGTCCATGAACGCCGACCACCCACCAACACTTGTGCTGATTGGCCTGCGCGGCAGCGGGAAGTCCACGCTGGGACGCCTCGTGGCACAGCGGATGGGCCGAAAATTCATCGACCTCGACGACCGGACCGCGGCACGGCTGGGGTACCCGACAGTCGCCGCGGCGTGGGCGGCGGCAGGAGAGCCGGCGTTCCGAGCCGCTGAGACCGAAGCCCTTCGTGAAGCGTTGAAGGAACTTGGCGTCGTGATCGCTTTGGGTGGGGGAACACCGATGGCACCCGGCGCGGCGGAGATGCTGCGAGCGGTCGCCGCACGGGGAGAGGTGACGATCGTCTATCTCCGCTGCACGCCGGCGGAACTGCGCACGCGCCTTCGGGCGGCGGGCGGCGCGGGGGCAAACCGTCCGAGCCTGACGGGGCGCGATCCGCTGGACGAGATCGAAGAGGTGTTTGCGCGGCGGGACGGGGTGTACCGTGGGCTCGCTGAAACGGTGATCGAGAGCGTGAGCAGCGAAACGGACGCCATCACGCGGATCATGTCGGCTGTTTCGGCGTAGCGCCGAGCCGCTCCGTGCAGAACGAGCGCCATTGTTCAGGGGTCAACCCTTGCGTGCCTTCGATCGTCAGATGCTCGAACCCGACGCCGCACGCAGAAGCGAATGCTCTCCCCGGCCCGGCCAAGCCCCACTCGGATTGAGCGACGAGCCTCCATTCGAGGTGGCCGTCACGGTCCACCTGTACCTGCAACTGGCGAAACCTGAAAAATCGGCTTCGATAGCCGATCCAGCAATCAACAAGCCGAACACCATGAACCCGGCGCCCTTCCGCTGGCGCCTCACCGGGTCCGGAAAGCCCTGATACAGGAGCCTTCACCGACGTCCAGAGAAGATCGGCGGACGTAGCTCGCGGTGAGCCAAGGAGCATCACCGAGACCATGATGGCACCAATGCAGACTCCGGCGAGCGCGACCCCGATCGCAAGGCCCGGCTTGCCCTGATCGACGAACACGATTACAAAAACTCCGACGAACACGACGAGGATCATCGCAAACGCGAGAACAACGGGCAACATGTACCGCACGCCGGGACGCAGCCGGAGCTCCACACGGTCCTCATGTTCCACGACAACCAACGGCGGACTGTCGTGCTGGGGCGGAATCCGCGTGGGGATCAGCAGGCACGACCAGTGCTGGCCGGCCATCGCGCGCTCATCAAATGGTGGAGAAGAGTCCATACAGCCCCACGTTGCTCAAAGCGAATCGCACGACGATTCGTTCGCGATACACATTACCGCCCGATCCGGTTCAGCAACTCCCTCGGGCGAACCACCTCGATCCCCCGATAGCCCGACACCGCGAGCAAGTCACGGTCGCCGCTGACGATGAGCGGCCGGGGCTCTCGGCAGCCTAATGCACACGCAACGAACGTATCGTCGTCGGGGTCGCGGCAGATGGGTTCCGTCAACCGGACCGGCTGCACGAGATCGCCGTGTGCCGACATCAGTTCAACGAACTCCCTGGCTTCTGCGGCACGAGGGTGGTTGGGACGACGCGAGATCACTTCGAGGTACTCGCGAACGATGGGCCTCGATACAACGAGGCCGAACGCGTCCTGCGTCCAGAGTTCCAAGACCCGCCTCGGCGTTCCGCCGAAGAACGCGCCCGAGACGACCACGTTCGTGTCGAGGATGCACCGCACAACCTATTTCGCTTTCCTGCGATTCTCCGCCCGCACTTCCTTGATCGCCCGGGTGATGTCGGATCGCTTCATGCCGACGCGCTTGGCGTGCGCCCTGAACTTGCCAAGTAGCTCGTTGAATCTGGCCATCGCGGCCTCATGGTCCGACTTCTTCACGAGAACGAGCCCTTCGTCCCGCTCGAACACCAGCAGTTCGGTCCCGTTCTTCAGGCCCAGCCGCTGGCACACGGCCTCTGGCAGCTCGACCTTTCGATTGGCGGAAAGTTTGGTGGTGTTGAGTGCGACCATTCGTTGTTCCTTGATCGTCGAAACCAATCATAGGACATGCCGCTTGTTTGGCGGGTGCCCGCTCACTCCTCCCCCACCGCCACCATCTCCACATCGCTCGTCTCACCGCCGCCCGCTCCGGCACCATCACCCTCGATCTGCATGATCGATTTCCCCTTCGCATCCGTCATCGGGTTGCCAGAGGTATCGAGAATGATGGGGATGGGGTGCGCCTTCTCGTGCTGCTCCAGCGCCTTCAGCAGTTTCTTCTGCTCCGGCTCGGGCAGGCTCGCCCACTTGCCGCGGCCGCGGCACTTGGGGAACGCCGAGCAACTCAGCCACGGGCCCTTGATCCCGTTCCGCAGGTTGAGTTTGCTCTTGCATTTTTCGCAGTCCATGTCGGTGAGCAGCGGCGGCACCGCCGGGGCGACCACGCGCCCGTGCTTGTCGAGTTTTAGGATGCCGTCGCACTTCTCTTCCGGCGGCTTGGCGTTGTATCCCGAGCAGCCCAGGAACACGCCGAAGCGGCCGGTGCGCTTGAGCATGGGGCGGCCGCACTTGTGGCACGCCACGCCGCTGTCTTCCGGCGGGCGGGGCTTGCCGTCCTTGTCCACCGGCGCGGCGTAGTCGCAGGCGGGGTAGGTGCCGCAACTGAGGAATCGCCCGTTTTTGCCGAAGCGGTAGACAGTGTCGCTGCCGCACTTGGCACAGCGGTACTGCTTGGGCGCGGGGATGGTCTCGGCCTTGGCGTGCCCGAGTTCCTCGTGGGCCCACGCCAGCCGCCCCTTGAAGGGCGTGTAGAAGTGTTCGAGGACATCCACCCAGTCCTTGCGCTCGTCCTCGATGTGGTCGAGTTCGAGTTCCATCTCTCGGGTGTAGCCCACGTCCATGATGTCGGGGAAGGCCTCGATGAGTTTGTCGGTGACGACCTCGCCCAGGTCGGTGGCGTAGAAACGCCGCTCGTTGAGTTCGACGTACTTCCGCTCCTGGATCACGCCGACGATGCTGGCGTAGGTCGAGGGACGGCCGATGCCCTCCTCTTCGAGTTTTTTGATCAAACTCGCCTCGGTAAACCGCGGCGGCGGAGACCCGAATTTCTGCTCCGGCTCGATCGAGAACGGCGCGACGGGCTGGTTCTCCTTGACTGCTGGCAGCGTCTGCTCGTCGCTGGCGGTGGGAACGCCGGAGCAGCGGTAGAAGCCGTCGAAGGCGAGCACGCGCCCGTTGGCCTTGAAGGTGAGGACGGGCTTGGCCTGCTTGCCGCCGTCGATGAAGATCGATGTCGAATCCCACTCCGCCGGGACCATCTGGCAGGAGATGAACCGCTCCCAGATGATTTTGTAGAGTTTGTACTGATCGGGCTGGAGCGCCCGCTCAACACGCGCCGGCGGATACGCCAGACTGGTCGGGCGGATCGCCTCGTGGGCTTCCTGCGCCGCCTTGTTGGTCGAGCCGAAGAAGTTGGGTTTTTCCGGCAGGTACTTCTCGCCGTACTGGTCCTTGATGTAGTTGCGCGCCATCTCAAGCGCGTCCGCAGACAAGTGCGTCGAGTCCGTACGCATGTAGGTGATCAGGCCCACGGCACCCTCGCCGGGGATCTCAACGCCTTCGTACAGCCGCTGAGCGGTCCGCATCGTGCGCTGGGCACCGAAGCCCAGACGGCTCGAAGCGGCCTGCTGCAATGTCGACGTGATGAACGGCGCGCCGGGGCGCGACTTGGTCCGCTTGGTCTCGATGCTGCGGATTTTGTACGGCGTCGCCGGATCGACCACGCCCGTGACCGTCCGCACAAACTTCGCCGGACCCTTGCCGCTCGGGTCTTCTCGGGTATCGACCTTGATGTTCGTCAGGCCGGCGAGCGTGGCAACTTCGACCACGCGCTTGCTGAGGTCGGCGGGCTTGAAGTCGGCGCCACCGGGGTTGGAAATCTCGAAGGACTCGCCGCCGATCTCGACCAGTTCGGCGCTGATGGCCTTCCGCTCGGCCAGCCAGGCGTTCTGGTCTTTCACTGTCGGAGGGTTGCCCTTGGCGTCCTTCGTGCCCAGCAGTTTCGTCCACGCGGGGCCGAGTTTCGCCGCGTCGTCCTTCGACAGCGCGAACCGCCCCTCGATCGCCCAGTGCTCATCGGGCACGAAGGCCCTGATCTCCCGCTCGCGGTCCACAACCAGACGCACCGCCACCGATTGCACCCGCCCGGCGCTCAGGCCACGGGCCACCTTCTTCCACAGCAGCGGCGAGACCTGGTAGCCCACGATGCGGTCAAGAATCCGCCGCGCCTGCTGGGCGTCAACGCGGCTCTGGTCAATCGGGTGCGGGTTGCTGAAGGCCCGCTTGATTTCGTCGCGAGTGATGGCATTGAACATCACCCGCTTGGCCTGCTCGGGGCGGATGCCCAGTTCGATGGCCAGGTGCCACGCGATGGCCTCGCCCTCGCGGTCCAAGTCGGTCGCGAACCAGATCTCGCTGGCGACCTTCGCCGCACGCTTGAGTTCGTTGACGGTCTTTTCCTTGCCCTCGAGCACCTGGTACGTGGGTGCGAAGCGGTGCTCCAAATCCACGCCCGGGACGGGGTTCTTGACGCCCTTGGGGTTCTTGCTCGGCAGGTCGCGGACGTGACCCACCGACGCCTTCACGATGTAGTCGCTGCCGAGGTACTTGTTGATGGTCTTGGCCTTGGCGGGCGACTCGACAATCACCAGTTTCTTGCCCTTGGCGGAGGTGGAGATCGCCTGCTCGTGCCCCTCATCAATGGCACCCGCGTCGGCCACAGCCCCGGCGGCCTTCTTGCCGGGTGCTTTCGCCTTGCCGGTACCGGCAGGCTTCGGGGTCGTAGGCTTCTTGGTGGTGGTCTTCTTGGCCATGTTGGTTCGAAAGGCGGGGGGGCGAGGGCAGGATGGCGGGCGGGACGAGCCGGTTTGGGGCGATATCGGGCGGCTTGCCCTTCCGGGATGATCTAAATAGAGGATAGGGCCATGCCCTTGGGATGTCGGCACCCGCCCGGGGGTTCCACAAGGTTCTCGGGCCGACCGGCCCATGACTTGAGCGATACCGTCCTTGTGGGGCTCAGATAGCGTTTTTATTGGACTACGTTCGCGGCGTGCCTCAGGAAAGCCTTGAAACAACCATCTCCACGCTCCCCGCATCGCTGGCTGCGGCCCCCTCCAACCAGATCGAGCCGGGCGCCATCCGGAACCGTTTTAGCCACGTCCGCTGGTTCTTTGCGAAGCGCCGGGTCTCGATCTTGATGCGTTCTACGGCGTCCTCGATCGCCGACGGCGTGCCCCCGGCCTCGAAGGCCTCGATGAGTTGCTTGTAGCCCAGCGCCTCGCGGGCCTGCAGGCCGAGGCGGCCCGAGGCGTGCAGCGCCCGGGCCTCGTCGAGGAGGCCCTGCTCGATCATCTGGGACACGCGAGCGTTGATGCGCCGGTTGATCTCGTCGGTGGGCCAGTCGAGGCCTACGACCAGCGCGTCGGGGCGGACGGCGGAATCGGAGCCTGAGCCGTCGCCCCACTGCTTCTGGTGATCGCTGATGGGCTTGCCCGTGAGGCGGTGCACCTCGAGTGCGCGCACGGTGCGGCGCACATCGTTGAAATGGATACGCGCGGCGGCGGCGGGGTCGGCGCGTTCGAGTTCTCGCCGACGCTCGTGCGGGTCCATCGATGTGAGTTCGGCGCGGAGGGCTTCATCGGCGGCGGGGCCTTCGAAGAGGCCTTCCAGCAGCGCCTTGACGTACAGGTTCGTCCCCCCCACCACGACCGGCACCACGCCGCGGGCTCGCAGGGCGGTGATACACGCCTCCGCCTGCTTCAGCCACTGGTCCACCGTGAAAGGCTCGGTGGGTTCAACGAGATCGATCAGGTGGTGCGGGACGCCGCGGCGTTCTTCGCGGTTTGGCTTGGCGGTGCCGATGTCCATGCCGCGGTAGACCTGCATGGAATCCGCGGTGACGACCTCGGCGCTCGTACCCCGGGCAGAGAGCGCGAGACAGAGATCGACCGCGAGGCGCGTCTTGCCACCCGCGGTGGGGCCGATGAGGACGGGGAATGGGGCGGCGGCGTTCACGAGGCCAAAGCGTAGATGATGATCGGCGGAGCGGGATTCCCACCGCTGCATCGAACCTCCAAAAACGAACCCGAAGCGCGAGCGAGGGCCACCGTGATTCTCGCGCGATCGATAGGCCACGGAACCCATTCGCTCACGCTCGGGGCCGAGTTGAGCCTTCAAAAAAACGACCCGCCAAACAGCGGGTCGCAAAGGGTCATGAGATTCACAGATTCGCCGTCCTTACGGCGCACACGGCTGGCCGAAGCGGCCGAGGAAGATGGTCAGGTCGAGCACGTTCACCGATCCGTCGGCGTTGAGGTCGCCACCCGTGCCGGGTACCACCACCGTGCCGAACTGGCCGAGGAAGATGGTGAGGTCCAGAACGTTGACGACGCCGTCGAAGTTGAGGTCGCCCTTGCAGGCGGGGGTGACGATGACCGTGGCCTTGTTCGTCAGCGGGTGCCCGCAGGGGTTGGTGATTCGGCAGTCGTACTGCCCGTTGTCGTTCCAGTCGGCGTTGGTAATGGTAAGAGTGGGCGTGGTCGCGCCGCCGATGGTCGAGCCCGAGGGACCGGGTCCGTCACTGATGTTGACGTTGTTCTTGCGCCATTGGTAGGTCAGAGCGTCGCCGGTGGCGATAACGGACAACTGCACGGTCTGGTTCTCGGCGACGGTCGCGTTGGGGACCACGCCGACCTGAGCCGGCGAATCGCACAGCACCTCGAACTGGCGCATCATCTCGTGGTCCTCGTGCTCGAGGATGTGGCAGTGCATGGGGAACAGCCCGTAGTACCCGTCGAACTTGGCGATCACGCGGGTGATCTTCGAGGGCGGGCACTGGACGGTGTCCTTCCAACCGCGCTCTTCCAGCGGCGGGATGGCCAGCGTGCCGGGCGTCGGTGTGATCACGTTGTTGATGACGGTGAAGTCCTGCCTGTCCAGTACCTGGAACTGCACAAGGTGGATGTGCATCGGGTGCGTCAGCGCCGAACGGTTGACGAACGACCACACCTGCGTCTGCCCGACACGGAGGAAATCGGTGACGTCGTTCCAGAAAAGATCGTTGATGAGCCAGGTGTCGGCGTTACACACCTGGTTGGCGCTGGTGCGGAGCACGAACTGCTTCGTCCCCGTGGACTGCGCCTCGGGGATGGGGGCGATGGTGTTCAAAACCGCCGGCAGCGGGTCGGTGTCGCCAGCGGCGGCACCGATACGGAACTGCATCACGTTGGGGATGGCGTTGTTGGGGTCTCCGGTAGGGAACGGCGCGGGGGCGGTGTTGATCATGGTGAGGAACGACGTCGCCGCGAAAGGCGCGAAATCGATTACGACGTCCGCGCGTTCGCCGGGCATGATCGTGATGCTGCCGAGGGTGACGGGCGCGTTGAGGAAGCCGCCGTCGGAGCCGATCTGCTGGAAGTTGATCGGCGCCCCCACGGCGGTCCGCAGGCCGAGGGTGTAGGTGCGGGTGTTCGAGCCGTTCACGATGCGGAAGCGGTACTTGCCCTTCTTGACGTTGAGGAAGGGCCAGGCCTTGCCGTTGACGCAGATGGTGTCGCCGAAGAAGTTGTCCTGGGTGGTGGTGTTGTAGACGATGCCGCCGCCGAACTTGAAGGTGCGGTCCTGGATGATCAGTGGGATCTCGTACTCGCCCTTGGGGAGGTTGAGGCTGTCCTCGTTGTCGTCGCGGATGAGGTAAGCGCCGGCGAGGCCCATCATCACGTTCAGGCGGGTCAGGCCCAGGGCGTGATCGTGGTACCACAGCGTGGCGGCCTGCTGGTCGTTGGGATAGTCGTACTGCACCGACGAGAACCCGGGGGCGAAGGTGCCGTCGGGCGCGCCGTCGCTGATGGGGTCGGTCTTGAGGCCGTGGAGGTGGGTGACGGTGACAGGGGCGCGACCGGTGACGTCCGGACCGTGGAGGCACTGGTCGGTGATGAGGAAGTGGGTGTTGCGGAGAACGTTGAGGGTGGTGCGGAGGTCGTTGTGCCAGGTGACATGGATCGGCTGGCCGCGCCGGACCTCGAAGGTGGGGCCAGGATACTGGCTGTTGTAGCCCCACACGCGCGTCGTGGGCAGGCTGGCGTGGAACGAGTGGTTGAACTCGCGGATGTACATGTCGTAGGTGTTGGGCGGGATGCCGACATTCGGCGTGGCGACCGCAGGGATCGGCAGCGCGTCCTGGAACGGCGTCAGGATGACCGGGCACGTCACCGAAGCACACGACACGAGGCCGCCCTGGAAAGTGCCGCCGACACTGGCGCAATCCACGGCGGTGACAAAGGTGCACGAGCCGTTGTTGGCGCAGCACGCACCGGAGGGCTGGGGACACGGGTTGGGGGTGCAATCGGTGCCGTTGCCCTGGTAGGTCCCGCCGGCGGTCGTACAGGCGGCGGAGGTCATCACCTGGCAGGTGCCGTCGGGCTGGCAGCAGGCACCCGAAGCGGGGGGCGGGGTATAGGTGACGGTGAGCAGGGGGCGCTGGTTCACGGTAGGGTTGGTGCGCGAACTGAACCGCTTGACGCTGCCGTTGGTGGTCTCGTCGCCACGGATGATCCACCCGAAGTTCGTGGCGGAGTTGTTGAGCCAGCCCTGGCAGTCCGAGACCATGGTGGCGCCGGACCAGGTGTAGTTGGCGTTGGCGTTCACGTTGGTGGTGGCGCTGGCACTCGCGACGAAATCGCCGCCCGCGGTGGTCCAACTGGTGGTGTTGAAGATCCGGCGGAGCCAGGTGGAGTCACCCACGGCGGACGGCGAACCCAGCCCCGTCGCACCGTTGGTAGCGCCCTCGCCCCACTGCGACGTGACGCGGTGCAGACGTACGGGGAGCGAGCCGGAGTTCGTCTTGTTCAGCGTGAGCCGCAGCGAGACGGCGGTGATCGTCGAACCCGCCGGGATGCTCGAGAGGTCGAAGCGGATCAGCGAGCGGCGCAGGGCAAAGTCCGGCGTGGTGGAAGAACTGGTCTTGCCAGCGTACAGGTCGGGCCCTGCACCGTTGCTGTTGGAGGTGTTGTCGGAGTAGATCGTGGTGTCGGCGACGGCGTTGAGCGCCACCGATGCACCCGACGCGACACCCGGCGCTGCGGCGAGCACCCACGCGAGCGCGATCCCTAAGGTCCAACGGGACAGCCCGAGCCCGGGCGCTTTCGGATTCCGCATGTCAATTCTCCCTTGAGGCGGATCGCCTTCGATCCGGGTTGGCCCCGCTCGGGGCCGGTTTCGATGGGTCGCGTGGACAGAACAAACTTGACCCGATTGGTCCAATGCGACGCCGGGGGCATCGTCGGATAACCGCGTTCAGATGATTCTGACATGTCTCACGCGGCGACGCCAGTGGCATGCCGCCACTTTGGGGTGTTTGGCGCAGGGCGACAATGGGATTGGCTCAAATCAAGCCGTCCCTACCGAACACTTCACAAACGCATTCGGCCCGTACGGCGGTGCTTGTCCATCGCATGTCACGGAGCGCACGGAGCCCCGAAACGGGCCAGGAAGAATGTGAGGTCCGAGGTGTTCACGGCACCGTCGGCGTTGAGATCGCCCGAGGTGCCCGGCGTCACCGACTGGCCGAACGACGCGAGGAAGATGGTGAGATCGGTGGTGTTCACACTTCCGTCGTAATCCAGGTCGCCCACGCAGGCGGGCGTGACGGTGAGATTCGCGGCGGCACCTGGGGCCGAGCCGCAGAAGCCGGTGACGGCGCACGAGTACTGCGCGTTGTTCGCCGGCGTGGCCGAGGAGATCGTCATGGAGGCGGTGGTGCATCCCGAGTAGACGCAGCCGTAGGGGCCGGTGCCGTCGGTCAGCGGCGTGCCGTTGCGGAGCCATTGATAGGTCAGCAGGTCGCCGGTGGCGGCGACGGTGAAGGTGGTGGACGCACCCTGGGCGATGGTCCGGTTGCCGGGGTTGGTGTTGATGGACGGCGCGGCGCACGTCACCGTGAACTGGCGCATCATCTCGTGGTCTTCGTGTTCGAGGATGTGGCAGTGCATCGGGAACGTGCCGGCGAAGCCCTCGAACTTGGCGATCACGCGGGTGATCTGCAGCGGCGGGCACTGCACCGTGTCCTTCCAGCCCAGTTCGTTGGCGTTCGGGACCACGCGCGGGCCGCTGGGCACGGCGGCGTTGTTCACCACGTTGAAGTTCTGGCGGTCCAGGATCTGGAACTGCACAAGATGGACGTGCAGCGGGTGCGTGAAGGTCGAGAAGTTGGTGAACGACCAGATTTCGGTATCGCCGATGCGGACGAAATCGGTGATGTCGTCCCACAGCAGGTCGTCGATGAGCCAGGTGTCGAGGCCGCAGATCTGCGATGAGGCGGTGCGGAGGGTGAAATCGCGGGAGTTAACGGCCTGGGACTCGGGGGTGCGCGGCACGGGGACGAGCGAGGCGGGGAGCGGATCGGTGTCGCCCGCTGCGCCGCCGACATTGAATCGCATCACGTTCGGAATGACACCCTCGCCGGGCGTGCCGGGGAAGGGTGCGGGGGCGCTGTTCTTGAGCGTGACCTGCGTGGTGGCGGCGAACTGGGCGAAATCGATGACGATGTCGGCGCGTTCGCCCGGCTGGATGGTGACCGACGTGATGGTGGCGGGTGCCGCGAGCAGGCCGCCGTCGGAGCCGATCTGCTGGAAGGGGATGTTGGTGGTCGTGCCGGATTCGAGCGAGAGGGTATAGGTGCGGGTGTTGGAGCCGTTGACAAGACGGAAGCGGTACTTGCCGCGGTTGACGTTCAGGAAGGGCCAGACTTTGCCGTTGACGAGAATCTTGTCGCCGAAGAAGTTGTCCTGCATCGAGGGGTTGTAGCGGAGCGATCCGTCGGCATTGAAGGAACGGTCCTGGATCACCAGCGGGATCTCGTACTGCCCTCGGGGGAGGTTCAGGGCGTCCTCGGCGGCGTCGCGGATGAGGTAGAAGCCCGCCAGGCCCATGTAGACGTTCAAGCGCGTCAGCCCCAGCGCGTGGTCGTGGTACCACAGCGTGGTGGCCTGCTGGTCGTTGGGATAGTTGTAGACGGGCGACGCCGAGCCGGGTGGGAAGGAGAGGTCGGGGAAGCCGTCGCTGTCGGGCGCAACTTTGAGTCCGTGCAGGTGGGTGACGGTGAAGGGCACGTTGCCGGTGACCGAAGGACCGTGCAGGCACGTGTCGACGGCGAGCAGGTGGGTGGTGCGGAGCGAGCCGTTGGTGTTTCGGAGGTCGTTGATCCACTTGACCGTGATGGGCGTGCCGCTGCGGCACTCGATGGTGTCGGCCGGGTACTTGCTGTTGTAGCCCCACAGGCGTGTGGCGGGAAGGGCTGAGTGCAGTTGCTGCGTGAACTCGCGGATGTTGAACTCGTAGTACCCCACGCCGCCGGCGACGCCGGTCACGGGCTGGGCCACGCCCGGGATGGGCAGGGCGTCAACGAACGGAGTCAACACGGGCGAGCAGTAGACCGCCGCGCACGTGGTGCCGGTGCCCTGGAAGGTTCCGCCGGCGGTGGCGCACGCGGCGGCGCTCACGGATGTGCACACGCCGCTGGCGGCGCAGCACGCGCCCGGGGGCTGCGGACAGGGATTCGGGCTGCACACCGTGCCGGTGCCCTGGAACGTCCCACCCGTGGTGGTGCAGGTGGTCTGGAGCGTGACGATGCACGAGCCGTCGGCGGAGCAGCACGCGCCCGACGCCGCGGGGGCGGTGTACGTGACGGTCAGTTGCGGGCGGCTGGCGGTGGTTGGATTCTGGCGGCTGGCGAAGCGCTTGGCGCTCTGGTTGGTGGTCTCGTTGCCGCGCATGATCCAGCCGAAGTTGTTCGCGGGCGTGTTGACCCAACCCTGCACGTCGGAGATGAGCGTGGCGCTCGACCACGTGTAGTTGCCGTTACCGTTGACGCTGGTGGTCGCGCTCGCGACCGCGAGGAAATCCCCGCCCACGGTGGTCCACGAGGTCACGTTGTAGAACCGCCGGATCCACGTCGCGTCGTTCGTCTGGGCCTGGATGCCCCCGCCCTCCTGCGCCGCGGCGTTCGAGGCACCCTCGCCCCAAGAGTTCGTCACACGGTGGGCGGCGACGTTGAACGCCCCGCCGTTGGTGCGGGTCATGGTCAGACGGAGCGAGACGGCGGTGACGGTGGAGCCCGCCGGGATTGATGAGGTGTCGAACTGGACCAGTGCACGGCGCAGCGCCCCGTTGTTGGTCCGCCCGGTGAAAAGCGAGTCGCCCGCGCCGTTCGAGAACGCCGTGTTTTCCGAATAAATCGTGTTGTCGGCCGTCGGCGCAAGGGTGACCGTCGGACGCGCATTGGCGGCGTACGCGACCCCGACGACGGCCGCCAGCGACACGCAAAGCCGGGCGCGGCGCGCAACGATCCTTGCGAAGGTGGACATCAACGGCATGGTCGGCAATCTCCCACGAGGACCTTGGGCCCGGCGCACTCACGAACGAATACACGCACCGGGACACCTCGCCCACGATGCTAACGAGACAGCACGGCTCTCCACAAGAGTCCGGCGCGGGCTGAACGCGGATTGCACTTCGTGATTGCCGGACCTTGTCGCCCGAATTCGGTCGCACTCTGACCGCCATGCGGTGCCGACCACTAGTTTGGGGTGTACGACAACGGTGCCGAAGGCCCCAGGTCCATCCCCGTCAGCCACCACACCAAGAGGAAGCCGGTCCACAGCACCCCGAGCACCACCGAATACGGCAGCATCAGCGAGATCAGGCTGCCCAGCCCGGCGTTCTTCTTGTACCGCTGCAGCACCATCAGGATAATGAGCAGGTACGAGTTCAGCGGCGTCACCACGTTCACCACGCTGTCGCCGATGCGGTACGCCGCCGTGGTCAGTTCCGGGCTGATGCCGACCATCATGAACATGGGGATGAAGATGGGGGCCATGACGCCGAACTTGCTCATCATGCCGCTCATGGCGAAATCGCCGAAGATGACGACGACGACAAAGAGCACAATCAGCAGCGGCACGGGCAGGTCGGCGCGGACGAGCATCTGCCCGCCCGAATAGGCGAGCATGCGGTCGAGGCCGGTGTACTGGAAGTACGCCACGAACTGGCCCAGGAAGAAGAGGATGGTGAGGACGGGCACGAGCGACTTCACGCCGTGCTGGATCGCCTCCATGAGGTCTTTCTGGTTGCGGAGCGCCCCGACCATCACGCCGTACAGCACCCCGGGGATGAAGAACGAGAAGAAGATGAGCGGGACGATGACTTGGGCCCAGCGGTCGCCGGGGCGTTCCATCAGGCGCAGCCCCTTGACCGGCTGGCCCTCGGTGGCGGCGGCCATGGCGGCTGGCGGGCCTTCGATGAGCACGTTCCCCGATGGCAGCGTCTGTTGGCCGTTGCCGTGCAGCGGCGCACCGGGCACGAGCACCAGCGCGAAGAACACGGCGAGGACCGCGGCCATCGCCGCCAGCGAGAGGGCGAGGGCTCTCTTCTCATCGGGCTTCAGGGCCATGTCGGTGATGGCCGCCGTCTCGTCTGCGGTGCCCGCGGCGATCACGCCCTCACGGCGCAGGCGGGGCTCGACGATCCGGTCGGTGACGAACCAGCCGCCGAGGGTCACGATGAACGCCGACGCGCCCTTGAAGAACAGGTTGTGCGTGGCCTCGATGGTGTGATGGTCGGGGTCGATGATGTGCGCGGCGGTGGTGGCGACGCCGGCGAGAAAGCCGTCGCCCGCCGTGGGAAAAAGCCCGCCGCCGAACCCCCCCGCCACTCCTGCGAACGCCGCCGCGAGACCGGCCACGGGCGAGCGCCCGACGGCGGCGAAGAGGGCTGCGGCCAGCGGCGGCAGGATGATGTACCCCGCGTCCGACGCCACGCTCGAGTTCGCGCCGATGAACACGATCATGGGGGTCAGCAGGCTGCGGGGCGTGGCCAGCGCCAGCGCCCGCATCAGCGCACTGAACAGCCCGAACTTCTCCGCCACGCCGATCCCCAGCATCCCCACGAAGATCAGCCCCAGCGCGGGCGTGTGGGTGAAGTTGCGGAGCATCGAAGAGAGCATCCAGTAGACCCCCTCGCTGGTGAGCAGGCTCTTTGGTGCGAGTCGGTCGCCGGTGGGTTCGAGGGTGACGACTGGCCTGCCGCGCTCGTCGAGTTTGGGCGTCAACTCCGGCTTGCCGGATTCATCGAGCAGGGCCACGCCGGCGCTGTCCACCATCGCCACCATCTGCACCGTGGGCTTGACCGGCTGCACCGTCCACCCCGCGGCGGAGCCGAGCGCCGACGCAACCACGACAATGGCCGCAAGCAGCGCAAACAGCAGCGCCGGCTCGGGAAGTTTGTTGCCGAGACGCTCGATCAGATCGAGCATCCCGCCTTTGGGCGGACCCGAGGGAGCGGATTGAGGCGCGGAGGCACCCGATGATGGCTGGGACATGTCAGAATCATCGGGATTTGAGGTGTCTTTGCCGAGGGGCACCGGGACAGCCGGGCCGTTCCTCGATGGTCTCGCCCCGAACACCTTTGCAGAATCACCCCTTCTTCTTCAGCACCTTCTTGAGCACCTTGCGGAGGACCTTCTTTTTTCCCGACGCTGGTGGGTCGGGTTCGCCGAACAGCCCTGCGCCGGTCGCGGCGGGCGCAGCCGGACGCTTGGCCCCCGATGCTGCGGGGGCCGGTGTCGGCGACGACGAAGGCTTGTCCGTTGACGCGCTCCGGCGGCGCTTCGCCGCTGGTTCCGGCGTGGGCTCATCGGCGGGCTTGGTCGAAGCACTCGCCGCGTTCGCCGGAGCAGTCGCCGCCGATCCGGGCACCGGCACGATGATCACCCCATCCTGATCGGCGGGGTCGTCGTGCTTGATCGCCTTGCCGTCCTCGTCGAGTTCGAGGTCGGCGATGGCGGTGCGCCGGCGGGCCTGGGCGAGCAGGGCGTCGTACAGCGTCTTGGCGTCGGTGCCGTTGATGGCGTTGACGGCCTTGGCGATCTCGCCGATGTAGCGCTCGAAGACGTCGCGCCGTTCGCCCTCGCGGCGCATCTTCTGGCGCTTGCGGAGGTATGTGCCGAGTTTCCGCCCGCACTCCATCAGCGCGAGTTTCATCTCCTTGCGGATCTCGTCGTAGTCGGCGATGGCCTCCTTGCTCTCGCTGGTGAAGGGCACCCACACGCTGGCCATGTGGAGCATGACAACGATGGGGCCGACGGGCACGCCGCCGCGCGGCTGCTGGAGGTCGTAGTTTCGCCAGTTGGTCTCTGCGACGCCCTTGTACGCCGAGCACGCCGCCTGCTGGTACTGCAACGGCACGCGGTTGGCGAAGCGGATGACGCGGGCCTGTTCGTCGCCGGGGAGTTCGCCGCCGAAGGCGATGGCGGCCTCGATGAGGAACGGACGGCCACGGTAGATGTCGGGCTCTCGGCTGCTGGCGGCGTAGAACTCGGCCCGCACGCCCTTCAGCAGCCCCGCCAGCAACTGGCGCACGCCGATGGGCGCAAGGCAGTCCGTCGGCGGCGGCGGGAGTTTCGCCTCCTGCAACGCCTTGAAGAGTTTCTCGGCCTTGGCGTGGTCGATGTCGCCGCACTTGGTGCGGCTGGTCACGTTGATCGCGTCGCACAGCGAACTCGCCGAAGCGGCCGACACGCGGCAGAACTTGTCCTGCAGGAAGTTGTAGAGCGTGTAAGTGTTCCGCTCCGTCTCGGCCTCCTTCAGCATCTGGAGCAGCGTCCCGAGTTCGACGCCCTTGGGGTGCGGCTGAATCTCCTTGGTTTCCGCGGGCATCTCGGCGACGGCGCGGGGGAAGACAATGACGCCGCCGGTTTCTTCGGTTTTCACGTCGGCGGGGATGGCTTCAGACGCTTCGGCCGAGGGCGTTGCCTCGGACGCGGGAGCGGCGTCGAGGGGCGCTTTCGCCCCGGCCTTCTTCTTCCCGAACTCCAGCGACTCGTCCGCGTCGTCCGCGCTCACCTTGCCCGGCGGCACAAACACGATCCGCGCGTGCGGGTTCGCGATGGCCGTGAGTTCAAGAAACTCGTCGACACTCCCGCGCCCGCGCTGGTACTTGCCCTCTAGTTCAATCGTGACGCTGGTCCCGGTCGGGTAAACGCCGGGGCTGAGGAACTCGCCGGCGCGGTCGAGTTCGCGCGTGCCCGGCGTCAAGGCCCGAAGACGCTGCAGCGGGAAGTCCTCGGTCTCCTCGTCCACCGTCACCTCGGCCCGGTTGGTCTTGGTGTTCATCGCCAGTTCGATGTGGTGCGCCGGCTTGCTCGCGCTGGGACGCGTCTGGATGAACATCGGACGCCCGGTGGTGATCAGGCCGTACATCCCCGCAGCGGAAATCCCGATCCCCTGCTGCCCCCGCGACATCTTGAGACGGTGAAACTTCGAGCCGTAGAGCAGCCGCCCGAAGATGTTCTCCACCTGCTTGCGGACGATGCCGGGGCCGTTGTCGACGATGGTGACGCGGTAGCGCGACGACTTGGCCTCGCGCCCGCGGTCGGGCTGCAAGTCCTCGATCACCACCGTGATCTCCGGCAGAATCCCCGCCTCCTCGCACGCGTCCAGCGAGTTGTCCACGGCCTCCTTCACCGTCGTCAGCAGCGCCTTTCGCGGGTTATCAAAGCCCAACAAGTGCCGGTTCTTGGCGAAGAACTCCGACACCGAGATATCGCGCTGCTTCGTCGCCATCGACTCGGCGTTGGCGCGCGCGGTCGGGGCGGCCTCGGACTTGCCCGAATCGGGGCGGGATTTCTCAGAGGACTTCGTCGTCTTGCGGGTCTTCACGTCGTGCTCGGGCGGTTCAAGAAGCGCGGCCTGGTCCATCGGCATCGCCCTCCATGGCGCGGTGCGTCGCCCCCGGGATCGACCCGGGAGTCACAGCAGCGAGTGTAGCGGCAAGGAATCTCCGACACGCATCTCGCGTGGGTCGCGCCGCGACGGGTCCGCAGGAAATGCCCGCCTAGGCCTTCAGATCAAAGCCGACGACCACCTTCTCGGCCTTGTCCGTCTCGATCTCGATCCACAGTTTGCCACCCTCGGGCATGGGGCTGGGGATCTCGGCGTGGGTGTGCCAGTTGTCCCTTTCGAGTTCAGCCTTGGCCTTCATAGAGCCCTTGGCATCCTGCGTGCCAATCCAGAACCGGACAGCGGAAACCTTGGCGGTGCCTCCGGTGATCGATACGTCGATGGCCGCGTCTGATCCGGCTTTGATCTCGCCGTCGCGCGACGCTTTGATCGTGAATCCTCCGGCGGTTTGTTCGCCGAGTTGGGTGGTCGCCCCATGGTCATGGTCGTCGCCGTGATCGTGGTCATGATCATCGTGCTTGGCCGTGGCGGGAGCGTCCGGGGCGGACTTGGCCGGGGCTTCGGGCTTCTTCTCGCAGCCGACAATCGGCAGAGCAAGCGACGAAAGCGAAAGTCCGGCGAACAGCGCGATGCAGCGAACGGTTTGCATGTTGGAACTCCTTCTCAGGGTTTGGGGGACACAGACTTCTTTGAGAACTTCGAGAACACCCCGGCCAGAACACCCGGCCGGCGTGATGCGGGCAGTCGGACGCCGAACGCCAGCGCGTAACCGGCGGGAACAACGAACAGGTTTAGGAACGTGGACGAGACCAGTCCCCCCAGCACCACAACAGCCAGCGGCGCGAGCAGTTCGCTGCCCGGCTTGCCTTTGGCCATCGCCAACGGCACAAGCCCCAGCAGCGCGGTCAAGGCCGTCATCAGGATGGGCACCAGCCGCTCCATCGATCCTTGGATGATCGATTCGCCGACCGACTTGCCCTCCTCCCGCTGGAGGTGGTCGTAGTGATTGACGAGCAGGATGCCGTTGCGCACGGCGATGCCGAAGAGCGTGACGAACCCCACCATGCTGGCGATCGAGATGATCGGCGCGATGTAGCGTGACCCCGACAGCCCGAACAGCGCCAGCGAGTTGGACAGGATCGAAGGGCTCTCGGTGATGTAGATCGCCGCGATCCCCCCAATGAGCGCCAGCGGCAGGTTCAGCATGACCAGGACCGCCACGCGGGACTTCCCGGTCGAGAGTTGCAGCAGGAAGAACATGAGCACCGCCACGCCCGCGCCCATGGCGTAGATGGTCCGGCTGGCCGATTGCTGCGCCTCGAACTGCCCGCCATAGTGCACGGTGTACCCGGCCTTGTGCACGATGGGGTCAACCTTGCTCTGCACGGCGGCGACGAGTTGCCCGAGGTTGTACCCCTCGGCGACGTTCGTCGAGACCACGGCCTTCCGCTGGGCGTTCTCCCGTGTGATCAGGTTGCTGGTGCGCTCGGGGCCGATGTCGGCCACCTCGCGCAGGCGGACGATGGCCCCGCCCGTGCCGCGGAGTTGCAGGTCCATGATCTGGTCGACGCGCTCGCGTTCGCTCTCGGCCAGCCGCACGACCAGTTCGTACCGCCGCGTGCCCTGGTTCACCTCGGCGACCGTTTCGCCGTACAGAGCCTGCTGGACCTGCTCCGCGGCGGCGGCGGGCGAGAGGCCGGCGGCGGCGAGGTCCCGCGGGCGGTAACGGATCGGCAACGAGGTGATCATCACCTCGCGGTTGGCCGCGACATCGCGCGTGCCGGGGATCGCCCGCAGTTCGGTCTCGATCTCCTTCGCGAGCCGGCGCAGGGTGTTCAGGTCTTCGCCGAAGACGTTGATCGCGATCGCGGCGGGCGTCCCCGAAAGCACATGGCTCAGGCGGTGCTCGATGGGCTGGCCCACCATCGTGGTGATGCCGGGGATGTTCGAGATGATGCGGTCGATCTCGGCCCGGATGGAGTCCGGGCTGCCGTCGTCCTTCACCGTCACCTCGATCTCCGAACTGCTCACCGGCTCGGCGTGCTCGTCCCGCTCCGCGCGTCCGGTGCGCCGGGTGACGCTGGAGACGCCCTCGATGTCGGCGAGTTGCTTCTCGACGCCGAGGGCCAGCCTGTTGCTCTCCTGCAGCGACGTGCCCGGAGGGGCCATGAGGAAGACCGTAAAGGTGCCCTCCTTGAACGCGGGGAGGAAAGCCGTGCCGAACGTGGACATCAGCGCGAGCGACGCGACCGTGAGCACGCCGGCCCCCGTCAGGACCACGCCGCGGTGGGACACGCTCGCTCGGAGCGCCGGCTCGTACCACCGCTTGAGACGCCGAACGAGCCATCCGTCGTGCTCGCCGTGGGCTGACTCCGCCGAGCCCGACGTGGCCGATTTACCGAAAGACCCCGCGAAGAGCACCCTGCACATCGCCGGCGTGACGGTGAGGGCCACCAGCAGGGAGGCGAAGATCGACGTGATGTACGCGATCCCCAGCGGCTGGAAAAACCGGCCCTCCAAGCCCTGCAGGAACAGCAGCGGCACGAAGACCATGCAGATGATGACGGTGGCGAAGACCACCGATGAGCGGACCTCGTTGCTGGCGGTGTAGATCACATCGATGAACGGCTTGCGGTCCGGCGCTGGCAGCGCCGCGTTCTCCTTCAGCCGGCGCAGCACGTTCTCGACATCGATGATGGCGTCGTCCACCAGTTCGCCGATGGCCACCGCGAGACCGCCCAGCGTCATGACGTTCACGGACAATCCCCACGCCCACAGCAGCAGCATCGCGACCGCGAGCGAGAGCGGCAGGGCCGTCAGCGTCACGATCGTGGCCCGCACGTTCAGGAGGAACAGGATCAGGATCACCGCGACGATGACACTGGCCTCGACCAGCACCTGCACCACGTTGCTCACCGAGCGATCAATGAACCGCGCGGCCCGGAACGGGTCGCGGTTCAGGACCATGCCCTTGGGCATCGACTTCTCGACCTGGTCGAGCACGCCGTCGATCTGTTCTGTCAAAGCGAGCGTGTTGGTGCCCGGCGATTTCTGGACGCCAACGACCACGCCGGGCAATCCCCGGTCAGCCCCGGTGCCGCGCTTGGGCGAGGCGCCAAGCCGCACCTCCGCTACCTGCCCGATCGTCACCGCCGCCCCGTTGTGATACTTGACGAGCGTCTGCCTGATGTCATCGACGCCGGTGACGCGGGCCATCTGGCGGATCGGCAGTTCGAGGTTCTCGACGTTCGGCACATACCCCGCGCTGGCGGTGCTGTGCGCACCGCGGGCCGCCTCGACGACGTCGCTGATCGAAAGCCCGTACAGCGCCAGCAGGTCCTGGCGCACATTGACCTGGTACTGCGGCAGTTCGCCGCCGATCGCGACCACCTGGGCCACACCCGGCACAGAAAGCACCTTGTTCCGCAGATCAAACTCCGCGAACGAACGCATCTCCAGAGGGCTCACCGAGCCGTCCGGAGATGACAGCGCCATGAGCATGATCTCGCCGGTGATGCTGGTGACGGGGGTGATCTCGGCGTGCGTGTTCGGCGGCAGGTTCTCGCGCACCGCGGACAATCGCTCGCTCACGAGTTGGCGTGCCCGGTAAATGTCAGTGCCCCAATCGAACTCCACCCACACGATGGAAAGGCTTGTCGCCGAGGCGCTGCGCACGCGCCGTGTGCCGGGCAGACCGTTCACCGCCGTCTCGACCGGAAAAGTGACGTTCGACTCCACTTCGTCCGCCGCGAGGCCCCCCGCTTCGGTCATGACGACCACCGTCGGCGCGTTGAGTTCCGGGAAGACATCCACGGGCATGTCCCTGACCTTCAGCCCCGCCGCCACCAGCAGCAGACCCGCCGCGACCAGGACGAGCGACGAACGCTTCAGCGAAAACTCGATCAGTTTCGCGAGCATTACTTATCCTCCCCTTCGTGGAATGTGCCGTCGGGGTGGAAGTGCCCGCCCTTCGCGGCGTTGCCGCTGGTGGCGAGCATGAGTTGATAGTTCCCGCCCACCACGATCTCATCGCCTTCCTTCACGCCGCTGGCGATCACGATCCAGCGGCCGTCGGACACACCCACGTCGGCCTCAAGCCGGATCACCTGATCGGGGTTCGAAGGATCGCGCCGGAAGATGATCGGCGTCGCGCCGTCGCGAACCACCGCCGAGAGCGGGATCGCCAACTCCTCGGTGCCGCCCGCGAGCGTGATCTCGAGGTGTGCCGAAACACCCGCCCTGGCCCACCCAGAGAGTTTCTCGGGCTTTACCACCAGGTCCACCGTCCGCTCGTCGGCGTCGGCGGTCAGGCCGATCTGCAGCGCGCCGCTCATCGCGTCCTGCAACGGCACGCTCCCGCCCTGCGGCGGCACGATGCGTGCCGCGAGACCGTCGGTCAGCCGACCCAAATCGGACTGGAGCCCCCGAGCGCGGAAACGCACCTGATCGGGCTGCACGGTCGTGATGATCTCGGCGTTCTCCGCCGCCAGTCCGCCGGTGGTGATGTCGATGGTCTCGACGATGCCCGCCGCCGCGGCGCAGACGACAAATCCGCCTGCGGATTCGACGCTGGTCTGCTGCTCAGCGCAGTGGCTCGCCCGGATCAGCGTCTCCCGCCTCGACACGAGCGACCGAAGTTCGGCCTGGGCCTGCTTCTCCTGGGCCTGCAGTTCCGCGTCCTTCTCCATGGTGTCGGCGAGTTCGGCTTGCGTCGCGTTCAGGGTGGCGCGGGCCTCGTTGTGCTGGGCGGCGCTGCCTCCGCCCGCCGTACGGAGTTCGTCCAGTTGCTTGATGCGCTCCTGCCACAGCGCCACCTTGTCGGTGAGGCTCTGCTCGTGACGCCGGTGCGCCTCGCGCAGCGGCGTCATCGAATCGACCCGGGCCTGCATCGACGCGAGTTGCTCGTGGAGGTCACGCCACGCCGACGCGTCGACCCTGTAGAGCGGAGTGCCGGGCTGGACGCTCTGGTACTGCTGCACCAGCAGTTCAACCCGCCCCGCAAAGGGCACGCGGTACTCACGCCGCGCTGTGGGCAAGAGTTCAAACCGCCCCGGCACCCGCAGCGTCCGGGCCACGTTCCTCGATTCAACCCTGGCAAAGGTGATGCCGAGGTTCATCCGAACCGAAGCGGGGATCGCGACCCGGTTCGTCGGGGCTGAGGCGCTCGTCTCAGCGCCGTGATCGTGCCCGTCATCCGCGCCGTGCGTGTCGGCCTTGCGGTCACAACCAACGAGCACCGCCGCGAGTCCGACCGCCAGCACAAACTTTGAAAGTGTCTTCTGCATGGGTTCGCCTCAATCGTGAAGGGATCAGCGGCTCTCGCTGTGGGTGGGTGATGGGCCGACGAGTTCCTCGATATCGATGCCCGCGAGCGCCTCGGCCTGCAGGGCGGCGATCAGCCCGACTTTCGCCTCCTGCTGGCGCGACAGGCTCTCAAGAAGGATGATCGTGTTGACCTCGCCGAGCCGGGCCATCTCCCGCGCGTCGGCGTACTGCGCGTCAACCAGCGGGACGATCTCGGCCTCGAACGTCTCCCGCTGCCGCCGCGCAGCCTGCTGCCGCACCTCGGCGGCCCGCAGGCTTGCGATGAGTTGTTCCAGCGTCGTCTCGGCGTCGGCCCGGGCCGCCTCGCGCCGCGCCCTTGCCTCGGCGATGCCCTGGCGGTTGCCGTTCAGCAGCGGGATCGGAACGCTCAGCCCCAGCAGCACCTGGTCCTGCCCGTCCTCGCGCCCGTAGCCGGGGCCGATGTGCAGGTCCGGGTACTGCTTGCGAACCTCCAGTTCCAGCGTTCGCTCGGCGGCTTCATACTCGGCCGATGCGACGAGCATCGCCGGACTGGTCGCTTCCAAGGCCGAACGGCCAGCACGCCTTGATTCATCGCCACCACTCGAAAGCCCCGGCCCGATGCCCGACGCCTGGAACGTCACCGCCGCGTCCGGCGAAACCCCCATGAGTTGGCGCAACCGTAACTCGGCTTCACGCGCCCGAGACTCGGTCACCGCCAACTCCGATGCCTTGGTCGCCTTCTGGATGCGGAAGAGCCTCGCCTCGGTGCGGGCCATCTCGCCCGCCTGCTCCATCGCGTCGACAATCGTCAGCACCTGGTCCTCCCGCGCGACAAACTCCCGCGTCGTCTGCAGCGTGGCCTCCAAGGCCGACCACTCGGTCCACGCGCGCCGGACCGCCATCCGCACTTTCCACTCGCTCTGCGCCACCCGCGCCAACTCCGCCGCGTGCTGCTCGCCGGCCCGCTTCTTCTCGATCTCCAATCGCCCCGAGATCGGGATGGTGATGCCGACGGAGGTGAACACCTTCCACGGCTCGGGGGTGCTCTGCACGATCCGCGTGAGGTCGACCCCCAGCGTCGGGTCTTCCCACAAGCCTGCGTTCTCCGCCGTGGCCCGCGTCACACCGGCGCGGAGTCTGGCCACACGCAGTTCGGCGTTCCACACCATGGCGACGGCTTCGACCTCGGCACACGAAAGCCCGTCGGCAAGGTCAAACGCCGCCGCCCCCGTCTCGCCGGAAGCGCCATCCGACGACATCCGGGCAGCAAACGCGAGCACCTCGGGGCTGTCGGGCGTCCGGGCAAGGAACGCCTCCCGGTGCCCGGTCAGATCAAGCGGCTGTCGTTCATACGACTGGCAACCGCCGGTGATCAGTGCGAAGAGGCACGCCAGCGAAGGCGCGATCACCCAGCGGTGGATCACCCCGCACAATCGATCGCGGCATCTCTGAGGCATGGTCAAAGCGACTCCTTGGAACGTTGGAGCACACGCATCGGACCGCCCGCGGCCGTCACGTTGCGTGATCACACAGGGTCAATCTTCAATCTGTGGGGATAGGTCGCCCGCCGACGACGCGCCAGTGGCGCACCACTGGCCGATCCGCCGAGCAACGTCAGCACGCTCACCCCGGCGAGCGCGCAGGCTCAGCGCAGAGCGTGAGCACGGAAGTCCCTGACTAAAGCAGCAACCGTGTGGATTTCAGCGACAACGCCTCATCGCCGCGATCAAACTCAGGCGGATCAACGCCGGGAACGCCGCTCGGCAGAGGAGCGCATCCCCAGTCCAGCATCGCCACAACCACCCGCGGCGTCAGGACCGCCCGCATGTCCGGGCAACCACCCTGCGGACCCGGCCTCGATGGAAACTGATCGTTCCTCGGCACCGGCACATGCACATGGCAGCCGCACTCGTCGTGCGTGCTCAACACGAGACCCAGCAGCGCGTGATCGTCGATCTGCTTCGGACCCGCGCCCGAGTCTGTCGAGCGGCAAGGCCCGTGGTCGTCGTGCCCGCACCCAGCGGTCGATTCGTCACCTTCGTGGCTCTCACACACCGCCACCGGAACGCACACCACCCGCCACGGCGAAGACGCGACCACACCCTGCACAACAAGCAGCAGCAAGGAGACGAACTTGAGCAAGGGCTGGGACATCAGGTGTGGTCTTATCGGTCTGAAAGCCTAGAGCGCTTCACCGGGGCGATGCCCGGCCGTCTCAAAGCGGCCTCGCACCCCAGGGTTCATTCGCACGCCACCCCGAAGCGCCCAAGGAAATACACCAGGTCCGCCGTGTTGACAAACCCGTCGCGGTTGAAGTCCGCTTGCTCCGCCGGCGACCCCGGCGTCACCGGCTGCCCGAAGCGGCCCAGGAACGCCACCAAATCCGCTGTGTTCACCACGCCGTCCGACGTCAGGTCCGCCGGGCACGGCGGCGCGGGGACAAACTCGTACGCGCCCATATCCACCACCGGCGCAGGGCCGACGCCGGTGTCCGGTGTGCCGGGGTTATCCCTGAAACGCGGCCGACCCGCGAGGTCGAGCGTCGTGCCCGCGGGCACCAGCGGGTTGCTCCCGGCATCGATGCACGGCGAAGCCGGCGCGAGCGACAGGTTGCCGCTGCCGGACGCGACAAGCACGGGGTTGCCGCCGATGTTGCCCGAACCCCCGAGTTGATCGACCAGCCCCTGCACACACGAACGGTTGACCGTCCGCGTCCCGGAGAACACCGTCAACTGCTTGTCGATCAGCGCCGCCGAAGCGGCCGTGTTGGCGTACAGAATTGAGTTGTTCAGCATGAGCGTCGCCTGGTACATCCCGATGCCGCCGCCCGAGTTCACCGCGGCGTTGGCGTAGATCGTGCAGTTCGTCGCCGTGAGACTCGACGACTGACCAACAGAGATCCCCGCCCCGCCGTCGGCCGCCGTGTTGGCCCGCACAGCACAGTTCGTCAGGGTGGTCGCGGTGTTGTAAAGATCGATCCCGCCGCCGCTGTACTGCGTCGCCTGGTTCGTCTCGATGGCGGTGCGCCGGACCGTCACGGTCGAATCCGCCGCCGCGATGCCCCCGCCCCATCGCCCGCTGTTGCCGCGGATCGCGGACGTCTCCATCGTCAACGCCGAGCCGCCAAACATCGCGAAGGCCCCGCCGCCCGCCCCATCGGCGGTGTTTCCCGTGAACTGCGAGTTGATAACAGTGGCATCGGCGTTCGCGCTGATCGTCGCCGCACCGCCGCCGATTCCGGCGTGGTTCGTCGCCACGGTGCAATCGGTCAGCGAAAGCGTGGTATCGCTGTAGCAGTCGATCGCGCCGGAATACCCCGCCGCGGTGTTGTTCGAGAAGGTGCAGCCGGTGAACGCGGCTTCGGTGCCGTAGTACACGCCGATGGCCCCGCCACCGCCTGTCAAAGCACGGTTGTTGTTGAAAGTGCAAGAGGTGGCACTCACCGCGCCGGTGCTGTAGACCTCGAGCGCCCCCGAGTTCCCCTGCGCCGAGTTGTCGTCGAACAGCGTTCCCGCAAACACCCCGGTGCTCCCGAACGCGACCGAAGCGCCCCCGACGTTGTTCGCCGTGTTGGATCGGACGGTGCAGCCGCTGACGGACAGCACCGCGCCGTTCCGCACCGCGATCGCGCCGCCGGACCCCACGGCGGTGTTCCCCGTGAACGTGCACGCCGTCAGCGTGGCCGCAGAACCGGCGTCATAAACCGCGTACCCCGCGCCGTTCCCGCCGCGGTTGTTCCGGAACAGGCAGTTCCGCACCTTTGCCGACGACCCCACCACGAGCATCCCCGCGCCGTCGTAATCGTGGTAGCCGCGCTCGATGGTGAAGCCATCGAGCACCGCCGTGTCGTCGGTCCCCTGCGCGATCACCACGTTCGCGCTGTTGTCCGTGTCCACGCCAACCACACCGATATCCCCGCTGAGGATCGACGGCCTGTCGCCCAACGCCGGCCGCTGCGACAGCAACGTCTCGCCTCCGCCCGGCCGCTGTTTGCCCCAAAAGCCACCAACCACAGAAAGCCCCGTGCGGAGCCGGAACGCCGCGAAGCGGTCGCCCGTGCTGCCCGCTCCGTCTGTATCAGGCTTGTACGTCCCGCCCGCGACCCAGATCTCCGACACGTTCGAGCACGGCAGTTCCGCCACCTTCAGCGCATCGCTGAGGTGCTTCCACGCCGTGTTCCACGACAGGCCGTTGGTTGTCCCTGTGTTCGACGCGTCGACGTACAGCCGCACCTCGCACTCGTCCGGCCGGCAGTTCGCGTTCGTGTCCAGCGAAGTCCCCGACGCGATGTCGGTCGCATCGTCGATCCCGTTGCCGTTGCAGTCCTTGATCCCCGGCGCATCGCGGAAACTCGCGGTGGTCCAGTGCGTCGTCCTGATGGCCAGCGCGTTGCTCGTCGCCAGCGGGCTCGAAAGCGCCGTCCCCATCGGCTGCCCTGTCGGCGTATGAACCACGTCCGGGTTCGAGTAGTTCGGCAGCACCACCGCGCCCGTGTACGACATGATCGTGCCGTACGTCGTCCCGCCGAACGCGAACGAGTACCCCCACGCCCAGCGGTACGTCGAGAAGTCCGAGTTCCCGCGGTCGTGGGCGCAGCCGAAGTTGTGCCCCAGTTCGTGCGCCAGCGTGAGGTTCCCCCCGCCCAGCGCCCGCCAGTTCAGCACGCTGAAGCCGCCCGTGTCGGTCAGCGCGTAATACCCCAGCCCCCCGCCCAGCCGCGTGTCGTTCACGGCGAGCGTCACCAAGTCACCATGAAACGTGTTGCGCTGCGCATGCACGCCGTCCATGAACCCATCGGTCGTGCCCGCGAGTCGTTCAAGGTGGTTCAGCACGTCCGGCGCGGCCTCGTCATAAGCGATCGGCTGCAACGAAACCAGACGAATCGCCAGCCTGTTCACCGGCCCGCCCGCCGTGATCGCGCTGTTGATGAACGCCTGATTCGTCGCGGCGACCGCGTCCTGATACCGCGCCGTCAGCGCCGCCAGCCCGCCCGCCCCCGCCAGCGCCGCCGGCGTGTACACCACTAAAAGATCAACCGTGCTCTGGTCATCCAAGCAGCCGCACGCGCCAGAAACAGCAACCGCAGAGCCCGCAGCGGGCGACTGCGTGCCTCTCGATGCCTGCGAGCCGACCGGCCCGCGAACCGCCGGGAGTCTCTCGCTGTCGGGACCGAACATGTCTCTCACCCCCGCCCCCGCCCCCGCCCCCATCGAACACCGCACCACGGCGTCCGCCTTCATCTGCCGCGCCACGCTGATCGCCCGCCCGCCCTCATCGCTCCGCCCCGTGGGCACAAGCCCGAACACACGATCCCCCATCCACACGCTCACCGAAACCTGCCCCTGCTCGACCCCCATCGAAAACGTCCCCCCGCCCTGCGGCACACCCGTAAACCCCGGCACCCCGCCCTCAACATGCCCCGCCGCCGCGAACCCCCCCGCCGTCTCCCACCGATGGTCCACGACCAGCGACAATTCAACATCCTCAAAGAACCGAACCCGCACGACTTCGCCAGCGGCCGCGACGCCCCGAAGCGCCACGCTGTCCACGCTCACCTCGCGCACGCGAACCGCGTCGTCATCCCGCAACGAGGCAGCCTGCTCGCGCGCCAGCACAACAGGCTGCGCGACAGCCCCCGGCACCCACCGCGCACCGACCACAGCCGCCGCCAACAGCCCAATCGTCCGAAGCCGGCATATCGACATCCAAATGCTCCTGTCTCCTCGTCACCAAGCGGACGAAGTGAGAAACGACACTAGCACAATCGGGCCGAAACTCGCGGGAAATTCCAGCAACACCCCGCCAAATCAGCCCCGCACACCACGGTCGATCGTCAGAGAACCCGCCAAAAACGAACCCGAAGCGCAAGCGAGGGCCACCGCACCCATTCGCAACCGCGCTCATCAAGCCAACCCCCCCACAGCCACCCCCCGGGGACAATCCCTGATCGCGCTCTGTTCGGGTGCGCTACCTCCCCAACGCCCCACGCCGTCACACCCCCACGTCACTGCACACCAACCACAACGGCGCGCGCAACCCCGGTCACTACCTCTCTGTTTCTGTGAAATCCGCCGCCGGAACAGCGCTTTCGGCTTGTCGCCGACGCCGGCGCTGGCATGATGTGGTGTTGGACTTGTTCGTATTGGGTTGGGGTTAAGCGAGTTTCGATTTCGTTCGCTGACAGGAGATTTTCGTGGTGTACCGAATGACTCGCGCAATGATCAATTTCATGGCCAGGGAGCACGGCCTTCCGTGGTCCTGCGGGATTTCGAGCCTCGGCTTTCGAGCGACGGTACTCGCACGGCACGACCTCCGCACCATCCGGCGGGCGGTCCTCGCAATCATGCTCGCGGTACCGTTCGCGGCCTCAATCCCCGCCAACGCGCAGACCGCCTTCCGATGGTCGCTGGTTCCAACACCCACCGCACCTTCCCCACGCATCAGTTGCGCCATGGCCTACGACAAGGACCGCGGCGTCACGGTCCTTGCGGGTGGCGATCCGATCGGCAACGCTTTCAATGACACCTGGGAGTTCGACGGAACCACTTGGACACGCAACGCTGCAGGCGACCTGCCGGCGCCGACCACGGGGGCCTCGATGGCATTCGATCCGGTGCGTCACAGGATGGTTCTGTTTGGAGGCGGCCAGTCGTTCCAGTCGGTGAGCCAATCCACAGCAACTTACAACTTCAGCGCAGCCGCGGGGGGCTGGCGCTGGACGGGGGCAGCGGTGTTGAGCGCCCCGGAGATGTGCAACTACTGGGGAACGGGCACGGCTTGGAATCCAAAGGGGCAGGGTCAGATGGCCACCTTCGGCGGCCTTTGCGGCTCCGGTGACTACAGCCGCTTGCCCTTTGTCCTAAACTCGGCCACCAATCAATGGGAAGTCCGGAACCCACTTCCCGGTGGGACGTCGGTGGGACGTCGTTCCATGGGGATGTGCAGTTTCCCGGGTTTTCCTCTGCCGAGCGCACCGAATCCCGGCTCGATCATTCCTCCCGGTGTTCTCATCATCAACGGGACCGGCCCCGGTGGTGACTTCAGGCAACTGTTGCACTTTGATGGAACCGCCTTCGCCGACCACACGGCACCACCGATCGCATCGAGGGATTGTGCGGCGGCTTGCGACGAGAGCACCGGCCGCGTCGTGCTCTACGGCGGCCCGGGCGAAACCACGACTCAGATCTATCACAACACCGTCTGGAACGCTCCCGGCGTGACGGGCGCTGACTTCGTGATCGGAGGCAACCCCGGCCCGGCCACCCGGCCCGGCCTCGTCTTCGATTCGGCCCACAACCAGTTCGTGTTGTTCGGCGCTTCGCCCTACACCAACGGCCTTGGCGGCGGCACTTGGGTGCTGCGCGAAGTGCCACCGGTCATTTACGTCAAAGCCAATGCTGCGCCGGGGGGCGACGGCTCCAGTTGGGCACGCGCGTATCAGACTCTGACAAGCGCTCTCGCCGACGCTGCTTCACCTTCCGCTGCCGGCGGATCGATCCAGATCTGGGTCGCCAAAGGCACCTACACCCCAGCCCCGCCCACCGCCCAAGGCGGCCAGCGCACCGCCTCCTTCAACCTCAAAAACAACCTCACCATCTTTGGCGGCTTCGCCGGCAACGAGACCGCCCTCTCCCAACGCAACATCACCCAGAACCCCACCATCCTCTCGGGCGACCTCAACGCCGACGACCTCGGGGCAGCCTTCCCGCTGAACCGAGACGATAACGTGCTTCATGTTGTGACCGCGTCCGCAGTAGGGCCGTCTGCCGTGCTTGACGGGTTCACGATCAGTGCCGGCTACGCTCGGTACTCCCCGGATTCGCAATCGAGTTTGGATGCGAGCGGCGGAGGCATGGTCTCGCTCGGTGCCTCCGCAATCGTTCGTTCATGCGACTTCATCGATTGCAACGCCTTCGATGGCGGAGGAGGGGTGTACCACCTGCCGCTCCCCGGTGCCAGTACGCCGCAATTCATCGACTGCGTGTTCCAGCGCTGCGCCGCCGGTGTACAGGGCGGTGCGCTTCACGCAATATCAAACGATCCGGTCATCATCCGCGGCTGCCGTTTCGAAGGTAACAGGGCGACCGGTGTTTCTTCGGCCGGCGGCGCATTGAGCATCCAGTGTCCTCTGGTCTGCGCCGACAGCACGTTTGTCCGAAACTCATCCAACGGCGGCTCTGGTGGGGCGATCTATGCTACTTACAACGGTTCCCCTCCAAATCTGCAAGCTCCTCGATTCGAGAACTGTCAGTTCGTTGGCAACACAACGCTGCAACTCCCAGGCGCTTCTACCGGCGGCGGCGGCGCATTCTGGGTTGATTTCGGAAATCTCGTGATGGTGAACTGTCTCCTCGCGGGGAACACTGCGCTCAGCGTTCCGGCCGGTGGAACCGGGTTTGATTCGTCCTTGGAGCTCGATAACTGCTCGATTGTCGGCAACCGATCAATCTCTGCGCTCCAAACCGGGCTCGACTGCAACGGCCCGACGACAATCCAGAACTGTATTTTGTGGGACAACACCAGTCTGAACGCCGCGGCTGGAGAGCCGCTGCGAGTGAATTACCCAGACTCCAGCATTGTTCGTCACAACACGATCCAAGGTTGGACGAACTTCTCAAACAACAACTCCGCCGCCAACCCGCTGATGGCTCGTCTCCCCAGCCCCGGCCCCGACAACACGTGGGGTACCGCCGACGACGACTACGGCAATCTCCGCCTGACCCAGGGCTCGCCCGCCCTCGATACCGGCAACAACTCCGCCGTCCCGCCCGATAGCGCCGACATCGACAACGACGGCAACACCACCGAATACATCCCCTACGACCTCGACGGCTCCCCCCGCATCCAGAACAACACCGTCGACCGCGGCTGCTACGAAGGCTTCCGCTGCCCCACCTGCCCCGACGACCGCCAGTGGTTCAGCCCGCAGTCCGGCACATGGGGCGATGATTCCCGCTGGTCCTTCAGCCTCCCCACCTTCTGCCACTTCGCCACGTTCGATCTTCCCGGCACCTACGCCGCCACCTTCGCCACCGGCGACCAGGCGCGGGGTATCGATCAGAGCAAGGGCAATGTCACGCTGGCCGGCACACTCCCCGCCAGCGTGCTGACGCTGTCCCCGCCCGCGCCCGGCCAGTCGTGCCCCGGAACGACCCCGGGCATCGACCGCCCATCGTTCCGCGTGTCGGGCGGCTTCGCCGACAGCCCGAGCCTCTCCATCACCCGCGGCACCGTCAGCGCCCGGGGCGGGTTCATCGGCGACGGCTACCTCGAGCGCGGCAGCGTCAGCGTCTCGGGCATCGACGCGAAACTCACCTTCAACCTCGGCGCCGGCCTGCTCCTCGTCGGCGATTCGGGCGAGGGCAACCTCGCGGTGACCGACGGCGCAAAGTGCTTCGCCGGCGTCGTGTACCTCGGCCAACAGGACATCGACCTCGACAGCCCGCCCGACGGCGTCTTCGACAACCACGCCACGCTCCTGGTCGACGGCCCTGGGTCGGCCCTTAAGCCCAAGTTTGAACTGGTGCTCTCGAACGCCGTCGCCACCGTCCGCAACTCCGGCCTCATCGATTGCGGCAGTTTCGGACGCGTCATCCTGCTGAACCGGTCCGTCCTCACCGGCGACGGCGAAATCCGCGGCCCCGTGCTCAACCTTGGCGAGGTCGCGCCCGGCGACGACGCCCGCGCCACACCCGGGCCGTTCACGCCCTCAAGTCTCTCGATCACCGGCCCTGGCGGCGCAGGCGGCGGTGAGTTCCTCCAGATCGGCGTCGATCTCAAAACCGGCAACCAGCAGTCCGGAACCCTCCGACTCCGCGCCAGCGGCAACGGCGGTGCCATTTCGACCGACACGCTGCAGGTCAATGGCAGTGCGCAGATCGCCGGCACGCTCGTCGTCGAACCCATCGGCACCTTCTCCCCCGCCACCAACGCCCCCGCCGCCTCGCTGCTCAGCGCCGCCGCCGTCCAAGGCCGCTTCGACCTCGCCGTGTTCCCCGGCCTCGCCGGCGACCGCTTCATGCGCCTCAGTTACGCTGGCGGCCTCGGCGAGCGCGGCGCGGGCATCTCCGTCTCCGTCGCCCCGCTCACACAGAACATCGACCTCGACCCGCCATCGACCGCCAACGTCGGCGGCGTCCCCACCGACATCGTCGCTGGCGACTTCGATAACGACTTCACCCACGACCTCGACCTCGCCCTCACCGTCCCCGACGCCAACAACCCCACCACCGCGCCCGGCACCGTCGTCATCCTGAAAAACGCCGGGAACACAGGCCCCAACGGCACATGGGCCGGCTTCACCGGCGGGCAACTCACCTTCAACGTCGGCGTCAACCCGCGCGGTCTCGCGAAGGGCGACTTCAACGCCGACGGCGTCCCCGACCTCGCCGTCGCCAACGCAGGCTCCAACAACCTCACCGTCCTGCGCAACCTCAACAACGGCACCGGCGCGATGACCACCAACCAGACCATCGCGGTTGGCACCAGCCCCGTCGCGGTGGTCACCGGCGTGTTCCGCGACAGTTCGTCGGCCATCGACGTCGCCGTGGTAAACCAAGGCTCCAACACCGTCACCATCCTGAACAACACCGCAGGCACGCTCGCGGCTTCCGCAACACTCAACACGGGCAGCGCTCCCAGCGACATCACCGCCGCGCAACTCGATCCCGGCAGTTCCACGCTCGACCTCGCCGTGACCAACCGCGACGACAACACCGTGACCGTGTATTACCGCCCGCCCGCCGCCGGATTCCCCGCCATCCCCAGCCGCGTGCTGCCGGTGGGCCCCCGCCCCGCCGCCATCGAGCCCGGCGGTCTGGACAATCCGAAAGAGATCAACGACCTCGCCGTCACCAACTTCGGCGGCGGTTCCACCAGCATCCTGCTCAACAACCAGCGCCCGGGCGTCGACGCCGGCTTCCAGCCCAAGGCCGACCTCCCCACCGGCACCAACCCCGATTCGATCACGCTCGGCGACCTCGACAACGACGGCGATCCCGACCTCTCGGTCGTCACCACCGTCAACGCCCAGCGCGTCGTCCGCGTCTTCCGCAACGACGTGCAGCAGGTCGCGCCCGGCGAGTACCAGGCCGCCTTCGCCCCATTCGACGACGCCTACGCCGGCACCGATCCGCGTCTGGTCATCGCCGGCGACGTGAATATCGACGGCCGCGACGACCTCATCGCCGTGAACGACCAGTCACTGGTGCTCCGCCAGGCGCCGGGTGCCGCGCCCGGCGCCGAGCCACAGCGCGTCCTCATCCAGCAGCCCAACGTCTCGACCAGCCTCAGCCTCGCCCCCAACGTCCCCGCGCCGTGCCCGGGCGACCTCGTCCCCGCCGTCGGCGACAACCTCGTCAACACCGCCGACCTCGTGGCCTTCCTCGGCCAGTTCGGACGCACCTGCACCAGCCTCCCCCAAGGCACCCGCTGCGGCGACTTCAACAACGACAACCTCGTGAACACGACTGATCTCGTGGCATTCCTTGGGCGATTCGGACAGCCGTGCCCTTAGACCGTCTCGAACAGAACGGGCGGTGCTCGACAGCGAGCCAAGCCTGAACATCCTTACAAAGATCGAACATTAAGGTCCTTACCCCCTTGCATCCGCCCGGTTTCTCGCTACACTCTCCCTCCCCCTCCGCGCCCGAGCTCTGATGCCCGTGCCCGGCACTCCCTCCCTTGGCAAGAGGCGGGATGGGGTCTTCAACAGCGGCACGGATCGCCGCGGCGCTTGGTGTTCCGCTCTGGGATTGCCTCCGAGCGGGCGGGCGTCCTACCCTCTTGGCCCTGCGTTTCGGACGGTAGCCACAAGGCCGCCGCCGAATCTGTTCTGATTCTCGACCCGGAACTCGAACCAGCACTCCCCTCGATCACAGACCTCCCCCCATGCCGACCATCAACCAACTGATCCGTGCTCCCCGGGTTCCTCAGTCCAAACTGAAGAAGAACAAGGACCTCGCGCAGTGCCCGCAGAAGCGCGGCGTGTGCCTGCTGGTCAAGACCATGACCCCCAAGAAGCCGAACTCGGCGCTGCGGAAGATCTGCCGCGTCCGCCTGAGCAACGGCAAGGAAGTCACCGCCTACATCGGCGGCGAAGGCCACAACCTGCAGGAACACTCGATCGTCCTGGTCCGCGGCGGTCGCGTCCGCGACCTCCCCGGCGTCCGCTACCACGTCGTCCGCGGCAGCCTCGACTGCCTGGGCGTCGAGGGCCGCAAGAAGGGCCGTTCGAAGTACGGCGCCAAGCGCGGCAAGGGCGCGGCGAAGAAGTAATCCGTGCCAAAGGCACGACAGGCACCAGGCACTGGGCACTAGGCCTGAATACTCGCGAAAGCCCAGAGAATTTCGCATGAACGCCGAAGGCCGGTGCCTTCGGCAGGCAAGTAATCTCGACGACTCTTGGCCGAGCGTCGGGGTGAACAAAGAGACGGGCATTTCCCGTCAGATGAGCCACCACCCTCTACCCCCCGAGGAGTTTCGACCATGGCCGGACGCTGGACCGCTTCAGAAGATCAACTTCGCCCCGATCCCCGCTTCAACAACCGCACCCTGGCGCGGTTCATCAACTGCATCATGAAGGACGGCAAGAAGTCCGTCGCCGAGCGTGTCGTGTACGACGCCATGGACGAGATCCAGACCCGCATGGACAAGCAGCCCCACCCGGGCGGCCTCAAGAACGCCATCGAGGTCTTCGAGAAGGCCATCGACAACGCCAAGCCGTTCGTCGAAGTCCGCTCCAAGCGCGTCGGCGGTGCCAACTACCAGGTGCCGATGCAGGTCGGGCCGCGCCGCCGCCAGAGCCTGTCGTTCCGCTGGATCATCACCTCCTGCCGCGCCGAGAAGGGCCGCCCGATGCACCTGCGTCTGGCCGATGAACTCCTCGCCGCAAGCAAGGGCGAAGGCAAGGCGATGAGCACCCGCGACCAGGTGCACCGCATGGCCGATGCCAACAAGGCGTTCGCCCACTTCGCGTACTAGTCCACCTACCGGATTCCAAACTAATGTTCGTAAGAAGCCCCGAGACCTCTCGGGGTTTTTTCTGCGCCATTGAGTTTCTCTTGGATTGGGCGGGATGAATCGTTACCTTCTCTACCCATGAGCATCTCCAACCTTTGCCGCCTCCCGTGTGCTCGGACTGCCGCCGTGGGGCTTGCGGCGCTCGGCTCATCCCTTGCGGCGAGCGCCGAGACGATCTCGGACACGGAACTCCTCGTCACGTCGTGGTCGGTCGCCTATGTCGCCAGCGGCTTCGGCGGCGGGGCCTCTTCGGTCCGCGTGTCCTCCGGCGGCAACCCCGATTCGATGCGCCGCATCTCCTTCGCCGTGAACGCCGCTCCGAACGGTTCGACGCAGTCGATCATCTTCGCCGTGCATCTCCGCATCGGTTACATCTACAACCCGGCGACGCGCGGCCCGCTCGCGTCGTTTTCGCTGAGCGAGGACGTCAAGCGGCTCGACGCCGTATCGAACCCGCAGTGGACCGGCGTGCTCCTGCGCCAGGACGGCGTGTACTACATCTCGCGCGGGGCCGACACCGGCGGCTTCAATATCTGGCTGCCGAAGTCGGCCGGGCCGTACGCCGCGCAGGACTTCGTCGCCATCGATACCGGCGATTTCGTCGACGGCGTCGAAGAGACCGTCCACCCCAACTTCACCGCCACGGGCTCGCCCATCGAAGTGGGCTTCTACCGCGCCCTGGCGTCGGGCATCGGCGGCTCGGTGAAGAGCGCTGACTTTGGATTGGACAATCTCGTCATCACCATCACGCCCGCCGCGCCCCCGGCGTGCATCGGTGATCTCAACGGCGACAACGCGGTGAACACGCAGGACCTCACGGCGTTCTTATCGCGTTTCGGCACCACGGTGACGCCGGGCGGGCCGGGCGATTTCAATAACGACGGCGCGGTGACCACCGCGGACCTGACGACGTTCTTGGGGCGGTTCGGGAGTGCGTGCTGAGGGCCATCAAGGCCCGAAGGAGTTCGCGATGTATCTGACGAAACCCCGTTTGGCGGCCGCGTTCGTGTCATTCGCCGCGTTGAGTTCGGTGGGCGTTTCGGCGCCGATCACCATCCTCACCGTGCCCGTCGGCAACCCCGGCAACGCGCCGGACACGCGGGTGATGACCGACGCAACATCAGGCTACGGGTCGGTGCCTTACACATACAACATCGGCAAGTTCGAGGTGACGGCGGGTCACTACACCGCGTTCCTGAACGCGGTGGCGAGAACCGACACCAACGGCCTGTTCAACCCGATCATGTCGAACTCCGCGGTCGGCTGCGGCATCACGCGGCTCGGGACCAGCGGCGATTACACCTATTCCGTCAGCGCACCCTGGGTGGACCGCCCCGTGCATGACGTGACCTTCTGGTCGGCGTTGCGGTTCGCCAACTGGCTGCACAACGGGCAGCCTGTCGGCCCGCAGAGCAACAGCACCACCGAGGACGGCGCGTACACGCTCACGGCGGGCGGCATCGCCTCCAACACCATCGTCCGCAACGCGGGCTGGCGCTGGGCCCTCACCAGTGAGAACGAGTGGTACAAGGCGGCGTATTCCAAGGGCGGCGGCGCCAACGCCGGGTACTGGCTGTATCCAACGGCCAGCGACACGCCCCCGGGCAGCGACGCCGCGGACCCCGGCGGCAACAACGCCAACCACAACTGCCAGAACGGCTTCATCACCTTGATCGGCGAGTTCCAGAACTCGCCCAGCCCGTACGGCACCTTCGACCAGGCCGGGAACGCCAGCGAATGGACCGAATCGATCGCCCAGGACCTCCTCCGCGTGAACCGCGGCGGGGACTACTGCACGAACACGAACGTCGGCGCGGCGTTCGCCCGGAGTGCCGGCTACCCCGCGGACGTGAACGTCGGTCGTGGCTTCCGGGTTTCGCAGGCCGTACCCCCGGTTGACCCGTGCGTCGGCGACCTCAACGGCGACAACGCCGTCAACACGGCGGACCTGACGAGGTTCCTTGGATTGTTCGGGACGACGGTGACACCGGGAGCGCCGGGGGATTTCAACGGTGATGGCGCGGTGAACACGGCGGACTTGACGCGGTTTCTTGGGCGGTTTGGGAGTGCGTGCTGAGGCTCGGAAAGCCGGGGGAGTGAAGGGACGACGATTGACCGGCCGCCCCCGTACCGGCTGAGGGTTGCCTGTCTTCGCACCCATGAATCTTCACAAAGATTCTATTGAAAGATAGCAGGAGGGGGAGTATTTTGTGGTTGAATCAGTGATACAGCCTTGTGACCGGAGTCGCGCCGTTCGCGGACGCAAGCCCGAGGAGAGATACGTGTTTGGAAAGCCCCTGATGCGCTCGGCCGCGCTCGCGGCAGTCGCCCGCCTCCAGCTTCGGGCCGGCCGATCGGCACCCTCGACGCCGAGTAGTGCGTGGACTGGCGTTGCGGCGTCGATCTTGGCGTGTTCGGTTTTGGGATCAACTGCCCACGCCCAATGGAGCCCCGACTACTCGATCCGGCGGATCGGGCTCTTCGGGCCGGAGCACACCGGCAGCGCGGGGCTGCAGGAATCGAACTTGGTCTTCTCAAACCTTCCCGGATTCCTGGCAGGCAGCTCCACTCGCTACGACACTGCTGGCAACTTCAACGGTACGGACACGTGGGCGTGGAACGGCACGACCACAGTGCAAGTCGGCCTCACGGGCGCAGAGTACACAGACAGCATGGGGTATCAAGAGAGCGCTCCGCTGTTTCAGAATGCCGCCGGCCAAGTCGTGGGGTACTCGTTCCGTCTCGACGGATCCAACGCCACGGCCGCTTGGGTGTGGAACGGCACGACCACGACCAAGATCGGCCTCACCGGCGGCGTCTACACCGGCAGCGCCGGGGCTGAAGCGACCTCCCCGCAATTCCAAAGTGCGGCCGGGCAGGTGGTAGGAATCTCTAGTCGCATACTCGGCGAGATCAGTTTCAACGGCCAAGACTGCTGGGCTTGGAATGGCGTAGCCACGACCCAAATTGGCTTCGCCGGTGCTGGGTTTACCGGAAGCGCCGGGTACCAGTACAGCAAACTGCTGTTCCACAACGACGCGGGCCAGGTCGCCGGGATTTCCGAACGCTACACCGGCGTCAACACTCTCAACGGCCAGCACGCTTGGGTTTGGAACGGCACAACCACGACGCGGGTCGGCCTCACGGGTGCCGTCTATACCGGCAGCCCCGGGGCGTACCACCGGAGCGTTCCGACGTCTCAGAATGCCTCCGGGCAAATCACGGGGACTACCAACCGAATCAGCGGCGTTAGCGCGGACAACGGCTCTGATGCCTGGGTGTGGAACGGCGCGACCACGACACAGATCGGCCTCACCGGCGGCGTTTACACCACCACCGCTGGCTATCAGGTCAGCGGTCCGGTCCTGCAGAATGCCGCCGGCCGGATCGCTGGGTTCTCCTATCGCTTCAACGGCGTGGGCACGCGGAACGGCGAGGACGCCTGGGTCTGGGACGGTGCGACCACGACACGGATCGGCCTCACGGGTGCCCTCTATACCGGCAGCGGAGGATACAGGTCCAGCGAGACGAAGTTCCTGAACGCCGCCGGGCAGGTCGCGGGGAGATCGCTGCGCATCATCGGGACGAGCACGGCCAACGGCCGTGACGCCTGGGTGTGGAACGGCACGACCACGACACAGATCGGCCTTACCGGCGGCGTCTATACCGGCACCGCAGGGTATCAGAACAGTGATCTGGTCTCGCAGAACGCCGCCGGGCAAGTGGCGGGGCGCGCCAGCCGAGTCACCGGCGTCAGCACGGGCAACGGCCAGGACGCCTGGGTGTGGGACGGTGCGACCACAACACGGATCGGCCTCACCGGCGGCGTCTACACCACCCCCGCCGGCTACCAGATCAGCGCTCCGGTGCTGCAGAACGCCGCCGGACAGATCGTTGGAACCTCCACACGCTTTACCGGCGTAAACACCTTCTCGATCGGGCAGGACGTTTGGGTCTGGAACGGCGCGACCACGACGCTGATCAGCCTTTCTGGCGGCGTCTACACCGGCCCCACAGGGCTTCAAGAGAGCTTCGCGATACTCCAGAACGCCGCCGGGCAGGTTGCCGGGTACACCGTACGCGTCACCGGCGCTGGCGCGAGCACGGGCGGCGGTGGGGACGCGTGGTACTTTGACCCTTCGACCAACCTGACCTGGGCCATCATCGGTTCCGTTCGCCCCATCGATAACTACGCTTCCTCGCGACCCACCATCCTCACCGATGATGGATTCTTGCTGGGCATTTATGACTATTTCCCCGCCGGGGGAGGGATGGAGCAGCGCGCGTTCATCTTCCGACCGGACGTCGGCTTTACCGACCTTGGCAACCTTGTGAGCGGCGGCCTCACCGCAAGCGGCTGGAGCACGCTCCAGAATCCACAGTTCTCCGACGCGCTGCGAACCATCGTCGGCTACGGCTACGTCAACGGGCAGACAAGCGGCCGGAGCGTCTTTGTGCTATCGGCTTCTGCACCGTGCACCGGCGATCTCAACGGCGACAACGCCGTGAACACGCAGGACCTGACGGCGTTCCTGGCCCGCTTCGGGACAACGGTGACGCCGGGCGGGCCGGGCGATTTCAACAACGACGGCGCGGTGAACACGGCGGACCTGACGACGTTTCTTGGCAGGTTCGGGAGTGCGTGCTGAGGGGAAGGCACGGAGGAACGGAGCTGGTTGAAAACTGTCGGCCGCGCCTTGAAGCACTCCGTGCCTGCGTGTCTTCGTCCCTCCGCGACTCCTTCCCTCCGTGCCTACCATCACCCGCTCTTTGAAAACCGGGGCCGATCGGTTTCGACCGGACAGGGAAAGTACGGCGTGGCGCGCCGCGGCGCACGTGGGCCGCGTCACCAAACGTGCACAATGTTAGTTGCCAATAACAACTACGCTCTCGCTGCCTAATAAAGGCGGCATTGTCCCCGCCAGACGCCCGATGGGGCGGGGACAAAAGACATCGGGCTGGTACTCCTCGCGGCGCCCCGGAGCGCAGGAGACGAGAAGCACATAGGGGCTGGGCAGGGTCCGACGCCACTGGCGGCGGCGGCCTGCCAAGATCAATCGCCAGAGACGCGCGTGGAAGCGCCGTGCGGACTGTTCCGGGACGGGGGTTCGATTCCCCCCGGCTCCATTCAACAACATTCAGGCTCTGCCTGCGCTGACCCCTCGGGAATGCCTCGCACTCGCGAGGACCCTTGTGGGCCAATGCGGCAGCGGTGCCCCGGTGTGGATTTCCGCGCCCCGCGTGGCCATCAGCGTGTGCTGGATGCGCCCGGCGATCCGCGAGTGGATAATCGGGGAATCCATGCTTCAGGCGGACGCTCGCAACGCGCCCGCTCTGTCCACCGATGCCAAACCGCCCGCAAAATGATGGAGTTTCGGGGGATCTTTGGGGATGAGGCTCGACCGCCGAAGAATCCGCCCTCGGTGACGGCTCAACTCTTCGCCCCGACCGAGGAAAGGGTGAACAGCGGAGTGGACACCCGAGAGGGACTTGGGGAGGCGTTTCCGGTCTCGCTCTGTCGTGAATGCCACCGCCTCCGCCGGAGCGGAAACGCTGGAAAACAAGGCATTTGGGAGTCTTCCGACGCACCGGGACGCGAGTGGTCGCACGGTGCCGAAAACTCCCCGATCGGGACCGTTTCGAACCCTCTCTATCGCTCCCAAAGTGACACCATTCGTATTTCAACGGGCAAGAACTGGACTGTGGAGGGGGGTTCTGCTGCTTAACGCCTTTCGCCCACAACGCGCGCCTAGGCGTCATCACCTCTCGGGCACTCCAATTCCCGCTAAAACTCGCAATTCCTCGGCCAAGAGGTGCGGGTCGCGGCAAACATGGAAATGCCAAACGCCGTGCTCTCGCGCGTTGTTCACCGCATCCACCCACCGGCGGGCCGCGTGATGCTTCGCCACGGTCTGCGCATCCTCGAAGCCCTTGATCTCAAGCAGCAGTTGGACGCCGTTGCGAAGGCGGACGAGGTAGTCAGGCTGGTACGAATGCTGGATGTTCTGAAACTCGTAGGGGATCATGAGCCCTAAGTGGTCGTTGCGGGCATAGCACTCCACGTCGTCAGAGGCTTCAAGCCAGAACGCCGCGGTGGATTCCCAAGTCTCGGTGTCCAGCACCACGCTGTTGATGTGACTACGTTGCGTGCCATGCACACGACGCTTGGTTGAGAACTCGACCTCTGCCGTTGTGCCGAACGGTTTGTAGCGGTTGAGGACCGGCAGCAGCGGCGGCTCGCCCTCGGAATCGTCAGGCTGAATAGCGTCACAGAGGTAGCCCACCATGCGGTCCACGTACTTCCGCAGACCGATCTCCCGAGGGTCTGCCCCCCGCAGGTCCACCTTCCGCATGGCGTACTGCTCGACAAACCGCAGAACCTGTGGAAACAGTTGGTGCCGTGACCGCAACTTCATCACGCGCGTCTTTGCGGTTGATGCCCCACCAGCCTCTCCAATCAGATGCGATACCACCAACTGGGCGATGAGGAAACGGATCGCCTGCGGGTGTGTCTGTCGGTAGTACTCCTTGCGGTCCTGCTTGTGGAACCCGAAAGGCGCCGACTGCGACGGTGTGCCCTCCTGGTAACCCACTGTCGCTGACAGGAACGTCGCCACCGGTTCACGCTCAGGCTCGACCACCAGCTCATCCATCGCGCCGACATCGCACTTGACCAGATTCCGGCGGAGCGCGAACGCGTACCCCTCGACCACCGGGAACCGCATCTCCAGCGCCACCCGTTCCGGCAACGACTTCACATGATTCAGCGGCTTGTCGTCCGGCTCAGCTTTGTTGCTCGGCCTCCCCTTGTACGGCACTACGGTGAAGGGGATGCCGTAGACGTCCACATACTCCTCCGGCAGCAGGCCTGTCTCCTTATCGGGGGTGTAGTTCATCCGGCGCAAACCTCGCCCAACCACCTGCTCGCACAACAGTTGGCTGCCGAAAGCTCGCAACCCCAGAATATGGGTGACGTTGTTGGCGTCCCACCCCTCGGTCAGCATCGCCACCGACACCACGCACCGCACGTGCTCGCCCGGTTGCCCCGCCTTGCCGACTGTGGCCACCACTTGGCGCAGTTTTTCCGCAACATCTTTCCGAGACTTCGTCGGGTCCTCGCTTTCCGCCTTGGCGAGTAGGTCTGTATCGATCCGAATCGTGTGTTTCACCGTCGCTGTGTTCTCGAAGTACTCCTTGAACACCTCGCCGTGGCCGTAAGTCACAGTTGACTTCGGCTTGGCTCCACGCGCCCGCGCGGGTGCCTCATGAACATCCGCCTCCGCTCCGTCATCCGCTGCATCCACTTCCTCGATATCCGCCGCTGTCACGACCTCTACGGGAACCTCACCGCTGATCTTGCGATAGAACACCTCGGCGATGTCCACGTTGTCGCACACGATGATCAGCACCGGCGGGGCCTGCACCTGATCCGATTTCGCCTCCCGCATGTACTCGAACCGTTCTTTCCACTGTCCGGCAAGCTGATTCAGCGCGGCCTGGGCCTCCCGATACACCACATCGGGTTTGGGCTTGCGGCCCTTGCCCGGCAGGAACTCGCCCGGCTCCAATCGTCCCTTGATCGTTTCCCACAACTTGAAGTATGCGGCCTCCGGCCGCCCCGTGGTATCGCTCACCGGCAGCCGGGGTATCTTCACGATCCCGCTCTCAATAGCATCCACCAGTCCGAAGTCGCTCACCAGCCACGGGAACGGGCTCCCCTCAACATGCCCGCTCCCGGCGATGTAGAACGGCGTCGCCGAAAGGTCCACGCACATCGCCACACCCGGCTTGGTCTGCCCAGCGTCCGCACCACCCGCCGCGTTGTTGAGTTTGTCCAACCCTTCGATCCACACCGTCGCTTCCTCAGCGTCGGCCTGCGCCGCCTTCACTTCCTCGGCGCTCAGCCGCTTGCGCTCCTCATCCGTCAGCGGCTTGGGCCGGTAGCAGTGGTGCGCCTCGTCGTTCAGCACCATGATCGGCATCCGCTCGTACAGATCGCCGAGGATCCGCCGCGCGAACGCCTCCGGCGTTTCGATCCCCTTGTTCACCACCGCGAAGCTCTTCCCGCCTTCGGCATGCTCGCTCTCAGGAGCAAACTTGTGCCAGTTGGCCACCAGCACCTTTCCGTTCTGCATGAGCGGGCGCAGCCGCGACGGCACGATGTCAAACTCCGCATAGTAGTTGTCGGGCCGGTCCGGTCGAAGCACCTGCAGCCGCTCGTTCACCGTCAGATTGGGGCAGCACACCAGCACGCCGCTGGGGAACCGCTCATCGCCCGCGTTGCGACCCCGATTGGCGAACGCCCAAGCGATCAGCATCGCCATCACGACCGTCTTGCCCGACCCCGTCGCCATCTTGCAGCCGAACCGCGAGAGCGGCAAAAGCCCCGGTTTCGCCGGCGCGTCCACCAACCGTGAAAGGTCCGAGGCGGGGAACTGCGGGTTGAAGCGCGGCCGCTTGCCGCTCCGCAGAATCTCCGCCAGATACACCACCGTCTCGACCGCCTCCAACTGACAGAAGAACAACCGCCGCCCGCGGTCCGGTGATTTCCAGTGGTGCAGCAGTTCGCGAGTGACCGGCGTCACGCCTTCGTAGTCGCTGTCGCGCCACCGGGCGACATCCTCTCTGAGCTGGTTGACCATGAACAGGTCGTCCTGGCCCTCGCTCAGTTCCAGTGCCAACTGCCCGGCAACGCTGTCCTTGGTCTTATACCAGTACCGTGAAGGCCGGCGTCCGGCGGTCTTGGTGGCCGCACCGGTCTGACGGTCGTAGTGCCAATGCAACCCAGGTGCGGCGTAGGGGCCACACAGGATCGGGTTCTCAACGGGCTGGATGGGGACATCGCTCGCACGCGCGGGCGTTCGGGGGGGCAATTGGCTCACATTGCACCTCCGGCGGCATCATCGGAAAATGCGTAGCGAGTGCGTAGATATCGTGCGAGCGTTCGCTCGGCGGCGAGGCCTTCCGGCTTGTTGGCGTACTGCGTGCTGAGCACAATCGCACGCACGATGAACGGATCGGCCGCCCAAGCTTCGATCTCCCGTTTCGTGTGTTCGATCCACTGCGACCTCCACTCGTCATCCTCGATGGCGTCCCGAAAGACCCCCGACTCCGCTTGCGCTTTACGTCGAAAATCCGCTGCCATCAGGTCGTGCGCCTCTTGAACCGTTCGATGATCAAATGCCCCCTCATCAACGCGCGAATACCACCTTAGTCCAGGCAGCGCGGCGGTGTCGCTCGTTCCGACGGCTTCTTCCGCGAAGCGGTACTGCCTCCACATCGCTTCCACGATGCGGCTCACGACGAGCGAGTACTGGGCGTGCTGGACCATCATCAATCGTTCGTTCTCATCTCCGGGATACCTAGGAAAGACCATCACGCATCAAACCCTCTCCACCGCCATCACCTCATTCCCCCGCGGATCGATCACCTTCACCGCCACGCACTTGTTCTTCCCCGCCGGGAACGGCAGGCTCACCGTCCCGCTGAACGCTTCGAACCGCTCGGCGTCAATCGGCCCGTCCTTGCCGTTGAGCGCTTTGGCCAGTTTCTCCCACGCCCCCCGATCCGGGAAGAACGCCTGGGTGATGCAGAACGTCCGACCGTCGTAGTCGCTGTCCAGGAACCACGCGGCCACTTTGCTCGCGTCGGTGGGCTCGTGCTTGTCCCGGACCGGGTCGTACACGTCCACGCCCTCCATCTCCACCTCCAGCAGCCCCTCCTCGGCCTTGCTCTTGCGGAGCGTGATCCGCGGCTGGCCGAACACCGTGAACAGTTGGCCCGCCCCCGGCTTGGGCGATTCCTTCAGCAGCCCGTTCATGCCGGGGTTGATATCCGGGCGGATGTGGGCCAGGTGAACCCGCAGCATCCTCCCGCCCTTGCCCGGCACGCCCTCCTCGTTCTCGCTGATGATCCCCGTCGCCGCCCCGTCGAACGAGAACCCCGCCACCACCACGGCGTCATACCCCGCACGGTTCCCCGCCCGGATCGATTCCTCGACCATCTTCGCCGTCACCGGCCCGTACTGCGGCCCGAACACCACGCCCACGTTGCAACCGGCGTCCGGGTCCGAGTCCTTCTCGCCCACCGGCGTCCAACGCCCCTCGGCGTGGAAACTCGCCCCCCGCGCACTCCCCTGCTCGAACAGCGGCTCCAGACGGCTCCAGGCCATCTGCCGGTTGTTCAGGAACCGCACGCCGTCGGCCTTGATGAAGCGGAACATCTGGTCCAGATACGCGGCAACGTTGTGGACTTCGAGTTCGTTCACCCGCGAGACTTCGCGCGGCGCGGAGAATCCCGTCTCCAGCGCATCCGGCTCGCCCTCGAAGCCGATGTCCATCGCGTCCCCAAGGCTCATCTCCGGCGGCTGCACCGCCTCCACCGTGAACGGTCCGCTCACCCGAGTGATCCCCCGCACCACCTCGGGCTGATCGACCAGTTCCTCCTGCTCGGCGCTGGCGGCGATGCACGCGTTCACCTCGTCCATCTTGGCTCGCCACGCCGCCCGATATGCGGTCACGGCCTCGGCGAGTGCCTTCGGCCAATCCGGATCGGTGTCGAACGGCACCTCCCAGTGATACCACCCGCTGAACTTCGCATCGACGGTAAGTTTTGCAGACTTGTCGCGGTTCTCAGGCGGCAGCACCCACCGACGCCGATCCGCGTCCGTCACGGCACGCTTGCCCTCGGCTTTCTCCTTCGCCGCGAGTTTGACCGCCAGTTTCGTCCGCAACTCCGGTTTCACCTTCGCCAACTCGGCGTTGGCCGTCTTCAGCGCCGCATCTAGTTTCGGTTCGTGCTTCGCAACGATCGGGTCCAGCGCCACGTTCTGCGCGATGCTCTTCAGCGTCACGTGCGGCACCGTCTTGTAATTGAACCCCGCACCGGGGTTGGCCGATCCCCCTCCCCCCAGTGCCTGATGCCCGGTGCCCGGTGCCTTTGTCTTGTACTGCTCAAACTTCGCCGTCAGCAGCCGCTGCCGCGCGATCGCTACGGCGACGCGGCTGGTGTCGGTGGTGATCCAGCGCCGCCCCCACTGCTCGGCGACGTACGCCGTCGTGCCCGACCCGCACGTCGGATCGAACACGAGGTCGCCGGGGTCGGTGGTCATGAGCATGCAACGCTCGATGACCTTGGCCGGAGTCTGGACGACGTACAACTTATCGCTCTGGCGGAACCCGCCGGATTGCGTGTCAGTCCAGAGGGTAGACAGATCGGACAGCCAGAAATCGTCGCGATATCGCCGAAAAAGGATGACCTCACCTTTCCATTGCAGCCGTTCAGCAGCTTGCACACGGCGCATGCCAACTTCGGATGTTCGCCATCCGCCGCGGTGAGGGACTGTCGCTCTGCCGTCGAGATCTATCTTTTACTGGGTTGTTGAGCTTCCGGACCGGGAAAGCAAATCTGCGAGCCAAAATGGTTCACCACGCGTCCTGACGGCGACCAAACTCTGAAGATGATCCTCGCTCAATCTCTCTACAGCACCGGACTGCTGCGATCGTGCATACCACGACAGTGTTGCTGGAAGCGTGTCATCATCCCCACGCTTTGCGTAAAGAGTCTTGAATTTCACTTTCTCGGTATCACGACAGAACCACACAATGTGGTCGGTGGTACTCGGGAGGCGGTCGCTCGTCTGCCCTCCAGTGGTGACAAAGGAGATTACGCCCATGCGTCGTTCGGGACCAAAAACCTCGTCCAGTAGGTGAATCACGCGGTGCAGGTTTTCATCGCTAATCTGCACAAAGATGCTCCCCGAATCAGCAAGCAGTTCCTTCGCCACCATCAGCCGATCGCGCAGGTACGACAGGTACGAGTGGATCCCCAAGTGCCAGGTGTCGCGATACGCCCGCACCATCTCCGGCTCGCGCGTCAGGTCCTCCTGCTTGTCCTTCACGTCGCGTTTGCCCACCTCGGGCTGGAAGTTGCTGGCGAACTTGATGCCGTAGGGCGGGTCCATGTAGATCATCTGGACCTTGCCGGCGAGGTCCTCGCGCCGCGCCAGCGACGACATGACCTGGAGCGAGTCGCCCAGGATCAGCCGGTTCGACCAGTCGATGTCGTGACGGTAGAACTGCACCGCCTCGCGGTACTCCTGCTCCGGGTCGGCGAAGAGGCTCTTGGACACGTCCTGGCGTGCCGCGATCTTCAGGATGGCCTGAGCGCTCACCCGCTCGTGGATGTGCAGGGCCACCGGGTCCACGCTGAACGCCGGACGCTCCCGCTTGCCCGTCCACTCCAGCCACGGCTCGTGCCGGCGCAGGGCCTCTGCGAGCAGCGCGGTCTCGTCTTCGGTGAGAGGGCCGCGCCGGGCCTTCTCAAGCAGCGGCGGCAGGTGGTCGGGCTGGCCGTGCTGGTCAAAGCGCAGCACCGGCGGCAGGTGCGGGTTGTATGCGTAGGTGGCCTTGGGGATGGCCGGAACGTCCCCCTCGGCGGCGATCTTGGCGGGCGGGTTGTTCTTGCGGCGTGCGCCGCCAGGGCCGCCGTGCCGGTAGTCGGAGGCGGGGAGGCCGCCGTCGGCGTCGCTGGCAACACGCCCAGACTTGGGAGAAAATGACTTGCTGCCGCCTCGCTTCGCCACGCCCATACTCCGGAGAAAACAAGGAAAGTGCGGCGAGCGCCGCGATCAAAAGGGTGTGGCAGTGTACGAAATGCGGGACCTAAGCGGGAGGCCATGAAATGAGCGGGAACAGCGGGCGGGGAAAAGGCTGCGGAGCGGATGCGGGGCCGGTGGAAGCGGGTCTAAAAGGCATCGTACGTCACTACATCGCGACGAAGCGCCGCCGACGCGTTAGAGAGTTGGAGTGGTACCGCGCGGCCCCGTCTCTGCCAGAAGCCATTCTGCGGGCAGGACGGTCCCTGCGCGAAGACGGCAAATGCGAACCGCACCAGCGCCGGGTGGGGGTGGTGAGGCTCCGCAGGTTCGCCGACCGATTGCTGTTGCGGAACGACGAGATCGGAAGGGCACGCGACTTCGACACGCTGCATCACATCGTGGACGAATGTCGGATGGAGGGGATCGGTGCCTTGACGGTTTACGACACGGCAGTGAGGATCGCGGCATTCCTCTGGCTCACGCCGCAGCGGGTGTACCTGCACGCCGGAGCGCTGTCCGGGGCTAGGAAGTTGGGGGTTGATGTGCGGGACGGCGTGGTTGATCCGGAGGTGCTTCCTAGGGAGTTCCGATTGCTGGAGCCGGATGAGATCGAGGACTGCTTGTGCATCTACAAGGACCGCTTTAAGCGGGAGCCCAAGTCCTGAGTTTCATCGCCCTGGTCACCACCGTCGGCGCAATATGGTCGAGGTACCGAGCCGCCCTCGCCGTTTCCGCCGACGCCGCAGGCGAGGGTGGAATTGTGTCCCGTTGCGAGAATCCGCTAACGCGGACAGCGTGGTGAACGCCCTATTGGGGTGGTCCATCGCGCGGATTCACTCAAGCCCATTCCCGCCCCCTCATCACCCGAATCACCGCCGTCGGCGCAATGTGGTCGAGATAGCGCGCCGTCGTATCAATCGACGCGTGCCCGAGCTGCCGGGAGATGATCCCGATGTCCACCCCTTCTTCTCGCAGTTGGGACGCGTGGGTGTGCCGCAGGCCGTGGGCGTGCACGCGCTTGGCGATCCCGGCTTTGCGGGCGATCCGCTTGAGCATGTTCCGGGCGTAGCCGGATTTGATGGCTTCGACGCCTCCCGGAAGGGCGCAGAAGAGGGGGGCGAACGCCCGAACCCCCAACGCTTCGCGCACGGCGGCCCACGTTGCCACGACGGCCGCCCCTCCGGGGTCGATCCCCACGACCCGAGTCTTGCCCCCTTTGCCGTTGAGGACGCGGACGGTCCCGGCGTGGAGGTCAACGTCTTTGGGGGAAAGCGCGAGCGCCTCGGAAACGCGCAGGCCGGTTCGGTACATCAGCGCAAGGAGCGCCCGGTTGCGGTCGCCGCGCGGACCGTCGCCGCAGGCGTCCATGAGGAGCCGGACCTCGGCGTCGGTGAGAACCTCGGGCGGGTAGCGGCGGGGGGGAGTCCTGGGGCGGCGTGGCTTTGGGGCGTTGTTCACGCCACTGACTTACCTCCGGTTCGGCCGGGAGGGAAGGGCAAAGGAGCGGATTGGGGACAAAGCGCGCCAGTGTGGTATCAAGGGCACGACTGTCCAAACCGCCCGAGGAAGAACACCAAGTCCGACGTGTTGACCACGCCGTCGAAGTTGAAATCCGCTCGCTCGGCGAGCGAACCCGGCGTGGCGGGCTGCCCGAATCGCCCCAGGAAAAACACAAGGTCGGCCGTGTTGACCGTGCCGTCCTGATTGAAGTCGGCGGGGCACGCCGGGGCGGGCGGGGTGGCGCGGGCCACGGCCACGCGCTGCGGGCCGGGGTTGCCGCGGTCGGGCGGCGCGTTGCCGGTGGGGTCGCTCGCTCCGACGCGCAGCAGCGTCGCGTCGGCGTTGATCGTCAGGAGGTCTTCGAGGCCGTCGTTGTCGACGTCGCCGGAGAGGATCAGCGTCGGGTTGTTGGTGCTCACGGGCGTTGGCTCGAGCGCCAGCACCACGCCGCCGGCCGAGCCCGTGGGCGTGTTGTTCCGCAGCAGGCGCACCGACGACGTGCCGGGCGTCGGACCCTGCACGATCACGGCGAGGTCGTCGTCGGCGTCGTTTTCAAGGTCCACAAAGGTCAGGTCGCTCGGCACGCCGCCGACATCGAGCGACACGGGCGGGTTGAACCCGCCGGTGCCGTTGTTGGCGTTGATCATCACGGCGATGTTCTGCGGCGTGGCGACGGCGGTGCCCAGGACCATCGCGAGGTCGTTGAGGTCCTTGGGGTTGTCGAGGCCGCCTGGCTCGACGTGCACGGGCGGGCCGGGGGTGGCGTAGCGCGTGCGGGGAACGAAGCCTCCGCCGCCGCCGGGCGGGCGGAGGAACACGCTGACCTCGCTGGTGCCGAAGT